>BNJT01000211.1_pt1 | contig 477195 bp, 791 predicted proteins | sample 8540491 | NCBI WGS metagenome assembly BNJT01 (sample SAMD00202455, study PRJDB9452) | human saliva metagenome | host: Homo sapiens
AAAGTACAGTTTTCTTTATCAAAAGAAAATGCCTCATCACTGAGACATTTTTAGATTTCTTATAAAGTTAATAGTAAAGCCATCTTGAACTTTTTCTGTTGCGGTTTACTGCATGTAAGCCACCCTTTGCAAAGCAGAACTGTTCGCCAGCATGGATTTCATGTGCTACACCTTCATAGATAATTGTTGCACTACCATCTAACGCAAATACTAACGCTTCGCCTGGAGCTGCGTGTTCAGATAAGCCTGTTCCTGCATCGAATGCCATCACAACAAATTTCATCTTTTCGTTGTGTGCAACATCCATGTTTACAATCTTACCATCCTGATATGGTACTAAATCCTTTAATCCAAATACTTCACCTGGTTTTTACTGCGCTGTTCATCATACTATTTTTCTCCTATCATGATTTCAGTATAAATGGTTCCTTGATCTGTTTTGATTCCTACAGGAATATTAATATGTGCGATAATTGCTTCACCGACATTGACTGTCTTTCTCATCGTCATTTTGTATAAACAATTGCTCTTCCTGTATGAACATAGATCAATTTGTAATACGGGTAGATTTCTGCACTGATATCTGTATTCTCCGCAAGTGAGTAATAACTGACCTGACTCATTACTTCTTTTGAGACAGTACAACTTGTTACCCATGGGTTATCCTGTGCAATTGAATAAACTGAACCAACTTTTTTTCTTTCATTTTTATCACCCTGTTTTTACTATAACATCGTTTCGAACAATAACTATGAAATTACTATCTCTACATTTCCTCTTGCTAACGAAATAAATACTGAATATATACTATAAGTCTAATAAGGAGAGTTCGATGAATACTCGTTTAGAAATGGAACAGATATTAAATTATCTGACAAAACTAGCACATGCACTACTATCGAACGGTTCAACTCTTGAACATGTAGAGTTTGCCATCGAAAAGAATGCACATGCGTATCAGTTAACTGAACTTAGCACTGTTATGACACATCAGTATGTAAGTATTTGTTTCCGTGGTACTGATGGAAATACATATATGAAACAGTTAGATATTTCTACAATATCTATTAACTTGGAAAAGCTACGTATTTTAAACAATATTATGCACCAAGTTGCTAATCACCCTATCCCTGCTGAACAACTGCAGAATATACTAGACCAAGCTCAAAAACGTAAAGAAGTATAGTGTTGTAACAACTCTATTTATGCCAAGTACTTGCCATCACTTGTGTTTGTTTTATTCTAGGGTGGTAAACCAACTGATATGATAGCGACTGCACTTGTTTCATTTCTGTCTATACTGGATAAATCTTGGCCTTTCCAAACTACGTACTGAAAAGATTATTAACAATATTGTTAGTATGTTCTTAGGCACAATCCTATCCTTTCTATTAGTTAGAGTAGGATTGATTGCAGATACACAGTGGACTTTGATTTCTATCAGCTTACTAATGATTCCAGGTATCCCTTTAGTCAATGCATTTCCGTAATTTAATCTGTGGCCATGAGTTCAATGGTATCCTACAATTATTAAATGTATTCTTAGAAAGTGCATCTCTAGCTGCTGGCATGTACTTTGCTGTTATTCTGATGGGAGGTACAGGCGCATGGTAAACAATATCTTGATTTTACTATTTTCCTTTACTGCTTCACTAGCTTTTTAGTGTCACCTTTGGGTATTCATGGAAAAGATAAATTAGTGTATGCAGGTCTTGGTGGGATTCTTAGTACGTCTTGTAAATATTACACTTTCTAGTTTTTCTGCAAAATCATTTTTGTGATTACTTTGATTTCTGCACTTGTTGCTTCACTGTATGGTGAATTTATGTCTCGTAAGCTTCAGGTTCCTACTGCTTACTTTATCTATCCCATCCATTATTCCATTGATTCCCGGAGACATGTTTCCACTATATGATCGCATCACTAGTAACTGGCAATATCCGACTAGCAGAAAGTACAAGCATTTGATTGTATCCTATCTCTTGTCGCACTTAGTCTTGGTACAATCATTGGTACAACAACACTCCAAAGTATTCGTAGAAAATAATGCATGTATTTAAAAAGAATGTATTTGATAGGGATTTCCTACAAAATACATTCTTTTTCTTTTATATTTCTACTGTTGTATCTGAAGCTGGTAAATAGATTGCATAGATTGAATTTGATATTTCCAACCAATTCTTCAAATCTGGCATCCAGATATAGTCATCCTTGCAAAGAATTTCTTGTTTGATGAACTGCACTAATTCCGCATCTGTAAATGGGCCAAATTTTTTTCTGTGCTACCTCGTTTTTGTATAATACCAAAGTCTGTCCATGTGTTTCTCCTTGCAATTAATTCGCTTCTAATTTAATCGTTACTTCTGTTGTTTGCCCATTCATAACTTCAGCTTGAACAGGTTCAGCTTGTCAGTTTGAATCCACTTGGGATATCACTAGGTTTGATAATATTTTGAACATAGTATGAACCTACATTTAAGCTCATATGTCTTTTGAACCGGCACTGCTACCATCTGGTTTTTTTCAAGATTAACCTTAATCTTACCTTTTGCTGATAGTATACTTCATCTTAGCCTTCGTTGGCACACTTTCTGTGTATGCTGGATTTGATGAAAGAGCTGTAATACTAATCTCATGTTCAGAGCCTTCCGCAAATGAGATACCATCAATCGTAATGGATGTTCCTTCAACATTAGATGCCGCAACTGTTCCATCAATTGAGATGTTATACTTATCCGCATTCTCTACAGCAGACCATGCAAAAGTGCCATGCATTCTGCAAGCCCAGTCGCTGTAATATCTGTTGGTGAGTTGAGCTGTACTGTCTTTGCACTATATGCGAAGTTGATAGAAGTCTTCTCACTTGTCTTATACTTATCTTCCTTCTTGGAATGTGCTGTGATTGTTACGACGTATGTCTCTCCATCTTTTAAGAGATGAGGATGCGATACTATCACTATTTGAAATAATATTCTTATGTTCTGTAATTGGATTTGTATTAATTGTTAATTCATAGTAATCCGCATTTTCAACTGGATCCCAAGCAATATTTACATTCGCTGTTGTAACTGTGAATGTAATATTCTTCACTTGTGATAGTTGTTTTTGCATCTGTCTTAAACGAATTATCGTATTGGCTACTGGAGTTATCTCCATAACCATACATCTTACCCGAACGATTGAAAGGCTACTAACGTATCATCATACGCTGCGATATACTTCACATCTGTCCAAGCTTCAACTGTTTCCTTTAAGTCCTTATCATCTGAAACAACACTGACTGTACCATCTTCATGTACACCAACTACATAGTTTTTACCAACTGCAATTGATGAAATCTTAGTCCAACTAGACACATCACTTGTACTGTTTCCCTTTAGGGATACAGCAGAAACACTGCCATCTTTCTTTAAAACAAGTACTTGTGATTCTCCAACAGCTAACTTCTTTGCGTCACTAATAGAACTAAAGTTTGCAGAGTTACCTGACACCTTCACCTGTCCATTTACAGTCGCAAATGTGACATCATCACCAGCGTAGACACTCTCTACATCTGTCCAATCACTGACCTGACACGCAAGTTCACTACCCGCACAAAGAACTTTACCATCACTTGTTAGACCAACCGTATGGTCTTTACCCAGCTGCGATAGCCTTAATATTTTTCCACTTCGCAACTTCCTCATTTTTATCAGTTGTTACGACTGTACCATCTTTCTTAAGACCAACCGCATGACTTCCATACGCACTAACCTGTACAACGTCTTGGAATTCATTCTTATACTGGAAATCACCATACACTTCTAAAGCATTATTCTTATTGATAAATAATGTATAGGTATCACCTTCTGCGATACGGTTTAGTTTCAGAAACTTTCTACAGTGAAATTTGACTTTCCACCACCCGTTGTAAAAGCGTAGGATAATTGCGATAACTGCGATAACCGCAACCAAGCATCCAGCGATAATCGCATAAGATATCTTCTTGCGATTCTTTTTGACTATCTTGTTTTTTTAGGCTGGTTTGTGTCCATACGCCTTTGCGGCTGTCTTAATCTTCCCTGCATCCATTACACGTGTACTTCCCTAAGTCATTCTTAACAGAATTAACTCTCTGTGTATGGATTGTATCAGTCTTGTAATGTTTCATCTAGCTTTTTGTTCTGGTTCTGGTTTTGACTCTGGCTGTACTGGTGGTACTACCTTTATCTCAGGTAATTCAATTACTTTACGATTATCAATAAAAGATTCAACCGGAATACCAAACAACATAGATAACTTACGAATATTTGATATTGATGGGATACTGTTTGCCATTTTTCCCAATTCATATAATCGGTAAACTTTCACATTGATTTTTTTGTTGCGACATCACCCTGTGAAAGACCGTAATGTTTTTCGAAGAAGTGTTAATTTCTCTGGTAATTTATTTAGCATTCGTGTTTACCTCCTGCCTTTCTATTTTAATGGTTAAAAAGTACAGTTTTTCAATATACCTAACCCTCGAAAGGGTTAGTGAATGCTAAGCCATGCGCAAGTGAAAAGTTAAATTCTTAATTACTACTTATCAAAAAAATTTAAAACTATTCTATTAAAAATCAGAAACTTCTTGATGTACTGCATGACCACGAGTTTTTCAAAAATAATTTTTCTGACAATTTATTTTTTTCAGCAAGTTCATTAGAAAAATTCTACTGGGTATAACTTGATCTAATGCAGCACCTATAACTAGAGTTTTTAGATTGAATTTTTATCTAATTTATCAAAAAAACATCAAATTTTTAAGCATGATCTAGCTAAAATAATAAATCTATTAAGTTGATCTAATTTTTGGCTTAGATAGAAATTTGTACTAATATAGATAACCACTTATTTTTTTGCTATATATCTTTTTTTGAATAAACAGTTTCAAGCATATTTTTTTGCAGTTCTTGTAACTCACCATTTTCAGCTAAAACAATCCATCTATCTACGACCTTGTTTGTTGTAGGATTATTTCTTGATGTAGTTGCCACTAAAACTAGTTTTTTTAACAATGTCAGGGTAATTTATAGCTAATAGTTGAGCAATCATTCCCCCTTGAGATACCCCTACAACATCTACTTTATCTAAATTCAACTTTTTGATACAATAAGCAATCTCTTCCACCATATCGCTAATCTCATAATTCTCATTGAGATGTTCTTTATGATCAAATATAAAAACTTTATAATCTCTCAAAAAAATTTTCTATAGTAAAAAAAGCAAGTTGTAAAGCTTTTTCCTTTTTATTCGCTCGGTATTTCAAACCTGGTATCAATAATAAATTCTTGTTTCCATAACCAAATGAAACATAATTGATTGTGTCATCGTAGAATTTAATTTGACTATTTTTTTGCATCATACATAATATATCTCTCTTAATGAATTACTTTATACAACAAAATGTATCATATTGATAAATCACCTACAATAGTAACCGTATCCTAAGCTACACGCTTAGCCATTATTAAAGATTTATCACTCATTTTTGATTTGCAATTGTAATAATGTAGTCTCGATACCCAAAAAGTCATCTCGGTTGGAGTACCATCTTTATTCCATTTTTGGTGGGTTTAGTTTTGGTTTTAGATACTTACCGTTTTTGGCCATACTTACAGTAACCAATAAACACTGCATTCTGCTGTGCTAATTTCGCAGCTAGTGTTGGTAGATCTATCTTTTCTTTTGCATCCTTACGGTTTTCAAATCCTAAATACTTAAATGCTTTATGTAAGTAGATTTCAGATCCACTCCAATCAAGAATCTCATAGAAGATACGATGTAGTTCTCTTGACTGAGAAATCTGTGTCATAACAGAGGCTGCCACATTACTTCCTACAATATAATCTTCTGAACCTGAACGTTCTACAAGATTCTTGTTTTCATCATAATTCATCTCGCAAGTAATAAATAACTCTGGCATTAAATCACTTTTGTATTTTTTTCGCAAGGATAATAAGCGAGAGATTGTAAGGTTATCCGCAACCTCTTTCTGTTCTTGTCTGGTTAATTCCTCATTCACATAAAGATTATCCGATAGAATAATTGCACTATGAATTTCTCTATGTTCTGGTGTATTCATAAAAATCATAAATACTATTGTAATCATCGATATCTAGAGATACCCATTCTAGGCGTACATTTGTAATCTTTTTGAACTTTCTTCTTGTACAGCTTCATCTGCTAGATATCTTTCTAATTTTTTTCTTGTGTTTCTAAAAATATAGACAGCAGTATCTTCGTGCAAGAATGTTTCCAACTCCTTTAAAAACCTGTATTAATAAAGGAGCTAACTCCAATAATTGCATCTGGTCTTGTATGTGGATTGAAAGTTCTTTTCCCTAACTTCCTTACAGGAGACCGTACATGTATTCTTTGTGACTTCAATTGGATTATCATCCATCTGTAATACATAAAAGTGATCTACATCTTTCACTAATTTACTCTTCATCGTTGGTAGTAAGCAAGATTCCATTCCTTCCCAACGATTCTCATTCAGTCTTCCTTGTTCCACTCTAGTATTGATTTTGCCATGTGAACCACCTATAATCGTCGCATTGGTTAGGTATTGATTTAATTCATAGAGGGTTAAATCATTCATATGCTTCTTATGTCCATCGGCTGCGATAACTCTTTTACCAGATAGTTGAATCTTATTTTTGTCTACATAATAGATATCGCTTCCTTCATAATTAAATAGAGTAGTGAATACATGGGATAATCCTGCAGCTCTACTAGAGTTTGCCATGATACGTGACATTAGCTCTGGATAACAGATAACTTCCAAATCTTTCCCACCTGCTAGTCTTGCAGTATTCATGTTTTCCTTATTATAAATAATCGCTGTAATATAAGGAAGTTTCTTTCCCTTTTACACCACTCATACGCAGTTCATTAATAATTCCGCTACATGCAAGAATGACTTTAATTGTTTCTTCATCATTATCTTCATTTACGATAATTGATTTACAGTTCTGTATATTACAATTTTCTAAATTACTATAATGTACTGTCATTCCATAACGACATAAGATTTGAGTATGTTTTGCATACGGGATAAATATCTCATGGTTCTTCTTTGCAACTTTCTCACGCTCTTTATCTTTCTCCACGATAAATGCACGTACTTGATCATCCATTTCTGCCTTTTTCACATGCATTATCTAATACCACAACCGTCTGCATCTCTCGATTTAGATTTGCTTCCATAATCTCCGCAAGAATTGCAAAAGTTGTATCATTCCAACCGAGTATTATCGTATGATTCTTTTCCAAAACATCCGCATTACCATTTCTAAGGCTCTGGATTTTTGTCTCAATACCAGTTGTAATAATACCAATCAAAATGCTCGTAAAGAAAAGACCAATAATAGCTGCTATCGCATTAATGATAATGAATAATAGTGATCCATCTCCAGATGATGGAATTTCCGCATTAATTGCAGTCGCAAAAACTATCCCATATTGCATGCAATGGTGAACATTCATCATTCACTCCCAAATAAAATTAGAATACCAGCCAAAAAAATAAAATCACAATAATAGTCGTAAACGATAGAGCACGAATCATACTACCCGTACCCTTTTGCCATTCGCTTATCTAGCCAATAGCGAAAAACGCTGAAATAAATTATTCTTTTTCCATGTCCCCTTACCCACTTAAAAAAATAATTTAGTTGAAAATCGATGATGTGAAAAATTAATAACCAGTATTATCATATCACCTTTACTCACTTCTTACATAGAATCCTTTACATTCTAGTGACTAGTCTTGTATTCATTTACAATTCATCCTAATATTAGACTGAACTTTCTAGAAATAGTTTGAAAGGATGGTGAACTATGAAAGAACAACAGATGTCAGATGCATTTCATTACTTCTGCCTTCCTTGCGTTTTAGTGGAGGACTTGCAGGATGCCTATACATTTTAATACTAGAGATCGTGTGTTCGCAAATGCACAAACAGGCAATCTAGTCTTAATGACACAGAACTTGATGGAAGGAAATCTCAGTCATAGCTTAAATTACCTTTTTACCAATCCTTTGCCTTTTATTGTAGGTGTATTTGTAGCAGAACAACTACAAGGGCGACTAAAAGAAAAAGAAATCCCTTCACTGGAGACAATATATTGTACTCATTGAAATTATTACACTATTCCTTGTAGGTTTTTATTCCAGGTAATCTTAACAACATTGCAAATATGCTTGTCTCATTTTCCTGCGCCCTTACAAGTACAATCCTTTCCGTAAGGTAAACGGAAACACATATGCTAGTACCATGTGTATTGGTAATATCAAGAGTGCTACTGCAAGACTCTCCGCTTTCTTTCCGAACAAAATGATAAAATCATACTTTCACCAATCCATGCATTACTTCGGTATTATTGTAGTATTCGCAATTGGTGCTGGACTTGGTGGTGTAATATCCAAACAGTTAGGTTATCCAACTATCTGGATTTCTTGTGCTAGTTCTATTGATTCCCATTTAGTTTCTAATGCATGAACGTAAAGTATAAATATTAAAAATACCGCTACGCTGCGGTACTTTTTTTAATTTCTAAAAGCTCTTTACCCAATTCACCAATGAATTATGATAGATATTATTTGCGACATCACGCTTCATTTGATCTGTCACTGGACCATTCTTTTGCTAGTTTATCTAGATACACATTGCCTGTAGTTCTTCTACACTCATCTCTTCATAGGATTTACTATGGTCTACTATTACCTGTTGAATCATTTCTTCTTTTTACATCAGATTGTTTGATTTCTGGAATCTTAGCTTCCTGATACTTAACAACTTTCTCATCATAATTTTCGAATCCAGATTTGTCCAGAACATGCTTGCAATTGAACATGTAGATTTCCTTCAGTTAGTTTGGATTTCTCCACTCAATAGTTCCGTATATGTCCCATTTGCTGGTATATCTAATGATGATTCAGATTCATCATTATTTCACCACTACAATAGCCTGTGTAAAATCATTTGTACGTGAGAATGCATACTGACGATTTGTTAAATCGTAGTTCTTGATAAATACCATCTGCAAAATACAGTATTCTTTCTGTCGAATTTCGCCAAGTCTTGCAATGATATTGGTACAGCCATTTCTCATTTACTGCATTTTGATAGTTTTCCAAGTTAATTGCAGGTCGTAATACTTCATCAGAATGTTTCTCTTTTCTTCCCTTCAATACCAAACTCACTTCCATAATAGATAGAAGGAATGCCTGGTAGTGTATACATCAAAAATATGTAATGGTACAAACTCTTGTTTGTTATGAAGTCTAGTATAAATTCGTTTCCACATCATGGTTATCCGCAAAGTTATAAAGATGATATGGTAGATTACCTTTATCTAATAGGTAACGTACTGTATGCGCAATCTCAAAATAGTTATGTTCATTATGTCCAGAATACAGTGCTTTATATAGTTGATAGTTCGTCACAGAATGTAACATATTAGGATTTACCCAACGACTATAGTCGCCATGGATCACTTCGCCCCATCAACCAGAAAATCAGGCTTGATATCATTTGCCAGCATACGTAACTCATGCATAAAAACCAAAGTCTAATACATCTGCCGCATCTAGTCGAATACCATCCACATCAAACTCACTAACCCAGAACCTCACCACATCCAATAGATATTGTCTAACAGCAGGATTTTGTTGATTGAGTTTTCACTAGTAAAGTTATATCCACCCCAGTTATCATACGAGAATCCATCATTGTATTCATTATTCCCCTGGAAATTCACATTACAATACCAATCTCTATACTGTGAGTTTTCGCGGTTTAATTGAATATCCCTAAACGCAAAGAAATCTCTTCCCGTATGATTAAAGACACCATCAAAGATTACATGAACATCCTTGATGATGACACTCTTTGTACAAACTTCTTTTAAATCCTCATTATTACCAAGTCTTGAATCCAACTTGTAGTAATCAGTTGTTTCATATCCATGTCCAACCGATTCAAATAATGGTCCAATATATAACGCATTACAACCAATTTCCTTGATATGTTTAATCCATGGGCATAATTGATTCAAACGATGTTCTGTAATTTGATAATCATTATTCTTTGGTGCATCCGTTAATCCTAATGGATAAATATGATAGAACACCGCATTCTCATACCACTTCATAATAAATCTCCTTGAAAGCACCTCTCTATCTTAATACGTAAATTATAATTTATCATCCCAAATCAAAAAAATAACGGCCTACTTATGATAGACCGTTAAACGATTCATAATTTATTTATTTCGTTCACTCGTTGATTCATCTGTTTTACCAGTTTCTTTTGTTGTAGATAAAATACAAACCAAATAACAAATGCAAGTGCAATCTCTTCTAAAAGAATCGCAATCATCAGTAGTGGTCCATGATGCATAGGAATCCAACCCACAAGATACGCAGTAACAGTCATAACAATACAACCAGTACCCCATATGAATAATTGTCTGTGTAAAAATTGATAACTTCTCATTGTCATAAACTATTGCAGGTATCCCAAAGCCAAGTCCAATTACGACGGTTGCGATAGCCATCTTAGAAAATGCGTAGTTTGTCATTTGGATATCTCCATGGAAGATACAGTCAATAATAACTCCAACGATAATAAACATCATTGCGGCAACACCCATTGATACAAATATGTTAAATAGTAGTGTTTGTTTCTTTGTTTTCATGTTTAGCCTCCTTAAATTCCTAGATATCTTTTTTTAAATCAGGTAGATATTTTCTTGATACATAATCAGAAGAACCATTCTTTTAACTTTAGTAATAAAGTTCCACCAAAGCCTGTCTCTATACTTTTTTTATACAAGAAAGATTAATGACAGTTTGTTTCGATATTTGCATGAAGCCAGTCCCGATCTGCTCAAGCATCTCATACAAACGTCTTCGGGAATAATACCTCTCGTTTTCAGTATAGATAACAGTGTCTCCACCCTCCACACGTATCATATATATCTCTTCCGCTTTCAAGACTACCATCCGATCTTTGCTCTGCACTATCAGTGGTATATCCTTAGAGTCGAGTACATCAATCACTCTCTGAACTTCATCCGTAATCGCATCCGCATAAATCGTTACATGTGGAGGGAAAAACTCTTTTGATAGTTCTACATTTACTTTCATCTTTGATTCTCCTTTCGTATCTTTTCTACTGTGATATTAGCGCATGTATTTCATACTGTCTCGCCATTTTTCACTAAGATGCATAATTTACAATGTAAGATACATATTTTTTTATGACCCTAAAGAGAAGACGCAAAAAAATCACACTTCTCATGAGGTGTGATTTAACAGTTATATTTTGATAAACAGAAATAATAAATCTGATAATCAATCATACTTTTAATCAATAAATTCTTTAAATTCCTTTTTAAATTCTAGTAAATCTTCTTCCGTTAGATGATGAATATAATCATTAGCGTCGTTTGAATCCATATAGCCACTTAATATTTTATCCGGGCAGTCATAGCCAAGTTTTTCTAGCAACATGTACTGCAAACTCGTTAAACGCACTACCTACAGCTGTAATTATATTTTTCATCTTCAACTACTGATTGTGGTACAAAAATTCTCTTCTTCAACAAAACTAAACAATTCCATCATTTCAGCATATAACGAAGCAGTATATTTTTTTATTTTTTTCAATAAACCTGCTTGCGCCAAGAATACTGGACCAGCACAAATAGCACCAATGACAAAAATATTATCATTTGCGAATGACTCTAAAAAAACTCTCTTATTTTTATTCCGTATAGGTTGTGTTAAATTACTGCATCCCGGAAGAATCAAGCAATCATAATCCTCTTTACAAAACTTAGCACACGTTTTTACTGGCTGCACTAATATTCCTTCTTCACTCCTAACAGGAGATAGATCTGTATATATAACATCCGTAAAAAGTATCAAAAGCCCACCGAAAAGAAATACATCAGGTTAGTTACTTCTTGTAAGCTAAAAATCAGGATAAACTAATAAAAGCAATACGTTTTTCATTTGCTGTTCCTCCACAATTTTTGGTAAATCAATTCTGATTTACAGTATGTCAATATTTTTTTATATTCTATCATTTAATCAAATTAAGTATTTAACTTTTTCGAAAGAAAAAAATACTTTACCAGTTAGGTCTGTGTCATGACCTAAAAAAATCACACCTCATGAGAAGTGTGATTTTTTTAGATTACTGAGTTAATTACTTAACGTTAGCGAAGTACTTGATTGTACGAACCATCTGAGATGTGTATGAGTTCTCATTGTCGTACCAAGCAACTGTCTGAACCTGGTATGTTTCATCATCGATCTTAGCTACCATTGTCTGTGTAGCGTCGAAGATAGAACCATGTGTTTCATCAACGATGTCAGCTGAAACGATTTCTTCTTCATTGTATCCGAAACTTTCAGAAGCAGCAGCCTTCATTGCAGCGTTGATAGAATCAACAGTTACATCCTTACCCTTAACTACAGAGATTAAGGTGTTGTTGAACCTGTAGGAACAGGAACACGCTGAGCAGCACCGATTAACTTGCCGTTTAACTCAGGAATTACAAGACCAATAGCCTTAGCAGCACCTGTTGAGTTAGGAACGATATTGCAAGCACCAGCACGGGAACGACGTAAGTCACCCTTACGCTGTGGTCCATCCAAGATCATCTGATCACCTGTGTAAGCATGAACTGTTGTCATGATACCAGATTGGATTGGATATAAATCATTTAATGCCTTAGCCATTGGAGCTAAGCAGTTTGTTGTACATGAAGCAGCAGAGATAATCTTGTCTTCAGCTGTTACGATGTTTTTCGTTTACGCCGTAAACTACTGTTGGTAAGTCGTTTCCTGCAGGAGCAGAGATAACAACCTTCTTAGCACCAGCCTTGATGTGTGCTTCAGACTTAGCTTTGCTTGTGTAGAAGCCTGTGCATTCTAGAACTACATCGATGTCTAATTGACCCCAAGGTAGGTTGCTAGCATCAGCTTCCTTATAAATTGTAATTTTCCTTACCGTCTACAGTGATTGTTCCCTTTTCATCATCTGCAGAGATTTCATGATCCCACTTACCGTGTGTTGTATCATGCTTTAATAAGTAAGCTAGCATGTGAGGTGTTGTTAAGTCGTTGATTGCAACTACTTCATAACCTTCAGCTACAAACATTTGTCTAAAAGCTAGACGGCCAATACGGCCAAAACCGTTAATAGCAACTCTTACATCTGTCATATTGTCTTTCAAAGACCTCCTTTTGTTGCATTTATATTATATGTTTTAATATGTTTTCGGTCAATTAAGAGCATTTGAATGTAAGCGCTATCGTGATGAATTTCACTAAAAATTCTTCTAACTTTTTGAATAAATTGATACCATGTGAATTTAATGCCTTTTTTTATACTTATTTTTCATTGGTTATTTAGTGTCTTATCCAGAATTTCTTTCACCTTATCAGTCACATTATCACCATTGTATTCTTGTGCATAATAGAATATATTCCCTTGGAGTTTATATCCATACCAGTTCTCACAGAACATGTAAAAACTTAGTTCATGATCATCTAAATCCGTTGCTATCTGTACAATTATTTGATTTTCATCGATAGTATACTTTGCTTCTTTATAAGCTGTCGTCGGCATTTGCGTAAATCGATGTGGCATTTCCTCTTTTGCAACGTATAAATTCAATACATATTCTTGCTTGTTCCGAAAAGGATTTTATGATGTAGTTGTAATACTTCCCAATTTTTTTCTTAGGCAAGAAAGCGTATTTTTGTGAGTATACATCCGAAATAATCATATTTTCAATTCCACAATCCCATGGTGGCTCACAAGTTTTGCAACCTAACACATCATAATCAAATCGCAAATGACATTCTTTCAATGCCTCTTTTTTTGAGTTCTTTGATTTCATCTTGATTGGTAGAACTAATGATTCTCTCATTAAAGAACTCTGGTCTTCCTAGGGATTCTTGGAAGTAAATATGGAATGATACATACTACGAGTATGATGACTACGCTGTAGATTGCAAGATAAAAAGAAGTTGGCATGATCTCTTCTCATAATAATCACCCCAATGATATAGATTTCTGTTTTTTATTTATTATATAGCACAGAAAAAGAAGGATATACACCCTTCTTATGCAAATTCATTTAGATTAAGTGGTTTTAATACTTGTCGCAAATGCTTGTTCAACCGTAGAGATATCTCTACCCACAAGTTTTGAGAATAGTTTTTGCGTCATTGAGTCTTGCCATTGTAGAACCATATGTCTCAACCTTTGTCTCTGGGAATACAAGTGTTAAGTCTTCTGCTTCTGATACATGTAATTCCACAATATCCTTTTTCAAATAGTGCTGCGTTACATAGTTTCATAAGGGCAGTGGAATCGAGGTAAATTAACTCTTCAATTTCTAAAACATCTCCCTTTGGCAACATTGTCGCATATCCTCTAATTTGATCTTTACCATTGTAGTAGGCTACAATCTTACCACCTTGTGCGTTAATTTCTTTCTTATACTTTACAAAGTATTCTAAATCTCTTGCATAGTAACCATTGAACCGACGGATAAATGCAGAGTATACCTTTAATAAATCAATCGCTGTTGGTTCATAGGAACAGCCAAAGTTTGTACTGCGCTTTACATCATCACGTGTTAGACGATAGGTAGAGCGATTGTAGATATTACGGAAGCCATATGGTTCATATAGTTTCTGATCATATGCTTGAATAAGAGTAATTAATTCAGTATGCTCGCATGCATCTAATACAATTTCCATCAAACGCTTCATATATCCACGCTTGCGGTATTCAGGTAATGTTCCTACACCTAAAATCATACTAGTACGTAGAACTTTGTCATTAAACATCATCGCATGAGGAGCTCGAATAACTGCCGAGACAACACGACCCTCTTCTACATATACAAAGCAATTTTCTGGCACAAATAGATTCTTAAAGTAGTAATCAATATAGCCTTCATCCTCTTGTGGAAAACATACTTTCCAAAGATTCTTTACTTCGGTAGCTTGTTCTTTCGTTGCTTTTGAAATCATGATTCAACACCTTTCTTAATACGATACTTCTCAATAATACTGACTGGGTGATAGGACAGTTTAGCGGCTCTTAGATTTTCACGACCTGTATCATCTTCACGATTAACGAGTTCAATACCAGGGAATTCATGACTCAACATCTCTTTCATGATGCACTGATAAAGGCCTCTGACATCTCCATCTGCCTTTTCGATATTCTCTTGGCACATACGGTCTGATAACATTGAACCAATCGCAAAGGCACGCACCTTGCCATCAATTCGAATCAAACCACCCTTACAAGGTAGTTCATTATACAAGTCTAAGATACGGAATGTACCAATTCTCTCACTTTGTAAGAAATCATCTGGATCTTCCGATTTCCAATCTCTCAAATATCCAATACAATCATCGATATTTGTTTCATCGAGAGTTTCATATGACCATCTACCTTCATAGTCTTTATAGAACGCATTTAAATGATTGCGCTTTTTTTGCATTTTCTTACCAGCATAGGTACGTAAACGTTCTCCATCATAAACATAATCATCCGCCCAACTTTCATGGATGGCTGTATATTCTGGATATAACTTAATGACTTCATCCACCATCTCTTTTGTAAAACAGCTGAGTGTAAAGTCATGTCCATAATGGTCAAAGATTTCCTTACCTTTTTTAATCGCTTCAGCGATATACTGCTTTTCACATAGTGGCATATACATGAAGAAACATCCCTCATGAATACCCAATAATAATAAATATTCTTCCTTCTTATAGTAGAACAACGGATATGTCTGTAACCACATAATCATATTGATGATATTGTGATTGGATTCTTCATATTTACAACGCTGTAAATACGCTTGAACCATAGGCCAATCCATCACCTGTAAGGTTGTAAAATCATTTTCTAATATTTCAGTGGTTACGATCTCCATAAAACTTACTCTCCGTCTGTATGTTCCTCATATTCGACATCAATGATATCACTTTGATTTTCCTTAGGGGATGAATATGACTGATAGAAAGTACGATCGATATCTAATTCTTCAACGGTAGCATTTTCCATCTGCTTGTTTAATCTTCTAGCTTGTATTAAGCCATAAATCACAAATCCTATGATTGGTAATAGTAATAATAGGATGAGCCACCAAAGGTAGCGGAAGATCAGCGCAACGATAACCATTAATATAATTGTGGATACCGCTGTTTGTAGTTGTGTTCTATTCATCTTGTTTTACCTCTTTCATCGCTAGTTCATGAAGCTTTACAAAACGATGTTTCATGCCTGACTTCGAAACAATCTCTCCTGTCTGACGCTCATAGATACCACATAGTTCCATTAAGGAAGCCTCTGGGTTTGCCTTACGGAGTGCGATGATATCTTGTAGTTTGCGATCTAACGTTTCTATTTTCTGATTTTCTTCTAAGATTCGAATATCATCCAATTGTCCACTCGCAGCCGCAACTGCCTTTACTTCATTGGCTAAGTCCATATTATTCATGCGTTGCAGAGAGTTACTAAAGTCTCTTGAAATACGAATATTTTCAAACTTTAAAACTGCTTGGTCTGCCTCTATTAAACGTAAGAAATCCGCAATCTTTTCAGCTGACTTCACATATAAAATGACTTTCTTACGACGTGTTGTAATCTTTGCATGAATGTTAAATCGTTCTAACAAGGATGCCATAAATAATGCATGTTCTTCACTGGTAGCTGTAATCTCCAAGTGATAGGATGATTTTTCTGGTGAGTTGATAGAACCACCTGCCATAAACGCTCCTGCCAAATAGGCACGCGCATTATTGTTTGTCTGTACGATTTTTCGCAAGTGGCTTATCTAGTAAACCACGTGTACTATAAATTCCTAAATCCTCTAGAATCTTTGGGGCAGCACTCATAATACGCATACCATAAATACGATTCTTACGAAGATTCATCTTTCTTTTTACAAACAAACTAATTTCTACGCCATACCGTTCTTTTTACCAAACGATAGATAGTACGTGAAACTGCCGCATTTTCTAAACTCACTAATAAAGTCATACCACGATTAGATAAGGAAAGCGATGATGTCATTTGAATTAATGCGGATAATTCTGCACGTATATCATTGCCTTCCATAATCTTTTGTGCTACTTCTTGTTTTACCTCTGCCGCAAATGACATTATTTCACCTCCAGCAATTCTTGAATCACAGTCTTAATCTTTTCTGGATCATGGTGAATAAATCCATTACGGAAGCTTAGTAATTCCTTTCGTTACAATCTGATACGGATGGTCTTGCTTTACAAGATTTACCTTTGTACTTCCATTTAAGGAGTATCGTTCTAATATCTTCTCTGGTATCTCATCACATGCGACGATTACTTTATCGACTGGTGCATGGTGATATAACAATGCATCTACGTGATCTTCTACTGTATACCCATCTGTTTCACCAGGTTGTGTCATCGCATTACAGAAGTAAACTAACTCTGCCTTTGTACTACATAACGCTTCTTGGATTTCTGGAATGATAACATTTGGCAATATACTTGTATAGACAGAACCAATTCCATAGATGACTAAATCTGCACTTTGTATCGCTTCAACCGCTTCCTTACATGCATGTACCTCATCTTGATAGAATACACGCGTAATATGGTGGTTATGATTTGGAATATTTGCTTCCCCACGTACAATAACACCATCTTCCATGCGTGCATACAAAGTGATTACATCCGTACTTGCAGGAATAATATTACCCTTTACATTTAAGATATGACTGACTTCCTGAATGGCTGTCATAAAAGAACCAGTCTGTTGCGTTAATGCTGTTAAGATAAGATTTCCTAGATTATGTCCTAGAAATATCATCTTCTTTTCCATCAGGGTCATCAAAGCGATAATCCATTAAGGAACTTAACATATTTTCACTTTCTGCCATACTGATCATGACATTTTCGAATATCACCCATCGCAGGAATATGAAAGTTCTTACGCAATCGTCCTGTACTACCGCCATCATCGGCGACCGTAACAATTGCATTTAAATCAATATTTGAAATGGTCTTAACACCACGACAGATTAATGACTGTCCATGTCCACCACCGATAATGACAACTTTATGCTTCTTCATGTGTTAGCCATTCCTTCTGATCACGGTGATCCAAGTAGCAGTTATATCTTTCCTTATATACATCATATAAGTAGTTTGCAATCGTAACAGAACGGTGTTGTCCACCTGTACATCCAATCGCTACAGTAAAATGATTCTTACCTTCTTTTGTATACTGTTCAAATGCGTAATCTGTAAACGCAATCAAACGTTGGATAAATTCCTGTGTCTCAGGCTTGTCCATAACATAGTCATATACTTCTTTGTCATTTCCTGAGAAATAACGAAGCTTCTCATCCCAGAATGGGTTTGGTAAGAAACGCACATCAATCATCAAATCTGCATCGAGCGGTACACCATACTTATAACCAAAGGAAATAAACGAAATGGAGAATGATGGTATCTGCTTCTTCGCAAAGTAAGATTCTAACTTTTTCTTAAACTCCTTTTTCAGATGAGAAAGATGTATCAATTGTGATTACGTTATTATCTAGATTCTGTTTGAATCTATGTCTTTCTTCTGTGATAGCTTCTTCAAGGGTATTTGCGGTATTACTTAATAATAATGGGTGAATACGTCTTGTGCTCTTATAACGGTTGAGTAATACACTATCACTGGCATCGATAAAGAGTACGCTTACGGACGCATTAATTCCATTTAACTTACGAGAGAAAAATTGGGAAGTCTTCTGCCGATGTACTTAATGCAATATAGCTATATCTTGGGTCAGTTGAAACTTCTATCATATCTACGAACTGATCTACAAGCGCAACAGGATAGTTATCAATAATGTGATAACCCATATCCTCTAAAATGCGCGTTGCTGTACTCTTACCAGCACCACTCATTCCACTTACGAGTATGATTCTCTTACTAACTTCCATATCCAATTACCTCGTTTCTATTTGAACATCCGAGATTTGACCTCAAATTGTTTAAAGGTCATCGTTACTCTTCTTATTTTTTACACTATTACTATTATACTATTTATACTAGTAACGTTAATAGGAGAGTTATATGAACACACCAATTGTTAGTATCATTGTACCTGTATATAATGCCGCAAAGCCACTCGAAGGAGATAAAACTGTATTACATCGCTGTATTGATAGTATCCTGAATCAAGAATTCCGTGATTTTGAATTAATTGTAGTCGATGATGGAAGTAAAGATGAATCTGGCAAGATTCTTGATGAATATGCCATAACAGACGAACGCATCAAAGTTATCCACTAAAGAAAATTCAGGGTGTATCAAACACTCGTAATCTAGCGATGCAGGATGCATGTGGAAAGTATATTCAATTCCTCGATGCGGATGATTGGATTACAACCGATGCCACTAAAATCCCTTGTACGTACAATGGAAGAGTCAAAAGCAGATCTAGTTATCGCAGACTTCTATCGTGTCGTAGGAGAAAACACATCCCATAAAGGTAGAATTGACTCCGATAAGGTTCTTACTAGAGATGAATTTGCGGACTATATGATTCAAAATCCCAGCAGACTATTATTATGGGGTACTTTGGAATAAACTTTATAAGAAATCTATTATTGATACTTATCAACTTAAGATGGATGCTAGCCTTTCTTGGTCAGAAGATTTTATCTTCAATCTTGAATATCTCCTCCATGTAAAACACGTAGCTCCATTACAGTTACCAATTTATTATTATGTAAAAAAACTGAAGGCTCTCTTGTATCCCAAAGCCGCTTTGATATTCGTAATATCGTTGATATGAAGTTATCTGTTATCAAATACTATGATAACTTCTACAAATCTATTTACGATGAGAAGGAATACGCTCAAGCGCCCAGAAATCCTTAGCTTCTTAGTAGGCTTTGCGACAGATGACTCTGTCATCTCTTTCTCTACAAAGAAACTTGGAGAAGAAATTGTTCCAGTCGCAAAACTAAGTGATCATAAACAGGATGCGATACTGCATAACTACTACACCATAAAAGCTACTAGAACGCTTTACTACAACGTATCTCAACGGAAACAGGTCTAAGTACTAAACGAACTCATGGTCATTCATTATCTTTCTTGTTTCCAACGTTCAAATATCATCAAAAGATATGGCTCTATTTACAGATATCAACCAGTTCTTATTGTTACCTTTATTGGAGAAAGCTTGTATTTCAATGAATATGTCACAAGAGTTACATCAGATGATTTTTGAAACTTACTATTCTCTGACTTCAAAAAGCAGAACCAATCACTGAGACAACTCAATCAACTAAGTGAAGATTTTAATGCAATCCGCTTTGCAGGAATTGATTCTTCCACACAAGAATTACTACAGTCTGCAGAAGAGACCATCTACGAAAATATCCGCAAAAAATTACTATAACCAAATAAAAATGGGTTCTAATCACATATGTAATATAGAACTCATTTTTTACTGTTAATCAATTCATTTCAATCTCAATGAAAGACTGTTTTACTTCCGTTAGTTCTTTTAACTTTTTCTCTAACACACTCGGATCCATTCCGTTTTGAACTGCAATTTCGTAATACTTATCAAATTCAGGATGATTGTTCTGTTTTACTACTGCTAGAATTTCCGCAAAGAATCCCCAAACATTGTTATAACTTCTGGTGGAACGGTAGTCTTCTCGTTTTGGCATCCATTGTAATTTGACAAAATATTTATATAAAATTTTTACTCCAAGTTTCCACATCATCGTCATAACAGAAAAAAACTTCGCTTCTAATAGGCTCCCCAAAACGTCTATCCCAGAATTTTTACAGTATCAGGTAAATACCAAGTATTACGCGTATCTCTACATATCATTTCGATTGCGATTTGTTCCAGTATTACACTTGGGTCCCCCGCCAGCACAACTATAACTTCCAGCTACCATGCTTTTGAGCTGCCTCTTCTTTTAATTCTTCATAGGCTGTTTTACTATCTAATAAAGCCATCGCAATTTTTGCACGATCACCAAATGCTTTCCCTGCACTCAATATTTTATATTTTTCAAGTACGCCCATAGTCCCTCCAACAATGATTTTGCTTACTATTCATTATAGATTATTTTTGATATTCCAAAAAGAAAACCAAGCCAGAACCTTCTAGCTTGGTATAATGCTATAACTTTTCGTAAGTCCAACCGTGTGTTTCTTTTAAGATCTCTTTTAGTTCAGATAAATCTCCGATAATCGCATTTGGTTGTGCAGATTCTAATTCTCCAAGTTTTAACTTGTCTCGTTCATCTGCTGTTGGATCATTACGTTTTGGATAGAAACCAATCGCATAACATCCAGCTGCCTTGGCTGCTAAGATATCGGACTTACTATCACCGATATAGATGCAGTTATCATGACCTTCCTTTAATCTCTTGCATGCATATAAGATACCTGCAGGAGATGGCTTTGCCTTATCATACTGGTCACGACCAACTACTACATCAAAGTAAGATAACTTAAACTGTCTCAACCAAGAATCACAAGATTCTGTTAAACGTGAAGACACGATACCCAACTTATAACCTTCTTCCCATAAGTCATGTAAGACTTCTTCTGTATGTGGAAATAGTGTTACGTCATTAGACCATGAGAATGATCCTTGATATGTACGATATTCTTCTGCTAACTTGGCATCATCCTGTTCAGGGAAGAATTCCTTGAAGGAAGTGCGTAGTGGTTGAATGAATACCTTTCTTTGTTTATCAATCGTAAAGTTTTTGATATTGCTGTATTTTTTGAAGAAATATCCAAAACACAACAATACCATGCGACGGCTATCCATCAGTGTCCCATCTAAGTCAAATAAGATAACTGGCTTATCTAATGGATGTGTATGGAGATAAATATAGCCAAGTAAGGCAACCACTACACTTAGACCCGCCATGATAACATCATGTGTACCACGTACGTCCCACTTGAATACAGTAGCTAAGAATGAAATTAAGCCAAACCACATAAATGTAGTAGCTGCTGTTTCACCACGTCTTCTACCTTCACGGTAACGGTGGATTTCAAACCAGATAATCAAGAAACCGATAAAGTCTAGTACAATTACAAACCACATTGTACGAGCAGCCATTGCTCGACCAATTCTTGTGATCGTAATCATCAATAGTGCAAGTGGCGCTGTCATATCTAGTGCACGACGCCAACTCATATAGTGTTCACGTGTATAAATCCATGTACCTAACGCCACACCGATTAATCCACCAGTCGCATCATATCCACCATCCGTAATCAAGAAGATGTATGGTGTATATTTCATGTATTCAGAAAGATTACCTAATACCCAGAATAAACGGCTAAAGATAAATCCACCAGCAGCGCAGAATAAGAATAACTCTACTGCTACAATACGTTTATAACCATGTTTCTTATTTTCTTTTAACAAGAAGATAAATACTACAATTACAGCGAATAGCGCTGCTCACAAGATATGTTGGAATGCGGAAATTCCCTATCTTCAATAAAGTTATATCATCGGGGAAAAATGTCATTTTATTCATCCTTTCCTACAAAGCGAGAAAATCGTTCGTTGATTTCGGCAGCTCCACTATAGCCAGCTTCCTGTAATCTAAAGTTTCTAACTGCTGATTCAACTAATACAAAGGTATTACGTCCTGCACTTACTGGAATCACAATCGTTGGAACAGGCACACCTAAAATCTTTGTATAGCGTTGTGTTTCATCACCGATACGGTTATATTCCGCATCTCTTTCAAACGGCACCATGCGAATTACAAGTTTTACTTCGGCACGATCTGCAACCGCAGAAGCACCGAACATCTTTTCAACGTTGATGACACCGATACCACGGATTTCTAGTAAACCCTTCGTGATTGCTGGCGCATGTCCATAAATACTATTTTGGATATGTTGAACGTCAACTCGATCATCCGAAATAAGCACCTGCCCATCACGAATCAGGTCTAGAGCAGTTTCAGATTTACCCATTCCGCTCTCACCAAGAATCATGACACCTAATCCATATACTGACATTAAAACACCAGACATCGTGTCAATTGGTGCTAATTTTTCATCCAAGAATGTAATCAAATCTGCAGTTAAACGATATGTTTCTAAATTTGTACGTAATACTGGGAAGTTGTTATACATTGCGACTTCCCTTAAAATATGTGGAATCTCATTTCCACTTGTAATAATAATACATGGAGTTAGACCATCCATTAAAAACTGAAATCTAGCTCTTTGGTCATCTTCACTCATTGTTCGAATAAACTCTGATTCTTTATTACCAATGATAACGATACGACGAGGTTCCGTACTCTTAAATACACCTGCAAGTTCAAAACCAGGACGATTTAAGTCCTGAATCACTGTCCATCTATCTAAAGAAGAATCATCTCCTGTTAGTTGTTCTAACTGGAAGAAAGATACTATCTCACGAATCCCTACTTTTTTCTCATAAGTTTTTTCTGACATATCGTCCTCCATCAATACCATTTATTATAACATGACTTATAAATCATGTAGATATGTTAGTTTTACACAATAATATTCACCAAGAAAATCTCAAACCTTTAATACTCTTAAAACTTTTTAATATTTACTATTTCTTGATATTTGTAAAATATAGATACATATTATATTTAATCATTTCATCATACTTATTAAATCTCTAAATTTATCTGTAAATAACAATATATTATATGTTATGATTTTTACTTTTCTGCCTTAATAAATTATTAATTTGTTATAATCAATGCACCCATATATAATAGGTGAATTAGAAAGGATGGCTATATTTAATCGATGAAATTACATGAGACCTTTATATCAATCAATATTACTTGGATTATTATGTACTTTTAGTTGCTGGTACACCTTTTAGTCGTCCACTTTCTGTACAAGCAGAGACGATAACAGCATACACAGCAGATTCTCCTGTCGGTTTACCAGAAGATAGTTTTAGTGACCATTGGAAGATGACCACAAAGACATATACATATACACCAAGTTCAAGTGACTATACAACTTTACAAGGAGATGGTTCATCTCTATCAAATCTAAACCAAATGAAAACCGTATGAGTCATTATAGAAAATCCAACAACCGCTTCCTATCAAAAGGTTTCTGATTTTACCGTTTTAGATCCAGTCGAATACGATAGTAATCTCTTCTCGTATAATACTTTAAAATACACAACTGATGAAGAGGCTGTTCAAAGTTACATAGATGCACACCCAGAACTAGCATCTATCGCTGATCATCGCATCTTACTTCCAGTATTTGAATTTGATACAGATAACGATATAACAAGTTTCCATGTTCAATTCGATAATGCGATTACAAACGGCCTATACCCTGTAGGTTCTGTCGGTCGTGATAATAAGGCTGTCATTGATCCAACAAAACCACTTGGACAGTATTCATTGGACAAGACATTAACCTATGATACTGAACATGGCTTCTATTATATCTATCAATTAAATGTAGGTATTGCGGATATTGACAGAGAAATTACTACATTTGTAGATAGCAATGGAAATGAAACTGAACGACAGGGTCTCTACACTGCTCCAGCAGTGCTAGGAAATGATATCCTAGACCACAAGAAAGTAGTTCACTATCTGATTCCAGAAGGAAAAGATGGTAATGGAAATCTTGCTCGTCCTGCGGTACATGTTACACGTACATACTATTACTATAAATTAGCACATACAGCGTATGTGAGTGATGATGGCACAACATTGCAACCAATCGATGAAGGTCTACAACCTGCACCAGCCACAATTTCATCCTATGCATATGATCATACAGATGAAGTCGCTCCATCCCCTACATTAGATGTTGATGCGGTAACAGAACGTTTATTAAACCAAATCAAGGCACAGGATATAACACAGGTATTTGCGAGTGCTACACAGGTGAATGATATTGTCATCACAAAAACGATAAATGATACTTTCAGTATTTCCATATTAAAAGAGGATGGTCTTTCTGAAGATATCTCCTTCTATACGGACGGATCAGCTCGTGTTACAGATAATGATGGAAACCCTATCCACTATGACAATATCTTCCAAGATATCTTATATACAACAGCTACTGATGATAGCTTGGCAGTTGGGGAGTATCGCGTAACATATTCTCTATCACGACTCATCTACGATATAAATCGCATGGATTCTGTACAACATTTATTTGTACATCTTGTGGTAGGTACTCGTGATGACAATCGCATCGAGAATGCGGTAGATCGAACTCATGTTTATACAAGAGTTCCTGATCCAACAACACCTCCTATCCCAAATACACCAGGACGTACTCCAAATACAGCTGATAACAGCCATACATCACGTGATGCACTCATACTAGGAATATCACTAATCCTAGCAGCTTGTGTTTTCTTAACTAGAAATCATATTGATCATACATTCAATTAGTATGTATGCATACTATGAATACCCAAGTACTCCTAATAGCAACTTGGGTATTTTTATCTTTCCATTTATTTTTATAAAAGTACTCGAAAAAAAAGAGAATTAAACATACAATTAAAGATGACTAACTACTTAATATTTTTTTAGAAGAGGTGAATGATTCAGTGCAACGCGTCCATCAACATTTCAAACATTGTATACTTTTTACACTTATATTATCTATTCTATTTATGCTTATACAGGTCCCTTTTTATAAAGGGCTGGAATATGGATATCAATATAAAAACGTCATGACAAAGTTGAAGTTTCTTTCCATGGAAAAGGATAATTCTATCGATGTCATGTTTTTAGGCGATAGTGAAGGAAAAGCTGCCTTTGATTCCCTCAGTCTTTTCCATGAACATGGTATTAGTTCCTATAATCTATGTACAAATTTCCAATGGGCTATTGATACAGTAGCACTTACGAATCACATGTATGCATCACAAAAACCTAAACTTGTTGTGATGGAAGCTAGTTTCATTCTTACATCTATTCGTAAAAAACAAATCCTTCTTGCAAAAGTATCTTCCAATTTTTAATTATCATGAGTTATATAAAGATTTTTCTTTACCGCCCTAATAAACCTGATTTATCGAAAGGCTTTAGCTCAACTGATAAAGGCTGTACCATTTACTGGCTCTTTGGAATATATGACGGAAGACACTTCCTATTACCCAATTGACGCATGGACATTAGACTATTTACAACAAGTCAAAGAAACCTTAGAAAAACAAGGCACAAAGCTTTTGCTAGTCAGTGCACCAAATCCACTCTATTGGAATACTGCTAAGCACAACGCCATTCAAGCATGGTGTGATCAAAACCATGTAACTTATGTAGACTATAATCTAAAACTAGATGAATTAAACTTAAACTGGCAAGAAGACTATCGTGATGGTGGTGATCATCTAAACTCTATGGGTGCCAAAAAGTTTATAAAGGCTTTGGGTCAATACCTGCAGGAGAATTACAATCTCAGTGACCATCGTAACGATAGCCAATACGCAGATTGGGAAGAAGATTATCAAGCACTCTACGGAGGTACAAAATGAATAAATTAATGTACTCCGCACCGCTATACTTTTATAGCCTTCTTACCAGCAGTAATCATGCTGTACCAACTTTGCCCACAAAAGTTTAGAAAGTATGTACTGTTAGTGGCTAACTATGCATTCTTCTATACATGGTCAAAGTTCTTCCTTGTATATCAAGTGATCACCATGGTCATCACGTATGTATCTGCGAGAATTATTGACCATACAACAAACAAGAAAACCAAGAAGTTTATTCTCTTTGCAGCGATTGTAATAAACCTTGGCGTATTAGTGATACTGAAAGTATACAAACTTCTTGGGTGAAAACATCTTCGCTATCTTCCATCAAAGATTTACAACTGTGCACTTTATTACTCCAATCGGAATTAGCTATTATACTCTTCAGATGATTTCTTATTTGATGGACACATCAAGTGGTAAAATTCATTCTGATCATAGTATTGTAGATTTTGCGGTATATGCAAGTTTCTTCCCTACTCTGATTCAGGGCCCAATTACACGTTTCACTGAAATTAAAGATAGCATTCTCGCATGTAATCCAATCACATATCAAAATCTAAAAGTTTGGTAGTCAACGAATTCTATTTGGTTTAATGAAGAAGATGATTATCGCAGATAGATTAGATCCTGCAGTTAGTAAAATCTTTACATCCTACACACAAGATGGACTATTTAGTTTGATTGGTGCTGTATTATGTACAATCCAGTTATATATGGATTTTTCAGGTATCGTAGATATCTGCTTAGGTAGTGCAGAGATTTTTCGGCATTAAATTACCTGAAAACTTTAGACAACCATTCTTTGCCGAGAACGCATCTGACTTTCTGGCGTCGTTGGCATATCACACTAGGTACCTTCCTACGTGACTATGTCTTCTATCCAATTTCACTTGCCAAACCAACTCGCCTCCTATCAAAATTCTTTACAAAACATTTTGGAAAGGCTGCAGGTAAGTTTATTGGTCCATTCATCGCATTATTTGCGGTATGGTTCTTAAACGGTTTATGGCATGGCCCATATTGGTCTTACATCTTCTATGGTCTATATTACTTCTGTTTTATGGTTCTAGAAATTTTTGTTGAAGAAATCCTGTTGATGATTTCTTAAAGAAACATCAGATTGATAATAATCATATTGGCTTACGTATCTTTTAGATTTGTAAAGCTATTGATCATTGTTATCATTGGTGAACTATTCTTTAAAGCTAAAAACATTAGCAGTTGGTTGGACAATGTTTAGTAGTATCTTTACTAACTTTAATCTATCCACATTTAAAGACACGTTACCATTCTTACGTTTAGATGTAGCTGACTGGATGATTGTGCTTATTGGTATTGTGGTTATATTCCTTGTGGATTTCTATAAAAGAATTCCATGGTTCTATTCGTAATACAATTGAACAAAAAAACCAACATGGATGCGTTGGTCAATTATCTATACTTGTATATTCACACTCCTCATATTTGGTGCCTATGGTCCTGGATATGATATCGTCGCAATGATATACGCAGAGTTCTAATCACACAAAAGGGATGCCGAGGCATCCCTTTACTTTTGGTGTTCTTTTGTCCACTCAATTGTTTTCTTTAAATACTGACCTGTCCAGCTTTCTTTGACTTTGATGATGTCTTCTGGTGTTCCTTGGGCAACGATTGTTCCACCACCATCGCCACCTTCAGGTCCTAAATCAATAATCCAGTCAGCACACTTAATCACATCTAGATTATGTTCAATGATGATAACTGTATCACCATTATCCACAATTCTTTCAAGTACAGCGATTAAGCGATTTACATCATCTGTATGTAGACCGGTTGTAGGTTCATCTAAGATATAGATGGTCTTACCAGTTGGACGTTTCTGTAATTCACTAGCGAGTTTGACACGTTGTGCCTCACCACCAGAAAGTGTTGTAGAGGACTGTCCAAGCTTTGATGTAATTTAATCCTACATCAGAGAGTGTTTGTAATTTATTCTTAATCTTTGGATGGTTTGCGAAGAAGTCTAAAGAATCTTCAACTGTCATCTCCAATACATCATAGATATTCTTACCCTTATAGGTGCACTGTAATGTTTCTTCGTTATATCTCTTACCATGACATACTTCACATGGCACATAAACATCTGGTAAGAAGTTCATTGAGATCACCTTTACACCATCACCTTGGCAAGCTTCACAACGTCCACCTTTTGACGTTAAAGGAGAATCTTCCTTTTTTTCATAACCGCGTAATCTCGCCTCTGGTGTCTTAGCGAAGATATCACGAATATCATCAAATACTCCCTGTATAAGTAGCTGGGTTTTGAACGTGGTGTACGTCCAATCGGATCTTGGTCGATCTGTACTAACTTATCGATATTCTCAAGTCCCTTGATAGACTTATATTTACCTGGGTTCGCTTTTTGTTTGCCAAGATTTTGTTGAACAGCTTTCATGAATACATCGTTAACTAATGTACTCTTACCAGAACCAGATACGCCAGTCACAAGTACCATCTTCCCTAGTGGGAATTTTCACATTGATATTCTTGAGGTTATGTTCAGCTACACCCTTCAGTTCTACGACCTTTACCCACTACCCTTTACGACGTGTTTCTGGCATTGGAATGACTTTTCTACCAGATAAGTATTGTCCTGTAATGGAGTTTAAAGAATTCTTGATTTCTTCTGGCGTGCCATTTGCGATGACTTCACCACCATGGATACCCTGCACCAGGTCCAATATCCACAATCCAATCTGAATGTAACATTGTATCTTCGTCGTGTTCCACGATAATCAGTGAGTTTACCTAGGTCTCTCATATTTTTGTAGGGTCTTGATTAACTTACTGTTATCACGTTGGTGTAAACCAATGGATGGCTCATCTAATACATATAGAACTCCTGATAGTCTTGAACCGATTTGAGTTGCTAGACGAATACGTTGTGCTTCACCACCTGAGAGTGTTCCTGCCAAACGATCAAGTGATAGATATTCTAGACCTACATCCTTCAAGAAGGATAAACGGTTACGAATTTCTTTGAGTACTAACTCCGCAATCTTTGTCTTTTCAACATCTAGTTTTAGATTGTTAATCCAATCTAGTGCTTTACCGACGGATAGTTGTGTAAACTCGCAGATATTTTTTTATCTCCAACACGTACACTGAGTGCTTCTGGATTGAGTCTTTGTCCATGACACTTTGGACATACTGACTCTACCATGAAGGAGTGATACCACTCTTTACTCATAGAGCTGGTTGTTTCTACGTAACGACGTTCAATCATATTCTTGATTCCTTCAATGAAGTCATTACGGTTATAACTATTACCGCCAGAGGAGGTGATAGTATAACGAATTGGCGCATCACTACCATAGAGGATTACTTCTAACTGTTTCTTTGTAAGATCTTTGATTGGTGTATCTAGATCAATCTTGTAATGCTTTAGCAAGACTGCGAATGTCTGCCATTCAATATTATCTGTACCGATAATATTCTTGTAGTAGCGAATACCGCCCTGACGGATAGACTTAGAGCGATCTGGAATTAAGTTATCCACATCAACTTCTTCTGTAATACCCAAACCATGACAGTTATCACAAGCACCGATTGGCGCATTAAATGAGAATAAACGTGGTTCTAACTTTTGGTACTGTAAAACCACAGATATGACAAGAGAAGTGTGTGGAAAAATCCAATTCTTCTTCCCCATTTAGTACAATTGCTCGTCCATCTGCTAGATTCAGTGCTGTTTCTATAGAATCATATACACGGGATCTAGATTCATCTGTCTTTACGATACGGTCAATTACCACATCAATATCATGACGTTTGTTCTTTTCTAACTCTGGTTCATCCTCCAACATCACAACTTCACCATCGATGCGTACACGGATATAACCATCTTTTCAAATAGCTTCGCAAATACATCTTTAAAGCTACCTTTTTTTATTTCTGACCGTAGGCGCAAGTACTGTTAACTTACTACGATCTGGTAAAGTCCATCACTTGATTGACCATCTCTGTAATAGTCTGTCCTGTGATTGGAATATTGTGATTTGGACAGTATGGTACACCTGTTCTTGCGTATAGAAGACGCAGGTAGTCATAGATTTCTGTCACAGTTCCAACCGTAGAACGTGGATTGTTGGACGTTGTTTTTCTGGTCGATGGAAATTGCTGGAGATAGTCCTTCAATTAACTCAACATTTGGTTTTTTTCAACGCCACCTAAGAACTGTCTTGCGTATGCGGAAAGGGATTCTACATAGCGTCGTTTGTCCTTCGGCGTAAATTGTATCAAAAGGCAAGTGAGGTCTTTCCACTTCCTGAAAGACCTGTCATTACTACCATTTTATTGCGAGGTATTTCCAAGGAAATATTCTTTAGGTTATTCTCCTTGGCACCTCGTATTGTAATCTTATCTAATTCCATTACTTCTTTCACCTCCTCACAAAGGTCACTTAACATCACCCAAGCCTCACGTGGGGAAAGATTATCTGGGATCAACTTGTTTTAGTTTTTCCATCAAAGCTTCTGTACGTGGATCTTCTTTATACATTTCTACCAATTGATAGTTTTGTTGTACAACTCTCTTGGTTGATTCCAATTCTTTTTGTAAGTCTTTTGCCCGATTTAATACTGTATCTGGTAATCCCCGCAAGTCTTGCGACATTAATACCATAAGAATGTCCAGCTGGGCCTTCTGCCATCTTATATAAGAATGTGACTTCATCATTGTTTTCTTTAACTACAACATGCATATTCTTCACGTTTGGAAGATTATCTGAAATCACAGTTAGTTCATGATAGTGTGTACTAAACATTGTTTTAGCGTGAATACAGGTTGCGATATATTCAATCATTGCCTGTGCTAATGCCATACCATCATAAGTAGATGTACCTCTACCAATCTCATCAAATAAAATCAAGGATGAGGAAGTTGCCTCCTGTAGGGCAAGGTTAGCTTCTGACATCTCTACCATGAATGTCGATTGTCCACTGAGGATATCATCCGAAGCACCAATACGTGTAAAAATCTTATCGAAGATAGGCATCATACAACTCTTTGCCGGAACGAAACATCCCATCTGTGCCATGATAACGATTAATGCAGTTTGACGCATATAGGTTGATTTACCACCCATGTTTGGACCAGTAATCAGTAAGATATCCTGGTCTTTATGCATATCTGTAGAGTTTGCGACATACTTTTGGATTCTTCATCATGTCATCCAAGATTGGATGCTTACCATTTTCAATGAAAGAGACGGTCCTCATCAAACTGTGGACGAACATAACCATACTTTGGCAGATACTTTCTGCCATAGCAACCTGTGCATCGACCTCTGCTAAAAAAACTTACTTAACTTTCTGTAGTCTTGGTAGATATGCACGGATTTCATCTAATATCATTTGGAATAATTGTTTCTCAATACGAATTGCATTTTTCTTCCGCATGTAAGATTGCGTCTTCTTTCTCTTTTTAATTCTGGAGAGATAAAAGCGCTCATTATTTGTTAATGTTTGACGACGGATATAACCCCAATCATCCTGAACAGCTTGTGCAGCTGCTTTTAGAGATTTCAATATAATAACCAAAGACTTTGTTGTAGCCGATTTTTGAGTGTCTTAATACCAGTTCTTTCTCTTTCCTTGGCTTCTAATTCCGCAATGAAAGTTCTACCGCTATGTTGAATCTTACGTGCTTCATCTAGTTCAGCATTATAACCATCTCTAAACATTCCACCATCACTAATCTGTACAGGTGGATTATCCACAAACGCATCTTTCAACTTCTGATAAAGTTCTTGTAAACGGATCAACTTTACGCTTTTTCATCAAAGACAGTCTCATCTAATGCATGCATGATAGATGGTACTTCTGCTAAGGTCTTTGTCAAACGTTGACAATCCACCGCATTTGCCGTATTCATTGCACATCTAGCAATCAGTCTTTGTAAGATCATAAATATTACTAAAACTATCACGCAACTGTTGTCTTTGCATGAAGTTTTGAATGAACCATTCAGTCTTATTAAAGCGTGCTTCAATCTTTTTCTCTTGAAACAAGTGGCTTTTTCAATCCATTTACGTAACTGTCTTGAGCCCATCGCATGACTTACACGCATCTAAAAATGACCATAGTGTAATTGCCTTACCATTTTCATGTAAAGACTGGACGAGCTCTAGATTCTGACGTGTCGCAAAGTCCATATATAATACTTCATCTTCACGTTCGATGCGTGTAACCTGTAAGTGACCTAACATGTGCTTCTGGGTATTTTCCAGATAGTTTAACATACGTCCATATGCTTGCATGTCATAATCTTTGAGGATACCTTCCGTCAATGGTAGATACTCCTCTTTGATACGTGTTTCATCACAATAAGAAATGACAATCTGCAGTTCTCTAAAACTCTTGAGTGTCTTTTCTTTAAAATCACTAGCTACTACAACTTCACGTACATTCGAACGTAGTAGTGTCTGCATCAACAACACATCTTTATGCTCGATATTCTGTACATAGTTTTCACCAGTACTCATTTCTACAATCGCAAGAGAATACCCATATCCATAATCGGTAATCGCAGCTAAATATACAGAGGCTTTTTCATCAGAGATTTCTTGCATGACAGTACCTGGTGTAATTACACGAATGACATCACGTGTAACCAAACCAACCGCTTCTTTTGGATCTTGTGTCTGTTCACAAATCGCAACCTTAAAACCACGAGATACAAGTCGTGGGATATACGCAGCTGCCGCATGATGTGGAATACCACACATCGGTACACGTTCCTCAACACCAGCATTCTTTCCCGTTAGTACAAGGTCTAATTCTTTTTTGAAGCAATCTTCGCATCATCAAAGAACATCTCATAGAAATCGCCTATGCGATAGAACAAGATTGCGTCTTCATATTCTTTTTTGACTGCAAGATACTGCTGCATCATCGGTGTATAATTTTCTGCCATATTCGCCTCTCAAAACATATGTATTATAGCATAGTTATGCACATTCCTTATGACCTAAGACCAATGGATACGCATCAAGATATGTAATTAATGTCATTTCTTATCATTTCGAATATAATCGAAATATAAGCTAAAAATCATTAGATGTTTCGACTATAGTCGAAACATATTCATATCATTCTAAAGATATATAAAACTCTACAGTTAGAATTCACTGTAGAGATTCTTTATTTACATCACTGTACGTAAGGAGTTGATAATCCCTTTCTGCAAGTAATACGATTTTGCACCATAGAGTACAATGTATATGCATTTTTCATGATGTGTGATGCTAATTGAGCCAAGATCCATTAGTTCTTTCTCGTGCACAATTTCTTTATCATATACCGTAATTACTAATGATGTTGCGTCAGCCTCAACATGTTTGATATTTTCTTGGCCACCAATATGCTTGATAATTTGCTTTACCATCTTTTCGCCTTCATCACGGATGATTAATCCTGTTGATAGATGACGGAAGTATAGTCTTGTGGCTAAGAAGTAGACAATCGCAGAAATCACACCAACAATGACTACAATAATCAAGTTGCGATATAAACTTGTATATTTTAAGTAGCTTAATAGTTCTGGTAGTGTTCCTGAATGTTGCAGTAACTGTATTGGTATCACTTGTAAGATAGCCAAGATTTGACATGTAGTGTTGAAAATAATCCATATAAGAATCCATTATATCCAAGATGGAAAAAAAGAATAGTAATGGACTAACCATAAACATCATAATTTGTAGTGGGATCGTTGTACCTAGATATCATAGAAATGAGTGTACCCTACAATACATAATCTTTGTGCTTTTACCCGTTGTGCCTTTGATGTACCGATACTGTACATTCCCCAAATCATTGCAGGTATCGCAAAGATATTCATAACATAATATGGTGCAAATAATCTTCCTGCACCAGATGTAAGTGTTCCTGCACCTAGCTGTGCTGTCCATACATTTGCGTCACCCACAACCGTAGCACCTGCAATATTTGTCCACAATCCACCAGATGACGAATACCATAATGGTTGTCGAATCAGCGCATTTAAGTGGAATAGTTGTAAGAAACGATCTGTGATTCCATAAAGAATCATATTAAATGGGCTACCTAAATCAGAAGAAATATAGTTTACCAAACGTACAATGAATAGAATAAAGTATGGCCATATAACACCAAATACTGCACCCAGCTAATAAGCAATATACAACTGTTTTTAATAACGCATCCGTTTGTTTTAATGGTGAAGATTGGCCGATCCCATGATGGCTACCAGTTCGACAAGCGATATACGTTAACATTGTTACGATAATTGTGCCAACCATTCCTGTTAATAATGGATAGTTCGCAGAACCCGGATAAATAACTAACAGATGAAGATGCTGATACCAATATTAAATACTGCATTATATGCATAAGATGGTAATACTGGTGCTGGTACAAACATTGTAGCGGTGTGGAATGCGAAATAACCAATGATACCAGCCCCAACAGTTACCGAACTGTTTTTCTTTTGGGTTAATAATCTTAATAGAATAAGTAATGGTGCATACATCATAACTGTACGTGCAATAATTCCTAATAGTTCCCCTACCAAGAAGACACCATCATTTGCGATGATGGTGACTAATCCATATGCAGGATGAAGGATTATATTTGATACACCACACAGAAAGCAAGCAAATGCAATTACAATGAGTGGAAATTTCAAAATTTGAAAATATGAATGCATGTATTGCATACTAGCCTCCTGTTAAAATAGTGAACTTAATTTTGTAAAATAGGATACTTTCTTTCCTTTGATCATTCGTACACGCTTTTTGATCACATACACGAATCTCTAATTCTTTAATCTCATCAATTGGATAGACTTCAGAGTCTACACCAAGGATTGCTTTTTCAAAACTTTCGGAACTCAGTCTTACCTTTTGTATCTTTACTTAATACGATTGGCGCAAAAAGTGAACGTGATTTACTATGATGAATACCAGCAATCTCTGAAAGTTCAATTAAATCTAAAGCCTTCTTGAATGACAGCACCACCTAATGAACGATTATATGCTGTAGAACCTAGTTGTGTGCATACACACATACCAGTACCACGGAATGTTTCTAGATATTCATCGCTTAGATAAACATCTAAGATCTGTGTACGTGCAATGTTTTCAACACGGATTTCATTTACTGCATGATAAATATTTCCATTCACTTCTGTTACTAGTAATGGATATTCATTAATTTCATATTTACCAGACAAGTACATATCTAATAAAGCATCTACTTCATTGTCTTGATAGTCTGTAAAAAAACCTAGTGTTCCTGTATGTAAACCTAAGAAATTTTCACAGCTGGTATGAGTTCCATGTAGTCATGAATGGCTTTGATATAAGTTCCATCTCCACCAACCACAAAGACTGTATCTGGATTTTTCTTCGTTATATTCATATTGATGGCTTTGTAATACTTGTTTGATTTTTGTCACCAATCTGTTTTTGATAGTTCATCAAATCTTGTTACGATTGCAAATTTTTTTCCATAAATTTACTTCCTTGTTTGTATTATACATCACATTGCTTGAATCCAAATGGATTATAGACGTTTATATAATCTTGCACTCCAGAAATTCATCCCTATTTCATCAATGTAAAAGTGCATGATTGCTTTCCAGTTTTTTGTAGCAGTACTTAACACCATCATTCTTAGCCCTTTTTTCTTCAGTTCTTTTTCAAGGCTTTCCATCAATTGTTTTCCCAATCCCACGTGAGCGATAAGATGGATGTACATAAAGTTCTTCTATCTCAAAAGTAATGCATGTTTTTATCTATCACACTTGTTTGTTTTTCTTGTATTTCCTCTTTGCCAAAAACATAAGCTATTAGTTCATCATCATACGCTGCTAGGATGTATCTATCTTTTAAGTCATCTTCTGTATTGGCTCGATATCCATAACAACTATCTTCTTTTTTCCCACATTAAAGATAATTCTAATAGTCTTTTTTTATGTCTGATTGTTTTTGCTTCGTGGATAGTGACCATGGAAGATTTCTCCTTTTTCTTAATCCATATCTATTATATGTTTGATTTTCATATTCTGAAACAAAAGAAAAACCCGTATCAGGTTATTCCCAATACAGGTCTTTTTTATTGAACTTTTGTGCCTGGAGTTAAGCCATTGACTTCAACAAGTCCGATTGTCTTTTCTTCCTTACCAGCTAGTAACATACCCTGTGATTCAACACCACGGATAACTGTTGGTTGTAGGTTAGCAATCATTACAATACTCTTACCGATAACTTGTCCTGGTGTATAGCTTTGTGCTAAGCCAGAAACAATCTGACGTACTTCGCCATCTCCCAAGTCTACTTTTAGGACGAATAGCTTATCCGCATCAGGATGTCTTTCACAAGAGAGAACCTTACCTACACGAAGGTCAATCTTCTGGAAGTCTTCTACTGTAACAGTTGGCTTCTTTTCAATTTCCTTCTTACGTGCTTTCGCATTGATCTCATTGATCATATCAATCTTAGATTGAATTGCTTTTTCATCAATACGTGCAAATAAGATTTCTGGCTTCTCTGCAACGTGGATACCAGTTTCAAGCTTGCCGAACTCAGAAGCTGTTTCGAAAGTCTCTTTGTTGTGTATTTAAATCATCTAAAATCTTCTTAGATGTCTCTGGGAAGAATGGTTCCATTAATACAGCTGCGATACGTACAGATTCTAATAAGTTATATAGAACAGTCGCAAGACGTTCAATCTTTTCAGAATCCTTTGCAAGTGCCCAAGGTGTTGTCTCATCAATGTACTTATTACATCTAGAGAATAAATCAAGAATATCTTGGATTGCGTCAGCCACTCTGAGTTCATCCATCTTCTCGATAACCTTCTTCACTGTGCCAGTAGCCATTTCCTTAAGTTCATCATCAACTGGTTCACTGACATTTGGATTCGCAACAACTCCACCGAAGTACTTATTCTGCATGGAGATTGTACGATTCACTAAGTTACCTAGGTTATTCGCAAGGTCACTGTTAATACGTTCAATCATTAAGTCATATGTCACATGTCCATCTTGTGCAAATGGCATCTCATGTAACATGATGAAACGTACAGCATCTACACCAAATAACTTCACTAAGTCATCCGCATAGATAACATTACCATGTGACTTAGACATCTTAGAATCACCAATCAATAGCCATGGGTGCCCAAATACCTGTTTTGGTAATGGTTCATTTAATGCCATTAACATGATTGGCCAATAAATTGTATGGAAACGAATAATATCCTTACCAATCAAATGAAGATCGGCAGGCCAGTATTTCTTATAGAGTTCATCATGATTACCATCCGCATCATATCCAAGACCTGTAATATAGTTGGATAATGCGTCAATCCAAACATATACAACGTGCTTTGGATCAAACTCTACTGGAATTCCCCACTTGAAGGATGTACGTGATACGCAAAGATCTTGTAATCCTGGTTTTAGGAAGTTATTTACCATTTCATTCTTACGGCTTTCTGGTTGAATGAAGTGTGGATGTTCATCGATATACTTCATCAACTGGTCAGCGTACTTACTCATCTTAAAGAAGTAAGCTTCTTCCTTCATTGGCACAACTTCTCCACCACAAACAGGGCACTTACCTTCTTCTGTTAACTGACTCTTTGTGTAGAAGGCCTCATCTTCTTGGCAATACATACCTTCGTAGTATCCCTTATAGATATCACCTTGGTCATAGAACTTCTTGAAGATCTTTTGTACTTGTCTTTCATGTGGTTCATCTGTTGTACGAATGAAGTAGTCATAAGAAGTATTCATGACATCAAACTGTTGTTTGATAACTGCAGCTACATCATCTACGAATTGTTTTGGTGTCTTACCTGCAGCCTTTGCCTTCTCTTCTACCTTTTGACCATGTTCGTCTGTTCCTGTTTGGAAACGTACATCATAGCCTTCCGCACGCTTAAATCTAGCGATTGCGTCTGCTAGTACAATCTCATAAACATTTCCGATATGTGGTTTTCCTGATGTATATGCGATTGCGGTTGTAATGTAATACGGTTTTTTGTTTTCCATTTTTGCGTACCTCCTCAAAATAAAAGACATCCCAAATGAAAGGACGTCTTGCACGCGTTACCACCTTTGTCTTGCGGATGAATTAATCATCTGCCTCTCTTCGTTGTAACGGACGTCTCCGGGTCATACTCTTCGCATGACCAGCTCCAAGACCATATTCCATTTCCCCTTCATGCATGTTTTCACCTACCACATGCTCTCTACGAATCAAAGAAAATGTACTCTTCTTTTTCATTGCTGTTATCGGTATTATTATACGTTGAAAGTATGTTTTTGCAAATACACAGAATGCATCTTTTGTGTTGTTTAAAGCCTTTTCTATCCCCTTTATACAAGCGCTCTACATAAATAAAACCTTGTGTTTTTAACATTGCCAGTATATCATTATAGAGAATACAGGATTTACTTCCGTATCATAGAATAGGAGATTCAAAGGCACAATGGCAACAGGCAAGGTAAAATGGTTTAATGCTGAAAAGGGCTACGGATTCATCACAACTGATGAAGGTAAGGACGTTTTCGTTCATTACTCAGCAATTCAGAGTGAAGGATTCAAGACACTTGATGAAGGCGCTGCAGTAAGCTTCGACATCACAGAGTCTAATCGTGGACCACAGGCTTCCAACGTAACAAAGCTCTAATTAAGAACATTGTACGAACAAAAGAACGGTTTATCCGTTCTTTTTTATTGTTGATTAGTTCAAGAAAAAAGATGGCATGTGCCATCTTTTTATATCTCTTATTTAAAACTGTCGAATGAGTATTCTTCATATACCTTGGATACAGGTGTATGATTTTCGATTGATTCGATTGTATTCGCAAGCATTTCTGCGATAGATAATACATGAATCTTTGTTGTAATCGCCTTCTGTTCTTCACGAAGTGGAATTGTATCTGTAATCACCATCTTTGTGATTGGTGAGTTTTCAATCTTTCGCAATCGCATCACGTGAGAATACACCATGTGTAATTCCAGTGTAGATATCCTTAGCACCATGGCGCTTCAAGATTTCGCAACCAGCCACAAGTGAGCCTGCTGTATCGCAGATATCATCAATAACAATGCATGTTTTATCCTTAACATCACCAATGATATTTTGTGCTTCAACCATATTTGGCTTTTGGACGACGCTTATCAATAATTGCGATAGGTGCATCTAATAAATCAGCCACTCTTCTAGCACGTGTAACTCCACCATGGTCTGGTGAAACAACTACCAATTCATCCTTTGGAATTTGTAGACCCTTGAAGTAACTAGCGAGCATTGGTACTGCTGTAATATCATCGATAGGAATATCGAAGTAACCCTGAATCTGTGCTGCATGTAAGTCAAATGTTACAACACGGTTAGCTCCTGCAACCTGTAATAGGTTTGCGACTAACTTCGATGTAATTGGCTGACGTGGTTTTGCTTTACGATCCTGACGAGCATAACCGTAATAAGGCATAATAACGTTAATTTCTCCAGCACTTGCACGTCTACATGCATCGATGCAGATAAGAACTTCCATTAAACGCTCTGATACTGGATTGCATGTTGACTGAATGATGAAAACAGAACGACCTCTGACTGACTCTTGTGGTTCGACTAGAATCTCACCATCTGCGAAATGCTCAACCTTGATTTTACCTAAAGGTAATCCCAAATGTTTACAAATAGACGCTGCTAGATCGGTGCTAGATGTTAGAGCGAATACGACAGTTTCCTTAACCATGATTTTTCCTCTTCTCCCATATGAATGTTGCTTTATCCTTATTAATTAAAGATGTTTTATAACTATTCGTCAACCCTTACGGCGAATAAATGGTCCGACTATTTCAGCTTTTTGAAACTTTTGTGTCTTCTAACCATGTGCCTGGTAAAATTTCTGCATAATCTTCTACAGTTACATCTCCATAGAGATATGTATTCGGATGGATAATGACATCTGTTCCAAATGTTACATTTGGTCCGATGTATGTTGTATTAGGGTCATAGATTGTAACACCCTTCTTCATCCACTCTGTATTAATTCTCTCTTGCATGTATTTTGCAGCGTGTGCTAATTCCACATTTCCATTGATACCTTGTACTTCTTGCCAATCATCACATGGAATCGCAACTACCTTCTTACCTAATTTCTTTAAAATCTCAACAAGATCTGTTAGATAGTATTCATTTTGAGCATTGTTATTATTCAAATGCTTGAGCCCTTCAAATAGAGATTGGTTATTGAAGGCATAGATACCTGTGTTAATTTCACGTACTGCCTTTTCCGCATCATTTGCATCTTTGAACTCTACAATCTTTTCTACAGTTCCATCTGCGTTACGAATCACACGACCATAGGCTCCATTGTCTTCTGGAATTGCAGTCAGTACAGCCATGTCTGCATCACCAATTAAATCATATAACTTCTGATATGTTTCTGGTTTCACGCATGGTGTATCTCCACTCGCAACTAGAGTAATACCTTCTTCATTTGCGAGTTGTTGAGCCTGCATAACCGCATGACCTGTACCAAGCTGTGGCTCCTGTACTGCAAACTCACACTTACCAGCCATCGCAGTTTCAACTTCTTCGTGCTTATAACCAACAACACATACAATTCTTTCTGTACCAGACTTCTTCAAGCTATTGATTACCATACCTAGCATTGGTACTTCTAGAATCTTATGTAAAACCTTTGGTAATTCTGAGTGCATGCGGGTTCCTTTACCACCCGCCATAATAATTGCGTTCTTCATTTTATTTTCTCCTATTTTTCATGCTAGCATGATTTATCGTGTGTATACTGTTGTCTTTCTAACAAAGTATCTCTTCTTTTTTAATACATCGATGGAACGTTCTAACAATTCTGTATCTTTTGTGATACCAAATACAGTTGAACCACTACCCGACATCAGCACTCCATCAAAGCCTAAGTCCAATAAGTCTTGTTTTGCCTTTCGAATTTCTGGAACCAATGTCATTGCGGCGTTTTCCATGGAGTTACCTAAACAATGGATAATGCCGTCATAATCATTGTTTTCTAGTGCTTCTTGCATTGCTTTACAATCAGGATGAATTCCTTCTTGTTCATCCACGATATGGAAAGGCTTCTGCAGTCGATACACCTTTACGTGGTTTAATTAGTAGTAAGTAGAAATCTGGATTACATGAGAAGGTTGTAATCTTTTCTCCAATTCCTTCCACAAATGCAGGTCGATTAAGGATACAGAACGGTACATCTGCACCAACTTCTTTACCCACCGCAATCATCTCATCTTTTGAAAGATGTAGATTACACATGCGATTAATCATACGTATTGCGGCAGCCGCATCTGCACTACCACCCGCAAGACCAGCTCTTGTAGGAATATGTTTCTCCAAACGACAGCGGAACTCTTCTTTGAGATTGTACTTTTCCTGCATGATATGAATTGCCTTCACGATTGTATTCTTATCATTGATCGGTAGATAGTCTCGATTTAATTCCAGCGTCGTTTGTTCCGCAAATTCCATTTCTAAAACATCATAGAAATTGATTGGAACCATAATCATTTTTTTAAATCATGGTAACCATCTTCTCGTTTTACCCTACAACATCTAAACACAGATTGATTTTTGCGTATGCTCGCTCTTTCATTTTATGACCTCATGAATTTGTTTTAATTCATCGATGGTTAATTCTTGTGCACGTTTATTGGCTGGAATATTAGCCTTCTCTAGGATCTCTGTAGCCTTATTACCATCGCCTACATATTCTTTCAGATTATTGTAAACGGTTTTACGACGCTGTTTGAAACAGGCTCTTACAAGTTCGAAAGAAATCTCGAATCTCTTCATTACTTGCATCGTGATTCTTTCTAGCGAATTGAATGATGACACTATCAACAGCCGGGGAAGGATTAAAGGATCTTCCTGGTACTGTAAATAAACGCTTGATATCGAATAGATATTGTCCCTCTACAGATAGGGCGTTGTATTCAGGATCTTTTGGTTTTGCGACAAAGCGATCACCGACTTCCTTCTGTACCATAACTGTAATATAAGAGATATCTGGATTTTTCAAATATTTTAAAATAGTACTGGTGTTGTAATGTAGTATGGAAGATTTGCACATACAGATACAGTTTTTATACTTTTTCTTTTTAATGCATGTACAACTTTCATCTAAATCACATGTTAAGAAATCCTGTAGGATAATCTCTACATTGGAATAGTCTTCTAAAGTATGTTGTAGTACTGGAATTAAGCTTTCATCTATCTCAAATGCAAGTACATGTTGTGCATGCATTGCTAGCTGTTCGGTTAAACTTCCAATGCCTGGACCAATTTCGATTACTGCACCTTCGCAATGTGACATTTCAGCACAGCGTTCTACGATAACTGGATCAACTAAAAAGTTCTGTCCAAATCCCTTCTTCGCTCGTAATCCAAATTGATCTAGTATCTCTTTTGTGCGAGACGGTGTTGAAATTAATTTTTTCATTTATCGATAACCTCTCGTAATTCTTCTTTGTTAATCGTAAGACAGTTTAACCTTGCAAGCATGGTCTTCGCATTGCCATCTCCAACATGGTAGTATTCTCCAACTTTACGTCGTAATTCTGCACTATTAGATTGACCACTTAGACCAAGTTCAAATAGGTCGCTCATCGTTAAACTTCCCTTTGGGGCATTGGTGATTGTGACGACATTTTGTAGTGCGTTCCATAATGTGTCTTTATCCGCATGTTCAATACCAACCTTTTTCTCTGTACGTGCATGATGCTTATCCACAAATGCATTCTTACAGTTAGGAACATGTTGATTGATAATATGTCGTATTTGATTGCCTGGTGTATCTGGATCAGTAAAGACAATTACACCTCGTGTGCTTGCGGCATAGCGAATCTGTTCAATGACTTTATCATCGATACTACTGCCACCTGTCTCTATCGTTTCACAATCAAAGTATTTCTTTAATTGTTGTGTATCATGCCTTCCTTCCACAACGATTATCTCATGAATGCGATCCATCAGCTTCCTCCAGGAATCTAGTCCAGTTGGTATCGATTTGTGCAGCCATATCTTCAACTGACATATTTCGAATCTCTGCCATCTTCTCTACGATATATGGAATATTGGATGGTTCATTTCGCGTACCACGTACTGGAACTGGTGCCATGTATGGTGCATCTGTTTCACTGAGTAAGTAGTTTAAGTCGATAGTCTCTACGACATCTACAGCATGTCTTGCGTTTTTAAATGTTAACGCACCACCAAGTGCGATATAGTAGCCTAACTTCGTAAATTCTTTTGCCATCTCTTTTGAGCCAGGGAAACAATGTAATAATCCCTTCCAGTGATGTTTCTTCATAATATCGAAGGTATCCTGCATGGCATCTCTAGAATGTACTAAGATTGGTTTATTTACTTCTCTAGCAAGTTCGATTAACTTTGCGAAGTACTCACGCTGTACAGCACGTTCAGCTTCATCTGTAACCCAGTGGTACTCTAGCCCAATTTCTCCAATCGCAGTTACCATTGGATCTTTGGCTAACTCACAAAAATCATTCCAGTATTTTTCATCTATCTTCGTCACATCTTCTGGGAAGATACCTGCCGCAACCTTATAGTTTTCTGGGTCATGTTTGGCAAATTCGATTGCTTGTTTTGTTTCTTCTAGTGATAATGTAATAATCATTAATTTATCCACATGCTTTTCTTTACAGCGTGCGATAACTTCTTCTAAATCTTCTTGAAACTCTTCTCCCATCAAATGACAATGGGTATCTACATAATGTAATTCACTCATCTTATTTTCCTAAACAGAAGCGTGAGAAGATTTCATCTAAGAGATCTTCCTTGCCTGCCTTTCCAGTGATCTGTCGTAATGCAGTCCACGCTTTTTCTAAATCGATTGTTACTAAGTCAAGCTCCACACCTGCATGTAATGCATTTACTGCATCGTTCATTGCTTGTTCTGCCTGCAAAGCATAACCAATCTGTCTTTCGTTATTTAATGTATCGCTATTGGCTGCGATATATTCACTATGATATTTCTCCACAATCGCATTTGTTAGTTCTGTAATATCCTTCTGGATAGCACTGATAGATATACCTGCATGCATACTATCCTTATCTTTCTTATTATATACAACAATACGATTATGATTCTTTGTCTTCTCTAATAATTCTTGATCTTCTTCGGTTAATTCCTCAGAACCATCTAATACAACAATCACAAGCTGTGCCTTTTCTAACGCTTGTAAGGATTTGGTAATACCAATCTGTTCAATCGCATCATCACTCTTACGAATACCTGCGGTATCAATCAAGTTTAATGTGATGCCATTTAGTCGTACAGTTCCTTCTACAAGGTCTCTTGTCGTTCCAGCCACATCGGTAACGATTGCTTTATCTTCTTCTAACAACGCATTCAATAAGGAGGACTTACCAACATTTGGTCTCCCTAGGATAACAGTATTAATCCCTTCTTTAATCACTGCCGATTGTTGTGCTGTTACGATGATCTGATGAATATCATCAATCCACTTCTCTGCCTTTTGGTAGAATTTCCTCCTCGGTTAATTGATGTACATCATCATACTCAGGATAATCAATATTTACTTCAATATTCGAAATGATTTGTGTTAAATCTTCTTCCAATGGTCGCATTAGTTTTTGCGACAGACCCTTTTTAATGAATGGATTGCGCTCTTTGCGTTAATTTCATCCTTTGCCCAAATTAAAGTCATTGATACCTTCTGCTTGGGACAAGTCCATCTTTTCCACTAAGGAATGCACGTTCCGTAAATTCTCCACGACGTGCCATACGTGCACCTGCACCAAGAATGAGGGACAATACTTTTCTTGTGATATAGACGCCACCATGACAAGAGATTTCTACAACATCTTCACCAGTATATGATTTTTGGTGCACGGAAAAAGGCTGACGAGTACTTCGTCAACAGATTCATTTCCTTCTTTGATGGTTGCGTAATGGATTGTATATCCCTTGGCATCGCTAAAATCTTTGCCTGTTAAGTCGGTAACGATTTGAATTGCGTCACTACCAGAAATACGAATGACGGAGATGGCTCCCATCGCATCTGCAGTGGCGATTGCGGCTATAGTATCCTGAAACATGCTGTCCCTCCAGTTTTCCACTATTATTGTACTAGTTTTATCCATTCTCTGCATGACATCTCAGCAGTTTTTTTCAATGTGTGCTAAGATTAAGCCATGAAACTATCAAATTCTATCCAAAATGCCCTCAATGAAATGGGCTATCATTCCCTATTACCGATTCAAGAAACTGTCATTCCGATGATTCAAGAAGGGAAAAAGTTTATTTGTGCTAGCCAAAACGGGTAGTGGTAAAACTGCCTCCTATCTGATTCCTGCGATTGAGCAGGTAAATCCAAATGATGATTTTTACTTCTGTTTTTAATTGTCGCTCCTACAAGAGAACTCGCGATTCAAATCTCATTAGAGGCCAAGCTACTAGCTTCCTATACAAAAGGTACATATCGTAACGTTTGATTGGTGGTATGGATTCAGATAGAGCAACTCAACGCACTACGTCATCGTCCACATATCATCATCGGAACACCTGGTCGATTACTAGATTTATATAACCAAGAAGCCTTTGAAACTTTCCAATTTATCACTGTTTATCATTGATGAGGCTGATCAAGTCTACTCAACAGGGCCAATCAGAAGAAGTAAATCAATTACGAAAAGAAATTCATGGTGTTCAAACAATTTGTTTATCTGCCACAAAAAATGATACAATTCAAACTTACTTTGATACTCCATTTGAAGAAGTGCTGCAAGGAAGTGTAGCGATAAATGAAAAGATTTATTCTTACTATCTTGAGACAGAAAATAAAAAAAGACACATTATTATCTCTTTTACAATCACTACCAATCACATCAGCGATTGTATTTGTAAACCATCGTAGTACCGCAATTGAATTATCAGATCTACTACTAAGAAATAATATTCTTAGTTCTGCTTTCTCGGGTTATTTTGATGAGAGAAAACGTATCGCAATCATGAGCGATTTCCGTAAAGGTGATATTCGCGTATTGGTTGCGACAGACGCAGCTGCTAGAGGTCTCGATATCCATGAACTATCTCATGTGATTCATTATGATATTCCTATTGATACCGAAACCTTTATTCATCGCTCTGGTCGTACTGCACATCAAGGTGATGAAGGCATTTCTATTTCATTACTAACAGCCTGAAGATATGAGATCAGAAGTTGGTATGTATATCCGCATGCATAGTCAAGCATATAGACCACAAGATACACATCCAGTTGATTTATCGATTCCATACCAAAAAAAGGCAGCACCTTCCACCCAAGTAACACACATCCTTATTCGTGCAGGAAGAAATGATAAGATACGTCCAAAAGATATTATTGGTGCACTTTGTACCATATTCTCTTTTGATGAAATTGGCACACTTGAAATTCAAGACCGCTTCTCAACAGTCACAATCCTTTCAAAAGAGGATGATATTTTTATCTCGTTTTCGAAAGATTTTTACTGTCAAAGGAAAAGCGCAGAAAAGTCGATTTATTGAATCGTAAATTTGAAATATCAAATTTTTTAGATTTTTGAAAATATTTGAAGTTTGCTTCAAATATTCACTTCTCTTTTATAAAGCGATATACTAAAAGATACCAATACATCTACTATTTATCATTATTTTTTAAAAATTGTGAGGTGAAAGCATGCATAAAACTAGCACAAAAGGTTTTTAATCTCCGGTTTTTTTACTCATCTTATTTGCATCTATCTGTTTTTAGTATTTATCTTTATATGCAGTTTAACGCAACAATTTCTATAGGGAAAAAGGGCATTATCTTGCGATGGATTCAAATACAAACGGTGCTTACAACATGGAAATCTATGAAGATCATTCTGTGAAAGATTTTTCCTAGATAAGGTTTATGTAGAAGGTACTTTAGAGCACGAACAGACACAATACACAGACTCTTACTATATTCAAACAAAGGATAAGAAATATTTTATGACTATCAAATCACGATACTGTATCTGTTCCTGTAGAGATAAATGGAAATCTTGTTTCTTTAGTATTTAAGTTTGTTAGTAATGTTCCAGTTTACACAAATTGATTTACCACAAAAAAATAATCATGCAATTATAAAGTGAACCTCCTAAGTTTATCTATAAAAACTTAGGAGGTTCACTTTTAAGTTACATTACTTTTGTCTTTATAGGAAACCATCCCATATTAAGACGAACTTTCCTTTCGCTCTAAATCAGTATTTGTATAACAACAACTGTCAAAACCGATTAAAGGTAAAACCTGCATGCAGGTAGAAGTCAACTGCATTTATATTTGATGATTGTGTCTCTAAAAATCAATGTACGATAGTTTTTCTACTGTAATCTTTTTTTGGCAATGTCTAACAACTTCTTACCATACCCTTGCCTTTCTCAACTTCTCATCAACAAATAGTTCTGTAATAATCAATCGATTTGTCCAACTCTCTGGGCAAATTTCAATTGCTGCAAGTAATTTGTTATCTTCTGTAATACCAAAGGCTTCCGCATCTTCCCACCAGTCTTCGTAAAAGCTTTATCCTGATATTCGCAGTCCTCTAAACTATGTATAAATGGTTTCGTAAATTTTTTTCTTTTTGAATTGAAATCTGAAAACCATCATCTGTTCTTTTGCATATTCTACATCGTAGTATTCTTTCGATGTGTATTCAATAGGTAACAGTGTTCCTTTCCATGTATCTTTTCCTTAATTTATGAATGATATAGTTTTTTTCATCATTTTCCTCTTTTTCAACAAATATAAACTATATGCATCATAGTTTTTCTATAATGCGCCTAAATCTTGTAATGTACCATTACCTTCTGGTTGAATATTTTTCTAGTTTGATATTTGGATTTCTCTTTTGTAAGTATCCTGCAAATCTTCTCGCTTCACCTTTATCTCGGCAGCTAAGTAAGAAGGTTTTTTCTTTGTTTGTAAGATAGATTGTTAACTTTACCATGTGCACCTTCTTCTACCTTCATCACTTGGATATCCATTGTGGATTCTTCATGCATGTCTAATCCAATGCATGCGATCATACGATCGTTTAAAATCCAACTGCGGTCAATCACACCGCCCTTTTTTTCGTATTCTTCGATATTACGAATGGATTTTAGTGCCCTTTGATATTTTTAAATTTCTTTGTATAGTACATCACTAGAATGACACCCAAAATAGCTGTGCCTACCATCATCGCATAGCGTAATTCTTGAATCCCCTTCTTTTGATAGAAAAACGCTAATGCGAATACTAGGAATACAAGTGGTGTCATGAATGGTCCATACAATAAACTATTTAGTGACTGATAGTATTTTTTTAATCATATTGTTACCTCGATGGTCTTATCATACCATATATAAAAAAACAGATAATGAAGAATGTCTTCACTATCTGTTTCTTTTATCCTTTGACGTTTAATCTGTTCAATGCTTTCTTTAATGCGATTTCTGCACGAACTTGATCGACGTTCTTATCATTTGACTGTAGACGTTGTTCTGCTCGGATCTTCGCAGCGATTGCACGTTCGACATCAATCTCATCTTTATTTTCGATTGCATCGACCATGATTTCTGCGTTGTTATCTCTAAAGTAGAATAGTCCTCCAGTCACCGCATATTCCATTCGTTTGCCGGATTCGACAGTTGTCATCTTACCTATTCGCAACATTGTCACAATTGGCATATGTTCAGGTAAGATACCTCTTTGACCATCTTGTGTTTCTATGTTTAGGATGGATGTATCTAACTCTTTATATACACCGTGTGGTGTTACGATGCGGCAATGAATCATACTCATTTCAGTGACTCTGCCTTCTTAACAACATCTTCGATTGTTCCAACACTTAGGAATGCGGCTTCCGGTAAATCATCGTATTTTCCTTCAAGAATTTCTTTGAAGCTTCTCACTGTATCTGCGACTGGCACATAAATACCTGGAATTCCTGAGAATTGTTCCGCAACGGAGAATGGTTGTGATAGGAAGTTACGAACACGACGTGCTCTTGCGACAATCTTCTTGTCTTCTTCGCCTAACTCTTCCATACCCAAGATTGCGATAATATCTTGAAGTTCACGATATCTTTGTAGGATCTGCTGTACTTGACGAGCTACCTCATAATGTTCATCACCAATCACAAGTGGATCTAACATACGGGAAGAAGATCCTAATGGGTCAACCGCTGGATAGATACCTAACGCAGCGATGGAACGGTCTAATACAAGACGTGCATCCAAGTGTGAGAATGTTGTCGCTGGAGCTGGGTCTGTTAAGTCATCGGCAGGTACATAAATTGCCTGTACGGATGTAATAGAACCCTTGATCGGTTGATGTAATTCTCTCTTGTAATCTACCCATTTCTGTCGCAAGGGTTGGCTGGTATCCTACTGCAGATGGCATACGGCCAAGTAGTGCGGATACTTCAGAACCTGCCTGGGTGAAACGGAAGATGTTATCGATAAATAACAATACGTCTTGATGTTCTTCATCACGGAAGTATTCAGCCATTGTTAGTGCGGATAGTGCTACGCGCATTCTCGCACCTGGTGATTCATTCATCTGTCCGTATGTAAGAACTGTGTTCTTTCAATACGCCAGATTCTTCCATTTCATGATACATGTCATTACCTTCACGAGTACGTTCACCGACACCCGCAACGACAGAACGTCCACCATGTTCAATTGCGATATTGTGGATTAATTCCTGCATTAAGACTGTCTTACCTACACCTGCACCACCGAATAAACCAATCTTACCACCCTTAGAATATGGGCAGAGTAAGTCGATAACCTTGATACCTGTTTCTAGGATTTCACTGGTTGTCTGTTGTTGTGCAAATGTTGGAGCGTCTCTATGAATTGGTAATTTGTGTTTTGCGTGTACCTCACCTAATCCATCAATTGGCTCACCAAGTACATTAAACATACGTCCTAATACTTCATCACCAACTGGTACTTCGATTGGTGCCCCTGTATCTGTACATTCCATGCCACGAACAAGTCCATCTGTGGATGACATCGCAATGCAGCGAACCACATCGTCTCCGATGTGCTGTGCTACTTCTGCGGTCATTGATGTCTGATCGTCAATTTTTACTTTAATTGCGTTATTGATGGAAGGTAAGTGTTCCGGGTCAAAGCGAATATCAATGACCGGTCCAATGACCTGTACAATTTTTCCTGTAACACTCATTGTTTTACCTTCTTTCTATACGGCACTTGAGCCACCAACAATTTCCGTTATTTCCTGGGTAATTGCGGCCTGTCTTGCCTTATTGTATTCGAGTTTCAGCGTTGTGCTTAACTCATCTGCGTTATCTGAAGCTGCCTTCATCGCTACACGGCGGCTTCCTTGTTCTGCGGTTGTGGATTCCATCCAGTCAGAATAAGTTACGTCAGTGATCATCATTGGAATCAAACTATCCAAAATAGATGCTGGATCTGGTTCGAATAGTGTTTCTTGATGTTCGCCGACTTTTTCTTTCTTTTGACCTGGTTTGATTGTACATGGTAATAACACATCCAACTCTGGTGTAAATGTCATTGTATTTACAAATCTTGTATACAGGATCTGTACCTTACCAACTTCACCTGCCTGATAGCGTGCTACACCATCCTCAACACATTTCTTTAAATCCGCAAATGAGATTTTATCTGAGGAGATTTGTTCCTCGTTAATGATATTAAATCCTGCTTCTTTTAGCTGGTGATGGATTGCAGTTCCAACTAAGAATACCGGGTCAGCAGGGTCCAATGTTTCTCTTGCTAACTTGAAGACATTCTGGTTATATCCACCACACAGGCCTAAATCAGAACAGAAGATAATCGTCATTGTATGTGGGTTCTTGTTATGTACAAGATACTTGCTTTCAACATCTTGGTTATTTGCGACAATATCATTGACTGTATCTTGTAAACGTTGTGCATACTCACGGTTGGCTTCCATCTTTTTTCTTTGTTTTAGAAGCTTTGCGTTGGCAATCATCTCCATCGCTTTTGTAATCTTTTTGGTGGAGTTGACAGACTTAATTCTGCTACGCAAAGCCTGTCTAGATTGTGCCATCTTAGTTTACCCCTTTAACAAGTACGTATTGTTCGATAACTTTATCCATTACTTCCGTAATCTTAGAACGTAGTTCATCATTGATGACTGCTTCTGTTTCAATTCGATCGCATACGTCTTTTGCGTTTTCTTTGAAGTATCTGTGGATACTCTTCTCAAAGCTTGCGATATCTTCGATTTCAACACGGTCCAAATAACCATTCTTCGCAGCGAACAAGGATAATACTTGTTCTGTCATAGATAATGGTTGGTATTGTCCTTGCTTGAGAAGTTCTGTTAACTTCGCACCATGACTTAAAATCTTCTTTGTGACTGGATCGAGGTCGGAACCAAATTGTGAGAATGACAACATTTCGTGGTATTGTGCTAAGTCTAACTTCAAGGTTGAAGATACACTCTTCATTGCCTTTGTCTGTGCATTAGAACCTACACGGGATACAGATAGACCAGAGTCTACGGCTGGTCTTATACCAGCTGCGAATAAATCTGTCTGTAAGAAAATCTGTCCATCGGTAATTGAGATAACGTTAGTTGGGATATATGCTGAGATATCGCCAGCCTGTGTTTCAATAATTGGAAGTGCTGTTAATGATCCTCCGCCTAAGGCATCAGATAACTTCGCAGCTCTTTCAAGTAATCTACTATGTAAGTAGAATACATCACCTGGATACGCTTCACGTCCTGGTGGTCTTCTTAATAATAGGGACATTGTACGGTACGCAACTGCGTGTTTTGACAAGTCATCGTACACAATTAATACATCCTTACCTTGTTCCATCCATTCTTCACCAATTGCACAACCTGCATATGGCGCAATGTACTGTAATGGAGCACTTGCGGAAGCACCGGCGTTAACGATTGTTGTGTATGACATCGCATCACTTTCACGTAACTTCTGTACCAAACGTGCAACTGTACTTTCCTTTTGTCCAATAGCGACATAGATACAGTTTACGTTCTTGCCCTTTTTGGTTGATGATTGCGTCGATTGCGATTGCAGTCTTACCTGTTTCACGGTCACCGATAATTAATTCACGCTGACCTTTACCAATTGGAATCATAGAGTCGATTACCTTTAAACCTGTCATTAATGGCTGGTATACAGATTTTCTAGTCATGACACCTGGCGCAACTCTTTCGATTGGACGTGACTTTGTGCTAACGATAGGTTCACCACCATCGACTGCTTCACCGAGTGCATTTACGACTCTTCCAAGTAATGCATCGCCTACTGGTACTTCAACGATTCTACCAGTACGTTTTACTTCATCACCTTCGCGAATCAAAGTATCGTGACCGAGTAATACGGCACCAATATGGTCTTCTTCTAAGTTCAATACCATTCCCATAACGCCATGTGGGAATTCTAAAAGTTCTGAGGACATTGCTTTATCGATGCCCTGGACCATGGCAATTCCATCGCCGACGCTAATGACGTAGCCGACATCATCGGACTGAATCTTTTGTTCATAGTTTTTAATTTGATCTTTGATCAAAGAACTGATTTCTTCTGGTCTGATTTGACTCATGCCTGTCCTCCTTTCAATATCGCATTCTTCATGCGTTCAATTTTTGTCTTTGTTGTGATATCTGTAACGTTGTTGCCGACGGTTACTTTGATACCTGCGATAATTTGTGGATCGACATGGTTTTCAATTGTAACTGTCTTCTTTGTCTTTTTGAATCAGAGCTTCTTGAATTCTATTTAAAGTCTTCTTGACTTAATTTACGTGCAGAATGAACCACCGCTTTGACGATACCTAGTTCCTCGTTTGCGAGTGTTTCAAACTTGCGTAGAATTTCATCAATATATGTGACTCTTCCACGATCAACAAGTAATTTCAGTAGATTTAAAAATATCCTGATCAACAACTTTACCAAATACATTTGTTATAAAGTTCTTCTTTTTCTTCTTTTGTTATTTTTTTACTGCGCGTAAGAATAGTTCAACTTCATTGTTTTCTTTTTAAGATTTTGTAACAATGATTCACATTGTGCTTTCTTCTCGCGTACTGTGTTATTTTTCAGTTGCTAACTCGAACAGTCCTTGTCCATAGCGCTCAGCTATCTCATTCACCATCGCTAACCGCTTCCTTTACGAACGCATCAATTGCCTGACGGTCAACCTTCTCGCCTTCACGTTCGCCAATTAACTTACCGGCAGCACTGAATGCGACATCGACCATTTCCTTCTTCATGGATGCGTACATTTCTCTGCGTTCTGCTTCGATCTGTTCTTGTGCACGCTGTTTTACAGCTGCAGCTTCTTTATCAGCCTGCGCAAGGATTTGTTTCTTTTCTTGTTTTGCCTGCTGAATTGCAGCACTTACGATTTCTTCTGATTTTGTAGATGCAGTATTCAATTGCTCTAAATGCAACCCTACGATCTGCCAAAGCTTCTTCTTTTGCCTGTTGGCTTAATGCAAGTTCTTCTTGCATCTTTTCTGCTCTAGCATCTAAGAATTTCTTTACGGATGCCCATAAGAAAATCTTAGCAATCAGAAATAATACGAATGTACTACAAAGCTGAACCAGCGCTGTCAAACCATTTGGAAATAACTGTTCAACAATATTGACTTCCATAGTTACCCTGAAAGCCTCAATTAGTATACGAAAATGAGAAGAATAGAAACTAACAAACCGTAAATAGCACATGTTTCAGATAAAGCGATACCTAAAATCATTGTTGAACGAATCTTTGATTCTGCTTCTGGATTCTTACCGATAGCGTCACATGCGTGAGCGGCTACTGTACCTTCACCTAAACCTGTTAAGAAACCTGTAAATACTGCGATACCTGCACCAATTGCGATTAAACCCTTTTCCATAAATTTTTTTCTCCTTTTTTAAATTTTTTCTTCTTCAGGAATATCGTTTCCTAAAAGTACGATTGTCAAAGTGACAAATACCAATGTTTGAATAAAACCTGCAAATAAATCGAAATACATGTGTAATACTGGAGCGATAATTGGTGCCATGAAATTAAATACATTTCCTTGGATACCAACTAGCCCTGCTATTGCATTTGATAGATTTGCTGTCCCCATATATACAAGGGACATCATAATAGAACCACAGGTGATATTACCAAATAGACGTAATGCCATTGATAACATCGTTGAGAACTTACCGATGATGTTCATTGGTAACATCGGTGCTATCGGTTCTAAGAATGCATGCATGTAGGCTTTAAAGCCACCGTATTTTAATTCTGCAACCTGAATCATTAACCAGGTTAAGAATGATAATGTAATGGTTACACTAAAGTTAGCTGTCGGTGAACTTAATCCAAATAGCGAAATTGTGTTACTGACAAAGATGTAAAACCATAATGCTAAGATATATGGTGTTACTTTATCCGCTACTTTCTTACCTACATTTGTGCGTACCGTTTTATATACTGCTTCTGTCGCAAGTACAACCGGTACGACGATACCTTTTGGTTTTTCTAATGGATCTGCCTTTTTCGATTTTTCTTTGACAATAATATCATCGCGATTGCTAGGACGATTGTAATCAGAATGATTACATATACGTCCGATTGTATTGTCATGTCTTCACCGTCCTCTCTCTATGACTGCCACATGAAATATAATTGCTAATTTAATTGTTGAAAGACCAATTGCGCATGTTAGAACGTTGAGATATTGCGGAAAGACTGCACTGACTACTAGCACTGCTGCCATCAAGAAATAATTGATAGCGAAGTTTCCGTATGTTCCAGATGAGGACTGCATACTTACTACTTGTCTTGCGAAATTCTCTGTTCTTTTATAAATAATGAATGCGGCTAATGATCCCAACAACCAACCTGTCGTCCATTGCCAGTGAAACGGCAAGAAAACAAAACTAATCAGAACGAATGCATAGTATATTTTCCAAGAATGATTTGTCATTTTCTATTTCCAACTACCTGCATTATATTCCTTTTTTAAAGTATGCGTGAAAAAGTATTTTTTTCACGAATTTTAGCCTTCATCCAAGCAATTCAATATCTCTAAGATACGGTTTAAATCCTCTGTATCCGTATATCGAATTGTGAGTTTCTTGTTCTGAATTGTTACCTTTCGTGCCAAGCTTCACAGAAATCTGATGTTCTAAATCGTGAATGATTGGATCACGTTTCTTTTCTGGTTTTTGTTTTTGTTTGGTTTTTTCTTCTTCTGCATTAATATCTCTAACGTAGGCTTCTACTTCACGAACAGACATCTTTTCCTTCATGATTTTTCTCAGCCGCATCGAGCATTTCCATCTCATCTTTTTAAGCCCAAGTAGTGGACGAACATGTCCCATTGCTAGTCTTTTATCTACGACTAATTTTTTTGAATCTCAGAAGGAAGTTTTTAAGAGTCTCATGATATTTGCACAATATTCACGAGATTTACCAACTCTCTGCTAGCTTTTTTTCTTGTGTATAGCCTAGTTTTTTTACAAGTGAGTCATAGGCTGCAGCTTCTTCAATTGCGTTTAAGTCTTCACGTTGTACATTTTCTAAGATGGCAATTTCCATCATCTGTTCTTCTGTAAAATCTACAGAAATTGCAGGTACAACCTTAAGTCCAGCAATCTTCGCTGCACGTAAACGTCTTTCACCAGTGATTAGGTCATAACCACTGACACTCTTGCGTACGAGTAATGGTGTAAAGATTCCGTGTGTTCGAATAGAATCTGCTAATTCATTTAACGCAGTTTGATCAAATTCTTTTCTTGGCTGATAAGGATTTGGTCTAATTTCTTCAATTGCGATTTCTACTTCTCTTCTGCCTGGCACTTCCTTTGCGCTACTTTGAATATCGTCAAGGAACTGCTCAACATTCGATCCCGAAGATAGAATCTAAACCACGTCCTAAGCCTTTTTGTTTTTTTTCTGCCATTTTCTATCGTTTGATCCTTTCGTTTTGTGTAACTACTTCTTTTACAAGTTGTGCGTAAGCACGAGCACCTTCCGAACGGGTATCATACTCAAAAATTGATTGTTCACGAGATGGAGCTTCTGATAAGCGTACATTTCGTGGGATAAAACAGTGGTAAACTTTTTCCTTAAAGTATTTACGTACTTCCTGTTGCACTTCTACCGATAACTTGGTACGTACGTCGAACATTGTTAGAAGTACGCCTTCGATAGATAGTCTTGGATTCCATAATTTCTGAACCAAACGAATTGTACTTAATAGCTGTGTTAATCCTTCTAGTGCAAAGTATTCACACTGTACTGGAATCATCACAGAATCTGCTGCAGTTAACGCGTTTGTATTCAATAGACCTAGTGCTGGTGGACAATCAATGATGATGTAATCATATTGATCTCTTACCGCTTCTAGTTTTCTCTTTAATAGTTGTTCACGACCTGTTTCGTATTGTGCCATATCGACATCTGCACCAGATAAGTCGATGGTTGATGGTAGTACATCTAGTGGTGGCATCTGTAGTGTAACTTTTACATCTTCCACATTTTCATCTCGCATCAAGATGTCGTATACCGTCTTATCAAAGCCTACTTTATGTGCTCCGATGCCATGAGTCGCATTTCCCTGTGGATCGAAGTCTACTAATAGGACTCTTTTGCCAATATATGATAAACCTGATGCTAGGTTCATGGATGTAGTTGTTTTACCTACACCACCCTTTTGGTTTGCGATTGCAATGATCTTTCCCATAATACTTCTCCCTTATGAATTCTTCGGGAAACGGATGATCATGCATACTTCTTCTGGTCTATCTTCCGTTTCTACTTTTGCTTGAATACCCATTTTATGAATCATCTTGATACTTTGATGAATTGTATTTACCGCAATCTGTGTATTTCTTGAGAAACCCTTTGTCTTTTTGACGTGTATGTTTCTTCTTAGGAATATCATCTAGACTTGCGATAAAAGTCTTCAGTTTGTCTTACATTAAATTCAGCTGCGACGATATGATGGAATACTTCTTTTTGTCTATCACTTGGTACCGTCAATAGTGCACGAGCATGGCGTTCCGTAATCTTTGATTCCATGACTGCTTCCTGAATTTCAATTGGTAAATTTAATAAGCGAATCTTATTGGCTACTGCAGATTGTGACTTACCTACTTTTTGTGCAACCTGTTCTTGTGTTAAATCCAGATTGACGCATGATTTGTAAGTAACTCTTTCGCCTCTTCAATGGCGGTTAAAGTTTTTCACGTTGGATATTTTTCAACCAGAGCCATCTGTGCTGCTTGGCTTTTCATTTGGTGACATGATGTAACATGGCACTTCCTTAAAACCAATCATCTTACATGCACGGAATCTTCTTTCCCCCGTGATAATTTCGTATATATCGTTCACCTTTCGAACTGTAATTGGTTGAATTAATCCATTCTCTTTAATAGATAGTGCTAATTCACGTAAAGCTTCTTCATCAAATACCAATCTTGGTTGGTATCTTGATGGAACAATTTTTTCCGTTGGGATATCTACGATACGATTGGTATCTTTTCGATCAAATATACTTAAAATACTTGGCATATAACCCTCCCTTATAAAGGCTTCTTTTTTATTTGCCCGTAATTGCGTGGATATTGTTGTGGCGTGTGACTTACTTTGCGGTAGTATAAGTTCACGCGCATATCTCCTGTATATAAAGATGTATCCTGTGTTTCTTCTAGCTCTACACCAAGCACCTTGGTCGCATGTGCTGCTTCTTTCGCTTCCGCATTTGCCTTGCATACCCTTCATCGCTAGGAAATAATCCATTTACTTTTGACTAGTGGAATGCATAATTCGGATAAGACTCGTAAGTTTGCGACTGCTCTTGCAGTAACCACATCGTACATTTCACGGTCTGTTTTTAACCTGTTCTTCTGCACGTGTGTTATAAACATGGATGTTTTTCTAAATGCAGTTGATCAATTACTTCTTGTAGGAATGTGCACCGTTTCCCTGTTGGTTCAATGAGTGACACATCTAATTCTGGTTTGACGATTTTTCCAAACCAGTCCTGGAAACCCCTGCTCCAGTTCCAATATCTGCTACTTTTTCCAAAATATCTTACCCTTTTCCTAATGGCAAGATAGAATCATAGAAATGTTTCTCTAATATTTCACCATGTTCCGTGATGGCTGTGAGATTCATTTTTCTCGTTCCACTCAACCAAAAAGTTGGGCGTATTGTTCAAGTTGTTTTAACCTGTGTTTCTGACAATGAAATTTGTAGCTCTGCTGCTTTTTTTCTATGAGTTCTTGTATTGTCATAATCTCTGTGTGACCTATTCTATCACCATCACGTCCCCTGTGAAAGATGAAAAATATGTTGATAACTTTTTATCCACAATTGTGGATAGTTTATTTTTCCACAATTTATAGATATTTTGTATTATTTGTGGATAAAATAGTTTTTCCACAAATTGTAAATAAACCTTATTTTTAAGTCACTATTTACAATAAATGATGCGTTAGGTAATGTCTCTACCCAATCGCAGAATGCACGCCATTCTGGTAAGCGATGTGTCTTGCGCTGTGCATAAATTGTCTTGAGCTGACGGTAGTTTGTTGTCATACGTGCAGTAATTCTAAAACCCTGCTGGATTAGAATAGAGAATCTCAAGATATTTTACTTTTCGCTTCTTCATTTAATTCTGTAACATCTTCTCCAGCTAATTTTCTTTATCAGAAATCTTCTGTGTTAATTCATTATAGGAATTAACCTTTTTCTTTCATGATTTCGATAATACGTGGATCTGTATAAGAGATATAAACCTCATCTAAGTTGAACTTTGTGATACGGTGCATTGTGGATTGTGAACTAATAAAAGTCTAGGAAAGTGATAACGTTCCGCTTCCACCCATGCCTTATTTGTAAATGTGAGGTCGAACTGTACGATAATTCCATTTAAGAAGTTATCATGTCCACTTCCTGGTTTTGCGTTTGCTAGTGCGTGTGTACGTGGAACGATTGTTCCATCTACTTTTGTTAAATCAACTGCCATAGGATATTTTGAACCCATAACTGCTGAATCCATACCATAGACATTTACATTTGATACTACATCTGTATATTTCATTTCTTATCTTCCTTTTCCTTGTTTAATGGCAATCGCAAGTACTGCGATATCAGCTGGGTTAACACCTGAAATTCTGGATGCCTGTCCCATCGTGGCTGGTTTATACTTCATTAGCTTCTGTCTACCTTCAATAGATAGGTTATCAACCTCATCATAATTGAAATCAACACCCAATTTTAATACCTTCCATCTCTTTTAGCTTATTGGCTTCTCGTTTTGCCTTATCGATATAACCTGCATATTTTAGTTCGATATCACATTGGTTAGCAATTTCTTCATCTACTTCTTCTCCAATCGTAGCGAGAAGTTCTTTTGTTGTTACGTTTGGACGTTTTACTAAATCAATTCCATTAATACCAATATGTGCATCACTTTCATATCCTAGTGAAGTAAGGTATGCATGTATCTTTTTCCTCATCTTGTACGAATGTTGTTTCAGATAGATGCTGTATTAACTTCTTTACATTCTCCATCTTAGCAAGGTATGCGTCATATCTTTCTTGACTGACTAGTCCAACTTGGCGTCCATATTCAATTAATCTTTGATCAGCGTTATCGTGTCTTAACAACAATCTAAACTCTGCGCGTGATGTTAATAAACGATATGGTTCTAATGTACCCTTGGTTGTTAAATCATCAACCATAACACCGATATATGCTTCATTTCTTGCTAGAATAAGTGGTTCTTTTCCATCAAGTTTCATACATGCGTTAATTCCTGCAAGTAATCCTTGTCCAGCAGCTTCTTCATAGCCTGAAGTTCCGTTAACTTGACCTGCTGTAAATAGATTTTCAATCAGCTTTGATTCAAAACTTGGTTTCATTTGAATTGGATCGATTGCGTCGTATTCAATTGCGTATGCATATTTTTTGATTACTGCATTTTCGAAACCCGGTAATGAATGCACCATCTTTTCTTGGATATCTCTTGGAAGTGATGTAGAGAATCCTTGTAGGTAAATGGTATCTAACTCTAGTGATTCTGGCTCCAAGAATAATAGATGTCTTGGTTTATCTTGGAAACGTACAAGTTTATCTTCAATCGATGGACAATAACGAGGTCCAACTCCCTTTACGACACCAGAATACATACTGGATTTATTAAGGTTATCTAAGATATATTCATGTGTTTCTGGGGTTGTATAGGTCATATGACAAGATACTTGTTTATCATATGGTAATACATCTTCTTTTGTCGTTAATTCTGAGAAGTGTAAGAATCCTTCTGTACCCTGGTTCTAATTTAACTTTTACTAAAAGTCAATGGATGAACGTAGGATTCTTGGTGGTGTTCCTGTCTTTAATCTGAAGGTTTTTAATCCTAGCTCTCGTAAAGACTCTGATAAGTCCCCTGTTGTTGGTTCAAGATCTGGACCACCTGGTGTAACTTCTGATGAAATCATATTTACCCTGCCATATATGTGCCTGTTGTTACAATCACAATCTTGGCATTCATCACAGTTCCATCTTTTAACGTAACACCTGTAACTTTGTTGTCTGTTACATTAAGTTTGCTAGCCATACCTTCAATCACACTTAGGTTTTTCTTGATGTAAACAGATATCTTGCATCATACGCTTATATGCAAGTTTATCTGACTGTACACGAAGTGCACGTACACCTGGACCTTTTGCGCCATTTAACATCTTGAATTGCAGCGCTGTCTTATCGGCAGTAATCGCCATTTGACCACCTAAGGCGTCAATTTCTCTTACAACAATTCCTTTTGCTGGTCCACCTACGGATGGATTACATGGCATCTTTCCAATATTTTCTATCTTCAATGTCAAAAGACAGGTTTTCTTTTTTAGTCGTGCAGCAGCCAGTGCAGCTTCAATACCCTGCATGACCACCGCCAATGACAATAATATCAAAATCACTCATTGTTTATTTCTTCCACCATTTCCTTTAATACGTCAGGTATTTTTGGAGAAAGTATTTCAAATCTGATTTTGCCTTCCAAACCCTGATGCTTGGCCAACAAGCGATACATCGTTAGCCTTCCTATATATTCTCGAATCTTCTGGGGTTGTTCTTTTACTTGTGATACAAATGGAATCGCAATTTGTATTTCACTTCCGTCCATACGAATACATTCTGTATTACTACCACGAATTAACTCCCAACCAGATTCTTTCGCTTTCTGTTTTGCATACTTTTCAAGCGTACGTTGTTGTCTTTCATTTCCACTATCTTGGCCAATCTCTTGAGAGATAACTGCTAGATAATGTTTTGTGGCATCTTCTTTAAAGATTTCTTCTGGAGTGATATTTGGATTCGCACTCCAAAGGTCGATACCATGTTTTTGTGCTTGTTGTAAAATCTTGGCAGTTATCTTTGGACTATCTTTATCTAGATAACAATAACTTTCAAGATTGTTTTGTATAGAAATACCTACATCTTCTGGATAGACAGGTGATAAGAAAGAACACAACGTTTGTTAGATATAAGCAATTCATCTGTGGTGGTATATTTCCACGAGATGCTTTTTCTATCGCTGCGTAGAGTCCATCTTGTGTGTCATATCCAGTGGAATCGCCATATCGATTCCACATCTGTTTAAGTGAAAGATTTATTTCAGAATCGTAATGTGCATAGCCAATCAATGCTTTCTTACGTCCATGATTTGGTCTTGCAAAGAAGAACAGTAAATCTCCTTTACGGAAATCCGTAAACTTCTTATTGGATAATCGCCAAAAGAGTATCGATTGATTTCGACATAAAGCGATGATATGCAAGCATATTTTCATCTGTTACATATGCAATAGATCCCATTACAATTCCTCCTTTCTATCTTAATTAGAATAAGCCGTAGGTTTCTCCACTTTCATCAATTCCCATATTCACTGCTGCTGGCACTTTTGGAAGTCCTGGCATTGTGAGTACATTGCCAGTATAAACAACCACAAAGCCGGCACCAGCAGATACTGAGATATCTGTAATATGTGTTACAAAGTTTTCTGGTCTTCCCTTAAGAGTAGGATCATCACTCAGTGATAATGGTGTCTTTGCCATGCATACTGGTAATTTATCCCATCCATGTTTGATAAAGTCCTGAATCTTTGTCTTTGTTAGTTCACTAAATTCTACATGTGGTGAACCATATACTGTTTCACAAATCTTTGTGATTTTAGTTTCAATGGAATCTTCCACATCATAGATTGGTTGATACTTGCATGCATGGTCTGTAATCTCTACAACCTTATTTGCTAGATCTAACATACCATCGCCACCTTTTGCCCATCCATCAGCTTCCGCAACTGGATAGTTATTTTCATGACACCATGTAAGTAGAGCTTCCACTTCTTCTTTACTATCTTTTGCAAACTTGTTGATAGCGACAATAAATGGAAGTTTAAAACTTTGAACTGTTTCAATATGTTTCTGTAAATTCTTTGCACCTGCAAGCATAGCTTCAACATTTGGTTGGTCAAGATTTTCTTGTTCAATACCACCATGCATCTTCAGCGCACGAATGGTTGCGACTACTACAACTGCAGAAGGATTTAATTCTGCTAAGCGACACTTAATATCCAAGAATTTTTCAGCACCTAAATCTGCGCCAAAGCCAGCTTCTGTTACAACATAATCAGCTAGTTTTAAAGCCATCTTTGTTGCGATAACTGAATTACATCCATGCGCAATATTAGCGAATGGTCCACCATGAATGAATGTTGGAGTATGCTCTAAAGTTTGAACTAAGTTTGGATTAATCGCTTCCTTCATAACAACTGTAGCTGCGCCAGCAGCTTGAATATCATTTACCGTAACTGGTTGATTGTCATATGTATACGCTACTACCGCTCTTCCAATTCTCTTTTCAAAATCTTGTAAGTCTTTTGAAAGACATAAGATAGCCATTACTTCAGAAGCTACTGTAATTACAAAATGGTCTTCTCTTTCAACACCATTTGATTTTTTCTTCTGTGCGATTGTAATATCACGTAATGTACGATCATTCATATCTAAACAACGCTTCCATGTCACTCTTGTTGGATCGATATTGAGTGGATTTCCTTGGAAGATTGAGTTGTCTAAGATAGCTGCGATTAAATTATTGGCTGTTGTGATTGCATGCATGTCACCTGTAAAGTGTAGGTTGATAGACTCCATAGGAACTACCTGCGCATATCCTCCACCTGTTGCACCACCCTTTAAACCAAATACTGGTCCTAGTGATGGTTCGCGTAAACATGCCATAACATTTTTATTTATCTTTGATAAACCATCCGCTAAACCAATCGTAGTTGTAGATTTTCCTTCACCTGCTTTTGTAGGATTGATTGCAGTTACTAATATCAGTTTTCCCATCTGGTTTATCTGCTAGTGTTTCCATGAGTTTAATGTTTACTTTGGCTTTTTCTTTGCCATACAGTTCCAAGTACTCTTCTGGGATTCCTGCTTTTTGCGCAATTGTATCAATTGGCTCCAGGACAGCTGCTTGTGCAATCTTTAAATCTGTATTCATAGAAACACCTCTTTTCTATTTCATCTTGCGACGATCTGCTAATGCATGCGCAAGTGTCATTTCATCTGCGTAATCGAGCATTCCACCTGATGGTAGACCATGTGCAATTCGAGTTACTAATATATTTGGATAACGAGATGTAATGAGTTTATCCAAATACATCGCTGTTGTTTCACCATCAATTGTGATATTAGTACCTAAAATCACTTCTTCTGCTTCAGGCAGTCTTGCAAGTAGTGACTCAATATTTAAGTCATTTGGCATGATTCCTTTACTTGAGGAAATTAAACCATTTAATACGTGATAGCTACCACGGTATTCTGCTGTTTTTTTCCATTGCGATAACATCTTTAGGAGACTGTACTACGAAAAATCTGTTTTATGATTGCGACTTTCATCACGACAAATTTCACATTCATCTTTCTCAGAAAGATTTCCACATATCCTACAATGAGTTATCTTCTCATGAACATCATTAATTGCCTGTGCAAATTCTTTTTGCCTCTTGAAGATTCATTTCCATAATAGAAAACGCGTATCTTTCTGCTGTCTTTTCACCAACACCAGGCAAGAATTTTTAAACGTTCAATTAGTTCAGTTAAACTCTTTGGGTACATTCTTTACATCCCCGGAAGATTTAATCCACTTGTAGCAGAACCAAGTTTATTTTCTCTATCTTGGAATGCTTTTTCTACCGCTTCATTTACAGCGATTAAAATTAAGTCTTGTAACATTTCTTTGTTGTCTACAGTCATAAGATCATCTGCAATTTCTACAGATTGAACTTCGTTTCTTCCATTTACAACAACCTTAACACCATTTCCTCCAGCTTTACCTTCGTACTCTGTCGCATTAAGTTCTTCTTCAATTTTGCCAAGATTATCTTGCATCTGGCGAGCTTGTTCCATTAATTTCTGAATATCCATTTTTTATTCCTCTATTTCTAATATTTCTGGATTGAAAATTGCTTTTACTTTATCTTCTGTTGATATTTCTTGTGGCTTTTCAGTTGTGTATCGAACAATTGATTTTGGCTGTGGTAGATTACCTGATTTCTTTAGTTCGATAAACTTAAGTGTTGCATCTTTCATTGCTTCATTTGTCGCGATATACAACATCTTATCAATACCTAAAGTTTCTTTTTGCAAATTGATATAACTCTTGATTCATCTTTGGTTCATTCATTCGATTTGCAAGCACTTTTAGAATCAGTAGCTAGCACAACACAATCAAGTCCACTTGCGACAATTCTTGTCTCTTCAAGAAGTGATGTATACTTCTTGCTTTCCATATCAAATAAAGCTATGAATCTTTGTTGAACTTTCTCATCATCTTCATATTTAATTGACTTTTTGGCATTGCACAAGTAGTGTTAAGATTTCTTCAACTGATAATTCATTAGAACTTGTAGAAACCTTTGTCTTTACTGCTTCTACAGGCTTTTGTTCTTCCTTAATTTTCCTTTGGTTGTTCTATAGGTTTTTTTCTGGTTCTTTTAGTTCTACTGTAGGAACAACATAACCACTTTCTTTTTGGTTTGAACAGGTACTTCTACATGCTTTTTCAACCACTCACTGTTTCTACAGTAGGCTGGATTGCTAGACCCTAAACAAATTACTTCAAAACAACTTGCAGAAGATGTTGCGATTCTAAACTTATCTTTAGAATCAAACATCTTTTCAATTATATGCATGCATGTTTTTTGATTTAATATTTCTGATAAAGATTCTGCTTGTTCTTTTTGTAATAAGTTTGAGTAAAGTATCTTTCTTTGTAGAATGGTAGATTACGACATCTTTTAGAATATCTATCATTCCATCTGTAAACTTCTGGAAGTCGATACCTTTGTGTTCATACTTCTTAATTCTTGTTAGGATATCTTCTAAATTTCCTGCATGAATTGAATGTATTAAGTCTATCTTTCTCTTCAACTAGATGCTAGTCCATAAATATGGTCTACTTCCTCAGCTGTAATATGATCACTTGTATAGGATGCACATTGATCCATAATACTTAAGCATCACGCATACCACCATCACATAACACCGCAATATTTTCAGCTGCTTCTTCATCTAAGTAGATATTCTCTTTCTTTGCAATATCTAATAGATGATTTTTTTAATTTGATCTTTACGTAATTTTGTAAAGTCAAAGCGTTGGCATCTTGAAATAATTGTTGGTAGTAATTTTTGTGGATCTGTTGTAGCTAGTACAAAGATAACATTTTCTGGTGGTTCTTCTAATGTCTTTAGTAATGCACTAGATGCAGCACTGGATAGCTGATGTACCTCGTCCACAATATATACTTTATGATGACCTTGCATTGGTGCTAGCTTACTTCGATCAATTAAATCACGGATATCTTCCACGTGAGTTTCGTTTGCTGCGTTAATCTCAATAATATCTGGATGAGTTCCGCTATTTGCGGCTGTACAGTTATCACATTCTTCACATGGAGCCTTTCTCTGGATGTTCGCAGTTTACTGCTTTTGCCAGAAGTCTTGCCATTGTAGTCTTTCCGGTTCCTCTTGGACCACAGAAAAGATATGCGTGTCCTACTTTATGTTCACGCACTGCATTCTTAATTGATTGAACTATATACTCTTGTCCTACTACTTCTTCGAAGTTTGCAGAACGATATTTTTGATATAACGCTTGCTTTGACATTATTTTTCTCCCAGTATATTCATTATAACAAAATTCCTACATTCACATGTAGGAATTCACTGTATATTGGCTTTATTTTTCTGTTTTTTCTCTTTTGTGATTTCTCGTTTTTTTCGAAAGTAATTTGTTAGTATCTCACTACACTCTTTTTGGAGTATATTTCCCAACTATATTTGGGATAATGATTGAGTCTATTTTATCTTCTTTAAATCAATTACTGTCTCTAAACATCCACCTTTTTGGATCTGTTGTACCATAATATACTGTTCTTATACGAGAAAGATTGATAATCCCTGTACACATCATACATGGTTCTAGTGTTACATATAAATCACAGTCATTCAGACACCAGTTTCCTTTTACTTCTGCAGCTTTCTGGATAGCCATCATTTCAGCATGTGCGTATGCCTGGTTTAGTTGTTCTTTGAGATTATGCCCACGTGAAATAACTTCTCCATCGCATACAATGACACATCCTACAGGTACTTCATCGATTTCTTCTGCTTTTCTAGCCTCTTCTAGAGCTAGTTCCATATATTCTTCGTGTGTTTTCATAAAATAAAAGTGGCACACGCGATACAGGGACATCTATGGCTGCTGCCTTCCGGCCCTGACCAGGTTCAATGTATATATGCTGTGCCATGTATGATTATAACAAATTTATCTTACTTGTCCAAGAGTGTATTTTAAAAGGATTGTTTCACGTGAAACAATCCTTTGTAATTTTAGAAACTCTTCTTCTTTGTTGGAGGTACAATCTTATCCTGTCCACCCATATATGGTCTGAGTGGTTCTGGAATATTGAGTGATCCATCCTCATTTAAGTTATTTTCAACAAATGCAATTAACATACGTGGAGGAGCTACTACAGTGTTATTTAGTGTATGTGCAAAGTAGTTGCCCTTTTCACCCTTGATACGGATTCCAAGTCTTCTAGCCTGTGCATCGCCCAAATTAGAGCAACTTCCAACTTCAAAGTATTTCTTCTGACGTGGAGACCAAGCTTCAACGTCACAACTCTTAACCTTAAGATCTGCTAAGTCACCAGAGCAGCATTCCAAAGTTCTTACAGGAATATCTAATGAACGGAAGAAGTCTACGCTATTTTGCCATAACTTCTCATACCATTCCATAGATTCTTCTGGCTTACATACTACTACCATTTCTTGTTTTTCGAATTGGTGTACACGGTAAAGACCTCTTTCTTCAATTCCATGTGCACCAACTTCCTTACGGAAACATGGGCTATATGATGTTAAAGCATATGGTAAGTCTTCTTCTTTTAAGATTTGTCCCATGAAGCGACCAATCATTGAATGTTCCGAAGTACCGATGAGATATAAATCTTCACCTTCAATCTTGTACATCATATTCTGCATTTCTGCAAAACTCATAACACCTGTTACAACACTACTATGAATCATGAATGGAGGAATGAAGTAAGTAAATCCTCTATTAATCATGAAATCTCTAGCATACGCTAGAATTGAAGAATGCAATCTAGCAACATCTCCTTGTAAGTAATAGAAACCATTACCAGATGTTCTTCCTGCACTATCAATATCAATACCAGCAAGTTTCTCTAAGATATCTGTATGATATGGAATTTCAAATGAAGGAATGACTGGTTCGCCATATTTTTGAATTTCTACATTTTCTGAATCATCTTTTCCAATTGGAACTGAAGAATCAATGATATTAGGAATAACCATCATTCTATTCTTAATTTCTTCAGCAAGTTTTTCTTCCTTTACTTCTAAGCTTTCTAGTTCTGCATCCATATCCTTTACGGATTGTTTGGCTTGTTCTGCAGCTTCAATGTTCTTATCTCTCATGTAGAGACCGATTTGTTTAGAAATCTTATTTCTTTCTCCACGTAGAGTATCTCCACGTGTTTTCGCTGCACGATACTCAGCATCCATATTTAATACTTCATCAACAAGTACTAACTTTTCATCTTGGAACTTCTTCTTGATATTTTCTTTAACAAGTTCTGGATTTTCTCTAATTAGATTAATATCTATCATAATTTACCTCTCCTCTAAAAAAATAAAAAAAGCATCATCCATCAAAGGGACGATGTCAACGCGGTGCCACCCTTTTTTTGTTAAATTGTTTCACGTGAAACAATTTAACCACTTCATTAGCGATAACGGGACAACCGGAAAGTATTAGTTTCACTCAAGAGCGGATTCATACATCACAATGGCAACTCACATCATCCGTTACCTTTCTGAAAAATGCTTTTTGTACTACTATTCTCTATCAACGTTTTTTTACAAAAATTATTTAATCATCTTGATAGAAATTTGTCAATGTTACAAAACAGTGATATATTTAAAGTGATTAAACAACATAGTTGTTTTTAATAATAAGGAGAATAGGTATGGCAAAAAAGTCGCAGTACAAACAGAAGTTAGAGTATAACAACAACTACAACAGAAACAACTACCGCTCATTCTCAGTCCGCTTTAACAATAAAGTTGAGAAAACAGTTATTGCTTGGCTTGAAGCTAAAGAATCTGTAAAGGGTTACTTATGTGATCTAATTCTTGCAGATATGGAAAAGAATGGAAAGAAGACTGCCACAAAGAAAGTTACAAAGAAGGCTCCAGTAAAGGCTGAAAAGAAAATTGCCAAGAAAACTACTCCGGCTAAAAAAGTCGCAAAACCAGTAGCTAAGAAGGCTGTTGCTAAACCTGCTGCAAAGAAAGTTACTAAAAAGACAGTCGCAAAACCAGTAACTACAAAGAAAAGCAACAAAAAAAGGCACCAGTAACAAAGAAAGCTGCTAAACCAGCTAAGAAGACTACTAAGAAAAAGTAATCTCTAAATAAAACTTCTGCATTTCGCTACGGAAGTTTTTTTATATTCAGATAGAAAAGACAGAGTGTTTTATACACCCTGTCTCATTTTTTATTCTTCTGAATCAGAATCTGTTACTTCTTCCTCATCATTTTCAATGATATCTTCATCATCTGATGTTTCTTCAAAGGCACCTTCATCTAACACTTCATTATGAGAGATATCTACAACTTCTGAATCTTCCTCAGGTTCAAGGATTGCAACAGATGAAACAATATCATCCTTCACATTAATAACCTTCACACCTTGTGCAGAACGACTATATACAGATACCTGGTTTAGAGAAATACGGATTACAATACCACCAGCAGTCATAATCATGCAGTCTTCATCGCCTCTTACAGCACGCATACATACAAGCTTACCTGACTTCTCTGTAACATTAACCGTCTTAACACCACGTGCACCACGGCGTGTCATACGATAATCCTCTAAGGATGACTTCTTACCAAATCCATTTTCTGTAATTGTTAAGATATATTCACCTTCAAGATTTGTAGCTAGTCCGATGACATAACCACCATCAACGTTGAATCCCTTCACACCACGTGCTGTACGTCCTAGAGGACGAACTGTTTTTCAAGGAAACGAACAGCCTTACCATTTGAACCTGCAATAATAATTTCCGCATTACCATCTGTACTTCTTACAAATGCAAGTTCATCATCTTCATTTAACTTAATCGCAATCTTACCATTCTTATTGATGTTTTCATATTCATCAAATGTAGTACGTTTGATAATACCTTGCTTTGTAACGAAGAATAAGAACTTAGAATCATGATCCTTGCTATATGGTACAAGAGCACGAATATTTTCAGTCTTATCCATACTGATTAAGTTGATAGCAGGAATACCCTTACTTGTTCTACTGAATTCAGGCACGTTATATCCCTTAATACGATATACCTTACCCTTATCTGTAAATACTAATAAGTGGTCATGTGTAGACATACTGATAAACTGATCAATAATGTCATCCTTATGGAGTTCCATACCCTTGATACCCTTACCACCACGGTTTTGTACATGATAGGTATCTGTTGTTAAACGCTTAATATATCCGTTTGAAGATAACGTAATAATGATATTTTCAACTGGAATCAAGTCTTCATCTTCTACATCAGCGATTGCGTCGATAATTTCACTACGACGTGGATCATTAAACTTCGCCTTCACTTCACTCAATTCATCACGAATAATTTGTAATACTCTTGCATGGTTAGAAAGAATATCCTGGAAGTCAGCAATCTTAATCAATAGATCTTGGTATTCATTTTCAATCTTTTCACGTTCAAGACCTGTTAATCTTCTAAACTGCATATCTAAGATTGCCTTCGCTTGAATCTCATCTAAACCAAAGCCTTCCATCAAACGTGGCATCGCTTCATTAGGATCACGTGAATCACGAATTGTATGAATAATCGCATCTAGATTATCAACCGCAATACGTAAACCTTCTAAAATATGTGCACGATCTTGTGCTTTCTTTAAATCAAACTGTGTACGACGTACGATTACTTCATCTTGGAATGCAATATATCCCTTTAGAAGATCAATCATACTCGCTTGGCGAGGAACACCATTGAATAATACAACATTGTTTACACCAAAGTTAGATTGTAGAGGTGTAGAACGATATAACTGATTTAACATGACATCTGGTTGGATATCCTTTACGTAATTCAATTACAACACGGATACCATCCATATTAGATTCATCACGTAAGTCAGTAATACCTTCAATTACTTTATCTCTAACTAAAGTTGCAATTCTTTCTACCAAGCTAGCTTTATTTACCATGTAAGGTAATTCATAGACTACGATACGAGATTTGCCATTTGGCATTTCTTCAATCTTTGTCTTAGCACGCATGATGACTGATCCACGACCAGTTTCAAATGCTTGGCGAATACCCGATCTACCTAAGATATACGCACCTGTAGGAAAGTCAGGACCCTTCATATAGTTCATTAATTCAGTCGCTGTAATTTCTGGGTTATCCATAACCGCAAAAATTCCATCAATTGTTTCTCCTAAGTTATGTGGTGCAACATTGGTTGCCATACCTACCGCAATACCAGAAGAACCATTTACAATTAAGTTTGGATAACGTGATGGTAAAACTGTAGGTTCTTTTTCTTGACCATCATAGTTATCAACCATATCAACTGTATCTTTTTCAAGATCACGTAACATTTCTACCGCAATCTTAGACATACGTGCTTCGGTATAACGCATCGCAGCTGGATCATCACCATCCATAGAACCAAAGTTACCATGTCCATCAACTAATACAGTTCTCATATTCCACGGTTGTGCTAAATAAACTAATGCACCATAGATAGAAGAGTCACCGTGAGGGTGATATTTACCCATCGTATCACCGACAATACGTGCACTCTTACGATATGCCTTGTCAGGTCCGATATTCATCTCATGCATGGAGTAAAGAATTCTTCTCTGTACAGGTTTTAAACCATCACGTACATCTGGTAATGCACGTGATACAATAACTGACATCGAATACTCCAAGAAGTCACGACGAATTTCTTTTGTTAATTCTGTTTCTGTAATATGTCCAGGATCAAAATTACTTTCGTCAAATTCCATAAAATCATCTAAAGCCATTGTAATTTATCTCCTTTCTTAAATATCCAAGTTTTCCGCAAAGTGTGCGTTTTCTACAATAAAGTTCTTACGTGGTTCAACTTCTTCACCCATCAACATTGTAAAGTTATAGTCTGCTGCTTCCGCATCACCTACTGCAACTCGAATCAATGTACGATTCTTAGGATCCATTGTTGTTTCCCACAACTGTTCAGGATTCATTTCACCTAATCCCTTATAACGTTGAATACTGAGACGATCACCCAGTTCACGTTTTACTTCTTCTAACTGATTATCTGTATATGCATAACGCACTGTCTGACCCTTTTGAACCTTATAGAGTGGTGGTTGTGCAATATAGATATAACCCTGTTCCAATAATGGACGTAAATAACGATAGAAGAATGTTAATAATAATGTACGAATATGTGCACCATCGACGTCGGCATCGGTCATGATAACAATCTTGTGATAACGTAACTTCTCAAGATCAATTTCATCACTCACACCGCATCCAAATGCAGTAATCATAGAACGAATTTCTGCATTTTCATAAATGCGAGACTGTCTAGCCTTTTCTACGTTAAGTATCTTACCTCTTAACGGTAGAATTGCCTGGAAGTGTGAATCTCTTCCTTGTTTTGCGGAACCACCGGCTGACTGTCCCTCGACGATATAGATTTCACAGATAGACGCATCCTTAGATGAGCAATCTGCTAACTTACCAGGAAGTGGACTAACTTCTAAAGCACTCTTTCTTCTTGTTAATTCACGAGCCTTCTTAGCCGCCATACGTGCTTGTGAAGCTAAGGCAACCTTTTCAAGGATAACCTTTGCCTCATCAGGATTTTCCATCAGATAACGCTCTAATTGTGTACCAAAGATATCAGAAACAATCTTACGTACTTCAGAGTTACCTAATTTTGTCTTTGTTTGTCCTTCATACTGAGGATCTGGGTGCTTTACACTAATAACAGCTGTTAAACCTTCACGACAGTCATCTGTCGTTAGATTATCATCCTTCTCCTTTAAGAAACCAATTTCACGAGCATACTTATTGATAACACGGTTTAATGCAAGACGGAAACCTTCTTCATGTGTACCACCTTCACCTGTGTTGATATTATTACAGAAAGTATAAATATTAGGATTATAGCCATCGTTATACTGACAAGCTACTTCTACCTGAATATTATTTTCATAACCTTCACTATAAATAATTTCATGATTTACAACATCACGATTACGATTTAAGAATTCAGTATATTGTTTTAAACCACCATCAAACTTAAATACATAATGACGCTTTGATTCATCTTCTTCACGTAAATCATTAAACTTTCAAACAGATACCCTTATTTAAGAACGCTAATTGACGTAAACGATCACGTAAGATTTCATGTTCATATACAACTGTTTCAGTAAAGATTGTTGGATCAGCTTTAAAACGTACTGTAGAACCATGCTTATCTGCAGGACATGTTCCCTTTTCTACAAGAGTTCCTACTGGATGACCACCATTTTCAAAACGAATAAAATATTCTTTTCCATCATGGAAAACAGTTACTTCTAACCAACTACTTAACGCATTTACAACAGACGCACCTACACCATGTAAACCACCAGATACTTTATAAGCACCACCACCGAATTTACCACCAGCGTGCAAGACAGTAAAAATTGTCTCAATTGTAGACTTACCTGTCTTTTTCATGAATACCCTGTAGGCATACCACGACCATCATCTTCAACACTAATAATATTGTCTTTATCAACAGTTACAGTAACTGTTGAAGCATAACCAGCCATAGCTTCATCAATACCATTATCAACAATTTCCCAAACAAGGTGATGTAAACCTTTTGAAGAAGTTGATGCGATATACATACCTGGTCTTTTACGTACAGCTTCCAAGCCATCTAAGACCTGAATATCAGAGTCGTTATAAGTGTGTGTAACTTTCATATCCATTTCTTGTCCTAATACAAGTTCACTGTTTTTCAGATACTTCAGTTACCTGCTCTAATTTATCGCTCATTGCTTACCTCCTGTAAGTGGAAAAATTTTTCCACCTTCTATACGAAATTCCATCATGTCTGCATGTTTCAAAAAATCAGGAATTTCCGTCGTCGTGATAATGCATTGAAAATCACGCTGTACCATCTGTAATAACTTCTTTTGACGACTATAATCTAATTCACTTAATACATCATCTAAAAGTAGAATTGGTTGTTTCTTCGTCATTAACTTAATGTAATTTAATAAAGCTAATTTAAACGATAACATTGCCATTCTCTTTTGACCCTTGACTTGCAAAAGTAAATCAGATTTTGATCATCCATCTTTAAATATCAAAGTCATCTAAATGAATACCAACTTTTCGTAATATGATATTCAATATCTTTCTGACGTGATTCACGATGAATCTCTAGAATTTTTATCTTCTAGTTCATCTATATCATCAACGAAAGTTTTATAAGCAACTTCAACTGAATTTGACTACCAGATAAACTCCTGATAAATCTTTAGAAATCACAGATTGAATCACTTTCAATAAACTTTCTTCTTTCACGGATAATATACGCTTCTACTTTAGACATTTGTTCATCTAAAATATCTAAATAATTCAAAATCAATTTTTTTCACTCTTTAATAAAAGCATTTCTATCTTTTTAAATACATTTGAAATTGATTTAACGATAATAGATATTTTGTAGAAACTTTTAGTGATTTCTTGATTCATCACACGTCTTCTCTCTTTTCGCTGATCATTAAAAATTCTAAGATCATCTGGTGAGAATAAAACTACATTTAATAAACCAATGAAATTCACTACTCTTTTTGAGTGGTCTTTTATGAATCATCAGAGTTTTTTTCCATTTGGATGAATGATAACTTCTATATCTTTTTTTCATCTGTATCCACAAATCTACAATCAATTCCCGCAAACATCTCATCATTACGAATCAATTTCTTATCATCAACGATACGATGTGAACGAGTTAATGAAAGATAAACTAAACTCTCTAATAGATTTGTCTTTCCTTGAGCATTTTTCGCCAGTGATTAAATTGATACTTGGATTAAACTCTATATATGCATTTTCATAATTTCTAAAAATTTCTTAATTGAATATTTTTTTGATATACATTAGAAAACCACATAAGTCTTTCCTTCAATTTTTTTACTTTGTCGCCTGGATAGAGTTTTTCTACCTCTACGATTTTCTTTTTCACCATTCACAACAATATCCATTTCTTTAATTCTAAGCTTTGCTTCACCACCAGTGGAGACGATGCCAGAGAGTTTCATAAATTGCTGTAAAGTAATGTATTCTGTTGTGATTTTTTTCCATCGTAAACTCCTTCATAAAAAAACCTTAAAAAAACCAATATAATTATATCATAAAAAAATGCAAAAAAATCCTTTATACAAAGGCATTTATAAACATTTTTTTATATCTCAAAAATTCAACAATAAAATTCTTATGATATTTTCAATAAAAAAAGAGTAGATTTTATCTACTCTAATTAGTTATAAGTTCTAACTGGAAGAACAAGTTGTAAGATAGTAGGATCTTCTTCACTGCTAAGAATAAATGGTCTCATTTCTCCTACAAATTCAATCTTTAATTTATCTCCTCTAATTGATCTAGCAGCTTCCATGACATAGTTTCCTGAGAAACTAATATCTAAAGGTTCACCAGTAAATATACCAACCAATGTTTCATGAGATTCACCAATTTCTTGGCTCTTATTTGTTAGTACAATTTCTTCTGTAGAACACTGTAGACGGTTAATTGTCATATTATCTGTCTTAATAAAAGTTGTACGGTCAATTGCGTGAATTAAATCGCTACGACTAATTTCTAAGGTATATTTAAATTCTCTAGGAATTAAACGATCAGTTTCTGGATATCCACCATCTAATAATCTTGTTTGTAAAATCATATCTTCATTTACAAACTGTGCTTTCTTATCATTCAAGAAGATTTGGATTTCACAATCATCACCAAGCATTGTAGCCTTTACTTCATTTAAAGACTTAGAAGGAATTGTTACATTAAAGCTATCAGGACTTGTAAATGGAATTGTCTTCTTTGCTAGACGATAAGAGTCAGTAGCAGTACAACATAATGTATTATTTGCTAGATGGAAAATTAACACCAGTTAATACAGGTTTTGTTTCCTTTGTAGATGTTGCAAATGTTGTTTGTTCAATAATATCTGACATAACACTAGAAGAAATTACAACAGAGTTTGCTGGTTTAGAAAAAAATCAATTGTTGGATAATCATGTGGATTCATACCATTGATTTTTAAATACAGCTGAATTACCTGAGAATTTTGTAAGAGATCCATCAATAATCTCTACATGAATTTCTTCACTATCAATCTTACGTACGATTTCTAATAAGTATTTAGATTCAATTAAGATAGATCCTTCTTCTAAAGATATTTAATTTATTCTTCTCATTTGCAGTGATTGTACGTTGGATAGAAATATCCGCATCACTACCAGTCACTATCATAGATTGATTTTTCACTTCAATCTTTAATCCTCTTAAAGATGTCTGTGGAGAATTTGGTGAGATAGCTCTAGATACTAACTGTAATGTGTTATAAAACTCTGTTTTTGGAAATTGTTAAATTCATATTTTTTTCTCCCGTGTATTTAAAGTATTTTAAGTATTTATTCTTATTAAGTATGTGGATAATGTGGAAAACTCTTAGAAAGCCTTTTAATTACTATACTATTTTTAGCATTGTAACCTGTTATTTTTACAGTGGATAAAATTGTGAATAACTTAAGCTTTTCAAGTAATCTTCAATTTCTTTTTACTGCTGCAGACATTGCTTTATCTTTAGCAATTTGTGATTCAACTTTTGTACATGCACTAATGATAGTAGAATGATCTCTACCACCAAATTCTTCACCAATCTTTAATATAAGAAATATCAAGTAATTTACGACATAAAGTAAATAGAAATATGACGTGCATTCGCAATATTCTTTGTACGTGTTTTTGAAGTAACTTGTTGTCTTGTTAATCCATAATAATCTGCGACAACTTTGATAATTTTCTTTGGGAGATAAACCAGTCTTGTCAGAAACAACAGACTGATTCTTTAATGCATTCATAATCGTATCAAAACGAATACATCCTCCATCTGGTTGGAATTGAATTGCATAGAATAATACACGATTCCAAGCACCTTCTAAATCTCTGACATTTCCTGAAAAGTTAGACGCAATATAATTTAATCCATCTTTATCAACATCTTCGATGGAATAACTACTAGATTTTAATCTTCATTTGAAGAATTGCTAGAGATGTTTCAAATTCAGGTGAATCGATACCTACAGATAAACCACTGGAGAAGCGACTAATTAATCGATCTTCAAGACCTTTAATTTCCTTTGGTAAACGATCAGACGCAATACAAATTTGCTTACGATTATTTACTAATTCGTTATAAATTGTGAAGAATACTTCATGTGATTTTTCTTTACCAGCTAAGAATTGAATATCATCAACAAGTAATAAATCAACTGAATACATATATTGTTTAAACTCATCAATTTTTATTATTTCTGATTGCATTAACAACAGTTTCAACAAACTTTAGAGATTCTGTATAATAAACCTTCTTTGTAGGATCTTCTTTTAATACATAATTGGCAATTGACATTAGTAAATGTGTTTTACCCAAACCAGAATTACCATAGATAAATAAAGGGTTAAAGAACTTACCAGGACTCATTGCACAAGCTAATGCGGCAGCGTGACTCTCTCGATTACAGTCACCAACAACGAAATTATCAAAATTACGATCTTTTTTTGAATTGGTAAAGAAACAAAGTCACTTGTATCAATCTTTAGAAATAGGTGTTGTAACTACCTTTATTGATTGTTAAGTTCATTCTTTAAAAAGTACTTCTACAATGAAATTATGATCAACATTTAAAATATCAATAAAAAGAAGCTTCAATTTCTTTATTTTTGGCTTTGTAGAAATTTGTTTATTAATAATAGATGGTGCGACAATAATCACCTTTTTCATCTGTGATTGCATACAAAAAAAACAAGGTCTAAAAAAATTATTAATTATAACAATATCAACTAGTTGGTTATCACTCAAATATTGAAGAAGTTTATCCCAGACTTCCTTCAAATATTGTTCATTCCTGTACTCCATAAAAAAATCCCCTTTATTAAGTCGCACTCTTATTTTAAGACTCAATTGTGGATAAATCCATAGTGAAAAAAATGTTGATAATTTTTTTATCCACAACTAAACAATGTAGAAAAAAATATAGTACAGATATGAAATATAAAGGTTTTTCCACAGTTTTTCCACAAAATTTTGATGTGGATAAAAAAATGTGGAGAAGTTATAAACATTGTTGATAAGTATAAAAAAATCGTGGATAACTTTTTTTATAAAAAAATAGATTATACACAGAATACTGTTTATAAAAAAATATACGATAAATAAAGGATTATTTAAACTTTTTCAACAGTTATCCACAATTGTGGATAACCACTCATTGTGGGATGTGAATAAGCTGTTGATAACCCAATACTATATACATTTTAAATAGATAGTTATCCCCAATAAATGATATAAAAAAATGATTGAATTTTATACAATTCGTACTATATTGAAATTAGAAAAGGATATATTTAGGGAGAAAAAGTATGAAAACTTACTTTAATTGGATCGTTGTCAAAGATAAAAAAACAGTATCTTTGGTTACTAGCGTTACCATTAGGCTTTACTGAAAAGCAATTCTCTTTGATATCCACGATCCACTAAATGTTTAATCGTCTCTTTCGAGACAGTAATGATTGTGATGGTTTGTATTTATTTCTTTCATTCGTTTTTAATTCTTATTCACAATTCTTTAATCCAAATCATCCAAAACCAACAGATGTGAAGTAAAAAGTCCCTGTGTACTGCATTGTACACAGGGATAATTTTTATTTACTTAATTTTTTTAATACATGTTCCTTTTGCATGAATTAAGATCTGTAATCATATGGCAATATGGAGTAGAAATACCTAAGGCATCACCCTTTTTAGCAACTGCACCATTGATATAGTCAATTTCAGTTGGACGATGATTCTGAATGAGATCTTGATGCATCGATGGATAATGTGCTGCAGCTGCTACAGATGTTTTCATAACGTAATCTTTAATAGCTTGTTCATCTAATTTAACGCCTGTAGCTTCACCTACCATTACAAATTCATGAATAATTGTATCTACGACACGAATAGCTTCTTCACTTGCAGAAGAATTCACCAATTGTACAATCAAGTAATGCACAAGTTGAGTTCATTGTGCCATTGACACAAGCCTTACGCCAGATAGATGGTAATACATCTTCATCATAGGTAACGTTTAGACCTGCTTGATTTAATACTTCAACAATCTTCTTAGCAGCTTCTTCCCCACTCTTATCGATTGATTGTAAGTTCACAGAACCTTTACCGATGAGTTTTTGCTACACCTGGACCCTTTAATCCAGCTGTCCATACAGTAACACCCATCAAAATATTTTTCTTCTGGAATATACTGTTTAATTACATCTTCATGACCTAAGCCATTCAACAAACAAAGTACTTTTGTATTCTTACCAATAATCTGTTTGATGTTTTGTAACATTGTTGGTAACTGCATAGCCTTTGTAAATAAGATAATTAACTCAGCTTCTTTTTGTAGCTTCTGTTGGTTCCATGATGGTCATCTTGACACAATCTTCTGTATCACCAACAATCTTTAAGCCATCATTTTTAATTGCTTGAATATGATCTTTCCACATATCCAATAAAATAACTTCATTTCCTGCTTTATGTAATTGATAGCCAAAACGGCAACCCATTGCGCCTGCACCTGCGATATAAACAAACATTTTGTTTTCCTCCTTTATCCTTTGAATGTAAAGATTTCTTTCTTATAAAGATGTAATACATCGCAACAAACTTTATTTACGATAAATCCAACGACAAATGGCACAACAATCCACGCCACTAACATAATTACAACATTGATATTACCTGCATTAAGTGCTGCTAATGGAGATACAAGACCTACAAATCCAAATCCTGCAGATGCTGGAGTGCCAACCATCTGGAAGATAGGAACACTGAGAGAACTAATTGCGGCTGTAATCGCAACTGGTAATCCGATAATAGGATTTGTTAGGAAGTTTGGCATCATCATCTTCATCGCACCTAAACCAATGGCAATAGGAACACCAGGTTTATTGACTCTTGCGCATGCCCATACAAGTAAGGCAGCAGCAGAAGCTACACCCATACCTGCAGCAGCAGATGAAATACCAGTCAAACCAATTGCTAAACCAATCGCAACGGTAGAAAGTGGACTAATGATAATTAATGAGAATGACATTGCAATCAAGATACTCATCAAAATTGGTTGTAATGTTGTAAATGAGTTGATTCCCTGTCCAATCAGAGAAGTAATCATTGAAACATATGGAAGTGTTAAAGTACCTACCCAACCAACTCCGGTTCCAACAATAATTGGGAGGAATACAAGGTTAAGAGAACCTAATTTAGCACTAATCAAACGAATTACAATAATTGCTAGAGCTGCTGTTAACATTGTGTTAATAACATCACCAATACCTGCTAAACGGAAGATGTTATTAACATTTCCATCCATTGTAACTTCTACAAATTTCCAGGCTCCAGATCCGATATAGGCAGCACCACCTACACAAGAGGATTGAATTGGATTCAGTTTAAACTGCATCGAAATTAAATAACCTGCCATTAAAGGTGTGAAGTACTGGAATACTTGAACAATGTGTAACCAATTGGCAAATAATGGATTTGAAGCGAATGGTTTTAAGAATGTTGCGAGAATTGCGTTAGGAATTAACGCTACAACAATTGCGATTGTTGCGCCATTTAAGACCTTTAAAATGAATGAACCTACTGTCTCCCTTTTGCGTTTCAGACATAAAAATTTTATCTCCTTTTTAAAATGAAATTATATGGAATTATCATAGGTATCACCGGTAAATACTTGTGATTAATTTCACTAAAATAATTATAAACCTATCACTTTTTTTCAAACAAGTAATATATATTTCACTTTGTAAAATTTTTATATACGACAATAAAAAAAGAATTCCATTTAAGGAATTCTTATTCAGACATATTAGGAATTTCTTCCTGTGGTTCATCAGCGACATAACGAATGCAGATGTGTCTGTAACTACCTTCACCCTCTGATTCTGTCTTGATGTTGTGCCAATCACCTAATACCTTATGAATCACTTTTCGTTTCATCATTTGGCATTGGATCAAGTTCTACATCAACCTTTGAACGTTGTACTTGTTTTTGCGATACGCTTTTGCCATTGAACGAATCTTGTAATAACGCTCTTCTTTGTAGTGGTTGATATCAATCAATACGTCGATACGCTTTTCAAATTCAGAGTTAACAGCAGCACGTAATACTGTATTAAATGCAGCTAATGTCTTACCCATCTTACCGATGAGAATAGCATTGTTATCAGAATTTAGATTGATGACATAACTATCATCTAGTTCTTCTAAAGCAACCTCAATATCTAAATCAATATGTGTAAAGAATTCACCCTAAGTAATCAAAGATAAATTCCTTAACATCTTCAGCACAGAATACCTTTGCGGATACAGAATTACCAATTCCTAATAATCCCTTTTTTTCTTCCACAACAGTATATTCTAATTCATCGATTGTAACTCCCTTTTCTTCAGCAGCGTTTTGTAGAAGTTCTTCAAGTGTTTTTGCAGTATAGATTTGCATTATCTTAAGCCTTCTTTCTGTGAATTGTTCTCCATGATATTTTGGACAATAATTGTCTTAATAATATCTACGATGTTACGGATGAACCAGAATAAGGACATACCTGATTGCCACATTAAACCGAATGCAAGTACCATAACAATCATGTACATCTGCATCATCATGTTCTGGTTATTTGTAGGTTCTGGCTTACGGTGATGTTTCGCAGCTTCTGCAGCAGCCTTCTTCTTTTGGAAGTACATTGGTAATAATACTAATACTACCTGTGTAACAGCCATCAATAAGAATAAGATAATGTATGGTAATCCACTGAAATCACCTTTAAATAATAAACCGAATGCTTCACTAGGCTTAACCTGTAAGTTCATTCCTAAGAATGTACCATTTACAATAGCTGATGCACGTTGAATAGCCATGAACATAGCCATGATGATAGGTAACTGAATGAACTGTACTAACATCATAGAACCAGGGTTAACGTCATACTTCTTCATTAACTGCTGTTGTTCTTGAGCCATACGCATCTTAGATGCTTGATCGTCACGGCCTTCATACTTTACGTTGAATCTTGTTTAATTCAGGCTGTAACATCTGCATTCTTTGCATACCCATCTGGGATTTTAATGTAAAGACTGCAAGTAAACCATTTACAACCGCAGTAACGACAGCGATTGCACCACCAACAGTGATAATTGGTGCTAAGTGGTTTAAGTACCCAGCTTAGTGGCCAAACAAATAAGGCATTAAACCAGTTTTTCAGTTTGGAAGATATCTCCAAAATGTTGTTGTGTTGGAAATCAAAATAATGTGTCCATTAGCATCCTTTTGGAGCTGTACAACCTGTAGCTGTCACTACGATTGTCACAATTGCCATTAAGGCAAGTAGTTTCTTTGTACGAGGGGTAAAACTTTCATATTTTTCTCCTTATGTTTCAACTATTTAATTTTAGCCTTTATTAATAGTTTTTTTCCAAGTTATTTTTTTATTCTCCTCATAGCTAAGAGAAGAATAGCTAAAGCGAATAATCAAGACCATGTCGTGATTTGTATTTTGAAAATCAATTAATTCATGACACATCATACGAACCTGACGTTTATATAGATTGCGATGTACGGCATTTCCTAGCTTCTTAGAAACAGAAACACCAATGCGTGCTTCATCACCCTTCTTTAGGTCCGTAATAGATGACAAATGATTGATTTACAATCTTTGTCCCCTTTTTAATCATGGATTGGAATTCTTCCGCTTTTTTTAATTCGATTCTTTACTTTCATCTCTAACCTCTACAGTAAGAAAAAAACCACCAATGGTGGCTTCTTAAGCAGATAAGACCTTTCTTCCCTTAGCTCTACGTCTGTTGATAACTTTACGTCCACCCACAGTAGCCATACGGGCTCTAAAGCCGTGTGTAGCTTTTATTCTTTTTCTTGCTTGGTTGGTATGTTCTCTTCATTCATGCCACCTCCAAATTACTATATATTGAACATATGCTCATAAATAATACTTTTTTGAAGTGAAAAAAATGTCAACGCTAGAATGAAAAATAGATGAAAAACTCACTAATTAATTTTTACACCTCAATTATTTTTGAAAGTTCCTCTTTTGATTTTATTGTTGGTGAAGGTTCCCTTTTTAATATGATGTCTTTAGAGATGGTGCTGGCAGTTTCTAGAAAGGAGGCAATCATATGGTTGCCAGCGGTTATAAACATCTATCTTTAGAAGAACGTAAATCTATAGAAGTTCTATTGAATCATTCCGACATCAAACTAAAACAGATAGCACTTTCTATCAATCATTCACCGAAATGCGTACGTGAAGAAATCAAAGCACACAGGGTTGTACGTATCCACTCGAATAAGACAAACAAATGCGGTAGGCAAGATTCTTGTAAGAAACATCGCCTATGCACATATTGCATAAGCGGTGATTGTAAGTCTTGTAAACACAAGGACTGCAACAAGCTATGTGATGAATTCGTCTCATATCCCGTTTGCGAGAGAATAGAGCGATTCCCTTATGTCTGTTCAGGTTGTCCAGACATACATAAATGCCATCTTCCCAAGTACTTCTATATAGCACGAATAGCACAGGACAAATATACGCAAGACAAATTAGAATGGAGGTCTGGCCCTCGCAAGAGCGAAGCAGAAATGAAATCTATCGTGGAGGCATTTCAAAATAATATTCCTAAAAAACAATCCATCGATACAATCATCCATACTAACGACCTGAATATATCCGCCTCTACTGCATACAGATACATTCGTTATCACCAGATTCCAGGAATCGCAAACATCGACCTAAAACGTCAGGTACGATATACACAGCGAAGTTCTTCAAGGCATCATCCTATATCGATTGACTATGATTTCCTCGAAGGTCGCAAATACAAGGACTTCCTAGCAGCCCTAGAAACAGCAGGACCGGATGTAAACGTATGGGAAATGGATACGATTATCGGGAAAAAGAGAGCGATGAGAAGTGTGTACTGAGCCTGTTACACAGACGTTCCAATCTTCAGTTATATTTTCTCTTACGACACAAGAACATGTTTGAGGTAATGTATCTATTCGATACTATAAAAACTTTCTTGGGTATCGAACTATTCAGAGAAACATTTACTATCATACTCACCGATAATGGCACTGAGTTCCATGACCCACTATCGCTTGAGACAGACCCAGAAACGGGAGAGAAACTCATTAGTATCTATTTCGCAAGACCTAGGCGCTCTGATGACAAAGGTAAATGTGAAAAGAACCATGAGCACTTCAGAGAGAAGATTCCAAAAGGATACAGTATGAACGGACTTACAAAACACGACATCAATTTCGTATCAAATCAGGTAAACAATTATGTACGTAGGAAGTTAAATTACCAATCACCCTACATCATTGCCAAGCTAGTACTAAATGAAAAGGTGTTAGAACTAAACCGCCTACATTCCATTCCACCCAAGGCAGTTGATCTAACACCTATCCTCCATTAGCATCAGGCACTGACAGCACCATCTCTTTATATTCAAAGGGAGCTTTCAAGAGAAATTCAAAAATTTTTAGTTGAAAGTATACTTTTCGTGCGGTCAAAAATGCCCAATATCTATTTAGATTATAGCTTAAAATGTATCAATTCAAAAACCCACAAAAGGAAAAGCACCCCAATTAGAGGGCACTTTCGTTAGAAGGGTTTTCACTAAAATTGAGCATTAATTTTTACATACACAAAAACAAAGTAGAGATTTTCTACTTTGTTATCTGATAAAATTCTTCAAATGTTAAATCAGATGCCACCTTGTTCATACATTGCATTAGAAACATCAGTTCCAACATAGCGGTAATGCCATGGCATATAGCTATATCCTGTAATATCCTGCTTTCTTATCAGGGATAACGTAGGATAAAGCCATAAGTATGTGCATTTTCATATAACCACTTTACCAGCAGGTGTATTTGCGAAAGTCTACAGAACTTGTACCAGTCGCTGTATCTGTGAAAGTCGAGTGCTAAACCTGTTTGATTTTTCACTATAACCAGCTTTCGCTAGTTGTATCAGAGGCTTCTTTTTTTCACCCAACTTACTAACGCGGTCCTCATAAAGTGTTTGTTGGTCATCATAAGAACGGTATCCGGCAGTTACGTATAACTTAATACCAGCAGCTTCCGCAGCAGAAATCATAGACTTAGCCGCATCACCAACGTCTTGACGGATTTGGATGACATCTGCAGTACTCTGTAAATAAGGAGAAGCTAAGTTTGTTGGAACAAAGTCACGTGAAAGGGAGTGATTTTTATCAACCAATACCGTAACACTGTTAGGATCTGTCAAATGGGCAGGTAAAGCTGATGCAGTAGGTTCTACTGTTGAAGCAGCTGTTGTAGGCTCTGGAGTAGGTGTTGTCTTCTTTAATAATTCTGGATGACTATTTACATAGACAGCTATGCAGAATAAGCATACAGATACTAGTAATAAGAATTTAAGCAGTGTAGGAACACTGAGAAATTTCGTTTTTGATCTTCTTTTCGTTTTCCATAACGTTTTTCCTTTATATATATACATTAAATAATGTATAGGTATTTTTACCATATAACAAATGATTCGCAAATTTTTGAACAAGTCTAGGATATTTCTGTATAATATATAGATAAGTACGGGAGGGAAAAATATGAACCCAGCAAGATTTGTAACATTCGCAATGTATATTGCAATGGCATATTTAGTAATTAAAGATGTTTATTTCATCAAAGCGTAATGGCAAAAATAAGATGATTATTGACGCGGTGCGCTTTGATCAATGAGAAAGGAGATGTTCTTTAATCGCGTGGATCAATTAATTTCAACTGTGAAATGATCCAGAATTTGCCAATAAAGGACGTGTATTAAAACTTTGGGGATGTGCATATCACCAAGACTTTTCAAATGAATTTGATACTACATTTACAAGAACTAGATATTGATTCTTTAATTGAAGATAAAGAAAGGTGTTAAGTCAATCGACACAAATGAAGATTCATTCTTCTATTTATATCTAGCAATTCCAAATGTATTACATCATGTTGGTAGAGATGATTTACGTGCAAACATGCATGCAAAGTTACAACCATATGAAGAATTATTAGAAAATCAACTATCAAAGGCATTATCAGACCAGTTTGATAAATATTATGATTCTGTATAGATGATCGTGGTCAGACATTCTTTGAAAAGTTACTAGAAGGTGACTATGAAGGCTATATCTATTCACGAACTATGATTGGTATCTATAAGAATCTCGCAAACGCTACACTCTATAAGATTTATCAAGACCAAGCCAAGTTTGAACAACTAGAAGAAACTGAAAAGCCAATGTTAGAGCAATTTGCACAAACAGGTGTTGGTAAGAGATGGATTCAAAGTTTAGATATTACTTTAGATAGTACAACGGAAGAAACTGTTGAAACAGAAGTTGTAGAAAACAAGAACTCTCATTCTGAAGAAAATCTATCTGAGACAATGGTATTAGAGAAGTTAACAGATAGTGATATTGAAAAGCTAGATCAGAAACCATCTGAAAAATCTATCTGAGACAATGGTTCTAGAGAGATTAACAGATGCGGATTTAGAAGAGAAAGGATAACAAGTAATGAAGTTAATTGCAGGTTTAGGAAACCCTGGCAAGGAATACGAGAAAGACAAGACATAACAGTGGATTTCTAGCTGTGGATAAACTAGCTGAAAAGTTAGGGAACTTCCATTACATCTGAAAAGTGGAATGCACTTATCGCTAGCGTTAGAATCAATGGCGAACAAGTAACACTCATGAAGCCACTTACATATATGAATGAATCAGGTAGTGCAATCTCACAAGCTGTAAAAGTTCTATAAGTTACAGCCAGAGGATATTCTAATCTTACATGATGATATGGATATTCCAGTTGGTGCATTGCGTATTCGCAAGAATGGTTCTGGTGGTGGACAGAAGGGTATGAAGTCTATTATCAACGCATTGAGAACAGACCAAATTGCACGTGTACGAATTGGTGTTGGTCATAGTGAGCCGGAAATCATGCGAAGGTTCCTGATTGGGTATTATCCCCCAGTTCCAAAGGCTAGAAACGTGAGGAGTTTGAACGAATCATCTCTATCGCTGCAGATGCGGCAGCTGCTTGGGTCAATGAACCATTAGATAAAGTGATGAACAATACAACATCAAAGAAAAGAAGAAGTAAATCAAAATTGCCATGATTTGTGGCAATTTTTTTATCTATGAGAAAGATGGATTAAGTGTTCTTCTGTTTTTCAAAGAGTAATGATGATAAAATAAGAAGACACAAAAAGGAGATTACTTGAAAGAGTTCAATACAGAAAATTCCCAAATTGGTTATATGAAAGAATGGTGGATAATCCAGCCGTAAAACTGTTGGATCACGCAAAGTCTCCGATTCCGTATACTTTTGATTGAAGAAGCGTTAGTCATTGTGACTTCCTTCCAAAAGAAGCCACGACCAATTTCTGGTTGTAAAACAGAATCTCTATACAGCACAACGTTTATATGAGAGGATTGCAACACTCTTAGATGAAAAAGATTGTGCTCTTTTTGGTGCGGATGAATCATTACGTGTAGAAGCTATCGCATCTAGTCCTGAATTAACTGCCCAAAAGGTAGAGACCTTAGCAGGACTATTATCGAAATCCAAAACCAAGTAGTGATTACTTGTCCATCCGCATTGTTAAGACAATTACCATTTCCAGAAAGATTTTAAAGATCGCTGTATCACAGATCCATACAGGTGATACGTTGGACATGCATGCATTCAAACAAAAATTATTATCGGGTGGATATCAGAAAGACTTCGTCACATTGATCAACCATTAACCTTGCCGCAAGAGGTGGTATCGTTGATGTATATTCGATTAACTATGACGCTCCAATCTGTATTGAATTTTTGATACAGAAGTTGAATCGATTCGCTTCTTTGATGTAACTACACAAAAGACAGTTGAAAAGATTGAGTGAAGTTACCATTATTCCAGCATGGCGATGTATTCTTTACAGATGAACAGATTGAAGAAATCTGTAGTAAATCTGAAGAATTATTATCGAAAAGAAAAATAAACCAATCTTGGCAGCTGAAATTGAATCAGACTTACATGCATTACGTGAGAAAGCGTATTTCATCACATATGTATTCCTATATGGCATTACTGTCAAAGACAGCAGGTATCTGGGATTACATGCAAAATCCACTGATTATTTATTCCGATGAACAGCTCATTCTTGATGCAGCGAAGAAATTAAATGAAGAAACAGTAAGCTACATTCAAGAGATGGTTCAAGAAGAGAAGATGTTACCGAAAGTTTGCAATGTGGCACGATATCCACAGTCTTTTCAAAAGTATGGTAAGAAAAGTTGTAGAAGATCCATTTACAGAGAATGTGGTCAATATCGAAGAATTACATATTCCAAATGAAACCTCGAACAAAAGCTATTACTAATTCATCAACCGATGCTAGTTGTTTTAGCATTATCGGAAAAAGAAGTTGTAACAGTTATTGATAAATGTGTAGAGATAAAATTACCGTATCATTTATTATCAGATGATGAGTGAACCAGTTGAAGGTATCAACATCTATACAAACTCCTTTTGCGTCAAGGATTCTATCTCGTTGATGAAAATCTAAAGGTGTATACAGCTGCGGAAAATCTTTGCCTCATCATCACCACAAAGGTAGATATGAGAATAAGTTCCGTAATGCGGAAGTGATTCATGGTTATGATGAACTTCAACTCAGGTGATTATGTTGTCCATGCCCAATATGGTGTTGGACAATATATATGCATTGAAAATCGCGAGATTCAGAAAGTTAAAAGAGACTTCTTGAAGATTATCTATCGTGGTAATACAGAGTTATTAGTACCGCTAGAACAATTCCGCCTTGTGCGTAAGTTTGTATCAAGAGAAGGGGTTGTACCGAAGTTAAATAAACTTGGTTCTGGTGATTGGGAGAAGACAAAACAGCGTCTTCAAAGCAATGTCGAAGATATCGCAGAACGTTTATTAACACTCTATGCCAATCGTGAACAACATATCGGCTTTTGCCTTTTCAAAAAGATAATGAGATGACAAAGAAGTTTTGGAAAATTCTTCTTTTTGATTTAACGCCCTGACCAAGAAAAGGCAGTTGCGGAAATTAAGAAGGATATGGAAAGTAATAAACCAATGGATCGTCTTGTCTGTGGGGACGTTGGTTTTGGTAAAACAGAGGTATCAATCCGTGCTTCGTTTTAAAGCGATTTGTGATAATAAGCAGGTTGCGGTACTATGTCCAACTACTATCCTTGCTGAACAACATTTCCATACCTTCCAAAAACGTTACCAGGAATTTCCAGTTACAGTAAAAAGTATTAAACCGTTTTGTTAGTCCAGCTGAACAAAAACAAGTACTAAAAAGAACTGGAGGAAGGTAAGGTAGACATTATTATCGGTACACACTCGTTTACTATCCAAAGATGTAAAGTATAAAGGACCTTGGACTACTGGTGGTAGATGAGGAACAGCGTTTTGGTGTTGAACACAAAGGAAAAGATTAAAGAACTTAAGAACGGGGGTAGATGTATTATCACCAGTGTTACACCAATTCCACGTACACTACAGATGTCTCTTGTTGGGATTCGTTCATTATCCCTATTAGAAACACCACCATTAAATCGATATAGTGTACAGACTTATGTCGTAGAAAAGATAAGAATTTAATCCGTGACGCAATACAAAAAGAACTATCAGCAATGGACAGGTATTCTATCTTCATAACAATATTGACCAAATCTATAACATCGCAAGAAATATTCAAAGTCTTGTGCCAGAGTCTAGAGTTGGAATCGTCCATGGTAAACTTGGTAAAGAAGAGATAGAGGATATCATGCAGAGATTTATCGAGAAGGAACTTGATATTCTTGTATGTACAACAATCGTCGAAAATGGAATTGATATTCCAAATGTGAATACAATTCTTGTGGATACATGCTCAGGATTTTGGTTTAGTACAGATTTATCAGATCAAGGGAAGAGTTGGACGCAGTGATCGTTTAGCGTATGCATATCTACTGATTCCACCACGTAGGCAATTATCCGAGGTTGCACAAAAGAGATTAACCGCAGTCAGAGTTTTGCTGCGTCTTGGTAGTGGATATAAGATTGCGATGCGTGATTTAACTATTCGTGGTGCGGGTGATTTACTTGGATCAGACCAATCTGGCTTTATCGATACTGTAGGTATTGATATGTATATTGAGATGCTAGAAGAAGCAATCCAAGCTAAGAAAGATGGTCGCAAAACAAGAAGACCTTACACCAAAACCAAAGACCAATATTCAAACAACAAGTTACATCCCCTGAAGAATTTGACAGCCAGACGACTTTGATAAGTTGGATATGTATCAACGTATCGACGCAATCAAAGATGAGAAGATGTTAGAAGCCTATAAGAATGATGTCATTGACCAGTATGGTAAACTACCAAAGGAAGTCAGTACTTTATTCCTAAAGAAACAATTAGACTTAGCATTAGAAGAACCGATTGTAGAAAACTATCGTGAAATTCGAGGTCAGAAACAGAATTAACCTTCTCCACTATTTTTCACAAAGGGCAGATGGTGTAAAAACCTTTGAAAAGATTACAAAGATATCTCAAGGATGCGACTTTTACGGTATACCAATGGTACAATCATCGTCATCCTACCAAAGAATTCACAGAATATTTCCGGCAATCAAGATTATTTATGCCGCAAAGAGTCAATGAGAAATGAGAATTGATAAGTTTTTAAAAGTATCGCGTATCCTCAAACGTAGAAACGGTTTCTAAAGAATTAGCGGTGAATCAACGTATCGAAATCAATGGGTCAGATTGTAAAGCCAGCACATGAAGTGTTGGCAGGTGATACTGTATCAATTACATTCGGAAATCGTAAACTCACAGTACGTGTATTATCGATTGAAGAAGTTAAAAAGAAGAAAGACGCATCTGAACTTTATGAGATTATCTCGGAGGAAAAGATAGCCGCTCCACTTGAAGTAGAAACAGAATAGTGCTATAAAAACTGTATTGAGGAAAATATGGCAAAGAAGAGAAAGAAGAAACTAAATTCGAAATCTGCGTTGCATTATCGCACTTGGGCTCTAGCAATAGCTATGTTATTAGCAGTTGGAAGAGAAATCATGACAACGCTAGCAGTTACGTAAACAAATGGCAGAAGCGAAGGAAAAGCTTGCCCAAATGCAAGAAGAAAACGAATTACTGGTTGAAGAAAAGACAAAACTCCAAGATCCAGATTATGTAGAGAGTTATGCACGTTCTAACTACATGTTCTCTAAAGATGGAGAACAGATCTTCTTCTTACCAGATAAAATAGATAAGAAAAAGAATGAGTCAAATAAATGATTCATTCTGATAATGATTATTTAATCACTGTAATATTATTTACAGGTTCAAAGTCGAGAGACTTTGTGTTCTTGAATATAATTTGCAAGAAGTTCAACCATGCTAGAAAGATCAGCAGAAATAGTAGGGAGCTTCTTTGATCATATTGTAGTTACCGCCACCCGTTGCACGATAGTTATTCATCGCAATCGTAAATTCCATATCTCGTTACATCTTTACCTTGGTAGATTAAAGATGTAATACGATGCCTACAGGTTAGAAACTTTGATTGTATATTCGATGCCATCCACCATGTCATAGTTATAGTGTTGTGGTTTTAGCCAATCATAGGATGGGTTTACAACGATATGTTCATTGTGAATCATCCAGAATTCAGCAGTCTTTTCAAGATATTCACGTAGAATCTTACCGGTAATCTTCTTTACAACTGTTGTATTTGGATAGACATACGTACTGACTAAATCGCGCATCGTAATATCTCTACCAAAGCCAGTTGCGCCAAGGAAGAGGGCATTTGAACTTAAATCAGCACCTGTTTTTCCTGTTGAACTTTATTGAGGAAGGTGATGACCTGTGATTTGTGTAGACGCACTCAAATTCATCGGTAACACGTAAATCAACATTGGTTGTGCTAAGTGTTTGGTCTAACCATGCTTGGCAAGTAGCCTCATCTTTCTCAAATAGTTTTAACATATCAGGGTCAGCGTCAATATCTGCCTTTAAGATACGCGGCTCGATTGTATTATTGTCTGGATAGATATCAATACATGCAAGTTCAGCTCCGTTAGCAGAGGTTTGTGTATAGTAAGTATCATATAACTTACCAGCTTCAGTGCGATGTTGGTGACCTGAAATCATGACATCGATGCCACGAATATTTCTTAGAATTTTATAGCCTTCGTTTTCACCTGTCTCATCTTCTGTTAATCTTCCATTAACAAGATCACGTTCAAATCCACCGTGGTACATACAGATAATGTAGTCAGGATTTTCTAGACGTTTGATGAGTTTTTACAGTCGCTTCAGCAGAAAGATACGCATCCACAAAACGCATGTGTTTGATGTAGACTTCTTTTCCCAATTTGGAATATATTGTAACGATGCCAAAAATCGCAATTTTCTTTACCAGCAACTTGGCGAATAACATAGTTAGGGGCCAAACGGTTTACTATGGTAGAAGAAGTTAGATAATACTATGGAGCACTGACATTCTGTAGGTGCATCATCAAAGCTTCCCTCTCCATAATTAAAGTCATGATTACCAACATTAATATAGTCATAGTTTAAATCAGCCATGGCACGTGTAATAGGGCTGACTTCATCTGGTGTTTTTACAAAGTGATGGTACATTAAAGGGAACCTTCCAGAACATCACCGTTATCTAATACGAGTGTATTCTCATCACGAAGAATATTAACTAAACTTTTGATTTTAGCTAAACCGATATCTTTACTGGAACCGTCAGCGTAACTGGTGGATAGATGTACCCGTGCACATCAGAAGTGGCTAAAATTCGAATTCGATCTGTCATGAAAACCTCATTTCTATTGATTGTTTAATTGCCACATTATTTTATCACATGTTGGGCATCAAAATATGTTAGATTCATAAATCATGGTATGATACCATAACATTGAGGATAGATAACGATGATAAAAGATACTAGTTTCGAGATAAATTAAATTTTTAGGCAGCTCGGTGGTTATATGACAACTGAGGGTAAAACTGTAAAAAGATAATACTTCTATCGTAGTGGTGCACCTTTCCGCATGAATGAATCAGAACTTGAAGCACTCAAGCAATTAGGTTATGTGCCATTATGGACCTTCGTTCTAATGAAGAAATCTCTACAAAGACCAGATCCAGAACTTCCAAAATATCTTGATGATTAAACATAGTGGTGCTGTTTCTGAAGGTGGCGAAGAAATTAACTTCTCAACTGAAGGAATGAATCGTATCAGTGAAGGCGGTAGGAACAACTTGCATTACTCAAGAACTATTATGCAAGAATGCCATTTAATAACCAAGCATTCGTATCTTGTTTGAACATATTCAAAAAGGTGCCATGCCTATCTTAATTCATTGTGCTAGTGGGAAAGACCGTACAGGTGTAGCATGCATGTTAATCTTTACTTGCGTTAGGTGTTGATCGAGAAATTGTATTAGAAGATTATCTTTGACGAATGTATATCAACGTGACGCAATTCAAAAGAAATTAGAAGAAGATAAAGATATCATTCTCGCACATCCTGAACGTGAAGAGGTAGACCGCATGACATTTGGTGGTAACAGAAGAGATTGGAAAGATAGTATTAGATGCAATCTTTAATGAATATGGAAGTGTTGAAACATATTTTCGAGAAAGAATTTTCATATCAATCGAAATGAATTACAACGTCTAAGAAGTTTATATACTGAATAAAGAAAGCACCTGCATGCAGGTGCTTTTACAATTTATTTTTCTTCCGTGTAGCTAAACGAGCACGAACCTTGTTGAACAATATTCAATCAAGATAACCAATAAGATAAGTGTTATTAGGAACGCGCCAACGTTAGACCACTTACCAGATGAGATTGCGTTGTTGAGTGGAGAGCCAATACCACCTGCACCAACGATACCAAGGATAGTCGCATCCTTTAGGTTGATATCAAAACGATAAATTGCAGTGGAAATAAAGGAGGCACTCAACTGTGGTAAGATACCACAACGAATCTTTTGAATGTTGTACAACCAGCCGCATCAAGTGATTCAAGAATACCTGTATTTAAATCTTCAATGGCTGTGATATACATTTTGAAATCATACCAATGGAACATACTGACTGTGTTACAACACCACAGAATGGTCCAGGTCCAGTAACGCGAATCCATACAAGAGCCCAAATGAGCGCAGGGATTGTACGAATCAACAGGATGAGTGCACGGAATAACATCGCAATTGGTTTAGGCACAATATTTGTGGATGCTAGGAAACTAACAGGAATCGCAAGAATCGCACCGATAATCGTACCAAGTACCGCAATCGCAATTGTCTGTAAAAGTAAGAATGGGATACCGCTATCACTCATATCAAAGATCAGAGCGACATTTGGATGTAATAGACCATTCACAAGACCCTTTGCGACATTTAATCCAGAATCTGTAAATCCAGTGAAGTGTAGAGATTGAGAACCCCAAGTCATTAAACTTACAACAATCGCAACTGTTATAAGTCTAACCCCAAATGGTTTTAGGTTCTTCGTTTAGTTTGGCAATAATATTTTCTGACATATGACCTCCTGTTTAAGATAACTTTGAACGCAGGTAATCATTGACCATATCAATGAGCCAAACGACAACAAATAGTGTAATCAGAATCATACCGAGGTCGGAGTAAGCACGTAATCCAGTACGTTCACGAATTAAGATACCAAGACCACCAGCGCCTACATAACCAAGAGAATGGAAGATGCACGTACATTGATTTCAAAGCAGTACAAACAATCCGCTAAATAGGTAGGTAGAATCTGTGGCATACACGCAGCCCAGAAGGACTGAAGTGTTGATGCGCCAAATGATTGCATGGCCTCATATGGTCCCATATCAATGGTTTCAATACTTTCATATAACATCTTCGCAACGATGCCAATTGTAAATACAGCGATTGCGACTGTACCTGCAAGGGATCCTAAACTAAAGATCAACGCAAAGATATATGCATAAATCAAAGTAGGAATCGAACGTAATACCGATAAGATGAAACGACATACAAGAAGTGTTGGTTTATTCTGTTGATATTACTCGATGCAAGAATTGCAAGTGGTAGACCAATCAAAGAACCAATGATTGTACCAACAATCGACATTTGAATAGTTTCAATCAGTGGTGAGATTACTTTAGAGAAGTATTTGAAATTTGGGTGGAAAATCTTCGATAGAATCACAGTTAACTCTTTTATACGTGTAATGATGGTTGATAAGTTAAAACCAGTTGCACGTATAGAGATAATCACAACAATCGTAAATAACAGAAGAATCCAAGGTGTTCTACTGCGGGTCTTTCAACGGTATGCCCATTTGGCAGTAATGAGTTCGGGTTTAAAGATTCTGTCAAACAGTGGCGTTTTTAACATTTTTTTGTTTCGCCATGTTTACTTGCCTTCAACTTCCTCTGCATCATCCTTTTGAAGTAGGGATTACCTTACCGTTATAAACTTCATCGAGGATCTCTTTTGTGATTTTATCAGTTGGACCATCATAAACAATATGACCAGAGCGAACACCAATAACACGAGTAGCGTATTTTAAAGCTAAGTCGACATGGTGAATATTTACTAGGATAGAGATATTCATTTCTTTATTGATTCTTGCAAAGTCACTCCTAACAACATCAGCCATGATAGGGTCTAATGATGCGACTGGCTCATCCGCAAGAATAATCGAAGGATTCTGGTTTAGTGTACGTGCTAATGCGACACGCTGTTGTTGTCCCTCAGATAATTCATCACAACGGTTATAGGCTTTATCTAAAATACCAACTTTATCCAAAGCTTCTAATGCGTGTGTTTTTGTTCTTTGGAATAAATTCCAAGAAGAACCTTATACTAAGGCATATCCGGAACGTTACTTGTTAGAACGTTACGAATTACAGTTGAACGACTCACTAAGTTAAAGGATTGGAAGATCATACCAATCTTTCTTCTAAAGCGACGTAGTGATTTTTCCTTTGAGTTCACTTACGTTGGTGTCATCCACAACAAGTTCACCTTCTGTAATATCAATCATACGGTTGATTGTACGAATCAGTGTAGATTTACCCGCACCAGATAAACCGATAATTGCGATAAATTCTCCCTGTTCAATCTTTTAGATTTACATTCTGTAGACCTTTTAGTGCCATTTGGGTAGGTCTTAGAAACATTTTTAAATTCAATCATGCTCTATTCTCCATCACTATATGTATTCATTATTTACGCAATAATCATACATTAAAAATCAATAAAATAGGGCGATATTTTGAATATCGCCCACATAAATTTATGTATCTTATTTCTCAATTACAGATAAAGCCTGACGAGCTCCATCGTAATCTGAATCTTCAGCCTTAGCATATCCTGTGTGCTTGTAGATACCGAAGATCTTCTTGCCTGCATCCGTATTTGCGGATTTCGATGAGGGAATCCTGCATAGCTTCGATGAATTCCTTATTATAAATGTCTTCCTTAGCCATTGTTACAGATACTGTATCGTTATAGATATTCTGTGTAACACCAATAACATTTAATTCATTCCAAATAGAATCCTTGCGACCCCATTCTTCTTGCCATTGTTTTGCATAGTCTTGACGACCATCAGCGTAACATACGATAACGTCAATCTGTCCAGCAGCAGCCTGCATGAATTCAGCGAGCGTAGTCTAATGTTGTAACGTTAGCTAAATCACTAATGGTCTTACCATCGTAGTTGTCCATTAACCACATTGTAGGATAGATATAACCAGCAGAACTTGTAACATCTCTTACAGCCCACTTAGCCTTGTTTAAGTCTTCCCAAGTTAAAGCTTCACCAGAATTAACTTTCTTTGCAAGCTGTTGTCCATATTCGGATGGTCCTGCATAGATTAAGCCTTTGTAATATGTAACTGAGTATCCTTGTTAACTGTCTGTGTGCATCACTCATTCCATTCAGCATGGTTTTTCAGAGTCATTTGATAAACCAGCACGTGTAGCTGTTAAGATAACTATCTGATTCATTTTGAATATAATGCTAAGTACCACCTGGTAACCAAGCAACGTCTACTGAACCAGCGGATAAAGCTTCACCAGCAGCTTCATAAGAATCACTGACAGAAATTTCAAGATTCTTAATGTTGTATCCTCTTCTTCATTGCTTCGATAACTAATTTATCGAGGCCTTCTGTTGTTGCCTTAATTTCATCAACAGGTCTTGATGGAACAAATTGGAACTTTAATGTGTCGATATCCTTAGAGCCTGTTTCTGCAGGTTGCTTACGACCATTATCATTTGTTGATGCTGTAGTGTTTGAAGCTGTTGAGTTACCGCCTGTACAACCTGCTAATAAAGCAAGTGTCAAAACTGAAGCTAATGCTTTTCTTGATGTTCATAGTTTTCCTCCCATATAGAAACATATTAATTATAGAACAAAATGGAAAACATGAACCCAAGAATCAGATGAAAATATTTACATTTTTCTATCCTGTTAGAAATGATAGAAACAATATACTGAAAATGATGTAATAAACTATCATTTCTAAAAGAAAATAATTTTCATTCCGAGATTATATAATGCATGATAAATGAATAAAACCAGTATATGCATGCATAGAATTTAATATGAAGATACAAATATCGATAACAATGAATGATTATTTGTATTTCATCAATTCTTTCACGATATTTCAAATATATCTGTTGTATGATATCCGCATGGAGAAGGTATAACAATATGAATAGACTACTCACAAGAGAAGAAATATTTGAAGGAAATATCTTACATGTATATAAAGATACTGTTGAAATAGAAGATAACCTAACGGTTGAAAGAGAAGTTGTACAGCACATTGGTGGTGTTGGAATCGCTCTTGAGGATACAGATGGTAAATTCTTCTTTGTTAAACAGTGGAGATATGCACAACAAGAAGAAACGTTGGAATTTCCGGCTGGTAAAAAGAAGAAGGGAAGATGCCCCTTTACAACAGCGAAAAAGAGAGACTCAAGAAGAAACAGGGTTATACAGGAAAAGATTGGATATACATGGGTAAAAATATATCCAACACCTGCTTATGATACAGAAGTTATCGACTTGTATTATGCAAAAGGTAGATCAGTCATAGGTCAACACTTAGATGAAGATGAAAAGATTCAAATCTATAAATATCGTTTAGAGGAACTGATAGAACTCATTATGGAAGGGAAAATTCCTGATGCGAAGACAGTTTCAATGGCGATGTTTCTTCAAGAGATGAAAAACAGGAAAAATCTAAAGAAAGGAAATTAAGAGGTGAACATAATGATACAGAAACATGTACCATTTCGCTATGACTACGTAGGGTAGTTTTTCACGACCTGAGGAACTCAAGGTCGCAAGAGAAAAGTTCCAAAAATAACGAAATTACAAAAAGAAGAGTTAAAGAAAGTAGAAGATTACTACATTCTCGATCTCATTGCGAAACAAAAAGAAAGCGGGATACCATGCAATTACAGATGGTAGAATTCCGTCGTGGTTGGTGGCACTTAGATTTCTTCTGGGATTAAATGGAATCTCTTATCATAAGTCTAGCTGTGGACTACGTTTCCATGATGAAGAAACAAAGGCTGAAACAGCTGTCGTGGTAGGAAAGATTTCGGTGAAAAACCATCCTTTTGTAGAACATTTTTAAGTTTGTAAAAGCACAGGAAGATGAAAACACAATTGCGAAACAAACGATTCCATCACCAGCACAGTTATTAATTCAATTACGCTTACCTGAGTTTATTGAGAGACAAGAAAAGTTCTATCCAACAGATGAAGAATTAAAGGCTGATATTGTAAAAAGCATATCAAACAGTCATTCAGGAAATTATATCAAGCAGGTTGTCGTAACCTGCAGTTAGATGATTGTACATGGACACTTTACGCAGACCGTGCATTTTTGGAAGATTTTTAATATTACAGAAGAAAGCTTATACGACTTATTGCTGGAAGAAGAAATTACGATTAACAATGCGGCTATCGCAAATCATCCAGAAGATATGGTTATTACAACACATGTATGTCGTGGTAACTTCCATAGCACTTATGCAAGCTGAAGGTGCCTATGATCCAATCGCACCATATCTCTTTCGCAAAAGAAAATGTAGATGCTTTCTACTTAGAATATGATGATGCTCGTTCGGGTGGATTTGAACCACTGAAATATATTCCAGAAGGAAAGAAAGTAGTGCTAGGCCTTATCACAACAAAGTCTGCAGAACTTGAGGATAAGAATCGTATCATCAGACGTATTCACTGATGCGGCTAGATATGTACCATTAGAGAACTTATATCTTTCTCCACAGTGTGGATTTGCGTCAACAGAAGAAGGTAATAAGTTAACTGAAGATGAACAATGAGGCAAAAATTAGCTCTTGTTAAAGAGATTGCCGAAAGCGTTTGGAGTAACTAAAGAATTCATGCACGCATGTTAAGATGCTATCGAAAAGATAGTATCTTTTTACGAAAAATAATATTTGATGCTTAAGTTTCAAAGTTAACGCAAACACGATAAATAAAGGCAAATAGATAACGAACTAATGTAGTCATTATCAGATGATTTTTTGATCTATAATGACCTTTTTAATGTTAATATGGTATCTTTTATGTAGGAATACTCGCTTTTTACGCAATGAAAACAACTGAAGGGTTTAGTGTCAACTAAACGCAACAGTTCAGTTTTGTGTAAGTCGAGTATCCGTTGGACTTTGGGGGACCTATTGATTAGGTCTAGGCTTTAGATTAACTTCGTCTGGTCTCGATCGGTGTTAATCCAAGCTTTTTATAGTTTTGAGTTCTGGCCCCTAGTGAGACATTCAAATGGTGAACGGCCATCCAATGAGTCACGCTTGACGGAATTGATATGGCTCATCATTAGATTTACCTTTTTCTTGTGTAAGGCCGTTAAAGGATGTCCCTTTGAGGCAGATATTTTCGAATATATTCATGATTCTTTTCAATGCGCCCCTTCTGTTGGGAGGCACGGGAATCACAATAAAAATATATGACAGCGCTGTACGTTGCGTGTACCACGCTCCAAGGAAATGGGGTCCTTGAATTCAGGACCGTTGTCCGTAAGCACTACACGGAACATAGTAGCGAACCTTGCAAAGCCGATCTTCCTTTTGGATGTGGTCAGAATACTTCTGTTACAGAAGCTTTGTGTATTTCTATTCCTTAGGAAGGCAAACATAAATTTACTCTTACGTAATAGTAGAGTTAGAAGCACTCTTTCGCCGACACCTTTTTCACTAATGACGGAATCCATCTCAGCGATATTAGCTTTCGGATGCTGGGCAATGAATTCCTGAAAGGCAGTATAATCGCGTCCCACACGGCACGATTGGTTGTCTATCGTAGTGTTATCGCCACGTTTGATATTCTTTTGGAGAGCGGATAGCGAACACGCTTGGGAAGATCTATATTGCGAATGGTGAGTTTATTGTCATCGACATAGCGATAAAAAGTAGAACGGGATATTCCCTATCTGTTCACCATGAGTGGAGAACACGTGAGCGACAGTTTGCCTTTTGGTCACGAATCAAAGGTGACGAGATTATCGAGAAATCTCAGACCTTTTTTCCCGGTTCGGATCTTCTCTAGATAGATGAAGAGTAGATTCATAAGTACTATGTGCCTGTGCAGGATGTAGCGATACTTTCTCTTCTACATGCAGAGAAACGTGGACAGCCATTGCATATCCAAGGAGCCTTCATGATTCGACTGCAGGTAGGAGTGACGGAATGAAATGAAGAGTATCTCATCATGATCCTATGCTTTTTAAGTTCTCTGGAAACAGTTGAAGCAGAGACATTCAAAGCGGTAGCTATCATACGCATGGAATGATTTTTGTTTAACATGCATATAGGATATTGATATGGTCTTCAAGTGTGAAATGTTTACTCTGACATAAATGTTTTCTCCTGATATCTAAAAAGGAGTCCAACAGATACACAGGAATCAAAGATAACATGTCACAAGTTAACGCAACAGAGTGTTGCGTTTATGTTGAAACTTAACTAATAATATTTGATAAAGAGGTTTGTGTTGACGAAAAAATGAATAGCGTAAAATAAATAACCGGACATAATCCCGTCAGTAGCGGCTACCTGACGTTAAATGAAAAATAAGGAGATGATATTTTTATGAACATGAAGACCTTAACTAGGGTTGGGATGATTGCGGCAATTTACTACTGTCGTATCATTAGTACTAGCACCATTTACATACGGTAATGTACAAGTAAGAATTGCAGAAGCTTTAACACTACTTCCATTGATTTACAAACCATCTATTTGGGGTGTAACACTAGGTTGTTTCCTAACAAACCTAATCGGTGCGATGTTAGGAATTAATCCAACTGGATTCTTAGATGCGATCATCGGAACAATCGCAACATTCGGTGCAGCTTACTGCACATGGGTATTAAAAAGATAAGAAAGTAAATGGTATCCCAGTACTTGCTTGCTTAATGCCTGTAATCTTTAACTTCTTCTTCGTAGGTGCAGAACTTGCATACCTATTTATGCCAAATGAAATTGTATTAGGAACATTAATCAATGGTTCATTCGTCGCAATCGGAGAACTAATCTCAGTCATCATTGGTTACTTCCTAGTCAAAGCATTAGATAAAACAAAAGTTATTCATAGAATAAACGAAAAATCCCATTGCCGTACGGGATCATTATAATCATTTTTCTTTTTGTGCTAATATAAAATACTAGTAATTAGTACAAAAAGAAAATATATGAATCAAAAATTGACGCAAAAATTATACATATTAAGTCTCTACAAAAACAAGGTATTACAAAAATACGAACTGTATAGATTTATTGAACAGAATCAGTACGAAAAGAGTTGACTCATGGTATTTATGTACTTCCCGAATACTTTGGGATAGATGAAAGAGTTATTCTAAGTATAAAATATCCACAAGCTGTTTTTCTCATGATGAAGCTACTGTATTTTTCATGGACTAATTGATAGAGAACCAAATCGTCATACCATCACAATCTATAGTCAGGATATGGGTGTATCGAAAACTAAATCAAATCTGGTATAAAAAGTATTTACTGTAAGTAAAGAATTAATTGAAGTTGGAAGGAGAATATATAAAATACGGAATCTGAAATGCAAATACCTATCTATAATCTTGAACGTACAATCTGCGATTTAATACGCTCGCGATTTGAAATACAGGATTTTAAGACTGCTCTTAAGACATATATTCAAAAGAAATGATAAAGATTTAAATCGACTGATGGAGTATGCAAAATTATTCCATGTAGATCAGATGGTGAGAGGGTATTTGGAGGTGATGTTGTAATTGTATTTACTGCTGCACAGTTAAAAGGGAAAAATAAAATATTTTTGCGAAACAAAAGAATCTAGATGCACGAATATTATTAAGAATTTATATGATGGAGCGCTTTCTTTAGAGAGAATTACAAATTCTAAATTATGTAGATAAAATTGTAATTATGGGAGGTGTATTAATTACTCTCAATGATAGGTATTTTTTACGAGTCGACAATGGATATAGATACTTCGATTCAAGAATTTGTTATCCAAACAAAATGTACAGAGACCATGATTCAAGAAATAATCATATGATATTTCAGATGGAGTAATATTTCAAATAAGAGAATTCTCTGAAATTATGGATAATATGGAGTATCCTGGTTTACGTGTCTCGATTGATGCAATAATTGATGAAAATGAAGGTACCTTTTTAAAGTGGATTTATCAACTGGTGATGCAATTACACCAAGTGCAATAGAATATAAATACAGGTTAATGTGTGAGGATAGAACAATTTGCTGAAATCCTATAATATTGAAACAATTCTTGCGGAAAAAGTTACAAAACTATTTTATCCAGAGTGAATCTTAAACACACGGATGAGAGATTTTATGATATACATGTATTAATGTCTATATATAAAGATGATATTGATAAAGATATTATGAGAAAAATCTTTTTCAGAACTTGTAGTAATAGAAAAACATTCTATGTGATGGAAAGCGGTAATCTTATCATAGATAAAATTGTTAGAGAAAAATATTTTAAAAATTTATGGGTTTTATATCAAAAATATGAATATGCACAGCCTATTGATTATGAAACGGTGATGTATAGTATATTGGTGTTATTTAAGATAGTAGAATTATAACAATTTATAAACCTGTTGTTATAAGCTGAGGCTATATGCCTTTTTATATCTCAGTAAAAATTTTATGAATGAAATATTTATAAATATGGATTGATTAATTGGGTTATAATAGGCGCATTCAATTTTAAATAAGGGGGCTACTCCATGAAACTGAAAGCTATCTCAAAGCCGCATTTCCATACACTTTACCGATTCTTACAGGCTTTCTATTTTTGGGGTTTGCATATGGAATCTATATGAATGCGAATGGATTTTCATTTGTATATCCGATGTTAACAAGTCTTTTGGTATATGGAGGTTCTTTTGGAGTTTGTGGACGGTTGAAATGTTACTAAGTCCGTTTGCGCCAATGCAAGTACTCATCATGACACTTTTAATTCAGGCAAGACATATCTTTTAGGTATTTCTATGTTGGAACGTTATAAGGGTATGGGTTGGAAGAAATACTATTTGATTTTTGGGATGTGTGATGAATCTTTTTCCATCAACTATACAGCGAATATCCCTGAGGATGTTGATAAAGGATGGTTTATGTTTTTGTTACATTGCTAAATCAGTTCTATTGGTGTATCAGTGCGACTCTTGGTTGTCTTCTTGGATCAGTTCTAAATTTTTAATACGAAGGGAGTTAGTTTTGTGATGACTGCGATGTTTGTTGTAATCTTCTTAGAACAATGGTTGAAAGAAGAACATCATATCGCTTCCTTAATTGGTATTGTGGTGTCAGTGATCCGCCTCATTATATTTGGCTCAAATTCCTTTATGATACCTACGATGGCAGTCATCGCTATCACGCTAACGCTATCAAAAAGAAGAATGGAATTGTTGGAGGTGCAGAAATGACAATCGCACAGCAGATTATAACAATTGCTCTATGTATATTTGGCACAATGTTAACGAGGTTTTTGCCATTTATTATTTTTAGTGAAAAGAGGAAAACACCTGAATTTGTAAATTATATTGGTAGATATCTTCCGCCCGCTGTATTTGGGATGTTAGTCATGTATACTGTCTAAAAAGATGTTCAGCTCTTTGCGGGAAATTATGGAGTTCCAGAGATAATTTCGATTTTAGTTACCACTATCCTACATGTATGGAAACGTAATATGTTAATTTCAATTGCAGGTGGAACAATTTGTTATATGGTGTTGATTCAACTAGTGTTTTTGATGAAAAAGGTAAGTGTATTTGTTGTTACACTTACCTTTCAAATTGATTTCTATAAATTAAGAACTAGTCTTTTTCGTAGTCGCCACCCGTTAGGCCTAAAGAATTCTTCGAATGTTGTATCATCTCCAGCATCGTGAATCTGTTCTGCTATATCTTTTCCAACATAACGATAGTGCCATGGCATAAAGGTATAACCAGTAATGGATTCTTTATTTTCTGGGTAGCGTAAGATGAAGCCGTATTTATAGGCGTTCTCTTGGAGCCACTTATATTCATCGGATTTCGCAAAACTGTTATTAAAAATCAGTAGTTGTATCTGCTGCCAAGTATCGCAGCCGCTAGACCAGTTTGTAGTTCGGAATATCCAGCTTTCGCAGTTGTTTTATTTGTGCTAGTCTCACCAATACGATCAACACTTGCTTGGTATAACTGCTCTTGGTAGGAAGCGGAACGGAAGCCATTTCTAAGCGTAGTTTAATACCATCTTCTTTAGCGGCGTTGAATAATTCTTCAATAGCTTTCGCAGCCTCTTTGCGTAGAGTCCACTCGGTGCCATTTGTACTAACGTTCTGCTGTTGTTAGGTCAGATGGAACATAGGTTTCTCAACTTATGCTTTTTGTTTTGCAGAAGTAGGATACTGTTTGTATCGCTGAAGCGTGTATCCGTTTCAGGGTCAACTTCAGGCTTAGGCGTTTCCTTTTTCTTCTTCTTTTTTATCTTCTGTTGTAGTAACGACTGGCTCTTTTTCTGGATTTAAGAAATCATTCTTGATTAACGTACTACCGATTACAGGTAGCGATAATCAGAAACATGAGCAGTAATACCACAGCTAGTTTCTTTTGTCATATAACACCTCTACTTTAAAAATGTTACCATATATCGCGTAATTAGGCATTAATTTCACTGTTTGGGGAAAAGAAAAACCCTCGATTATGAAGTCGAGGCTATGTATTTATGCAAGAGGTTCTTGTTTTGGTAATCTTCACATTTCACTGAAACTGAGAATATCAATCTCTTCAGAATTTAGCTTTGCTTGATTTCTGTTTCTTAATATTGTTTTCATGAATACTAGATAAAATATTCTTATTTACCATATATTGTACATAGAGAACCTTCTTTAAAAAGGAACCAGTTCGTTACATAATGATAGATAGCATTTGTACGATCTTCTAATTCAGGGAGTTTTTCATCGCTTCTAGTTTAAGAGCGTTGGCAGCTTCTTTAGATGCGGTCTTTAACTCTTCATAATTGTGGAAAAAGTTCGTGATCAATGCTACGTTGAATAGAACCTGCTTTTACAGTGAATAATTGATTGAGAACTTTTAAGATTGTTTCCGTTAGAAGATATCGCAACGATTTCGTTCTGGCAGTCAATAAATTCACCTGCTGGTTCTGTCATGCAGTAGTAAAGGCCCTTCGCATAGATATATCCGTATTGCTTTGCAGTCGCAGATGATGATAGCTCTATCTTCATCATCATGTTGAAAAATACAAGATATAAGGAATTACGAGTGCTTTCCCGTTGAGCTTGCAGATGTCTTTATAGCGAATGATTTGGTTGCTAATTGCTTCAATGTTGACGGCGCAGTGTAAATTTACACAAATCTTGTGTCAGGTTCCACTTCTAATACTTTTTCAAATGATTCTTTTTAAATCATCATCAATCTCATTTTTCCCTAAGACTGAGATAGTCTTCTAAATAACCGTTAAATAGACAGTCATCTCCGTCTTTCCTACTGTCCTTTCTGGCCCTAGAATAGCACAGATTGCCATGATAAATACTCCTCCAAGTAATTGTATTTAATTTTTATTGTTAGTTGATGATTATGTAGTGTTTGTCAATGTAATTATAGGCACGCGGATTTTGAAAATCCAGTAACATTACACAATTTTTTGTATAAAACAGGATATTTTACCAAATATGCAGGATTGCCTATGATAAAAATCTAAATATGAAAAACAATTTTTATGTGCAAATTATCAAAAAGAGTATATTTATGAAGATCTCGCAAAAGCATAATCATGGTGTTGTTAAAGATGTACTAGCAGTTCCACTTTCTGTTGCGTTAGGAGAGAAACATACAGATAAAACATGCAGCACTACTAAAGATCTCTCATACATTAAAAAGAAAAGTGATGCGTTTCCAATTTATCAAAAAGATGTTTGACTATCCTGCATTCATTCAGGAGATTTTTTTCAATTTGTATTAGAGTGTATTCAAGGCAATATTCAAGTTGATTCTTTACCCGAGACAAACGAACAGGGAAAAGGAGTTACAAGGAAATCATACGCATTCTATTAGAAATTCCATTTGTGGAAAAAGAGAATGTAGAGAATAAAGAGGCCGCAATCCAGAAAGTGCAGCAGGATGATGTTGAAGTATATCCTTTCTTTGAGGCAGATCCATACTACGTAGAAATTTTAGAACAACTCAAAGATAAAACAAAACCAACAGACACGACAACAAGTCAAAAACATTTACGCTATGCACTCAGTACACGTCGTGAAATTGAAGCAATTGCACAGGATATCGCAACCTATCGTAGACCATGTAATTTAGTGCTTACTTCATGGAAGACACAGTATCCAGTTGTACAACAAGTATTCGCTAGATATGAGATACCGTTTTCGACTGTTCATCATGATGTGTCTGCTAGACTCATTCAACGTTATGTTTCATTAGTGAATCTTGCGTATCAAAAGAATAAAGAAGCTTTAATGAAAGCTTTTGTATATCGACGCCTTTGGTGTAGATGACCAAAAGAAGAGTAGTTCATTATTTACGGTACTCAAATATCTAGACCAAGTGTTAGTAGATGTAGAATGTCCGACACATTTATCACAGTCCTTGAAGGAATCAGAAGTATTTAAAAAGGAAGCTACACGTTATGCATACTTTGAAGAACGTGCAGATGAGGTTATTCAATCATATCCAACAGGACTTAGATAGTTTAATACAAGCATCAACATTCGAAGAAATGTTAATGAATGCGTTTGAAAATCATTCGTAACCAAAAAGATTTTACAGAATAAACATGAACTCAAAGAAGGAAGACAATTACAGTATGTTTTTGCAGTCCATTTTAACAAGTGAAAAACAGACTGTGGAAAGTATTCCTTTCGTCATGCATATGTTACAGGGGATTCATTCAGATAGTGCTGTGTTTACAGACGCAATCTGCACTGTGACAGATTTAACACATCCAGTAAAAACAAGAAGTTACTTACGTCATTGGATGTAGTGGAAAGAATTATCCCGGCTTTCCAGTTCATAATGGTTTATTTGATGAAGATTACCTTGCAAAGATACCATCTTATCCAAGTATGAATCAGCGTTATGGTTATTACATGAATGCACTTAGTTGGATTGATTCCTCGGCAGAAGAAATCTATTATTCATATTCTACAAATGATTATCAAGGTAAAGAAATGCAACTAGCTTTACGAAGTGCAATCAAAAGTGCGGACATGAAGGAAGAAAATACTCTATGCCAATTTTTGATTGTAGACAATCATATGGATATAAAACATGAATTAACACCAGAAACAGCACAACAATTATTCTTAGATGGAAAAGGATTATTAAATGAGTTCCTGTTAGTACGGTAGAGTCATACTACCGCAATCCATATGGATACTTTTATCCAAAAAGGACTAGGAATTATGGACCAAGAATTCTCAGGACTTGATCCAATTACGATTGGAAATATTCAACATCATTTCATGTATACACTACTAACATCTTATAAAGATAGTTCAAAGCGTAAACAGTATGCACTACAAGAAGATGGAGAAAATATTCTAACATCGAATGAAATTAAAGAGTTACTAAGACCGTATTTTTGACATACTTAAATTAACACATCCAAATGAACAATATCTTTACGATATCTCTTTGAAAGATTAGCAGATTCATTATCTAAATTTATGACATTCATGCATGATTTAGAAAATGATTCAAGTTTTATTCCGGAATACTTTGAATATCGTTTACCAGAAACAATGATTGGTAATGTAAATATCCGTGGTATTATTGACCGCATTGATTTATATCAAGATTTAATTCGTATCATTGACTACAAATCATCTGTATTATCCATTAGCGAAGATGAAGTAAAAACAAGGACTACGTCTGCAGATATAACATATATGATGATTGTCGCAAATAACCTGCAAGGAAAGAAATACAATCCGACTGCTGTACAGTATATCTCTATGAAGGATGAAACGATTGAATTAAATCGTGTTTACAATAAATGTGGAGATATGCCAAAACATGCATTACTAAATAGTTTAGGGGAAGATTTTTATTAAGAGCAGGAAATGTGCTGTATGGATTTTTAATGAACATCGTGATGATGTTGATATAGACGCAAGACATATCAAGAGTCCAAAGAATATCTACGACTTTGATAAGATCCAAGCATATATTGAAGGTATCTATGCAAATTTCCACAAGCAAGTTCTGAAAGGAAATATCGAACTATCTCCGATTGAAAAATACAACACTACCATACATGGCAATGTATCACTTTGATGGAGAATATCGCATTCCAACAGCAGTGGAAGTGGAAGGTATTCCGACGGATATACCATTTAAATTAGATAAAGAAGAAATTGCGGCAAAGGGGCAAAAGAAGATGAGAATCCTCTGAGAAAAATCAATTATCTGCAGAACAGTCCGTTGCCTGTAATTCTTCTGGAATGGGTATTGTCGTTTCCGCATCTGCTGGTGCAGGAAAGACAAAAAAGTACTAGTATCACGGTTGGTAAAAAGATGTATTGAGGATAACCCACATGTATCTTTATCACGTATCCTCGCTTTAACATTTACTGAAGCAGCCGCAAGTGAAATGAAGAAGCGTGTTGCCCAAGAGTTAAATGAAATCAAACAGTTAGCAGAAAAAGAAGTAACTGTTGATAATGAACTCATTCAATATATTGATAATCAGATTATCGCGCTAGCAAGTGCGAACATCACAACTATTGACTCTTTCTGCTTGTCTATTATTAAAAATACTACAATATCATTGGCTTAGACCCAGCTACGACAGAGAATATTCTTTCGGGTGGGCAAAATGAAAATATTCAGCGTGATGCGTTTATGAGAGCGTTAGAGTATGCTTATCAAAACAAGTCCACAAGAAACAGTTGCGCTCGCTTCTTACTTCTCTAGTCGAGCTGACGACTATGATGGACTATATGATGCGGTCGTGAAAAATCAATCGTCATGCGGAATCATCTGTTGACCCAGATGAATGGTACCAACATGCATTAAAAGATGTATCCAAAGAAGTTTGATCCTACAAGTACAAATAACTTTTACATCTTTTGATGATTTTGAGATCAATATCCGCAAGTATTTCTTTGCGTCCTTGTATGGACAACTGGCAGTATTACAACGCGATATAGAAATATTGCAGGATTTACCAGAGGCTATTAATGGACGTGGAAAAGTAATTGATAACTCTGTAGCTTTTGATACATTCTTAAATACCATTCAAACATTACAGGCTGAACTGATGCCAGAAGATGAAAGTAATGCATATACTTTTGTGATTTATCAAAACTATAAACAACAAATTCAAATGATGGATGATACAAAGCTTGCAAGTTATAAGAAAGAGAATTATCCAGAACATGCACGAGCAATGGATCATTTGAAGAAAACTCTCAAGAATATGTCAGAAGAACGTTTGAATGAAGATGATTTTGTTTCAGACGCAAGAGATGCCCTCGACCATCAATACAGCACTCATCAATCTAGCGAAGAATACATATCAAAATTGTATACGCATCAAACAAGAGAATACTGCTATGTATTTCTCGGATATGGAACGCTATGCGTATGAAATTCTAAAACATGAAAAATGTTGCGAAGGTTTTCCGTGAAAACCTACAGGAAGTCATGATTGATGAGTTCCAGGATACAAGTAAACTACAGGACACAATCATTGAGATGATTGCTAGTCCTAACTGCATCTTCCGTGTAGGTGACACAAAACAATCTATCTATCGTTTCCGCCGGGCAAAGCCATCACTGATGCGTTCTAAACTAAAATGAGTCAGAAAAGATTATTGAAGAAACAATTGATTCATCGATGCAATCAGCAAAGATTATTCTTTCTAGAAACTACCGTTCAGATGCACGTATTATTCAATTTTACAAAACATACTCTTTTCAAAAGATTATGAATGTTAAAAGAAAGTACAGAAAAGTATGGTGAAGATGATATTGTAGATTGGTTCCCTAAGAATGATAGTCCAGATGCACTCATTGAATTTGCAAGTTATACGCCGAAGAATAAAACAGCGATTGTCAGTAATGATGAGGACGAAGATGAGGATATCAAAATGATTAAGGCAAATTGGATTGCCAATAAGATTATTGATACCTATAATCAAGAACTTGAACTTGCAAAAGAAGAATGATACAAAGTTACCATCCTTCCATGACTTTGCGATACTTTTACGAAGTCATGGGGATAAAAGCATATCTGAAAAAGCAGCCTTCGAAGCAAAGGGAATTCCTTACAGCATTGATACACGTGAAGGATTCTATCGTTCAGAGTTATGTCAAACAGTCATTGCATTATGTACTGCAATGTTGGATGAAGAAGCAGATTCTGCTCTATTTGCATGCATGGTTTCTAATCTCTATAACCATAGTGATGAAGAGATTGCCAAGGCAAAGATAAGACTTGGTTCAATCAAAGCAGTTGCCAAAGAGTTTGGTATCTATGATGATTTGCAGATGTATAAAGAAATTGCGGATACCTATGGTATTCCAAGAATGTTATCAGAACTTGCGAATCATAATACGTACTTCAATCGTTTAAATATCAGTCAACAATCAAACTTTGATTATCTATTTGAAATGACAGTATCTGCGAGTACAATTCTGTAGCGGAATTCTTAAATGCATTAAAAGCAGTTGAAGACGAAGTATCGAATGAAGCTGTTTCAAAAGGATCGGCAGATGATATCGTTACTGTCACAACAATTCACCATTCAAAGGGATTACAGTATAAGTATGTATTCCTATGGAGTAATGCGACAAATCAGTTTAGAGATAGTGCAGAAGCAGTCAATGTCGATGATGATCTTTATCTAGGATTAAACTTCTTATGTACAAATCCATATCGTGCAAAAACGAAAGACAATTCATAAACGTGCAATCGAATATAAAGCAAATCTCGAAGATGCGGAAGAATTTATTCGTATCTTATACGTAGCAGTTACACGTGCAGTACGAAGACTATATATCGTAGATGCATTACAAAACCAATTCCATATCGTGGAAAGAAGTTTTATGTTAGGTGATTTGCTTATTCGTAATGGTATGTCTGGATTGATTCTTAGCACAATGGCAAATGAACCAATTATGAAACAGGTTGATATTGACCCATCATGGAATGTATTTTTGGAACACAAAGAAACAGAGACCGTTACTAAACTACCACACTATGGATATATAAGTGTCGAAGAGAAGGAAGTATTAACTCCAAGTTCTACTGAGCTTGGTAGTAGTTTACCAGCATTAGACTTAACAGAAACAAACGCTGGAAGAGAATATGGTACACGCATTCATGCATGTTTTGAAGAACTTCCTTCTAGATTATTTAACGCAGATGATTTAACATTCTTAAGTATATCTTCAACAGAATTAAAACATCTGCTGGCATTCGGTGATTCAGAGATTTATCACCAAGCTGTAGAAGGTGAAATTCATCATGAGTATCCTTTCTATGTGCAAACAGAGAAAGAAAAGATACATGGAATTATGGACTTTGTGTCAATCTTGGAAGATAGAATTATCTTGATTGATTTTAAGACGGATAACACCGAATTATCTAACATCAAAATGTTGTATACAGAACAAATCAATACATACAGAAGAGCACTACAATTGATTTTACCCAGATAAAACAATTGATGCGTATGCATGGTCTGTACATCATGACCAAGTAATCGAAATTGAATAAGAGAAAAGATGGAGAATAGTGTAATCTCCATCTTTAATCTTTATCGAATACGTTAGATTCTGTCGAAGAATCCTGTGTAGGAACTTCTTCGGGTTTTGCTGGTAAGATAATATTTGTTCTAAAGAGGTCTCCATCAATAACGATATTGAAATAACCATTTTGTAGGTGTACTAGGTTCTCTACAATATTTAAACCAAGACCACTGCCTTCGCTATGGCGTGATTCATCACCACGTACAAAGCGTTGCGTTAATTCCTCTGCGGAAATATTGAGTGCTTCACGACTTACATTCTTAATTGAAATCATAATGTTATTGTCGATTGTACGGACACTATTGATATATACTCTGGTTTCTGGCTGTGCATATTTCACTAAGTTAGAGAATAGATTAGAAAATACACGCCAAAGAAGTCTACCATCTGCCATAACAGAACGTGCACTTTCTGGGATGCTTGTCACAATCTCTAGTTTACATGCGTCAAAGCGATCAGAATATTCACCGACAGCTTGTTCAAGTAACTCATGTAAATCATTCGGCATGATATTTACCGTAATATTACCAGTACTTGCTTTAGAGGCTTCAATAAGATCTTCTGTTAATTTTTGAAGACGTTTTGATTGTTTCTCCAATACTGCAATATATTTTTTTGGCTTGCTCAGGATCTTCAACATGTTGTAAGAGGTGCACATAGTTAATGATTGAGGTAAGAGGTGTCTTAATATCATGACTGACATTTGTGATTAATTTATTCTGCAAGTGCTCTGCACGAATAGATTTTTTAGCAGCTGCTTCCGCAAAATCTTTAATCTTGTATAGGTCAAGTGCCTGTATTTTTGAAGAAATGAGAAAGTCTTGAAGTATGAAATGAGAAATCTGTTTCTCCATTTGCGAATTTATGAATCGCCTTCTTTAACAAAGCAGCTTCATATGCACGCCAGAAAAGGGCGTAGGAAGCGATAAATAAGAAGAGACCTAATAATGCATATAACTGTAGCTGTACTAAGAAGTAGAAAGCCACCCAGAACACAAAGGAACCTAGTAAGAAGGCAGGGAAATATCCACCAATTTGTAGAAGGTCTGAGATGATTGTACCGATATAGTATATCAATGTATTCTTATACCAATTACCATATTTAATGCGTGTCGCAAGACTTAGGAAGAATAATAATGTGAAGTATAGGAATGGGATTACACCTCCAACAATTACCATGATGTATTTAATAATACTTGCTTTCGCAAAGCCATAATAGTATCCCTGTTGATAGAAGTTGATTGCGATATCGGGGAAGCCATTATTATATGTATAAAAACTTGCGTAAGTCCAAACCATCAAAACAATGAAGGCAAAGATATCAAGTGGTATCTTATCAATCCACGATAAGGTAATACCTGGTTTATCATCTACATGCCCTGCTCCATAGAATAGGAATATAACAGAACCGATAAGGATGATGATACTAAAAAACTCAATCGGGAATATGATATAGCGGAATCTATATTGAAGATTATAAACTGTATCACAGTAATAGAAGTCATCTCTTGCGTTTAAATCTTTCGCAAGGGAGTATTCAATACGGTATGTTGGTACATTATTTTTTTCGATGTAGTCTTGGAAGTAACCATCAGAATTATTACCATAGAAATATGCGGTACCATGTAGTGTGGACTCTTCAACATCAAAAATTTTTATGAATTAATTGATTTGTGGCAACTTCGTGAGATTTCGACAGAAAGGTTAGAGTTTTCACGGTCGAAACTTTTTGTACTGGTCGCCAACAAAATTAGTATTAATATCTAGTGCATATAAGACATAGTTATTAGCTGTTACTGCTGCTCGAGCCCTTGCGTCTGCTGTATCACTATATTTAGAAATACCATCATAAGCACCTGCAGTAGATAAGTATGAAATTGCATTCATTCCAACGATGTCTGCTGTTGCCGCAAGCGCAAAAAGGATGAACGCAATGACTTTACATAGATAACAGAACGTAATCTTTTTTTATTGCGCTCTTTCATGACTATCCTCCATCTTATAGCCTTGTCCCCAAACTACTTTGATGTATCTTGGCTCAGATGGATCAATCTCAATCTTTTTCACGTAAGTGACGGATATGAACAGCGATAACAGATTCGCTACCAATTGGTTCATCATTCCATACATTTTTATAAATCTCAGCGAAGTAAATACTTTTTCCTGGCTGTTTCATTAACATCTTTAAAATACCAAACTCCATCGGTGTAAGCGTGACTTCATTACCATCAACAGATACTTTCTTTGTGGTGTCATCTAAAATGATTCCACCAATCATAAGTTCATCAGTATCTGCACTAACACCACCAAGTTGGTGATATCTTCTTAACTGTGAGTTAACACGTGCTAAAACTTCGGATGGATTGAATGGTTTTTGTGATATAGTCATCTGCACCAATATCAAGACCGTTTACTTTATCCTGATCTTCACTCTTTGCGGTTAGTAAAATAATTGGGATATTTGTAAGTTTGCGAATTTCCTCTGTCGCTTTAATACCATCCATGATAGGCATCATAATATCCATTAATACCAAATCAACATCTTCTGTCTTAACGATATCAACTGCATCTTTTCCATTACGAGCTGTTAGTAATTGATACTCATCTTTGGATAAATAGATTTTTAGGGCTTCTAAAATATCGACATCGTCATCAACAATTAAAATTGTATGTGTTGTTTTCATATGTTCCTCACGATTTCTATACTACAAAATGTATCACAAAGAAAAAATAATTCCACTATTTAACGTATTTTTGCGTTATACAAGGCGTTTTTGATAACCTCCAGATACAGAAACACGTGTATGTGTGATTACGAAGGCATTTGGATCAAGTTTTTCGAATCTCTCTTTGGACAGAAGATACCTCACTTTTTGCGACAATTGTTACGAGTACTTCTGTTTGTTGATTGGTATAAGCACCCTTACCATCCCAGCAGGTAACACCTCTTGCGTATTCATGCATGATCATCTCTTTCACTTCAGGCACATGTGTGAAAATCATTAGTTCAACTTCAATGTTTTGATAATGCCAGCGATCAATCGTCACAGAGAATACAACGATATAGATAATCGAATATAGCGCGGTTGATACATCAAATAATATTGCCATTAATGTATAGAGAATAATATTGTAAATAATATTAAAAGATTCCAACAGAAATCTTCTTTGACTTATGGCTTAGATATAGGGCCTAATAAATCTAAACCTCCTGCACTTGCACTATTGGTAAGTATTAGTCCACATCCAACTCCACCCAATAATCCAGCAATCACAATGCATGCAAGTTTATCATCGAGGATAGGCACGGTAGGCGCAATAATATATGTAAAGATAATTGTCTGTAAGGCTACAGATAGCACTGTTCCTACAACCATGCGTTTCTTCATTGTCTTTAAAGCAAGAAGAAAGAGTGGAATATTAAACGCAAGGTTGATAATACCTGCTGTATCTACATTTTGAATATTGGAAAAGAATAATGTACGTAACATCTGGGCTGTACCAGGAACTCCACCAGAGTAAAGTTTTAAAGGTACTAAGAAAAAAAGTTGACTGATAATGCGTATAAGGATGATCCAATTAAGATAAGTAGGATATTTAGGGGTGTAACTTTCTTGGGTTTTACATAGATTTCTTGTGACATATGATGTTCCTCTTTTTCACTAACATAATCATAAAAGAAAAAGATGGTATTTTTCAAACCGCTTTGATGAAATATCTTCTGTTATATTCATGCTAGAGATATTTAGGATATAGTATTCTGATTTAGTAAAGATAACGCAAATGAATAATTTTGACAAAAATACTGAATGTGTATTAATGTGATAAAAAAATAAGCAAGTATTTTAAAGACAATTCAATTGACAGAGAAATATAGAATTAGTATCACCGAATAATTATGTGAAGGGGATATTTATGCTAAAAAAATTTAAGATAAAGAAACATACTAAATATGAAATTATTTCTTATATATGTTTAATGGTTTCATATGCTATTGCTACGTTTCTTAATAAATATGAAAGATTTCGTGTATTTGTTTTTGTTAGGATCTCTTGGATTAATGGCTGTAGCTATTGTTACATACATTCTTTCAATCAAGAATAATCCCTAACAAAAATCAAGTTATTTCACACGAAAAAAATGATGCTAATATTTCTTTTGAGCTTTTTGTGCAACAATCATTCTGTTAATGATTTTTAATGTATGAGTATAAGTGAGTTTATGACATAGAATGATGCTTTATCATAAATACTAAATAGGTAGTATCAGAATTAAAAACATTATTTTTTTAAACGAATGAGTAGTTACGACTGTAATGAAAATTCGTTTTTATTTGGAGCAAGTTAATTGCGAATTGTAATTTAGCATGTTACCATATTTCAGCAAAGAATAACTTTGCTTTTTTTATGGAGGGATATCAATGGTTAAAAAAATTAACAGTTATAGTATTGGCTTTGATTCTAGGGATGGGCAGTATCATATCATTTACATCTAGAGTAAGTGCTCTTGATGCTGGTAAGATTTGGTTAAATGATGATGATACTGTAACATATGCAACGATTAATGATGCAGTAGCTGCTGGAAATACAGGTGATACAATCCGTATTAGTGGTCTTTTTGATACTACAAACGCTGCGTTTAGAGATGCTGTAGTCAATAACGGATATGACATTTAGAAGTTGCATCAGATACTACAATTTCTCAATGACGATGATGACCAGAATGGAATTACAATTGCGAGTGGTTCACATATTAAAACTGTAAATGGTTCTACTTTAAATATGCAAGGTTTCAAGAAAGCTTTAGATTTACAAACTGGAGCTGAAATGAATGATGGTAATTATGTATTCAAAGACAATCAACATGTCACTTTAGATGGTAATGTAAAAGGGTACATCAAGAGAATCTTTAGTAGTAGACATTACAGCATATAAATTTAATAAATTACATTCAGAAGATTTAAAATTAGAAAATGCAACACTCAAATTAACTACATCTACCATTAAGACTTGGGGATGGACCACCTGACGATGGTGGAGATATTCCATATACAGAAAGTTTTTAAATGGATATAGTTGGAACTTTAAAAATGTATCATTTGTAGGAACAGCATTAGCAGCCCACTCAAATGATCGAACATGTTTGTCGAAAATTCAGATATTTTCGATTGATTTTCAACATGGTTATGCAACAAATATCGAACTAGCTTTTGATTTGCTTTTATGGGAGGAACAGCTCCTCGCTTCTGAGATTAGAAATTCTACTTTCTCCTTATACAAATACGCGTTATTTGGAATTATAGTGCATGATGACTCTAGTTTAAATATCAGCAAATTCCAAAATAAATATTAATCTTTCAAGTGACGAAGCAACTTGCTCGAAAATCAAGGTAGTTTCAGGATTATATTTAGAGTATGGGCAAGTCAAGATTGATAATTCAGAACTAAATATTACAAGAGAATACATTTCACCATGGTGGTGTTGCTGTGTTTCGGTACACAAAGCTCTTCTGAAAGTTGGAGAAAATACCGTAATCAATACTCCTGCAACTAAATGATTCATCAAATCATGAAATGGGTAGCTATATGATTGATAATGTTGTGGCTGATGGAAGCAGCACTCTTCATCATATGTTGTAACAGGTGGTTCGTTCTTAGTAAAGTATCATAAAGATACAGGATAGCAGAAATTTAGTACAACACCAACCAATGGTGCAGCAAATGGCAATGAAAAAAACTAACGTACTTTCCAGTTAGCAGATCCTTCTGTAACGTCTCTATCTCCATTAAATAAAAATGGTCAACGTTATACATATGGAGTAGCAAATCCATCAAGTGATGGTAATAAATATGTATGGGTACCAAGTGCGAAGGTTACATTTAGCTTAGGTGATAATCCTAGTGCTACATTTGCGGATGGTACAAATGCAAATAAAGAAACGGTAGCGATGCGTGGTCATACGATTGGTATGGCAGTTCGTGCAAATGATGAAGCAAATACCATCATTTAGTACAACTCCAATCAGTAATGATACTACGAAGCAATTCAAGGGTTGGTTCTATAGAGATGCAACAGGCAATGTTCTTCCATTCGATCCAAATACAACAGAAGTACTTAAAACAATGAATGTATTTGCGATGTGGGAAGAGGCACCACAAGTAGCTCCAACTCCAACACAACCATCACAACCAACTACATCAGTAACACCAAAGACAAGTGATAACACAAACATTGGATATCAGATTGGTGTATTGCTAGTAAGTTTAAGTGCAGTAGTGATTTTATTAAAAACACGTAATCTAGTTACAAAATAATCATCCTGTATACTTAAAATATTTAGAGTAAAACAATAGGATAACACTATATAGGTGCTAATATGAGCAATCTGGTAGTGTTATCCTTAAAAATAAAAGGAAGCTTAACGCTATATGCGTTTGGCTTCCTTTTATTTTAGTAATTTTCCTTCTTAACTTCAAAGAAGCTTTCCTTGTAGCTGCAGAGTGGGCAAATCTTAGGAGCCTTCTTGGACTCAATTGTGTAACCACAGATTTCGCACTGCCATACTACTGGCTCGTCCTTTTCGAATACTTGTGAGTTTAAGACATTAGCCTTTAACTTCTCGTATCTTTCTTCGTGTTCCTTTTCAACCTTAGCTACCATATCCATTTGAGCTGCGATACGTGTGAATCCTTCTTCACGAGCTTCTGCAGCCATTCTCTTGTACATGTCTGTCCACTCGTAGTTTTCACCATCAGCACCCATCTGTAAGCATTCATGAGTTGTTGGGATAGCGCCACCGCATAATGCGATGAACCACTGCTTAGCGTGTTCCTGTTCGTTACGTGCTGTTTCTAAGAAGATGTTTGCGATTTGTTCGTAACCTTCTTCACGAGCCTTCTCAGCGAAGAAAGTGTACTTGTTGCGAGCCATTGACTCGCCAGCGAATGCATCATTTAAATTCTTTTCAGTTTTTGAACCCTTTAATTCCATTGCTTGTGTCCTCCTCATTTAGACAATCTTTGCAAATTCCCTCAAAAATAGTGACATGACTGAATACTTTTCCACCGGTGAATTTTTCTACCTTTTCATCTGGGCAAGAATCATAAGGCATTTCACCAAGGTCAATCATCTTACCGCACTTTGTGCAACGTAAGTGATCGTGTGGAGCAGGGTTACCGTCATAGAAGTTGTAGCCTTCACCTGTATACTTACGAATCACACCTTCTTGGACGAGAAGATTGAGATTACGATATACAGTCGCTAAACCAATGCCGGTCTCCTTTTTGATCTAAAGCAGACTTAACTTCTTCCGCAGTCATATGCGTTCCAACTCCTGGATGATATTCAATATTTCCTGTTTTTTTGATAAGTCTGTCTTCTTTTCATAATCACCACTTATTGAGAACCATTATCATTATAGAATGATTTGTTTTTGAATTCAACACCTTTGCTCAAAGAAGTTTGTGATTTTTTTCGCATGTTAGAACTAACTAACCTGAAAATATTTCATTTTTTAATGAAAGTTAGACACATTTGAACAATAAAAACGGCATTTCTGCCGTTTTAAGAGATTGGATCAAGGATAGTGTATCCTTCTTCCTTACATTGTTCGATTGTTTTTTTGCGTTTGCGACAATGCAGGATGTTGGCTCTTGTAATGCCTTTTCAAAGAGTTCTACGTATCTTGCAAGATCTTCTCTTGTCATAGAGAGAATTTTTTTGCGTGCAGCACATAAGTTTTCGTATGTGGTGTTACGGAAGTAGCGAATATCTGCTAGTCGAACTTTTTGCAGCTGGTGCTAAGAGTGGCTCTGCTGCCGCAATTGTTCCAATGATATATCCTGCTAAGTCGGTATGTTCATCTTCAGCGAGTTGCTTGATACGTTTGTATATATCGCGGTAAACCTCAATGGAATGTAGAGGACTTGGGTCACGGTAGGAGTATGCGGCGATATTTCCATTTGGATTTGCACTAAAGCCTGTACCATACGCATTGCCTTTCACACGAACTTCAGTCCATAGATAATCATAGGTCAATAGATGAGCGATTACCTGCAAGCATGGATCGTATTCAAAAGTTGAATGACTTAATGTTAGTACCTGCAGCAGAGTAGGAGATACCTGCTGGGATTTGAAGTGCTTCTTTTGGTTCTTGTAAGAGTGGGTAGTGTACAACATTTCCCTGTGCTTCAATGCGATTGATACCAGCGACAAATTCTTCTACCACATCTAAATGATTACCAGTTACACTCGCAATCAGACGATCCTTAGAGAATAATACTTCCTGGTACATCTCAAATTCATTGATGACTTCATCAATCATTTCATCGTAGTTATCTTCTAACTGCTTTACTAAATAATGCATTCTCATATCCACCGATATATTCACGGAATACACCTTCTGCACTATGGTGCGCAGATACACGACGCATTGCGAAGGAATGCCCATTCATGATGATGGATTGTCTTGCGCCTTCATTACCTTGTTTGAGGATAGGTAAGATTTCTTCCTTTGTAAACTTTGTATCTTTGATTACTTCTAAAAATGAGTGGGACAACCTTATCTATATTTCTTTCAAGTACAGAACAGGATACCGCAAGGACTGGAATGCATGCATCAGAACGATTATCTGGTGAGTATACGTCTGTTACAATATTTAAGGAACCAAGGTCCTTGCGTACAGCACGTTGTAACTGGCGAACTGTTTTCTTGGTAGTTGGTAAGTTCATGAGTAAATCAGTAAATAAACCAACCGCTGGTAAATGCTTGATTGTAATTCCTGCAAGTGAGAAGTAGAAGAATAGGTATACAATACCTGATTCTTGCGCTGGGTGGACCAGTGTCTTAACAGACTGCACTTTTTCAATTTGTAGTGGTAAATCTTCTGGTTTTTCATCAATCTCTGAAAGATGAATCTTAGGTAGGGTAGCTAATTGTTCCTTTGTGTCAGAGGACTGCTGCCAGAGGTCTAATGCCTTGTTTTTGTTCGATATACTTTAGAACATTCTCTTTGCTGGAAGCCTTGATATCTGCTAGACGTTTCTTTTTCATCTGCAATACGCTGGGCTCCCATTGTTGTGGATGGCACGACAGTAAGAGAGTTTAGATGTTCTTCGTCCAATAAGAAGGATGATAATAGTTCCTCGAAAATATCCTTGTTCAATCTTTTTCACGTAAGATATCAAATATCTTTCCATTAGATAGTGGTTCTGCTGGATCACCACCGTATAACCAACTATCCATTGCGCGTTGTCCATACATTAAACCTGCTGGTTCATGACTTTCACGATAACGGAATTCCATCTGGTTGATTGTTGCGTGTAATTCTTCGTGGTCTAGTCCATTCTTTACAAAGCTCGCTTGTGGCAGAGCGTAACGTTTCTCGGATTGCATTATACTTGTCTGCGTCTGTATTACGAATAGTTAAGACAAGCCATGGCTGTTGAATACCATCATATAAGTCTAAATCAACATCTTCACCGAGATTGTTATCGAGGATAGCCTTCTTTAATGGTGATTCATTGTTGGCCACAAGAGTAGAAGAGAGTGCAGACCATGCAATATTCTGTACATAAGAATCATATGTAGAGATAATCTTCGCAAAAAGAGATATGAGAGCGATTTTTCTGTAGGTTCATTTTCACTGACTTCGTAGGATATACGATTGTGTACAGCTGGTAGAACCTTCTGCATAGGAATTGCGAAAATCCATCTCTTCCTTTTGATAGTTAACAAAGTATTCTTCATGGATAAAGCGAAGTACTTCATCAATATCTAGGTTACCATCTACCCAAACACGAGCGTTGGATGGATGATAGAACTTTTGATGCGTTTCAATAAACTTTTCATAAGTTAAATCTGTGATGTAACGTGGGTCTCCACCAGATACATACTTATAGCAGTTATCTGGGAATAACATACGATTGAGTTCATCTACGATTGTTTCATCCACAGAGGAGAAGGCACCCTTCATCTCGTTGAGTACAACACCACTGTATTCCATCTCTTCATTTACATCGTGAATTTGATAATGCCAGCCCTCTTGCAAGAAGATATTTGGATTTGTATAGATTGCTGGTTGGAATACCGCATCCATATATACAGAAATGAGGGTTCATGTAGTCCTTGTCGTTGCGGCTACTTACCGGATACATTGTCTTATCAGGATACGTAAAGGCATTTAAGAATGTTTGTAAACTACTCTTTAATAGTTCTACAAAAGGTTCACGTACAGGATACTTCTTTGAACCATTTAAAACACTATGTTCTAGAATGTGGAAAAACACCTGTATCGTTATCAGGAGTTTGTTTTTGAATGTAATCGCAAATGTCTTATTTTTATCATCACGTTTTAACCAACAGAGTTCTGCGTTTGTTTGTTCGTGGCGGAACATATATAAAAAGTTCCTTTTTGCGTCTTCAATATCTTTTGATTTGTTCAAGGACAAATCCATGTAGCTTGTTGTTTAGTTCTAAATTCATACTGAACCTCCGTACCTGTTAATCATACAGCATTATTGTATAGAATCATAAAAAGATGCTCGTAAGCATCATTGAACAATATGAGTAATTATGTAACTTAGAAACAGGAGTGTGAAGTCTGGTTATTTATCCATGGTAGGCATACAATTTAATTAGATAAAACAAAGGGGAAGAAAAATGAAGAATGACATAAAAATTGTTTATGATATATGCAGTAATTAATGGAATACAACAATATTTTTTCTTAGTTAAGATGAAGTTGCCAGGAACCCTCTCTATTTTGATTACTATCATACTTTCTCTTTTATATATACTTATATATCGTAAATTACAAAAATAAGCAGCATTAAATAAATTGAATATTCATAGAAAAGGTAGGGTATTTCGAATAGATTTATCCTGCCTCTTTATATGAAGAAAAAAGATGCTCGTAAGCATCTTTAGTCAATAATTTGGTTGATGACAATTTCTGCACGTCCTAGGTTGATGTGATCTCCCTCGTGGATACGAGCTTTACCAAGTGGTGGTAGTTTAATTCCGTTTAGGTATGTTCCATTATGTTCGGAAACATCTGCTAAATAGAATGTATCGCTTTCAATTAATATGCGTGCATGTTTGCGACTGATTGCTGGTTCATTGATGACGAGGTCGCAACTAGCAGCTTCACGTCCAATCAAGCATGGTAATTTACTAATTGTATGGTCCTTTGTTTGACCTGCAACTTTGATTGTAACGAGAATCTTTGGATCTGTTTCATCTAGATTTGTTGTGAGAAGATTTCCTCGAATAGTGTTGCGGAATCATCATTATTCTTTTCACGAATTGGTGTATCCAAGGAATCAACCTTTATAGGTTTAATTGTTGGGGATACTGGCATAACAGGTCTTTTCTAAGTCCATTAGAACTGTTGTCGCAGCAGTGAATCCTCTACATTCTGCTTTGGTTGTTGTACTGGTTCTGGTTTTGGAGCGATTGGTGTAGCTTGTACAACTTTCTTAACTTGTGGTTTTCTTGTTGTACCTACATCGTTTCCGTCCGCATCTACATAATATGTGTTTTTCTTAAATGCCAAGAAGATAACGCACGCAAGTAAGACAACGTTTGTGCCTACTAGGCCCATGATAATCAATTTGACAATTGTTGGATCACTTAACATAAATTACTCCTCTTATAAATATCGTTAATCCTATAATACAACAAACCTTACATTTTTCACGTTCACTTTCATCGTGTTTAATTTCAACGATTGGAGATGGACGTGATAATTGTGCTTCTGCGTAGATATCCTCTTCTGTTGGTGGAACGATAGGAATATCATTCTTGGACTCTAAGCGAATCGTGCGGTATACGATGATATCTAGGATTGCAACGAAGATAAAGAAGAAGATTAGTCCAATATCGGATTCTACCATCAGAGTTGCGTCAAAGATAGTATGTAGTAATACCGCAAATGCGTAAGAAGCTTTGAGATTTAATGCCTTTACATCTGGGTTATTTAATGCTTCAGCTACTTTTTGCATGACCATAGTATAAGCCCATGTATACCGCAAAGCTCATGTCTCTGGGAATTGTGAGAAGTGCACGCTGTAAAGCAACACCTGTTCCATAATTAAATACATAGAAGACATTTTCTAATGCTGCAAATCCAAGTGATACGAATACAGCGTATACAATACCATCAAAGCGATAATTGAATGCCTTGTCTTTCCATGTGAATCGATAGAGGGAAGAAGAACTTTGCGCCTTCTTCGATGAGCCCAACAAAGATTGCGGTTAGAATACCGTAATTGACTTGTGTAGCTGTCACTACATTTTCTAAAAGATAAAAGACTACCTGTTCAGAAAGCATCTCTAATAAAATTGCGACTGGTACAGAGAGTAGACCACCAATAATACACTTTAGTAATAAGAGTGGTGGTTCTTTTTCTTTATCATCATTGCGATAGATATAAATCATGAAGAAGATTGCAGGTAAAATCGCAATCGCAAGATAGAACAGTGTTTGTTCTAAGGTTAATTGTCCGTATTGATTTAACATTCGTTAGCACACACCTTTCTGATCAGTTTTTCCATGAACTAAATCATAGATCTGATTTTTTGAGATACCTGTCTGTTTAGCAACTTCTTTGATTGCGGCACTTGTAGACATTCCACTTTCAATAGAAGTATTTACCATATTCATGATTTGCCCCATATCGATATCTTTTTCATAGTCATCTTGATTGCCTTCAATCACAACACCATTTCACCTTTTAACTCTGAGGCAATCGGTAGTATCTCGAAATTGTACCACGGATGAACTCTTCATGTACCTTTGTTAATTCGCGGGCGATACAGATATGACGGTCTCCTAGCACATCTAAGCAGCTTTGTAGCATCTTTTCAATGCGATGTGGTGCTTCGTACATAATGAGTGTCATTGGATATGATTGGTACAGAGCGTAGTTTCTTAACACAATCATGTGTGGATGGTGGTAAGAAACCAATGAAGATAAATGGCTGTGCAATTAATCCTGAGGCAACAAGTGCATTCAAGAAAGCACTACAGCCTGAAATTGGTACAACGTTATATCCAAGCGCTGTCACTTCACTGACAACTCTTTTGACCTGGGTCGTTGATAAGTGGATATCCAGCATCGGAGATTAAGGCAATATTATTTCCTTGTGATAGTAAGTTAATAATGCCTTTTTGTACTGGATGCTTCATTAAAGTTTTTGATAAGCAATCAATCGCTTTTGAAATACCAAAAAATGTTTTTAGTAACTGTCCACTATTACGTGTGTCTTCACACGCAATTACATCGACGCTATTTAAGATATCGATAGCTCGTGGAGTCATCTCGTTGAGATTTCCGATTGGAGTAGGTACTAAATAGAGCGTTGGTTTTTCATTTTCGAAGGATTTTTGGCGGTTCATGCGTTATCGCCCTCATCTTTTTCTTGCGTCCAAATGTACGCACAGTAACATTCTTGCGTTCAGCTACTATTCTTTTCCACGTTTTGGCGTGGTTGATTCTGCTTGTTGGAATGTGCTTTGTTTGGTTTCTTATTGTTGTTTGGACGGTTATTTTTGTGGTTTTGATGACTCGACATGAACAGTTGGTAAGTCGGTTGAAACGTGAACGGCTTTATCTTTATTCACTGGTGCAGCTACACCCTCATGAACCATCGTACGGTGTACTGGTTTATCATTCTTTTGGTTGTTCTGTTGAACAAAGCCTTTACGTGGAATAGCTTTCTGCGTAAATTATCCAAAGAAATAAAGAGTACTTGTTCACGGTTTTCTAACTTAGCTTCTTGCTTCATGACATTCATGCTTGTAAGACGGTAAACCATGCCATCATATTCAACTTGAGATCCCATCTTAGGAAGTCCTGCTGTTAGTTCTTTATAATCATTTTCTTCATACTTCAAGCAGCACATTAACTTACCGCACATACCAGAGAGTTTCTCTACGTTAAGGGCGAGCTGTTGGGTCTTAGCCATATTGATAGAAATAACATCGAAAGTGATTCTTGTATCGGCTGCAACATGTTTCCATACCACACATACCGATACCACCGACCATCTTAGCCTTATCACGTTCACCAATCTGACGTAGCTCAATACGGCAGTGCAGACGTGTTCCTAATACCTTTAAAAGCTCGCGGAAATCGACACGTTGATCAGCGAGGTATACAAATAGAACCTTTGAGCGATCAAGCGTATATTGTGCACTCATCAGATTCATATCGAGATTTAAACTTTGAATTTCTTCGTTACAGATTCGATACGCTTCACTTTCTGCAATGGCGTTTTTCAGCGTACATCTTTTTGGTCTTTTTCTGTAGCGATACGAATAATTGGTTTTGTTGGCATATGTAGATTGTATCTTTTCGATACATAAAGCATCCGCATCCACCTCACCCATTTCGATTCCTTGTGCTGTTTCTACAACAACCCAATTTCCTTTTTGATATCTGCGTTATCGCAGCCAAAAGAATACGGTTTTGTAGCAGTTCTTAAATCGCACAGCGACGGAATAGAGCATATTTCACTGTCGGTTGTTCCTGTTCTTGGTGCATTGGACAACCGCATGAACCGATGTTCACATTCCATGTTCATGGTTGAATTCCTCCAATCTATAGAAGGTTTGATCCATTAATAGATTTAAATCAATAAACCGATTAATCTTATCTTTTTGTTCTTGTAAGATAATGATCAATTCTCCATATTCTTTTTGTTTGTTTATTTCTTGTTGTAATAATTCCTTTTGTACCAATGTGGTCCTTCAACATGCTTGCATATAACATCATGGGCAAAAATAATGACATGAGGTCGAAAGAAGCCATTGGAGTAATAAAATGTTTTTCTTTCTTTGCTTTTTGACTATCTTTTCGCTTGAACGATAGGAGATATCATAATCTACCAATAGTTCTTCGCGACTTCCTTCAAGATTAAAGTATTGTCTAAACATCATCTTGCAGGGTTTCAAAGATAGAACTGTCCGCAAATTCCTTCATCTGATTGATATCTTTTACAAGGTGAGAGATAAAGTAAGCATCCACATCTTGTACGCCAACTTCTTTCGCTTTGGGAGTAGTAGATAGTTTTCTGATAATGGGGGAGAAGGGATTAACGTACAGCGTGAAACAATGGTTGGTAAGATACGATCGATGTTATCAGTAGTAAGAATGGCGACAACACCAGATGCTGGTTCTTCCAAAAACTTTAACATACTGTTTTGCGCAGAGATACTTGCGTTCTCTACGTTTTTCTAAAATGTATACACGTGAGCCATCTCCATCTTCGAGTGCAGTTTTTGAGAATTTCTCTTGGATCGCATCTACATCATCTTTGGAGATTGCATTCTTGGAACCATCAAGTAGAACCATGTCGGCATACAAGCCTTCTTCTACACGCCGGCATGTATTGCATTCTTCACAAGCGATACCGTGGTGTTCCTCGCAAAAGATACTCTTTGCGAATAAAAAGAGCAGCTTCGTGTTTTAGGGTTCCGTGAGGTCCGGATAAAAAGATAAGCATTCGCAACTCTATGATTCATGCATGCATTTTCTAATGCATGATAAAACAAAAGGTTGTTGTTGCTGTAACTCATCCTTGCGCATCTAATAATCCTTTCACAATTTCATAGGACTTTTGAATCACTGTATCAACATCAGCGGTCGCATCTACGATAATCATACGATCAGCGTATTTCTCAATCACCTTTTGATAACCTTCATGAACACGCTCATGGAATTCAACACTTTCTTGATCAAGTCTATCTAGGACTTCTCTTCCTTTACGGATACGCTTTAATCCTGTTTCCGCATCAATCTGTAGAAAGATTGTCTTATCCGGCATGTGGTTTTCAATCGCAAATTGGTTGATTTCATAAACTTCATCCATGCCGATTTCGCGACCGCAGCCTTGATATGCTAGGAACTATCCACAAAGCGGTCACTGATGACATGAATTCCTTGGGCAAGAACAGGTAAAACCTTATCTACAAGGTGCTGTCTTCTACTTGCGGCATAAAGTAGTGCTTCTGTTCTAGCATCCATCTCTGTGTTCTTAGGGTCTAAGATAACATGACGAATCTGTTCAGCAATATTGGAACCACCTGGTTCTCTTGTATAACGTACCTGATAGCCATCTGCTTCTAGCATCTTTGTGACGGCAGTACTCACGGTAGTTTTTCCGCTTCCATCAGGTCCTTCAAATGTAATAAATAATCCAGTTTTTCATAACCTTTATTATACCATTCTTCTATTGCCCTGCATATACGCCCAAGTGGAGAGATAAATGAAAAAGTCGCCAATAAAGCGACTATTGGTTACTTTCGGCGTAGTTTGAGTGCGATTTCTGTGCCGTTTTTGAGCTTTGTACGACGTATACATCGCCACCGTGTTGGCGAGCAATCTCTTTTACAAGAGCGAGTCCAAGACCAGCACCACCCATATCACGGCTACGTGATTTATCAACTCTAAAGAAGGGTTCAAAGATATGTTGCCAATCTTCTTGTTGGATTCCCGGCCCATTATCACTAACGTTAACCGTCGCAAATTCATTCTCTTCCTTGATGGATACAGTTACATTTCCACCGATATGGTTATACTTAATGGCGTTTTTCCACAAGGTTATAGATAGCACGGTAGATAAGGGTATCATTACCAATGATTTCAGCGGTCCCCTGGGTTTTGAAAGATTGTAATATTCTTTTTATCAGCGAGAGCTGTTAAGTCACAGATTACTTCTTCTGCTATATCAGTTAATGAGATATGGTCTTGTTTTTGAGCGGATTGTAGGTCTGTCATCTCGAGAAGAATATCAATGACATGTGATAGACGTGATGTCTGCATACGAATCATATGAACAGTTTCTTGATATTCCGTTGCACTAGGATTGTTGTTTTTCTCAAATACTTCTAGTTTTTGTACGCATTACCGCAAGCGGTGTACGTAATTCATGTGCAGCGTTTGCGGAGAATTGTCGCTGCATAGCGAAGGTATTACTAAGACGTTCTAACATCTCATTGAATGCATTTGTCAGTTGTTCAATTTCAATGGAACTTTGATCACTTACAACTAGATGTTTTAAGTTTTTCGCTTGGATGTCTTCAATCTGTTCACCAAGATTTTGTAGTGGTTTTAATGCATAACCAATGAAGAAGTACATCATAGAGCTACTTGCGACAGTAATGATGATTGTAATGAGTAAACTGCTTTTTCCAGAAATCAGCTTGAATTCCTTTTTGCCATATCAGAGATGACATCTTTAGTGGAAATTTGCAGTTGTACAACTTCTCCAGTTGTATCTGTTGCAGGACTAGTTGGTAATATCGCAACTGCAGGGAATCTTCAATCTTACTCATCGAGGAAATTGCGGATTTACTGATTGCATAACTAATCGCAAGACAGGATAAAATAACGATAATTGCGGTAATAACGGTGAGTTTCCACTGTAGAGAACGACGTTTATTCATCCTGTTGTCCTCCAATCACATAACCTTGGCCTATGCGATTTGTGATAGGGTCATAGCCAAAGTGTAGCTCGTAATTTCTTACGCAAAGCGGAGATATGTACACGAATAGAATTACTAAAGCTATCAACACTACTATCCCAAACATGTTGGATGAGTTCCTCTTGTGGGGACTGGTCGTTCTTGATGTAGTAATAAGTACTCCAATACTCCTAACTCTTTACGTGTTAATGAAAGCTTTTCACCTTTAGCCATAACTCGTTCGACTCTTTGTGTCTAATGAAAGTTCTCCACAGGAGAGAATGACATTATTCTGTACGGTGCGTCTTCTTGTTAGACTACGAACGCGTGCTTCTAACTCCTCAAAGTGGAATGGCTTGCATAGGTAGTCATTGGCACCGCTATCGAGACCATCAATCTTATCCTGTAAATGTCCACGTGCAGATAGAATTAATACGGCTGTTTCTGAATCTTCTTTTACGAAGATTACGGAGTACTTCCATTCCATCCATGATAGGTAAGTTTAAATCTAGGATGATTAAGTCATAACTTTCATCCATTGCCATATTCCAAGCTGTACCACCATCAAAACATGTATCTACTTCATATCCATCAAGACGTAAGCCCTTTGCGATTGTTTTCACAAAGGGTAATTTCATCTTCAACCACTAATATTCTCATATGCAAAAATGTTCCTTTCATGTTGTTACTAATTGTCAGAAGAACATCCAACACATTGTTGGAAGCTGAGTATATCTGTACCAAGTATATCACATACAAAAGAAAACAAGATCAAGCCATTCCTATACTAAAAACGAGTGTTTATGCAGGGCATGATGATAAATGAAATCAGAAAAATTACATTGTTAAATTTCTTAACACAAATTTTATATCTGCTTTGTTATATTTTTCACGTCAGATAGAAAAATGAGTGTAAAGGAGGACAATGCAATGGATTTTATAAATAAATATCCTACACAATTTAGAATTGCTACACAGGCATTTCTAATAGTACTAGCAATTGTATTTATTTGTGTTGGGGCTTCTCGTGGAGAAGTTGAAAGTGTATTCGGCAAAAGCAATTCGTCTTTGTTTGGAGTGTGTAGGAATTGGATAGTTATGACATCAACTAAATCAAGAGCGTTTCTAAAAATTCCTGAAGAGACGTAATACAATTCAGATGTTTGCGACATTCCTAACAAAACATGCATATCCCTAACTTTTTCAAAGGTGTTCTCTATAATGGAAAAATTAAGCAGGTATGTATACCAGGTTTAAACTGTTATTCATGTCCAGCTGCTACAGGAGCGTGCCCAGTAGGCTCCTTCCAAGCGGTTGTCGGTTCATCCAAGTATAACTTCTCCTATTACATCAGTGGAATTCTAATTTTTCTTTGGTGTGATGATTGGAAGGTTGATCTGTGGATTCATGTGCCCATTTTGGTTGGTATCAAAGATTTATTACATAAGATTCCAACAAAGAAGTTTAGTACAAAGAAATTAAGATTCTTAACATATACAAAGTTTATTATTCTCGCTGTAGCAGTTATATTACTTCCAATCATTATGACAAATAAAGCAGGTATTGCATTACCTTACTTCTGCAAATACATTTTGTCCACAAGGTATCTTGGAAGGTGGTATTCCACCTCTATCGTAGATAAAAACATTCGTGCAACATTAGGTACATTATTTACCTGAAGTTTACAATTCTCATCACGATTACAACATTATCAATATTTGTATATCGTCCATTCTGCAAAATGGATTTGTCCACTTGGTGCATTCTATGCATTATTCAACAAGATTGCAATCTTCAACTATAACGTTGATAAGAACAAGTGTGTATCCTGTGGTAAGTGTGCAAGAGTTTGTAAGATGGATGTCGATATTACAAAGAATACTGGTGACTTGGAATGTATCCGTTGTGGAGAATGCATTACTGCATGTCCAACCAAAGCAATCAGTACTTACTTAGCGATTAAGAAAAAAGAGTGAAGCTAAGAATCCAAAAAGTAGCAAAATAAGAATTTACAAAAAGGCATAAAACAGAAAGAGGAAAAAGAAAATGAATTTGTTCAAGAGATTTACCCTAGTTGGTGTAGCAGCAGTTATGGCAGTTACATTAGCAGCATGCAACAACAAGAAAGAAGACAAAGCAACGACAACAACATCTACAACAACTGAAACAGCTAACGTAGAAGCATTCCCAAAGTTTAAAGGTAAGGACTTCGATGGTAAGGATGTAGATGAATCCTTATTCAGCAAGAATGAAGTAACACTTGTAAACTTCTGGTTCAATGGATGTGCAGCATGTGTAAATGAAATGCCAGCACTTGAAAAGTTTAATAAGAAGTTAAAAGGAACATGGTGCAGAAATCGTTGGTGTTAACGTAGAAGCAACTGATGAAGCTACTCTCAAAGACGCAAAGGATATTCTATCAAAAGCAAGGTGCTACATATAGAAATATCGTTATCAATGGTGGTGATGATGCAAAGGCCTACTTGGCTAAAATCTTCAGCTTCCCAACAACAGTAATGGTTGATAAGAACGGCACATCGTTGGTGATCCTCTCGTTGGTAACTTAGAAGATGAAAAAGAAACAAGAAGAAATCATCAAGATGATTGAAGAAGTAAAGTCTGGTAGTGCTGTTACAACAACAGTTACACAAGGACAGGCTGCAGGGCAAATGATGAGTTAACAGATCTTTATGCAAAAGGAAAGCGAAGTATTCGGCAAGCATCAAGACCTATGGAATAAGGTATTTGCAACAATGTCAAAAGATCAGATTGAACAGACACAGAATCTGCCTTATGACGAAGTATTAAAGTCACAAGTAGAAGCTAACAAGGCTTCCTTCTCCGAAGATGAATTAAAGACACTTGAAGAAGATATCAAGATGATTTCTGAGATTGAAAAACAAATCGCAGAAGCAAGCGCAAAAGCTAGCAAATAACATTAACAATATATTGTGGTTTTCCCCATCTTTTCCTCGGCATTTGTCCCGGGGTTTTTATTATGGGGGTAGTGCTATAATGTAATTACAGATAAACGCATAGGACTTTACGGATTTGTCAGTAAATGAAGAATCATTTGGAGGTGACTATGAAAAAGACGATTCCGATAATATTAATTACATTATTTTCGTGTGTGCTAGCAGGTTGTTCTACTCGAAGACAAGTCAGTCAAGAAGTAACTTTGAGTAATGAAGTAACACAAGTTGAAGAAGAATCTGGGTATGCATACAAATTATCAGAACTACATGAAATTAATCAGAATGATTTAGTATCTTCTGATACATCACAGTTTTATGATATGGAATGCAATCCGATTAATCCGAGTGAGTTATCATTAAAACTTTATGAAAATTACTGGATTGATGATCAACAAATTTCTCTTAACGAAGTAATACTATCACCAATCCAAATTACGCCATCTTTTAGAGTAAAAGACGGGTGAAGTGATTACAATATCTGGTACAGACGATACGACAAATCTTGAAAATGATAATGTTCAAATGCAGTCGTTGTTGCAGAAGATAATTGGCTTCAACACTAAACTACAAATCTCTCTCGATTTAGAAAGAGTGCAGTATGTACCGGCTAGTGATCGAGTGATCACTTACTATTTCTATCCAATCTGTTATAGGGTAGAAACATTCAGTAATAAAATGGGAGCTCCATTAGATAACTTCTATACATTAAAAAGGTGGTCATCAAGAGAATGGATTATTCTGTGATGGAATATATGAGGTACGTGCGGTAGAAGATATTCAATAACACTGAAAAGAGTGGATAATTATGGTTCTTTTATTACATTTAAACCATTAATTCTATTGGTACCCATCAAGACAAAATTGAATTAGAATATTTGTCTATTTTAGAAATAGGAGTATTCAAAATGTAAATAAAAGGCAAAAAGAGAGCACTAAATTATGTAAGTACTCTTTTCTATTTTTCAGTCTATTTCAGACGCACAGTGGCGTGGAGGAATCCCTGACAATGTTTTTGTATTCTTGGCAAATTGGATTTTAAGCTTTTAGTTATTGGAATCCATAACTCCATTTTGTAATCAGGACTATGCATATCACCTTCATAGTAATATTCAATATCAGGCTTTCCTGAGTGAACATAGCCATGCTCGAAAGAATACTTCCATCGCATATTTCATCCGGTATGAATGCAATCTGGAACACTTCCTGTTAACTCTACAACGGCATACTCTGCTTCATCAACTTCTAAAATATCTAAGCCTCATGCTTCTTGCTTTGTCTACATCATTAACCATATAGCCTGCCATATAGTTTATTGTGCTTGGGTTTTCCACATCATGGCAAACGCCAACACTTTGACCGTTTCCCAAACTCGCAAGTTCATCGTGGCTATATTTTTCATACAGCTTATCCCAGACACTTGGACATAATGATGAATTAATGCTTTGTTCATTTACTCCCTGCGACTACAAAGGTTTGTTTCTTTTGAATTGTAATATTCATGCTTCTTCCTCCTCTTACACTGAGTGCTAATTGTACCCGTGAAACTAATTTAAATGGTTTCCCATTTCTTACCTCCGAAGGAGTAAATCCATGAAAATTCTTAAAAGCTGTTCCAAACGAATCTGATGACTCGTATCCAAATTTGAAGGCAACATCAATAATCTTTTCGTCCGTATCTCTTAATATCATGGCTGCTTCCGTCAATCTTCTGCTTCTCAAATAGTCTGAGAGTGTTATTTCGGTTAGAATAGAAAACAAGCGGCTGAACATCGAATAAGAGTATCCGGATAACTGAGTTACTTTCTTTTCGTCAATTTCATCATCAAGAACTGTTTCAAGATAATCAATCGTATTGTTAAACGACTTGATAATATTCATTTTTGATTCCCCTTTCGTTCGGCATATTTTTAGTATAGAGAAAGACGTCTTTTCTTACCCTACAGTATTCGTACAGAATTTTATAGGTTTCATTTCATAGAAATTTATAGCTTGCTAAGTTCGACAAACTGAAGCTTGTTTGCCTAATTTAGCTTTTCTTTAGGTTTCTTTTCGTGCAATTCCGTATACATACCTTCCAGTAGTTCTGTAATCAAATCCGTATCCTCAAATCTGTCGAATACATGCAGCAATGTCTTTGAACCTCCATCGGTACGGGAACTTTTTATACACATGCATTTTCTTTGCATATATCGAAAGATTCTGTAGGTTTTTGTTGGTGTGCCAGACATGGTATATATCTTGGAGGTTGAAAGGTACCTCTTACCAAGGAATGTAGTCCCTAAGGTTTAGCCGAATTCAAGGATGTCCATCGTGAGGTGGAATCTGAAGAAAGAACTAGGTAAACTGCTGGCTCGAGGGTCATGAATCTCAATTGAGACAGGTAGATGGTAGGAAAGATGTATGTCTTACTCTGGGGTCTTATCAGTGCCGAAAAGTACATAGTTATTAAGCTGATTGTTTAACCATAATTATAGTTTAAATAAGATTCCAATAATTGCGGCTGCGATAATAAATAGTATTGGATGTGTCTTTGGTTTGAAGTGATATACTGCTAGCATGCATGCAAATATGATGATAGGCTTCCACTTAAATAAACTGAAAAGAGATTTTGTTGTTTGGAATGCAGTGATATCAAATAATGCTAGTAAATAGATGCCTATCACTGCAGATGTAATTAAACCTACTACTGCAGGTCTTAAGCCCATGAATGCATTTTGTACAATTACAGAGTCTTCAAATTTTTGAAGTGCTGTTGCAATCAGAATAATCGATAGAAATGCTGGTGCTGTAACAGATAGAGTTGTAGCGATGCCACCGAAGAAACCGTATACGTGATTTCCTACATAGGTTGCCATATTGACACCCATTGGTCCAGGTGTTGATTCGCTGATAGCGACCATGGTCGTTAAGTCTGTTAGACTAAACCATCCATACTTTAATGACATCTCTTGTAAGAAGGGGATGGTTGCGAGTCCTCCACCGATGGAGAATAAACCGGTTTTAAAGAATTCCCAGCATAACAATAAAAAATTTGCCATGATAATTACCTCACTGGTATCTTATCACGACAAATTTTGTTGTAAAACTATTATTCTGTAGAATCTTCTTCTCTAGTTTTAACGCCCCAGATGAAGTAAATCATATGACCTAACCATACGACTCCAAGAATTGCACATGGAATATACAACGCTTTGCGAATCATCATGATAAAGCCAATTGACATAAATGCAGTAACTGTGCACATCACACGAATTTTAGCAGCCTTTGTCATACCTTTACCACTAAGATGACTCTCTAAGTTATCTTTATATATTTTTGTGTTGATAAACCAGTTGTGCAGTTTTTCAGAACTCTTACTATAGCTAAATGCTGCGAGTAGTAGGAATGGAAAGGATGGTAGTAGTGGAATGAACGCTCCTACAGCACCAACTCCAAGGCTGATACTTCCTAGTACGATCCAAAATATCTTTTTTGAATTCATTTCTGTTTCTCCAGTTTTCTTTTTTCTTTGATGCTTTCAATGAGATGGCGAATTGTTGCGAGTGGATAATATAACAACATTCTTGGACCGCAAAAGCGCATCACATTTTTTATTCTTTCTCTCATTTCTGGTTTGTAACAATGCACACGGCAGTTTGCGCAGAAGGTTTTTGTTTCCATGAATGGGCAGTGGTTGCTTCGCAGTGTAGCGTAATCAAGCAACTGCTGACATTCAGGACAAAGGCCATCTTTAGTGCCATGTTTCTTTTTACAGTAAACTTCAATCATCTTTGAGACGATAGAAATCTCACGTTGACGTTTTTCTTCAATTTTGTTCATGCATGACACCTTCTGATGCACGATAAATGCGGTCAGCGATTGCCATTGTTGATTCACGATGGGATACCAAGATAATGCATTTATCGTGTTTTTGTTGTTTTAAAGATTTAAGAATAATTCCTTCGTTGATACTATCAACGTTACTTGTAGGTTCATCTAATAAGATTAACTTACTACCACGTAGGAATGCACGGGCTAGACCGATACGTTGTTTTTCACCTGCAGAAAGATTATCTCCAAGTGTTCCAACTTTACTTTGGTAGCCATCTGGTAGTGTCATGATAAAGTCATGAATAGATGCGTTGCGGCATGCATTCTGAATTTCCTCTAATGTAGCTTCTGGTTTTGCAATGCGAAGGTTTTCTTCAACAGTATCATCAAAGAGATATGTTGTTTGGCTTACCATTGTGGCATTCGATAATAAACTATCTGTATTGATTTCATTAATATCAATGCCGTTGTAGAGAATATCGCCTGTTTCTTTTTGCCAGAAACGTAGTAATAGTTTTAGGAATGTTGACTTACCACAGCCTGATTCACCAACGATACCAACAATCTCACCAGTCTTTGCATGCATAGAGATATCTTTTAGTACCTGTGTTTGTCCATCATAAGAGAAGGATAAATGATTTACTTCTAAGCTTTTCAAATGTAAAGTCTTTACCGTCAGTAATCGGTGTTACTGCTGGTTTTTCTGATAGTAAGTTGAGTACACGATCACCAGACGCAAATGTCTGTGTTAAGTTACCTGGTAGTGCAGAGATTGCGATAACTGGACCAAATGATCCAAATACTGCTGTTACACCAATTAACATCTTACCGATTGTTAGACTGTTATTTGCGACTAGGATAATACCTACAATTAATGTAAGGATGATGAAGATTGAAACGCTTAGTTCTGTTTCTGCAGTCGCTTTCGCTGTATCGTGCTTCATCTTCTTTGTTTCAAGAAGAAGTGAATCAGAACGTTTGTTTACTTCATCTTTACGCTGATCTTGTGCATGCATAAGCACGATATCCTTAATACCTTTAATACTATCTAAGAAGTAAGCATTAAAGGATGCAAATTCAGCACGATAACGAACACCCGATTCTTTTAATCTGCTGGAAGAAATCATTGGCACAATAATACCAATTGTGAGATATCCAAGTAATGCGATTAATGCAAGATACCAATTTACTGTAAATCCAACAAATAGAGTTACACATGTTGATACGATAACCGCGATACAAATAGGGGAAATCGTATGTGCATAGAATACTTCTAATGTTTCGATGTCAGCAGTAATCATAGAGATGATTGCGCCTTTTTGTTTGCTTTCAAGTTTTGCAGGACAAAGAATACGTAATGCACGGAAAATCTTGTCACGTAATACAGCTAGTAGCTTAAATGCGATGTAGTGGTTACTATATTGTTCAAGATAACGTAAGAAACCACGTAATACACCAAAGCCAATTGTTAAAGGCGATGATTGTCCCGTAAGAAAGAGGGATTGCTTCACCGAGGGATTTGGCAATACCAACTGCACCCATGAGTGTTACACCCATCGCAACAATGAAAACCTACAGAACCGTTAATAACAGCAAGAATCATGATATATGCTAGTGAACCTAGTAAGGTGATGAGGCTTGCCATGATTTTAGCGCCACTACGGCGGATATATTTCTCGTTTGTCATGCGACCACCTCCGTATAGCCTTCTTCTAAGTTCTTTTGTGTTGTATATAGTTTTGCATAACCTTCATGCATGTTCATAAGTTCTTCGTGTGTACCATGTTCTTTTACTTCGCCATCTTCGATGTAGTAGATGGTATCAGCCGCAATGACATTTGCTAAACGATGTGAAATAACAATTACGGATTTCTCTTTGGATAGTTCCTTGATGTTATTCATGATAATAGCTTCGCTTTCAATATCGATATTACTTGTGGCTTCATCGAAGATGTAGATATCTTTGTTTGCGACTAGATTAATTGCAAGTGCTAGTCGTTGTTTCTGGCCACCAGAGATGTTTGCGGCGTCTTCTGTAATGACTTTATCTAGTCCGCCGTTTTCGATAATAAAATCATAGAGATTTACTTTCTTAAGAGCTGTAAAGATTTCATCTTCTGTTACGTCTGCTTTTGCTAGCATAAAGTTTTGACGAATTGTTTCATTAAAGATATAGGTGTTATAACTTACAACTGAAATGTGAGAGTAGTATGATTCTCTACTGAGTGTCTCTAGCGGTTTATTTCCAACAAGGATAGAACCTTGTTGTGAGTGATATGCACCTAATAGTAAATTTACAACTGTAGATTTTCCTGAACCGGACTCACCGACGATTGCATACATTCCAGTTGAGCCAAAGTTCATGGATGCATGTTTCAACACATCACGTGTTCCATCATAAGAGAAGGTAACATCTTTCACTGTAATTTCTGTATTATCTACTGTTTCGCTACCCCATACTGGGTCTGGTTGTGCAAGTAATGAGAGAATCTTGTTACCTGCACTTGCGCCATTCATTGCAATATGGAAGGCAGAACCAAATGCACGTAGTGGTAAAAAGAAGTCTACAGCTACAAGAATTAGGAATAGTGCTGCGTAAGCAGATAAAGCTTTCCATTTACAACAGCATTAATGGTTAAGGCAATACCAAGACCAGCACCACCATAAGCAACCATGTCCATGATTGTTGTACTAGCCAACTGCATGACTAATACCTTCATCGTAATCTTACGGAACTCTTCGCTTGTTTCGTTCATCTTGATATTTTGTGCTGCATCAGCTTGGAAAATCTTTAGTTCTTTGAGACCTTGTACACTATCTAAGAAACTATCTCCCATGGATGTGTATTTACCCCAGTACTTCGCAAAGATTTTCTTTGCGTAACGGGATACTGCAATAATTGACATTGGAATGAGTGGTACGCATGCAAGTAATACAAGTGCAACTGCCCAATTGATACGTACTGTAACTACAAACAAAATGATTGGAGCAATCATCGCATAGAAGAATTGGGGAATATATGCAGAATAGTATAGGTCTAACTGCTCTACACCTTCCATGGATAACTGTGTTAAACCAGCCATACTCATATTGTCGGTTGTACGAACACCAAGCTTGATAATCTTGTCATAGATTTTCTGGCGTAGATCCTTCTTTACGTTTCTACCTAAAGTATCCTTTAAGTCACCAATCATTCGAGAAGTCACATAACGAATTGCCATCGAAATTATGACAATGACTGCTGGTAGGATAAAGCCTTGTGCACCACTACCAGAGGAAGCGTAATCTGCTGCATACTGAATGGCATAACAGATGGATGCAGTAATTGCAAAGATTAGCAAATAACCCCACAATCATCAGTCCAACTGCATAGAATATATATTTTTTATTTTCACCCAAAAGGGCTAAAAGTTTTTTATCTATCATGTCTAGAAATCCTTTCGCATAGATTATTTTACACGATAAGTTAGTTATAGATAACTAAAATAACATAAAAAAACAACAATCTTATACGATTGTTGTGAAAAATATAGATTATTTACGGTGAATCTTATTTTTATACGTATAGAATACGTAGCCAAATACAGCGGCTAGTATTACAAGAAGTACAGTTGGAATATTTGTAAAGTATGCTAGTAAGAATGCCACAAGACAGATGATTAAACTAGGGATATCTACAACACTAGTCTTGAAATAAAGTTCTTTACTGCCCCAAACATTAATACGCACACCGCAATCTGAATTCCAGAAAGCGCATGTTTTTACAATATCGAGGGAAGAAAAGTTAGATAAGAAAGGTTGCGATAATACTAATGATAATAATAGATGGAGTAATAACGCCGAGTGTCGCTGCTAAAGCACCGAAGAAACCATCAATCTTACCACCGATGAATGTGGATAAGTTGACTGCGATCGCACCTGGGGTACATTGGCTAATTGCATAGTAATTTAGCACATCCTCAGCTGTTACCCAGTGGTATTTATCGACAACTTCTTTTTGAATCATTGGAATCATTGCGTATCCACCACCAAAAGGTAAATAAGCCAATTTTTGAAACCAAGAGATATATAGTTTAGCGATTTTATTCATGTAACCTCTTTTTCTTGAATTCAACACTAGCATTTTTTTGACTATCAGTAAATAAAATTACGTATGTAGAATACAATTGAAGAGATATAAAAAATCGTGTATTATGCTATAATTCACTAGTGAGAGGTTATAAAAAAATGAAAAACAGAAAGAACTCTGATTTTTGGTTGGATATTCTTCTTAATATTATTTTCTTGGAGGAGGAACGTTTATACCTATGTTAATTATTATTGGTATCGTATTTGCGATTGTAATGGCAGCGGTAAATGCCTCAAAGAGAAATGAGCAAAGATCAAACCCATACGCAAGCTATTCTTCATCTACATATTATGCTGGTAATCGTGCTTCAAATATTTCCGCATCACAGATGGCAAAGAATAATATTTTCTTACGTAAGTGGTTTAGAACACATACTGCGTTAAACGTTAGCACAGGTATTGAACTACGTGTACGTAATGGTGAATACAAGTCACTCTCTAATTTAGATGTTTATCGTAATGGTATCCTGGTAAGTGGTTTGAATGTATTTGGTGCAAACTACCCAGAATCTTATGAACAGATCTTAAGAGAAGTTTCTAAGCAGGCAGATGATTATCAAAATACAGATGTCATCGATGTACAAGCTACACCAACAAATGTGAAGAAGGAAGAAGTAAAAGTTGAAGAACCATCCTCTAGTGCACAGAGCTATATTGATCAAATTAACGCACTTAATGACGCAATTCCGGATGAAGAAATCTCAAATGGATTATTTGAAACATGTGCACTTTTAAAACAGGCACAGAAGTTAGAAATAACTTTCCCTGCATCCAAAGGAAAGCTCAAGAAGTTATATGATTATTATTTGCCAATCCTTGTGCGTATTTTAAAACAATATGACGCTCTTCAGACTGCGCAGACAGATCCAAACTACGCTGAAACAAAAGAGAAGTTAGGTAAGACTGTCGTATTAATTAATGATGCGATGAAGAATATGATTGCAAGTTACACAGACCAAGACTTTATTAATCTATCTGCTGATATGGCTACCTTTAAATGCTGTATTAAAGAAGGATGGCTTTAACCAGTGATGGAATGATTGAAGTTGGAAACAAAGGAGACGAGTAATGTCGAAGGATCGTAGAACAGAGGAAAAAGAAAGACTTTGGAATGAGGTCTTAGGCAAAAAACGTGCGTATGAGTCCACAGATGCTTCGGAGCAAATTACTTTAAGCATTGATGGTAATGAACAAAGCCAGAATTTGAATATTCTAAAACAACCAGACCAAGCAATGCAGGAATTGAATGCAATCTTGCGTAAGCAGCAGAAGGATCTGGAAGATATGCATGCGGCATTACAGAAGAAAAGATGAACCATTAGATATCTCTGCAATGAGTATGGATGTTTTTAGAAAGAGACTTAAAGCGTGATTATGGTTTAAGTGAAGTTGAACAGAAACCTGTTGAGAAGAAGGAGTTTAACTCACAGAAGTTATTCGATGATATCTATAACGTCATCATCTCAAAAGTAATGGGTCAAAAAGACGCAATCCAACAAATGGTAAATGCGTTTAGAAGACCATACTTGATGGGTGAGGAAGCAGGAAAGGCAAAGAATGTCATTCTTGTCTCCGGTCCAGTGGGTTCTGGTAGACATGAAGCTGTTACACAGATGGCTCGTTCTTTATACGAACGTCAAGTATTTGTTAGTGATGAAGTCTATACGATTGATATGAGTCGTTATACATCATCAGGGCAAGAACAGATTTTCTTACAGGACCTGTATGAGGCAATCTCAGGTAATGGTTCTGTTATCTGTTTTGAGAACTTTGAAAATGGATTCCCAGCATTCTTGCGTATGATTAGTTCGCTTGTGACAACAGGTAGTTGCGTACTAAACAAGCGCTATGTATTAAATAAGGGAGTACTTGTAGAGAATCAGACTGGACTCGTAAAAGATAGCGTAGATACTTTAAACGTCGGTGGTAAGTATCTTGTGTTTATGACAACCGGTAGTGTATCGAAGGTTCAAGATGCCTTCGGTGCAGATTTTATGTACCATGTATTAGATACAGTTACGTTAAAGAAACTAGATGAAGATAGTATTCGCTCCATTATCCAAGTTCAAACAACAAACTTGGTTAAGAAAGCTGAGGAGAATCTAAAGATTAAGTTACAGGTTGAAGATTCTGTACAGGATTGGGTAGCGCAACACTTTAATAAGGATTTAGGTGCAGCATCTATCAGCTCTAATTTCTATGATTTCTATGTGTCCCTCGGACAGGCTGTATTAGACCATTCCCTGGGAAATATGGAAGAGATTCCTATGACTGTAAAGAATGATATTCCTGTCATTACAGTTAAGGAACAAGACATTCAGATGAGTCGATCACGTAATAGTAGCGAAGAACTTGAAGAAGTAAATCGCGAATTAAGTGAGATTATCGGTCTTGATGAAGTGAAGTCCTATATTACTTCCTTGCAATCCTTAGTTGCAATGCAGCAAAAGCGTCGTGAACAAGGTATGAAGACTGCGACACTTTCAAAGCATATGATCTTTACAGGAAATCCTGGTACAGGTAAGACAACAATTGCGAGATTAATTTCTCGTTATATGAAGGCTATCGGTGCATTAACACAAGGACAGCTTGTGGAAGTGTCTAGATCGGACTTAGTTGCACAGTATGTAGGACAGACTGCTCCCATTAACGATGTCAGTCATTAAGTCTGCGATTGGTGGTGTACTCTTTATCGATGAAGCGTACGCGCTACATCGTGGTAAAGATGATGCGTTTGGATTAGAGTGTATCGATACGCTTGTAAAGGCGATGGAAGATAACCGTGATAACTTAATTGTTATCTTAGCGGGATATAAGAAGGAAATGTCTGTATTCCTAGAGTCTAACTCTGGTCTAAAGTCACGTTTCCCAAATATCATCAACTTCAAGGATTACACAGGTGAAGAACTCTATAAGATTGCTTGTCTACAAGCAAAGAGTAAAGGCTATCATATCGATGAAGCTCTTGCGGATAAATTAACTGCTTACTTCAATGAAGTACAGAGTATTAATCCAATGGAAGCTGGTAATGGTAGACTTGCACGTAATATGATTGAAGACGCAATCTTACGTCAATCCACGAGACTTGTATCTAATCCAGATAGTGATATGAGTGAACTGATAGAGGCTGACTTCGATTTCACAATCAAGATTCAACCTCCAAAGACTAGTGATTCACCTACACTAGAAGATTTATTAAAGACGACACAAAAGTAGTAATGAAAAAGTGCTAAATAAAATTGTTTAGCACTTTTTATTATGTATATACATGCATGCACGTTTTGTGATATATCAATTATAAATAGTTGAATATGCAAGTAATTTATGTAAGCGTTTATACTTAATATGCATGCATGGTTTTTGCACAATTTATATTGTGGTAATTTTGTGTGAAAATTGTGTATTCTATGCGCCAAATTTGACGTTTTATTATTTTTTCGTGTATGATTTTTCATATGAAAAATATATTATCAAAAAGACGACAAAGAAGTTTCTTGCGATTTGGTTTGGCTGCTTGCATGTTGGGTGGCACAGCACTTGGTTATGTGTTTGCAAGAAACGATTATATAAATAAACAGATGTTACTATCGCAAGCTAAGTTATATGATTCATTGAAACTTAACATGAGTGGTATTACGACAGCTGAGTATGGAAGTACATTCGATTTACATACATTAGTTGCGGAACATACTGGTGATTTAAAGATTGATGGACAGATTGATGCTAGTGCGGTTGGTACGTATCCAATTAAACTGATATTGTCTGGTAAAGAGTCTAAGTTTGGTTTAACAAATTCTAAGACATTTACCGCGAGTGTAAATGTTGTGGATACAAAACCTGCAGATATTACTTTAGCAGCTAGTAGCGTGGATATTAAAGCAGGAAGTTCTTATGATTTATTCTCCAATATTTCCTCGGTAATTGATCCAATTGATGGTAGCTTAACTGCTTCAACTGAAAATGGTAAGGGTTACTATACAGTTGCGGTGGATGGCGATATCTCCAAGGCTGGTACATATACAGCAACAGTTACTGCGACAGATAAGAATGGAAATGTTTCTACAGCCTCTTATACAATCAATGTGACAAGAGCGTATGTATCTAGTGGACCAGTTGATACTTCTGGAAACTATCAGACAATCTACTCTTACTTAACAGGCACACTTGGCTTATCTAGGGCAGCAGCTTGTGGTGTTTTGGCGAATATGTGGCAAGAATCCAAGTTTAATCCAACTGCAGGCTCATCCTATTACGGTTTATGCCAATGGGGTGGCGGTCGATATACAAACTTAGTTAACTACTGTGCAAATAATGGTCTCGACTATACAACGGTTGAAGGACAGTTAGCTTTCTTAACACATGAGTTAACAGGTGCGTATAACAGTACTCTTGTTGGATTACAGAATGTTGCGGATTCAGCAGAAGGTGCAGCTGAGGCAGCTACAATCTTTGTAACAAGATACGAAGGTGCTTCTCATACAGCTGGACGTGCTGAAAAAGCGTATGCATATTATCTAGAAGGATAATCATTTAAATAACCTCTATTTCGATTTGGATTTTTGAGAAGTTCAAATTGAATAGAGGTTTTTTGTTTGTAAATTTTACAATATAGGATTCAATTAGATTTACATAGTATAACTATGAATTCAAGATAAATAGAAGTGTGGTATAGTAATAAAACATAGACACAGAGTACCAGCCTATAATAGCTCTGCACATTTCTATGTCATACAATATGAAAATGATAGGGCTTCCATACAATGAGAGGGGATAGTTTTATCATGGATGAAAAAGGAGAAATGAAAAGTATGAAACAAACAGAAAGAATTGCTGGCTTTGTCTTGCTTGCAATTACAATTTTGTTCGGCATGTTTGGATTGAGTTCCTCAATGCTGTATTTTAGATTAGCGATGGGTTGTATCTTAGGTTACGCTCTTGCTAGAGGCTTTATGGGATTTGCGGGAAGTGTAAACCGTGCCTATAAGGGTGGTTCTACAAAGTTAATGAGAACATTAATGTTTATGTTCTTCGTTTCCGCTGCAGTTAGTACAGCAGTATTATATAACGCAGACGTTTCCCAGTTTGACCTTTGGGTAAACCCTATTAACTTAGGTTTAATCTTAGGTGGACTTCTCTTCGGTTTCGGTATGGCTTTTGCGTCATGCTGTGCATCTGGTGTATTAACAGACTTAGTTGCTGCATTCCCAAGAGGTATCGTTACACTATTATTCTTCTGTATTGGTGTATTTGCTGGTTTCCCAATTCAGAATACAGCAAGTTGGGTACAGGATTCTTTGATCAAGTTTGGTGATAAGAATGGTGTATACTTCCCAGATCTATTCGGATTTGATGGTTTACAGGGCTACTTAGGTGCATTAATTCTAACTGGTATTCTTTGCTTAATCGTAGTGAAGTTAAGCTATCTCTACGAAAAGAAGAGAAAGGAAGCAGGAACTTACTTCGGTATCGGTAGCGAAACAGTACAGTTAGCTGCTGAAAAGAAGTCTTTAGATGAAACAGAACCAGTTTGTCCATGTAGTGAAGATGGATATGAAAAGTACGTTTCTCGTCCTTGGAGCTTAAAGACATCTGTTCTTGTAATTTCTGCTGTATTTGTACTTCTCATGGGTGTTACTAAGGCTGGTTGGGGAGCAAGTACTCCTTACGGATTCTGGTTCGGTAAGTTACTCATGTTATTCGGTGTTAAGGTAGAAACTATCGTTGAGTTTACAAAGGGAGCAGCTGGTCCTTACCAAATGCCTTTCTTTGAGCATCCAATTAATGTACAGAACGTAGGTATCGTATTAGGTACATTTATCTACATGTTAACTTCAAATAACTTCATATCTTTCTGCAAGTCAAGTTGGAAGATGAGTCCAAAGCAGGCATTATTCTATGCAATCGGTGGCTTTGCTATGGGATTTGGTACAAGACTTTCTAACGGATGCAACGTAGGAGCTCTATATACTCCAATCGCAAACTTCTCATTATCAGGATGGATTTTCTTAATTGTCATGGTAACTGGTGGTGTTGTTGGAAATATCATTGCTAAAAAAGTTCGATTATAAAATCAATGGATAAAAAATTAAGATATATTGATGTTCTTGGGTTAGTGATTGGAGCCATTATAGGCTGGGGCTCCTTTACTCTTCCAGGTACAAAGTTTTTAAGAGAAGCAGGTGTAATCAATACCTTTATAGGTCTTTTGATTGGTGGCGTTTTTATCATGGTGATACAGAATGGCTATCACATCATGCTAGAGAATCATAGAGAAGATGGTGGGGAATTTACCTATGCTTTAAATCATCTAGGTACAGGACATGGCTTTGTAGTTGGTTGGTCCTTAAGTCTTTGTTATTTGAGCATGGTACCGCTGAATGCAGGAGCCTTTGTGTTACTGCTTCGTGAGATATTTGGAGCGAAGATGGATTTTTTTCTATCTATATTCTATTTCGGGATATCCAATTTATCTAACGGATGTACTTGTGATGTCTGCCGTCATTATCTTATTTGGTTACATCAATATTCAAGGGTTAAAAATTAGCACGAAAGTGCAAAATATCATGAGCATTCTTTTGGCAGTCATTGTATCAGGACTTCTATGTTTGATGTTTATGAGAAGTGACTTACAAGCCTTTCCATCAAAACTATGTGGATAACTACCACTTTTCGTTCAGTGAGATTTCAAAGATCATAGCGATAGCACCCTTCTTGTTTGTAGGGTTTGATGTAGTACCACAGGTTTCGGAGGAACTAGGCTTTAAACCTGAAAAATCTACGTTACTCGTAGGGATTTCGGTATTGATTGGTATATTCATTTATGGAGCATTAAATACTATAGCTGGATTAGGCTTTTCACCTGAAGCAGCTATGAAAACGCATTGGGCCGTTGCGGATGCGGTGATTCAACACTTAGGTAAAGCTGGATTCTATATCATGTTAATTGCTTTGGCAGCTGCTGTGATTGGTGGAATCAATGGCTTTATGATTGCATCGAGTAAACTGGTTGCAAGTCTATCCGAAAGAAAACATCTTGGTCCAAAATACAGCATCAAGAATGATAAAGGTGTACAACCTTATGCAATTCTCTTTGTCTGTGCAATTAGTTTGATTGGAGCCTTTGTTGGAAGACGTGTAATTATCTATATCGTAGATATGGCAAGTGTTCTTGCGGCAGTAGCGTATATGTACGTCAGTTTCATCAGTATTTCTCTTGCGAAATCCAAAGTGGAAAAAGTACTGTGTATGCTTGGTTCGCTGATTTCAGCCGGTTTTATCGTGCTGTTAATGTTTCCAGGATCTCCTGCACAGCTTTCAAAGGAAGCTTTCATTAGTCTAATCTTATGGACACTATGTGGAGTTTTGGTATATCAATTTAGAAAAAGAAAGAATGTTTCGTAAAGAAAAGGAGAGAGTATGAAGATTGTAGTTGTAGGTGGTGTAGCTGGTGGTGCCAGTGTTGCCGCAAGAGCTAGAAGAATCGATGAAACAGCAGAAATTATTATGTTTGAAAGAGGAGAAAATGTATCCTTCTCTAATTGCTGCCTTCCTTTCGCTTTAAGTGGAATCGTTGATAATAGCGATAAGCTAGTTTTGATGAATCCAGAAGAATTCTGGAATAAGTACAGAATTAAGGCTTTGGTAAAGCATGAGGTTACAGAGATTCATCCAGACAAGAAAGAAGTAGTTGTTAAGAACTTAGTTACTGGAGAAAGTTTTACAGAGAGCTATGATAAGTTAGCACTTTCCCCAGGAGCTAACGCAATCTTGCCAGCTTCTATCAAGGGTATCGATCGTGAGAATGTATTTGTAGTAAAGAATGTTACAGATATTAAGAAGATTGAAGCCTTTGTAGCTGCTAAGAATGTGAATAAGGTAACTGTCGTTGGTGGTGGTTTTATTGGTCTAGAAGTGGCTGAAAACTTCCGCGAAGCAGGAAAAGAAGTAAATCTTGTGGAAGGTTTACCACAGGTTATGAAGCCTCTTGATGAGGACATGGCACAGATTCTCCACAAGGAAATCATCGATAATGGTATTAACCTTTATCTAGGAAAGACTGTAACAGAAGTAGGTGAGGGTGAAGTGGTTCTCTCTAGTGGAGAACATCTACCAGCTGAAGCAGTAATTATGGCAATCGGTGTAGCACCTGAAACAAAGTTAGCTAAAGATTGTGGTATTGAACTTGGTAAGACAGGTGCCATCTTAGTAAACTATAACTATCAGACAAACTATCCTGATATTTATGCAGTCGGTGATGCAATCGAAGTTACAAATAGACTTACAAATGATAAGACTAGACTTCCACTTGCAGGACCTGCACAAAGACAGGCAAGAGCTGCAGCAGACCATATGTTTGGCGAGTCACATATTAATAAAGGAGTTATCGGATCAAGTTGTATCCACCTCTTTGGCTTAAATGTAGCAAACACTGGTTTAAATGAAAGAGATTGTCAACAACATGGTTATAACTATGACTTTGCGTATACAATCCCAGGAGACAAGGTTGGTTTAATGCCAGATAGTAACCCACTCTTCTTTAAGCTTATTTTTGAAAAGCCTACAGGGAAGAATCTTAGGAGCACAAGCAGTTGGTAAGGGTACTGTGGATAAGAGAATCGACGTGATTGCGGCAATGATTAGCATGAATGCAACACTTGAGGACTTGAAGGAATTAGAACTTTGCTATTCCCCATACTACTCAACAGCGAAGGATGTCGTGAACCACACAGCTCTTGTAGGACTAAACCTTCTACATGATAAGTTCAGACAGGTTCCAGTTTACAAGGTAAGAGAACTTGTAGAAAACAACGCATGCATTATTGATGTTCGTGAAGCAGACGAGTTTGAAAAGGGACACTTAATCAATGCAGTGAATATCCCAATGTCTCAATTCAGAGAGAGACTCAGTGAAATTCCTACAGATGTTCCTGTATACTTACACTGCCGTTCTTCACAACGTAGCTATAATGTAATCTGTGCATTACAGAAGCTTGGCTATACAAATGTTTACAATATTTCTGGTTCATATCTAGGTATTAGTTTCTATGAATACTACAGAGATAAGGCAGAAGGCAGAAAGCCAATTGTGACAGAATATAACTTTGCGTAATTAATTACAAATTGTTGAAAAATGTTAAAGAATGGGGTTTCCTCATTCTTTTCATTATGCAAAATGATATAATCAAAAGCGCAGAGGTGCTAGCAACATGAATAAATTTTTATTAAAAATTATAACTGCGATGACCGTACTTACAAGTACGATTTCTACAGTTGTATATGCTGATGAAGAACAGACATCGAATGATAGTTCGACGGTACGTATTCTATTTACGCATGACTTACATGATCATATCGATTCCTATCGCGTGACGAATACAGAGACTGGTGAACCAGAAGTGATTGGTGGATATGCGGCACTAGCGGGGACGATTGCGGCCAATCGCAATGACCATACTGTATTAGTCGATGCAGGTGACTTCTCAATGGGTACATTCTATAACGCCTTATTTGAAAAGAGTGCACCTGATTTATCACTATTAGGAATGATGGGTTATGATGCGACAACACTTGGAAACCATGAGTTTGATTATGGTGTTGCCTCCCTTACAAAGATGATTGAAAATTCTACCAATACACCACCAATTCTCTGTAGTAACCTTACATTTGGTGAGGATGAAGAATCACAGGCGTTAAAGAAAGCCTGGGAAGATCATGGTGGTGCAGAATATAAAATCATTGAACGTGGTGGATATAAGATTGGCTTATTTGGTGTAATGGGTGAAGATAGTGTCTATTACACAGCTGCTGGCAATAATACTTTCCCTGATCGTATTGAAGCAGCCAAACATATGGTACAGAAACTCAAAGAAGAAGGTGCACAAGTCATTGTATGTCTTTCTCATAGTGGCACAAATAAAGATGCTAGTAAGTCAGAAGATGAAATCCTTGCGGATAAAGTAGATGGTATTGATGTGATTGTCAGTGGTCATACACATACTGTATTAACAGAACCAATTCATAAGAATAAAACATGGATTGTGTCTGCGGGATGTTTTGGTAAGTATCTTGGCTTATTAGATATCAATGCTGAGACAAAAGAGAAGATTGATTATCAATTGATTCCTATTACGGCAGAAAGTCCAGTTGACCAAACAATTAACGCAAAGATTCAAGAGTATAAAGCAGATGTTAATGAAAATTACCTCAAGCAATATGGATATACAATGGACCAATCGATTGGGTATACAAACTTCCCACTAACGGATGTGTATGAAGATTATTCCGCCTTTACAGGAAACTCTATGGCAGACCTCATTACGGATGCCTATGTATATGCAAGCAAGTTAACAACCAAAGATACTTCATTTACGATAGGATTGACCGCAAAGGGAATTATTCGCTCTGGACTTGTGAAGGGTGATATCACAGTTGGGGAAGTATATAATGCGGTAAACCTCGGTAAAGGAAATGATGGATTACTTGGTTATCCCACTGATTCGTGTATACATGAAGGGATCTGATTTAATCAAGGTTGCGGAATTAGACCGTAGTGTAGGTAAGGATATGATGGTAGATGGGCAGCTATTCTTTAGTGGCATGCAGTATCATTACTCCGATTATCGTTTTATCCTAAACCATGTAATCGACGTGGAAACTCGCACGAATGCAGGTTTCTATATTCCAGTAGAAAAAGATAAGTTATATCCAGTGGTGACGAATTTGTATATTGCAAATATGTTGCCATCGGTAGGTAAGAAAACATTCAATCAATTAGACATTCATACATACGATGCTTCTGGTCACGAGATTACAGATTTCAGTGACATGATTCTATACAATGCGGATGGAACTGAACTAAAAGAATGGCAGGCAGTTACACGCTATATCTTAGATATGGATAAAGTTAATGGAGTATCTGAGATGAAAGCACAATACCAGACCGCAAGAGCACAGAAGATTAAGGATAAGCATTTTCAGCTTTATTCGCTTCTTCCAAAAAATACATCGGCTTTTTGGCTATCGCGTCTATCTAGCAATCGTTATCGCAATCGCAGTACTGCTAGGAATTATCAAGTTAATAACATATTTGATTCGCAGACAGCGTGAGAAAAAAATGAATATAAATTAAAATACAACGTGGTATACTAAATCTATACGACAGAAGGGGAATGACATGAGCGAGAATAATACAAACCAAACACAAACACAGGCAGAAGCACAGACACAAACAGAGCCAGAAATCACTCTTACGCTAACGCCTGATGAAATTCAAGAAGAAAAATCAAAAAGCAATTAACTGAATTAGAAGCTAAGAAAGCTGAAGAAGATGAAAAATTAAAGGCGATTGACCCAATTGAGGCAACTGAATTTACTGAAGCTGAAAAAAAGACAATTGATTCATTCTCAGAGAAGATTGATATTATGGATTCCAATACAGTTCTTCAGTATGGTTCTGCAGCACAGAAGAAAGTAACTGACTTCTCAAACTCTGCTTTAAAGAATGTACGTACAAAAGGACTTAGGTGAAATCGGAAATATCCTCACAGATCTTGTAGTAAATTTAAAGAATACATCAGATTCTGATGAGAAAGAAAGGATTCTTTGCAAGCTTATTTGATAAAGGTAAGTCAAAGATTGATGAGTTCAGAGCTCGTTATGACAAGGCAGAAGCTAACGTTGAAAAGATTGCAGGTGTCTTAGAGGATCATCAGATTCAATTATTAAAGGACATCGCATTATTAGATGAACTCTACGAACGTAACCAAGTAAACATCAAGGAACTAACCATGTATATCATGGCTGGTCGTAAGAAGTTAAAGGATGTTCGTGCAAATGAATTACCTGCATTAATCGCAAAGGCAAAGCAGACAGGCTTACCTGAAGATGCACAGAAGGCAAATGACCTGGAACAGGCTTGTGTTCGTTTTCGAAAAGAAACTCTATGACTTGGAATTAACTAGACAGGTTTCCATCCAGATGGCTCCACAGATTCGTTTAGTACAAAACAACGATACTCTTATGACAGAGAAGATTCAGAGTACTCTTGCGAATACAATTCCACTTTGGAAGAACCAGATTGTATTGTCTTTAGGTATCACACACTCCAAGCAGGCGATGGAAGCACAACGTGAAGTTACAAATATGACAAACGAGCTTCTCAAGAAGAATGCGGAAACATTGCACCAAGCAACTGTTGATACAGCAAAAGAAAGCGAACGTGGTATTGTTGATATTGAAACATTACAACATACAAACGAAAAAGTTAATTTCTACTTTGGATGAAGTATTGAACATCCAGAAGGAAGGCCGTGATAAGCGTGAAGCTGCTCAGCTTGAACTACGTCGTATCGAAAAACGAATTAACAAACAAGTTATTAGAAATTAACGCAGAAAAAGACGTCACAAAGAGATAGTTTCCAAAAAAAGAAGTGGTAACACTTCTTTTTTATGGTCGATAAAGAAGCTTCTAAAGTCGTAAAAGCTCGTTTTTAGACTATTTATGGATGGGGGAAATTGTAACCAGTTAGTCGTTTACTTGAAAAAAATAAAGAAATACTCACCCTCGACCTTTGATATGAAAACATTAAGATAGAAAAAAATGGTACAAAGTAGAAAACCACTATGTAGATAAAGACAAGTGACAGATAATATAAAATTAACAAGGAGATTTATAAAATGAATAATTATAAAAAAATAAATCAAGATAGATGGAATAATGTAAAAAAATGACTATACGGAACCATTGACACATGAAGAATTAGAAGAAGTTAGGAATAATCCAATTTCTGTAGCATTAACCGTTGGGAAAAAAGTTCCAAAAAGAATGGTTTGAAAAAAACAAACGGTAAAAAAAGATCTTAGGTTTGGCTTGTGGTGGTGGACAACAGGGACCGGTTTTTCGCTGTAAAAGGTTATGATGTCACTATAATGGATTTTTTTCTAAATCACAATTACAAAAAGATGATATGGTTGCTAAAAAGAGAAGGCTTAAAAATCAACACAGTTCAAGGCGATATGACAAAACCATTTCCATTTGAAAAATGAAACTTTTGATATTATTTTTTTAATCCAGTTTCAAATGTATATGTAGAAGATTTAGAAAACATATATAAAGAAGCCTCTCGGGTATTGAAAAAGGGTGGATTATTAATGGTCGGATTTATGAATCCTTGGATATACATGTATGATGCTGATATTGTATGGGACAAGCCTGATGAGGAATTACTTTTAAAGTTTTCAATACCTTTTAATTCAAGAGAGCTTGAAGAGGAAGGCAAGATAACCGTAAATCCAGAATATGGATATGAATTTAGCCATACTTTAGAAACTCAGATTAGAGGACAACTTAAAAATGGTCTTGCTATGATAGATTTTTATGAATCGCGTGACAAAAGACATAGATTATCCCGTTACGGAAGTGACTATATAGCTACGCTTTGCATTAAACTATAATGTGATAGAACGTACTTTAGGAGAATACCCTGTTTTTTCATGCAATATTTAGGAAATCTCAAGAAACGGTGCATTGACCGTATAATATAACAACATCATAATTTATTTATAGTCATTATGGAGGAATTGTGATGTCAAATATAAAAGTTACGATGTTATCAACATCAGAAAAGAAGAAATATATACAGATGCTAACTGATGATTTACCAGTGTATCGTGCCCGCATTGGTATTTCTCAAGAAGAGTTATGCTTGATTTTAGGTATCTCTCGTCAGACATATAGTGCAGTGGAAACTGGCAGACGTGAAATGAGCTGGCATACATTCTTAACACTATTACTTTATTTTAGTTACAACGCTAAAACAAAGAGCATGCTAGAGGATAGTGGTATTATCTCTGGAAAACTAGAAGAATTATTAAATTATACACGTCGTTAATGCGAATGACGAATATGGTGTTATAATAAAATCCTATTGCGGAGGTACGAGATGATTTGTAAGAACTGTGGAAAAGAAATATCTGAAAGCAGCAAGTTCTGCGGCTACTGCGGTGCAAAAGTTGTAGAGCAGCCGGTACAAGAGCAACCAGATGTTGTCAAAGAAAGCATATTTACAAAATTTCATTTCTACAAGTCGGATCTCAATACATTATGGAAGGTGGCAGGAAACCCTTTCCAGGCAAGTGAGTTATCTTTCTCGGCATCAGTTGTTATTGTAGTATTAAACCTGATTGCAAATATTTTAATCCTAAGATGTATTATCTGTGGAATAGGATTAACAATCTTCTTTGTGGGTAGTATCTATACGTATTGTTACTTAAACCGTAAAGATGGACAAAAACCCGAAGATGTATACTGTGATGTAGCGAGAACCATATTCGTACCAACAGTATTTATGTTACTAGCGGGAGTATTTATTCTATTCCAAACGTTAGAAGCGTTATGGGTATGGGCAATACTTCTATCCATGTCATTTTGTATGGGTTCTATTTTTGCAACAATCAAAAAAGGGAATTGTTTCATTATGATGTCATTTATAACGTTCATGTATGCAGTAATTCTTACGATTCTTGTTTCTCAACATACGCTTGGAAAGTTCTTTGGCCTAGTGTCACTACTAGGATTTAGACCAATGTGGTAGTGAATGAGATATTATCATAGAAAGAAAAGAATAAAAAGAACGTGGGCCATCGCGGGAGCGATGGTCATCTGTTTTGCACTGTTAATGATCCGCAATATGTTTACACAAGCACATCGTGCAAGACAGTTACTACAGGAGGAGCAGCTTGTTGAGTCTGATCCAAACATGCATACATACAACTGGTCAAATTTAACATGGAACAATGGGTTTCCATCTTACGAAGATGATACGTATACATCTGTCATTGGTATTGATGTTTCATCGCACCAAAAATCAATTGATTGGGCGGCTGTCAAAAACAGTGGTGTGAAGTTTGCGATGATTCAAGTGGGATATCGTGGATATGAAACCGGTGCACTCATGGATGATGCATACTTCGAAGAGAATATTCAAGGTGCAATTGAAAATGGAATTGATGTAGGTGTTTATTTCTTCTCACAGGCAGTTTCCGTAGAAGAGGCACGTGCTGAAGCGGACTTTGTCTTGGAACGTGTAAAGAAATATAACTTACAGTTACCTATCGTATTTGATTTAGAAGAAGTAAGTAATGCGACTGACCGTATTGAAAATACAACTGCGCAAGAGCGCACACAAGCAGCGGTCACATTCATGAATCACATAAAAAATGCTGGATACCAAGCGATGGTATACAGCAGTTCTCAATTATTTGAGACAGTATTTGATATGAACTATTTACATGATTTTGATTTCTGGGTGGCAGATTATTCTTATACACCAGACTTCAGTTATCACTTCAGCATCTGGCAATATACAGATGCTGGAAGTATTAATGGTATCTCAACAAACGTTGATATGAACATCATGTTTGTAAAGAAATAGTTATTCATTGACAGGTTCTTCATAAAGAGTGGAACCTGTCTTTTCTATTTTTGCACTTCCCTTTGTAAGATCAGAGAAGATAGTTTGTAAGTCTTCTTCATTACTTGCAAAGTATGCATGTGCATAGTCATCATAGTCAAAGCTAGCATCAGTTGTATGATTTCGTATCCAGTTTTCGGCGCTACCGATATATTCATACGGATATTTCACATGCCAGGTAGCGATAGAAATATCAATCACCTTATATGCTTCTTGTAGAACAGCACTGGTAGCACCACCATATGCACGAATTAATCCACCCGCTCCAAGTTTAATTCCACCAAAATAACGTACAACACAGACTACCGTATCAGATAATCCAGCTTTACGGATTGCTTCAAGGATAGGGATGCCTGCTGTACCTGCAGGTTCATGATTATCATTAGATTTTTGATAGGCATCGTTTTCTCCGACGATGTATGCGGTACATACATGCGTCGCATCACGGAATTCATCACGGATGTAGTCAATATAGGCTTTGGCTTCCTCTTCACTCTTTGCGACAGTTGCACAAGCGATAAAGCGTGATTTTTGGATGACAGTTTCTTTACGGGATTCATTTTTTAAACGCATGATAACCTCTTTCATAAATCATTATAGTATAATATACGCAGGTAAAAAATATGGGAAGAATTAAACAATTAGATACATTAACAGCGAATATGATTGCGGCTGGTGAAGTCGTAGAAAGACCGATGGGTGTCGTTAAGGAACTTGTAGAGAATGCTATTGATGCAGGGTAGTACTCGTATTGAGGTCAATATCACAGAAGGTGGTATCCAACGATTGAGTGTTATCGACAATGGCTGTGGTATGGATGCACAGGATGCACAACTCTGTTTTGGTCGTCATGCGACATCAAAGATTCAATCACAGAATGATTTGTGGTCGATTCATACATTGGGATTTCGTGGTGAAGCACTACCGTCAATCTCTTCAGTATCTAGAATGGTACTGAGTACATCAGATGGTAAGGATGCGACAAGAGTTATCGTTGCCTATGGCAATATGGAGAGTGTCACACCATATCCATGTAATCAAGGAACAGAGATTTCGGTAGAAGGTCTGTTCTATCAGACACCTGCACGTCTGAAGCATATGCGTTCAGCTGCGTATGAAGCATCTCTCATTCAAGATGTTGTTTCTAAGTTTGCCTTATCTCATCCAGAGATTGCATTTATCTTGCGTAGTGATGATCGAGAATCCTTCCGTACAAGTGGACAGGGAAATCTTTTAGAAGTTGTATATCAGGTGTTTGGTAGAATGGCTGCAGAGAATGCTATTCCAGTAGAATTTAATGACTTTGACTATGCTGTAAGGGCTATCTCATTAAGCCAAGTATTACACGTGCGAGTCGTACAGGTATGAATCTATTCCTGAATGGTAGAATGGTAAGAACTTACAAATTATATAAAGCCGTACAGGATGGGTATGAAGATTTTATCGTAAAAGGTCGATATCCAATTTGTGTACTAGATATTTCAATGGACCCACATCTTTTAGATGTAAACGTGCACCCTTCTAAATGGGAAGTACGTTTATCAAAAGAGATTCAATTAGAAACACTCATTAAAAACAATATCGCAAATATGTTGCGTGGCACTGTTCTTGCGCCTGCGGCGGAAGTGCGTGAAGCAAGACAAGAATACTATCAACCAATATCTTTCGATACAGACCGTTTGATTCAGGAGGCAGAGTATCGTAAAGAACAAGAGCGCAGACAAACTGTTATTCAACCAGTCGTTTCTACAGAACAAGAAGTTAAAGTTGAGAAACAAGAAATTACTTTAGAAGAAGAAATCAAGGAAACGGAAGCTGAACTCAAACGTATTTCAACACAGTTTGAGCAGGAATATCCTGAATACAAACCTCAACAACAAGTCTTTCCACCGATGGAAGTCATCGGTCAACTCCATGAGAAATTTATCCTCTGTGCAACTGAAAAGGGTCTAGTCATCATTGACCAACATGCGGCACAAGAGCGTGTACATTACGAAGAATACAAGGCAAAGTTAAATCAAGATCCTGTCATGATGGATTGCTTGGTGCCAATTACAATTCATGCTGGAAATGATCTTGTAAGACGTGTTGAAGAAATCAATGCGGCTGTAGAAGATATTCATGTTGTATTTGAACCATTTGGTAAAGATACATTGGTTGTACATAGTGTACCAGTATGGATGCAAGATATCGATGAAACACAGTTTTTGAATGATGTGATTGATTTGTTTAAGAATGATCGTGATATTAAATATGCACGCATGGAAAAGAAAAAGATTGCGACAATGGCTTGTCATCATTCCATCCGTTTTAATCGTAGTTTAACAATGGATGAAATGAAGGAAGTTGTACGGCAATTATCTCTGTGTGATAATCCATATCACTGTCCACATGGAAGACCAACATTTATTACCTTAGATGAGAAGACTTTAGTAAAGGAATTCTTGCGATGAAGAAAGTAATAGTCATTGTTGGCCCTACTGCAGTAGGGAAGAGTGATTTTGCGATTGAACTTGCGAAAAAGATAAATGGAGAAATCATCAGTGGAGATTCCATACAGGTTTATCAAGGTTTAGATATTGGCTCTGGTAAGGTAACGCAAGAAGAGATGGATGGTGTACCACATCATTTAATCGATATCTACACAACCAAACAAAGCTATACCGTAGCAGACTTTCAGTCGAAGGCACGAGAGCTAATTAATCAAAGTGAAAACCAATGATTATCTGTGGTGGCACTGGACTATATATTAAAGCATGTTTGTATGATTATCAGTTTAGTGATGAAAGTGGTGCAGGTATTGATATAGACTTAGAAAACTATACGAATGAAGAACTGTATCAGCAGTTATTAGAGTTAGATCCTAAACAAAGTGAAAAAATCCATCCAAACAATCGTCAACGCCTACTACGAAGTTTGACAATCGCAAGACGTAGTCCAAAAGTCCAAAGTGAAATGATTGCAGACCAACAACACCGTATGTTGTATGATGCGCGTATTATTGGATGTACAATGCCACGCGAACAACTCTATGCACGTATTAATGCGCGTGTAGAAAAGATGTTTGAGGCTGGTTTACAAAAAGAAATAGAGAAGCTGCTACAGCAAGGAGTTTCCTTTCAGGACGCATGTATGAAGGGAATTGGCTATCGTGAGTGGGAAGGTTTTCACGAAGGGAAGAAATCCCTTGAAGAAGTCAAAGAAGAAATTCAGAAACATTCTCGTCAATTCGCAAAGCGACAGTATACCTGGTTCAATCACCAGATGGATGTAGAGTGGTTTGAAAATAACAACAGTTTAGAGCGTAAAGCAATGTTAGAAAACTTGGTACATTGGTATCAGAATCAAGAATAGAAAGTAAAAAGACAGTATATTATATTATTTGACTTTTGGTCAAATAATCATATAATAATATTGTCAGGAGGACTTAATCATGAGTGAATTTGACAGACAAAATTATTATGGAACATATAACGAGGAGGCTGGCCTCAAAGCTTATATAACAAGAGTATTTACATACATGGGTATTGGCTTAACAATCACAGCTGCAGTAGCGTATCTTATCTTCCATTCCCTAGTGACAGGAGGAACATTAGCACGTATCTTCTTCTTTAGTGAATCAGCAATATTTATCCAGATTGGATTATTGATTACACAGATTGTGTTAGTACTTTCTCTAAATGCGGCAGTTAGACATTTATCAAAGGGTGCATGTACAGCATTGTTCTTTACATACGCTGCGATAACAGGTATTACATTTGGTGTTATTCCACTAGCGTATGAAGTGGGTACTGTATTCCAGGCATTTATATTTGCGGCAATCTTATTCGTAAGTTGTGCTGTCATTGGCCATGTCACAAATGTTGATTTAACAAAGTATAGTGGAATCTTATTTGGTGGATTAATTGCGTTAGTAATCGCAAGTATCGTATCCATCTTTATTCCAGCATTACGTAATAACTTATTGATTGCATATCTAGGATTATTTATCTTCATGATCTATACAGCATTTGATATTCAACGTATCAAGCAGTTCTACTATATGTCAGTCAATGGAGAAGAAGAAAGAGAGAAGCTTGCAATCTATGGAGCATTGCAGCTATATCTAGACTTTGTTAACATGTTCCTATACTTATTAAGAATTTTAGGTAGAAGAAGACGTTAATCACAAATCAATGTTAAAATAATGACAGGTCGATAAGACCTGTCATTTTTCACCAGGAAGGAGGATTGATGATGAAAGTCGCAGAACTAAATTTTACAGTCATGTATCAGAAGTACATTACAATCGAAGCGGACGATTTAACAGAATTATTAAAAGATAAAATCGAAGTGCATCAGGATGACTGTTACGCTGTATGTTCAGCGTACTGTACAGAAGATGGAATGTTAATGTTTAATGTACTATCAATCGGCAATTCATGGGAAACATGTCTTAGAGGAATGGACGATCCAGAGATGCTTGGCTTCTTTACAATGGAACAAGTCTTTGACCGTGAAGTAAGAGTTGTCAATGAAACAGTTCAAATGGTAAAGAAGAATGCATCATGGATTGAAAAAACAGAAACAAGAGATGAAGACTTACGTCGCTTTGCGTAAAAGATGAGCGTTTAGATGCATTGCGTGATCCATTTTATCCAGATAATGTACTAGCAGGAGTAATGCACGGATCAGTCATTCATGAGATTACAGTACGCTTAACAGGTATCCATGGTCCATTTGTTGTTGGAGAAGTGGATGAAGAGCCAAGCCAAGAAATTGGATTACACTTTGCGGATAAAGTATGGGCAATACCATACTATGCTGAGGATGTTTCACATTTGATTATCTTATTTGGTGGTGAAACACTAAGCGATGAAGAATCAGCAGTACTAGAAAAAATTGTACATGAAACAGAGAAACTAGGAATTGATTTTTCTGGAATCTCGATGAAGAGCTAGGAGAATAACATGAGCCAGAGCCAAGATATTAAATATACTTGTCCTTATTGCCATAAGGATTTTGATACAACAATCTATACAGCAATTAATGCAGAACAAGATCCCAGACTTGAAAGAAGCATGTATCAGTGGGGATATTTTTTTAGACATACCTGCCCTCATTGTCAGCATGCATTCATGATTCAACCACCACTAGTATACTCAGATCCATCAAGAAAATTCTTGATTTGGCTAAGCCAACAAGAGCCAACAGAGTCTTTGAAGCAGTTGGCACAGCCTCTTGTAAAACAAGGTTTTAAGTTAAGACGTTGTGCTACAGTGCAGGAATTTGCAGAAAAAATACAGATTTTTGAAGATGGTGTAGATGACATCATGGTAGAACTTGCGAAAATACGACAGTTTTATTGAGTATATCGACAACAAAAAAGGAACTGCCGAAGATGTGACTGGTATTGAATATCAACATACAGAGAACGATGTCATGAAAATCAATGTACGAGCTGACGATAAGGGAATGTCATTCTTAATTCCCAGTTAGTGTTCTCGAAGAAGAGATGAAAGTGGATAAAGATCGCTTTGCGATTGATGAGACAGATTTCCCACGTATCAACAATGATTGGATTATCAGTGCTTATACAGAAGCTGCTGGTAAGGCATAAACAATCATATAAAGTAAAATATATGAAGTGCATGCATGTTTTTCGAAATGACATGCATGCACTTTTTGAAAATTTTTCATATAAATGTTCAAAAATGTACAAAAAATATTGAAATATTATTATCAGCCTATATAAATTATTGAAATAATATTTATAATAGAAATTGTCGGTATGTAGTGACGGTGGTTAAATGCCATGCATGCGAATGATAATTGGAAGGGAAAAACGATAAAATGAACAAGAAGGGCCGTGATTTCGTGGTTGCAACAAATGCATTTAATTATTGCATTCAAGCAATTAAGGCAGAAGAAATCAAATCAACAAAGCTAAAGGGTGCAGAGACAATGTTACTATTATATTTAGGTTTTAACCCTCAGGGCTTAACAAACACAGAATTGGTTGAATCTAGCAAGATGGATAAGGCAGCAGTATCTAGATCTCTTGCAGAGTTAGAAAAAGGAAAATTCATCCATTTTGAGTACCGTAATGGTAAGAGCAGATATGGTGCACATGCTGTATTAACAACAACTGGTAAAGAAGTCACAGACCATATTGTAGAAAGAATCAGCAAGGTTCTAACAAAAGCATTAGGTCATTTAAGTGCTGAAGATGAAGAAATCTTTCGTAACAAATATGGCTGTTGTTGCATCTGCTATGTTAGAAATAGTAGAATAGTATAGTGAAAATAAGATAGAGTAATCTATCTTTTTATTTTATGGAGGAAATATGAAGGATTATACAATTTTAGGTAGAGTAGCTAGCGGTTTAGGGATTACCTACGATAAGGACGCAGGTGTAGCTTGTGCGACAGAGATGGGTTATACATATGCATTAACAATATTCCAGAATGTATATACAGTCATTGCTAAGTTCTGCGTTGTTGACCAAGACAATCGTAAGCCAAATGATTTAAATCTACGTGGTCTTGTAAGTGCTGTAAAGAAGGTGGGTAGTGCAAAAGCAAATGGTAATGTTGTAACTATTACATTCAAGACAGCATTTACTGCAAATGGTAAAAGCCAAAGAATATTATTTCATCAATCCCAGAAATTATTAACTGGTTCCATATGAATGGCTACTCTAACTGTGCAGAAGAAACATTAGAACCAGCAGAGACAAGAGTATTTATCAAACAAGGTGCGATTCACTTCTATACAGAGGAAGTTGCAGTGCAAATGCTAGCAGATCATACAGAAGCACAAGCGCAGGCTCCTGTTGTAGTTGAAAACTATGCACTAGGTACAGCGTTTGCCTTAGGTGGTGTTATTGCAGGTGCTATTCTGATTGTCGTGATTGGTCAGTTAGGATATATCTCAATTCTTGCGGGTGTAGCGATGGGCTTTATGACATTAACTGCATACCAAAAGGGTGCGGGTAAGTTAAGTAAGATTGGAATTGCAATCTGCTTTGTATTAATGGTTATTGGTGTTTATTATGCAAATAAGTTTGACTTTGCATTAACTGTTACACAGGCTTTCCATGAAGAAGGCTATACTAATGTTCGTATGATGGACGCTTTCCAGGTATTACCTGAGCTAATGGAGAGAGGTCTTGTAGATAAGATGAACTACTATGCAATGTTTGCCTTCCAGTGTGTAGCAGCATTAGGTGGTGCACTTTCTCCACTTACAGCATTACTACGTCAAAACAAGGCAGCTAGCATTACGAAAATTCTTGGATAGTACATCACATAATTTTACAAAATCTTGCCATATTTGAATGACAATAAATTTGTACTATATAAGTGCAGATAGGAATATCTGCCCTGAATGATTGCTCCCCTTAGCAAACATCAGTGAAATTCTATCCCCTTATTAAATAAAAACAAGAGAAGACCATGCGGAGGTCTTTTCTTGTTATAAGGGGTAGTATCATCCAATATAGATAAAAGGCGTTAGCTTCTTGCTAGCGCCTTTTATAATGTAGTACTTATAGTTGTTTTTCTAACCAATCAGCCAAAGCTTTATAACGATTGGTTAGATTTTCATGATGCCCAAACTCATCAAATACAGATATGAAGTGATTCAACTGTTTACGTAGACTTGAGTGAATCTCATCTGCACACTTTGGTGCGTTATCTAAAATATTGTTGTGGTGTGAACCTTCTGTTTTACCGTTATATAAGTAAACGCTAGCGTTTTGGTTGATAACGGGATTCTCTTTACAGAAGTTAACAAACTCTGGATACCAAAATGATCCACAGATAGAGAATATAGCACTAGGAATATTTGTGCGATACAAACTATACACGGCTGCCAGTCCGCCTAAAGAGTAGCCTCCATAAAAGATTTTGTTTGTATCGATAGAATACTTACTTTGAAGTTCTGGTAGAACTTTGTAAAATAGTTCATTGTGATATTCATCTGCTTGACCACCAAAGTCTTCTTCGCCTGAACGGATTGCAGTGGCCTGCCATGGCGTATAATCCACTAATCTATTTTCTGGTAGTAGACCGACAAGAATTGCTTTTTCTTTGAAATCATTGAAGTGATGAAGGTCACCATCATTGATTAGAATGAGTGGATATACGTGACGAGGATCATAGTTTTGTGGTAGTGATAGTTTTGTTTGAATCATCATCTTATTTCTTTAGGAATGAGTTGATTGATTCAAGAGCGTCAATCACAGATGGACCATAATCCATTAATTCATCATAAGAGATTGTTAGGATCTTACCATTCTTGATTGCTGGAACATCAGCGAGTACTGCGTTATTCTTCATCAGTTCTACAGCGTTAGCATCTAACTTCTGATTGCGGTCGCTTGTAACGTAGATGAATGAATTCAGGTGCAGATGTGACTAAGTTTTTCTAGAGTTAATCCAGAAGTACCTGTTGCGACATTTGTATAGCCAAATACGTTTAGAACACTTTCTTGTAGTGCTGACTTGTATGCACCGTATGTTTCATCATTGTATGCACACATGATGAGCGCATTCTTTAATTCCTTTGGTTGGTTTTTGTTAGCGGATAGTACAGAATCAACTCTTTCTTGTAGCTTCTTTAGCGTATGCGTTTGCTTTTTTTCTTGTACGTTGAAGATGATACCGATATTGATGATGTCTTCAATAACGTTGTTTTAAGCTTTTGTTCTGTGTTAGAAACAGATGCCTTTTTGGGAGTAGATGTTGATACCATTTTGGTTCCATGTATCTACAGTTCCAAGTGACTTGTCTGAGAACATCATGTTTCTGCCGATAATTGCATCTAGGGTTGTAGGAGAGTGCTACTTCTTGAGAAACTGTCTTCTTATCTCCGATGTGAGGAATCTTTTCGATTGCTTCAGCGTAGCTATCTGTAACCTTGTTATCTGGATCAAGCATACCAACAATCTTATCTTGTAGACCTAAATCAATTAGAATCTTTGTGGCAGATAGGTTGTTTGTAATAACGTGTTCAGGTGCTCGTTCAAATGTCTGTGTAATTTCTGTACCATCACCGTTGTATGTTGTGATTGTTACAGGATACTTTGTTTCTTCTGCTTTTGTTTCTGCTGTGTTTTCTGTTGTAGATGTTGTGCTTTCCTTTTGGGATGTTGTGGATTTGTTGCTGCAACCAATCAATGAGAATGATAATACTGCAGCGAGTGTAGCGTTTAATAATTTTTTCATGAGTTTTCCTTTCATATATACTCTATTAATGCCTGTTGATCAGGGGTCCATGTTAGTTTACAGTTGATGCCATATACATCATGCATCGATTGTTCTGTGATTGTTGTTTGTGGTGTTCCTTCATAGCGGATGGTACCTTGTTTCATCAGATAGATATAATCTGAATAGCGACATGCAAGTTGAATATCGTGTAATACCGCAAGAACATTGATATTTAAGTCTTTTACGATTTGCAGGATTTCAATTTGATATCGAATATCTAAGTGATTGGTTGGCTCATCCAATAGAAGTAGAGTTGGTTGTTGTGCGATAGCACGGGCTAAGGCAACACGTTGTTTTTCTCCCTCCGGATAAGGAGAGGTAGGAGCGGTCTGCTTTATCGAGCATGCCAACTTTCTGTAGTGCATCTTCAACGATTTCGTAATCTTTATGTGTTTCCGATTGCATAAACGGGATATGTGGTGTTCGACCAAGAAGAACCATATCTTTGACGCTACAATCGAAATTGATTTCATTGAACTGTGCTACAACCGCAATTTTCTTTGCGGCTTCTCTTAGGTGCAAATCATCAATGCTTTTGTCGTTGAATAAAATTTCACCAGAATCTCTTTTCAAAACACGATAGATATTCTTTAGTAGTGTTGTCTTTCCACAACCGTTTGGGCCAAGAATGGTAACGAAAGTGCTGTTTTATCTACATTGATGGAAACGTGGTCCAATATTTTTTTATCCTTGATGGAATAACATACATCTTTACAAGTTAGATCCATATTTAACCACCTTTCTGATTCTTGATGACAATGTAGACAAAGAATGGTGCACCAACAAGTGCTGTAAAGATACCAATTGGTAACTCCGCATTCGGTAAAAGACAGCGTGCTAGTACATCTGCCCATATCACAAAGAGACTTCCTAGGATGATTGAGATAGGAATCATCTTTTGGTGACTTTGTACCGACTAGAGTTCTAGCGATATGTGGTGTAATTAGTCCTACAAAGCCAATAATTCCACAGCTTGAAACGAGAATACCTGTGATAAATGATATGACTAGCATGTAAATCATTCTGTATTTCTGTAGAGAAATACCGAGAGTAATTGCGACTTCATCTCCCATGAACATCGCATTCATGATGCGGTGCTGTGTCATAAAGAAGATACAGGCAACTAGGACAATGATGAATGGAAGGATAATACTTCCCCAAGAGGAACTGGCAAGAGAACCCATAGTCCAGAATTTAATGGTCATCATATTGTCGGAGTTTGCGCCGATGGAGATGATGAAGTTAGAGATTGCACTAAAGAGGGCATTGACAACTACACCAGATAATACAAGACTTGTGGTTGTAATCTTTTTGCCTGCTGAAGCAATTACCAATACGATGATTGTCGCAATGATTGCGCCAAGGAAAGGCACCGAAACCAATAAAGGATTTAAGTCCTAGAATAATTAGGAGAGTTGCACCAAAGGTTGCACCTGCAGAGATTCCTAATATATATGGTTCAGATATTGGGTTATTTACCGTCGTCTGCATCGTACTACCACAAAGCGCAAGACCTGCACCAGCAATGAGCCCCATAATGACACGAGGCTACGCATATTCCATACAATCGCAATTGTAGATTTCGCAATATGATCTACATTTCCAATATGAAATAGTTGGTTGATGATAATCTGATATGTATCCGCAATAGGAATCTTTACAGCACCAAGAGATACGGCAACCAGTAAAGAGATACCCAAACAGACACATAAGAACAGTAATAGATATGGAAATGTAATATCACGTTTCGACTTCGCTATCATTAGAGTTTATGTCATACCTTTCAAGTAAGTTAGTTAGAAAAAACTAACCACCGTATCATTATAAATGGAAAGTTTATCATTTTAAATGTAGAATAATAAAAAAACATGGATAATTATGTAAAATATTATCCATGTTAGAAAGATTGTCTAAGGAAGAGGTAAAACTATGCAGAAAAAGGACTTTATGATTGCCTGCCAAAAGGAATATACCAGTCGTAAATTATTGATTACAGGTATTTCTATGCAGAAGAAAGAGAGTGGAAAACAGATTTCCTACGATACAACGCATAGTGCCTTTATTTATCCTCTTTCAGGAAGTGCGAAAATTTCGTTTAATGATCAAACTTTTCATGCAAGTCCAAATCATATTATCCACGGTGCGAAAAATCAGAGAGTTACATTTGAAGTAAGTTCAAAAGAACCATTTGTGCATTTGAATATCTACTATGACCCAGAGGTTCCCTGGCATGGTAGTAGCGATATCATGAATATGGTATATGAAATTTCTGCGCTTCAAGATAGTAGTTCCATTGAGTTATTGAATCGTTTACAGAATAGTGTCATTCGTGCAAACTGGGATGATCAGATTCAACGTAACTTAATCGCACAACAATTGATTCTCAGTTGCTTTGGTTATTCTTATATCAATCAAGAGTTATTACAAATTGAAAATGCGATTGAACTGATGGAGACTTCTTTATCATAAGAATTTAAAGTTAAAGGATTTAGCAGAAGCTGCACAGATGGATGAGGCGCATTTTTCCTATAAGTTCAATAAAGTTTACCATATTCGTCCAATCGACTATTTGATTCGTTTGCGATTAAGAAAAGCAGCCGATTTATTACTGAAGGGTTATTCAGTAACAGAGGCTGCTTGGAATGTAGGATATCAAGATCCATTATATTTTAGTCGATTGTATAAGAAACATTTTGGAATATCCCCAAGTTATACCTATCGGAATAAATGGGGAAATTGCATATCAAAGACAACCGAAAGAGAACTAACCTAAGATATGGAAGGCACTACGAATATCTTTGTCTTTTCCTAATACTAATAAAGGATTCTTCAGAGTTAAGTACATGTGAAGCTCCTGGTGTAACAGAGATATCGTCATCCTTCTTAATTGCGATGATATTGATGTTGTAGTGCTTACGAACATCTACCTGACCAATTGTCTTACCTAACCATTCATTTGGCACAGCGATTTCGAAATACTGCGAAGTCTTTGCCAATCTGAATGTAGTCAAATACATTATCACTGCTATAACGCATGGCAGTTAAGTTACCCATTAACTTTTCAGGATATACAACTGCATCTGCACCATTACGTAATAAGAACTTTTCTTGTGTATCACGTGCAGCACGGGATACAACTTTTCTTGCGCCTAATTCCTTTAGGTAGGATGTTATTTCTAAGGATGCTAAGAAGTTATCACCAACCGCAACGATACATACATCGAAGTTCTTAAGAGCCAAGTGTCTTTAAGAAGTCTTGGTTTGTCGCATCACCAACTTCAGCGTTTGTAACATAAGGTAATACTTCTCTTACCTTATCTTCATCATTATCAATACCTAATACCTGAATATCTAAATCATTTAACTTGCGGGCAATATGACGGCCAAAACGACCCATACCAATAATTAAAATCTGTTTCATACTCTCTCCTATTTAGCCTACGGCTACATTTTCTTCAATATATCTACCTAAACATTGATTGCGGAATGGGAACATACCATAAATCAGGGTGAGTCCTCCAATACGTCCAGCGAACATTAGGAAGATTAAGATGATTCTTGAAATAATCGTTAAATCACGTGTGATACCTAGGGTTAAACCTACGGTAGCGATTGCGGATGCGGTCTCATACATTGCGGTTATCATTGGAACATTCTCAATGACACTAATAATCATTGCGGCACCTACACATAATGAGATATATAACATCAAGATTGTGGCAGCGTTACGTACGACTGTCTCTGGGATTGTTCTGCCCGAAACTCTCTGTACGAGAACGATTTCTAAAGATTGCCATACTTGTTGTGACTAATACGAAGAAGGTTGTTATCTTCATACCACCACCAGTAGAACCTGGTGCAGCACCAATTAACATTAATATAATCTGTAAGAAGATACTGGATTCAGTCATCTTTGTAAGGTCTACTGTATTAAATCCAGCAGTACGTGGTGTTACAGATTGGAAGAAGGATGCTAGGATTCTTGACCCTAAAGGCATACCTGCAAAATCCACAAAGAAGAAGTAGATTGCAGGGAATACGACTAAGATTGCGGTCATCAATAAGATGATCTTAGACTGCATGTGATAACGATGTAGTTTGAACTTATATTCTTTGATATCTGCCCAAGTGGAGAAGCTTAAATCCACCAATCAGAATCAACGACATAATCGAAATATTGATAATTGGATTGGAAACATAACTTGTTAGGGATGAGAATGGTTCGCGTACACCCATTAAGTCAAAGCCCGCATTACAGAAGGCTGAGATGGAATGGAAGATACTGTACCAAATACCCTTGATGAGTCCAAAACTCTGGTATGAATGTAAATGACATGAGTAGGGCGAAGAAACCTTCGACCATAAATGTAATCTTAAAGATAAAGTGTAGTAAGCGGATAATACCACCAACTGCTGAAATTGAAATGGAGTTTGCCAAAGTGGAACGGGCAAGATACCCAATTCTTCTACCAGTGATAAGTGCAAGGGATGTGATAACAGTCACAACACCAAGTCCACCAATCTGAATCAGAATAATAATGACTAGCTGTCCAAAGAAGCTCCAATATGTGGCAGTATCGTATACAACCAATCCCGTTACACAAACACATGACGTGGATGTGAATAGTGCATTGATAAATGGTGTCCATTGACCAGATTGACTAGCAAATGGTGTCATTAGTAACAATGCACCAAATAAGATAATCGCCCCGAATCCCAGAATAATCATCTGTGGATATGTTAGATGTAGTTTATTTCTAAGAAAATTCATAATACCCTTTCAGAATGTAGTATATACGTATATGATACTATCATAACGACTAAAAATATTATAGTATTCTCAGCGTTTTATTACCAACATTATTTGTGAAAAAAATAAAGAGAAAAATACAAAGAATTGGGGTACAAAATACATGGAATTGAAAATTTTTATTTTGTTAGACACGGAAAAAAACCTTATTTAATCTGAAAGGTCGTATGCAGGGCTGGTGTGATAGTCCACTGCTAGAAGAGGGTATTCAACAGGCAGAAAATGTTGCGTCTGCACTCAGAAATGTGCCATTTAATCGTGCATATTGTTCAACCTCTGAAAGAGCTTGGGATACTGCGAAAGAAATCTGTAAGTATCATGATATTCCCTTGATTCTTACCAAAGGTTTAAAGGAGTTCTCTTTTGGCTCGCTAGATGGTGCTCGTAAGGAAGAAGTTTTTAGATTCTCCCGTTCTTTGATGATTGGTCATCAGAAAGGTGGGGAAACAAAGTGCAGGATTTGCAAAACGCGTTCGTACCACAATGCAGAGTATTGTTGAGGAATCTAGTGATGGTGATACCATTCTTCTAGTTAGTCATGGTGCTTACGCAGTGCGTATACTAGAGATTTTATTCGGTATGAATTTAGATGAGTATGTAAATCGCTGTAAAGAACAGAATCGTTGGCTCATGCCTAATACTGGTATGTTGATATTCCATTATAAGGATGGAGAGTTCTTCTTAGACCAAGAGCCAATTGATGTAAATGAGTATCGTCAAACTCTATCATCCAAAGACAATTGATATTTACTTGATGCGCCATGGGGAAACAAGATTCAATGTACAGGAACGTATTCAAGGTAGATGTGATAGTCCTTTAACTGAAAGAGGTATTCAAGAAGCACAAGAGGCAGCTGAGAAGTTAAAGGATATCCATTTCTCTACCATTTATGTTTCAACGGCTGAAAGAGCACGGGATACTGCAGAAATTGTCTCTCAGTATCACCCAGAAAATATTGTTTATACAAAAAAGATCTGTGAGGTAAATTATGGTGATCTTGAGGGTTTAACATTCAAAGAGGCAGATCCCTAGTAGTAAACGTTTTATGGATACGCATTATGGTGACGTAGGTGGTGAGGAACATAGCGATGTTACAAAGCGTATGTATTCAATGTTCCAAGAAATCTATGATACGCATCAAGATCAAGATAAAGTATTACTGGTTTCTCACGGAGACTTCTATCTTGTATGTCTAGAAGCCTTATTTGGATTAAAGAAGGAGGATATTTTCCAAGAAGCCTCCGAACTTGGTATTCATCCAGTTCCAAACTGTGGAATTGCACACTTTAGAATGACAAGTAATCAATATGAACTCATTCAAAAGATGAGCGACTGATCAATACATAAGACAATATGGCGTAACATATGTTGTCTTTTTGTAACGTCAGTAGAAGGTATAAAATAATTTGAAATAATTTTTGATAATGCAGTAGAAGGTATAAAATAATTTGAAATCACTTTTTGATAAAAACGATAATCTTTGTTGACAGGAAGGTTAGTGTTTGCTAACATACAGTTAGCACAGGCTAACTGATGTCTCACTCTTTCCATCACACACTCCTTTATACATCAGTACCTGCGTGTTCCGGAACCCTTTATTTACAAGTCATGGGCAGACTTGTAGAAAATCTAATTGACATAATGTCCGGAAAAAATCCATGCATATCCGTGTCCTCCTCAAATTACACTGGAATATGCGAAATAATGAAGAATATTGTAAGGACGGGGCATCCAAGCAATATTCTTTTTCTTTCATTATAAAAAGTGATATGATTAATTGCGTGAACAGGGGTGCATGCATGCTGAGAAAAACCCTTATCACCTGATCTAGGTAAAGCTAGCGTAGGGAGTTCAGTTCTTTAATTCCTTGCGCCTTCAAAAATGGAGGTGTATTTTTTTATGAAAAACGATCAGATTAAAAAAAGATTGCATTTATGGCAATCTACATGGCGTTATATGTAACGCTAAAAAAATGGTAGGAAATATGATACCTTTCCTACAGATGCCTAATGGTGGATCAATTGAACTTGAATTAATTCCACTTATGATTGCATCGTATCATCTTGGTTGGAAGCATGGAGCACTGTGTGGACTTGCTTCATTCTTACTAACAATTGTATTAGGTTTCCCAATGTACTTTGTTCAACCAATGCAGATTGTATTAGACTATGTACTGCCAATCAGTATTGTTGGAATGGTGTCATTGTTTAAACCGTTTGAACATGCAAGCAAACCAGTGGTATTAACTGTAGTATCTTTAATTGGTTTATCTGCTTGTGCTGCTGTATATTATTCTTACGGTATGAATTTAATGGCTCTAGTAGGTGGTATCGTACTAGCTGGATTAGTGATTGCATTAGGTCTATTCCTAACAAGCACAAAAGGTCACTTTGGTATTGTGATTGTGATGGTAATCAAGTATTTCTCTACAGTTATTTCTGGTGCCTATTTCTGGGCAGAGGGTACTGCAGCAGGAAGTTTACCAGCATGGACATTCTCTCTAGGTTATAATCTTTGGTATAACTTAGTAACGATGATCGTCTGCTTATTGATGGTTCCGGTACTAATGAGCAGAATTAAAAAAAGCAAATATCCAAGGAATGTAACAGATTGGCACAAGCCAGTCTGTTTTTTGGCTATAATAGAGGCGGAGGATTTGATATATGACAAAATATATATTTCTAGATATTGATGGCACCTTATATAGTCCAACAACCAATGAAACACCTGAGAGTGCTTTACGTGCAATCCATAAAGCAAGACAGAATGGGTCATAAAATATTCTTATGTACAGGAAGAAGTCTAGCAGAGATTGTGACATATCTAGAATATGATATTGATGGTTATATCCTTGCGGCTGGTGCGAAAGTATATGCTGACCGTAAATGTATCTATGATAATCCAATTTCAAAAGAAGAACTCAAGTACCTAAAAGATACAATTAATGGTATGGGTCTTGGATATGGCTTTAGAAGGAAATGCAGGAGCGTATGGGAATGAATTAGGTTATGAATTCTTACTCAAATACTTCTCATACCAAATGCAAGCCATGAGGAGAAAGTACAGAAATGCGATGGCAAATTGTATCTATCCAGAAGAGGCAGCGCACGAAGATGATGAGATATACAAAATCTGTGTATACAGTGAAGATGGACATGAGTTTGATCAGTTAGAAGAAGTTCTACATGATCACTACATTCTTACACATGTTATCGAAGACCCAATCAAGAAATTCTATGGTGCGGAGATAACAAACAAAGATATCAATAAGGGCAACAGGTATTCAAAAGGTATTGGAATATTATCACGCAGATCGTAGTGATGCGATAGGCATTGGTGATAGTGGAAATGATATTCCGATGTTATCCTATTGTGGTGTATCTATTGCGATGGGAAATGGTGCAGAGAGTGTTAAGGCTATCGCTGACTATGTCACGAAAGATATTCTCGATGATGGTATTTACCATGCATTCAAACACTTTTGGATTAATCGACTAAAGGAGAAAAAATCTATGAAGGTCGGTATCGTTGGAAATGGAATGATCGTTCCTATCGCAATTGAAGCGATGCAAAGAGGTGAGATTGCAGTTACGGCACTATGGTGTCGCAATGAATTAAAGGGAAAACCAATTGTAGAAAAGTATCAGATTCTAAATCAGTACACAGATTATCAAGCATTTTTTTAAATGATCATTCATTTGATACAGTCTATATTGGTTTAACCAAATGCTATTACATTATCAATACGCAAAGGATGCAATTCTTGCGGGAAAAGCATGTTATTGTGGAGAAAACCATTTTACTGTAACTGTAGCAGAAGCCAAAGAACTACAAGCACTAGCAGTTAAAACATGAATGCATGTTATTTGAGGCAATCCTTTCTAGATATAGTAAAAACTATGAACATCTAAAAGATGAACTACCAAAGATTGGAAATATTAAACTGATACAAGCAAACTTTAGTAAGTATTCCAGTCGCTATGATGAATTTAGAAAAGGTATCATTACACCAACCTTCGATAAAGCACATGCTGGTGGAGCACTTATGGATTTGAATGTGTATAACATTCACTTTGTGGTTGGTTTATTTGGCATGCCAAAGAATGTGCAGTATTATCCAAATCTAGCAGAGAATGGAGTAGATACATCAGGTATCTTAATGATGGAATATCCTAACTTCCAAGCTGTATGTACAGCCGCAAAGGATTCTACATCTGATCCATTTGTAATCATCCAAGGTGAAGAGGGTACAATCATGTATCCAGAAAGACCGGGTTATGTTCGATATGGAGAAACTTCATAATCATCTTGCAAATCTTACAGAAGAGATTGATATTGTTGTAGAGGAAGATCCAATGAAGAATGAATTCCTATATATGCAGGAAATCATAGCTACAAAAAATAGAGAACAGATGAATGCGTGGTTAGATAAATCCATCATGACGGTAGCTGTTTTAGAACAAGCATTACAATCAATTTCAAAGGGTTAGATATATTCGTATCTAACCCTTTGTTAATTTATTAACGCACTTTCTTGCAAGAAGAAATACATGAGCGTATAATTCAGTTAGTTAACTAAACTAACTTTAGAAAAGAGGAAAATGTGAGATATCGGATTAATCCGCTTGTTTTTAATTTTTCTACAATATATTGATTCCATGTATCTTGATGTTTGTGCATGATAAATGGATTCCTTTATATTTCTTTATTGTCAGTAGTTTATTTTTTTGCTTTACATGAAGAAATATAAAAAGACTATGTAAAGTTATCATCATTACAATTTTTATTCTATTTAGGGACAACAGCTTTTGATGTTGAGTAACGTTGAGGTAGTACAGTTTGTTTCAATGTTATTTATGATGATTGTTCGATTGATGCCAACATATATTGTGGCTCTTATTTTGATGTATGATTATCAACCATCTGAAGTGATTTCTGCCTTACAGAGTATCCATGTACCAAGAGCGTTCATTATAGCGTTAAGTATTACGTTACGATATATACCAACATTTTTTAGAGAGTTGCGTTACATCAATGAGTCGATGAGATTACGTGGGATTCGTTTTGAAATGAAAAATATCATAAAGAGTTTTGGGTATTTTGTGGTACCACAATTATTTCGCTGTTTGATTTTGGCGGATGAATTAACATCTGCAGGACTGTGCAAGGGAATTGATTGCACAGGAAGAAGAACGTCATATTACAATATTCGCTTTGGAATGAAGGATGCGCTTGTTACAATTGCGATTTGTTTAGGACTAGTGGGAGAAATGTTATGGATTCGTATGTCGTAGAGGGTAAGAACATTTCCTTCCAATATCAAGATAGTTTGGAAGGAATTCAAGATGTTCATTTTGCGCTACAGCCAGGTGAAATCATTTTGGTGACTGGTAATAGTGGTAGTGGTAAATCTACATTCCTGAAATGTCTGAATGGACTGATACCGCGTGTCGTAGAAGGAAAACTACAAGGGGAAATCTTACTCAATGATCAAAATACAAAGGATATGACAATGGCAGAGATTAGTCGTCATGTCAGTTCTGTATTTCAAAATCCACGTAGTCAATTCTTTACAACGAATACAACTCAGTGAACTTGTATTCAGCATGGAGAATTATGGATATAAGAAAGATGTGATGGAAGCACAGCTTCAACAAGTTACTACATTGCTAAAAATTCAAAATTTATTGAATCGTGACATCTTTCAATTATCCGGAGGAGAGCGCCAAATGGTAGCGATAGCCTCCGCAATGATGTTGGGACAAAAAATTATCTTGTTAGATGAACCATCTGCCAATCTAGATTATCGCAATACCTATGTATTTAGAGGGTTGGTTGAGAAATTAAAACAAGAAGGGTATACCGTCTTGATTGCGGATCATCGCTTCTATTATCTAAGTGGATTAATCAGTCGTGTTTCTATTTGATGATGGTAAGATGCAAATCTTCAATAGTGAACAGGCTATTTAAAAGATTCAAACTATGATACACGAAGCTTTGATTTAGTTTGCGATGGATATTCCATTTCAGACATCTAGTGAAAAGAAAGAGAAAGTTCTTTCACTAGAGGATATTTCATACAAGGATATCTTGCAAGGCATATCACTCGATTTCTTTACCAATGAAGTTACTGCAATCATTGGCACAAACGGAGTTGGTAAGACAACACTTGCAAGACTACTTTGTAAGAGTATCCCATGCACGCATGGAAAAATAATTGGAGAAATGCCTTTCTATATTATGCAAGATGCAGATTATCAATTATTTGGTACATCTGTACAAGCAGAGCTTGAAATCGCTGATCATAAAATAAATCACAAAGATATTAGGGATGTAATGGATTATCTGCAACTGACAAAATATGCTGATACACATCCATTCTCTTTGAGCGGTGGACAGAAACAACGGATTCAGGTTGCACTAGGAATCTTGAGTAATCGTAAAGTTATCATTTTCGATGAACCTACCAGTGGATTAGACCTTTCATCCATGCGTAGAGTCGCAAAAGAAATTCAAGAATTAAAAAAGAAGGCGTGTGTCATTGTTATATCACATGATTATGAGTTTATTCGTCATATCAGTGATCGTGTTGTGTATTTAAAAAATAAAACAATACAGAAAGATATTCCACTTGATGCGGAACATCTATCTGAATTCAATCAAATTTTTATAGAAATGAGGGATGAAAAATGAATTTGAAGATGAAGGATTTTGTATTACTTGCGTTACTAACAGCCTTATATGTAATTGTGTATTTTGTAGGGAGCGATGTTGATATCACTAATAGGACCATTTGGAGATTCCATTAGTCCGGGCATATGTGGATTACTGTCTGGTGCCATCCTTGTGTTTATAACACGCAAGATTGGTAAAATGTGGCAGTTTACCATCATGGAACTGATCGTGATGGCTGTATTCGCACTGATGGGTTCAGGATATTTACCATGGTTTATTACATCGATGATTGGTGCGGTATTAGCTGATGTAATCGCATCTACATCAGAAAAAGCCTAGTGTATTAAAGGTTGCGATTGCGTCAGGTCTTATCCATGTTGGTAATGCTTTAGGTGGTATCATTCCTGCATGTTTCTTTGCGGAACAATATATGAATGAGTGGATTGCAAGAGGACAAAAACCAGAACAAATGCTAGCTATGGTAAAAGCAGCACAGGGTACAATGGGAATCCTTGCGACAATCATTACCTTCGTACTATCCGTGATTGGCGTATACATTGGCTATGCAATATTAAAGGGACATTTAAAAGAAAAGTAATTAAAATTGTTTTTATAGAAAAGAGGGATAAACAATGCGTTTGAAAATGAAGGATTTTGTATTACTTGCTTTACTGACAGCGTTATACATCATTGTGTATTTTGTGGCAATGATGATAATTTCGCTTATGGGTCCATTTGGACATGCGATTAGTCCAGGTGTTTGTGGACTATTATCTGGGTGCAATCTTAATCTTTATCAGTCGTAAGATTGGCAAAATGTGGCAGTTTACCCTGATGGAACTCATTATTATGGGTGTATTCGCACTGATGGGAGCTGGTTATCTACCTTGGTTTATTACATCGATGATCGGTGCGGTTTTAGCAGATGTGATCGCATCTACTTCAAGTAAGCCAAGTGTGCTAAAGGTCGCAATAGCGTCAGGTCTTATCCATGTTGGAAATGCTTTAGGTGGTATCATTCCTGCATGTTTCTTTGCGGAACAGTATATGAATGAATGGATTGCAAGAGGTCAAAAGCCAGATCAAATGTTAGAGATGGTCAAGGCAACACAAGGTGTAATGGGAATTCTTGGAACCGTTATTACATTCGTATTATCCGTAATCGGTGTATATATTGGCTATTCAATATTAAAGGGACACCTGAAGGAGAACTAAATGGAGATTGAAGAGAAAATAAAAGAAGATGTTAAGCGGTCGATAGAAACGAAGAAAAAGGATGCCATTAGTCCAAGTTTGGTCAATAAATGGTTGTTCTCCTTCGCTCCACAGTTACAAGGAAAAAAATGCGTATATCGATTATGCTTGCATGTTTTGGTGAAAGTTTAAAGTTTACATCTTATTTCTTTGCGGCATATGTCGCAACCGCAGTGATTACAAATCATATAGATTTTCAGAAGATTTACTTATATGGGGGATTAACACTGCTAGCTCTTGCGCTACAATGCACACTAACATGTTTATCTAGTGTGAAGAGTCATCGAATTTCATTTGAGATTCTTAGAAGTATTCGTGAAAAATTAAGTGAGAAGTTAGAACGTGTTCCACTTGGGTATGTTACATCAACACCGATAGGATATTATAAAGCGCTAATCGTTGATCGAGTTGGCTCTTTGGAGGATTGGATTGCGCATGTTATGCCAGAGTTACCTTCTCGTTTGTTACACCCAATTCTAGCAACCATCCTTCTATTCGTGGTGGATTATCGCTTAGGTCTAGCATGTTTTGTGAGTGTTCCATTTATGATTTTGGGATTTATCATCATGTATCATAACAGTGATGAGCGTATGTATACTTGGCTTAATTCGAATCAAGATTTAAATGCTCGAATCGTTGAATATGTAAATGGAATTCATGTCATTAAGACGTTTGGACAGAGTAGACGTAGTTATCAAAAGTTTACAGATTCTGTTAATTACTACTTCTCCTCTACATTAGATTGGTGGAGACAAAGTTGGATTGCGATGGCTATATTATTTGCGTTTGTAAATTCACCAATTCTTGGAACATTGCCAGTTGGTTTATATTTGTACTCACAACAAATCATCAATATGTGGCAGTTAATGTTAGGCTTAATCCTACCATTATCGATTATTCCAAATGCATTCCAAATCATGATGAGTATGGAAATCTACTCCTCAATTGAAACGGGATTCCGCATGATTCGTAAAGTGCTTACGATGCCTGAGCTTGTAAGACCTAATCAGGAGGTAACACTATCAGATCAATGTTATCGATTTGAAAATGTATCATTTCTCGTATGAAAAGGGTATTGAAGTATTACATGATATCAACTTTGAAGTAAAACCAAATTCTGTATTTGCGATTGTTGGAGAAAGTGGAAGTGGAAAGTCTACAATTGCCAAGTTAATGGCTGGATTCTTTGATGCGGATGATGGAAGAATTTACTTTGGTGACCAAGATGTCAAAATATACCAACATCACAACTTATGAAACATGTAGCCTATGTTGCACAAGACAACTTCTTATTTGATACAAGCATCCGTGAGAATCTAAAGATCGCAAAAGCAGACGCAACGGATGAAGAGATTCAAGCGGCTTTGAAAGCAGCGAACTGCTTAGAACTAATTGAACGGTTGCCAGAAGGCTTAAATTCAAATGCGGGTGATTGTGGAAAGTTTCTCTCGGGTGGTGAAAGACAACGTATTACGCTTGCTAGAGCGATGCTAGCGGATGCGCAGTGCATCATACTAGATGAAGCTACTGCATATGCAGATGTTGAAAATGAAGCGAAGATTCAAGAAGCGCTAAGCAGATTAATGAAGGATAAGACACTGATTGTTGTGGCTCATCGACTGAATACAATTGTAGGTGCTGATCAAATTATGGTGTTAGGTCATGGCAAGATTGAAAGCATCGGTACCCACAAAGAATTAATACAGAATTCTTCTGCGTATCAAAAACTATGGCAAAGCTACAGTGGTAAGGAGGTGGTTGAATGAACTACTTTCGTAGATTATTTGAATTAGTTGGAAAAGATAAAGTGAAGTTTATCTTTGGCTTATTCTTTGCGTTCTTCAAAAATTTTAGTTTTATGTTTATCTTTGGTGCGTTGTATATTGCGTTCTTGAACATACATGCACTAACAGCTACGGTGATATGGAATTGCCTGATGATTATGGTTGGGAGGTATCTTATTCCACTTTGTGTTCCGTTACTTGGAGGATATCCTTGTTTCGGCGGAAGGCTATGTCATGTTTAGAAATTTCCGCTTGCAGGTAGGAGATGAATTAAAGAAAGCTCCGTTAGGATATTTTGATGACGCAAAACTAGGAAATATTCAAGGCGCTATGACGACATCAATAAACGCACTTGAAAACTTTACCATGATGTTAGTCACTGGCGTGATTGCTGGATTTGGAATTTCCATCTTATTAACCATTGCAATGTTAAAGATGAATGTAACGTTAGGGTTATTCATGATTCCAGTGTTAGTGATACTATCATTTACATTAGGCAAACTTTATAAAATCGCAATGAGAAATGTTCCGCTACAACATAAAGTTGAACAAGAGATGAATTTTGCGGTAATCGATATGATTCGTGGTATGTCTGTTTTAAGAACATATCCGATTAACGAAGATAATCCTGTTAAGAAATATGATTCAAGAAAAGGCAAAAGACCTTTATGCAAAGAAAAAGGAAAGTTGATGTTCGTTGTGAGGTAGAGTTTTCATGGCGTGCTAAAATTTATAGTTTTATCGTAAATGCCGCGAGTGTTATCTTAATCATTCTTACAGTTCATCTATACATGCATGATGAGATTAACTTCGCAAATTGTATGACTATGTTGGTTGGGTCTTATTTAATCTTCTTGGGCTTAGCTCCATTAAGTGATACAGCCTTCTTATACGCAAAGATTCCAGGTCAACAAAAGTACTTAGATGATGTATTCCAAATTCCTCAATTAGAGGAAGGTACGCAAACTGTAATGGATGGACCTTTGGATATTCGCTTTGACCATGTGTGGTTTGGTTATCGTAAAGATACACCTGTCATCAAAGATCTTAGTTTTGAAATTAAACAAAATGAAAAAGTCGCAATTGTAGGACCTAGTGGATGCGGTAAGACGACAATTGTCAATCTTCTCTCACGATTCTGGGATGTAGATAAGGGAACGATATATCTAGCAGGGAAGGATATTCGTGAGTATACAGTAGAGACATTGTTTAAACAGATGTCTGTCGTATTCCAGGATGTATATTTATTCAACGATACGATTATGAATAATATACGCTTCGCAAAACCAGAAGCGAGCGATCAAGAAATCTTTGACGTATGTAAAAAAGCACGTTGTGCAGAGTTTATATCAAAACTTCCACAGGGTTATGAAACTATCATTGGTGAAGGTGGTGCCAACCTCAGTGGTGGTGAAAAACAACGCATCAGTATCGCTCGTGCATTGTTAAAGGATGCGCCAATCATTCTGCTAGATGAAGCTACGTCGAGTGTAGACCCAGAAAATGAGGCAGAAATTTTGGCTGCGATTGATGCACTGTGTAAAGGAAAGACAGTTATATCAATTGCACATCGCATTAGTACAGTAGAAAATGTAGATCATATACTCGTCATTGATGATGGTTCTCTACAAGAAGAAGGAAAACATGAGGATCTGATTCAGAATGGTGGAATCTATGCTGGCTTTATCAAATCTCGTAGAGACGCAAAAGGTTGGCGTATTGAGAATTAGATAACTATGCATGAATGGTAGATATAAAATCTACCATTTGTTAATTTATTAACTTAGTTCTTGCAAGGAGAAATACATGAGCGTATAATTCAGTTAGTTTACTAAAACTAACTGAAAAATGATAGTGTTCTATGATGCTTGCATGTTATTCGGATTATAACTAACATTGTTGGAATTTCTAAACAAAAATAGTGAGAATTTCACAAATAAAAAAATAATCTGATAATATCATTGGACGTATAAACCGCTTTCATTTAAAATGAAAAACGTTAGGTAGACGGAGGAGAAGACAATGCTAAATAATGAAAAATGGCAAGGCTTCCAGGGAAGAAACTGGAAGGAAGAATGCAATGTTCGCGACTTCATCCAAGCAAACTACAAACCATATGATGGTGATGAGAGTTTCTTGGCTGACGCAACAGATGCGACTAACAAGCTTTGGGGAAAATTACAGGAATTGCAGAAGGCTGAACGTGCTAAGGGTGGCGTTCTAGATGAAGAGGCTGATGTAGTATCAGGCTTAACTGCGTATGGCCCAGGCTATATTGATGAATCCTTAAAGGATTTGGAAAAGGTTGTAGGTCTTCAAACAGATAAGCCTTTAAAGAGAGCGTTTATGCCTTATGGTGGTATCCGTATGGCAGAAGAAGCTTTATCTACTTATGGCTATACACCAAATCCAGAATTACATAAGATTTTTACAGAGTATCACAAGACACACAACCAAGCAGTATTTGATGCATATACACCAGAGATGAAGATTGCTAGAAGCAGTCACGTTATTACTGGTTTACCAGATACTTATGGACGTGGACGTATCGTTGGTGACTACCGTCGTGTAGCTTTATATGGTGTTGACCAATTGATCGCGTGGAAAGAAGAAGATAAGTTAAACTGTGGCGATGGTACAATGGTGGATGATATCATCCGTCAAAGAGAAGAACTATCTGAACAAATTCGTGCATTAGAAGGCATGAAGAAGATGGCAGCTGTATACGGATATGATATTTCCGGTCCAGCATCCAACGCGAAGGAAGCAGTTCAGTGGTTATACTTCGGTTACTTAGCAGCTATCAAGACACAGAATGGTGCTGCGATGTCTGTAGGACGTATTTCTACATTCTTAGATATTTATATCGAAAGAGACTTAGAAGCAGGTACATTAACAGAAAGCGAAGCACAGGAATTAATTGACCATATCGTTATGAAGTTCCGTATGGTTAAGTTTGCTCGTATTCCTGCATATAATGAATTATTCTCTGGTGACCCAGTATGGGCAACACTAGAAGTTGCAGGTATGGGTATGGATGGTCGCTCTATGGTTACAAAGAACGACTTCCGTTTCTTACATACATTAGAAAATATGGGTCCTTCACCAGAACCTAACTTAACAGTATTGTACTCATCCCGTTTACCAGAAAACTTCCGTAAGTATGCGGCTAAGATCTCTGTCACAACAAGTTCTATTCAGTATGAAAATGACGATGTAATGCGTCCCTGAATGGGGAGATGATTACAGCATCTGCTGCTGCGTATCTGCTACACAGACAGGTAAGGAAATGCAGTTCTTCGGTGCTCGTGCAAACCTTGCAAAAGGCACTTCTATACGCTATCAATGGTGGTGTAGATGAGAAGAGCTTCAAGCAAGTTGGACCAGCATATCGTCCAATTACTTCTGAATACTTAGACTACGCTGAAGTAGAAGCGAAGTATCTACAGATGTTGGATTGGTTAGCAGGTTTATATGTAAACATCTTGAACCTCATCCAATACATGCATGATAAGTATTACTATGAAGCAGCTGAAATGGCTTTAATTGATACAGATGTTAGAAGAACATTCGCTACTGGTATTGCAGGATTCAGCCATGTTATTGACTCACTATCCGCAATCAAGTATGCAAAGGTTAAGACAGTTCGTGATGAAAATGGATTAGTTGTTGACTATGAGATTGAGGGAGACTTCCCTAAGTATGGTAATGATGATGACCGTGCAGATGAAATTGGTGTATGGTTATTAAAGACATTCATCACAATGATTAAGAAGCACCACACATACCGTAACTCAGAAGCTACAACTTCAATTTTGACAATCACATCAAATGTTGTTTACGGTAAGTACACAGGTAATATGCCAGATGGCCGTCGTGCTTGGACACCACTAGCTCCAGGTGCTAACCCATCTTATGGTGCAGAACAGAATGGATTACTTGCATCACTGAACTCACTAACAAAGCTTCCATATCACTGGGCATTAGATGGTATTTCTAATACACAGACAATGGATCCTAATGCATTAGGTCATAGTGATGTTGAAAGATCTAACAACCTTGTAAACGTATTAGATGGTTACTTTGACCAGGGTGCTCACCACCTCAACGTTAACGTCTTCGGTAAGGAGAAGCTCGTTGATGCGATGGAACATCCAGAGAAGCCAGAATACGCTAACTTCACAATCCGTGTTTCCGGATATGCAGTTAAGTTTATCTCTCTAACAAGAGAACAACAGTTAGACGTTATCGCAAGAACATTCCACGATCATATGTAATCGTTCTTGTGTAAAACAGGACTATAGTTTGGTAAAATGACTCTGTTATCTACAGAGTCATTTTTATCAAAAGATATAAAGGAGTGAGAATATGAAAGGACGCATACATTCATTTGAAACCTTCGGGGCAGTTGATGGACCTGGAGTACGATTTATCATATTTTTAAAAGGTTGTAATATGCGCTGTAAATATTGCCATAATCCAGATACTTGGGAGATGGCTGGAGGAGAACTCTATACCGCAGAAGAAGTATTACAGAAGGCATTACGCTATAAAAAAACTACTGGGTCAATGGTGGTGGAATCACTGTATCTGGTGGAGAAGCTTTATTACAAATAGATTTCATGATTGAACTATTTGAACTAGCACATAAGCATGGTATCCACTGTACTTTAGATACAGCGGGCAATCCATTTACATATGAAGAGCCATTCTTCTCAAAGTTTGAACGATTAATGAAAGTAACAGACTTAGTACTCTTCGACTTAAAAAGAGATTGATGATAAAGTACATCGATATCTAACGGGTGCTTCCAACGAAAAATATTCTAGAGTGTGCGAAGTATCTTTCAGATCATCATATTCCAATGTGGATTCGACATGTTCTGGTTCCAGGCATTACCGCAAATGAAGAGGATTTAAAGAAACTCAGAGAATTTATCGACACGTTAGATTCCGTTGAAAGAGTAGAAGTGTTACCATATCATGTATTAGGTATCTCGAAATACGAAAAGATGGGAATTAGTTATCCTCTAATGGATACGCCACAACCTACAAAAGAACAGATTGAAACTGCAGAGAGGATTTTGGGGGTGAAGAAATGAGTGATATTCTCGGCATTGAAAAGAAAAGAAACTTACGTGATCTAGGTGGATACAAGACCCAAAATGGTAAACATGTTAAGAAAGGGTATTTCTTTCGTAGCAGTCGCTTAATGGACTTTGATCAAACAGAACTTGAAATCTTGAATTCTTTACATATCAAGAAGATTTATGATTTACGTTCAAAGGAAGAAGTGAAGGATGCACCAGATCCAGAGTTACAAGGTGCCGAATATATTCATTCATCTGCTGCAGCACGTGCTGATGGAACAGAAGTAAACTTTTCGCCAGCTGCACTCATTGCGGAAAATGTTTATTCTAAAGAAAGCAATGATGAATTTACACATAAGGTGTATGGTAACTTACCATTCTCTTATGCATATAAGAAAATATTTGAGGATATCATAGCCGGTAATGTACCAATCTTATTCCATTGTTCTGCAGGAAAAGATCGTACAGGAATTGCGGCAATCTTAATTCTACTAGCACTTGGTGTGGACGAAGAAACAGCGATGTATGACTACATGTTAACAAACGAATACCGTAAGGAATATATCGAACGTTTCAAGAAGGATTTTCCACTTACAAAAAAATAGATGGGGAACTTGCAGGGTATGTTACTGGCGTATGAGGGAGTAACATACACCAATGCGGCATATTCACTAAAATGTATCAAAGAGAAGTACGCTAGCTATGATGAATACTTCGAAAAAGAATACAATCTTGATAAAGACGCATTACAAAAGATTAAGAGACTTATACACAGAATAAGCGGCAGAAATATCTGTCGTTTTCTATATGTTGTTTTGTATTATTTTTGCGAAAGGTATATGATTACATATGGAGAAATATAATGGAATTATCAAAGAAAACAGAAAAAAACTTGATAGCGAATATATTAAAAGAATGGAATACCAATACTAATATTGTTGTTTATTCTGAACTTTCTTTTTATCAAGAAACAAGAAAAATATGACTTTGTAGGGGTTTGGTTTCCGGATTATGAAGATGATATTACTATCCAATTTAATCCAGATTATTCAGGCGTTTATTATGATGATCTTACAAAGATTGCCTTTTCACTGGAAGAACCATGGTAACCAACTTGAGATGACAATGAATGATGAAACGAAAGTCTATCGCTATACGATAGAAGGGAAAGATATCCACCTACAATCGGATGATGAATCCTTCATTCTATATAAATACGGAAATTAATTAGCAATCATTTAATTATTGTGACAATTATAAAAAGCCTTTAAATAAAGGCTTTTTATATTATGAATATAATTTAATAAAAATATTTAAAAAAATTAGCACTTAAGTATTGACAGTGCTAAAAAAATATGAGTATATTAGTATGTGTAAGGTGAAAGACCTTAGGAGGTATATGATATGAAATATATGACAACAAGAAAGAATGATTTATTCAATGATATGTTTGATGATGTGTTTAGAGCTCCAGTATTCACAGGAAATAATATTTTAAAGACAGATGTTCGTGAGAAAGATGGAAAGTACATCTTGGAAGTAGAAGTTCCTGGATATAAGAAAGATGAAGTATCTATTAGCTTATTCAATGGTAATCTAACAATCAGCGCTGCTCGTTCATCTTCTAATGAAGAAACTGATGATAAGGGTAGAATCTTACGTCAGGAAAGATTCAGCGGTAGTACATCTCGTACATTCTATGTAGGTGATGCAATTAAGGATACAGATATCCACGCTTCATCTCGATAATGGTATCTTAAAGATTGAGTTACCAACAGAACAGAAGAAAGAAGAAGAAACAAAGAAATTTATCGAAATTCTATAACTGGAAGAAATTCCAGTTTTTCTTTTGCATATGAAGAAATTTGATTAACTAATAATTTTTGATTTATGTACAGAACAAAAAGAAATGGTTAATATTAACTGATTTGATCAAGTATCAATTGTGCAATTAAAAAGTGATACAAGCTTTGAAGAACGCTGTGTTTTCATCTGTATCAATCTCATTTGCATGAATGAAAATTGAAATTTCATTGGCTATTGAAGAATTTAATCTACTATTGCTAATCCAAACAATCTTTGATTTATTTTTACTAAAATTGTTAATGACAGGGAAATAAGCCTTATGCATATGTTCTGTAAATAGAATAATTAAATCATTTTTCTGTGGAATTGTTTGAAAGTGGTAGGAGAACATCTTTCCACTCAAGAAGTATCGATGGATAGTCGAGGGACATCAACACTTCATGCATGTATTTAGCGGGAACAGAGGACATGTTACGACCATAAATATATATGGCACTTGAATTTTTTTATGAATTCACAAATTTTTAAAAATTTTTGAATTATCTAATGAATCAAAGATAGCTTTAATTTTGTCTTTTGCATGATGTGTATTATATATTTCTTGAGTGGAACTTGTATATAAACTTTGCTTAATAGAATATTTAAAATCGCTATAGGATGCGTATCCCTAATTTTTTTAGTAATCTAATAATGCATGCATTTGAACAGAATGATCTCTTCGCAAGCTCGGATATTCCCAAACTAGGTATTATAGAAATATTATCTAGAATAAATTTATATGCTTGTAGTTCTGTTGCTGAAAGTGACGAAATATTTGCTGTTTCTAACATAAAGTTATTTCCTTCCTAGCTTCTCGCGATATAAGTTTAATAGAATATCAATCACAAAGAATATAACAAATCTCGAAGTATATTCTGCTCCATTATTATCTTTGGTGATGTGAAAAAGCGGATGTTATATTGGCAACTATTCGATAAATCGTTTTGCGAAAAAGGAGAAATTGATACACATGTAAGACCGTGCGAAGAGGCGTTTTTTTGCGAGTTGTGCAGTTTTTAATGGAAGTGCCTGAGGCACTAATAAAAAAATAAATATAGTATCTTTTTGACGATTGAAAAGAGATGATTAGCCGTCTTTGGCGAATGAACTTGAAATACATTATGACGTCCACAAAGAAGTAATTGTCGTTCGAGATAATCTAAGACGGTATCTGTAATACCGCTAGGGTAATATAAATATAAATCTCGGTTAGAATCTAAGAGAGAAATGATACTGTGAATATCATCTGAAGTTGTAAAACTTAAAGACCCTTCGATGTCAGTTAGGATATTCTTTGTAATGTTTTTCTAATGATGTCGCCTTTTTCTTTTGCGGCTGGATGAGCTATTGGACTTGGTACGGATATTATATTTTTAATTCAGAAAATCCAGAAAATCCTATCTTTTTACAAAAACGCAAAATTGAGCTTGAAGATACATGCACATTATTTGAAAAATTGTTGAATAGTTTGGCATGAAATAGCAGTCGAGTTTAAATAAATAAATTTTTAGTAAATCTAATTCCTTTTGGTTGAGCGAAGAAAGAACGCGCTCTGATAAATTAAAAATCAATCATATTATTTTTCCCTCTATACTTCATATTATATAAGTTAGTTAGAAAAATTCCATAATTTGGAATTTTTCTAAATATGGAATTATAATCTATATAACTTGGAATTATTTACAGTGTAAGTTAATTTGACTATTCTTTAACTATACATACATGAATGTAAGAAAGAAGGAGAATTTATGAAGAAATATAATGTGTGCATTGTGGGTGGTGGAAGTACATATACCCCGGGTTTTTTGAAATCGTTTGTACGTCTTAAGGAGGAATTCTCAATTGCAAAATTAGTCTTATTTGATAATAATGCAGAAAGACAAGAAGTAATTGGAGAGTTTGAAAGATCCTATTTGGAGAAAGATTCAAGGAGCTAGAATTTTTCTTATACGACTGATCCAAAAACTGCTTATGAGAATATGGATTTTTGTATTCATGCAGATGCGCTCAGGTGGATTACAAATGAGAAGAGAGGATGAACATATTCCTTTTAAACTAGGTAAGATTGGACAGGAAACATGTGGCGCAGGTGGAATGGCTTTATGGATTACGTTCTACAATTGATATGATTATTGCGGTTCGTCAGATTAGACAATATTCGCCTAATGCATGGATATTAAATTATTCAAATCCAGCCGCAATTGTTGCAGAAGCGTTAAGAAGAGAATTCCCAAATGATAAGAGAATTTTTAAATATTTGTGATCAGCCTGAGAATGTTATTCTGTTCGGTTAGTAGATTGCTAGGATGTTCATGGGAAGATTTAGACCCAGTATATTTTTGGACTGAATCATTATGGATGGTTTACACATGTTTATGACAAACATACAGGTGAGGACTTATTGCCAAAGATTCGCCAAATTGTAGCTGAGAAGGGCTTTCACCACAAGATGCAGAACAGAGAGACCCATCATGGTTAGAGACATATGGATTTGTACAAGATATTATGAATGATTTCCCAGACTATCTTCCAAATACATATGATGGATATTATCTATATCCAGAATATAAAATATAATCATTTAGATCATGAATATACGCGTGCTGATGAGGTAATTGCAGGAAGAGAAACACGTGTTTTCAAGGAATGCAGAGAAGTCATTGCAAATGGCAAATTAGGTGAAGAGCTTCCATAGCATTTCTGATGCACATGCAGAAATGATGATTAAGGTTGCGGAAGCAATTGCATTCAACAAGAATACTCGCTTTATTGTCATTGTAGAGAATAATGGTGCAATCAATAATCTGCAAGATGATGCAATGGTAGAAGTCGTATGTGAATTAGGAATTAATGGCCCTAGACCAATGGCAGTTGGTAATATTCCTCAATTCTACTATGGTCTATTAGCTCAACAAGTATCATCTGAAAAATTATTAATTGACGCATATTACGAGAAGTCATATAAAAAGGCACTTCAAGCATTAACATTAAATAGATTAATCAATGATGCTAAGAAAGCAAGAGAAATTCTAGATGCATTAATTGTTGCAAAATAAGGGTATGTAAATAGATTTACATTAAAAACGTTGAGGGGAAATAATAATGAAGGATAAGATAATTCAATTCTTTTCAAATTTGGGAAGAAGTTTGATGATGCCAATTGCTGCGTTAGCTGCATGTGGTATCGTATTAGGTTTGACATCCGCTTTATCAAAAGCACAAGTAGTTGCTGCAGTTCCATTTCTTGGATTTGCTTCAGTTAAATTTGTTATTTTAGCGTTATTTAAGTTATCTGCTGTCGTATTTACGTTAATCCCGGTTTTTATTTGCTATATCGATATCTTTGGGATTAGCTAAGGAAGATAAAGAAATTGCTGCCTTTGCTGGTTTTATCGGATATTATGCATTTTTGGTAGGAAGTTCATTAGTCATTGCAACTGAAGTTATTGATTTTAGTGCAATGAAGATATCTACAATTCTAGGTGTTCAGACTCTAGATATGGGAGCGATAGCCGGAATTATCATTGGTCTATTAACGGCACATCTACATAATAAATATCATAAGGTGGAATTCCCTGCAGCAATTGCGTTCTATGGTGGAAAGCGGTTCGTAGCACTGATTGTTATCTTATGCTCAGGAATTCTTGGATTGGTAATGCCATTTATCTGGGCACCAGTATCCAGTGGTATAAATGCATTGGGTGGATTAATTGCTGGTTCTGGGTCATTTGGAGTATTCATCTATGGCTTACTAGAAAGACTACTAATCCCTACTGGACTTCATCATGTACTGAATGGACTATTTAGAACGACAGCACTTGGTGGTGTTTATGAAGGTGTTGAAGGATGTTTGAACATATTCCTTCAATTCATAGATAAAGTTCAAATTTCTGATTTGGCACAGTTTACAAAATTCTTGGGACAAGGAAAGATGCCATACATGATGTTTGGCTTACCAGCTGCAGCCTATGCAATTTATAAGACAACTCCACAGGAGAAAAAAGGAAAAGTTAAGGCATTAATGATTGCTGGAGTAGCAGCTAGTGCAATCTCAGGAATCACAGAACCTCTTGAATTCTCCTTTATGTTTATTGCACCGCAACTGTTCTTGTTCCATTCTGTTATGGGTGGATTATCCTTTATGTTGATGTCACTATTAGGTGTTGTAATTGGTAACACTGGTGGTGGTTTAATTGATTTCTTTATTTGGGGTGTATTCCAACCTCGCTCAAATTGGTATTGGGTAATTATTGTTGGTGTTTGTTACGCTGCTATCTACTATTTTGTATTCTATTCTTATCTCAAGAAAAAGAACATTTCTATTGATGTAAGTGTGGATGATGATAGTGAAGTAAACGAGCAGACAATTCCAGATAACGAATTATTTAATACAGCAAGAACTATTATTAGTGGGCTTGGTGGAATTGAGAATATTGTGGCTGTAAATAATTGTATGTCACGCTTAAGAGTTGATGTAAAAAGATATGTCGAAGGTTGATGATAATGTATTAAAATCAACTGGAAGTATAGGCATTATTAAAACCAACTGAAAAACATATACAAGTTATTTATGGACCAAAAAGTAGAGAAGATAGCTGATAAAGTAAGAGAGCTATTAAAGTATTAGAAATTAAAAAGCTATGCACTATTCATTCCGTTTAGGATATGGTGCATAGCTTTTAACTATCTATATGATTTTTCTTTTTGAGAAGAGGTAACTGCTAGCGATAATGCCAACGAACATCATTCCAATGTAGAGATAGATGTTTGTATTATCACTTGTCTTTGGCGTGGAAGTGATTTTTGGCTGTTCTGTATTTGTAATGGTGAAGCCTGTTGTTTGATTGCCAGTTATTGTAGTGTTATAACCACTTACAGCATCTTCACTGATTGTGTATTGAATCTCTGTACCATTCTGGTCGTACTTACGTACGTTAGTGAAACTAGCTGTCCAGTTATTTGTATCATCTAGTGTCAGAGTAGTACCCGTATCTGTTCCGTTTGCGAATAAGTGAACCGTGATAGGACCGGCCTTTAGACCTACCCATGTCTTTTGTGACAGAGATATTTGTCCGGATTGGTTTATCGGAGATGGTTTGTAACGCACTCATCTGTAGCTGTTACTTGTAATGTGTACTCTGTGTTATTTAATTCATAGCCAGCAGGAGCGGTTGTCTCTTTGACTTTATAGGTACCTTTGTACTAAAGCTTCGGAAGTAACTGTACCATCAGCATCTGTTGTTAAATTAAATGTTGTGCCATCTGGTTTTGTGACTGTAAATACTGCGTTAGCTAAAGTGATTGAGTTATCGTCTTCATCAACTTTTTGTTAATTTGATTTTGTGTGCGAGGTCACCTGAACCAGAGCCTCCAGAGTAAGCTCTTGTGAAGTGTGCATCAAAATCATAAGTTTGACCATTAGATGTTAGTGTGAGGGTGTTATTTAAGTCTGTACCTTCTGTATATGTAGATTGATATGTGAGATGATACTGTTCCCCATTGATATTTCCAACATTAATTGTAAAATGTCTGGTCGTTATCAGACATTGTTAGTTTTCCTGTTAAATTGACAGGTGTTGATGTTCCGGCAATATCATTACCATATTGATCCATCTGAACTGTAAATAAGCGAATTGTATTTGGTAAAAATTCTTTTCGTTAGAACCAACGATAGTATCGTGGATAATTGCATTTGGTAATATTGCTTGTCTATGGTTGATGCGAATTTCCCAGTTTGCGATATTTGGGTTGGTTGTATCATACCAAGCGAATTTATGTAACGTTTCATTATTTAAAATCTGTGGTCCATCAACATTGACGGAACCAGTTGAAGATGAAGTATTAGGCTGTCCCGCATTAACAGTAATCGTAAATGAACTAGATTGATTAATAGGAACTCTTGTTAAATCAAATCTAGCAGATAGTTGAATATTACCATTAACGTTGTAGCGATTATCAACCCAGTCAGTGAATACTACTTTTGCGGTTGCGCCAGTCGTACCTGGAGTAATATGTGCTCTTGCGATTACAGCTCCTGATCCATCTTGGTCATAGAGGTCGAAGTCGATAGGACTTGAGTCTGCTGAGAACATAACTGTATCAGGTAGGTCAATTGTGAAGTAGTCACCTGCTTTTTAATGTTGCGCCTGTATTATTAGTTGCCCAATCTAAGTCAAAGTAGAAGTTATCAGTATAGTAGATATCTCCAACATTTGTTCTAGATAGATTCATAAATCTAAAGTTTGTGATTGTCGCATCAACTTGTTTTGGACCACCATCAGCGATAACGTTTGTCTTGGCCCAACTGATAAGAGCTGTTAATGTCATCAAAAATGATAAAATTACAGCGAAATAATTCCTCTTTTTCATATATTTCCTTTTCGCTCATGATTTCTACAGTGTTTAGATTTGTCATGCACGAGTGAATTATATACCTAACAAATTGTGACAATTTTTAAAGTATTCCTTAAGATTCCTTTTTGTTTATGTACATATCAACGAATAAAAAAACAGCCTAGAGTAGGCTGTTAGTGAAAGTCGATATCGCCAGCATTTGTTTTGATGACAATTTCACCTTTTCCATCACCGACAATATATTTTTTTATGACGGAGCTTTTTTGGTATGGTAGATCATCGTCAAAAGTCAATATCTCCGAAGTTTGTGGAGAGACATGCACGGTAGTCTGTTGTTTCTGTTGTCATATCAATATCGCCAGCAGTAGATGTGACTTGGATATTCTGAATTTCTCCATGAACATCTAAATCAATGTCACCTGCAGTTGTTTTTACTTCGATGATAGGAGAGGATACTTCCATATCGATATCGCCTGCAGCTGCGGAGAGTTGAATGACATTGGCGGCGTGTTTTTGAATATCAATATCACCAGCTGCGATATTAGCATATAGATTACCTGTTGTATTTGTTAAGTCCACATCACCAGCAGATAGCTTCATGCTAATTTCATCGAAGTTCGAATCAGAGACATCTAAGTCACCTGCTAACATCGTAAAGTCAGCACGTTTCATTTCAACGCGGCTAATAGAAACATCTCCAGATTTGTTATGACAGTTGAATTCATCAAGCTTAATATCGTTGATATCTACATCACCAGCAGGTGCTTCCATTGTGATTGTTGTAACACTAGATGGAATTTGAACGGTCAAGTCACCGCTACCAGACACAAGAATCGTAGCAGTTGTATCATTTATTTCACAACGAATTCCATCAGTTGTAGGATTTCTAAAGATACTTTGTGACTGGGTAAATTCATAGCGGAGTTCATTTCCTTTTTCTAGAGATATATCCAAGGATGACAGTAATGTCTCGCTGTGAATCACTAAGTGAGCGATAGAATCTGGAAGTGTTTCAGTCTGAGGATCTGAATAGTACTGCGCTGTATTCTTCTTACGGTCCATATTAGCTGTAAAGTTTTTTGCATGACCTAGTGCTTCATCTGCGATACGTGTAAACGCATGGAAGGCTGTAGATAATCCTTCTTTTAAGTTTTCGTAGTCTTTGTTTTTCTGTTCTTTATGGACAGTTTCTTTTTCTCCGCCCATCATATGTATGTTTTTCTAGTACATCATCAATTGTACCAAGATCATTCATGATTTCTTCTTCGCTTCTTCCTTCGCTAATTCCTTCTTGGAAGTGTGCTTCGAAGGCATCGAGAATATCTTTCTTAAAAACTTGGAGAGTAGTTTGCAAGAGCTTGATTTAAAGCTGCTAAGTATTCATTTTTTTGTCATATCAGTTTTTTTCCACCTTTTGAACGAATGTAATCCATTCTTCTTTCTGTTGTTGTTGATAAAGTTTTTCCTTCTTCCGTTAAATGATAGTATTTTCCGAGCTGGACCACCGGATGACTCTGACAAGATAGGTTTCAAGATAACCATTATCTTTTAGTCTTTTTTTAGTATTAAATATAATGTTCCGGCAGTTACGGACATTTCTTGGGAAATATCTTCAGTTAGTTCGTATCCATACTTATCATCTTTTACTAACCTTGAAAGAACGCATAATTCTAAAAACACCTTTTTAAATTGTGCATCCATTACTTTTCCTCCTTGTAAGTAGAATATAAACACATACTATTATGTAATGCAATATAGTATGTGAAAAAAATATACTCCGGTTGGAGTATATTAGAGTAAATGTATTTGATGTGCTTCGCATTCATCGACCATATCTTGTAGCCAGATGGACGCTTGTACTTCGCCAACGTGAGCTTTATTCAGCAGTAACATGCACAATCTGGATTGACCAATACCGCCACCAATAGTATATGGAAGTTCGCATTTTTGAATCATTTGGTGATATGGATACTGTAGACGTTCTTCCGCATTGCGGATGCGGCATTGTTCTACGATGGAGTTTTTCATCGACACGAATGCCCATGCTAGAGATTTCTAATGCACGTTCTAGGGATGGTAAACCAGAAGAATAAATCTCCATTGAGGTTCCAGTCATCATAGTCAGGTGCACGTCCATCATGTGGCTTTCCACTATGCTTCAAAGCGTGTCCAATTCGTTTGATGAAGACACATTTCTTTTTCTTTTGTGATTGCGTCTTCACGTTCTTTTGGAGAAAGATCTGGGTACATATCTTCTAATTCTTGAGAATCGATGAAGAATACATCATTTTGCTAGATGACACACTGCTTTGTGGATATTTGTACCAGATTTCATGTTCCATGTGTTTGATGACTTTGAAGATTGTACGTACTGTTTCCTCTAGCATCGCTTCTGTACGTTCTTCTTTTGTGATGACTTTTTCCCAGTCCCATTGGTCTACGTAAACAGAGTGTAAGTTATCTAGTTCTTCATCACGACGAATCGCATTCATATTTGTATATAATCCATCATGAACTGCAAAAGTTATATTTCTTGAGTGCGAAACGTTTCCACTTGGCAAGAGATTGTACAACCTCAATTGTTTCGTTTGGCATCTCTGCGATATCAAAAGATACAGGACGCTCTATACCATTTAGGTTATCGTTCAAACCAGTACTCTTTGGAACGAATAATGGAGCAGAGATTCTAGATAGGTGCATTTCTCTTCCAAACTCCTTTTTGGAAAGTATCGCGAATATATTTGATGGCTTCTGTGTTTGTCTCACATCAAGAATAGGATCATAGTCTTTAGGTATTACTAATTGCATAACATCACCTCATAGTGCGTTTAATTTTTAACACAGAATGAAGAACTTGAGATAGAGAGAAGTCGCGTATTTTTATGTCTTTGTGTGTAAAATAGGCTAGATACCATGCATACATACGGAGGTGTGTATATTCCTTGAAAAATTTAATTATCTTTCATACAATATATCACGGTTAAGGAGTGTAATGATGACACGTTATGATATAGCAATTATCGGTACTGGTCCAGCAGGATTAGAGGCAGCCATTACCGCGAAGGTACGTAATAAAAATATTATCTTATTTGGTTCAAAGGACTTGAGCCAAAAAGATGCAGGTGGTGAAACATCCAATTCTAAACTACTTGGGTTTACCATCTAAAACAGGCGTAGAAATGGCTAATGTATTCCAACAGCAGTTGGATGAACTTGGAATCTCAATTACAGAAGAGAAGGTCTCAAATGTTTATGCGATGGGTGATTACTTCGCGTTACAGTTAAATAACAGTGAAATGGTTGAGGCAACTTCCGTCATTCTAGCGAGTGGTGTTGTGGCTGGTAAGCCATATACTGGTGAGGAGAACTTCTTGGGTCGTGGTGTGAGCTATTGTGCAACTTGTGATGCGCCTTTATATAAAGGAAAGGTTGTTGCGGTTGTGGCAGGTAGTCAGGAAGAGGAAGCGGAAGTTGACTTCCCTTGGCGAAGTATGTGAAAAGGTATATTACTTCCCACAATATAAAGATGAACCACAGCTAAATAGTAAGAACATTGAAATTCATCATGAAAAACCTGTTGAGATTACAGGTATGATGAAGGCAAACAAACTGAAGACAGATCAGGGTGAATATGCGGTAGATTGTGTATTTATCTTACGCCCAACACAATTCCCAGGTTCACTTGTGCCGGGACTTGAAATTGCAGGAAATGCAGTCAAGGTTGATTTACAGATGAAGACAAACTTACCAGTGCTTATTTGCGGCGGGTGATATTACAGGACAGCCATATCAATATATCAAAAGCGGCTGGTCAAGGAAACGTTGCGGCATTATCTGCGGTAGCGTACATTGATGAACTAAAGAGAAAGAAACAATAGGTGATAAACATGGCAGGACAGAAAATAGACGCACTTAAATTGGAAAATCAATTATGTTTTCCGCTCTATGCGGCTGCGAGAAAGATTACAGCAGCGTATACTCCTATCTTAAAAACCACTTGAGATGACATATACACAATATATCGTGTTCTTGGTGTTATGGGAGAAGGATGATATTTCCGTAGGTGAGTTGTGCGAACGATTATATCTAGATAGTGGAACTATCACTCCATTATTAAAGAAGATGGAAGATAAGAACTGGTTAACAAGAACGCGTTCTAAATTAGATGAGCGTGTTGTAATGATTAAGCTAACAAAAGAAGGCAAGAACATGAAGAAGCATTGTGCAGATGTTCCTGCAAAGGTTCGTTCTTGTGTATGTCTTAACCAGGATGAATCACTGGATTTATATAAAGCACTTTATAAGATTCTTGAAGAGAAAAAATAAGCTATGTCAATTGACGTAGCTTTTTTATGCATGCATGCGATACAAATTATTTCTGATTGTGTTTCTCCTTGATTTCTTTCTGATACTCTCTTGAAACTTGCATGGTATAGCGATACCAAGATTCAAAATAATCAGAAAGACAAGAATCGTGTAACAGTGCCTTTGTGCGTAGGATATTTTGTTCCTCACGACCTGTATCTAGAATTGGAAGTTGGTTCTCTAGTTTGTATTGAATGATACTTTCTACAGCGTGCATACGTTGTTCAAATAAATGAACAAGTTGCGTATCAATGTCGTTAATTTCTAAGCGTTTTTTTCATCTAATAATGTCATAATAATAACCTCGTATGTTTATCTTATCAGATATGAAAAAGGGCTCAACGCCCTTTACTCTGCTTCTTCACTGAATTGTGAATTATAGAGATTAGCATAGAACCCGTTTTTTTAGCTAGTAGTTCATTGTGGGTGCCGATTTCCACAATGTCACCATGATCCATAACTAAGATCATATCTGCGTTTTTAATAGTTGATAAGCGGTGTGCGATGATGAAGGATGTCTTACCTTTCATTAGGTTTTCCATACCTTTTTGAATTAAGATTTCTGTACGTGTATCTACGGATGAGGTTGCCTCATCTAGGATTAAAATCTTAGGGTCACTCAAGAAGGCGCGTGCAATGGTGAGTAACTGTTTTTGTCCTTGTGAGATGTTTGTGGATTCTTCGTTGATAACTGTTTCGTATCCATTTTCGAGTGTACGAATGAAGTGGTCGACGTAGGCTTGGTCTGCCGCATGCATGACTTCTTCATCAGTTGCGTTTAATTTGCCATAGCGGATATTATCCATGATAGTGCCAGAGAAAAGCCAAGCATCTTGTAATACCATACCGAAGCTATTGCGTAATTGACCACGTGCAATGTCTTTTGTGTTAATACCATCGATAAAGATGTTGCCGCTATTTGTTTCGTAGAAGCGCATCAGTAACTTTACGATTGTTGTCTTACCAGCACCTGTTGGTCCAACAATCGCTACCTGTGCACCTGGTTTAATATATGCATTAAAGTTATGGATGATTGTCTTTTTCCGGTGTATAACCAAAGACTACATTCTCGAATGTGACTTGACCTTTGAGGATACTGTTTCCGTTTTCGTCGATGATATTGATGGAGTCAGCTTTATCAGGAGTTTGTTCTGGCTCTTCAAGGAATTCAAATACACGTTCAGCGGCAGCTGCGGTAGATTGTAATACGTTCATAATCTGGGCTGTCTGTGTAATTGGTTGATTAAAAGCTACGCACATATTGAATGAAGGCTTGAATATCACCGATTGCAAGGCCATTATGAAGGGATAAATATCCACCAAGTACACAACATCCAACATAACCGATATTGCCAATTAAACTTGTAATCGGCTGCATTAATCCACTGATAAACTGCGACTTCCAAGCAGATGTATATAGTTCTTCGTTCATCTTGTTAAATGTACTGATGGAACGTTCTTCACCATTGAAGGCTTTCATGACGATATGGCCACCATACATCTCTTCAATATGACCATTGACTTCACCGAGTATCTTTTGTTGTTGGATGAAGTACTTCTGTCCATTTTTTTAACAACTGACATTGCCGCAACTGCGGAAAGTGGCACAATAATCAAAAGCCATTAATGTCATCTCGCCATGAAATGGTAATCATCATGTATAGAATACCAATAATGGTAATCAAGGAAGTGAAGATCATTTGTATCGATTGGGTTAATGATTGTGACATCGTATCAACATCATTTGTAATACGAGACAATACTTCACCATGGGTTTGTCTATCGTAATAGTTTAGTGGTAAACGATTGATCTTCAAAGAGATTTCTTCTCTTAAGCGATATGTTACCTTCTGGGTAACACCTGACATAATCCATGCTTGAATGTAGGAGAGAATAAGAGAGAGTACATATATTCCAAGTAAGATAAGTAGTGTGTGTTTAATTCCATCGATATCGATGGAACCTGTTCCACTATATTTGGCAATTAATCCTTGAACTAGTGTTGTAGTCGCATTGCCTAAAAATTTTTAGGGCCGATGATTGTAAAGATAGTTGATCCAACCGCAAAGAGAATAACGAAAAAGATTGCGATACGGAATGGTTTTAGATACTTCAATAAAGTAGATAAAGTTTTAGATAAGTTTTTTCGCCTTCTCGTTGGAAGTACTCATCATCATACGTCTTTGACTCATTCTCCCAACTCTCTCTACTTAGCTGTGAGTGTGCAATTTCTTGATATACTTCACAGTTTTTTAATAATTCTTCATGTGTTCCAATACCAGCCATCTTGCCTTGATCTAGAAACAATGATCTTATCTGCATGCATGATGGAACTGATACGTTGTGCAACAATAAATACCGTTGCGTGTTTCTTGGCGATGAGTCCTGCAAGTGCAGTACGTAGTTTTGCGTCAGTCGCATAGTCTAATGCACTAAAGGTATCATCGAAGATATATACCTGTGCATCTTTCGCAAGTGCTCTTGCGATGGAGAGACGTTGTTTCTGACCGCCAGATACGTTTGTGCCACCCTGGGCAATTGGCTCATTTACTCCATTTGGCATACGGTCCACGAATTCCTTCGCTTGTGATATGGTGAGTGCTTCTTCCATCTTTTTCATCACTTAGATTTTTCATCTGCGTAGCGAAGATTGGATTCGATTGTGCCGCTAAAGAGAATTCCTTTTTGAGGAACATAACCAATGCGATTACGTAATTCTTTTTGGGATACATCACGAATATCAATATCCCCAAAACGTATTGCGCCTTCGGTAACATCAAAGAAACGAGGTAGTAAGTTAACTAATGTAGTTTTACCAGAACCGGTTGATCCAATAAAGGCAACGGTCTCTTCAGGGTTAGCAGTAAAGTGAATATCTTCCAACACATTTTTCTTCCGCATTAGCATATTTAAATGAGACATGGTCAAAGGTAATTGGTGCATTTTCTTTTTGGTAAGTGTTTCGGTTCAGCTGTGTCATGAATCGTAGGTTCTGTTTCGAGTATTTCGAAGATACGATTTGCGGAAACAGAGGAACGAGGAATCATGATAAAGATCATCGCAATGATCATAAATGACATCAGAATTTCAGTTGCGTATTGTAGGAAGGCCATCATATCACCAATCTGCATCGTACCTGCATCTACTTGATTCGTACCAATCCATATAATTGCGACAGATAATGCGCTTAACGCAAAGGTCATAATTGGCATTGGTAAGCCCATTACTCGATTTAAGAATAGATTTAACTTTGTGATATCGTCATTTACTTTTTAAAAACGCTGTTCTTCATACTTTTTCATTATCAAATGCACGAATGACTAACATACCTTCAAGTTGTTCACGTGATACACGATTTAATTGGTCGATAAGCTCTTGTGACTTCTTAAACTTCGGAATTGTGAAGGAGAAGATAACAATCATAAGTGTAATCAAACCTGCAACACTCCATGCAAGCAAGGAAACAAGGAAGAGTAATGAATGACTTTAAATAGGGAAGTGAAATCCCATAAATGGTGCGAATAATACAATTCGTAAAAACATTGTTAGAACTGTTTGAACCTGCTGTATATCATTTGTTGTACGCGTAATGAGAGATGCGGTTGAAAAAGCGTGAGAATTCTGCAGAAGAGAATGTTTCAACTTTCGCAAATACATCGCGGCGTAAATCACGGCTGGCTGCAGTAGCAGTTCGTGAAGAAAGATAGGCTGAACCAATCGCACACACTGTAGCGAGTAATGATATCGCAAGCATCCATAAAACCTTCTTGCATGATATAGCGATTCTGGATGGCCGCTGTATCCATCTGTAGGTCTTGATAAACTTTCTTAACAGCTAATGTTTGTGCAGCTGTTAGATTTGCGGCAGTATATTTTGCAAGCATCGCATCAAACCGATCTACTATCTGTTCTTTCAGTTGTGGTTGTAGTGATAGTGCTTGATACAACTGTGAAGAGCTATTAAGTTTGAAGTTTTTAAGTATCTCTTCATTTTCTAATAACGATGTCATTAGTAACGGCTTTTTAATCGCATCTTCAAGAGAACTATCCGGATGATCCTTTAAAACATAGATATCTTCTTTTTCTGCTAGAGGATATTTCTTGGTATAAGAAGTATCACCCTGAGAAACTTGAACATAGTTATTTTCTAGGATAGATTTTACTTTTCTTCATCCATAAAAACTTGAAGATGCGTATAAGTTTCTTCAGACATCGCAGAAGGAATAGACTCTGTAATGCCACCATACTGAATACCGTAGGTAATAATCTTTGACATATGGTCTGGTAAGGCAAGCTGTGCTTGTACTTGGGCAAATACCAATACAATGACAGCTACTACTGAAATCCAATAGGGTTTTTAAATAACGAAATGCTTTTAACATATTGTTTTCTCCATTTTAGAACATATTTATATTACCACGGTAATATAAAATACTACAACTAAGTTATAATAACACTTGCCCTAAGTAATAGAATAATGATAAAGTAGTACATGGAGATAATATGAAAGATAACAAGAAGAATGAAATTAGAGAGATTGCGTTAAATCTATTCCGCAATCATACATATGATAGTGTTAGTGTAAATCGCATTGCAAAAGAAGCAGGTATCTCAAAGAATACCTTCTATTATTATTTTTTTCTAGTAAAGAAGAACTAATTATGGAAGTATTTAAGCCAGAACTTTTATTTAATGATGCGGTTATGATTAAATTATCTTCTCTACGAAAGTGGAAGATCAAATTAGGGCGATCTATCAATCCGCAATCCAGTATTTTGTCCGATTAGGGAAGCCAATTGTAAAGGTTGTGATTCAAGCAAATTTAAATTATGACTTTGCGAAAAATGAAATGCCTAAACCAAGCGAGATGCCAGCAATTGCACAAGTACTAATAAACATCTTCAAGCGTGCAATTGATGAAAAAGGTGATTCGTACAGACTTACAGCCAGTAGAACTGATGAAGTTGTCCGCAATTGTATTAACAGGTTGTTTACAAATCTGGGCTACTGCACCACATGATATTGATTTGGAAAAAGTTCTACATAAAGAATGTAGGATACATGTTAAATATGAAATAAAAAGAATTGCGTTTTTGTGCAATTCTTTTACTTTAGAAATCTTTTGAGTGGTAAACGTGTATGTAGGATGACTGCCATGATTGCGCCAAAGCTAGCTTGGACAATCTGGAATGGTAGTTTGAGCATTGCGGCCTTTGGAGTTGCGTAGATAAATGAGCGTCCAAATGTATATCCAACAACCATGATGATTGCGCCAACAGTTACCGCCACAACATAGTCCTTTAAAGTAGGATGTTCCTTCTTAGATATTAATAGGGAAATTACAACTGCCTGTAGACCGTGAGTAACAAGTGATACAAACATTGGTGTTGGATAGAAGAACAAGTCACCAAGGAATGCCCCAAGACCACCTACAATGAAAGCCTCAACAGGGTTTAACATGAGTGCGGCAGTTACAATGACTAAGTCATTGAAATATAGATGTCCACCTGGTACTGGGATACTGAATGAAGATAAAACTATCGTCATCGCTAGTAACATTGCGATTACAGTAAATCTTTTAACTGAAATATTCATAAAACCTCCAAATATGTGTATATTTTTAAATAGATTCTGGTTATCTGTATATACCCAGAAATGTTATAATTTATATGACCAGATTGGAATGAAATATGAACAATAAAACCAAAGCATACATGGATCTCTACCTAAAGATGCGTAATGATATTATTCGCGGTGTTTATCAAACAGGGGATAAACTACCTTCAAAACGTATCCTGGCAGATAAAGAAAATGTCAGTGTGATAACAGTCGCACATGCATATGAACTACTAGCATCAGAAGGATATGTCACTTCTCGTATGAGAAGTGGATACTACGTAAGTTATCTTGAAAAAGATTTTTTTAGTACGAAAGAAGATAGTAATATCGAGATTTTACCAGAGATACAGATTACCAATAAAAAGTTATTTTCTTCCAATGTATTTGCGATGGCTGCACGCAAAGTATTAAGTATGCGACAAGATGTATTACTAACAAAGTCACCATGGAATGGTTTGTTGTATCTTCGTAAAACAATTGCGTCATACTTAGCACGTGTTCGTGGAATCTATGTGGATCCAGAACAGATTATCATTGGTTCTGGTTCCGAATATTTTTATGGAATTCTGGTGAGTATGATTGGACGTGATAAGGTATATGCGATTGAAAGACCGTCGTATGAAAAAAATCTCACTCATGTATGAAGCAGAGAATGTAAAACTTATACACATGAAACTTGGTAAGAATGGTATTTTAAATTCAGAACTACAAAAGAATCATGCGGATGTATTACATGTGACGCCATATCATAGTTATCCATCAGGCAGTACAACAGATATCAACAAGAGAAAACAATATATCCACTGGGCAAAGGAAAATCATGCATGGATCGTAGAAGATGATTATGATTCTGAATATACCTTAGGAATGAATGGTAGAGAAACACTATATGCTTTAGATGATGAACAAGTAATCTATCTAAATACTTTCTCCAATACCATCGCACCATCTGTTCGAATAGGATATATGATATTACCAAAGAAGAACCTAAAGGAGTTTCAAGACAGAATCTCTTTCCGCTCCAATACGGTTTCAACATTAATGCAGTATATCGTTGCGGAGTTAATACAGAATGGAAGCTTTGAAAGACATATCAATCGTGTACGAAAGAAGATGCGTAAGTAATGCTATGCATGTATGGTGAGATATATGATAAAGAAGATTGCTATATATGTAGTCGCTATTGTTATTATTATTTCTGCATTTGCCTATAGGCATTATCAAAATCCATCTATCAAACGACCTATAGGTAAAATATCAAGTCAAACAGTATCATAGCAATAACGATCAAGATAATGATGGTATCGATGACCAAGTAGATATATTAGAAAATGCGCTAGAATACATTTCCACAAAGCCAAAGTATCAAAGCAAGTACTATAGTACAGGGTATTCAGACGATGAATACGGAGTTTGTACAGATGTTGTAGCACATGCATTAAAGAATGCTGGGTATGATTTAATGACATTAATTCAAGAAGATATTCAAAAATCATCCTAGTGATTATGCAATTGATCAGCCAGATATCAATATTGATTTTAGGAGAGTTAGAAATTTAAAAGTATATTTTGATCATACTGCGCAGATACTTACGACTGATGTAAAAAGATTTTTGAAGACTGGCAGGGTGGAGATATTATTGTATTTCGCAATCATATTGGAATCGTATCAGACAGAAGAAATGAGAGAGAGTACCATATGTAATTCACCATGATAGTCCATGGCAGTTGGCATATGAACAAGATATCTTAGAGAAGCGTAATGATATTGTCGGGCATTATCGTATTGGCAAATGAGAGATGTATTAAAAATGGAAGATGGTGCATGTGTATGAAAGAGTATATTGCAAATTTAGAAAAAAAGAATTAACTTTAATAGAAAAATGGTTTTAAGGAACAGGAAAAAGGGCACTTGCTGACTATCAATCGAAAGGTATGGACTATATCAAGAAGTTGGCGTTTTCTGCATACTCATCTAATGTCTACCAAGTAAGGATGTACGCTGTATTTCTCTTTTGGATATTTATCGGAGAGCGAAGATGTATTAAATTTTATGAGAGATGAAGTTTCTAAAGACGAAAATTGAGAGTTCAAGAAATTCTAGCAAAAAGCATTCGATGAATATTGCAAGAAAAAAAGGATTTGAAGAAGCGCTACAAGTAATTGATCAATGGATGCATAATATGAATCCTAATACTCGAAGGGCAGTCACGGAAGGATTGAGAATATGGACAAATAGGCTGTATTTTAGAGAACATCCTGATGAAGCAATTAAAAAGAATTGCAGCTTTGAAGGATGATACAAGTGAATACGTAAGAAAGTCAGTAGGAAATGCATTAAGAGATATTAGTAAGAAATATCCTCGACTAGTGGAGATTGAAGTTGATGGTTGGGACTTAGAAAATAAAGAAATCTATCAAGTCTATAAGTTGGCGAGTAAATTCATAAAAAAAGAATAGGAAATAATTAGTGAGATATAATTGTATTTCAATCAGATTAGTTGAACTATTAACTGATATAATATACGTACATTGTTATCGAGGAAATAGAAATCTGTCATATTATTTTTTTATATACTAAAGTTATTAATAAAGTTATATGGTGAAATGAGAGTTCTGAATAATAAAAAAATATAGTAACTAATTACTATGGGGGCTAAAAAGTGAATAAATTGTCAGTTCAAATAAAAAAATATAATTTATAAATATACAAATCATTTTTGTTCATTTTATGCCTTTTATTTATTATTTTCTATTTTTAATGTATTTCCAAATTATTTGGTTGGAAAGATAGTAGATAATATAAATAAACCTTTTCAAATGATAATGCTTTATCTCTTGATTAGGTTGTTGTCTATTGGTGTTAAAACATTAATTAACTATTTTTCAAACTAAACTATCATTAAAACATTATTTCGGATATAAAAGAATATTATTTCTCCTTAATTTTAAAGAATGAGAATTTACTGATCCTTACTTCTAGTGAAAAATTCTCAAATTATTACACGTATCTTAGATGCTTCTGAAAGTTTAAATAAATCCATATTGAACATAATTATCTGGACAGGAAAAATCAGTCCCAACATTAGTATTAACTGTATATTTTATTTGCAAAATTGATATTAAGATTAGCACGTTTATTATTCCGTTGATTTTTCTTGCTGTATTTTATTTTCGAAAAAGTTGCAACACATTCAGTCCAATAATGCCAAGGAATGCTTGCAGTCAAAAAGCTATATAGTAGATTTATTTTATGAAATTATTACAACTATATGCAATTCAACTATTTGAATTACAGGAACACTTTTTAAAAATATAAAGATTCATCTAATGAATGGAAAAATAAACAATTTAAGTTTGATTTTATCTCTCAAGAATCAACACTTTTGATTAATCTTTTTGGTGCGCTAGTAATTACAGCTATCCTTATTTTTCGATACTATTTTCATCAACTATTAATACAGGAAATATTCTTAGTTTAATTCTATATACCGGAAGCATGTTTATGGTTATTTCAGATGTATTTGAAAAATATTTCTGTATTTTTCAAATATGAATACAGCAATTGGCAGAATAAATACACTATTAAAAGAAACAAATAATAATTTCTTATCGAAAGAAGTAATTAATAACTATGATATTACAATAGAAAATTTAACTTTTTCATATAAGGATACGCGAATATTTAATGGTGTTTCATTTTCAATACCTTTTTGTAGTAAAGTTGCGATTATTGGTAAAAATGGATCCGGTAAATCCACATTATTAAAACTACTATGTGGTATATAAAAAAATTATTCAGGAAGTATAAAAAAATTGGAGGGAAAGATATTAAAGATGTAAATCTTAGTAACATATACTCTATATCTTTCCAAGATTCATACATCTTTAACGATACAGTTCGTAATAATATAACTTTATGGGAGAAAAATTCTGGTGAACTTTATTCTTATGATGATCTCGATAAGGGCTAGATACAATAGTCATTAATGGTGGTCAAAACTTATCTGGAGGACAACGACAGAGAATTTGCCTAAATAGAATGTTTTTTAAAAAAATGCGAAAGTTTATTTGATAGATGAATACGAAAATAACTTAGATAATATTACGAAAGATTTTATCACCAAGAATATACTAAATTTATCTGGAACTGTTATTATTTCTTTCGCATGATTCACAAATATTATCTAAAGTCGATTATATTTATGATTTGGATAACAAGATATTACGTAAAGTTTAGAAATTATTCATGATTTAGATTTTTTTACTAGATTCAATAATTATAAAAAAACGTTTCATTTTGAAAAGGGAAATATTATAGAAAACTGTGTTAAACCTTTGGCTATTTAGCCGTAGGTTTAACACAGTCATTTTTATATTTCTCCAATGAAGTAATTAAGAATGGCATTGCTTGTTCGAAGTTAACGCCATAGATATTGTGATTTTCTTCTGCCAGTGTTTTATGGATGGATTCTTTCACGTAATCGCAGGCAAGTGTCATTGCTTGTAGGAGGGATAAGCCTTGTAAAAGACCACCGCTGAAGGTGCTTGCCCAAATATCACCTGTACCATGGAAATGTTGTGGTTCTTCTTCGTTGAAGTATGTCGTGTATGTATCTGTATCCTTTTCATATGCATACGCACCGATACGGCCTGGTTCAAATGTTACACCGGTGATGATTGCAGTATGACAACCAAGGTCTGTTAATTGACGTAACACATGCTTGATGTATTCTTCATCATACTTTTCCTGATATGGGATATCTAATAAGAAGGAAGCTTCTGTGAGGTTTGGTACGATAATGTCTGCGATGGCACACAAATCACGCATCTTTTTGGTAAATGGAATATCAAAACCTGTGTATAGTTTTTCCGTTATCTGCCATGCATGGATCTACGATTCGAAGGGCATGTGTTCCAAATTCTTCAAATATCTTTTTTGCAAGATCGATTTGTTCGAAGGAACCAAGATATCCTGTATAGATTCCATCGAATGTAAAGCCTTCTTTTTGCCAGTGAGCGAGTATTGGATTTACTTCACTGGTTAAATCATGGAAGGTAAAAACCTTTGAACATGGTATGTGTTGAAAGTACAGCAGTTGGAATCACTGCAGTTTCAATACCCATCGCTGATAATACAGGTAAAGCAACTGTTAATGAGCATTTTTCCCTACACAGGATATATCCTGCATTGTCACAATTTTTCTTCATGAGAAATCTCCTCGTCTATAAATCTCATTATAGAAGATACTAGAAAAGAGAAAATTACCAGATTGATAGAAAATCATATAACCAGATATACTAGTTAACTATTCATGTGCATGTTGTTTACGGTATTGGTTTTGGTGTCATATTATATTCTTTTAAGAATAGACGGTTGAAGTAACTAGGCTGACCAAACCCACAAGCGTAAGCAATCTCTGTGATTTGTTCGGAAGTTGCGACTAACTTTTTCAGCACTCATCTGCAAACGATAATTATTTAAAAAGTCAATGGGAGACTTGCCAGTGTACTTGTGGAATAAACGGATACAGGTACTCTTACTGACCCTGTCCAGCTTCCGCAATATCTTCTAAAACCAATCTTTGAGTTAAAGTGTTCGTGGATAAAACTAGTCATGTTTCTTTTGAATTTGAACATTTGCGTCATACGTTGTATGAATACTTTTGTTTACTTGATTGATATGCTAGATATAAATAGCGAATTACTTTATATATTAAGGAATATCCTCGAGCTCATATCCAATTGGTTTTTTTCATCTTCTAGCGCTTCAATTTCTTTTCATGAGTGTATTAATATCCAAGCCAATTCCTTTCTTGATATTGAATTGGATATGCGCAAAGGCATCCTTCTCGAGTAATGGAAGTATATATTTCTCGTAAATATTTTGATCTTTAATAAAATAATCTGGATTGAAAATGATAGTTTTCTTTCTACACATGGATGTATTGGAATCTTCTGTGTAGATGTGATGCAATCTACCACGGTTGATAATACAGATGTTACCTTTTATTGATTAGGAATTCTGATCCATCAACATTGCAGTAGAACTTTCCTTCTACAACTTCGATTAATTCAAATGAATTGTGCCAATGTGCTAATTCATCTTGTTTATGTGTATCCAAATTTTCTTTTTCAATTACGAGTGGAAGTTCTTGATTCATAGAGTTCTCCTTCGTTTGATAATATTATACTATTTTTATAGCGAAATAATACTATTGAATATATGTAATTGATTATATACTATTAATGTCAGCTGAGGAAGCTGTAGAAACTATTGAAAAAGGAGATTATAAATTATGAACAATAAATTAAATGTATTATTATCCGACTTAGTCGTTTTCTATCACAAATTACAAAATAAGCACTGGTATGTAAGTGGACAGTCATTCTTCCAGATTCACCCAGAACTTGAGAATTTATATAATGCTGTATTACCACAGGTTGATACAGTTGGTGAATTAATCTTAATGAATGGTGGTAAAGCCAGTTTCAACATTAAAGGAATTCCTTGCAAATGCAAAAATTGAAGAAGGTACAGATGCATACGTAACAAGTGTGAAGACTTTTATATTCTGAATTATTACCAGACTATCAGTACCTATTAAAGAGTGTTACAGAAATCAAGGAAGCTGCAGATGCTGAGAATAACTACCTTGTATCTGCGAAGATGGACGAATTTATCGCATCTTATGCTAAGACAATCTGGATGTTAAACCAGGCATTACTATAATCAAAAAGAAATCTGATATCCCTGCTATAATTCCCCTACAACTAGCAGGGATTTCTTTTTGACAAAGTAATAAATTGGAACTATAATTTCCAACGGAAATGGGTTTTTCCAAGATTATAAATCTAAACTGCGATAAGTGCTGATAACTCCTGTAACTTCTTTTTGTTACGGGCATCAGCATTTTTTTCTATATAAGGAGATAGAGTTATGTTATTTAGTTTTGCGATGATTATTTTAGTTGGTGTAGTTTTTGCAATGATTATGCGTAAGTTAGGGTTACCAAATCTATTAGGGTATTTACTGGCGGGAATCATATTAGGACCATTTGTGTTCAATGTGATTGATACGACAACCTTTCAGATTTCATCTGACATTCGACAGATTGCACTAATGATTATCTTGATGCGTGCAGGCTTGAATTTAAAGATCTCGGATTTAAAGAAGGTTGGACCATCTGCTTTACTAATGTGTTTTATCCCAGCAAGTTTTGAGATTTTGGGACTGATGATTTTAGCACCAATTTTTCTACATTTAGATCTCTTGAATGCCGCAATTCTTGGAACTGTATTAGCTGCAGTATCGCCAGCTGTGGTTGTACCGCTCATGCTAAAGTTAATGGATGAAGGATATGGCACAAAAGAAGGGATTCCTCAACTTATTATGGCAGGAGCTTCGATGGATGATGTGTATGTTATCGTATTATTTACTTCGTTATTAACACTTGCTAAGAGTGGAGAATTCAATGCATTATCCTTATTACGTATTCCAACATCAATCTTATTTGGAATTGTTTCTGGAATTGTATTAGGTTATGTGCTTTGCAAGTTATATAGATTGTTGAAGTTATCTACAGAAATTGAACTTGCATGCATGTTTGCGGTTGGAATGGCACTCATTACAATCGAAAGGATGATGACAGGTGCTGTCGGATTTTCTGGATTACTTGCAATTATGGCAATGACTAGTAGCGTACGACATATCAAGCCAGAGATGGCAGATAAATATTCTGCTGTTCTTGCGAAACTATGGCAACCTGCTGAAATCTTCTTATTTGCGTTAGTAGGTGCGAGTGTAAGAATTGATTATGCAGTATCTTTTGGACCTGTTGTTTTGATTGTGATAATCCTAGCGCTACTATTCCGTATGCTTGGTGTATATCTGAGTGTTATGAAAAACAAAGTTTAATATGAAGGAAAAAATATTTACGATGATTGCCTATATTCCAAAGGCTACGGTACAAGCTGCGATTGGAGGACTTGCATTAGAGGCGGGTCTTGCTAGTGGAGAGTTAATTCTAACAGCTGCAGTTACCGCAATCCTATTTACTGCACCGCTTGGGGCCATCTTTTATTTCATTTACTTACCGTAACTTTTTACAAAAAGCATAGAGTCATTTAGGAGTTTTACAACAATTCTTGTTTTTATTCTATTTTTTTCGTCTTTACTTCTAGTTCCTATTTGTTATGATATTTACGTGTTTTATGGTTTGGTAACGGATGTCTTAGAGACAGGAAGGATGGAGCTATGGCTTTAGGTGTTGTGACTCTCCGAACAATAGAATATATTGTCGATGTTTCGACAAACACATCTCTGATGGCGGTTTTCTGCGCCCAAAAATGTGGAAATAATGTTTTTTTGAATACGATCTGTGGAGAAATCTCCACGGATTTTTTTGTTTTATTAGAAAATGGAGGAAGATAAGATGAAAAAAAGTAGCGATTTTAATGGGCAGTGACAGTGACTTCGGTGTGATGTCAAAAGCGGTTTCAGTATTGAAGGAATTTGGGATTCCAGTAGAAGTACATGTATATTCTGCACATCGTACACCAGAGAAAGTTGCAGAGTTTGCCACGAATGCAAAGGATAATGGCTTTGGCGTCATTATTGCAGGAGCTGGTATGGCAGCTGCTCTAGCAGGTGTAGTAGCAGGACATACAACGCTACCAGTCATTGGTGTTCCTCTGAAGTCTAACGTATTAGAGGGTGTAGATGCACTATTATCTACCGTTATGATGCCTAGTGGTATTCCGGTTGCTACAGTTGCGATTGATGGTTCAAAAAATGCGGCGTATTTAGCAGCACAAATCTTAGCCATCAGCGATGATGAACTCGCAAAGAAAGTATTAGAGAATCGTCAGAAACAAAGTGCAGCCGTACTGGTGAAAGACCAAGAAATTCAAGAAAAAGTACAGGCATTATAAATATAGGAGAGAGAACATGCAGGATATGATTCATGAGGAGTGTGGTGTTTTCGGCATTTACGACAAAAACATGGTGAGTGATGTAGTATCCGATACTTACTATGGTTTATTTTCCTTACAACATCGTGGACAAGAAAGTTGCGGTATTGCGGTCAATGACCGTGGTGTTATTACATCGCATAAAGATGTTGGTTTAGTACGGGATGTATTTGATCAACATGAACTAGATAAACTAGGTAAGGGTCAGATGGCGATTGGTCATACCAGATATTCAACATTTGGCACGGTTAATCATACGAATGCACAACCTTTACTGGTTCGCCATATTAAAGGACAACTAGCGATTGCACACAATGGAAACTTAACCAACGCTGCTGAGCTACGTGAAGAGTTAGAGCGCAAGGGCGCAATCTTCCATACAACTAATGACTCTGAAATTATTTGTTATATTATCATCCAAGAAAGATTGAAGACATCTTCGATTGAAAAGGCAATTGAAAAATACAATGAATCGCATTGAAGGTGCATATAGCCTTGTTGTGATGTCGCCTGAAAAGCTAATTGCAGTAAGAGATAAAAAGGGATTCCGTCCATTAGTGATGGGAAAAGACAAGGATGGAAGAATTGTGTTCGCATCTGAGACCTGTGCATTTGCGGCTGTTGGTGTGGACTATGTTCGTGATATTGATGCGGGAGAAATTGTTGTAATCGATCATGATGGCGTCGAACATTCTATTCGTACACATTGTAAAGAAAAAGCCTCATATGTGTGTATTTGAATATGTGTATTTTGCACGTAGTGATTCGATTCTCCAACATCAGCCGGTACATGAGGCTAGACGTAATGCAGGTCGTATCCTAGCGAAGGAACATCCAGTAGAAGCAGATGTTGTCATTGGTGTACCTGACTCAGGACTAGATGCGGCACAAGGTTATGCGGAAGAATCTGGGATTCCTTATGGTATGGGCTTTATCAAGAATCGTTATATTGCACGTACATTTATCCAACCAACACAAGGACAGCGTGAAAATGCAGTTAATATGAAACTTCATGTGGTGTCTTCTGTTGTAAAAGGTAAGCGAGTTATCATGGTGGACGATTCCATCGTACGTGGAACGACTAGTGCTCGTATTGTGAAATTATTACGTGATGGAGGTGCGACAGAAGTTCATGTACGTGTATCTGCACCACCATTTATTTCACCATGTTATTTTGGAACAGATATTGATTCCAAACAGAACCTGATTGCATGTAAAATGAACTTAGAAGAAATATGCGAGTCCATCGGTGCAGATTCACTAGGATATCTAAGTGTCGATGGTGTAAAGAAGATGGCATCGGATGCCGATTGTGATTTCTGTACAGGATGTTTTACAGAGAAGTATCCTGCCCCAATCCCCTAAGCATTCTGAAAAATCAAAAATTTGAAATGAAAAATAGAAAAGAAGGAGAGCAAACATGACGAAGAGTTATAGCGATGCTTATAAGGCTGCAGGTGTTGATGTAACTGCTGGATATAAAGCAGTAGAACTGATGAAGAAACATGTATCTCGTACTACTACATCAGGTGTATTAGATTCTATCGGCGGTTTCGGCGGATTATTTGCGCCAGGTTTGACAGGCATGAAGAAGCCAGTACTTGTATCTGGTACAGATGGTGTTGGCACAAAGCTAAAAGCTTGCGATGTTATTAGATAAGCATGATACAGTTGGCATCGATTGTGTTGCAATGTGTAAATGATGTTGTTTGTGCAGGTGCACAACCACCTTCTTCTTGGACTATATTGCGTGTGGAAAAATAATCCAGAAAAGATTGCGGATATTGTAAAGGGTGTAGCGGATGGCTGCGTAGAAAGTGGCTGCGCACTGATCGGTGGAGAGACCGCAGAAATGCCGGGTTTCTATCCGGAAGATGAATATGATTTAGCTGGATTTACCGTTGGTATTGTAGATGAAGAAAAGATTATTGATAAAAACAACGTTAAAGTTGGAGATATAATTATTGGTCTAGCTTCTAGTGGAGTACATTCCAACGGTTTCTCACTTGTACGTAAAGTATTTGATATTGATGCAGGTACGACACTAAAGGACTACGCAGATGTATTAGGAAAAGCCTCTTGGTGAAACATTATTAACACCAACAAGACTTTACGTAAAAACCAGTACTGCATGTACTCAAAGAAGTGAATGTAAAGTCCATCGCACATATTACAGGTGGAGGTTTCTATGAAAAACTTACCACGAGCATATGGTGAAATACTAAATGCGAGTATCACAAAGGGTAGTTAGCTAATCTTGCCAATCTTCAAACTAATACAAGTAAAGGGTAATGTGCCTGAACATGATATGTTCAACACCTTCAACATGGGAATTGGTATGGCAATGATCGTATCACCTGAAGATGTTGAAAAAACAATATCTATCTTAAAAAGAGAACGGTGTAGACGCATATCAGATTGGTGTGATGGAAGAGGGCGACCATTCGGTCGTTATTTGCGAATGATTAATATTGCAGTACTTGTCTCAGGTAGAGGTACTAACCTACAAGCACTGATTGATGCACAAGGGAAAGTATTACAGCACGGTAAAATCAAACTTGTAATTTCATCAAAACCAGATGTTTATGCATTACACCGTGCTGAAATAGCAGGGATTGAACACTGTGTTATCGCAAAGCGTGATTATACAACACAAGAAGAATTTTTCAAATGCATTACTATAATCAAAATGCAATCATATCAAATCGATATGATTGTACTAGCAGGATATCTTTCAATTTTGGATGAGACAATCATTCGTGCATATCCAAATCGTATTATCAATATTCATCCATCTTTAATTCCTTCCTTTTGTGGGAAAGGATATTATGGATTGAAAGTACATGAAGCAGCACTTGCATATGGTGTAAAGGTTACGGGTGCTACTGTACATATCGTAAATGAAATACCAGATGGTGGAAAAAAATCTTACTACAAAAAGCAGTAGATATCCTACCATCAGATACAGCAGAAATATTACAACAAAGAGTCATGGAAGAAGCAGAGTGGAAATTACTACCACAAGCAACGGAAATGATTGCGAAAGAACTAGAAGGGGAATAACATGCAGGCAAAAGACTTATATGAATACCTAGGTAGTAAAAAGCTATCCCCGGAAGAGGAATCGTAATTGCACGTACACTATGTGGAAGAAAGATGCGTATCGCATACTTTATCATGGGCCGTAGTGAAAATAGTAGAAATCGAATCTTTACGGAGACAGAGGATGGTATTCGTACAGAAGCGTATGATATTTCTAAATTGGTTGACCCTTCACTGATTATCTATTCCCCAGTAAGAAAACTTGGAAACAAATTGATTGTCACAAAATGGTGATCAAACAGATACAATCTATGAAAACATGCAAGCAGGTAAAACGTTTGAAGAAGCGTTACGTCTTCGCACATTTGAACCGGATGAGCCAAACTATACACCGCGTATATCGGCAGTAGTAAATGGTTTTGATTATCAAATGTCAATCTTAAAGAGTGCAGAAGGTAATCCAAATAGTACACGTCGGTATTTCTTTGACTATACAGAAGAATTACCTGGGTATGGTCATATCATTCATACATATCAAAGTGATGAAAATCCACTTCCTTCATTCGAAGGAGAACCAGTACTTTTCAAGCTAGTTAAAGAACCATTTTGAATCTTTTGCTCAACATGTGTGGGAAAGTTTGAATGTGGATAATAAGATTTCACTGTATGTAATACAGATTGAACCAGTAGTGATGAAGTGAAAACAATCATCTTTAACAAGAACCAATAGGAGAGAATCTATGACAAAAGAAATCGCATTAAAGTATGGCTGTAACCCAAATCAAAAACCAGCACGTATTTACTTAAATGATCAAGAATTACCGGTAACTGTATTGAATGGTAAGCCCTGGATATATTAATTTCTTAGATGCCTTAAATAGTTGGCAACTTGTTAAGGAACTTAAAGAAGCGACAGGCTATCCAAGTGCCGCAAGTTTCAAGCATGTTAGTCCTGCTGGTGCTGCAATTGGCACACCACTCAGTGAAGTAGAAAGGAAAATCTATTTTACAGGTGATGAAGAGTTATCTATGCTTGCATGTGCTTATGTTAGAGCACGTGGTGCAGATCGTATGAGTTCTTATGGTGATTTTGCGGCGTTATCTGATATTTGTGATAAAGATACAGCGTTACTATTAAAGAAAGAAGTGTCTGATGGAGTTATTGCACCAGGTTATACAGAAGAAGCATTAGAAATTCTAAAAAGCCAAGAAAAAAAGGTAACTACGCTGTGATTCAAATCGATCCAAACATACGTTCCAGAAGAGATTGAAAGAAAACAGGTATATGGAATTTACTTTTGAACAAGGTAGAAATAATGTTCATATTGACGAATCATTACTTACAAACTTTGTGACAAAGAATACAGAACTCACAGAACAAGCAAAGTTAGACTTATTAATTGCGATGATTACACTGAAATACACACAATCCAATTCTGTTGTATATGCAAAGAATGGACAGGTCATCGGTGTAGGTGCTGGACAGCAATCCCGTATTCACTGTACAAGACTTGCAGGAAGTAAGGCTGATAATTGGTGGCTGCGTCAACACGAGAAAGTGTTGAACTTACCATTTAAAGAAGATATTCGCAGAGCAGATAGAGATAATACAATCGATATTTATCTTTCAGAAGATTATGAAGATGTATTACAGGATGGTGCTTGGCAGCAGTTCTTTACAGAACAACCATCGGTATTTACAAGAGAAGAGAAGAAAGATTGGATCAAGCAACAACACGACGTAGCACTTGGCTCGGATGCGTTCTTCCCATTTGGGGATAATATTGAAAGAGCGTATAAGAGTGGTGTGAAATATGTAGTACAACCAGGTGGTTCCATTCGTGATGATCATGTGATTGATACTTGTGATAAGTACGATATTGTCATGGTATGTAATGGAGTACGTTTATTCCATCATTAAGAGGAGGTAGTCTATGAAGGTTTTGGTAATAGGTTCCGGTGGTCGTGAACATGCGATCATACGTAAACTAAAAGAGAATCCTACAATTGAAGAAATTATTTGCGCCCTCGGCAATGGTGGTATTGCGGCAGATGCCAAGTGCGTAAGCGTCAGTGCAATTGATTTAGCCAACATGGTTGAACTTGCAAAAATGAGAAGGTTGATTTCTGTGTAGTAACACCAGATGATCCTCTTGCGATGGGCATGGTTGATATTCTTGAAATGGAAGGAATTCCTTGTTTTGGGCCAAACGCAAATGCGGCAATCATTGAATCATCAAAAGTATTTGCAAAAAACTTAATGAAAAAATATCAGATACCAACTGCTGGTTATGCAGTATTCTCTGATGCACAAGAAGCTATCAATTATATTCGCACAGAGAACCGTTATCCAACGGTATTAAAGGCTGATGGTTTGGCACTTGGTAAGGGTGTCTTGATTGCCCAAACAGAAGAGGAAGCTGTTCAAGCAGTCAATGAATTGATGGTAGATCAAGCATTTGGACAAGCTGGTAAACAAATCGTTATTGAAGAGTTTATGACAGGACCAGAAGTGTCTGTGCTAGCTTTTTACAGATGGACATGTTGTGGTACCGATGATATCTTCGATGGATCATAAACGTGCATTAGATAATGATGAAGGTTTAAATACGGGTGGTATGGGTACGATTGCGCCATCTCCATTCTATACAAAAGAGATTGCGGAAGTATGCATGAAGACAATCTTCCTACCAACGATTGAAGCAATGAATCAAGAAGGAAGACCGTTCAAAGGTTGTCTGTACTTTGGCTTGATGTTAACACCAGAAGGACCAAGAGTTGTAGAATACAATTGTCGCTTTGGAGACCCAGAGACACAAGTCGTATTACCTTTTATTAAAGACAGATCTATTAACAATCATGCGTGCAGTACACGATGAGAAATTATCGAAGTTACAATTGAATGGGAAGATAAAGCGTGTGCATGTGTCATTCTAGCAAGTGGAGGATATCCACAGAAATATCACAAAGGCTATGAAATCGATGGTTTAGATGATTATGGACAGGTTGAAGGTGTGACCATTTATCATGCAGGTACTGCATGGAAAGATGGGAAGTACTATACAAACGGTGGGCGTGTACTCGGAGTTAGTGCAGTTGGTGATACGCTAGAACAAGCACTTCAACTCTCTTACGATAAGATTAAAGAAATTCATTTTACAGATATGCACTATCGTACAGATATCGGCAGAAAGGTGGTAAAACAATGACAGTATTCCGTTGTTTTGTGGAGAAGAAACCTGCATATGCAGTAGAAGCCAAATCCATATTAAATGATTTACATGTTGCATTACGCAACCAAAAATGTTGAAGCTGTACGTGTTTTTAAATCGATATGATTTAGAAAATGTAGATGAGGAAGATTACATTGCCGCAAAGTACACGATTCTTTCAGAACCTCAAGTAGATTTCTTCTATGAAGAAGAAGCACCTACACCGGATTATGATGAATATATTCTTGCGACAGAATATTTACTCGGACAGTCTCGATCAGCGTGCAGATTCTTGTGCACAGTGTATTCAACTCAGTTCCATGAAACAAAAACCTACTGTAAAGACAGCACGTCTTTATTACATCAAAGGTAAGTTTACAGATGAAGAAAAAGAAGCTCATTGAAGAAACTTTAATCAACCCAGTAGAAGCTCGTATCGCAAGCTTAGAGAAGCCAGAGACAATCATCATGTCTTTTGAAACTCCAGAACTTCCGCCGGTGATTGATGGTTTTATCGAACTTGATGAAGAAGGTTTAAAAAAAGTTCCTTAAGGAACATGGACTTGCGATGGATTTGGAAGACCTCAAGTTTATGCAGGAATACTTTCAAAAAAATTGAATGTAGAAATCCAACAATTACAGAAGTTCGTGTCATCGATACGTATTGGTCAGACCACTGTCGTCACACAACATTCCATACGGTTATCGATGATGTAGAGATTCAACCTGAATATGTAAAAAGACACTTATCTAAACTACTTAAATTTGCGTAATCATATTTACGAAGGTCGTACACCAAAGCCATTATGCTTAATGGATTTAGGTACAATTGGAGCTAAGGCATTAAAGAAATATGGGAAGTTAACAGATTTAGATGAATCAGAAGAAATTAACGCATGTTCCGTCAAGATTAAAGTTGATGTAGATGGCGAAGATCAGGATTGGTTACTCATGTTTAAGAATGAAACACATAACCATCCTACGGAAATTGAGCCATTTGGTGGGGCAGCAACCTGTCTTGGTGGTGCAATTCGTGATCCACTTTCAGGACGCAGTTATGTATATCAAGCAATGCGTGTAACAGGTGCTGCTAATCCATTAACCCCAATTAGTGAAACGATGAAGGGTAAGTTACCACAGCGTAAGCTCGTAACAACAGCGGCAGCTGGATATAGTTCCTATGGTAACCAGATCGGTCTAGCAACAGGTCTAGTACATGAAATCTATCATCCAGGATACGTTGCGAAACGTATGGAAGTTGGTGCAGTCATTGCGGCAGCTCCAGAGGAAAACGTTGTTCGTTTAAGACCAGAACCAGGTGATGTTGTCATCTTATTAGGTGGACGTACAGGACGTGATGGTTGTGGTGGTGCAACAGGTTCTTCAAAAGTCACACAATATTGAATCATTAGAAAGCTGTGGGGCTGAAGTTCAAAAAGGGTAATGCACCAGAAGAGCGTAAGCTACAAAGATTATTCCGTAATCCAGAAGCCGCCAAACTCATCAAACGTTGTAATGACTTTTGGTGCAGGTGGTGTAGCAGTAGCTATTGGTGAACTGGCAGATGGATTGGTGATTGATTTAAATAAAGTTCCAAAAGAAATACGAAGGTTTAAATGGTACAGAACTAGCAATCAGTGAATCCCAAGAGCGCATGGCTGTAGTGGTCAGAAAAGAAGATGCTGAAAAAGTTCCAAGAACTTGCAAGCATGGAAAAACCTTGAGACAACAATTGTAGCAGAAGTTACTGAAGAACCACGCATGATTATGACTTTGCAGGGAGAAGAGATTGTAAATATCTCTCGTGAGTTCTTGAATACAAACGGCGCAAGTAGACATACAACTGTTATGGTTGGTGAAGACCAACTAGAAGAAGCGGTTCAAGTAGAAAGTCTTCGTGCAGGTATGGATAAAGCTTGTAGAAGATTTAAATATCTGTAGTCAAAAAGGTTTGGCTGAACGCTTTGATGCTACGATTGGTAGTGGAACAGTATGTATGCCATTTGGTGGTAAATACCAAATGACGCCAAGCCAAGTGATGGCTGCTAAGATACCAGTGTTAAACGGTGAAACAGATACTGCATCACTCATGGCTTATGGCTATGATCCAGAGTTATCGTCCTTATCACCATATAAGGGTGCGATGGCTGCGGTGATAGAAGCGATGGCTAAACTAGTCGCGGCGGGCATTGACCCTAAACATGCATGGTTATCATTCCAAGAGTACTTTGGACGTACTGGCGATAATCCAGAGAAGTGGGGCAAGCCATTTGCGGCACTACTTGGTGCACTTAAAGCCCAAGCAGAATTAGAAGTAGCTGCTATCGGTGGTAAAGATTCCATGTCAGGAACATTCGAAGATATCGATGTTCCACCTACACTCATTGCCTTTGCGGTATCTACGGCAAAAGCTTCTCATATTATCACAAATGAGTGGAAGGCTAAAAGACCACTATATCTATGCAGTGATGCCAGAATATGATGAGAATGGTATTGCGGACTTCAATAGTGTACGCGATGTATTTGATAAGGTTTATTCATTGATTAGCCTAGGTTATGTCAAGTCTGCTTGTGCACTTGAACATGGTGGTACAGCAGAAGCACTTCTCAAGTGTAGTCTAGGTAATCGTATTGGTTTTGTATTAGAAGAAGATGTAAATATCAATCGACTCTTTAAGAAGTGCTATGGTGGGTTCTTATTAGAGACAGATGATGAGATTGAAGATTTAGAATTATTAGGAAAGACTATTGGAGAGTTTGAATTACGTACAAAGGATGAAACAATCTCATTAGATGAATTACAAACTCGCTATGAAGAAAAAGCTGGAATCAGTATATCCTTGCAACATCAAGCAGAGTGAAAAGGAAATCCAGCAAGTATCTGTAGAGCGTAGATTTGACATGCATGCAAGTTATACAGTCGATACTCCGCATGTATTAATTCCTGTATTCCCAGGCACAAACTGTGAATATGATACTGCACGTGCATTTAAGCGTGAGGGCGCAGAAACAGAAATCTTTGTGATTAAGAACCTAACCGCAAAAGATATCGAAGATAGCGTAGAAAGATTTGCGGATGCGATTGGTCGTAGTCAAATCATCGCACTTCCAGGTGGTTTCTCAGGTGGAGATGAACCGGATGGTTCTGCAAAGTTTATCGTTTCATTCTTCCGTAATCCAAAGGTGAAACTAGCAGTAGAAGACTTACTCAATCATAGAGAAGGTTTAATGATTGGTATCTGTAATGGATTCCAAGCGCTTGTAAAACTTGGGCTTGTACCATACGGTAAGATTATGGAACCAGATGAATTCCGTCCAACACTGACATTCAATACAATTGGTAGACACCAATCCAGACTCGTTAAGACAAGAGTCGCATGTAATCAATCGCCATGGATGAAATATATGAATGTTGGAGATATTCATACAGTTGCGATTAGCCATGGCGAAGGAAGATTTGTCGCAAAAGATAATGTTGTTCAAACATTGATCGACAATGGTCAGATTGCAACACAATACGTTGACTTTTGAAGGACAGCCAACATCCGATATTCATTTCAATCCAAACGATTCTGTCTATGCGATTGAGGGAATTACTTCACCAGATGGACGCATTCTTGGTAAGATGGGACACTCTGAGCGTAATGGGGATAACCTATATAAGAACGTACCAGATATTGAAAATCAACAGTTGTTATTTAAGGCTGCAGTGGAATACTTTACAAAGTAAGTATAGTAAGAGAACCGATTAAGTTCGGTTCTTTATCGTTGGGAAGGATCGTATATAAGATATTGAGGTATGTATCGTGATGATGATATTGAAAAAAATGATGATAAGAGTATTCTGAATGTATGAGAATATTTCAATTTTTTGCAAGTGAACCACGCGATGAAATGTTAATGGGAATTTGTTTTTCCTGCTGCACTCATGTTACCAACATCTATTTTGGGAGCTGTTATGTGGTATTTCATACCTGACTATCACCCCTTATCAAAATCATTAACAGGATTTGGCTGGGTTGCGATATTGGGCGTAATCATCGGCTTTTCAATCATGAGTTTAGTCAAACGATATTGTATCCGCAAATATACAGTACAGGTTAGTGGGAAGACTATTTTTGATTGATTCGGTTGGTGGTAGAAAATATCAAGGAGAAGTACAATCTGTCACAATCAATCAAAAACAAGATGAAAAACAGTATTAGAAATTTATCTCGGTCATCAAAAAGTTAATTTTTTTATCGCAAGAGTTAAAAAGAATATATTTGAAAGTAGTATTTTTTTGCTGGTAGTACGAAAGAAGATATACAGGAAATGGCTACCCTATACCAAGCACTTCAAGAAGTATCCATATTGAAATAATTCGTAAAGAGATGAATGAAAAATGAGTTGAGGAGAACCTCAACTCATTTTTTAATATTTCATTTTTCGAAATTGCGATAATATACTGTGCGCTCATGTATAAAACATGCAAGCATAGCAGCTACTTCAAAGATAATGACAACGATATCACTCTTAATAATGATTCCATTTACTACAAGTAAGATACCTAATAAAGCATATAATACTGCGAGTAGAATACAACGTCCTTTATTGTTTGTTTCTATAAGTCCTTCAATGAATGACTTTTTCTGTTTTGGCTTAAAGTTAGGAATCTGTGGTAATGTTGGTAACCAAGATTTTTACAAAGCGATATTGTAGTACTCCAAACAGCACAAGGCCTGCGATAATAGAGATTCTCAATCACTTGTTAGGCTCATCAGTAGCATCGCTACTGCGATACCAAGTGCGATACGATTGTGATAGAGATTGAAGTTCTTCGCATCTTTTCTCTTTTAGAATATATCCTGTTTGTGTGCGGGAAATATACATGATGGTTTGTCCTTTATCATCAATGTAGATATTTCTTCCGGCAATCGCGCCACGCTTTTTGCGCACTACCATCATCAAAGATGGATGGTCTTTTTTATTTGGGATTTTTTGTCATAGAAGTACCTATTTTTTGAAGCTGTGCAATACCTTTACAGTAGGTTTCCTCAACACTATAGTCATCATTTAATACAACGATATCCGCATCATATCCTGTACATAACTTGCCAATATGATCATGCATGTTTAATAGTGTTGCAGGGTTGATTGTGGCAGCGTTGAGGGCTGCATCAAATGGAACGCCAGCTCTTTCAACTAAGTTTCTTAGTCCTTCGTTCATACGCATTGTAGAACCTGCTAGACTTCCACTTTCGGTTAAGTGTGCACTTCCATCCGGATAGATTTCGATTTCGTGTCCACCGAACATAAACTTAGAGCCTGGTTCAAATCCCTTTGCCATTAGCGCATCAGAGATCATGATTGCATGGTCTTTCCCTTTTGCGTTAAAGAAGATATTGAGCGCTTCAGGTGTTGAGTGGTTACAGTCACAGATGACTTCGCTATACAAATCACGAAGACGTAGTGCTAGACCAGTTACACCATTTGCACGGTGGTTGAATGGAGATTGTCCATTGTATGTATGTGTAATAGATTTTGCGCCATTTGCGACAGCGATAATACCTTCTTGGAAGGTTGCACCAGAGTGACCGATTGATACCGCAACGTTATGTGCACTACAGTATTTTGTAAGTGCAAGTTCAGGATCGTGTTCAGGAGCTAATGTAATTACTTTGATGAGTCCTTCTGCGTCCTTTTTGGTATTGGATAAATTCATCTACGTGTGGTGGCACGATGGCTTCTGGTGGTTGTGCTCCTTTGTATTTCATATCAAGGTATGGACCTTCAAAATGAATACCGATGATATCTGCGCCATCTCTACCGGCTACGTGTTCATGCTTAACAGCCGCAACATTCTTAACGGCTTTTTGTTAGTACTGGGTTTAATTCAGTGATTGTTGTGGAAAGAAAACCTGTAACACCTTCACTTGGAATTCCTTTGCCCATTTCTTAAGTCCTTCAGGTTCAGCGTAGTTTGTATCATAGCCATACGCACCATGACAGTGGATATCAATAAATCCTCGGTACGATACGACGATTACCATAATCTACATCTGCAGTATGATTTTCAGCAGGATAAATACCTTTAATCTTACCTTCAGAAATTTCAATGACAGCTGGGATAAAGTCACCGGCTATCCATACACGATTACTTTTAATAAACATATTTTTATTCCCTCATGAATTACTTTCTATGTTTATCATAGCACTATTGATTTTATTTATCTCTTTTGACACTTATACTTTTCGATAATGATTTGACATCTTTCAGTTAATTTATTCTAATCATAAATTCTGGTTGTTATAATACAAATTAGATAAGACAAGAACAAAAAGGAGGAGACAATGTCCATATTTAATTATACAAATGAAGAATTAGAATCATTAAAGGCAACATTTACAGCCACAGAAATCCATCAACAGCCTTCAACTTGGGAGAAGACAATCGAACAAGTACGCTCACGTGCAGAAGAGATTAAAGCATTTATCAATAAAGTTATTCATCAAGAAGACTATGATGTAATTTTTGACAGGGTGCTGGCACAAGTGAGTTTGTGGGAAATGCATTATATTCCTATTTAAATCGTAAGTTAAACTACAAGGTAAAAGAGTTATGCTACAACAGACTTAATAGCTACACCAGAGAATTATGTATCTGCACATAAGCCTACTTTATTAATCAGCTATGGTCGATCAGGCGACTCCCCTGAATCAATTGGCGCAATTCAATCTGTAGAAGCAGTGAATGATAATCTATATCACTTATTCATTACATGTAATAAAGACGGTGCTTTAAGCAAGCGTGCAAATACAGAAGGTGATCGTTGCCTCGCAATTAATTTAACACCTGAAACATTGGATAAGAGTTTTTGCGATGACATCAAGCTTTACAAATATGTATCTTGCAACAGTACTCTGCTTTAACCTAGATCACTTTGATGAAACAGTCGCTGCTGTAAACGATGTGATTGGTGCCGCAAAACAACTTGTTGAAGAAGATTGGCCTACTATCAAGGAATTCGATGGTGCATTTGACTACGGAAGAATTGTTTACTTAGGCACAAATACATTGAAGGGTATTGCCCAGGAATCTGCACTAAAGATGTTGGAATTAAATGCTGGTAAGATTGTAACAATGTATGATACACCTTTAGGTTTCCGCCATGGTCCAAAGTCCATCATTGATAACACAACATTAACAGTTCTATACCTTTCTGATGGTGAATACCAAAGACAATATGAACTGGATCTATTAAAAGAAATGTCAGGTCAACGCAAAAGAAAATCGTATTATGGTTGTATGCAATACGCCATGTGAACTAGTAAAAATCTCTTGCGAACTATTATTATTGTTTTGATACACCAGCGAAGGATAATGTCTTTGTAGGTTTAGACTATATTATCGTTGCACAATTGATGGCATTATTTGCGTCAATTCGTAATCACTTTACACCGGATAACCCATGTCCAACAGGCGAGGTTAACCGTGTTGTAAAGGGTGTAATCTTATATCCATATTCTAAATAAGGAGGAATAATATGATTGGTATTGTTGTTACAGGACACGGACATTTTGCCAGTGGACTAACAAGCTCAGTAGAACTCATTGGTGGTAAACCAGAACATTATCATGCGGTAGACTTCGTTCAAGAAGATTCTACAGATGATCTCGAAAAAAATTAGAAGCAGCTTTCGCTTCCTTGAAGGATTGCACAGATGGAATCCTTGTATTTACGGACTTAGTTGGTGGTTCACCCTTTTAAGGTTTCTGTTGAACTTGCGATGAAGCTTCAGGAACAATACAAGATTGTTGTATTATCTGGTTCAAACTTAGGCATGATTGTGGAAGCTAACCTAACAAGAAGCTTCGCAAATGATATTGATTCCTTAGCTGCCCAGACGATTGAGACAGGTAAGACACAAGTTATGCGTTTTGAACTTGTTCAACACAAAAGAAGTTGAAACAGAAGACGGTATCTAAAAAGTAAAAATCGGTATAGTGCCGATTTTTATTTTTTTGAGATTTAAATTGTATATAATTCGCTAGCAAATCGATAAAGACAATAAATGGAATTAGTGGGCTACATACTGTATCCTTCGTATTGGGAATTTGGTAGAACTCCGTGAAGGTAGGCTTCTTATCTAACTTGGTATTTGCCTGTCCAATGTAAATCGCGTAGGGTTCGTGCGTGAGTAGATGCGTGAAGGATACCGAATCGATTGTGGGTTCATCCTGCATGGAGATATAAATAAACAAGTCATTATGTTGAATGAGTTGCGAGCGTAATTGTAAGAAATCTACGTTTGGGATGATAGAAATATCATAGCCAAGATTGATTAAACGATATTGGAATGTATTGGCAATCGTTGACGCAAATCCTTCTCCATAAACATATATCTTCTCGGATTGATCAAAAATTTCTTGTAAGTGGTCAAAATCTTGCTCGGCAATCTCAATACATTTATTTTTAAGAGAATCAAAGTACTGGCTCTGGATACTCTCTTTAATATGCTGGTTTTCATCTGATGAATCAAATTTCACAGTTTTGAAGGTCATTGCTATATTCATAAATGAATTCACGATAACCTTTAAAAATTACACTTCTGTGCAAATCTGGATAGAGTAGGTTCAGAGACGTAAAGAATCTTACTAATACGCTTTGAAGAGAAATCTAAAAAGCTCGGTATTTTCCAGGAAATAATCCGCAATACTCTGCTGTAAAGAGGACATTGTAGGATAAACACTTTGAATGATTTGTTTTGTTTTTTGTATTTAATCGGATGTTTCGAATCATAGGGTTTCCTCGTTATGTGTACGAATGAAATGGATGAGAGTATTTGCTGCGTTTAACTGAGATGCTTTTATTTGGATGGCTTGCAAAAACAGAAGACATCTTTTTCAGTTGCAGTTTCAAATCTTAAAAACAAAGCTAGAAGTTTCTTCAGCAACTTTTTGAACGGAAGAAAGTAATGTTTCTTCCATAAGACCATAACACAGTAGGAATTTTGCGTTAGGAAAATTTTGTTTTTTTAACGTTTGAATAAAGTCGATATATAACTTTTGGAAACGTTGTTCACGCTCATGAATACCTCTTGTATAGGAGGCGTCGTTGGTTCCAAGGTTGATGATGACCCAAGAGGATTTTCTCCCAAATCATAAGGAAAATACTTGGTAGAATATCTTCATCATTAACCTTTTCTTCTGTTTCAGGGAATCCAACGAGAAAGAATACCATTACCGCTATATGCGATAATAATTGAGTCGTATTTAATGCATGTGAAACCAGATAAGGATATGCATGCGTACAATCTTCAAAGTGTGTGTTGAATACAAGTGGTGTAGTATCAGATTCTAAGCCGTATCCTGCAGATAAAGAATCACCAATCCAGAGAATTGATTCATGAGTTTTATCCCACTTAGAGATTTCTCCATCCACTCGTATATCTTCTAATTGAAAGAATCCATACTGTAATTCAGTAATCTGGATGATTTTCAGATGCATGATTTCTTTCTTTGAAAATGGAATTGTATATGCATGGCAACCTTCGATTAAGTCAATCTTATGATAAACCTCATCATCCACAAATACTGCTAATATAACAGGGCCGTACAATGTATGATGACTAGTGATTTGAAGTTCAACCGTTTTACCAGAGAACGCAAACTGAAAAACCTGAGGCAGACCACTTAAATTGATAATGATGATTTACCAGACTACATGGTGGTAAAAATGTAAGTTTAGACAATAAATTCATAACACTATATTACACGAAAAATTTTTATGAGAGTCTATTTAGAAAGTACTTTCATAAAACTCGGAACAATAGAGCGCTTTCAACATATCATAATTATAATGAAATTATGGAAGACATGCTAGATAAAACAAATCTACAATCCCTCTTAGAGGAAAATCATTGGTTAAAGCCATATCTCAATCAAAAAAAGATCATTTTTAAAACAGGATACAGTCAATGGTTATCAAATTCATTTTTAGTGATGATGAAATTGAAATTGTTTATTCATCCATCTCACAAAGAAATCGTGCACTACTTTCACTAACAACGATAAAGCATGATAAAACAGAAACAAGTGTAGTAAAAAGATCTTGGTGTAATGGTGGACTGTTCTAGAAATGCAGTACCGAAAATATCAACATTGAAGAAATTTATTCGATATCTATCCTTTATGGGATACACATTTCTAGGTCTGTACATGGAGGATACGTTAAAGATTGATGGTGAACCATATATTGGCTATCAAAGAGGAGCGTATACAGTAAAAGACATTCAAGAGTTAGATACTTATGCACAACAGTACGGAATCGATTTGCGACCATACGTGCAGACATTAGCACATCTGAATCAAATTGTTCGATATGAAGAATATCAGAAGATGATTGATGTCGATGATATCTTACTTGTTGGATCAACTCGCACATATACATACCTAGAAAATCTATTTAGAACATTAGACAAAAGCATTCCATTCACGAAAAGTGAACATTGGAATGGATGAAGCATTCATGTTAGGCCTAGGCAAATACCTAAGTGAACATGGTTATCAAAACCGTTTGGAAATCATGAATCAACACTTTACAAACGGTAAGAGAGATTGCTAGTAAATACAATTTTGAACTACAGATGTGGAGCGATATGTTCTTCCGCCTTGCGGCAAATGGTGAGTTACTACAATCTAAGTCAGGAACAAATTCAAAAAAATCAAAGTTCCAGAAGATGTAAATTTAGCTTATTGGGATTATTACTCAACAGATAAACAACATTATGCGGATAATCTAAAACTACATAAAAAGCTATCACAGAACATCTCATTTGTAGGAGGTGCTTGAAGTGGACGGGATTTATTCCGCATAATCAATACAGCATTCATGCATGTAAATCCGCAATTCAAGCATGTATCGAAAATCATATTGATGAAATTACCTTTGCGGCATGGGGAGATGATGGTGCAGAAACATCACTCTTCGCAATCTTGCCAGCACTATTTGTAAATGCAAATGAAATTTATGGCAATCGCATGAGTGAAAAGTGCTTTTGAAGTACTAACAGGAATATCTCTTGATACATTCCTATCAATTGATGAAGTAAATCCATGCACGAAAGATGGCTTTACACACAACAATGCAAGTAAGTATTTCCTATACAACGATTTGTTGCAGGGTACATCTGACTCTGTCGCAAAAGCAGAAATGATTGATGAAATTCAATCTGTTCTACCAAAAGATTTCTAACGTATCGAATACAACAAGTGATTTATTTTACTACTTCGATACGGTAAAGGCACTGATAGAAGTATTAGAACTAAAAACTAAACTTAGGAAATGAAATCTATCATGCATACAAACAAAACGATTTACAAGCTTTTGCATAAGATTGTTAATCAAATACTTCCAGAGTTAGTCAAACGTATCGAAACTTTCTACAATGCATTCAAACATCAATGGTATCTAGAAAAATCACAATCAAGGATTTGAGGTACAAGCTGTGCGTTTGGGTGGGTTAAAAGCAGAGAGTTATCGATGTACGTGAGCAATTACTGGCATATCAGAAAGGAGAGGTTACAAAAAAATAGACGAACTAGAAGAGGAACATTTAGATTTTCACTATTTTTGATGATAGCTCGATAGAAAGACTGAATTATAATCTATGGTCACGTATCGTCTCAACATCAAAACTGTGAGGCATCACAACCACTTAAATAATTCACAGGAGGAAAGACATGAAGAAAAAAATTATTAAGTGCAGTATTTGCGGCTATGCTAGCTGTAGGTAGTTTAGCAGGATGTGGCAAGAAAGCATCAGAGGCAGGCACAGACAAAGACAAAGATCGAATTCTGGACAATCGATCTAAAGGCAAATTTCGAAGATTATTTTTAAAACAATGATTGCAAAACTATGAGAAGGAAAACCCAGATGTAGAGGTTAACTGGACAGATATTCCTTACGCAGATATGCAATCAAAATTAGTAGCTGCAGTTGCAGGTGGAACAGCACCAGATGTAGTAAAACCTTAATACACAATTTCGCATTAACATTAGCTGGTAAGGGCGCACTTGTTGATTTAAACAAGGAAGCTACAGCAGAACAAAAAAAGCAATTTATAATGAAGGCTTATGGAATTCAGCTAAGATTGGTGATTCTGTATATGCATTCCCATGGTATGCTTCACCAGATATCATGTTCAGCAATAAGGAACTAATGGCAAAGGCTGGTATTACAGAACCACACACATACGCAGAAGCATTGAAAGAAGCAGAAGACTTCTACAATAAGACAGGCGCATACCTATTCTTACCAGATGGATTCTTTAACATGTTAGTATCTGAAAATATCGACATCTTATCTAAGGATGGTAAGAAGGCAGCTTTCAATACAGACCAGACAGTCGCATTACTTGAACAATACAAAGCATTGACAGACAAGGGCGTACTTCCTAAGACAAACTGGGGTTCATGGGATGAAGCTTTGAAGTTATTTGAATCCAGTAAGTTAGCAATCGTAAGTTCATCAGGTTCATCTTTAGGCAGAATCAAGGATGAAGCACCAGATGTATACAAACTCATCAATGTATCTACACCATTAACAGGTTCTAACGGTTTAAGCAGAAACCCATTAATGAACTTAGTTGTTCCTACAGCAAGTAAGAATCATGAAGCAGCTATCAAGTTTGCTAACTATGTTACAAACGATGATAACCAGCTAGCTTTCTGCAAACTTGTATCTATTTTCCCATCTACAACAAAGGCTTCAGAAGATCCATTCTTCACATCGAATACATCTACTTTAGAAGGCGAAGCAAGCGCAATGTCCGCTAAGGCAAGCTTAACTTCTCAAGACTTCTCATTAGGTATCGCTAGCCAAGATGCTATCGCCACAGCCATTAATAAGGCTTACGAAGCAAGCATTATCAACGGTGAAGATATCCGTGCGTCACTCAAACAAGCAGAAGAAGATGTAAACAAGATTCTCAGCGAAGCGAAGTAACGATTGATGTTTCCCCGAGCACAATCTAGCTCGGGGAAACATATTTATACACAAGGAGGATATGCATGAGTCTCACAAATAAAATGGTATCTCGAAGAAAAAGAAGAGAAACAAGAACGGCGTATGCCTTCATGACACCAGCTTTGATTATCATTACAGTCTTTACAATCATACCTATCATTGGAAGTTTGATTTTTGATGTTTTATAACTACTCCGTTTTAGGAGAAACAAAGTTTGTGGGTTTCCAAAAACTTTATTAATGCCTTCCAAGATAGAGAGTTTTTTGATTGCGGTAAAGAACTCAATTGTATTTGTTGTCATTGTACCAATCATCCAGATTCTATCGATTCTAATCGCATTATTTGTAAATCGAAAAATACCAGGAATTAGTTTATTCCGTACACTCTTCTACATTCCAGTCGTCACTTCCATGGTAGCTGTATCTATCTATCTGGGGATTTATCTTCGACTCACATGGAATTATCAATACCTTATTGATGGATTTAGGCTGGATTACACAACCATTTGGCTTTTTAAGTGACAAGTATGCGGCAATGCCGTGCTTGATGTTTATTACATTATGGCAAGGGTTAGGATACTACATGATGATGTATCTAGCAGGTCTACAAGGTATTCCTCAGGAACTGATTGAGGCTGCCAAGATTGATGGCGCTACAAACCTAGAAACAATTGTAAAAGTCAAAATCCCATTATTGAAACCATATATTTGGTTATGTACTTTAAATTCAGTTATTTCCGCAATTGGTGTATTCGATGTTGTATTCGTATTGACCAAGGGTGGACCAAATAACGCAACGATGGTTATCAACTACTATTCCTACGTAAAGGCCTTCGGTGACTTCCAATTTGGATACGCTGCCGCAATCGGTGCTTTACAGGCAATTATCACAAGTACGTTAAGTATTGCTGTATTTGTATATGGTAAGAAAGGAGGTATGTCAAATAATGAATAAAAAGAAATTACGCCAGAAAGATATCGTGAATTTGATATTTTCTTATATCTGTTTAATCGCAATCGCTATCTTATGTGCTGGCCCATTTATTTGGCTACTACTATCTTCCTTACGTACAGGCGCAAATATTTATGATTTACATTTTCAAGTTAGAAGATTTTTACTTTCTCAAACTATATTGGTGTTATCCAATATATGAATCTTGGAAAGTATGTACATAATACTGTAATTATTACATTGGGTGGTATCTTCTTGGATGTTTTACTTTCATCCATGTGTGCATATCCACTCGCAACGATGAACTTTAAAGGAAAGAAGATTATCTTCGGTATCTTAGTTTCTACAATGATTATTCCGGCAGCTGCGGGAATGATTATCAATTACTTAACAATCACAAAACTAAAACTATTAAATACATTACTAGGTGTTATCTTACCAAGCTCAGTAAAGACATTTAGTATTATCTTGATGCGCCAAAAGCATATCTTGGCGTTCCAAGAGAGTTGATCGAAGCTGCTAGAATTGATGGCGCAAGTGAATTTAGAATTTGGTGGAAGATTATGTTACCGAGCATTATGCCAAGTATCTCCACAATTGTAATCTTTGACTTTATTGGTTACTGGAATGCATTCTTATGGGCCAATCATCGTCTTACAAGATCCAAATAAAATATCCACTCGCAACCGCATTACAATATCTAAATGGTTCATTTAGTTACAAATTTGGATATGTCGCAGCAGGTACAATCATCTCCATTATTCCAGTACTCATCGTATTTATCGTATGTCAAAAAGAACTATATCGAAGCAGTAAGTGGCGCTGTAAAGGGATGATGTTATGAAGAAGATTGTTTTATTACCCATGGATGAAAGACCATGTAACTATAAGTTCCCAAAGCGCTTATTTGAAAATGAAGAAATACAAATTATTGAACCTCAAATATTAGGGTTTAAAAAAGATGGTGCAGATTATAACATCATCAAAGACTTCCTATGTAAAGAATGTAAGGATGCCTATGGTTTGATTATCTCCATGGATATGTTGTTGTATGGAGGACTAATTCCATCACGTATTCATCATCAAGATGAAGAAAGCCTAAAGAAAAAAACTAGATACAATCAAAGAACTAAAGAAAAGAAAATCCAAGTTTAAAAAAATCTTTGCGTTCCAATGTATTATGCGTTGTCCTAGTTATTCTAGTTCAGATGAAGAACCTGATTATTATGAATACTATGGAAAAACAGATTCATGATTTAGGCGAAGCAGTAAACATGCATCAGGTTGGAATTTCACAAGGGCAACGTATCAGTGAACTGACAAAAAGAAATTCCTGAAGAATACATCGAAGATTTTATCTCACGTAGAGAAATTAATCGTCAGATGAATATGTATGTTATTGATCTATTGCGTGAAGGCTATTTGGATAGTTTGGTAATTCCACAAGATGATTCCACTACATATGGATATCCTGCAATGGATCAAAAAAAGTAATCCGCGAAAAGATACAGGAATTGGGTCTCATTGATAGAGTATTAATTTACCCCGCGTGCAGATGAAGTAGAACTTACATTATTTTGCACGCATGTTAAATACAATCAAAGGAGAATGCCCAAAAGTATATGTCAAATATGCATGCGAAAAGTCTAAGCAGATTGTTCCTTTATACGAAGGCTTTCCATTAGATTCTACAGTTTCCTATCATATTCTATCGGCAGGTTGTCAACAGACATTCAGCTTTTGAACAAGCAGATATTATTTTTGGCAATTAGCGCACCATCTGAGAATATGGAAGAAGCAGAGTACCAACCTTCCATTCATACAAGTTATTCGATTGATCGAAATCTAGCTGAATTCTTACGTTTCATTAAGATGAGACTTGCGGAAGGAAAAAGTTGTTTCTATCGCAGATAACGCATACGCAAATGGTGCAGATTTATCACTGATTCAATTACTCAATAATAATGGATTACTTCAAAAAGTGAGTGGCTACGCAGGATGGAATACTTCCGCAAATACAATCGGTACTGCGATTGCGGAAGCAGTAAACTCCCTATACTATGGACAGTCACAAAATCAAATGGATTTCATTGTACAAAGATATCTTGAAGATGCCGGATATTGTGCAAAGGTGAGAACACAGGTAAAGAATAACTTACCTGCAGGCATGAATTACTTTGATGTGAAAGAAAAAGATGGTGTTGTAAGTCAGATGGTAAATGAACAATTACAAGAATTCACAAAACAATATCTATCATCAATCGCATCAGAAATTAAAATTATGAATGTACAGATGCAGTGGAAACGTATGTTTGAAGTGGATTTAGATGCACGTTGGCAAAGAAAGTGAGAAATAAGAATGGCAAGTCTATCATTGAAAAAAATATTAATAAGGTATATGACAATGGAGTCCATGCGGTCAAAGACTTTAATCTAGAAATTCAGGATAAAGAGTTTGTTATCTTTGTTGGACCATCTGGTTGTGGTAAGTCAACAACATTACGTATGGTTGCGGGCCTAGAAGAAATCACATCCGGAACACTAGAAATCGATGGAAAAGTTGTCAATGATGTTGAACCTAAGGATAGAGATATTGCGATGGTCTTCCAAAGCTACGCATTATATCCACACATGACAGTTTATGAAAATATGGCATTTGGTTTAAAATTACATAAGGTTCCAAAAGATGAAATCAAACGTCTTGTTATGGAAGCCGCAAAGATTCTCGACCTAGAAAACTATTAGATCGTAAGCCAAAGGCTTTATCTGGTGGACAACGACAGCGTGTAGCGATGGGCAGAGCCATCGTCAGAAATCCAAAAAGTATTCCTGATGGATGAGCCTCTTTCCAACTTGGATGCGAAGTTACGCGTACAGATGCGTATTGAAATCGCAAAACTACATGAAAGATTAGGTGCTACAATTATCTATGTTACACATGACCAGACCGAAGCGATGACATTAGGAACACGTATTGTCGTTATGAAGGATGGTGTTGTACAACAAGTTGATTCACCAAAGAATCTATATGAAAAACCAAATAATCTATTTGTCGCAAGTTTCATCGGTTCTCCACAGATGAACTTCTTAGATGCAGTTGTAGTTGAAGAAGGGATACGATTCAATTACGGGTTGGAAAGAAGAATCTTCGCTTACCTGCGCAAAAGAGGAGAACTACTGCGTCAAAAAGGTTATGTTGGTAAGACAATCGTATTAGGTATTCGTCCGGAAAATGTATATGATTCCAAACTATATCAGTTGGATGATTACGACAACACGATTGAAGCAGAAATTAAAGTATACGAATTACTCGGTGCAGAAATCTTCTTATATTTCGATGTTGAAGGAAAAGCAGATGATTGCTAGAGTAAATCCAAATACAGCATTAGCAAAGGTGATGTTGCGAAGTTTGCATTAGATATGAATAAGGCACATCTCTTTGATAAAGAAACAGAACAGGTAATTAGGTAATATAGCGTATGAATGATGCATACTATGAATTAGCGGTAAAAAGAAATAGACCGGAAATAAAATATGTTTTATATGTAGTAGCAGACCTGCTTGCATGTATACTATTTTTAATGGCTGGATTTACAAAAACCTCTCTATTGGATTGGCTCTGCTATCACACTGCTATTCTTCTATGTATATTTACGATTACGTCTATATGAAGAATACGAATATATCTTAGTCAACGATGAATTAACCATCGATGCAATCTTCCACAAAAGAAGCACGCAAGGCACTTGCTAGATGTAATGTAAAAGATGTTCAATCTATCAAGTTGAATGCAAATAACGAAAAGGGTAAAGATTACTCTGATGGAAGTCATAAAGTCGCGTTATATCTAAACAAAGGGAAGTATTCCTACTTTCCCTTGATGAAAAAGATGTTAACGATGTTAAAAAGATATATTAGAAACATAGAGCAGTAAAATAAAAACCTTCTTTCAAAGCATGATTCATGCATTGATAGAAGGTTTATTTTTAACTAACGATACTTTGGATACCACTTTAAATTGCGTACAGCCTTAGCCATATCTGTTTCTTTCGCACGTGCAAGACCTTGTTGTTGTGCAGTTTTTAGCAACTGCCTCCGCAACCTTGATAGAAACATCTGCGACATACTTGAATGGTGGTAATACAGGAGCACCGTTGAGTTTGATCAATGATACCACTTAAGGAGTGAGCAGCAGCACCAATCATTTCATCTGTTAAAAGACTAGCTTCTGATGCAAGCATGCCAAGTCCAAGTCCCGGATAAATTAAAGCATTATTTGCTTGACCGATTACGTAGTCAACGCCCTTATAAGACACTGTATCTGCAGGAATACCTGTCGCTACAAATGCTTTTCCATCTGACCAAGTAATGAGGTCTTCTGCGCTAGCTTCAGCTAATACAGTTGGATTTGATAATGGGAAAAATCATTGGACGCTCTGTAATCTTGCACATTTCTTCCACGATTTCCTTTGTGAATGTATTTGGTTGTGTCGAAGTACCAACTAAGATTGTTGGTTTGACAGTCTTAACAACTTCTAATAAGTCAGTTAACTTATCTGCGTTAGGATAGTCTGAGCGCTTCTTAGCAAATGGTCTTTGTTGAGGTGTTAAATCATCCATGTCATCGAAGAGAAGACCTTGTTTATCGACCATAAAGAAATGCTTGTACGTCTTCTTCCGAAATACCTTCAGATACCATCTCGCGTAGTACACGAGAAGCAATACCTGCACCAGCAGTACCACCACCAAAAGCAAAGGTACGTCTGATCAGATAACTTTCCACCAGTGATTGCAAGAGAGCCAAAGATAGCTCAAGTGTTACAATGCCTGTTCCTTGAATATCATCGTTGAATGTAGGAATTTGATTACGATATTTTTCTAGAATGTTTGCGGCATTAGAACGTCCAAAGTCTTCCCAGTGTAAATATAGTTTAGGGAATAGACGTTCAGCGGTCTGTACAAATTGATCTACAAAGTCATAATAACGATCACCACGAACACGTTCATGACGATTTCCTAGATAATTAGGATTCTCAAGTAGTTCTTTACGATTTGTTCCGGCATCAATGACGAGTGGTAATACCATAGATGGGTCGATACCAGCTGCAGCTGTATAAACCATCAACTTACCAACGGAGATATCCACACCATTTGTACCCCAGTCACCAATACCTAAGATTCCTTCCGCATCTGTAACAACAATCAATCGAATCACGCTCGCCAGCCGCATTCTTTTCAATGTGGCTTCAATATTTTCTGGATGGTTAATATCCAAATATGCAGCGTATTGTGGATCGATAAAGAGATCACTGTAGTTTTCGATTGTATCCGCAATCGTTGGATCATAAACGATAGGATTAAATTCAGCTAGATGTTGAGAGAACATATAGTAGAAAAGCGTACGATTTGTATTAAAAATCTGCATCAAAAACAAACGTTTTTTTCAAGATTATTTGCCTTTTGTCTGCAACTGTGCATAAGTCTGTTTTGCCTGTTCTTCAATTGTTTGAACATATGGTGGTAAAAAGACCAATCAGTCCAAGCTTACTACGTTCTTCCATCGTAAAGGCAGTACCTTTTATTTAGAAAAGGATCATTTAAAAATATCATGTGCATTCATAAAGTTATCTCCTATGCGGTATTAGTATATACCCATTGTGGTAATTGAAGTAAAAAGATTGGATGAAATGTGATAGATAATCTATAAGAAAAGTCATATCTAGTGTATCAAGATATGACTTAAATAAACTAATCAATTTGGTCGTAAATCTTCCGAGCGTACTCACTAGGAGTGATGCCGTAACTCTGTGTAAATTTACGAGAGAAGTAGTGAATAGAATTGAAACTCAACATGGACGCAATCTCTGTAATTGTGTAACTCTCCTTTACGAATGAGTAATCGACTCTGATTCAACTTTGCGGTATTGATATATTGTTTTTGGTGGAACTTGAAGATTATTTTTGAATAAGTTCTGTAGTGTACTACGTGAGATAGCGAAGCGGTCACAGATTTGCTCGATTGGTAATGGTTCTAGGATATGTTTATGGATATACTCTAGAATTTCCTCCACAAGACGATCTTCAAAGTGTTGATTCACTGGTGTGATAGGCTTAGGCATCTTCTTTGCGTTTGCGTACATATGGAATGAAATTAAGATTTGTTCTAAGCAGGAAATCATTCCATCATATTTAAATGGATTGGCTTGTTCGGAAGTAGATACGAAGCGGTTGATATCATCCTGCATCTCGCGGGTACAACTGATGACACGATTGGAAACTAAATCAGTATGAACACCATCTGCCGCAAAGATAACTGTTAAGTATGAACAAGGATTATCTGAAGATACCTTTTGGTCATGGAATTGACCAGGCACATATAACATGCATTCATTCATGCCAATCGTATAAGACTTACCATCAACAGTTGTATCCAAAGAGCCTTGATCAACGAAAGTTAATTCATAATAATTATGTGTCTCTCCTAAAAAGGAGTATGCTGGGCGTTTTTACAACATAATAATAGGCAATAATTTCAGAGATACGAATTTTTAGGTGAAATACTTTCATACACAAATGGGCTTGGTAATGTGTAGGTTGTTTTTGTCGCATGATTAGGAATGTACAAGCTATAAACAACGTGCTCACTCATTGAAGTGAGATTGAAATAAACATCAGGTTCAATCCGTACACGGCGGTGTAGTGCAAAAACTTTCAATTGAATCAACCTCTGGGACACGAACAACACCAAGCATGGGCCATTCCTTCAGATGCCTCCAAATAGACAGACTGATTATAGGAATGGAGGGTATGAATTTCCTTTGTTGAAATTGTAAACTCTTCAATAATGAAATCTTCATCTGGAATATTTGGAACAATCGTACCAAATTTAACGAAATTGGAACTAGTAGTCTTACTAATCATATTTCACCATCTCCTTACCTGTAAAATAGCACACTTTAAATGCGTTTTTAAATCACAAATCAACAAAAAAGATTATTTTTCATTACCGAAAAAAATACACTAGTTTTGAGCAAAAATGTAAATATTATGTGACACTTAATGTTAAGATATATACATGAGAGCGCTTTCTGTTTTTAGGGATAGCGCATATACTCGAAAGAGAAAGGAGTAAGGAAATGCCAGATATTGTACTAACTAGAATTGACAATCGTCTAATTCATGGACAGGTGGCAACACAATGGTCCGGTTCAATTGGCGCTAACTTAATCTTGGTAGCAAACGATGATGTAGCTGCAAATACATTCCGTCAAGGATTGATGGATATGGCTGCACCTTCATATGCACAGACACGTTATTGGACAATTGAAAAAAACTATTACAACTATCCACAAGGCTTCTCCATCACAGCACATCTTTATCGTCTGTGAGACACCTACTGACGTATTACGTTTAGTTGAAGGTGGTGTTCCAATTAAGAAGGTAAACATTGGTAACATGCACATGGCTGAAGGAAAACGTCAGGTCGCTACTAGCGTTGCTGTTGATGATGTAGATGTAGCAGCATTCAAGAAGTTACAGGAACTCGGTGTTGAGTTAGAAATCCGCAGAGTGCCGCAGGAACACGCTGAAGACATCAGCAAGCTCTTTTGGGTAAAAAAATCATTACAGCCGTTTCACTACAAAAAAACTATTTTAAGGAGGATTGAATCAAATGGTTTTACAAGCATTATTACTTGCTGTAGCAACATTCATCTTTGCAATTGACCAATTCTCACTGACTGAGCTTTTATATCGTCCTATTATCGCTTGCCCAATTATTGGCTTGATTTTAGGTGATGTAAAAACTGGCCTTGTCATCGGTGGTACATATGAACTGATGATGGTTGGTAACATGCCAGTCGGTGGAGCACAGCCACCAAACGCTGTATTAGGTTCTATTGTAGCAATGATCTTCGCTGTTAAGTCAGGATTACCTGTTGACCAGGCTTTAGGTCTAGCAGTTGTATTCTCTGTATTTGGACAGTATGTCGTTACATTCACATTTACATTTATGTCATACATCATGGCTAAGGCTGATCAGGCTGCTGAAAATGCAGATCCAGCTGGAATCACTAGTGTAAACATTCTATCTATGTGCATCTTAGGTGGTCTCTTCGCAGTTCTAGCTCTTGTTGCGTTCTTCGGTGGAGATGCTGCTAGCGAAGCATTAAAGAGCTTCTCTGAAAATGCTTCATGGTTCATGGATGGCTTAGGTGCTGCTGGTAGAATGATGCGTTACGTAGGTTTCGCAGTATTACTAAAGATTATGCTTGCAAACGACATGTGGGGTATCTACTTCGCAGGTTTCACAGCTGCTGCTATTCTTGGAAATATTGAAGCTACAAAGGGTGCAACATTAATTCTTGTAGCATTTATCGGCTTTGCAATTGCAATGTACGACTACAATACAAATGTTAAGATCAAACAATTAACATCTAATAACGGAGGTGCTGGAGATGGAATCTAATTTCAATTTAGCATATAAGGACACTGCTCCTGCTAAACCACTTACAAAAAGCAGTTTTAAATAAGATGGTTTGGCGTTCTCTAAACTTACAGGCTTCCTTCAACTATGAAAGAATGCAGGCTGCTGGTTGGTTATGGGAGTATTTTTACCAGGATTAGAGGCAATCCATTCAAACAAGGATGACTTATCCACATCAATGACTCACAATCTTGAGTTCTTTAATACACACCCATTCTTAGTAACATTCGTTATGGGTATTGTATTATCCATGGAACAACAAAAAGGCTGATATCAACTCAATCCGTGCTGTTCGTGTAGCAGCTATGGGTCCTTTAGGTGGTATTGGTGATGCGTTATTCTGGTTTACATTAGTACCTATCACAGCTGGTATTACAGCGAATATGGCGATTTTCGGCAACTTGGCAGGACCAATCATTTTATTTCTTAATTACATTCGGTGTACAGATGGCTCTTCGTTATTGGTTAATGTACTGGTCATATGACATGGGTACAAAGGCTATCGAAGTATTGACTGCTAACGCTCGTGAATTTACACACGCTGCTTCTATGCTTGGCGTATTCGTAGTTGGTGCATTAACGTGCAATTACGGCGCTACAAAAACTCGGTATGGTAATTCCTAATGGACAAACAGCCGAAAAAAAGTTAAACAGCTTGTTATCGAAAAATGGTAATATTGTAGAAAAAGAAGTTGAAAAATTAAAAGATGTTAATATTGATATTCAAGCAATGTTAGATGGTATCCTACCTGCACTTATCCCTTTAGGATTGACATTAATGTGCTATTTCTTGATTAAGAAGAAGGGTTGGTCACCAACGAAGTGCATTATGCTCTTACTCGTTATCGGTATCGTTGGATGTGTATTTGGAATTTGGGCTGGAGACTATAAGGTTCCAGAACTTCTAAGTGCATTTATCAAGTGGCATAAATAATCATGCATAACGAAAAGGGACACCTTATCGGTTGTCCCTTTTGTTCTAAATATAGATTATTGTTTGTTTTTGGTTCTTTAATTCTTGTTCATATTTATCGTAATACATTCTCTGTACGTCATCGCTAAGAGGTAGTTTCTCATCTGAGTACGTTTCTTGATATGGATAAAATATCCAATGGTGGCTGCGATAAATATGAATAAGGCAATTCCTGTTGCGAAAATAGACATAGGTATGTGTTAACTCCTTGTGTGTCTATTATAACAGTGTTTTTCGTGATATTCTTGAAATACGGAGGTTGGTTATGGGAAAATCGCTTATTGGTATTTGGTGTTCTGTTGATTATTGGGATCGTTCTATATGTTGCATGGATGTTCTTTGCGCAAAGACAAGTCATGTATATGTCTTTACTGCTATATCGTCAAGGCGATGCGGACCGATATCTAAACGAATTAAATTCATTATCCAGTCGTTTGTTCTTTAACAAGAAGTTACGTACACTAATGGCAATTGACGCAAATCTTATCAAGGGTGATAAGGAACAACTTAATAAACTATTCGAAAGAGCGGCGGCTTATAGATTGAGTTCTTCTGATCGTGTGCTGGTATTACAGAAGGAACTATTATTCCGAATCGCACAAGAAGAAGATGAGAAGGCAGCAGAGTCTTATACGGCAATTCATAAAGCATATGATAAGTTAACGGATAAGCAGAAAGAGAAGTATTCTGAAATCCTAAGAGAAGTTGAATATCCATACACAATCCATGTCATGCATGATGGTAAGTATGCCTCTGAATTAATGGAACGCGGTGATACAATTACGGATGTCGTGCCTGCTGGGGTATGTTATTTAAGAGCTGCACAATCGTATTGTTTAAAGGATGATAAAGACCGTACGGAGCGTGCACTAAACCATGCGGCTAAAAAGTTGAAGGATACAAACATATTATCCGGAAATTCAAAAATGTTACAAAACACGTAATTTCAATGATGTCTTAAAATATAAAATTTAATGTATGGTATGAACATGCGGGATTCAATAGGGAAGAATCACAGAAATATCTGTCTCTCTTCTCTTTTATTATGGAAGAGTTGTACAACAAAAAGTTTTTATGTTGAAATATGCATTAAACAATATATTTATGCACATATTTGTTTCGTGTAAATTCTATGAAATTTAATGATTTCTTAAAAAAATAAAAATTTAATATATGTTATATATATATGTGACTGAACGGTGGTCAGTTTTGGCCTCAGCCATGAAAGTGGGTGGAATTTTTGAAAAAGATTATATCAATACTTTTAGTGTTATGCCTATCTGGCTGTACTGTATTAGACTTTGTTACAGATGATAATCAAAATCAAACAATTAATTCTTATAAGAATGATTATAAAGATACGAATACTACAACAGAAAATCAAACGCAAAAATAAAAAAATGGCTTCACTGTAAAAAAATAAAGAAGATAAAAATCAAACTAGTAACAACCAGTTAAAAAAATGGTTTCCAAACTGTAGATAAAAATAAGTTGAATACGAAATCACTTTATTTGTATTATTACGAGCAGTTATCAAGTACACAGAAGGCAATATATGGGGAGCTTTATGATGTACTTCAGAAGCCTGTTTCTGAATATTCGTTCAAGAAGCTTGCAAAAAGAAGATTTTTGCGACGGCGATTCTAGCGTTTAACTATGACTTCCCTGAAGCGTATTGGATGTGGGACTATCGTTACTGGACAGATGATTATGGAAAAGTTACGAAGGTTAAATTTCAGGTGCCGGAAAATTACGCTGAAACGCAAGCTCAAGTTGATCAGATTGTAGATAATGTAGTTGGAGCTGTCGCAAACGCAAGTGATTACGAAAAGATTAAGTATTTCTACGATTGGATTATTAACTGGACAATTTATGAAGACAATGAATGTGACCAGTATTACACAAGCGTATTCCTATACAGAAAGAGTATCTGTGCTGGTTATTCAAAGGGCCTTCCAGTATCTCTGTAAGAAGGCAGGAATTAAGTGTGCTACAGTTCGCGGCCAAACAGATGAAGCGCACGCTTGGAACTTTGTAGAATTAAAATGGTAAGTACTACTGGGTTGATGTAACTTGGGGTGATCCAGTCAATGATGATGGTAGTCAGTCACTTGTTTACTATTACTTCATGGTAACGGATGAAGTGCTATTCCGTACACATTATTCCTTAAATGGAACTGTTGTAATTGGTGATTCTTCATTTGAAGCATTCAAATTCCCAAAGTGTACAGATAACTCTCTTTCATACTATGTTCAAAAATGGTGCGTATTTCCAAACATACGACTACTATGCGATTAGAGACTACGTGTTACAGAAGCTGTATGAAGATCCGTACCAAAAAAATCTCGTTCCAGATTGGTGACCAAGCATCTTTCCAAGTAGCAGTTGAGCAATTATTGTCACAGAACTATCGTTATATTACGAATATCTTTAGCGAATATTTCCCGGGAAGATATTGGTATAATGCAATTACGAAAGACGATGTTGGTGTCATCACTGTACAAAATCGTTTCATAAAAATAAACTGTGTAATCTTTCGACAAATTGTCTTAAGGTTACACAGTATTTTTTGTAGAAAAGACTTTGGAATTATCCTAAGTCCAATTAAAATGTTATCTCCTCTTGGTGAGAACCGTACATATACTCATCAACAGTGTAGATAACGCGGTCTTTGACAAGAGAAACTGGATCATTATGTAAAGTACCTTCGCGTACCTTTGTGTATGCGATTGGCATAAATTGACTCAATAGTCCAAGAGGTACACCATCCTTAAAGTTCTCAAATAAGACCTTTTGTGCAGCTACAACTTCATCAACTGGCATGTAGTAACGAGAGCGATCACTAAAGGAGAACTTACGCTTGTACGCAATTTCTTCAGGAGTACCATGATAATGCTTGATATAGTACTTTTGGATTTTTTTAGCATTGCCTCATCAAGCACCTCAATAAAAGTGACTTTGCTTTTTCAGGGTGGTCTTTTAATAGTTCCTTTTCAGCATATGCTAATGCAAATAAAAGCCTCACGCATCATGTAGGTTAGACCAGGCCAACCTTTAAGATACCAACTCCATCTTCAACAAGTTCACGAAGACTGATTTTTGTTTGATAGTCGGTAGAATGTCCTTCAAATACAAGATTATTATATTCTTTAATAGAAGCCATTAGGTCGACTGCTTTTAGAACGGTCGTAAGGTGTACAACCAGCATCTTTTTCCTCAACACCAGGTTGTACAACAACACCGATAACGTGTTTCCACGCTTCATCTAATTGATGGTCATGGAATGCTTTCTCAAATGTCGCAACTGTTTGTTTGAAGTCAGAAACCTTTGTGACTTGTAAACCGGTTTCTACTGCCTCTTGAGAACCACCTGGAATAGGCACTTCAGAGCCAACAATATAAACAGGATGTAATGCGTCAGGATTATCTTTCAGAAGTTGTTGGTAAGCTTCCTCTGCTACAACTGCAAGTTCTGCACCACGTCTAGCAATGATTTCATCGCTTAAGCGAACATTTGGATCATCACTTGCGACTTTCATTGATGTATCAATATGAATCTTTGTAAAGCCAGCAAGAACAAACTGGTGGATTAATTCAGAAGCTTCTTGCATTGCTTTTTTTCTTCATCGTATTGTACGAATGTTAGTGGACCCTAAGTGGTCACCGCCTAAAAATGATACGGTCCATAGGCAAATCTTCAAGTTTTTGCAAGTTTCTCAACAAACTGCATAAAAATCTTTAGGCTTCATACCGGTATAGCCACCATATTGGTCAACTTGGTTTGCTGTTGCTTCAATAAGCAATACAGAATTCGTTTCTTTTGCACGTTGCATACATGCACGTAATACCAATTCATTTGCAGTACAAGCAGAGTAGATACCAACAGCTTTACCTTGTTTCTGCAAACGAACAATATGTTTCAATGGATGTTCTCTCATGATAAAATCCTCCTACTGAAATTATACAGCAGCATAGATGAATTAATTGTTAATGAATTTGTATTTTTAGAGGATATAATAGATATATCAGTATAAAAAAATACAAATTGTTTCTGATATTGGAGAAGTTATGATAAAAGCATATACGCAAGAAGGTACAAAGCATGTAAGCCAAGATGTTTTTTTGGCTGGCAAGGAAATATGGTATGGGTAATCGATGGAGCTACACCTCTTTTCGGTGATGATTTTCTTGGCGGAAATGATGTACAGAAAACCGTAAGAAAGATATCGGATGCGCTAAAGAGATATGCAAATGATGAAGATTCTTTAGCGGATATTTTTATTTCATGCATGCAAGTCTGTTGAAAAAGAATATCGTAAGGCATTTTCCGGATATGATTTAATTGAGAAATATAAACTTCCTTCTTTTGCGATAGTTATTGTTAGAGCAAATAATAATACTGTTGAATGGTATGGACTAGGCGATTGTGAGATATACATGCATGATACAGTTTATCGTGATGAGTCTTTTGATAGAATCAACAAGCGAAATCAAAAGAAAGTAAAAAATAAGTTGGCATTACATCGTGAAACAAGGATGCTATTAAATAATGGAAACCGTCCAGAGGGATACTGGATTGGGTCGTTAGATGGTGTTGGGTGTATGCATGGAAAATGTGGTAGTGTTATTGGTAAAAATATCAAGAGTATTTATCTCTATAGTGATGGAATGTCTACTGTATTACAGGATAAAGCTGTGATGAAGAATGACTATGATATTGATAGTTCTATTTTTGAAGAATACATACAAAAGAACCGTTTTTTAACAACTGATGATATTACAATTCTTCAGTTGCGCTTGAAAGGGGAATAAGATGATTAAGGGAATTTTATTTGATTTTGATGGTACACTTAGCAACCGTGTAGAGTCAGCATACTTTATGTATCGTTGGATGGTACATGGGATGTTGCCAGACATGGATGTGCATGGTATAGAGTTTGAAGGTATTGTACAGCGCTGTATGTTGTGGGATGAATATGGAACTATAAATAAGGTACATGTACTAGAGATGTTAAAACATTACGTGCCTGATTTGGATGTGGAATCATGGAAGGAAAAAGTGGTATGCGACATTCCATGAATTTCAAGTTGAAAATGCCACATTCTTATGAGGTTTTGGCTGAACTAAAAAGAAATATAAAATTGGTATCATCACAAATGGCGATGAAAAATCGCAAGCTGTGAAAAATTGATTATCTTGATATGCGAAAATATTTTGATACTGTAATTATTAGTGGTGCTTTTTGGAGTTCATAAAGCCAGATGCGTCCATTTATGAAAAAGCAGCTAGAGATCTAGGATTGAAGTGCGAAGAGATTGCGTTTATTGGAGATACCTTTGCGACGGATATCGTAGGTGCAGTACGTGCTGGAATGATTCCGATTTGGTATTGTTATGAGCATCGTGGTATCTCCCTATATGGGGTAAAACAAGTAAACGACTATGATGAAATTCGTGATATGTTTCTTATAAATACGGAATGGAACCAATAAATCATTGAAAATATATACTAAAAAGACCGGATAGGTCTTTTTTTCTAACAATATAATATATAAAACAAAAAAATAACTAAGGTTTACGTATGAAATAAAAACGAAATGCAACTGCTTTCATATAAAAACAAACATATTTTTCATTCAAAAACCTTCAAAAATTATCGCAAAACAAAATGTATAAAAATATCAAAAAAAGTGATTGCAAAAAGGCTTTTAGTAGTGTTACTATATTGAAGCACTCGTGTAGATGTGGAAGATTGCTGGCACGCCGATGTGCGTTGTCACAGCATGGTGTGATAACCAGGGAACTTCCACGGAGCGATCCGTTACAAGATGACGGAGTGAATATAAGGAGGAAAAATTCATGGCAAAGAACTCAGTAAGAATTCGTCTGAAGGCTTACGAGAACAGAAGCTTAGACGCTGCTAGCGAAAAGATCGTTAAGACAGCTACAAGCCACGGCGCAAAGAAGATCGTCGGACCTGTTCCGCTGCCTACTGAGCGTGAAGTTATTACAGTACTTCGCGCTGTCCACAAGTACAAGGATGCTCGTGAGCAATTCGAAACCGTACACACAAGAGATTGATCGAAATTATCGGCCCATCCGCAGAGACAATCGATGCATTAAGCAGATTGGATTTGCCTTCTGGAGTTGATATCGAAATCAAGTTGTAGAAAGGAACAGAGGTAAATACAAAATGAAGGGTATTTTTAGGACGTAAGCTTGGTATGACCCAGGTATTCACGATCGAAGGAACTCTGATTCCTGTAACAGTGATCGATGTAAAACCGAACGTTGTACTACAAAAGAAAACAAAGGAAGTTGATGGCTATGAAGCAGTTCAGCTAGGCTATGAGGATGTTAAGGAACAGCGTTCCAACAAGCCTGCTATCGGACATGCTAAGAAAGCTAATACAGCTCCTAAGCATTACATCAAGGAACTCAGAGCTGATGAAATGATGAACCTTGAAGTAGGTGCTGAAGTTAAGGCTGACTTGTTCAAGGCTGGTGACGTCGTAGACGTACAGGAACAAGTAAGGGTAAGGGTTACAGCGGAACTATCGTTCGTAACAATGCTCCCGTGGACCAATGTCACATGGTTCAGGCCACCACAGACATATCGGTTCTCTTGCAACTAACGGTCGTAACAACGGCGTAGTTAACAAGGGCACAGTAATGCCTGGTCAAGAAGGTGTTTACACAACAACTAATCAGAACTTAGCAATCGTTAAGGTTGACGCTGAAGAAGGATACATCCTTGTTAAGGGCAATGTTCCAGGACCACGTAAGGGATTGGTTGTTATCAAGACGACAGTTAAGCCAGTTAAGGAAGTTGCAGTTCCTGAATTAATTTCTTATGAAGGCGTTTCTGTTGCAGAGGAACTAGAAAAAGTTTCTGAAACAATCGAAGCTGAATTAGCTGCAGAACCTGTAGCTACAGAAGCTGAAGGAAAGTAGAGGATTTGATCAATGGCTAAAATTGATGTATTCAATCAGGAAGCTAAGGCTGTTAAGTCCATCGAGCTATCTGATGCTGTATTTGGCATCGAACCAAATCAGCAAGCAATGTATGATGCGATCCCTCGTCTACCAGGCTGGTTTAAGACAGGGAACACACGCTACATTAACTAGAGCTGAAGTATCCGGAACAGGTAAGAAGCCATTCCGTCAAAAGGGTACTGGTCGTGCTCGTCAGGGGTTCTACACGCGCTACACAGTGGAGACACGGTGGTATCGCATTTGGACCACAACCTCGTAAGTATGATTTTCAAGCTAAACCGTAAGGTTCGTCAGTTGGCTTTACGTTCTGCATTGAGTGAAAAACTTCAGGAAAGTTCATTAACTGTTCTTGAAAAACTTATCATTCGATGAGATCAAGACAAAGAAGGCTGTAGCTTTTAATGAATGCTTTTGGTTTCGACCGCAAGACATTATTTGTGGCTGAAGCTGATGAGGACTTCTGACAATGCATACGTTTCAATGAGAAATATTCCAAAATGCATTAGTTGTAACAGTGTCAAGCTTTAAATGTTTATGACATTGTAAATGCTGATAAGGTAGTCTTCACAGAAAAAGGCTGCTGAAAAGGCTGGGGAGGTATTTGCATAATGAGCGCACGTGACATTATCGTTAGACCACTCGTAACAGAAAAAACTATGAAGCTTCAAGATAGCTTCAACAAAGTAACGTTTGAAGTTGCTAAGAATGCAAAACAAAGTTTCTGTTGCTCAGGCAATCAAGGAAATCTACAACATTAAAGTAGAAGGCGTTAACATCGTTAACGTTCATCCCTAAGAAGAAGAGAATGGGCCGCATGAAGGTACAACATCTCGCTTATAAGAAGGCAATTGTTACATTACCTGAGGGTGCTTCAATCGATATCTTCAATAGCGAGAAATAAGAGAATTAACTATCGGAGGAATTCGCTATCTCCGGAAAATTGCGAAAAGGAAAAGTAAAAGAAAATGGCAATCGTAAAATACAAGCCTACCAGTGCCGGACGTAGAAATATGTCCACTCTGAGTAATGACCGTATTACAAAGTCAACTCCAGAGAAGAGCTTGCTTGCTCCACTCAAACAAGAAGGGTGGACGCAACAACACAGGACGCATTACTACTCGTCATCAGGGTGGAGGCGTTAAGCAAAAAGTATAGAATTATCGACTTCAGAAGAAACAAGGACAATGTTCCTGCTAAAGTTGCTGGAATCGAATATGATCCAAACAGAAATGCAAACATCGCATTATTACACTATTTAGATGGTGAAAAGCGTTATATCATCTGCCCAGCTGACTTTACACGTTGGTGACACAGTCATCTCTGGTGAAGCAGTGGATATCAAGATTGGTAACGCAATGGAATTGAAGAACATTCCTGATGGAACAGTAGTTCACAACATTGAACTTACAGCTGGTAAGGGTGGACAGATGGCACGTGCTGCTGGATGTTCTGCTCAGATCCTTGGTTCTGAAGGAAAACTTCGCAACTCTCCGTTTATCATCTGGTGAAGTTCGCCGTGTTCATAGCAACTGCCGTGCAACAGTCGGCTCAGTTGGTAACGGTGATTATAACTTAATCAACTTAGGTAAAGCTGGCCGCTCCAGATGGATGGGCATCCGTCCTACAGTACGCGGTTCTGCAATGAACCCAGTTGATCACCCACACGGTGGTGGTGAAGGTAGAGCGCCAGTTGGACGTAAGTCACCCTATGACACCATGGGGCAAGAAGGCTATGGGTGTTAAGACTCGTAAGTCAAAAGAACAAGAGTAACCAGTACATCGTCAGAAGACGTAATGGAAAATAGTTGAAAGGAGAACATAAAAAGATGTCAAGAAGTTTGAAAAAAGGCCCATTCTGTGACGCTAGCTTATTAAAGAAGGTTGAAGCACAGAATGAAGCACATAAAAATGAAGTAATTAAGACATGGTCTCGCCGTTCAACGATTTTCCCTAGCTTCGTTGAGCACACATTCGCTGTTCATAATGGTAAGGAACACGTTCCGGTTTATGTAACAGAAGACATGGTTGGACACAAGCTTGGTGAATTCGTGCCAACACGTAAGTTCGGCGGTCATGGTGACGACAAGAAGGCGTAAGGAGGAAAAAAATAACATGGATGTAAGAGCAACAGCAAAGACAGTTCGCTTCACTCCCTCGTAAAGTTCGTCTTGTCTTAGACATGGTACGTGGAAGAAGCGTTGAAGAAGCATTGGCAATCTTAAAGTTCACTCCTAACCACGCAGCTACAGCAGTAGCTAAGGTTGTAAAAGAGTGCAGCTGCCAACGCAACAAATAACAATCAATTAAATGCAGAAAACCTATATATCAAGGCTTGCTATGCAAATGAAGGTGTAGTCCTCAAGCGTTTCATGCCTAGAGCTAAGGGTAATGCAGCACAGATTTTAAAGAGAACAAGCCACATCACAGTTGTGGTTTCAGATGAGAAGTAAGGGAGGAAGGTCAGAATATGGGACAGAAAGTTAGCCCAATCGGCATGCGCGTCGGCGTAATCCGTGACTGGGATTCTAGATGGTACGCAAATAAAAGCTGATTTCGGAGATCTTCTGAACGAAGATGTCAAGGTTCGTAAATTCCTAGAAAAGGAATTGAAGGATGCATATATCTCTCGCGTAGAGATTGAACGTACAGGCAAGAAGGACGTTAAGGTTATCGTTCGTTGTGCTCGTCCAGGTGCTATGCTTGGAAAAGATGGCGACAAGGATAAGATGGAAGTTCTTAAGAAGAAGTTATCTAAGTTAACAGGTGGCAAGAATGTCAAGGTTGACGTAATTGCTGTAGCAAATCCTGACTTAGATGCTCGTCTTGTTGCACGCCGTATCTGTGAACAGTTGGAAGCACGTCAGTCCTTCCGTATTGCACAGAAGAAGGCAATCCAACAGACAATGCGCTCTGGTGCTAAGGGCATCAAGACATTGGCTAAGGGTCGTTTAGGCGGTGCAGAAATCGCTCGTCAGGAAGGTTATGCAAGAGGTGTAGTTCCTCTTCATACACTCAGAAGTGATATTGACTACGCTGCTGAAGAAGCAACTACAACTTATGGTAAGTTAGGCGTTAAGGTTTGGATCTGCCGTGGTGAAGTTCTTCCAGGACAAATGGTTAAGGAACCAGAGGCCCCTAGCCGTCCAGCAAGAAATGACCGCAGAAACAACAACAGACGTGGTGGCCGTAATGACAGAAAGCCAGCAGGCAATCGCGCTGCACGTCCTGCTCAAGTAGAAGCTGCTCCTGTAGCAGAAGAAGCTAAAGGAGGTCAAGAATAAATATGTTAATGCCAAATAGAACAAAATACAGAAGACCTCACCGTTTAAGCTATGAAGGAAAATCAAAGGCTGGTACAAAGTTAGCATTTGGTGAATACGGATTAGTAGCTGATGAAGGTGCTTATGTAAGCAGTAACCAGTTGGAAGCTGCACGTATCGCTATGACACGTTATATGAACCGTGGTGGTCAGGGTTTGGATTAAGGTATTCCCACAACTTGCAAAGACAAAGAAGCCTTTGGAAGTACGTATGGGTTCCGGTAAAGGTTCCCCAGACCATTGGGTAGCAGTAGTTCAAAAGGGAAGAATCCTATTTGAAATTGCTGGTGTAAGCGAAGAAGTTGCTCGTGAGGCATTACGTCTTGCAGCTAACAAGCTCTGTGTAAAGACACGCTTTACAAAGAAGACAGCAGAGGAGGCTAAATAAACATCATGAATGTGAAGGAAATCAGAGATCTAAGCAATGAAGAACTCGAGAAGGAAGTCACATCTTTGAAGGAAGAACTGTATACTCTGCGCTTTGCACAGGCTACAGGTAACCTCGAGAATCCTGCTCGAATGAGAGATATCAAGAAGACTATCGCTCGTATTAAGACAGTATTAACAGAACGCGCAAGTGCGCAGGCTAAATAAAGGAGGGGCTAAAAATGGAAGAAAGAAATAGACGTAAAGTCCTTCGCGGAACAGTTGTTTCCGATAAGATGGACAAGACAATTGTCGTTGAAATCACTACTACAAAGAGCCATCCTTTATATGGCAGACGTGTTAAGTATTCCAATACTTTCAAGGCTCATGACGAAAAACAACGAAGCTCATATTGGTGACGTTGTAGAAGTTATGGAAAACAAGACCATTAAGTAAGGACAAGCATTTCCGCTTAGTGAAGATTGTTGAAAAAAAGCAGTAATTCTTTAAGGCACAGGAGGGAGAAAATATGATTCAGAATGAAAGCAGATTAAACGTTGCTGACAACACCGGTGCCAAAGAAGTATTGGTTATCAGATGTTTAGGCGGCAGTAAGCGCAAGCGCGCTAACATCGGCGATATCGTTGTATGTGCAGTTAAGAAAGCTTCACCTAACGGATCCGTTAAGGAAGGTCAGGTTGTTAAGTGTGTAATTGCTCGTACAGTTTACGGTATCAGTCGCGAAAACGGCAGTTACATTAAGTTTGACGACAATGCGGCTGTCATCATCAAGGATGACAACACACCGGTCGGAACACGTATCTTCGGTCCGGTTGCTAAGGAACTCCGTGATAAAGGGATTCATGAAGATTGTTTCCCTTGCACCGGAAGTGTTATAAGGGAGGCCGAATCGATGAAAATCAAGACAGGCGATACAGTCAAGGTAATCAGCGGTCACTACAAGGGAACAGTTGCTGAAGTTAAGGCAGTTAATCCAAAGACAAATAAGGTTATCGTTGAAGGCGTTAACGTTGTTAAGAAGACTTTGAAGCCAACACAGCAGAACCCAGAGGGTGGCGTTGTTGAAAAGGAAGCAGCTATTGATGCTTCTAATGTAATGCTCTATGACAAGAAGGCAAAGGCAGCTAGCCGTGTATCTATCAAGGTAGATGACAAGGGTAAGAAGGCTCGCGTTTACAAAGAAGTCTGGGGCAGAAGTTAAAGGAGGCAAGAAATAATGAACCGTTTATTAGAAAAGTACACGGAAACAGTTAAGCCTTCCTTAATGAAGGAATTCAACTATACAAGTACAATGCAGGCACCAAAGATCGTTAAGGTTGTTATCAACATGGGTGTTGGTGATGCAATTGCTAATTCAAAACTTCTCGACGAAGCTGTTGAAGAATTAACATTAATCGCTGGTCAAAAAGCCAGTAATCACAAAGGCTAAGAGTCCATCGCGAACTTCAAGCTTCGTGAAGATATGCCTATCGGATGTGAGGTTACATTACGTGGTGAAAGAATGTATGAATTCTTAGATAAGTTATTCAACATTTCTCTTCCACGTGTACGTGACTTCCGTGGTGTAAGTGCTACAGCATTTGACGGCCGTGGTAACTATACATTAGGCGTTAAGGAACAGTTAATCTTCCCTGAAATCAACTTCGATAAGGTTAACAAGGTTCGTGGTATGGATATCGTTATCGTAACAACTGCGCAATCTAATCAAGAAGCATACGCATTGCTCAAGGGAATGGGCATGCCATTTGCTAAGTAGAAAGAGGAGAGCTGAGAATGGCAAAAACAAGTTTAAAAAGTTAAGCAGTCACGTCCTGCTAAGTTCTCCACACGCGAGTACACACGTTGCGAGAGATGTGGACGTCCACATTCAGTATTAAGAAAGTACAAATTATGCCGTATCTGCTTCCGTGAATTGGCTTATAAGGGCCAGATTCCTGGAGTTAAGAAGGCAAGCTGGTAAGGAGGTAGCACGAGATGAATATGACAGATCCTATTGCTGACATGCTTACAAGAATCCGTAATGGAGTTCAAGCACGCATGACAACAGTTGACGTAGCTCCAGCTTCAAAGGTTAAGGTTGAAAATTGCTAAGATCTTAAAGAGCGAAGGTTACATTGACAACTACGCTGTAACAGGCGAAGGAATTGAAAAAGAAGATCGTTGTTACTCTCAAAGATGGTCGTGTAATCAGCGGCATCAAGAGAATATCTAAGCCGGTCTTCGCGTTTATGCTAAGGGTGATGAAATTCCCTAAGGTATTAAACGGATTAGGCATTGCTATCATTTCCACATCAAATGGAATGATGACAGACAAACAAGCACGTAAATTACACATCGGCGGCGAAGTTATCGCCTACGTGTGGTAATTAGAGAAAGGAAATAAAAAAATGTCACGTATCGGAAATAAAGCGATTACCGTTCCTGCTGGCGTGAAATTACTATCGGTGCAGGTAATGAGGTGACTGTAAAAAGGCCCTAAAGGGAACACTGACTAAAGTTCTCTCCATTAATGGAGATCAGTGTGGACGAAGGTATCGCTACAGTTAAACGTCCAAATGAAGAGAAACATACAAAGCAGTTACATGGTACAACTCGTGCCTTGTTAGCTTCCATGGTTGAAGGTGTTCACACAGGCTTTGTTAAGAAGATGAAGATTGTAGGTATTGGTTACCGTGCAGCTTTATCAGGTAATAAACTAACTCTTAACGTTGGTTTCTCACACCCAGTAGAATTTGAAGTACCATCAGATGTTAAGGTTGAAGTACCAGATGCTTCATCTATTAACGTAAGTGGTATTGACAAGCAGATTGTAGGTCAGTTTGCAGCAGTAGTTAGAGCTACTAAGAAGCCAGAACCATACGGTGGAAAGGGTATTCGTTATGTTGACGAAGTTGTTCGCCGTAAGGAAGGTAAGACTGCAGCTGCCAAGAAGTAAGGGAAAAGGAGAGACTAAGTAATGATTAAATTAGCAAATAAAAATGCAGAACGTATTCGCCGTCATAAGCGTGTACGTAAGGTCGTTAACGGTACTCCTGAGTGCCCAAGACTAAATGTATTCCGTTCCAATGCAAACATCTATGCACAGGTAATCGATGATACAACAGGTACAACTTTATGTGCTGTAAGTTCTCTTGAATTAAAGCTTGAGAATGGTGGAAACATCGAAGCAGCTAAGAAGGTTGGCGCAGCTATCGCTAACAAGTGCAAAGAAGCTAAGATCGAAGCAGTACGTTTCGACCGTGGCGGTTATGTATATCACGGAAGAGTCCAGGCTTTTAGCTGATGCAGCTAGAGAAGCTGGCTTGAAGTTCTAAGGAAGGAGAGTACGAAATGCAGAACGATAAGAAGAGTTTCAAGAAACGCGAACCAAAAGAGTTCGAAGAAGTAGTAGTCTCCATTAACCGTGTCAGCAAGACTGTAAAGGGTGGACGTAGAATGCGCTTTGCAGCACTAGTTGTTGTTGGTGATAAGAAGGGTAGAATCGGATTCGGTATGGGTAAAAGCAGCCGAAGTTCCAGATGCTATCAAGAAGGCTACAGAAGCAGCTACAAAGAATGTATTCAGCGTTAACCTCGTTGATAACTACCGTACAGTTCCACATGCAATTAAGAGCAAACACAGTTCAACAACTGTATTCTTAGCTCCAGCTGCACCCGGTACTGGTGTTATCGCCGGTGGTGAAGTACGTTCCGTATTAGAGCTTGCTGGTGTATCTGATGTCCTTTCTAAGGTTATCGGTTCACGTACACCTGTCAATGTTGTTTATGCAACATTAGAAGCATTAAAGGGTATGCGTACAGTAGATGAAATTGCTAAGACTCGCGATAAGAAAGTCGCTGAGATTCGATAAGGAGGGTCCTGATGAAACTAAATGAATTAACATATACAGAAGGTTCCCGCTCTAACAGAAAGAGAATCGGTCGTGGCCAAGGTTCCGGTACAGGTAAGACTTCCGGAAAGGGTAACAAAGGTCAGAACGCTCGTAGCGGCGGTGGTGTTGCGATTGGATTTGAAGGTGGACAGACACCATTCTTCAAGAGAATGCCTAAGAGAGGTTTCACAAACTATACTCGAAAGGAGTATGCAATTGTTAACGTTGAGGACTTAAAACAAGTTCGAAGATGGCGTAACAGTTGATTACGAAGCTCTTAAGGCTGCAGGCCTTGTTAAGAAGCACCTAGACGGTGTTAAGGTACTTGGTTGCGGTAAGCTTGAGAAGAAACTCACTGTTAAGGCTGAGAAGTTCTCAAAGACAGCACAGAGTGCTATTGAAGCAGCAGGCGGAAAAAGTAGAGGTTCTCTAATATGATGCATACGTTCGTCAGCTTGTTTAAGAATAAGGAAACTCGCAATAGAATATTCTTTACTTTAGCAATGCTGCTGATCTATCGCGTCGGAGCTGCTCTACCTGTTCCGGGTGTTAACACGGAATCGCTCAGCTCAATCACTTGCAAATAACTCACTACTCAGCATTATGAATATGCTGGGTGGTGGTGCACTTGAAAGATTATCCATCTTTGCGATGGGTGTCTCACCATATATCACAGCAAGTATTATCATTCAGCTGTTGTCCATGGATGTTATTCCGTCACTAACGGAAATGACAAAGTCTGGACAGACAGGTCGAATGAAGATTGAACGAATTACTAGATACTTAGGAGTTGTATTGGCATTTGTTCAAGCATATTCCTTGGTATATGGATTCGATAAGCAGTATAACGTCCTGACAAATGCAAATCTTTCAGGATACCTATATACTGCAACCGTCATGACTGCGGGATCCATGTTTCTCATCTGGATTGGTGACCGTATCTCTATGAAGGGTTTGGGTAATGGTTTATCCATTATCATCTTCGCTGGTATTGTTTCTAATATGCCAGCAACATTTATGCAGGTATATCAGATTCTGGCTGGTGGAACAACACAAGGTGAATTGTTCAATGGTATTCTACAGTTCGCATTGTATTGCATTCTATATCTAGCAATTGTTGTATTCGTAATTATTATGGAAACAGCAGTGCGTAAGATTCCTATCCAGTATACAAACAGTTCCGCAGCACGTAGTGGTAGCGATATTACATTCTTACCACTCAAAATTAATAGTGCATCCGTAATTCCTGTCATTTTTGCACAGAGTATTATGATGGCTCCACAGATCGTAATTAGTTTTATCAATACTGACCTGTATAATAAACTAAGCCAGTGGCTCTCATTGAGTACACCAACCGGTCTTGGACTCTATGCAGTATTAACAATCCTGTTCACATTCTTCTATACTGACTTGCAGGTAGATCCAGAAAAGGTTGCTGAAAACCTTGGTAAGTCTGGAGCTTATATTCCCGGTATTCGTCCAGGCAATGAGACTAAGACATATCTGCATAAAGTATTGAACCGAATTACAGTACTTGGCGCAATTGGATTGACACTAATTGCTGTAGTTCCTTATTTACTAACCATGTTTACTCCACTATCCCAAGCAACTGCTGTAGGTGGAACTGGTATCATCATTGTTGTCGGTGTCGCAATGGGAAACTGTTAAACAATTGAAGGGTCAGTTAACACAGAAGTCATACAAGGGATTCTTGAGATAAGTTTGGAAAGAGGCAATAAGATATGAATATTCTGATCATGGGTCCTGCCGGAGCAGGGAAAAGGCACAATGTCTGACCTAATCCTAAAGGAATACAATATCGCACACATCTCTACTGGCGATATGCTAAGAGAGAATGTGCGTAACAGCACAGCTTTAGGCCTTGAGGCTCAAAGCTATATGAATCAAGGTAAACTTGTACCAGATAATTTAATCAACGCAATGGTTGAAGATCGTATTCAACAACCAGACTGCGCAAATGGTTATCTCTTAGATGGCTTCCCACGTACATTAGTACAGGCTGAAGTCTTCGACAAGATTGCTGAGAAGATTGGAAAAGAAGTTGATGCAGTTATCGACTTACAGGTGAAGTTCGAAATTCTTGAAGAAAGAATTACAGGACGTCGCATCTGTCCAAAGTGCGGGGCAATTTATCATATTCATAATCATCCAAGTAAAGTTGAAGGCGTGTGTGATGTTTGCAAAAGTGAACTTCAACAGCGTAAAGACGATACAGTTGAACAATTAAAGGTTCGCATGGAAGGTTATGAATCAAGTACAAAACCGGTTATTGATTATTATGATCAAAAAGGGTGTAGTAACACATATTGATGCTGCACAGGCACCGGAAAAAAAGTATTTGAAGATATTAAAAAAAGCTCTTGAGAAGAATGCTTTAAAAATATTGAGTTGGAAAGGGATAGATTTCCCTTTCCAGAACTCATATAAAGAAAGTGAGTAAGATGAGCAAACAGGACGTAATTGAAATTGATGGCATTGTGGAAGAAACACTTCCGAATGCAAATTTCCTGGTGAAGCTTCAAAATGGTCACGAGATCCGTGCCCACGTTGCTGGTAAAATCCGTATGAACTACATTCGCATTTTACCGGGAGACCGGGTCACCGTTGAGATTTCACCATATGATTTAACACGTGGGCGAATTACCTACAGACATAAGTAAAAGTTTTTGGTAGAATTGTCCAGGAGGCAAATAAAAATGAAAGTAAGACCATCTGTAAAACCAATTTGTGATAAGTGCAGAGTGATCAAGCGCAAGGGCGTTGTTATGGTCATCTGCGAAAACCCTAAGCATAAGCAGAGACAGGGTTAATTAAAGGGAGGATAACTAAATATGCCACGTTTTGCTGGTGTCGATATTCCGCGTAACAAAGTTATCGGCGTATCATTGACATACATTTATGGAATCGGCCCTACAACAGCTAAGAATATCCTTGCTGCTTGTGGAATCGACGAACACACACGTACAAACGACTTAACGGATGCACAGGAAACTGCAATCCGTGAAAAGATTGATGCTATTAAGACTGAGGGTGACCTCCGCCGTGATAGAGCATTAGATATCAAGCGACTAATGGAAATCGGTTCATACCGTGGAATCCGTCATAGAAGAGGATTACCAGTTCGCGGACAACGTACACGTACAAACGCTCGTACAAGAAAAGGTCCACGTCGTACAGTCGCTAATAAGAAGAAGTAATAGGAGGGTATAATGGCAGCTAACACAAAGAAAAAAGGCGCTGTGATTCGTAAGAAGAAGGCCCGCCGCAATGTAGCAAAAGGTATTGCTCATATTCATTCAACATTCAACAACACAATCGTTACTATTTCTGACGAAGCAGGTAACGTTATTTCTTGGAGCTCAGCTGGTGCTTTAGGATATAAGGGTTCACGTAAGTCAACTCCTTATGTTGCACAGTTATGCGCTGAAGCAGCTGGTAAAGCAGCTGTTCAACAGGGTATGAAGAGCGTAGAAGTAAATGTTAAGGGACCAGGTGCTGGTCGTGAATCAGCAGTTCGTTCTTTACAGACAGCAGGTTTAGAGATTACCGTTATTAATGATGTAACACCAATCCCTCATAACGGATGCCGTCCGCCAAAGAGACCGCGTGGTTAATCATTAGAACAGGAGGATTGAAGCATGCAAAAATTTGAACGCGCCGATTTCGAAGTACAGGAATACGTAGAATCTGAAAATTATGGTAAGTTTGTCCTTTCTCCATTAGAGAGAGGATTTGGTACAACAATCGGGAATGCGCTTCGCAGGGTCCTACTCTCATCTCTACCGGGAGCCGCAGTATTCTCCATCAAAGTTGATGGCGTATACCATGAATTTACATCTATCCCAGGTGTGAGAGAAGACGTTTCCATGATTATCTTGCAGTTAAAGCAGTTAGTTATGAAGATTGAGGACGATGAGGTCTATACATTACAGATCTCTGCGAAGGGACCATGCACAATCACTGCTGGTGATATTATTTGCCCAGCTCAAGTTGAAGTTATTAACAAAGACTTGGAGATTGCGCACCTAGAAAAAGATGTAACATTAGAGATGGAATTAAAGGCTAAGAATGGCCGTGGTTATATTAGTGCTGATTTAAACAAGCAACTAAACCAAGGTTCCTCTCAAGGAATTGGTACAGTATTTACTGACTCTATTTACACACCAGTTGAAAAAGTTGCTTACAACGTTGAACCAACACGTGTAGGTGAAGATGTTAAATATGATGCTGTTACACTCGAAGTTTGGACTGATGGTTCCATCAATCCACAAAAAGGCGATTGCAATGGCAGCTAAGATTTTAATTGATCACTTAGATATCGTAGCTGGTATTAACGATGAAGTACTACAAATGGATGAAGTACTTAAAGGAAGGTAATACAGAGCAGCCAAGTAAGGGACAACAGATGATGATTGAAGATCTTGACTTATCTGTACGTTCTTACAACTGCTTAAAACGTGCCGGAATTCAGACAGTTGATGAACTGACACAAAAGACCGAGGATGAAATGATGAGAGTCCGTAACCTCGGTAAGAAATCATTAAAAGAGGTTAAGGATAAGCTCATTGAACTTGGTTTGGGCTTCAAATCCTTTGATTAACAGGAGGAACGTTTATGTGGAATCGTAAATTTGGCAGAAATGCTGATCACCGCAAAGCTATGTTGAGAAACTTAGCTACTTCTGTCATCATGTATGGCAAGGTAGAAACAACAGAAGCTAAAGCTAAAGATATGAGATCTGTAGTTGACGAGTTAATCACTTTAGGTAAGAAGGGTGATTTAGCTGCTCGTCGTCAGGCTGCTGCTTTCGTAAGAAATGTTGTAGCTGATGAAAAGACAGGACAGACAGTATTAAAGAAGTTATTTGAAGAAGTAGCTCCTAAGTATGCTGATCGTAAGGGCGGATATACACGTGTTGTTAAGACAGGTGTTCGTCGTGGCGATGCTGCTCCAATGGCTTATATCGAATTAGTTTAATCAAAAGATAGACCGTATATCGATGATATACGGTCATTTTTATTTGAATCGATAAAAAAATAAAAATACTTTTTGTGCTGGTTTAGCAACGGTCAAATAAGGATGGGTCAAAATTCACCCCATCCTTATTTGCAATCTACTTTTCAGCACCTATCTAATTTTGGAGTATCCCTTATAGAGATGAAATGGTTTTTACTTTAAGACTTTGAATTAGTTAAAAAGTGTATAGTAATAACAATAACAATTAGTGATATGGACGAATAAATAGAAGTATAAATTTGTTTTGAAATAAGAAATGATGAAAGAACAATAATCATATCAATCACAAAGATAATTTTTGAAAGTTCAATTTTTTTGAAAATATGCCGGATTAGATATGCTATCGTGTCAGTGCCTCCTGTTGCACATTCATTCCATATTGCAATTGAAATAGATACTCCTACAAGGATGCCTCCTAGAATCGCAGCAAGTAAAAATATTATTTACTAAGTGAATCTGTGGAACTATGCGAAGAAATAGAGGATAGTTACTGTTACAAATATTGTTTTTAAATACAAAATTTATTCCCAAGAATAAAGAAACTAATAAGTAATAATGGGACAGATATACAAAGTGATATCAAATCTATTGGAAATTGAAGCAATGAACTTAATGTAATAGATAATCCAGTAATACCACCTGGGGTAAGAGAATATTCAATGAAAAAAATAATCTTACAGCAAGTGCAGTTAAAAATGAAGATAGTGATAGAAATAGAATTTCCTTAATAGATAATTTAAACATTATTCTAGGTTATATTTCTTGGCTGCATCATCAATAACTTTACGACACTTCTTAACAGCTGCAGTAATTCCGTCTGGATCCTTGAATAAAGCAGAAGACATGACAATTACATCAGGATTACACTCGATTAACGGTTCCATGTTATCTACACGAAGGCCACCGTCTAATGCAAGCTCACATTTTTGGATTCTTTTTCATCAATTAATTTGCGAGCACGTTTAACAAGGTCTGTAACACTTCTTCTCCATCCCCAGTTATCTGCACCATCTGTTTCATCTACACCATGTGTGACAATTTGAAGACGATCAATATCGTAAATAGATTCTTCAACAAAGCATAATGGTGTATAACATCCAATTGTTAGACCAACCTTAATTTTTCTTTCTCTGCACCAGTTAATAATATATGTTAACTGAGCACCGATAAAAATGTTCAGCTGGAATAATAAGCATATTTGCACCAGCAGAGTGAATCTGTTCGATAAACATCTTATCCATTGAAATAGTGTAAATGTGGCATTCTACAGGAATTTTCACTTCTGGACGAATAGCTTGAATAATTTGCCAACCACCCATTAGCTTCATATTCTGTAAGTCATGCATATCTGCAGCATCTGAATGAATGTAGTCAACTCCAGCTTCTTCGGCTTCTTTGACTAGTTGTGTTAGTTTTCCATAATTGATATGGGCAAGTCCTGCTGCAATTTTAATGTGTTTCATAATCTAATCTCCTTTATATAATATTTCATTTAGAATAGTATCAATAGTTTCTGACGACTCCATCGGTAGATGGATATCGGTAATAAATTTATAAATCCAATCAATTGTATCTTGTTCTATGTTGTAATCAGATATGTGTTTTACCAAATTGCATTCATGCATGAATGCAATTATCGTTTTAACAAAGAAATTTGCTGCATCCAAATCATTGCTAAATATTTCTGTAGGAATAAATACCTTGATAGTTCAGCATATTTCTCAGAATACTTTTTGTTGTGTTTATCAAGAAAGAAGGATACACGAGAGCCAAAGCTTCTCCATGACATATATTTGTATAACTTCCAATTATTTCTGAAAGTGGATGTGGTAACATTGCTCCACAATTACTTAAAGAAATACCACCAAATGTATCTGATATCATTAATTCTGCACGATATTTAATATCATTAGATTTTTAACACAAGAGGTAAATTGTGGACTATTTTTAATTCCTTCCTTTGCATATAGGTTACACAACGGATTGCTCGTTCTTAGAAATGACTCTATACAATGTGAGAATGCATCGAATGCAGTAGCTTTTTGTAATTGATAGTGGAAGAGACAACGTAAGTGTTGGATCAAGAATAGCCAATGTTGGATATAAATTCTGATGAAAGATAGTCTTTTTAGTTTATCTGTATCTGTCATCACACATGCTTGAGTACACTGTGAACCTGTACCAGAAGTTGTGGGAATTGCAATTACTGGCAATTTATTTCTAATCTCCTCATAAGAAATATGGAAATCGTCAAATGTGGAAAAACAGATAATTCCATGTATAATTTGGATTATTGTAAAGAATAGAGCAAATTTTTGATACATCTATTACTGATCCACCACCAATACCTACAATGATATCTGGTTTAAAAATCACGCATTTTTTTGTGAGTGCAGTATCAACAGTATTGATTGAAGGATTTGATTCAACTTCATAAAAGGCATGAAATGATACTTCGTTTATAAGCGCTTTTTTCAAGTCTTGAGAGAAGTGGTTTAAGAGGGTCACATAAAATTGGACCTATGATAAAAACTTTTTACCAAAAGGAAGAACATATTCATGTAATGAATCGACTTTATTTTTCCCCAAATACAATCTTTGTGGGTTGATAGTTTACAAATTCCATAGTACCTCCTGACAAATGAATTATAAAAAGAAATTATGTATTTGTTTTTCGCTAATGTATACCCATTGGATGTGGTAATTTTATACAAAATTAAATGGAATCAGTTTTAAAATACTAACTGAAGGCATCTCTGTATTTTGTTTCCCGAGTTATGTGGCAAAAGAGAAGTTATAGTTTACCATGATAAATGTATAATATAAAAAGGTAGGAGAATTATATGGAAAAAAATATCTCAGTAATCTAGTTAATATATGGCTAAATGTAGGTGTTAATGTGCAACCTAAACAAATACTATATGTAACCATCCCCTGTAGAGTATGCATCATTAAGAGAGATCATTGATAAGAAAGCAAAGCAGCTTGAAGTAGCTAATGTAATATATCAATTTACAGATGGATATGATCAATTATTAGAGAAATATTCAAATGATTATCAAAACTATGATAAGTATTTAGAAGAAATAACGAAAAATAAAAATAAATCTATTAAAACATAATTGTGTCTTTTTTTGAGGCTAAAAGAGGTATCGACTATTATGATGAATGTAAAAAAAGGATGAGTTGGGAAAGTTAAAGAATATTGAAAAGAAATATAATATATTATTCAGAAATAAAAAGAGAAATCGGTAATGTAGTATCTTGTAAAACAGTCATACCCTACTCAATATTGGGCAGAATCCATTTTTCCGAAAGAAAAATCCATTGGATAAGCTTTTGGGAAATATATTTTTCAGATTACACTTGCGAATGTAGATGATGCTATTGATAAGTGGAACCAGCGAATTGATAATATTCAAAATAGAGTGAAGTATCTAGATTTACAACAATTTAAATCACTTATATTTATAACGCGGAAATCAAGACTAGATGTTGAACTAGTTGAGAATCATAAGTGGACAGGTGGATGCGAAATTACAAATACAGGAATACGCTACATGCCAAACTTCCCAACCCAAGAGATTTTCACTGCACCAAAGAAAACAGGCATAACGGGTATTATGTGTAATACTAAGCCACTTTGCTATGGTGGAAGAATAATTGATGATTTTCCAGTTAAATTTCGAAAATGGTAAAGTTATAAATTATTATCCCAAAAGACAATCATTCAATCATAGATGAAATAATTAATTTAGATGAGAGTAATCATTATCCTGGGGAAATTGCAATCTTACCGGGAGAAACAGAAATCTCTAAGACATGTGTGGTTTTTCAATCTACATTATTAGATGAAAATGCCGCATGTCATCTAGCACTTGGTTGTGCTTATCCATGCAGCATTAATCATGAAACAAAATTTGAAAAAGAAGAATTTGAAAAACTTGGATTAAATTATTCTAATTATCATATAGATGTTATGTTTGGTGATGATAGTATAACGATTCAAGCTATTTCAAAGAATAACGAAATAAAATTGCTAATGGAAAATGGAGAATGGAGAGTTTGATTTTTATCGAAAAAAATGAAAACTCTTTTTTTCTTGCCGTATATCAAGTATTTTTTTCGTTTAGTAGATGGATAAATTCCTGATTTATTAGTTCAGGAATAGGAATTACTTCTAGATTTGTAGAGATCTCTTCTGTAGTACTTAGAATTAAGTCTCCTTTAAAGGATTGTAATTCGGCTTCACTTTGTATATCAATTAACTTTACATGCAAGATTGATGAATGGAGAATATTTAAAAATAGTTCTTTCTTAAATGGATGTACTTGTGACCAAAAACCACATGTAATTGTATCCGTTTGTTTTTTCTTGCACTGCAGCAAGTAATAAAAGTAATTGTCGCAATTGCGTCATTAGGGAGGGTTAGATATTGAGTTTGCTCAGTAAATGTATTAATGGAACTAGCAAGTTTAAATAATCTTGGATATCTTTGTATGATAATATTTGTGTTTTGGGTTATAACAGTCATAGTCAAAATTGAATTTTTTTGAATTGTCTTTTCTAAAAAGGAAATAATTTTTGTTCAAACGCTTTTGTATTGTTGATTTTTCACAATAGTGTTAAGGTGCTTAGTAAATTGGTGGGTTAGGTCTATTGTGGATATAGGATTTTCATATTCATGATAGATAAATTCATCCTGTGAATTGAGATATACCGATAACTGTGCGGTAATATAAATTGTCTCTTCTTCAGATAGATTTACATTATAAAAAAATGTGAAAGTTCTTTTTAGATGATTGGCAAGATAACTTCTAACTTTGATATTTTTTTGATTTTGTGCTCAATACTTGTATTCAAAGAAGTGAAATGCTGATTCTTCATTCTGAAGAATGCAATATAAATAAATAAGCTTGCGCGATACAGATCACTTTCTGTAATGTCAGTCGAAGTTTTCTTTAGTGGTCGTAAGAATAAACTTACGTATCTTTTGTATGTCAGAGGACTTAACAATATCAGATAAATATTGATATACTTCTGGAACTAAAGAGTATGCAGAAAACTGAGAATCTAACATACGGAAAGATTAAATCTAAAAAGGCAATGCCGAATTCGTTTTTCACCAGAAGAAATAGATAAGCCGGACTTTCTACTTTTTAGTCAGCGAAATTGAATATTTTGCAAAAAGAATTCTTTGATTCGTTTTTAGATCATTATAGATGCTTGGACGGGTAATATATAACTTCCTTTCTAGCATGGAAATAGTGATTTTTACGAAAAACTATTTAATAAGAGAAAAGATATAATATTTTGACGAATTTCTGATGAAATTTTGTGTACTTTTTATGAATCAAATTTTTCACAGTGTTTATAGCACTTTTAAAATGTTCTCTTTTGATCCTAGTACACGAATACCAATTCCGGGACTTTTCTGTATTGTGATATTAAAATTATTGAATAGTAAAAATAATCTCAGGCATGTTATTTCGAATAGTCTTATTCGATAGATTAACTTTGTGAGAAATAACTTCATAAGTAAATGTGGTTTTTTTCAGTTAGCATTGCGATAGTAATATTGGCGATGTTTAGTGACATGTAGTATAGATACTCCGTTGGTATCATTATATGCATGAATATATATGTTTGTATATAATTACCACAATGAAGTGTTATCTCAAGATAAAATTTGTAAGCGTTTTTCCTTGTTAAACTAAATTCATAATTAGGAGGATACAATGAAACATATTCAGGAGAAATTACAATCATTCGCGGGAGCAATGATGGTTCCAATTATCTTATTGGTACTGGTTGGTTTTTATGTAGGTATTGGTGCTGCTGTAACAAACTACATTATGCCGGGAGATAATATCATAAATACAATTTTCTCAATGTTTACGAGAATGGGCTTTATGTTTATGAATTACCTTCCTGTATGGTTTGCAGTTGGTATCGCGTTCACCTTAGCAAAGAAAAGAAAAGGGTTGGGCAGCATTTGGTGGTATTATCATGTTCTTCTGCTACATCACATGTATTGGTGCATTTGCAAAAAGCACAGGGATGGACAGCAGATACAGTTACAGTTGAGCATTTAATGGAAATTGGCTATACACAGAAGCAGCATTAAATTTCAACTCTTTATGGGATACTGTTGCAGGTGTATTTACTTTTAACATGGGTATTTTCAGCGGTATTATTGCTGGTGTTTCTGCAGGTCTCATCCATAATAAATTCTGTGAGACAAAAATTCAATTCCATGTTTGCTTTCTTCCAAGGCACAAAATTTGTAATCATTATGATTACAATCATTGCAATTCCACTAGGAATTTTAACTTACTATGTGTGACCGCTTATTGCAGGCGTATTACAATCTATAACACATTTAATTACATCTTCCGGCTATTTTGGAACATGGTTATTCGGATTCGTGGATAAAGCATTACTGCCATTTGGTATTCACCACTTAATAGCTTTCCCAATTGAGTATTCTGCAGTTGGTGGAACAATGACTATTGATGGAACAGTTTATGAAGGAGTAAGAAATATCATTGTTGGTCAAGCAGGTTCTGCTAGTGCAACAGGATATATCGTTCGTAACTTTACAACAGGAAGAATTTTTATTCCAACTTGCAGGTTTACTCGGTGCAGCATTTGCAATGTACAAATGTGCTAAGGTTGAAAACCGCAAGAAGGTAGCTTCATTATTAATTCCTGCTGTATTGACACTTGCTTTGGTTGGTATTTCCGAGCCAATTGAGTACACATTCTTATTTGCATCTCCTGTACTATATTGGTTAGTATACGCACCACTTTTGCGGATTATGCTATGTCTTAACTGAATTGACAAAAGTGTATCAATTAACGGAAATGCATTATTCTTCATGATTCCAAACTTATTCCAGCCAAACAAAGTTCATATTTTTCTCATTGCTATATCTATTACCATTAACATTCGTTGTATATTATGCGGCATTCAAATTCATGATTGTGAAGTTTAATATTAAAACTCAGGAAGAGGAGATGATGATATTAAGTTAATGAGTAAGAAAGAATACCAACAAATTAAGAATGGTACTCAAAATAGTGATGGTTTAGAAGCGAGAATTGTTGAAGCATTCGGTGGTGCCGAAAATATTGATAGTGTTACATGCTGTGCAACACGTCTCCGTGTAACAGTAAAAGACGAAGCAAAAGTTGTGGCAGATGAGGAGTGGCAAAAAGCATCTCGAGGCAATTAGCTGTGTTCATAATGGAAAGAGCTATCAGATTATCTATGGTGTTCACGTCAATACAATTACTACAGCTGTAAAAGATATTCTTGGATTAGATTAGATGTATCTACCAGAAGATTAAAAGTCTTCTGGTTTTCTTTTTGAGCCTGTTGAAGATCAGTTATACTTTAATATTTTTTTGTGGTTTTTTATCGTATAAGAGTTTAAAGATTGATATAATAATTACATATGAAAATGATTAAAAATATTATGTATTACTGCACTATTATTGTCAGGATGTAGTCAGCGTACTATACAACAATCAAATGTAGAACAAACGGTTCAGGTAGATGATTCTACACTAGGAGAATATACTACAGCATTAAAAAATCGTAAGATTGAATCTTCGTGGACAGTAAGTGTACAGTCAAAATATACGATGACTTATAGTGATAAAACATTAGATACATATCTTATGGATGGAGTATTAGAGGTAGATGGTGATACTGCCCATTATGAGCAACATATCAATGCGGATGGAATGTTATCAGAACTAAATGGTAATTACTACGGTGGTAGGTTGTATAACACATATAACTCTGTAAATTACTATGAGGATATGGATATTAGTAATCTGAAAAAGACAATGCTAGTACCACTTGATCCATATGTATTTGAGGCAGGAGATATCGCAGCTATCAAGAAAAATAAAAATGAGTATACGATACAACTTCAAGCAGAACGTGCAAAAGAAATTTTCTTAAATCGATATGATTCCTATGGCTTAAAGAATTTTGATTCATTTGATGTCACAAGTAATGCAATTCATGTGTCATTTGATGAAAATCAGCACTATATTAAAGAAACAGCAGTTTTCGATACTACAATCAAGACAAATGGACAGGCAGTAAATATCAAATATGAAAGTGAAATAAACTATCTAAAATTTGGTGAAACAACAGTATCTATCAGTGATGAAACAAAACAAACTGAAAGTGCATATGTTTATTACAAAGACATTGATACAAGTTCAATTCAAACAGTAACAACAGATGATGATTCTGAAGAGGATACAGTTACAGCAACCTTCAAAAAGAGACTAGTTTCACGTCTTAATTACACAAAAGAATCTGAAGATGTCTATAGCAATAAATTCAATGAGAATGAAAGCTACCGCATTGATTTTGCGAACAAGACATTTACTTATAGCAATCGTTCTATCACCTATGTATATAGTTGGAAAGGTGATAACGGAAGCTTAGGTGCATGTCAATATGACTTTATTAATAACAGTCAAACATCAACCTGCGAAGAAAGTACGGTTGAGTTTATTAAGAAGACAAAATTATTCCTGCAGATGGAATTATATTACTGTGGCTTGTCACTAGAAAAATTACAAGCTGAATAAAGGAGATAACATGAGAGCGGTTATTACGGTTGTTGGTAAAGATAAACCAGGTATTCTAGCATATATTGCTACAAAGTGTGCTGAACGAGAAATTAATATCGTTGATGTTACACAGAAGGTATTACAAGATTTATTCACGATGATTATGATTGTGGAAGTCCCAAGCAACCAAGAGAATTTCCGCAAGGTAGCAGATGATTTAGAGACTGCTGGAAATGAACATCATTTAAAAGTGCATGTCATGCATGAAGATATCTTCAATAGCATGCATACAATATAGGTGAATCTATGCGTATTGAAAGTGATAACATCCTAGAAACGATTCACATGATAGAAGAAGATTGTCTAGATATTCGTACAGTTACAATGGGTATCTCTTTACTGGATTGTGCGGATGAAGACATCGATCGCTCGTGTGAAAAGATTTATAAAAAAATTACAACAAAAGCAAAAGATCTAGTAAAGGTCGCAAAAGATATCTCACGTGAATATGGCATACCTATTATCAATCAACGTGTGTCAGTAACACCGATTGCACTATTACAGAGTGTATCTGGTGGTGATTGTGTGAAGTATGCAAAGACACTAGATAAGGCCGGTAAAGAGATTGGGATTAACTTTTATTGGTGGATATTCTGCGTTAGTGCAAAAAGGGAATGACACAGGGAGATCGTGAACTGATTATGTCCATCCCTCAAGCATTGAAGGAGACAGATATTGTTTGTTCCAGCGTGAATATTGGTTCTACAAAAGCTGGAATTAACATGGATGCAGTTAAAGTGATGGGACAGATTGTACGTGAATGTGCTGAAGTCACAAAAGATAATAACTGTTTTGGTGCAGCGAAACTTGTTGTATTCTGCAATGCCGTAGAAGATAATCCATTTATGGCAGGTGCCTTCCATGGGGTATCTGAACCAGATTGTGTCATCAATGTTGGTGTATCAGGGCCTGGTGTTGTACGAGCTGCTTTACAAAAAAATTAGGAGAACATGCGAGCATGGATGAAGTTGCGGCTTGTATCAAGCAAACTGCATTTAAGATTACACGTATGGGACAATTGGTTGGTCGTGAAGCTTCACAACGTTTAAATGTTCCATTTGGTATCGTTGATTTATCACTAGCCCCAACACCTGCAGTAGGTGACTCTGTTGCACAAATCTTAGAAGAAATTGGTTTAGAAGTTTGTGGTGGACCAGGTACAACTGCAGCACTTGCAATGTTAAATGATGCGGTGAAAAAGGGTGGTGTTATGGCATCCTCAAGTGTAGGTGGATTATCTGGAGCGTTTATTCCTGTATCAGAAGATGCTGGAATGATTTCTGCAGCAGAACAAGGTATCCTAACAATCGAAAAGTTAGAAGCGATGACAGCGGTATGTTCCGTTGGCTTAGATATGATTATTGTACCTGGTGATACGACAGCAGAGACACTATCTGCTATAATTGCAGATGAGGCTGCTATCGGTATGATCAACAATAAGACAACCGCATGCAGATTAATACCAGCAATTGGTATGGATGCAGGGGATAAATTGGTGTTTGGAGGTCTTTTAGGAGAGGGTCCAATCATGCCAGTTAAGATGACGAAAGCAGATAAACTAATCAATCGTGGTGGAAGAATTCCTGCCCCGATACATAGTTTGAAGAATTAACACTGGAGGGGAATTATGTCAGAAAATCAGACAATCAAGGAATTATTAGAAAAAGCAAAGAACCGTGATATTGAAGCTGCGAAAGAAATACTAAGACGTATCTCAGATAAGATGTACTTTATCACTAGATTATTTGTAGCAGACCATGAGCAGGCTAGAAAAGTAGAACAAGCTGGACTAAAGAAAGTATTCTCAAGCTTAAAGGAAGTAACAAATCCTGAGTGGTTTGAGTGCTGGGCAGCTGAGAAGGTTCGTAAGGAAGCGATTGCGCATGTATTGCCTTTAGAAGAGTCTACAACTAACAGCAACATGTATACAGAAGCTGATGAAATTCCTAATTACATGGCAGTTCTACCAGAAACAACTGAGGGTAAGAAGTACCAAGTATTAGAAATGATGGATAAACTTAGCACAGGAGCTAGAGCTGCTTTAGCACTCCACTTATATGATGGTTTATCTGTTGAAGAAAGTGCGAAAGTTATTGATGAGCACACCACAGTCAGTAATGAGTTGGTTAACGGAAGCCAAAGATACACTAATGAGCAGTGGATTTCAACTTAGGAACACTCATCGTGTTAATGGATAAGCTAAATCCAGTATCAGATCGTGCAATGGTTCTTAAGATGCAAGATGATCTTGCACTACAATCAGCAGAGGACGATATCCTCAGCGGTGTATTCTCACAACCAGAAGAAATAGTTAAGTCAGCAGAGGCACCATCTCTTCCAACAGAAGAAAGTAAGGAAGTAGTATTCCCGGATTTACCATCCACATCAGGTTCTGATGAAAATACAATGCAGATACCAACAGTATCTGATGAAATTGAGGATACATTATCACTACCAACAGTAAAGGAAGAACCAGCACCAATTTCTCATGAACAAGAAATTCGTTCTTCCGCAACACAAGTCATCAAGAAAGAATTATTTGATGAAAATGATGAAGCGGTAGAAGACCTTGAGGAAGAGGAGTCTAAGGGTGGAAGTTTCTTCGTAAAATTCTTGATTGTGATTCTAACATTAATGTTATTAGCAGGGCTTGGTTGGATTGTATTTGATTCAATGGGTGGAAAGTTTGATTTTAAGTCACTTTTTGGCTCAAAGAATAATACGACAAGCGTGGTCGTAAACTCCGACGCGACACCAGAACCTACTGCTACACCAGCAACGCCAGAACCTACTCCAGAAACACTGGGAGAAGTTGAAGTTGTTATTGACTCCTTGAATATCCGTGGTGGTGCAGGTACAAACTTTGATGTAGTTGGTTCAGCACAACGTGGAGAGAAGTTTACAGTACTCTCCATTGAAAAGACAAGTGATTATACTTGGTATCAAATTGGTGAAAACAAGTGGCTTGCAGATAAGAATAATCAGTTCTTAACATATCGTAAATAGTAAAAGAGACCGAAAGGTCTCTTTTGCCTGGTTTAAAGTAGTTCTAATAAATCTTGTCTGGATAGTGTAGCACTAGATACACCTTCACCAGATAGAATACGGTCAGCTAGATTAGATTTCTCTTTTTGGAGCTGAATGATTCGCTCTTCAATTGTATCTTTGATAATCAAACGGAAGACGTTTACTACATTTGTTTGCCCAATTCGATGAGCGCGATCACTAGCTTGATTCTCCACAGCAGTATTCCACCAAGGGTCATAATGGATAACGATATCCGCTGCTGTAAGATTTAAACCAGTACCACCAGCTTTTAATGAGATACAGAAGATGGGAACATCATCTATCTGAAAGGATTCTACCATTTCAGCACGCTCTTTCTGTGGGGTGGAACCGACAAGCTTATGATAATGAATGCCTTTCTTATCAAACTCTTGGGTTAGAGTATCCAGCATAGAAGTGAATTGGGAGAAGAGTAAAATCTTATGTCCTTCTTCAATTGCATTTTCTACGATATCTAAGCAGAGTTCTTTCTTAGCAGAGTTACCTTTGTAGTTATCGTATATTAAGTGAGGATCACAGCACAACTGACGTAAACGTGTTAACTCTGCTAAGACCGCAATCTTGTTCTCCTTAAATTCTTCATCACTTTGTTTTTGCAACATTAACTTGAGGCGTTGAACACGTGCTTCATAGAGATCCTTCTGTTCATCTTCAAGTTGACCCAAAATAAATATCTTCAATCTTGTCTGGTAAATCATGCAATACATCCTTCTTACGTCTACGCAGGATAAATGGTGTTACCATCTTTTGTAGTTCTGCTTCTAAGAACTCATCTTGGTCACGTACAATAGGAAGTTCATAGTTTGTACGGAACTTTTGATAGGAGCCAAAGAATCCCGGAAGAATGAAATCAAAGATAGACCAGAGTTCGCTTAATCTATTTTCAATAGGAGTACCTGTTAAGGCAATACGGAAGCGGCTATTGATGGCCTTTACGGATTGTGCGGCTAGTGTAGACGCATTTTTAATATACTGTGCCTCATCGATTATCTGACAAGAGAATTCTATCGTACGATAAACATCAATATCACGCTTAAGAGCATCATACGATGTGATTAGGATATCATTTTCCAAGGAAGTACGAATTAGCTCTTTACGGATATTAGCAAACCCCGAAATCATCGTGTAATGCATATTTGGCATGAATTTATTGATTTCATTGGCCCAGTTATACACAAGAGAAGATGGACATACAATGAGTGCACGTTTGCGGTCTTTCCAAGCCGCAAGTAATGAGATGATTTGGATAGATTTACCTAGACCCATTTCATCTGCAAGTAATCCGCCTAGATGATTTTCTTTTAGCGCATAGAGCCAACGGAAACCTTTTTTTCTGATATGGTCGTAAGATTGGCTCAATTTCCTGGGGAATAGTGTACTCAATATCCTCGATATCTTTCATGTTACGGATGAGACGCCTAAAGTTTTCCTCTGCTTGGATATCCAAGATAGAAGTCTTTGATAATTGATCGAGGTAGGTTGCACGGTAAGCAGGAATATCAATTGTACCACGGGTAAACTGAGCACTACTAAGATTCATTGCGTCTTTAAAGTTTGCAAGAGCTTGAATATTCTCATCAATGTCAACAAACTCACCACTCTTTAGACGGTAGTATTTCTTCTTTGGATCATATTTACTGAGAATCTCATTCAGTTGTTTGAGATTGATTTGATCACTCACTAGGTTGAGTTGTAATAAGTCATGATTAACGGACACACCAATCGAAATACGTGTTTGACTATGAATCTTTAGTTTCTTGAGGGATTCAGAGATAAATACATCCGCCTTAGCTTGCATTTCTAAGATACCAAATTTAATAAAGCGATATACTTTATCGTCATCATCTGTAAGTGCCATACGATGATTAGATGTGTCATAGGCACTAAACCAAGGTGAGAAGAAATGATCCATATTTTTTTCAAATGATAAGTCTCGATTACCTGCATTTTCACTTGGCAAGAATACATTGTATTTGCCATGAGAATATATAGCGAAGAGTTCACCAGTAATTAGGTTATCTTGTGGCATATCTAGATATATCTCGAAAGTAGGGACTTCTGGAAGATATTGCGTAGGATTGAAGCCATCTGTTTGAATGGTTAAATTCTTTTGTAAGATTGGGAACACATTCTTTTGCAAAGGTTGCGATATCATCCTCCGCAATGAAAGATATTCTCTGATTTACCATTATGGAAAATAATCGATTAACTTGCGGAAAGCTTGTGAGGCTCTTACGTCGCGATAAATGATATGCCGATTTTCATCAAAGAAATAGGTGTGTTTTTTACCTGTGATATATGGTAATACGGTTGTATTAAATTGATATCCATCATCAACTTTCTCGATAGAAGCGTTCATAGATGGTTGCCCATCAACTAGAGTATATGGTTGTAAGATACCGTAATGTTCTTTGATGTTGAATGGAAGATCCTTGATTGTATCCCAAAAGATATCGATTGCGTAGGATTTTACGATTATTGTACGACGAGGTAAATCAGCCGCATGTATCATCCGATATCCTGGTATTTTTTGATAAAAAGAATAGGAAGTTTCATCATGTACATAATCAACTAAATATTGTACAAGGGGACGATATCGTGGATGAAAGGCCTGTAGTGTGTGAGTAAACTCTAAGGATTTACCATATTTTTTTAGTCCTTTTCACCATCCATATTCTCAACAAAATCAGAAATATTCTGAATTGAATAGAGATGCTCATTTAATAAACCAATCTTAAATCCTACTTCAAGAGTGTCAGAACGAAACTTTGGGGATATTTCAGGCTCTAGAATGATATTTAGAGGTCTTTCTATGAAGGTATTTGTGTGTGCTTGATAACTAGATAAGAATTCTTTGAATGACTTATCAGTATGTTTTTTACGTAAAGAAGGTTCAGGTTGCACTTCATCACGTTTTACATAGGCAATCAGTACAGCTGCGATATGTTTACAAGGGGTATGTCGGTAATCAAAATACTCACAGTCACAGGACATCTTTGTAATCCATTCGTTTCTGTGGGCTGAGTTCAATGTTAACAACGTGGACACTATAATACTCTTCACCTTGAACATTAGCTGTAATTAATTTGTAATGTTCATCATTTTCAGTGATTTCCATGTTAAAGACATTTGCTTCGGTATACTCCTGCATACCTCTGGCATACATTTTTTCACCTATAAAGGCACGCACAAACTCAAGTGTTAACATAGACCCCTCCATTTCTTTATCCTTTCATTCTAACATGTACCGTATCGAAATAATATATTATACTGTCTATATGGATGAAGTTAGATTACAGGAAATACACGATAAAGCACGTAAGGAACATGTACCAATCATGTTAGATGATGGTATGGAATTCTTGTTGGAATACATACGTAGCCATGAAGGGATACGTGATATCTTGGAAATTGGAACAGCAGTTGGTTACTCCGCTATTCAGATGGCAAACTTACGTTGGGATATGACAATCGATACAGTTGAGATTAATCCTGAAATGTATCATCAAGCTGTAGATAATATCATGCATGCAGGTTTACAAGATAGAGTGCATGCATACTTACAAGATGCCTATCAATTTGAAACAAAGAAGATATACGATTTAATATTTATCGATGCCGCAAAGTCGCAATATCGCAAGTATATGGAACACTTCTTCAAGAATGCAAGAAAGGGTACTGTATTCTTCTTTGATAACTTGCAGTTTCATGGCATTGTTGATTGTCCTGAGTTATCACAAAATCGATCTACAGTACAAATGACACGCAAGATTTTAAAGTTCCGTGAATATCTAAAAACAGATACTCGCTTTGAAACAACATTCCATCTTGATGTAGGAGATGGTATCGCAATTGCAGTGGTAAAATAAAAGGCTTATCCAAAATTGGGTAAGCCATTGTTGTATTAGAAGTGTCCACTTGTATGACCAAATCCACCACCGCTGCTTGAGTGGAAGCCACCACCTCCACCGCTACTCTTTAGCAGGTGGGTTATAAGTGCGTGTTTCAGAGCGATACAAGTACATATCTTGTGATCTTTGAAGTCTTAGACCACCTTGTGGTATGTATGCATATGCTTCGCGTGAAATTCCTTTTTGTCTTATGTTTACTTCTAAAGAATAGGATTGTGACAATAGAAATAATGAGTGGAACGATTGCAGTGATACTACCCTTGATAATATAAGGTGTAACGATAGTACTTGAGCATTCATCAAGGAATACTTTTGCGCCTTCTCCATATTCGTTATATTTTAAGTGATCATATACGACGGCACTTGCGATATTTTCTCTCGCTCTTGCGTCGAAAATCTTATTTGCCTTCTTACCGTGTACTGTAATATCAAACTTACGGTCTTCCATCGTTAGAGTTAGCATGATGCCTTCTTTTTCATCACCGATTCCAAGGCCTTCGGAATTGAAGATACTTTCGGAATATTGCTCGATAGTCTGAGAACCGTGAGAATTCATAATACGGATATAGAAACCAATCTTATATTTATCACTGTAGTCTTTTGCGATATTATTGAGTGCTTGTATTTCTGCATTTGTTAATAAACCATATTCATCGACAATGTAATCATTTGCATCTGCTCTTGTTGGTAACAAGAAACTTGGTAACATGCATAACAAGAAAGTAAATGCCGCAACGAGTGCTAGTAATTTTTTTCTTCATAATGCGTACCTCCTAAAAATGCTACAGAACAGTAGGATACCAATCAATATCATACTGATAAGTAATATGCCGAAGAAGTAAAGAACAGATTTTCCAGCATCGATTGGCAAGTCATCACCAATCATCTTTCCTGTTTGACCATTCATTGCGAACATGTATGTCTTACCTTGCCATTTTGTAGTAAGCATCCAAACAGGCAGGAATGCATAGTGCACTTTATCTTCTCGAATATAGATATTTGAACGACGTGGGAATAGAGTGTGATAGCCTCTAACAGTTTCTCGAATTTTATCTGCTGAAGAAGTACGCATACGTGTATTAACGCGTCCACGATCTTGTTCTGCAGTTACATCGTATCGGTCTGCAAGGTATCCGGTCATATATCCCATTTCAAATGGAATCATCTCGTTATAGTTGTATGGTTCAATTGCGTCCATGAATTCATCTGGCATTTTTACTAGAACCATCGGCAGGAACACGGTTAAACTGTACGGTTCCTTGACGTAGGATGGAGTAGTTTTCGGTAACAGTAACTGTGTAGTCACCCTCACGGTGAGAATGTGAGATTGTACCACGGAAGGCCATGTCTACATCCGCTGTACCATCATAGAGCCAGAAGGGTACATATACACCTTTGATATCTTCGATATGGTTACGTTCCTTGAAGGCATCTGGCAATAGTGGTTTTCCACCATAGAAGTCTGATAACTTCTTGATTGCCTCATCCTTATTCATCTTGAACGGAATCACGTAGTCTGGTTTTAGTGCGCCACTAAACTGTGCTGGAACAATCGTAGGATTGCCACAATATGGGCAACTTGTTGCAGCAGTATTCTTATCTGCGATTAACTGTGCTCCGCAAGAAGGACAGTTGTATGCACGTAAGTTTTGTGCATCTTCTTCACTCCATTGTAGTGTATCTTCGGCACTATATTCTTTTTGTCCTTCTTCAATAGAAAGAGCTACTTGTTTATCGTAGTGTTCTTCAATCTCGGCAGGAGCAAAAGTACTTCCACAGTTACCACATTTTAGTTTCTGTAGCCCTGGGTCAAAGGTAAGAGGACCATTACAATTTGGACATTGGAAATTTGTTAATGCGTTATTTGCCATAATATTCCCCTTTCAATTGAGAAAAAGAACCCGATAGAACGGGTTCTTATCGTTTTGATTGTTTATTCAGGTTTCTTTGTTCCGCAGTTAGAGCAGAAGTTGGAGTGGTTTTCGTTACCGCAATCTGGGCAGAACCACTTGTCACCGCTATTAGCAGCCTTTTGAGCCTGACCTGCTTGGTAAAGTGCGTTAGCATTTACACCACCAGCACTTTGTGCAGCATTCATTCCCATGAAGCCCATTGCAGCGCCATTGGCATTCTTGGCAGCATCTTGCATTGCTTGTGCTTGTGCACCAACAAGTGTAGCAGCAGCTAAGTTTGCGTCTGTGTATGCAGCATTACGTTGCATTTGCTTGAGCATTTCTTCATCAGCTTCATCAGCCTTGATAGAGGATACGCCGAAGTTTACGATTTCGATACCACGCTTTTCTCTCCACTTACTGCTGAGTTCTTCATTAAGAGCATCAGCTAATTCAGCTGTATGAGCTGGAATCTGAGAATAACGAATACCTTGTTCGCTTAACTTACCAAATGCTGGTTGTAAAGCAGTGAGTAACTCTGTACGTAACTGATCGTTAAGGTCGCTTAACTTGTAGCTATGTGATACGTTTCCACAAACATTTGTATAGAATAATACCGGATCACATACACGTATGCTGTATTCACCAAAGCACTTCATTGATACATCGATATCGATACCTGCACGAGCATCAACAACTCTAAATGGAATTGGGGCAGGAGTACCATACTTCACGCCAACTAATTCCTTTGTGTTTACATAGTAGATACGTTGATCTGTGGCTGGTGTTCCACCAAATGTAAAGCGGCGACCGAATTCTGCAAACATTCTCTTAACACCTTCACCAAGGCTACCTGTAAATACAGATGGTTGTGTAGATGAGTCATATTTGAATTCACCAGGTTCAGCACAAATATCTACGATTTGTCCTTGTTCAACGATAATCATTGCTTGGCCATCAGCAACCGCAATAATTGAACCGTCAGTAATAATGTTGTCGCTTCCGTTATTGCCACTGAAGAATCCCCCAGAGTTTCTCTTAACACCTTTTACAACAAATACATCAGCTGGAATAGCATCACAATAGAAATACTCTTTCCAAGAATCGCTAAGTGTTGAACTAGCGGATAATAAAGCAGTAGAAATGAGACCCATATAAGTTCCTCCTTATAGTCTTCTGACTGTACAATCATATACTAACATCAGTTTGACCGTCAGTCAATAAATAATTTCAAATATTTTTAGAATAACTTTTCTGCAAATAATGAAAAAAAGGTGTTGCGATGATTATATAGAAATGGTAATATAGTCACGTGCCTTAATAGCTCAGTCGGCAGAGCGAGCGGCTGTTAACCGCTAGGTCACAGGTTCGAGCCCTGTTTAAGGCGTCATATCAAAGAGTATCTACATTCGTGTAGATACCTTTTTCAAGTTTTATAGATAAAAGCTCTGAAAATAGAAAGAAGAAATGAATGATATCAGACAAAAAGGAGTGAGGATATATGAAAACGTTTCGTACGGAACATAAAAAAATGTCGAAAAAAAGTAATATTTCGATATAAATAAATTAGAAGTTTAGTATATTTATTATAACTCTTTTTTGGACCAATAATAGACTTGTATTCTACGATGAAGTTTATATGATGAAACTATAAAAGGAATGCGACGTGTACACTAAGGTCAATATCTATTAATAAACATGAATGATAAATTAATTGTTATACTCGCAACCATTCCGATATTGATATGCGGAATTCTAGTATTGATAGGCAAAGGAAGATTTTTGATTGCAGGTTATAATATACTTTCTGAATCTAAAAACAAATATAACATTAGAAAAATTGAGACTATCTTAGGTATTTGGGTGATTTTTCTTTGGCTTATCTCTAGCGACTATTTTTATGGTTCGCGCATAAGATACCACCACTCATCATTGTTTGCTTTTATTGTATTTACTATGTTTGTTTCGCTAATATTATTAATATATGTTAATAATATATCTACCAAAGAATAATAATCTTTCCTAATTCGAATTGATTATACTTCTATAGAAATACTAAGTATTCTTATTTTTCACACATAAGGTAAATAGCAAATGCTTTTTGAAAATGTCTTGATTCTCTCAACAAATTATTAGGGTTACTCATCCTTAATGTTCAGTATTTTTATTAAGTTCATCAATTTCATAAAAACTATACTGGTCTTTTTCAACCATATGGCTGATAAGACCTTTATTGCTTAGCGTTTACCTTTTTGTATCTGGGGGTAAAAATTTGATGATAATTTCAACTACATTACAATAATGTAATTAAAAGGGAAAAACTATCGTTTTTTCAATGTTATTTTGCCCTCAAGTAAAAAGTTAAATCCCACTTCTTGGGTATGAAAGTTGAATTTAATCTTTCACTTGAGGGAAACTTAACTTGCAAAAGAATCTGCTTTGAAATTATTACTGTTTTTGTTAGGAAACTCCCTAATAAGGCGTCATATCAAAAGGTATCTACATTCTTGTAGATACCTTTTTTTCAATCTCTAATACCAATTAGAGATGTGAAAGATTTCAAAGTGAAATATGTAAGAATGAAATAGTTGTAAAATTACATAATGTTGGTTATAACAAATATTTCTTAAGAATTGATTTAAGAAACACTTAAGATTGGAATATGTTAGTTGAGTAAATATGTAGAATCCGATACCTTATGGAGAGGATGCCAAAGTATCGGATTTTTTATGGTGGTTAACCGAATTTGAGCAAACTGGGAGGAAGCGAATGAAAATTATCAAAAGATTTTTTGCAGTACTAGTAGCTCTAACATTTATGTTAGGTCTATTCTCAACAAATTATAATGTTCATGCTGATACACAAAAAGATGGCTATAACATTACAATCTCAAATGTAGCAGTTTCACCTAATCCGGTGAATGTCGGTGCACTTGCATCTCTAAAGTTTGACTTTAGTGTCTATACTTTGGCACAGAATGCAATGAAGGTGGGAGATACAGTAACACTGTCTACAAACATTGGTTCAATGTTTGGTAATCTTCCAATTACAGATTTACCATTGCTTGCACCAAATGGAGAGCAGATTGCGACTGCAACAATCACTGAAACAGAAATTAAATTAACTGTTATTTCAGAATTCCCAGCAGATAAAAACTTCTTCTCAGGAAGTGTATATACTGGTGGTCGTTTAAAGGCTTTAGAAAATGGAGCAGCAGTAGGTGCTCCAGTCACAAAGCAATTAACAATTGAAGATAGCAATACAAATGTAACATTTAATGTTCCAAATCCAGCACCAAGTACAGGTACTGGTGGAGGCACTCCAGATCCAAGTGCTAGAACGATTAACAATCGTATGCTTGAAAAGCAAGGTTGGGCTTCTGGTTATGATACAGCCCATATTAAGTTAATTTCAAACCAAATTAGCTCATTACGCTTATTCAACACTTATAACACGATTGATAGCTCGTTTGGTACATATACAGAACAAACAAACTTAATGGTTGTGGATAAGATTCCTCATGATGGTGTTATTGATGAAAGTACAGTAACATTCACTGCAGTTCGTTATAACTGGATGGAAGTTCCTGCTGCTGGAAATGCACACTATGCTCAAGCAACTCCAGGTACAGTAATGCCAATTGAATCTAGAAGTAACTGGCTACCTGTAAAACAGTACTTCACACAGATTTACCAGTCAGGTTCTGATACATATGATTCTTTCTATGCAAAAGTGAAGGCACAGAAGTTAAGCTACGGTATCTTTAGAGACCCAGCAACTGGTGGTGATACATTCATCGCAAATATGTCTAATGATTCATTGAAGTATACAGATTTAGAACCAAACTTAGCAGGTATTGCTAAGATTAAAGATATCTATGGTGTAAATGGACCATCAAATGGTAATATCGTTACATTCTTTGCGGAGTTTGATACACATTATCCAACTATCACAGGACTAGAGAATGTTACAAATACTGGTGAAGTTAAGTCTGATCAAGGAACTGATACAGCTTCTGTATCTTATACAATTGATAAGGCGAAACGGTACAGCATCTGTAGCAGCAGGCACAGTTATTGTGAAGCTTGTTGATGGAAATGATGACACAACATTGATTCCAAATGCTGAATTCAAGATTCAAAGAAAGATTAACAATACATGGGTTGATTACTTCATTAGAGGACGTAAGGCTAGCGCTACAACAAATGCAAGTGGTATCGCTACATTCTCTGGTTTATCAATTGGAGATTATCGTTTAGTACAAGTAAGCAGCCAAGGTAATTACACATTTAACAACAAAGAATTTAAGCCTAATACTGCTTACGGTACTGCAGGTACATTAGGAGCTACAACAGGTGAGTTCAGCATCACAAGTTCAACACAGCCTGGTTTTGCAACTATCGTTCCTAACTATCTATCTGTTTCTAAGAAGATTACAGGTTCTAAGGAATATGTAGATCAGGATGAAAATGAAATTTCAATTCCTGAAAATACATTTAAGACAGTTCTAGCACAGTTACCTGGTGAAAACTATGATGGTGTAACAATGCCAACAACATTAACAGCTGATATTCAGGTTTCTCCACAAGGTAAAGGCTTCTTCGGATTTGAAGAAATTAAGTTCACAAAGCCTGGAACATTCAAGTTCAGCGTGAAGGAAGATGTAACAAATCCACTTGAAGGTGTAACTTACGATACTTCTGAAAAGACTGTAACAATCACAGTTACAAAGGCTAATGGTGAATTAAAGGCTGAGGTTGATAGTGAGCCAAGCTTTAAGAATGTATTTAACTATACATATGCAAACTTCAAAGTGAAGAAGACACTCACTGGAGATACACCAACAAATGCTGGTGAATTCAAGTTTGAATTAACAGCAGTAAGTACAACAGCAAATGTAGCTGAAGTACCAATGCCAGTTGGTTCTAACGCAGATAAGAAAGAAGTATCTGTAAATGGTGCTGGTGATGTTGAGTTTGGCCAAATTAAATATGAAGCTGTAGGTAAGTATGTTTATAAGGTTGTAGAAGTAAATACAAACTTAGCAAACTATACATACGATCAAACTGAATACACAGTTACTGTTGATGTAACAACAGATGCAGATAACAAATTAGTTTCTACTTATGAAATCAAGAAGGGCACAGAAGTAGTTACTGACATTGAATTTACAAACAAGTATGAAACTCCTGTAGCACCAGTTGCTCCAGCAACACCTGCAAGTCCTAAGACAGGTGATAGCACAACAAATATGATGTTCATGTTTGGTATGCTAGCAGTTTCTGTGGCATTAATGTTAGTGGCTGCAGGTTACAAGAAGCAATTACGTTAATAAGATTTTTATTCATACATGCATGTTAGATGCATGTATGAACTAAATTGATAACAAGAAAAGGATGTACTTTAAGCACATCCTTTATTTATGACTAACCCATTTTAATTCGTATTCACCAGTACACTCTAGTACTCCACCATCGCTAAGGTCGATTACTTCTTCGTTTTCGTAGTAGTCTTTCACTCTACCTAGTGAATCTTTCATATGAAGACCTGCATCACGAATCGCAGTAACAACATATTTACCAGGACGTAAACTCTTTGGAATATCGTATACACCAGGTGTAATGCGAATTAGATTATCATCTGACATATAGATTAAGTGAGTATCCTTATTGTTTCTAGCTGCATTTAATTTTTGGTAGAAACGTTCACGCATGAAAATTAAATCGGAATTTTCTAGCATGTATGTATAGCGTGCAGTTGGGGTAACAATATTAATACGATCTGTATCGCTACGATTGCGTAATGCATATCCCAAACGGTGACAGTTAACATAGTTTGGAGATAAGAAGTAGAACGCTACATCTGTCTCGTAAAGAATACCTTCAACTTTATGAGAGTTGGAACGTGTTGTAGAGTCGACGATATTCTGAATGGAAGTCTTCGAAATCTCTGCAATTTTTTCGACAGCACGTGTATAAGGAATAGAATCCTTTGAAACTGTTTGGAATGCCTTAACTTTGGAGATGCAATGTTCTCCAGGGTGTAGTGGCATATCATCAACAGGGAAGAACTTTTGCCATCATCTCATTAATATCGTGATTCTTTGATGTAAGAATCCATAATCATATCACGCATATTCTCTTGTGCAGTTACGAGTATCTGGAAGATATCGTGCTTGAGAGGAAGATTATAAGAAGTTAATATGGAACGACAGTCTTTACAGATATAATGACCATCCTCTATTTTCTTAGGTTGGTTAAAAAGACCTTTTCCTTCACTTAGGCAGAAATCACATACTTTATTAGCCATTGGGACCTCCTTTAATAAAAAGACAATATAAAAATACTAGTTGGACTTTCTATTACTATAATACATATAGCAATGATATTCCATGCTATAAGAATGAACTTTTTGTGTAGGAATTATACGGAGAGAAAAGCTATGAAAAATAATGTAAAACATCATCTAAAATATATTGACTTTATAGATATTAAAAGGTATCATTATTACGCTTAGCGAAAAAACTGGCTTTACGAAAGTAAGGCTTATATTTAGACTAAGGTTTGGCACACTTGGAAATGTGTGCATAAAATGAAAGGAGAAACTGAAATGCCTACAATAAACCAGTTGGTACGCAAAGGTCGTACTGATAAAGTTTACAAGTCAAAGTCCCCTGCATTAAACAGAGGCGTAAACTCACTTAAGAAGCGTGTAACAAAACTCAGCAGTCCACAGAAGAGAGGTGTATGTACTCGTGTTGGTACAATGACACCTAAGAAGCCTAACTCAGCTTTACGTAAGTATGCCCGTGTTCGTCTATCCAATGGATTAGAAGTAACAGCATACATTCCAGGAATTGGACACAACCTACAGGAGCATAGCGTTGTTATGATCCGTGGTGGACGTGTTAAGGACTTACCTGGTGTACGTTACCACATCATCCGCGGTACATTAGACTGTGCCGGTGTAGCAAACCGTAATCAAAGCCGTTCATTATACGGTGCAAAGAAGCCAAAGGCTGCTAAATAAGAGAAGGGAGAATAGAACATGCCAAGAAAAGGTTATATAGCAAAGCGTGATGTACTTCCTGATCCAATTTATAATTCAAAGTTAATCACTAAGTTGATCAACAAGATTATGATTGATGGTAAGCGTGGTACAGCTCAAACAATTTTATACGATGCATTCGCTCAGATTGAGAAGAAGACAGGCGAGAACCCAATGGAAGTATTCGAAAAGGCTCTCGGCAATGTAATGCCTCAGTTAGAATTGAAGGTTCGTCGTGTAGGTGGTGCAAACTTACAGGTACCAGTAGAAGTATCTGCTGAACGTAAGTTGACATTATCTTTACGTTGGATCGTTAACTACGCAAGACTTCGCCATGAAAAATACAATGGAAATGCGTCTTGCCAATGAAATTATGGATGCGGCAAATGGAACAGGTGCATCTGTAAAGAAGAAAGAAGATACTCATAAGATGGCAGAAGCGAACAAAGCATTCGCTCACTACCGTTTCTAATCGGGGAAGGAGCAATCAATGGCTAGAGAATTCCCGCTTAATAAGATTCGTAATATCGGTATCATGGCTCACATCGATGCTGGTAAAACTACAACAACTGAACGTATCCTTTTCTACACAGGTAAGATTCATAAGATCGGTGAAACTCACGAAGGTGCGTCTCAGATGGACTGGATGGCTCAGGAACAGGAACGTGGTATTACAATCACTTCCGCTGCTACAACTTGCCACTGGCAGGATTGTCAGATCAACATTATCGATACACCAGGTCACGTAGACTTCACAGCTGAAGTTGAACGTTCTTTACGTGTATTGGATGGAGCAGTTACAGTATTAGACTCTAAGGCTGGTGTAGAACCACAGACTGAAACAGTTTGGCGCCAGGCTACAGAATACCGCGTACCACGTATCGTATTCTCAAACAAGATGGATGCGACTGGTGCTGACTTTGAAATGAGCGTTGCTTCTATCGGAAATCGTTTAGGTGCTAAGGCAGCTGCAATCCAGATGCCTATCGGTGCTGAATCATCATTCCGTGGAATCATTGACTTAGTAACAATGAAGCAGCACATGTACACTAACGATAACGGTACAGATATTCAAGTTAGTGAAATTGATGAACAATTCAAGGCTAAGGCTGAAGAGATGCATTTAGCAATGCTAGAAGCAGTTGCAGACTATGACGATGAATTGATGATGAAGGTTCTTGATGGTGAAGAACCATCAGTTGAAGAAGTGAAGGCTGCTATCCGTAAGGGTGTTATGACTTCTGAATTCTTCCCTGTTATGTGCGGTTCCGCATATAAGAACAAGGGCGTTCAGTTATTACTAGATGCAGTTGTAGACTACCTACCTGCACCTACAGATATTGAAGCTATTAAGGGTACATTAGAAGATGGCACACCAAGTGAACGTCATCCTTCTGATGATGAACCATTTAGTGCCTTAGCATTTAAGGTGGCTACAGACCCATTCGTAGGTCGTCTAACATACTTCCGTGTATACTCTGGTATCGCGAAGGCAGGTAGCTATGTATTAAATGCTTCTAAGGAAAAGCGTGAACGTTTCGGACGTTTGGTTCGCATGCATGCAAACCACCGTGCGGATATCGAAGAAGTTTATGCTGGTGACATCGCTGGTGCAGTTGGTCTTAAGAACACAACTACAGGTGATACATTATGTGATGAAGAACATCCAATTGTTCTTGAATCCATGGTATTCCCAGAACCAGTTATCCAGATGTCTGTAGAACCTAAGACAAAGGGTGACTCACAGAAGATGGATGAGGCGTTAGCTAAGCTTGCTGAAGAAGACCCAACATTCAGAACTTATACAGATGAAGAAACTGGACAAACAATTATCGCCGGTGTAGGTGAATTGCAGTTGGATATCATCATGGACCGTATGAGACGTGAATTTAAGGTTGAAGCTACATCAGGCGCACCACAGGTAGCTTACCGTGAAACAATCCGTAAGGAAGCTGAAGTACAAGGTAAGTTCGTACGTCAGTCTGGTGGTCACGGTCAGTATGGTGACGTTTGGATTAGATTTAGTCCTAACCCAGGTAAGGGATTTGAATTCGTTGATGAAACAGTCGGCGGTTCAGTACCTAAGGAATTTATCAAGCCTACACAACAAGGTTTGGAAGAATCCTTAAACAATGGTTTAGTTGCTGGTTATCCAATCGTAGACATCAAGGCTGTCTTATTCGACGGTAGTTACCATGATGTCGACTCATCTGAACAGGCTTATAAGATTGCGGCATCTCTTGCGTTAAGAGAAGCAGCTAAGAAGTGCGATCCTGCAATTCTTGAACCTATCATGGCAGTTGACGTAACAGCTCCAGCTGATTACTTAGGCTCTGTAATGGGTGATATCACAAAGCGTCGTGGACAAATTCGTGAACAGGAAGAAACAGGTAATGCAATTAAGGTACGTGCATTCGTACCATTAGCAGAAATGTTTGGATACGTAACAGACTTACGTTCATTTACACAGGGTCGTGGTATCTATTCTATGCAAATGGACCACTACGAAGAAGTACCTAAGAATATTGCTAAAGGAAATTATTGAGAAAAACGCAACTAAGTAGTAAAAATGATTGTAAATAAGTACTGTTTCTAATAAAATGGAAACAGCTTATAAAGGTAGAAAAAAACCAGGAGGAAAAAATATTATGGCTAAGGAACATTTCGACCGGTCGCTCGAACACGTTAACATTGGTACTATCGGTCACGTTGACCACGGTAAGACAACATTAACAGCGGCAATCACAAAGTATTTATCAACACACCCAGAAGATGGTAAGGCTAAATTCGAAGCTTACGATCAGATTGACGGAGCTCCAGAAGAGAAGGAGCGTGGTATTACAATCAACACAGCACACGTTGAATACCAAACAAATACACGTCACTACGCTCACGTAGACTGCCCAGGCCACGCTGACTATGTTAAGAACATGATCACTGGTGCTGCTCAGATGGATGGTGCTATCTTAGTAGTAGCTGCTACTGATGGACCAATGCCACAGACACGTGAACACATCTTATTATCTCGTCAGGTAGGCGTACCTAAGATTGTTGTATTCTTAAACAAGTGCGACATGGTTGACGACCCAGAATTAATCGACTTAGTAGAGATGGAAGTTCGTGAACTTCTTTCTGAGTATGGATTCGATGGAGACAACGCTCCAGTAATCCGTGGTTCTGCATTAAAGGCTTTGGAAGGCGATCCAAAGTGGGAACCAGCAATCAAGGAATTATTAGATGCTGTAGATGCTTACATCCCAGCTCCAGTACATGAATTCGACAAGCCATTCATGATGGCAGTTGAAGACGTATTCACAATCACAGGTCGTGGTACAGTAGCTACTGGACGTGTTGAACGTGGTAAGTTAAACTTAAACGACGAAGTAGAAGTAGTTGGTATCAAGCCTACTCGTAAGACAGTTGTTACAGGAATTGAAATGTTCCGTAAGACTCTTGACTTCGCTCAGGCTGGTGACAACATCGGTGCATTGCTCCGTGGTGTTAACCGTGAAGAAATCGAACGTGGACAGGTATTAGCTAAGCCAGGTTCAGTTACTCCACATACACAGTTCAAGGCTCAGGTTTACGTATTAACTAAGGAAGAAGGCGGACGTCATACACCATTCGTATCTAACTACCGTCCACAGTTCTACTTCCGTACAACAGACGTTACTGGTGTTATCCAGTTACCAGAAGGCACAGAATTATGCATGCCTGGCGATAACGTAGTTATGGACGTAACTCTATTAGCTCCTATCGCTGTAGAACAAGGAACTAAGTTCTCTATCCGTGAAGGTGGACGTACAGTAGGTTCTGGTTCTATCACAGAAATCGTTAAGTAATTCAATTACTTGTAAAAGACACTCATTGAGTGCCTTTTTTTCTGTGATATTTCTATGCATCAAAATTCATAATTTGCGTTATACTAGTTGGTGTAATAAATTACAGGGGAGAATTTAACTCTATGAATAAGAATCATAACAAGAGAAACATAATCATTATCATTTCTATGTTATTGATGTTTGGTATGCGTTTTGTGCCTGCATTACCTGGTTTATCCGCATCTGGTATGCAGGTATTAGGAATCTTTGCAGGAACTTTATTGCTATGGTTAACCATTGCGATAGATTGGCCATCAATTCTATTAATTGGCGCACTTGCATTTGTACCTGAATTAAAGATTGGTACAATCTTATCTGGTGCGTATGGTGGAACAATCTTTTGTATTTTTGATGTTTACCTTTTGTGGTTACATACACATTATCAAAAGACATCCTATATCAAAACGTATTGCACTATTGTTTATTCATTCGAAGTTGGCGATGAAGGGTCCGTGGATGTTTGTGACATTGTACTTTGCAAGTATTCTTGTGATAGGCAGTTTTATATCACCAACAGTATTATTCTTTGTATATCTTCCAATCTTGAAGAAATATATGTCATTACTGGAGCTGAAAGAAGGGAGATAAAGCTTGCCTCTAGTGTTAATGATGGGAACAGTAATTATGTGTGGTATTTCATCAGGGTATGACACCGATTGCACATGTATTTCCCAGTGATTGCCATGAATGCATATACTGAGTTATATGGTACAGTGATTCATTATGGTAGCTATATGTTAGCAGCAATTCCTGTAGGTATCTTTAACAGCGATTAGTAGCACTAGTACTATTCCGTTATGTAGTAAAAGCCAGATACATCATCCTTCGTAAAGTTTATGAAGCAAAAGAAGATTAATTTAGAGAATGATAAACCAACACGATCTGAAAATCTTGTACTAGCAATATTTATACTAGTTGTATGCATGTGGGTTTTACCAAACTTATGCATGCATATCATTAAGGAAGGACCAATCTTTGATGGGCTTTAAATATTTAGATAAACTAGGAACTGCATTTCCACCACTTTAGTAGGGTATCGTTCTATTATCTGTGATAACAGATGAAGGCAAAACCATTATTAAATTTTGGTGAAGCTATGAGTAAGGGTGTATCTTGGCCATCATTAATTATGTGTGCGGGTACAACTGCACTTGGTGCAGCAATCACCAATAGTGATATTGGTGTTACTGCATGGATATCTGGAGGATTATCGCCGATAACATCTCATTTACCTGTGATGATTATGGTATTCATTTTTATCCTTTGGGCTGCAATTCAAACAAATTTATCTAGCAATATAGTAACTGCTACAGTTGTTTCTGCCGCTGCTTTGGCGGTGACGGCAAATATCACAACGGTGAATGTAGGAGCACTAATTGTAAATATTGGTATGATGTCTGCATTTGCGTTTGCAACACCTCCAGCGATGCCTTGTGTAGCAATAGCGGTCTCGAGTGGATGGACCAATACAAAACAGATGATGGTATATGGGTTTATCATTATGATTACGGCAGTATTTTTATCTACCTGTATTGGATATCCGATAGCGGCAGCATTACTATAAATTGATTAAAATAACTAGTATTCACTTGTGATAAATAGAGTGTTATTTCACATGCATGCCGGTAGAAGAGATCTACCGGTTTTCTTATGTAAATTGGTATAGATAGATATAGATACTATACAATTTTCATAGTTTTTTTGTGAAAAAAATTATCATTTTTGTATTGACTAACTCGATATTGATAGTTATTATCAATAAGCAAGCTTAAGTTAGACGGAGGGAAATTTACAAATGAAAAAGGTTCTAACAACTTTATGCGCTGTTGCAATGTTGGCAGGTTGCACAGCTGGAGGATCAAAGAAGTCTTCTACAAGTACATCTTCTGCAAAGGAAGAAACAACTGCTACTGTAATGGTTGGTACAGGTTCTGTAACTAATGTAGCAAACAAGGTAAAAGAAGGTGCTGATACAACTGCACAGTTCGATACAGTATTTGCGTCAGTTGTATTAGAAGGTAATGTAATCAAGTATGTATACTTTGACGAAGCACAGGATAAGGTTACTTATGATGCGGTTGGTCACGTTACTTCTGATAGCACAACTTCTATGTCCAAGAAGGATTTAGGAGATAACTATGGAATGAAAGGACAAGTCTCCAATCAAGAAGGAATGGTTCGAACAGGTTGAGGCTTTAGAGAAGTGGGCTATTGGTAAGACAGTTGACGAAGTACTCAATATGCCTACAACACAGAAGGATGAAAAGCATACAGTTACAGCTGATAAGGATCTTATGACAGGATGCACAATCAGTGTTACTGGTTTCCAACAGGCTTTAGAGAAGGCTGCTAAGAACGCTGTTGAAGTGAAGGATGTAGCTTCTGTAGGTTCTGCAATCTTGACTGAAGTTTCTGGTAAGGACGCTACTGCTGAAAAGAGTGGTGAAGCAAAGGCTAGTTCTACATATGGTGTAGTTGCTTTAGATAAGGATGGTAAGGTTGTATTCACACAGACTGATGAAGCACAAAACGCTGTGAAGTTTACAACAGCTGGTGTTGTAGATGGAGAAGCAATGGCTGTACCTACAAAGGCTGAAAAGAAGGATGAATACGGCATGAAGAAGGCTTCTGCTATCGGTAAGGAATGGTTCGAACAGAATCAGGCTTTCGATGAGTGGACAGTTGGTAAGACTAGCAACGAAATCAGTGGTATGAAAGTTACTACGAACGAAGGTGGTAAGACTGTAACAGCTGATAAAGACCTTATGACAGGATGCACAATGGGTATTGATTCTCTACAGAAGGTTACTGTAACAGCTATCGCTGCTGCTTCTAAGCTTAACTAATTCAATTATTTTAAAACTCTAAGAATATCTTTGGGAAAACCGAGGATATTCTTTTTCTATCTATAGATGAAAAGTGAGGTATAGTGGTGACTATGCTATAATGAGTGGCAGGAGAAAATATGGAAGAACTACGTAAAAGTCTTATTTTAAAAATATTAATTACACTTGTATCTGGAATCTTGATGATGGTAGTCACCTCATTTGTGATGATTCTATGTAACTTTAAAATAATATCTGTCAATGGAATGATAGGATTGATTTTGTTAGTTACATTACCACAGCTCTGGTCTATTTTAAGAAACTATGAGATTCCAACAACAGCGATATCCTTAGGGATGATTGGTGTTTCATTTGTACTATCTTTAATCTATGGATGGACAGTCGCAAATAGTGTTGCACAATATACAGAGCCAATGAAGATGTTCCAAATTATCTTGGTATATATTCTAAAGGTACATGGACTAGCAGCTGTAATGACAGCGCTAATTGGCTATCGAACAAAGAAACAATAACTAGAAAGGAAGGTTGGCATGAAAGTAATGAGTCGTTGGGGTAAGAATGTGAATTTAAAGAGCCCTTTGCAGGAATATCCTCGTATGCAGTTGCAGCGTGGTAGCTATACGAACTTAAATGGTTACTGGGAATATCAGATTACAGATACTGATCAAGTTCCGCAGGCAGATCTCTGGAAGCCAATCAATGTTCCTTTTCCTTTGGGCTCACAGCTATCTGGTAGTGATGAGATTTTATTACCTGGGAAAGTATTGTGGTATAAAAAACAATTCTCTTATAAACCAGGAGAATATCATACTCATTTAAACTTTGAAGCAGTTGATCAACAATGTATTGTCTACCTAAATGGTATTGAAGTTGGTAGACACATTGGTGGATATGAGCCTTTTAGTTTAGATGTATCCAGTTATATCAAGTATCAAAATGCACTGCTCGTGAAGTGTACTGACCCAAGTGATACAGGTGAGTATGCATATGGAAAGCAGAAAATTCAACATGGTGGTATGTGGTATACACCAATGTCGGGTATTTGGCAAACGGTATGGCTAGAAGACATTCCTCTACATGGAGTACATGCATTAAAGATTACACCGAACTATGATAGACAAACTGTTTATCTAGAGATGGAAGGTGATTTTAATCATGCGACAATTACCATCAGTGCAGCAGGGAAGATGATTTATCATGAGATGACTGCTGAGATGCGTAATGAAATCTATTTGGAAGACATGCATCCATGGACATTGGAAGATCCTTTCTTATATGACTTATATATTGAAACAGAGGATGATATCGTTAAGAGTTATTTTGGTATGCGCTGTTTCACCTGTGAAAAGGATGAAAAAGGCTATCCTCGTTTCTGTTTAAATCATGAACCAGTATTCTTAAGTGGTGTATTAGATCAAGGTTATACGCCAGAGGGAAATTTAACGTATCCTGATGATGAGATGATGATTTATGATATTCAGAAAGTAAAAGAGTTAGGTTTTAATATGATACGCAAGCATGTCAAAGTGGAATCTCGTCGTTGGTATTATCATGCGGACAGATTGGGTATGCTTGTCATGCAGGATATGCCTAATGGTGGACAGCCTAGTAAATTAACCACTTTATATTTACCGCACTTAAATATCACGCGTATGAATGACCAGAAACAAAAATACCTTGGTAGAGGTGATGAGTGGGGTAAGAAAGCATACTATGATGAATTAAATGCGATGATTCATAACTTGTATAATGTTGTGTCTATCTTTGCATGGGTTCCTTTCAATGAAGGTTGGGGACAGTTTGATAGTGCTAAGGTAACCAAACATATTCAATTGATGGACTTAACACGTTTTGTGGATAGTGCGAGTGGTTGGCATGATCAAGGTGCTGGAGATTTCTATAGTCGCCATGTGTATTTCCATACCTATACAAATCCACAGAATCATGAAAAGAGAATGTCAATCTTTATCTGAGTTTGGTGGCTATTCGTATTTGATTCCAGGACATAGTCTTGCCCAAAAGCTTTATGGTTACAAAAAATTCACAGATAAGTTAAACTTAAACACAGCGATTCGAAAGTTATATGAAGATAGTATTATTCGTAATATTCCAAAGGGATTAACTGCTTGTGTATTTACACAGTTAACGGATGTGGAAGATGAGTGCAATGGTATTATGACGGCGGACCGTGAAATCGTGAAGTTGGATGAGAAGAGAATTCGTAATCTTAATCAACGATGCATGAGGAGGTTAAAGAAATGAGAAATCAAATTGTTATCGCTGATGCGTTGGGTGGTAGTGTTAGAATCCACGCAGTAGATACAACAGATATCGTGGAAGAAGCTAGAAAATTACATCATTGTATGGCTACTTCTGCAGCAGCTTTAGGTAGAACCTTTAACAGTTACAGCCATTATGGGCAGTGATTTAAAGAACTCCTATGAAAAAGTAACCTGTATCTTTAATGGACATGGTCCAGCAGGTACTGTTCTTGCGCAAGCGGATGGTAGTGGAAATGTGAAGGGCTTTATTGGAGATCCTGCAATCTATCTTGTACGTGAAGATGGACATTTAGATGTTGGTAAAGCAATTGGTACAAATGGTACATTAACAGTAACTCGTGATATGGGTCTGAAAGATCCTTTCTCTGGTATGGTAAATATCCAGACGGGTGAAGTTGGTGATGACTTTGCGTATTACTATGCAATTTCTGAGCAGACACCTTCAGTTGTAAATGTGGGTGTACTAGTAAATCCTGATGGCAGTATTTTGGCTGCAGGTGGATTTATCTTACAGTTACTTCCAAATGCGACAGAGGAAGTAATCAGTGCATGCGAAGCGGTTGCCGCAAAGATGAGACCTGTATCTACATTAATCAGTGAAGGTATGTCGATTGAAGATATCATTCATATGTACTTTGAAGATGCAAATATCCTAGAACATAAGGATGTTCGTTGGCACTGTGGTTGTTCACATGAACACTACAAGGATGCACTAGCAACTCTTTCTGAACATGACTTACAAGAAATGATTGATGATGGTAAGGGTGCAGATATTCATTGCCAATACTGTAATAAGGAATATCAGTTTACACCAGAAGAATTAAAAGAAGTATTGGAGTTAAAGCAGCGTGGTTAAGATTGGAAATATAGAATTAAAAAATCAGATTATCGCAGCACCTTTAGCGGGTATCTCTAATCCTGTCTATCGTGAAATCATGCATGATTATGGTGCAGGTCTTGTAGTCAGTGAGATGATTAGTGATAAAGCATTACACTATCAAAATGCAAAGACACAGGATATGTGCCGTATCAGTGAGGGTGAACATCCAGTAGCTTTACAGTTATTTGGTTGTGATCCTGTGACAATGGCTGAGGCTGCAGAATATCTAACCAAGAATACAAATTGCGATATGATTGATATTAATATGGGCTGTCCTGTACAGAAGGTTGTAAAGGCACACGCAGGAAGCTATTTGATGCAGACGCCAGAACTTGCATATGAGGTCATGCGTGCAGTGGTAACACATACGGATCGTCCTGTCACGGTAAAGATGCGTGCAGGATGGGATAGTGATCATATTAACTGTGTAGAAATTGCAAAACTTGCAGAGAAGGCGGGTGTTAGTGCTGTAGCAGTACATGGTCGTACACGAGGGCAACAATATACAGGTCATTCTAACAATGCATATATCAAAGCAGTAAAGGATGCGGTGAATATCCCTGTCATTGGTAACGGTGATATTCGTACACCGGAAGATGCAAAACGTATGTTAGAAGAAACAGGTTGTGATGCAATCATGATTGGTCGTGGACTTTTAGGAAGACCATTCTTCTTACAGGAAGTAGATGCATATCTGAATGGTGGTACTTATGTAGAACCTGATTATAATGAGAAGTTAGATCTTGCATATCACTATGCAGAGAAAGCTTTGTGAATATGAGGGTGAAAGAAATGGTATTAGTATGATGCGTGGTATGGCGGGTTGGTATATTGCTGGATTACCACATGCATCAGAGTATAAGAATCGTTTATCTTCTATCTCTTCACTTCGTGAGATGAAAGAAATTATCGAAGAATATCGTGAATTAATAAAGAACTTTATGGAGAAACAATAGCTATAAAGTTCTTTTCATGCATGATAAAAAGCCCTGTTTTTTATACAGGGCCAAACATTCACGTCGAAAGATAAGGGGGTTAGTTTCCTTCAACAGCGTTTGTACTTTCGGATAGATCTTCTGTTAGATTTAACTTACCAAAGTCAGAATCTGTTGGAAGAACTAAATCAAATTCAGGAATAGCGTTCATCTTGAATGTGAATTCATCAGCGCTTAGTCCCTAAGATATGTCCACCATGTGTCTTATCATCTGATAAGAAGTGGAAGTGCCAACCTGGGAGGTTGATACCTTCTACATAATCAGGGCAGTAGATTGCGATAATCTGTCCTTCTTCATTTTCATAGTGATATTCTCTTTGTTCGCAAGCTGCTTCAGCAAGTGTAGGATATGGCTTTGCGCACTTGTAACAGCCACGTACATGCATCTTAGAGAACTTGGCATGTGCTAAGAACATGTAGAAGATATTCTTGTTTTGATCAACGATAGGTTGTAGCTTTTGCCTTTTAATGTCTTAATATCTTCAATATTTGTGATTGTCTGCTCCTTTACGGAGTGATCAAACTTGGTAACTGTAGAGAATGCTAATGTATCTGTATCAGCCATCTTAACAACTGTTCCATCAGCTGTTCCCTTTATAAGCGACACCATCAACAATTAATGCTTCGCCATCAAGTCCTTCATATGTACCGATACCTGTGTCACAATCACTTAGTAAATCCTTTACTGTCATTGCGCCATTAAAATCACCCTAACATTAATGCGTTTAATGTAGAAACCTGTAAAACCTTTTGCATAATAACTTTTTCCTTCTTTCTTTTCTTTATTTCGCCATGTTGTCTGCTGGATGTCTTTGTAATTCAGCTTTAACAAGGAATGGTGCTGCAACGTTTGTAATTGCTAGTACGAATGCTAAGATTGCGATTGTTGATGAAACAAATGGTTCAAATGCTGCGTTACTTGAAGCAGCCATTGCAGGAATAGCAAAGTGCAACACCTGCAAGAGAAGCTGAAGCAACACTGATATATCCTGGACGATGTAGAATGTTACGTTCTACGAAATAAGATGGGCCAATAACAATAACGAAGTATGCAATACTTAATAAGATACCTTGTGGAATCATACCTAGTGCTTTGAATAAGTTGATTGTAGAACCAAATTCAAATCCTAAGAATGGTAAGATTGTTGCATTACCACCAGCAAATACTTTACGAATATCTGCATCAAGACTACCGAGAATCATACCTAAGATGAATGGGATCAATAATGCAATAATCTGCATAACCTGAGCGATACCAAATCCGGATGTTCCATAGAAACCTAAGAATAAGATTGGCAATAGAGGCATTGAGCAAATCAACATGATACCAAATCCAGCCTTATCAGCTTCATCGCCGAATGGAGAAATAATACCCATATATAGTGCAGCGTTAGCACTTGTGATTGCACATGCAACGGCTAGGAATGGAATACCGAATACACCTTCAAATCCAAATAATACATAGTATAGTGCACATAATGCATATGCAACTACAAGACGAACAATAATAAGTGAACACTTCTACAAGTGCAGATTTCAAATCTGAAACCTTAACACCTGTACCTGTAAAGAATAACATCAAACCAATGATCAACATCTGACCGGAGGATGAGAACATATCCTTCATAGGATTTCCTAATACAGCCCAGATATCTACATTGAAGATTCCTTTGACCAATTGTGGTGATGATTGCACCAATAATTAATGGAACAAACATTGTTCCTGCTGGAACCTTCTGTAAGGATTTTCCAGATGTTAACATTCTTTTCTTCTGACATAACTATCTCCTTTAAAAACAACGTAATCAATATATAATTATTTATTTGATAATGAACCGTTCTGAACATATAATAGTGAGTATTCTTTTTGTGCTATCAGCATAATCGGAGGTGTGGATGGATATTTCAAAATTAGTGGATGCGTTTTTTTAACTGGTGTTAACCTAGATGGACTGGTAAAAATATCATCAATATTATTAAAATGCCCAATATTAATATTAGATGATGCCTTTCATGTAGTTTCTTATTATAAGTCAGAAGACTTTCAGGATATCCCTTTGATTCAACAATCGAGAGTAAACATATTACTTATGAAGTTGTACGTAATTTAAACTGGCAGCCAAATTTAAAGAAGCCAGTATTTTTGTCAATCGAAGAAAGCCCGTGGAGACGTAGAGTCTCAACGCTAAGAGCAGAACATAAAAAAATATCGGTTATTTATTTTTGTGTAGATGTAGAAGGACATTTAGAACAAGTCAGTGATAATGACATGTATAAAATTGAAATGATCCTGGCAAAACAATACTTAGCCCAGATTGAAAAATCAATTTCTTTTCGAAAAATACAGAAGAAGAGATTCTGACACACTTATTAGATGGGGATTATCAGAATCCTGCTTTATTTAAACTACAAATAACGAACACGTGGCTTTGAACAGATGGATCAAGGACATCTTGTACTTATTGATGTATCAAATAGAACGAATCTACAGATGTCATATCGTTCATTAGATGCAAAGTTAGAAACTGCTTTTAGCAGGAACACGTCCATTCTTATATCAGAAGAATATTCTGCTATTTATACATGAAAAAAGACAAGTTGAAATACTTGAGACCATTGCAAAAGGAATTCCAAGTATGTGTTGTTGTCTCTGGTGTTATAAAAGATATCTATGAGTTGCCAAAGGTTTATAAACAAATTTTTAGAGGTAACCTCATTATTACAAAATAGAACCTTCTCAGCCAAAAGTATTCTATACGGAAGGATATCGTTTGCATCTGATGTTGGACCAGATGAAAAAGTCGATTTGATTTAGTACCTGATGTATATAAAAGAATGTACGAGTATGATAAAAGAAAATCATACGGTATATTGTGAAACGCTATATTATTATGAATTAAAAAAATCATTCTGTAATTGAAACTGCACAAGAGTTATTTACGCATCGGAATACAATTGTATATCGTCTTAGAAAAAAATTAAAGATATGTTTCATATCGATGATGCTCACGAGAGTGAAAAATTAATTCGTTTAATTAGTTTGGGCTTATGTTTAATTCAAAATGAATCAAGATGATATTGTTCTAGAAACATATGCATGCCAGTGATATATTCGAAAGCAATGAATTATGTTATTTTGATGAATATTGAGCTTAACAAAAGATATCAGAAAAATTATGATAAACTTACCGCATTGAGGTGATGAAGTATGAAAAAAGGACTAGTTCTTGAGGGTGGTGCGATGCGAGGCATCTTTACGGCAGGTGTTATCGATGTATTAATGGAAACCATATTATATTTGATGGTGCGATTGGTGTATCTGCTGGTGCGTGCTTTGGCGTAAATCTAAAGAGTAAAGCAGATTGGTCGTGCGTTCCGCTATAACATGAAATACGCAAAGGATCCAAGATATGCAAGTGTTCAATCATGGATTAAAACAGGAGACTTCTTTCAATGCGGAGTTCTGCTATCATACATTGCCTGAAAAGTTAGACCCAATGGATGCAGTAACATTCTCTCAAAAATCCAATGAAGTTTTATTTAGTCGCAACAGATATTGAAAGTGGTAAACCATATTATTACGATGTTAAGGATATCAATAATGAATCGTTAGATTTTGTACGTGCTTCTGCGTCAATGCCAGTATTTGCAAAGTCCAGTACATATCAATGGACATATTTATCTAGATGGTGGTATTCTGATTCTATCCCTATTAAGAAGTTTCAAGAGATGGGATATGAAAAGAATGTAATTGTCTTAACACAACCAGAGAATTATGTAAAAAGCCACAGCCGATGATGAGGGCAATCGTCAAAAGTATCGTAAATATCCAAAACATGGTACGTGATTTAGAATCGCGTCATGAAACCTATAATGAAACAATTGTATATATCAAAAGAAGAGGTTGCTAAAGAATAACGTATTTGTAATTCAACCAGAAAGAGCATTAAACATTGGTAGAATTGAACATAATCGTACAAGAATTCGTGCAGTCTATGAAGAAGGTCGAAAAACAGCGATGAAAAGACTAGCAGAATTAAAGATGTTTTTAAGACAGGGTGAATGACATCATTTGAAATAGTAATTTATGATAAAATAAATACGCTATTGGGGGAATGATGAAAATAACAACGGATATGATTCATCGTGATTTACGAAAATACGCAAATGTGGTGTTAAACAATCAACCATTACTCAATTCGATTACTGCAATTCGAGAGCGTGATAGAAATCTAAAACGTAAGTTTTATGGGAAATGGTTTGGTAAGACAACCCATATGGAAGAACAAATGATTCTAAGAAATGATGGTTCTTCTTTGCGTATCTGTATTGTTTATCCAAATCATTTTAGCAAAGAGGAATGTACAGGTCTTTTATGGCTTCATGGTGGTGGATATGGAACAGCACTACCTGAAGAGTGCTATCCATATGCAGAACGTTTCCTAACAAATGGAAATGTAGTTATGGTATTGCCAGATTATCGCAAGAGCTATGAGGCTCCATACCCGGCGGCCTTTAGAAGATGCTTATCTAACACTCAAGTGGATGAGGAAACATGCATGCAAGTTACATATTAACCTTCACCAACTATTTGTAGGTGGTGAAAGCGCAGGTGGTGGATTGGTGGCTGCGTTATCTGCATATGCACGTGATATGAATGAAGTGAAGATTGCATTTCAAATGCCGCTATATCCGATGATTGATGATCGCCCATCTAGCGAAAATAAACAAGAAACATTAGCCCTGGACGACTTCACAAAAGTACTTCCATTGGCAGTTATATAAACGGAATCTACAGGATGTACCAGTGTACTGTGCACCCGCAAGATTAAAGGATTTTCGAAATCTACCACCGACCTTTACGGTTGTAGGAACATTAGGACCGTTCCATGAAGAAACGGTAACCTATATGAAACACTTGTATAAAGCTGGTGACTATCATGTTAAAAGAGTATGAGGGTTGTTTCCACATGTTTGATACATGCTGTCCAGATGCAAAAGATATCCAAAGAACTCATACGATCTTGAGCAGAAGGTATTTCAATATGCGCAACAAAACTTCTTTGCAAGACAAGATGAAATCAGTCAAGAAGATATATCTTTTCAAGAGGATATATTCTGTAATTTCCATGCATACATGGATAGGAAAAAGTAAATATTAAAGTAAAGCCCGAGATGTTTATCTCAGGCTTATTTTTTATAGTTGTTCAGCTTGTACTTGAATGAGATTCTGTAGTTGCATACGATACATAATAAGTCATCCTCAAGAGGATTTAATACAGCTGCCGCAACCTTTGTGTTTAGATTTAGGAAATCTAATATATCTTGTTTTGTGACGATGTAGATATGTTCATCTTTTCTGTAGTGTTGGTTTAAAATTTTTGTAGTCCTTCCAATGTAGAAAAATACAGGAAGATACTTTTTCACCATCAGTTGCCTGCATTAAATCAACACGGTCAATATCAGATGCTTGAATACTGTCATTTTTGATTGCGTCTTCCTTTTGGATAGAAGGCAACATAGAAACGACGGTCACCCTGCCATATAGAGTGTTAACTCTTCTAGTGTCTTTTTGCATACCCTTCTTCACTAAGAGGTGCTTTGCGCTCTAAGAGTAGGCTTTTCTAGTTTTGTATCTATCGTTGTATCAGTTAATGAATTAATTTTTGCATGTAATCCCTCACCATTTCTGCATTTATTATATAATAGGAACATGAAAATAATATTCTCCCAACCAAAAAGATGATTCAAGATGAAGATTTAGCCCCAAAAACAACACCAGTTTTTTTCTTTTCGAAGACAGAGACATTACTAGAAAAAAACTGCGTGGAATGAGTGCTGAACAACTACAGCGTATGTACCGTTGTAACGATAAAATCTTAACTGAAAATATGAAACGAATTGAAAACGATGAACTTACATGAGAATCTTTCACCTGCACTATTTAGCTATAGTGGTCTTGCGTTTCAGCATTTATCTGCAACCTCTCTATGTCAGGATGAACTAGACTATCTGCAAGAGCACTTCCGCATTCTTTTCTGGTTTTTCTATGGTGTATTAAAAGCCAATGGATGGTATTACACCATATCGTTTGGAAATGTTATCGGTATTTCCGGATGGTAGTAACTTATATGACTATTGGAATGATGCGCTTTATCGTGAGCTCAACGACAATGTGATTATCAATCTCGCGTCCGAAGAGTATTCACGTTGTATCAAGGATTATCTTCAAGAAAATGATCGAATGATCACATTGTCTTTGGTGAATTTAAGAATGGAAAAGCTAATCACAAAAGGCAACCAAGGCAAAGATGGCACGTGGAGATATGATTTGGTATATGGCACAAAATCACATCACTGATCCTGAAGACATCAAGAAATTTAGTGAACATTATTACTATGATGCAGAACTCTCTGATGATACACACTTTTGTATTTCAGTCACAGGAGTAAGATAGAATGATTGGTATGATTATCGTAATTGGTATTTGCTTTACTCTATCTATGGATGATTCATCCCTCAGAATCTCAAATGATGAAAAAGTGGGAAGGATTTTCGTCATCTATTATGCCCATCGTGGTTTACATGATACACAAAATGAATATTCCTGAGAAATTCAATGGCTGCTTTTTTGAAAAGCAGTAGAGAATGGATATGGTATTGAACTAGATGTTCAACTAACCAAAGATGGTGTACCCTGTTATCTTTCACGATGGAAAGACTGGTAGATCTATTACGTGATGAAAATGGTGCAGTTGTTAATACAGTACTCACAGAACTCACCACTAGAAGAATTACAGAGATACCATTTACTTACAAGCAAAGAACTAGTTCCTCTGTTTGAAGATGTATTAAAATTGGTGGATGGAAAAAGTTCCTTTGATTGTAGAGTTGAAAGGTGGCCAATTCATCAACTGGATACAAATGTATTGTGTAGTAAGGCAGATTTGTTTATTGCGAAAATATCATGGTTTTATATTGTGTAGAGTCATTTCATCCTGCTTGTGTAAACTGGTATCGTCAAGAATCGTCCTGAGATTATTCGTGGACAACTCGCTAGAACGTCCAAACGCACAAGCAAAAAGGAAAAGATGTATGTCGCAACGAGGATTATGCAGTATCTTTCTAACAAACTTTATTACACGACCAAACTTTATTGCGTATAACCATCATAACCGCTATAACCTTTTCACGCATGTTGTGTCATTGTCTATTTAAAAAAATCCTGCGAGTAGCTTGGACAATCCGCTCTAAACAGGAGTTAGAAGATAATCGTAAAGTACTTTTGATTACTTTTATTTTTGAACACTTTATACCAGATGTTGAAATCAAGTTCCGAAGAATAGTAAATGTTTCGGAACTTTTCATTTGAACAAGGGTTTTGAATAGAAAAATAATATGATAAAAATACTAACTATAAGGAGCTCCAATCCGGAATGAGTGATACGAGTAATTTTATTTTTGAATCTATCAGTATTGTTTCGCAATACACAAAAAAATATTTTGATAAGATGCTGGCGCCATATGATATTGGTTCCGGCCAATTAACATTTTTATTGATTATCAATGAGAATGAGGGTATTACAATGCAAGACGTTACACGTATCAGTGAAGTGGATAAAGGTACAACAACGAAAGAGTATTCAGCGTCTGATTGAACAGGGATATGTGAGTGCAGTACAGGATGAAAAAGACCACCGTATGAAGCATTTACATACCACTGATAAAGCATCCGCAATGATGACTGCTGTATATGATTTTCCGTAAATCAATGTCGTGCAGCACTAGCTAGTGGTGTCGATTTTCGACCAGTTTGAGGAGATGTTAAATGTTGCCTGTGAAAACTCTCGTAATATTTTTATCTAGTGAGCCAACTGCGTTTCATACATTGAAAAATTGGTGCTCTACATAAGACAACGATTACGGATTACCCAGGAAAAGTTGCAGGCGACAATCTATACAGCTGGATGTAATATGAAGTGTCCATTCTGTAATCAGAAAGATCTTGTGTTTATTCCTGAGAAATATCGCTATATCACACCAGAGGAAATTCTTTCATACCTCAATCAGCGTAGTGGCTTTATTGGATGGTGTGGTTATCAGTGGTGGTGAACCATTTATTACAAGAAGAACTCATTCCCATTTATTCGCCAGATTAAAGAACTAGGCTATGCAGTAAAGTTAGATACCAATGGCACAAACAATGAGAAGCTTGGAGTATTATTGGAAGAAGGCCCTAGTAGATTTTTGTATCACTAGATATGAAGAATAAGCGCCGAGAAGTATCCGCTAACCAGTGGTCTAAAATCGGATATGGAATACAAACATCCAATTTCAGAAAGCGTACGCTTACTGCAAGAATATAAAGTAGAACATGAATTTAAAACAACTGTTGTAAAGGAATTTCATACGGTTGATGATTTGATAAAGATTGCCAAGTTTATTGGTAGTGATGCTCATTATGTATTACAACAATTTGTATCTTCGGATTCAGTGATTCAACCTGACCTGCATGCATATACTGCTGAAGAGATGGTAGAAATGAAGAAAGCGGTTGAACCGTATGTGAAGACTGTGGAATTAAGATTAGCGAAGGAGGTGTAAGTGATGTATCGTGTAAAGAAAAGAGATGGTAGTACTGCAGCGTTTAACATCAAGAAGGTCGCAAGTGCGATTCGTAAAAGCGTTTGATGCATGTGATCGTGAATACACCGATAGCGTAATCGATTTAATTGCATTACGTATTACCAGTGATTTTTGAACCTAAGATTCAGAATAGTTTAATCGACGTAGAAAAGATTCAGGATAGTGCAGAAAAAGTATTAAGTGAATCTGGATATGCGGATGTATCAAAGGCATATATTCTCTATCGTAAACAGCGTGAAAAATGTACGTAATATTACAAATACAACATTTGATTATCATTCTGTTGTGGACAATTATATCAATACTGGAAATCAACACAGTAAAGGGAATACAACGTACTCTGTTGGTGGTTTGATTTTATCAAACTCAGCCTCCATCACCACCAATTATTGGTTGAGTGAAGTATATGATGAAGAGGTTGCTAATGCACATCGTGATGGTTATATTCATATTCATGATTTGAATATGTTAACAGGATGTAATGCAGGTTGGTCTTTAAAAGAGTTAATCCAACAAGGTTTGGGTGGAGTAGCTAAGCAAACTTCTTCCGCTCCTGCAAAACATCTGATAAACCATCTGTAATCAGATTGTAAACTTCTTTGGGATTATGCAGAATGAATGGGCAGGAGCGCAATCCTTCTCATCCTTTGATACGTACTCAGCTCCGTTTGTACGCATGGATCATTTATCGTTCGATGAAGTGAAAGCAGAGTATGCAGACATTGATCTATGGGTTAAATACACCATCTCGTTGGGGAACGATTTCTCCGTTTGCGAATATCTGCTTTGATTGGACAGTTCCTGAAGATCTTGCAGAAGCGTCCAGCGATTGTCGGTGGTGAGGAACAAGACTTTACGTATGGTGATTGTCAGGATGAAATGGCAATTATCAACCGTGCCTTTCCTTGAAGTTATCTTAGAAGGTGATGCGGAAGGGAATATATTCTCCTTCCCGATTCCAACATATGCAATTACTAAGAAATTTGACTGGAATGAGTGATAACGCAAAAGCGATTATTAGAAGTAACAGTAAAGACAGGTCTTCCATATTTTTGCGAATTTTAGTAATGGTGATTTAAAAGCAGAAGAATGCACGTAGTATCTTTTAGTGGCACTCATTTTAACGCAAAGAAACTATTTAAGAAGACAGGTGGTTTATTTGCGTATGGAGAGAATACAGGAACGATTGGGACTGTATCGATCAATATAGCTAGAACTTGCTTATCTTGCCAAAGATGAAGAAGATTTCCTGAAACATCTAGATAAGGTATTAGATATCTCTGCTCGCTCTTTGAGTACAAAGCGTCAAGTTCTTGCAAGTCTTTTAGAAGCAGGACTGTATCCTTATACCAAGCATTATCTTGGTACCTTTGATAATCATTTTTCTTCGATTGGAATCGTAGGAATAAATGAAGCATGCATGAATGCAAAGTGGATTCAAAAGGGTTTAGAAACAGAAGAGGCACAAGAATTTGCGGAGAATGTACTCATGCATGTGCGTAAGCGTCTAAAGGAATATCAAGCAGACCACCATGAACTCTTTAGTATTGAAGCAGTAGCGGCAGGAGATATCTCACATCGCTTTGCGTTAAAGGATAAAAATGAATATCCTGATATGGTGATTGCGATGCAAGGTGATACGCCATACTACACAGGTAGTACTGAGTTACCAATCGATGGAAATGTAGATTTATTTACTCGTTTAGATATACAGAATCGCATGCAAGAAATCTATACTGGTGGAACCATCTTTAATGTACGTCTTGCGAAGAATGAGTATGACGCAAAAGGTATTGCGATACTTTTAGAGCGTATTATGGAAAACTATACAATTCCATATATCACACTCAATACATGCAATCGTGATTATCCAATTGAAGGTTATTTATACCAAGAGGCTGTTAACGAAAGATGAGTAAACTTCCACAATTAATCACAACAAAAAAACTGTCCAAAGTGTAAACTCATCAAAGAATATATGGCGCAAAAAGACTTCGCGTATGAAGTTATTGAAGCAGAGAAGAATATGAAACTCTGTAGAAATCTAGGAATTATGATTGCGCCTACGATGTTGGTCTATCACCAGGATAGGATTGAACAGCTCATTGGTTTTGAGGCGATTCAAAAATTTATCGATAAATAGAGGTAGAAAGAGCTAAGACATTATGTCCCTAGCTCTTTTTGTTAGATTTTATTTTTTGAAGCAAATTTACGATATCCTGCGAAGCATAGAATAATCACTGCTCCAGCAAGTAGGAAAAATATAACCAGTAATATTTGTATGGTCACTTGTTTGTGGAGAAACAGCAGTATTTTGGCTTAGGATAAATTTTCCATGTACCTATAAAATGTGGTGTCAGTACCATCTGCTGTAAAAAGTATCATGGTCATAGCCAACGAATACCCATTTACCATTAGAAACTGTGATTTCTGTTTGTGCAGGTGCTTGTGCTGTGATAACTGTTCCTCGTGCGATTCCGTTTACGGCAGAAGGAAGTAAATCTGTAACTGCAGAAGGTAATACTTTCCATTTTGACTAACGAAGGAGTAATTTACATTGAATTTCCTAAAACTCTTACGCTTGCAGTTTTTGTGACAAATCTACCTGGCGCTACTTCTGTAGAATACGTAATTGTATAATTACCAGGAGTTGTTGTATCAACATTGTTATGTGTAATACTAATATCACTTGTATTAATAACTGTATTACCAAACTGATGATATGTAAGATTATCAAATGGATCCCAAGAATCACCAACATGAAGTGTGATATCTTGTGTATCTAAGACTTTAACTAATTCAACATAGAATGGAGAGAGTTGAACGTTTGCGGCTGCGTCAAATGTATCTGTCGTTAATGGATTTTCATCTGTATCGATTAGGTTAAGACCAGTTGAGCCTCAGAAGGTAACGGTAAGATGTCATCAAATCTCCAGCACTTGTACGCTGTACACTATAACCTTCATCCTTAACAGCAGCGAAGATTGGTTCGTTATTGATAGAGTAGCTAGTATTGAGAACGCAAGACCATCACTTGGTTGTGTAAAGTCAACTGGTGATAACATCATACTGAACATGTTGAAGCGAATATTTGATGAATTCACAGCAGGCATAAGAGCCTGGATGTTCGCTGGAACTTGACGGTATGTAGAGCCGCTCTCACGAATTGTACCGATAAATACACCATGTAGTTTATCGGCTACCTTATATCTGTAAGCAGAAGAAACGGCTTGTACAGCTGTTCCTTCACGTGCAGGTGAATAAGAGTAAACGATTGTACTCATCTGTACTTGTTCATCTGTTGTTAGTTTCATTGGAATATCCAAAGTTAATGTTTCGCCAGCACGGATAGAACCATAGAAATTAATGGAAGTAACTGTTGACCAATCAAAAACTTGAAGAGCCTGAATTTCGTCATACGTATAGTTTCCTGCTGGAGAATCGTATGACACTCTAAGTGTAGAACTATGGGTACCTGTTGTTGGATTTGAAGTGAGACGATCTGGATCTGGTACTAATGTTCTACTTGGATAATAAGGAAGTTGTAATTTAATATTTACATTTGCGTCTGTTGTTGTGACGTTATTTAGTTGTCCACAAAGAGCTAAATCATGTGCGTAGTCTCTGTTGTAAATATCGGAATTGTTAGGAACAGTTGTATACCAGTTAATAGTGGAATTTGTATTCCAGTTTGTAGAGGAATACGCTCTATTTCCCGTAATGTTATCGATTGCGGCATAACGGAAGAAATATTCGACACCTCCGCCTGTGTAAATCGTCATCTGGATTTGGATTTAATGGATTGTTGTAAAATGGCTGTAGTGTATCGTTGCTTGCGTGAACAGTTGTAGATGGAGTTGTTGTAAAAAATTAATAATGTGCCAAGCATAATACTTAATAGCCAAGAAACAGTCTTTTTCATTGAATTGGTCCTCCTTCTAGTTCAATAATTAAAAACAGAACAATTATATTAGAATAAGTAGTCTACAGCAAGAAAAATGAACAAATAAATGCATAAGTTGTTAAAACAAAAACACATTTTTGTCATATACATTTTTTATATGGCGCAAGAAATGCATAAATTGAAAAGTGGTGCTACAATACATTGGATGAAAATGAATAAACCAAAAAGAAAAAGTGAATACAAAAAGGTTACTGTTGGTGCTTATCGCTGTAGCGATGTTATTCGTTACAATTGGTAGTGTGTTATTACTGGGGTTGTCCTCGTTAATTGATGGCGTACGTAATTATTTTTACAGGTGTTTCATTATCTATTGATGAATCGAAACTCAACGTTGAGTACGGTACTAACTTTGACCCTAAGAATATCATTACAGATGTTCATGGTACGGTAGAAGTGGATGGTACTGTAGATACTCACAAAGTAGGTACATATCCAATTACATATATTTTAAAAAGGTAAGGATATTCGTAAGGAGTATCAGTATACTGTAAAAGTTGAAGACCATACAGCACCAATCATTACGATGGTGGATTCTGCCATTACGGTAAAATAAAGGAGACGCGTTTCAAGCAACGTCACTAGTATCTTCTGTAAAGGATCTTGTTGATGGTAATTTATCGTATAGTATGGAACTAACAAATGGTACGTATACGATGAGTGGAACTGTGGACACAAACACAATGGGTACTTATCCTATCACTGTAACTGCCAAAGATAAAAATGGTCTTGAAGCGAGTGATATAACTTATGTGACAGTTGTAGATCCTACAATCAGCACGCCATATAAGATTGGTGTCAATCGTGTATTCAATACGGTTACGATTTACGCGTATGACCAAACAACAGGAAGTTGTACATTGCCAGTCAAAGCGATGTTGTGTTCAGTGGGGCCAGAGACACCTGCAGGTGTATTCCAAACCTTTAATCGCAGTCGTTGGCGTCCTTTGTATGGAGATGTATATAGCCAGTATGTAACAGATATCGTAAATGATATTCTATTTCACTCGGTTCCGTATTTTACGCAGAATCCAAGTGATTTGGAGTATGAAGAGTTTAATAAGCTAGGTACATCAGCTTCACTTGGTTGTGTACGTCTTTTCGGTGAAAAATGTAAAAGTGGATTTATGATTACTGTCCACTAGGTGTGACGGTTGAAATTTATGATGATGCGCAAAACCCAGGACCGTTAGGTACTCCTGAACAGACGAAAATTGATGTGACAAGTCCAAATCGTGGTTGGGATCCAACAGATCCAGACCCAAATAACCCTTGGCTATCTACGATACATTAAAAGAAAACCCTGTAATGTTTGATAACAACTTTATGGGGTTTTCTTATATAATAATTGTATCTAGTTTTAGATAGTGGGGAGGTAAGGATGAGCGTGCGCAAGATTTTAATTATCGGAGGTACTGGTGTCATTTCTTCGGCTGTACTAGGAATGCTAGCGAAGAGTCGAGATACCGAGTTATACGTTATCAATCGTGGACATCGTCCATTACCTGTAATGGCTAATCATATTATCTGTGATGCCAATGATACTGCTGAAATGCAGAAGATTATTGGAAGTACTGTATTTGATGCGGTTATTGACTTTGTGGTCTATACACCAGATCAAGCAAGAGATCGTGTATATTTATTCCAAAAACCATACAAGACAATATATCTTTATCTCCACTGTCGTGGTATTCAACCATGAAAATAACTTCATTCTCAATGAAGACTCTGTACAGAAGAACCGTTTATCACAGTATGGAAGAGATAAGTCGGCTTGTGAGGATGTATTCAACCAAGCAGCGAAGAAGGGCTTTCCAATCACTATCGTTAGACCTTCACAGACGTATGGCTTTGACCGTTTCCCATTGAGTGTAAAGGGTAAGAATTGCTGGAGCGTTGTATCGAGAATTCTGAGTGATAAACCAGTCATTATCCATGGAGATGGCCAATCTATCTGGCATATGATGCACAGCTTTGACTTTGCGTATAACTTTATCCAATTGATTGAAATATGAATGCGATTAATCGTTCGATTAACCTTGTAAATCCAGAGATTGTAACCTGGGATATGATTTACGATTCATTAGGAAAGGCATTGAATCGTAAAGTACAGAAAGTACATATCGCATCTGAAACGCTCGCGATGAGTACAAAGTATCCTCTTTCAGAACAGATTGCGGGGGATAAGCAATTCTCTAATCTATATACGGATATCGTAAGAGATGCATTAATTCCTGATTTTAAATGTCTTATCAATTTAGATAAGGGAATTGAACTTTATACACAATATATTTGGGAACATAGTGAATCTAGAATTGAAGATCCTGACTTTGATGTGTGGTGTGATCAAGTGATTAATGATTACCATGCATACATGGGAAGATTTAATGCAAAATTTTAAAGCGTAGAGAAACCTACGTTTTTTTCTTGAGATAAAGTAGTTGACATATACCCTGTGGGGGTATATAACAGATATGTGAAACGGAGGTGTGAGATGCATCAATGTGAAGTGAAACATAAAAAAAGAACTGCAGATGAGCAGAAGAAGCTTGTGACTAGATTAAAGCGTATTGAGGGTCAGGTACGTGGAATACAGAAGATGGTGGAGGATGATTTATACTGTCCAGATATCTTAGTTCAGGTATCCGCTATTACAAGCGCATTAAATAGTTTTAACAAAGAGTTACTGGCATGCCACATTCGTGGTTGTGTCGCAACAGATATACGACAAGGAAAAGATGAGTCGATTGATGAACTCGTAACAGTACTTCAAAAGTTAATGAAGTAATTAGAAATGAGGTTTTATGGAAAAAAATATATTGTAGAAGGTATGACTTGTGCATCTTGCCAAGCCAGAGTTGAAAAAAAGCTGTATCCAAGGTAGATGGTGTACAATCCTGTGCAGTCAGTCTACTAACAAATTCGATGGGAGTTGAAGGTAACGCAGACCCAAATGCGGTTATAAAAGCTGTTGAGAATGCGGGTTACAGTGCAAAATTACAGTCAGAGACTACTACCGAAAAAGCAGATATAGCCAGTGTTTCTGCAGAAGAGGAAGTTTTACAGGATCATGAAACACCAAAATTAAAGAAGCGTCTATGGTATTCACTAGGATACTTAGTAATCCTAATGTATATCACGATGGGCTATGGCATGTTAGGCTTGCCATTACCAGCATTCCTAAATCACAATCATATTGGTTTAGGTTTAACACAGATGTTTCTAACATTAATTTTGATGATTATTAATAAGAAGTTCTTTATCAGTGGATTTAAGTCATTCATGCATGGTTCTCCAAACATGGATACATTAGTCGCATTAGGTTCTTCTGTATCCTTTGCATGGTCAGTCTATGTATTGTATGTGATGACAGTGCAGATTACAGATGGTGTAGCGAACATGGAACTGATGCCACTCTATCATAGTCAGTTGTATTTTGAATCTGCCGCAATGATACTGGTATTCATTACAATTGGTAAGATGCTAGAAGCAAAATCCAAGGGTAAGACAACAGACGCATTAAAGAGTTTAATGAAGCTAGCACCAAAGAAGGCTACCATCATTCGTGATGGTGTTGAGACAATCATCAATATCGATGAAGTGAAGTTAGATGATATCTTCGTTGTAAAAACCGGGTGAAAGTATTCCGGTAGATGGTGTGATTATCTCTGGAGATAGTTCTATCAACGAATCTGCTCTAACAGGTGAGTCAGTACCAGTGGATAAGAGTGTCAATGATACGATTAGTGCAGGTACCTTAAATATCTCTGGGTATTTACAGGCTAAGGCTACTCACGTTGGAAAAAGATACGACACTTTCTAAGATTATTCAAATGGTAAGTGATGCGGCTGCCACAAAGGCTCCAATCGCAAAGATAGCTGATCAAATTTCAGCAGTGTTCGTGCCTGCGGTCATTGTGATTTCCATTATTGTAATGATTGGTTGGTTACTTGCAGGAGCTAGCTTTGTATATGCACTTGAACGTGCGATCTCTGTATTAGTTATCTCTTGCCCATGTGCATTGGGACTTGCAACGCCAGTTGCTATCATGGTTGGAAATGGTTTGGGATTCCAACATGGTATCTTATTTAAGACTTCTGAAGCTCTAGAAGAAATGGGAAAGATGAATATCATTGCCTTAGATAAGACAGGAACGATTACAACTGGACAGCCAACAGTAAAAGATATCTATCCAATTGGAGATATGAGTAAAAATGATTTACTGCAAATCGCATATTCTGTAGAGCAGAAATCGGAACATCCATTTGCAGAAAGCAATCGTTGAAAAAGCCCAACAAGAAAACATTCAAGTATTACCAACAGAACAGTTTAAGAATGTAGTTGGTAGCGGTATTGAAGCGACACTCAACAATCATTTGATACAAGCAGGTTCAATGAGTTATATTCGAACAATCGCAGATATCTCATCTGATATTCAAGCAAAAAGCAGATGGATATGCAAGTGAAGGTAAGACACCATTATTCTTTGCACAAGATGGGAAACTCATAGGTATGATTACCGCTGCAGATACAATCAAGGAAGATTCATTCGACGCAATTACAAAGCTAAAGAAGCTGGGTATGCAGGTAGTTATGTTAACGGGTGATAATGAGCGTACTGCTAGTGCGATTGCGAAGGTTGCAGGTGTTGACCGCGTTGTGGCTGGTGTAAAACCAGATGGAAAAGAAGCAGTTATCTCAGAACTTCAAAAACAAGGAAAAGTTGCGATGGTTGGTGATGGTATCAACGATGCACCAGCACTGACAAAAGCAGATATTGGTATTGCAATCGGTGCAGGTACTGATGTCGCAATTGATTCCGCAGATATCGTATTGTCTAACTCAACATTAACCGATGTTGTTAGAGCTGTTAGACTGAGTCGTGCAACACTACATAATGTCAAAGAGAATCTATTCTGGGCATTCTTCTATAACTTGATTTGTATTCCATTAGCAGCTGGTTTTATTTGGCTTATCGATGAATCCAATGTTTGGTGCAGCAGCGATGGCTCTATCAAGTGTTACAGTATGCATGAATGCTTTAAGATTAAATTTATTTAAGATTGATAAAGATATTGAAGAAAAACATATTCAAAGAGAAAAACATATAGAAAGAAAAGAGGAAAAACAAAATGGAAAAGAAGATTATGATTGAAGGTATGGTGTGTGGTCATTGTGAAAAGGCTGTAAAGAATGCACTAGAAAAGATTGATGGTGTATCATCTGCTGAAGTATCACATGTTAGTAAGCAGGCTATCGTAACTTTAAATAAAGAAGTATCTAATGAAGAGTTACGTAAAGCTGTCGAAGCAGAAGATTATACAGTTACAGGAATTGAGTAACAACTAGATATCGGTGATATTCATCGATATCTTTTTGGTTAGTTTTATCAAACCATGCATACAAGAAAAGAATGTCAATAAATGGCATTCTTTTTAGACTTTCATGGGATTTTTGTAGTGTTTTGTTATATTGTGAAAAAAACTAATTAAATATTAAAATAAATGAAACAAACAACAAGGAGTAAACATGTACGAGATTTTTGAGACAAAAGAACGATTGAGTGCAGATAATACCATGGAAGCCCAAAAAGTACGTAATACATTGAAAGAACATCGTGTATATCTAATCAATTTGATGGCTTCTCCAGGTGCAGGTAAGACAACAACACTTGTCAGAATGATAGAGGAGTTGAAGAAGGATTACCGTGTAGGTGTGATGGAAGCAGATGTCGATTCTGATGTGGACGCAAAGACAATTTCTAATCTAGGAGTAAAAAGTAATCCAGCTCCATACAGGTGGTAGCTGTCATATGACAGCGGACATGACTGCCCGTGGAATGGAAAGGCTGAACATTGAAGATTTAGACGTTGTGATTTTTAGAGAATATTGGTAACTTGGTATGTCCGGCTGAGTTTGATACGGGTGCAAATCTAAAGCTAGTTATTCTAAGTGTTCCTGAGGGTGATGATAAGCCACCGAAATATCCACTGATGTTTCAGGTGATATCTTACTCTTTAATAAGATTGATACTAAGGCAATCTTTGATTTCGATGAAGAGCGCTGTAAGGCACATGTACGTAAGCTAAAATCCAAATATGGAATTCTATCCAATCAGTGCAAAGACTGGTGAAGGATTTTTCTGACATGATAAATGCGATACGCAAGCGTATTGAAGCGTGGAGGAATGTGGAATGAAAATCATAGAACTCCATAAGAGTATAACCGCATCAAATGAAAAGGATGCCAACGCATTACGCATGCAAATGAAATTTCAGGGAACACTACTCATCAACCTAATGAGTTCTCCTGGCTCTGGTAAGACCACTTTATTAAGTTCTACAATCCAAATGTTAGAAAAATTTAAGATAGCGGTTCTTGAAGCAGATATTGAATCTGCAGTTGATGCGGAAAGAATTGAACAGTTAGGTGCTGTTGCAGTACAGGTACATACAGATGGTATGTGTCATATGGATGCAGGGATGACAAAGACAGGTATTGATGCGATGAAGGAACACGACATTGACCTAGCATTCTTAGAGAATGTAGGAAATCTAATTTGTCCTGCGGAATATGATACAGGTGCTGGAAAGAATGTCATGATTCTAAGTGTGACAGAAGGTGATGATAAACCTCTCAAATATCCATTGATGTTTGAAAAGAGTGATGCCCTAGTCATCAGTAAGATTGATGCACTGCCATATTTTTGATTTTGATTTAGAAACGTGTATCAAACGCGTAAAGCGTTTAAACCCAAATATTAAAATTTTCCCTCTAAGTGCTAAAACCAAAGAGGGTATGAAAGAGTGGCTCAACTGGTTACGAGAAGAAACAGGTGAGTGGAAAGTGAGAAGATAATTATGACAACTGCCCCAAAGAAGAGAATGACAAATGAACGTGACTTCATTCCAGACCCAAACTATGTAGCTGCAGATCCAGAGAAGGAGAAACTATTACTTTGACCTTGCATGCATGATTACAAACCGTATCAAAGGCAAAGTTAACGCATTCTGTTAAAAACAGAAGATCCAGAATACTGGATGCTAGATGAACTACTTACAAAAGAAGAAGTGAAGTTCATGTTATCGTTCAAGAAGACTCGTGTTGGATATAAACCAGAAGTTCTAGCGAAGAAAAATAACATGACGCTAGAAGAAACACAAAAGATGATTGATCATCTCTGTTGGATTGGTTTGATTGAGATGAACCGTGAAAATCCAGAGAACGAGAAGCAGTATAATGTACCTATTTTCGTTCCAGGTTCTGCTGAGTTTATGATGATGAATGATGAACTAACAGAAGCTCATCCAAACCTTGCGACATTCTTTAACTTAATGACACAGATGCCACTAGAACCTGTAACACCAATGGTTCCACTTGGTGGTGGTGGAATTGGTATGCATGTTATTCCTGTAGAAAAAGCGATTGAACATGTAAATCAATCCGTATCTGTAGAACACTTGAGTCACTGGTTAGATAAGTATGATAAGTACGCAATCAGTCAATGTACATGCCGTCGCCAACAAGAAATGCGTGGTGAAGGTTCTGGTGAAATCAATGGTGAATTCTGTATTGGTGTTGGAGACATGGCTGAATATCAGGTTGACCGTGGTAGAGCACATTATGTTTCCTATGATGAAGTCTTAGAAATCTTAAAGCGTGGTGAACGTCATGGCTTTGTACATCAAATTACAAATATTGATGGTGAAGGTAAGATTGTAGGTATCTGTAACTGTGCACCTCGTGTATGTAATGCATTACGTACATCACAGTTGTACAATACACCAAACCTATCTCGTTCCGCATATCGAGCACATGTCGAGAAAGAAAAGTGTGTTGCCTGCGGTAAGTGTGTAGAAGTTTGCCCAGTTGGAGCTGCGAAGCTTGGTCAGAAGTTATGTACAAGTTTAGGCGCAATCAAATATCCAACAACATTACTGCCAGATGAGACAGAATGGGGCGAAGATCATTGGAATCCAGATTATCGTGAAACTTCTAAGATTAACTGCTATGACACAGGTACTGCGCCATGTAAGACTGCTTGTCCTGCTCACTTAGCAGTGCAAGGATATGTAAAGATGGCTTCTGAAGGAAGATTCATGGATGCCCTTAAACTAATCAAGCAGGATAATCCATTCCCTGCGGTATGTGGTGCAATCTGTAATCGTCGTTGTGAAGACGCATGTACTCGTGGTAAGGTTGACCAACCTATCGCAATTGATGAAATCAAGAAATATATCGCTGCACAAGAATTAAAACGCAGAGACACGTTTCGTCCCTTTGTGTGAAAAAGGATGATGGTGGAATGTGGTCTGATAAATATAAGATTGCGATTATCGGTGCAGGCTCCTGCTGGTCTTTCAGCTGCCTATTACCTCCGTATGCATGGATATCCTGTAACAGTATTTGAAAAGGAAAGCCGTGCAGGTGGTATGTTGCTGAATGGTATTCCATCTTTCCGCTTAGAAAAAGATATTATCGAAGCTGAAATCGATGTCCTACGTCAGATGGGGGTTGAGTTTAAATACAATATTGAAATTGGTAAGGACACAACAATCCCATCATTACGCAGCGAAGGCTATAAAGCATTCTATATTGCGATTGGTGCCCAGGGTGGACGTAAGACAGGTGTTCCTGGTGAAGACGCAAATGGTGTTCAAACAGGTGTAGAGTTCTTGCGTAAGGCAAATAATGAAGCTTCAAGACATACATTAGAAGGTGATGTAGTTGTTATCGGTGGTGGTAATGTTGCGGTGGATGTAGCACGTACTGCTGTTCGCTTAACAGAAGGCAAAGTCACAATGTTGTGCCTTGAAGGTGAAAAGGAAATGCCTGCAGCTAGAGATGAAGTACTAGAAGCCAAGGAAGAAGATATTTCTGTAATGAATGGCTGGGGTCCAAAGGAAATCCTAACTGAAAAATGGAAAATGTTACGGGTGTTGTATTTAAGAAGTGCTTATCTGTAAAGGATGCAGATGGTAAGTTTAATCCTCAATACGATGAAAATGAAACCATCACAGTTCCATGCAAGAATGTATTACTATCCATTGGACAATCGATCGAATGGGGTAAACTATTAGAAGGCACAAAGGTTGAACTCAATCGCAACAATACTGCTAAGGCTGACCCAGTCACATTACAAACTGCTGATCCAGATATCTTTGTGGGTGGTGATGTATATACAGGTCCAAGATTTGCGATTGATGCGATTGCGGCTGGTAGAATTGTAGAAGATTCCATTAATCGTTTCGTTCATCCAGGACAATCTATGACAATCAACCGTGACCTACGTCATTTCATTGAATTAAATAAGGATAATGTTGTATTAGAAGAGTTTGATACAGCCAAGCGTCAAATTCCTGGACATAAACAAGGAAATCCAAAGGCTACATTCAACGATATGCGTTTGGCATTCACAGATGAACAAGTTCGTACAGAAGCAAAACGTTGTTTGGGTTGTGGTGCGACATTCGTTGACCTTAATAAGTGTATTGGTTGTGGTCTATGTACAACACGTTGTGAATTTGATGCGATTCATCTACAAAGAGATTTACCAGATGCATCTAGAATGTATCGTTGTGAAGATAAGATTAAGGCTGTTCTTCCTTATGCCGCAAAACGTAAGCTTAAGATTTTATTCAAGAAGAAGAGTAAATAACCATGCATGAGATGGGAATCGTTACACACCTTGCGAAATCTCTTACCGAAATGGCAGAAGAAAAACAAGGTCACAAAAATATGGCTCAGTAACCCTAGAGGTTGGTGAAGTGTCTGGTATCATGACAGATTACTTCGTAGATTGTTGGGATTATTTCAAAGTAAAGTATCCTCTATTACTAGAGTGTGAATTAAAACTAGAGACAATTCCTGCCGTGACATTTTGTGAATCGTGTAAACAGGAATATGAGACAGTAAAAACATGGAAGAATATGTCCATATTGCGGTAGTGAAGAGACATACCTTGTAAAAGGTGATGAATGCGTTATCAAAAGAAGTTGAAGCAGAAACAGAGGAGTAGAAATTCAAGGGTCTCCAAAAACTTTGGGGGACTAGCCAACACTTTGGGGGACCACTTTGGGGGACAACCCATGAATTCAGGAGAACACTAGACATCAAAATCTAGTGTTCTTTTTTTCAATACCTTTCTTATAATGTCCACGAATTTTTCCATCTTTATGAATGGCTTTTAAATCCCTAGGGATAGCTAATATAGAGGAGCTTCACGTGTTGCCCAAAGTAATCTATTTCTTGTGTATTCAAAATTGGCAACTCCATTTGAAATTCGTTTTAAATCTTTAGGCTTATTATTAAAAGGATTCCATAGGGCCATTAGAAATCCTTCTAATCATTTCGACTTCACCATCTATATTTACCGTGGTTATTGTTGTAAAAGGCAGCGAGTATTGGATATTTGTATTTTTAATAAATCAGAAAATTCTCTGAACATTTTTTTAAATGGGATGAACCGTATTCTCTTATCAGACCATCTAAAAGCTTGTTCAGCGTGGATAGGATCACTGATATATTCATTATTAAAAGAAATGTATTTTTTTCTTTTAATTCTCTGATTTCTTTGAAGTTTGGATCCAGAGAAAGGAATAGATTTTCTTTCTGATATTTTTTTCTTAACGGTATTGATGTATATGTTTATTTTATTATTGATCCATTGGATGACATGAAATGAATCGACGATGGATATAGCGTTTTTAAAGAATGATCGTGGTAGATTTAGGGTATGCATTATACATATCACTAACGATGTATTTGACCGCATCTCGTTCATCTTTTGAAATGGAATTAAAGTAGCTTGTCAGTGTATCTTTATTACGGTTTGGAAGTATGTCTAGAACCTGACTTGTCCTAAAATCCATTATGACCAAGGCATATCGGTTTTTATGGTCAAAGTTTAAATAAACCTCGTCTATTGCGATAATATCTGTTAATGGTAGGCGAGGTAAATTGACATAACGCATAAATGTATTGTGTACATAGGTATCTGATACGTTGTAACGTAAGGCTACCCTCAGTAGCTGTCATATTTATGTCCTTAAGTTCATTAATAATCATATAGGGCATCAGAGTGGTTGTCTGTTTGTATGGTCTCAACAAAACCGAAAGAGTCTCTTTCGTAATGATTACAGTTAGGACAGTGCCATTTTTTTCTGTCTTAGATTAATCATGAGATTACCAATTCCCCTGAAGAACTGAGTGTTTTTACCTTGCGAGCATATATACCTTTGGATCTCATGTTATATCCACATTCAGGGCATATATGAGTATCAACAGGCTTCTTTTTCGACTGTAATATATTTACAGTTATCTAGTTCAGAATAATCACTGATGATAATGTCAGGATCAGAAATACTAAAAAGTTGTAAAATATCTTTATCCATATAACCTCCTTATAAAAAAAGACATCGAACATCTTTTTATGATAAGGAAAATGGAAAAGGGATGAAATCCACTAGGAAATCATCCCTTAAATTTTTGAAATTACCTGTCCCCCAAAGTGGTCCCCCAAAGTTTAGTCCCCAAAGTTTTTTTGGAGACCCAAATTCAAAATCTACTCTTCTTTTTGAATGAATTGATATATAATGAACATTATTCTTTGAAGGGAGGAAACAGTGATGAGAAAAAAAGTATGGTTGAGGGAAACCCTTTAAAACTGATATTACAATTTGCAATTCCACTCTTATTAGGAAATCTATTCCAACAAACATATAATGTGGCAGATGCCGCAATTGTAGGACAAACACTAGGTCCTGCAGCGCTAGCAGCTGTTGGTGCGACCAGCAGTGTCCAGTTTTTGGTATTGGGATTTTGTATTGGTACAATGGCAGGATTTGCGGTACCAATTGCCCAACGCTTTGGTGCAAATGATCCAAAGGGGATGCAGAGATTTGAATTTCAAGGTTGTGTTTGGACATTTATTATTGCGGTGATTTTAACTGCCGCGACTTGTTTCTTCTGTCCATTAATCTTGGATTTATTACGTGTTCCAGCTGAAATCTATCAGGATACATATAACTATATTATTGTGATTTTTTTATTGGCATACCATTTTACACTTTTATATAACTACTTATCGAGTATCCTACGTGCAATCGGTGACTCTAAAACACCATTTATCTTCTTAGCAATTTCGGCTGTACTGAATATCTTTTTGGATATCTTCTGTATCATTAACTTGAAATGGGGTGTTGCTGGTGCAGCGATTGCGACTGTATTCTCACAAGCGGTATCAGCTGTTTTATGCTTGATTTTAATTATGATGAAATTTCCAATCTTGCATATTCATTCAGAAGAAAGAAAGTTTGATCCTGAACTATCAAAAACGATTATTGATAATGGGAATTCCGATGGGTCTACAATATTCAATCACAGCCATCGGTTCAATGATTATGCAATCAGCAAATAACTCTCTAGGAACAGTGTATGTTTCTGCCTTTACCGCTGGTGTCAAGATTAAGCAGTTCTTGTTGTGTCCATTTGATGCCTTAGCTACTGCAGTTTCTACCTTTGTCTCACAAAACTACGGCGCAAAGAAGGAAGACCGTATCAAAGAAGGTTTGCGCAAGGGTACTTATGTTGGTGTTGCGTATGGTGTGCTAGCAGGAATCTTCATGATTCTATTTGGAAAAGTACTCAGTACTTTATTTATTACAGGTGATGAAACAGTACTATCTGCGGCAGATTTATATCTAAGAAGAATGGGATATGCTTGGTGGTTATTAGGTATCTTGAATGTTGTGCGTATGAGCATTCAAGGATTAGGATATGCGATGCGTGCAATCTATTGTGGTGTTGTTGAAATGATTTGTCGAACAGCCGTCTGTGTATTCTTTGGTAGCAGACTTTGGATTCAATGCGATTACGTGGGCTGATCAAAGTGCATGGCTTGGTGCGGTACTCTATCTAATACCAGTAACGATTATCACGATGCGTGATATTTCAGAACAGATTCACAATGAAGCTAACGCAGATATTTTAATGAAGTAAAAAAAGATCACATGAAAATAGTGCGGAAACAATAAACATTAAATTTAAAAAAATGAAATAAGCATAGTATTTTTATTCTTTAAATTAACAGATTGTTGAGTATCGTTTATTTTCATAGATGATCTTTTTAGTGAATTGCTGGTTTAATTTCTTGTGAAGAATTATACCTCTTCCGTCCCGAAGGTATAGTATTTAATTGATTTTTTTAATACAAAACTGTTGATAAAACAGTTCCAATCACAGGAAAAAGGAAAAAGTATATGATTTTCAATCAGATTACAGTTTTTTTCAATCATAATTTTAGTAGGAATAGCACTTGTTAAATAAATAGGGTATGATATAGATGAAAAATATTACGAATAAAAGTATTAAAAAAATTTTTATCTGGTCTATCTCGTAATTCTAGTAATTCTACCATAATTGGATTAATAGCTTCCGATCGAAGTCCTATAAAAATCAAGACAAATAATTAATAGAAATATTACACCCATTGAGTATACTGCTACCAGAAGCAATAAGAAATTCATTATATGAAGCGAAAGGTGATTTAGGTAAAGACAATATACATTAAAAACTATTAAAAAAACGGAGTAATAACAAGAGACTTTCAAATTCAGATTTTTTTGCAATATAAAATACTGTTAAAGGTAAAGGTTTTAAAAAGCGAATAATACATTTTTGCCATTGCGAATATCAATAGATATAGTATCAATGGCCTCCGAAAATAAAATTGAATAGATATTGTTAATGAGAAAACTATTACTAATATACAAGAGCATCTGGGAGTTGTTGTAGCCAGCAAAAAGGAAAAACAGTTCCTCCTAATAAAAGGTATACAAAGATAGTAGAAAGATACATGCCTAAATCGGCAAGCATCCAGCTTGCTAAGTTAGCCTTATAAACGGTGGCTTTTTTTCCATGAGAATCGTAAGCACGATACTATATATTGAAACATATTACACTCCGCAACTTTGATATTTTTTTATTCCATCTCCCCAAATAAATATGGAGATGATTAAAAAAATTATGATATAAATAAGTGGAATTATGAACATAAATGGCTCAATTAAGAAATTGGAATCGGTAATAATTTTTTTGTTGGTATATAACTAATATATGGGAATGGCGTCAATAAAAAGTATTTTTTTGAATTGATTTGAGAGTTAAAGTCAAAAAGGGAATAATGAACCGGATAAAACGTAAGATATGAATGAAATAAATGCTTTTAACCCCCATATTTCTGTGAAATAGAAAGCGGATAATCCAATTAGGATAGAAATTAAAATACTAATCGAACATGCATATAGTAAGAATGGAATAGCTTTTAGCATGCATGCAAGTATATTAGAAGTTCCCAATGCAAATATACTTACTGTAAAAATCGGGATATATACGCAAATAATGCGGACAGCCATTTTTGCTAGAGCTTTGAAAATAACTAGTACAAAGTAACATTTTGGTAAGAGCAGCTTTTGACCTAAACCATTCCCTTTGATATCTTTTGCAATTTCTCTAGATACATCCATGGTAATTACCACGTAGGTTAAATTAGAGATAATAACATATAGGATTATCCCGCTATTGGTATATGCTTTAATATCAGTAGTTGACATAATACTGATGATAAAAAAGCAATTAATCGTAATTGGAAAAAGTACAGATCCCAGTACTTCTCCAATGAAATAGAGAGGATATGAGACATATTGTTTGAATGAATTCTTCAGCAAACTTGTAATCACTATTTACTCCTTCTATATAATTCCTCTATTACCTCATTCAAGTCCATATCAACTAAAGTTAATTTCTTTTTAATCTATCAGAAGGTATTTTTTTCCTATGGTTTCTAGGAATTTTTTTGGTTATCTTGTTGTATTTCTACTTGTTTTATAGTTTCATCATCCATCTTAAATTCTAAAAAAATTTTTTTGGCTTAACAATCATATATAATTCACTAATTGTACCTAGGAATAATTGCTTGCCCTCGTTTGAGAATCAATATATTGTCACTGAGTTCTTTGATATCATCAATATTATGACTGGTTAGAATCAAAGATGCATTATTTTTGTTTTAACATATTCTTTCAGAAATGAACGAACGGAGCATTGAGTCGAATAATCTAAGCCAATCGTTGGTTCGTCTAAAAAGATGATTGTTGGAGTATGTAAAAAAGCAATAAGTAAATCGCCCTTCATCCTCTCGCCTAAAGATAATGTTCTTACTTGTTGTTTTAATTGGGTAGTAAGTCCAAGCTTAGATGAGAGTGAGGAAATGCGAATGTCCGCAGTTTCTCTATTAATCCCGTAAACAGAAGCCATAAATAGCGCATTATCATATATTGAAATATCTTCGTCCATTTGACTTTTTTGTCCCATGATAATTGCTACGGAATTTCTATATGATTTAGTTCTCTTAAAAGGGTTGGTTCCCGTTACTTCTACCTCACCACTGTCAGGAACCATAATACCTGACAATATTTTGATAAGTGTTGTTTTACCTGCACCGTTTTTCCCTATAATTCCTAATATTTCACCATATGAAACAGAAAAAGTGATATTTGCAAGAGCGATAGTAGATCTGCAATCACTAAAAATCCTAGAATGATTGTATTTTTTGCAAATATTATTGCATATAATACTCTTTGTTAACTCTTGCATTGTAGTATAGTACCTCCATGTGCTTGAACATATTTGGTGATAGATATAGATAATGAAAATGTTGTGAGTTGATTATGAGAATGTTGATTTTAAAAATACGAAGGCAATCACCTTTTCAATACAGATAAACATTTATATTTGTTGCAATTATTATACATCATATTTTCAATGATAGAATCCATAAGTTAATGAAGCGAGGTGAATGCTGGATTTATGGGCGATAATACTATTCAATACTCATGCATATATAATTGAAATATAGCTTACTCATAAATAAAAGGGAAGAACCTTTCGGAACTTCCCTTTTGTTTATGGTGGTCTCTGAGGGGCTCGAACCCTCGACCCACTGATTAAGAGTCAGTTGCTCTACCAACTGAGCTAAGAAACCATCTCGCTTAATGCTTTATGATTATATAATTTAAATTTTATCTTTGCAAGAGGTTTTTAAGATAAATTTTTCTTTTCGTTTGACTTTTTTCGCAATTTTACAGAAAAATTCAAAAAAATGACTTGCTTGTGACGTTGCGTGATAAACTATCATTATTATGAGGTGAGTGATATGAGTGATACTATCGAAAGAACTAAAGCAAAAAATGTATTCGACAGGTGAGATTGCGAAATTATGCGGTATTACTGTTCGTACTGTTCAATATTATGATCAACGTGGATTACTAATTCCTACTGAACTAAGTGAAGGTGGTAGACGTATGTATACTTCCGAAGATGTAGAAAAATTAAGATTATTAATTTATTTGCGCTCTCTAGGATTATCCATTGATGATATTGCCAGTATTTATCAGCAAGACAATGGTGAGAATATAATTAAGGCTTTAATTGATGAACGTATATTTGCGATAGAGAAAGAAGTTGAGGAACAAAAAATAAAACTTCAAGATGCGAAAATCTTTTCGTGAACAATTAAATGCAATACCAGTGATAACACCAGCATCAATGCCAAATATTGCGTATATTTTGAAACGGAAAGAACGATTGAAACATTACCGGATACAGCTTTTCATTATTGGAATTATAGTTGGAATCATACAAGGTGCATCTTTTGTGTATTCGCTATTTAGCGGAAAGTGGTGGATATATCTTGTTGTTGAGGTATTGATAATTATCTTTGGGTCAATTTTATTCAAAAAATATATGAATATTGTTGCCTATATCTGTCCTGAATGTCATACCGTTTTTAGGCCAAATGGAAAAGAGGTTTTTTGGGCGAGACATACGTATCGTACTAGAAAACTGACTTGTCCATGTTGTAATAAAAAAGGGTTCTGTGTAGAAACCTTACGGGAGGAAGACTTATGATTGAAATTAAAAATTTAACGAAGAAGTATGATGGGAAAGTTGCTGTAGAGCACTTATCTTTGTCTGTTTCTGATGGAGATATCTATGGTTTTATTGGGGCTAATGGTGCAGGGAAAACTTCTACCATAAAAAGCAATCGTTGGTATTCATGGCTTTTGATGAAGGTGATATTTTTAATAAATGGTCATTCTATTCAAAAGTGAGCCCAATCTTATGTAAACAACAAGTGGCATATATACCAGATAATCCTGATTTATATGAGCATTTAACGGGGTATCAATTCATTAACTTTATCGCTGATTTGTATCATGTGTCTTCTGAAGATAGAAAAAAAATCGCATACAAACATATGGGAATCTTTTCGAAATGACAGATTCCCTGGGAAATATGATTTCTTCATATTCACATGGGATGAAACAACGTACTGCAATTATTGCGGCTCTTATACATGAACCGAAGATATTAATCTTAGATGAACCATTTGTAGGGTTGGATCCAAAAGCTACATTTGAACTCAAGAATATTATGAAAGAAATGACGCAGAAAGGATGTACAATTTTCTTCTCAACTCATGTTTTAGATGTAGCAGAGAAACTCTGTAATAAAATTGCTATTATCCATAAAGGAAAACTTGTTACATGTGGTAATACGGATACCGTAAAGGGAACAAAGTCATTAGAAGAGTTCTTTATGGAGGTGGATGCATAATGAATCAAATCATTCATTTATCAAAAGCAAAACTCTTAAATACACTGCCCATAAATGATCTTTGCGGAAATAATAAACAAAAGCGTAATATAGCCGTATTATTCGTTGTTGTTATTGTCTATATGGCAATAAATATTGGGGCATTTTCTGTCACAACAACAATGAACTTGATACATGCAGGACTTGTTGAATATGTGTATGCAAGCTTGTTGTCGCTAACGAGTGTCGCTTTAATAACATTATTATTGTTTACGTTGAATGCATTATTGTTTGAGGGTAATGATTATGACATGTTGCAGTCACTGCCAGTTTCTAAAAGAGATATTATCGCAAGTAAACTATTGATTGTTTATATCTTTGCGTTTTGTTTCACCTGTGGAATGATGATACCAGGTATGGTGGCGCATGTGCTTATTACACATGCATACTTACAGCTTGCATTCGGTATTCTCTCTCTTGTGTTTGTTCCGATAATACCAATAGGAATTGCAATCATCTTTAGTGTGGGCATTCTTTATATAGCATCTTTTGCTAAACATACAACAGTATTAAAAAGTACTATTATCTGTTTTTATTGTTTATTGGTTTGATGGTAGGAATCTTTCTGCTTCAAAGTGCCGGCGGTTTATCTACTATGACAGGATTACAAATGATACAGATATACCCACTATCTTTGATCTTTTTGAAGTCTAACCTATTATATGCATGCATATCAATCGTCGTTTCTGTATTAATCTTCTATATGCTTACATGGAAATATGAAGTTTTGCATAAGCTTTCCACAAAACGTAGAGTTATATACCATGATGCAACTTTTAAGCATCATTCAGTATTCCATGCGTTATATCAAAAAGAAGTGCAACGTTTCTTTGGCTCGTATTTAGCAGTAATCAATCAGGGGTTTGGTGTCATTATGTTAGTAATAGGAGTGTATTGTTGGTGTTTGTGCCACCAACAATGCTATTTTCCATGTTGAAAGTGTCGCAAATCCCTGCAAATGTGATGGATTATATTCCGCTTGTGATTGCAGGGATGCTGGCATTCACATTCCCTTCAGCTTCTTCCTTATCATTAGAAGGGAAGAATCTATGGATTATTCAAACTGCTCCAATCAAGATGAAAGATATTATATTTAGTAAGATATCGGTAACATTATCTTTACATCTAATAGGATATGTTTGCGCAATCATCGCAGTATTCTTACGATTTTCGCTATCAGTCGAACAGATGATTGCGGTGCTACTTATTCCATTAGTATATTCTTTCTTTACTGCAATCTTGGGATTTGCGCTAGACTATCGATTTGCGAATTATAGTTGGGACAATGAAATTGTTCCAATTAAGCAAGGTTTACAGGTTGGCTTAACGATGTTGACTAGTTTATTTATGGTTGGATTACCGATACTACTTTCAACTGGTTTAGTCATAAATCTTTATTTTGCAATGTATCTGGTAGCGAGTATTCTATTCATTGTAAGTGTGATTCTATTTCTACTTTTGAGTAGAATTCGTACATTATCCTAGTTCAATTCCATTGCATATTAGTTTAGAACCACATTCTGTACAGTCGATATCAAATTGACGTTGGTATCTTTGCTCTTCTGGAATGTAGTTATTAAATTGGTCGACGAGTATATATTTGTGTTTTCTGCCTTGGTGTTGTAAACCGGAGCGGAAGGCTTGTTTAGATTGAATGGTTTTGGATGGGATTTGATATGTTTTCCATCTTTTACAAAGTGTGTTCCTGTTTCGATGAAGGCAAATGTAATATCGTATTCGGTGGCTTGGTGATAGAGGCTTTTAACCCACTCGTAATGGCAAGGTCTATTACCGCCGTAGTTTTTCTCCACCGACGATGATTTGTTTCGATTTTTGTCGCATAGGTATTGTTCAATATGTATCTCTGATAAGAGTGGGGCACACATGATTCCCTTATGTTTGAAGGGTAAATCTAATAAGATGGGGATACGTTCATCAGCACGCTTTTGATTTTCCGCTGTAACATTGATTATGATGTTTTCCCATCCATCACCCCAATCAGATGGTAAACAGGAGAGTATACGTTCTGGTCGTTTGGTTAGTAGGAAGAATTTTACATCACTGCGGATACGCATGATATCCCAAGCTTGTGTGCGCCAAGCATCTGCTTCTTCTAGGAAGAAATCTGAGGTCATACATACACGTATGAGTTCACCGCTTTTGATCTTATATTCACCCTTGCGATTTTTCGCTAAGGGTTTTTTCATGTTGTTTGTTAAGCGGATGAGTGAGCCATCTTGAGTGCGTATTTGATCGAGAAAATACATATAGCAGTTTGCGCATCCTTCGCTAATCTTCTTACATCCATGCCAAGGGTTCCATGTGTCATGCATTGTGTCATCCTCCTGGTATGTATTGTATGTATTGTGCTAGGTGAACACAAATAATTGGTTTGTGAATTTGAGTAAATTTTTATACATTGAAAAATAATCTGCATTTCTGAAAGAAATTTACATCAAAATGTGAAAAGAAATGTGTAAAAATACTCTGAATATAGTTGATTTTAAATTTTTACATCAATATAATAAGAACATCTTAAATAAGAGATTAGAAAACGAGGGTGGAAATGATGAGTTTCAAGAAATTGGTAAAAGGTGGCCTTGCGGCACTCATGGCTCTATCACTAGCGGCTTGTGAAGCATCCGAAGGATCTTCTGGTAAATCTACATCAACAGAAACAACTTCTGATTATGTTGCGGCTGGAGATTTGAAGTCATATACGATTGGTACATTAGGACCAACAACAGGTGACTATGCAGTATATGGTCTAGCAGTAACAAATGCGGTTAAACTTGCGGTTGAAGATTACAACGCTGCGAAAGGTACAAAACATTAAGGTGGATGTACAGGATTCTCAAGGTGATCAGACACAGGCGTTAAATATCTATAACAAGTTTGTTTCTGATACAAAGGTTGCAGGTATTATTGGTGGTACTGTTTCAGGTGAATCTTATGCGATTGCAGTACAGAGTAAGGATACTGGTGTTCCTATCATTACACCTAGTGGAACTGCTGCTAATATTACGGATGAAGGTGGACCAAATGTATTCCGTGCATGTTATACAGACCCACAGCAAGCAAAAGCAGGTAGCTGACTTTACATATGAGACATTAGGTTTAAAGAAGGCTGCTATGATTTATAACAGTGATGATGATTATTCAACTGGTGTAGCGGAAGCTTTCAAGGCTGAATTCGAAAGTAAGGGTGGAAAGGTTGTTCTTTCTGAAGCGTTCTCTACTTCTGATCAGGACTTCAGTTCTCAGTTAACAAAGATTGCGGCTGAAGATGTTGATGTATTATTTGTTCCAAACTATTATGAAAAGGATGTACAGATTGCAAAGCAGGCAAGAAATCTTGGCATTAAGGCACAGATTGTTGGTGCTGATGGTTGGGATGGAGCTACTAGTGTAGCTGGTAACGATGCTTCCGCAATTGAAGGTGTCATCTTTATCAACCAATACTCACCAGATATGGAGAGTGTTCAGGATATCATGAAGAAGTACAAGGAAAAGTTCGGTACAGATATTAACTCATTTGGTATCAATGCATATGACTCAACAATGTTGTTGTTACAGACAATCGAAAAGGTTGGTTCTCTTAAAGCTAGCGATATTGTAAAAGGGCATTGCATCTACAGACTACAAGGGAATCTTGGGAAGTATCTCCTTTGATAGTAATGGTGACCCAATCAAGGAACCAGTATTCGTTCAAATTAAGAACGGTCAATATACAACTTATAAGAAGTAGTACTTTTGAGATAGGGAGGCAATACTCCCTATTTCGTTATTTGTGGTAAGGAGGGACATGCATGAATCAGTTTTTTTATGCAATTTATCAATGGATTAAACATCGGCTCAATTTATGCACTGATTGCGCTAGGCTATACGATGGTATATGGTATTGCAAAGTTAATTAACTTTGCGCATGGTGACGTCATCATGGTCGGTGCGTATATTAGTTTTTATCAGTATGAAGTTTGGGTTACCGTGGTGGCTTGCGGTCATTATCTCTATCGTCGCATGTGCTGTTTTTAGGCGTTGTAATGGAGAAGGTTGCGTATAAACCTTTACGTAATGCAAGTCGTATTTCATTATTGATTACTGCGATTGGTATTAGTTACCTCCTACAGAATTTGTTCCAATTGATCTTTGGCGCAAATCCACAACCATATCATGCGTTTATCACCTTACCAGCGTTAAATCTTGGTGGTATTTCAATTCAGGCAAACTATTATATTACATTTAGTGTATCTGTACTGCTGATGATCTTATTGACGTTATTTGTAAATAAGACAACGATGGGTAAAGCGATGCGTGCTGTATCAGAGGATGAAGGTGCTGCCAAGTTAATGGGAATTAACGTTGATACTACAATTAGCTTAACGTTTGCGATTGGCTGTGCTCTTGCGGCAATCGCGGGTATTCTTTATGCGAATTGTTATCCAATGATTAATCCAACCCTAGGTTCTTTACCCTGTATAAAGGCATTTTATTGCGGCGGTACTTGGTGGAATTGGTTCGATTCCCAGGTGCGGTACTTGGTGCGTTTATCCTTGGTATGGTGGAAGCTATGACCAAGGCATATATTTCCTCTCAGTTAACAGATACGATTGTATTTGCAATTTTGATTTTGATGTTGGTATTTAAACCGGCAGGGTATTCTAGGAAAGAATGTAAAGGAGAAGGTGTAAGTGATGAAGAAACTCAATTTAAAAAACAGACTCCTACTCGAATTTGGCATTACTGCACTAGGATATATCTTGCTCGTTGTATTAATGCGTATTGGTGTATTAAAGAGTTATTGGCAAGGTATCTTGATTACAATCTGTATCAATGTAATCTTAACGGTATCTTTAAATATGACAGCAGGTTTCCTGGTGAACTTGCACTAGGTCATGCGGCCTTTTATGGCAGCGGGAGCTTACGCTTCTGCGGTATTCACAAAGTCGATGCGTTTATTACCTATTATCGAATTTCCAGTTGCGATTCTCATCGGTGGTATCGTTGCGATGATTTTAGGTCTTCTTGTTTGTTTGCCAACCCTACGTTTACGTGGAGACTATCTCGCAATCATTACATTAGCCTTTGGTGAAATTGTGCGTAATGTATTGATTAACTTAAAAGTGTTGGGTGGTGCTGGTGGTTATTCCGCAATCGCAAAAGAATACTACATTTACATGGGCATTCGCTTTAGCTGCGATTACGGTGTTCTTGTCGTTATCGCTAATTCATTCTCGACATGGTCGTTCGATTATTGCGATTCGTGAGGATGAGATTGCGGCTGAATCTTCTGGTATCAATACCCAGAAGTATAAAATTATTACGTTCCTATACTCTGCATTCTTTGCGGGTGTAGGTGGTGCTTTATACGCTCATTACATGGGCTTTTTACAACCAAGCGTATTTACATTAGATAAGTCGATTGAGATTTTGGTAATGGTTGTATTAGGTGGTATGGGTAGTATCTTTGGCTCTATCGTTTCCGCAAGTGTTCTAACATTATTACCAGAAGTACTACGTAGTGTGAGTGACTATCGTATGCTTGTATATTCTATTGTGTTAATTTTGATGATGTTAGTGAAACATGCACCACAGTTACAGGCGTTTCTCCATCGTTTCAAAAGGAATAAGGAGGTTCATTCATGAGTGAGAAGAAATATATTCTAGAAGTTGATGAACTCGGTATTAACTTTGGTGGTTTACGTGCTGTAAATAACTTCTCCATGAAGATTGAAGAAGGTCAGCTATATGGTTTAATTGGCCCAAATGGTGCTGGTAAAAACAACTGTATTTAATATGTTAACGGGTGTGTATACACCAACGGATGGTACAGGTAAAGCTCGAAGGTAAGAAAATTAATGGGATGAAGCCATATGCGATTACTCGTTTAGGAATTGCACGTACATTCCAAAAATATTCGTTTGTTTAAAGATATGACAGTGAAAGAAAAATGTCTTAGCTGCTTTGGATACACAAGCAAGTTATGGATTATTCTCGGGTATGTTTAAACTGCCAAATTCCTTAAAACAGGAAAAAGATATGGATCAAGAAGCTATGTCTTTATTAGAAGTATTCCATCTGGAAAAGGATGCGGATAAACTTGCAAAGAATTTACCATATGGTAAGCAGCGTGAGTTAGAAATCATTCGTGTCCTTTAGGTGCACATCCAAAACTATTGTTGTTGGATGAACCTGCAGCAGGTATGAATCCTCAGGAAACAAAAAGAACCTCATGGAAACAATTCGTCTGGTACGTGATCGTTTCAATATCGCTATCTTATTAATTGAACATGATATGAAGCTTGTCATGGGTATCTGTGAAAAGATTTCGGTATTGAATTATGGTATGTTGTTAGCAGAAGGGACACCAGAGGAAATTCGTACAAACTCAGATGTTGTAAAAGCATACTTAGGGAGAGTGATGATATGCTGAAAGTAAAAAAATTTAGTTGTACGTTACGGAATGATTGAAGCTATCAAAGGTATCTCCTTTGAAGTCAATGATGGTGAAATTGTTACGCTAATCGGTGCCAACGGTGCTGGTAAGACAACGACCATGCATACGATCTCAGGTTTATTAAAAACCTGCAGAGGGTTCTATTTTGTTGGATGGGGTTGATATTACAAAGATTCCTGCCCATAAGATTGTTACGATGGGGCTTGCACAGATTCCTGAACGTAGAAGAGTATTCGCTTCACAGACGGTTGAAGAAAATCTTGACCTTGGTGCCTTTACAAGAAAAGATAAAGAAGGAGTTGCGCAAGACTTAGAGCGTGTTTATACGTTATTTCCACGTTTAAAAGAACGTAAGAAACAATTAGCCGGTACCTTATCTGGTGGTGAACAGCAGATGCTTGCAATGGGTAGAGCGTTAATGGCTAAACCAAAGATTCTATTATTGGATGAGCCATCCATGGGTTTATCTCCATTACTTGTAAAAGAAATCTTTTAGAATTATTGAAGAAATTAATAAACAAGGTACTACAATATTACTAGTAGAACAGAATGCAAAGATGGCTTTTAGCGATAGCTGATCGTGCATATGTATTAGAAACAGGTAAAATAACATTAGAGGGTAGTAGTAAGAGTTAGCTGCTAGCGAGCAAGTTCAGAAAGTTTATCTAGGAGGATAAAAACAATGTACGTTAAAGATCATATGACGGCAAATCCCATTACAATTACTGCGGATACACCGTTATCCAAAAGCACTAGAAATTATGGGTAAGAATCATTTCCACCGTTTACCAGTTGTGGATGCGAATCATAAACTGATTGGTTTGATCACAGAAGGGCTAGTAAATGACACATCTGGAAAGAACGCAACTTCTTTATCCATTTATGAATTGAATTACCCTGTTATCTCGTACTCAGGCAAAGGACATCATGATTCGTGATGTGCATACAGTTTCTCCGATGGTCTTCTTAGAAGAAGCTGCGCAAGTGATGCTAGAAAATACGGTCAATGTATTACCGGTCGTGGATGAAGAGAATCACGTGATTGGTATTATTACAGAAAAGGATATCTTCTTAACATTTGTTGACTTAATGGGCTTAAAACGTCAAGGTACAAGATTTGTCATGTTGATTGATGATAAACCTGGTGTATTTGCACAGGTAACGAAGTTATTTGCACAAGAAAATGCAAATGTAGAAAACATCGCTGTATATCATACAGACCGTGGCTCTGAGGTTGTTGTTAAGGCAACAGGTGAGGTTGCGGTAGATAAGATGACAAAGATTCTACAGGAAGCTGGATTCAATATTACCAATGTTGTCCAAACAACAACAGAAGGTAAGACTGTTGTTTGGTTGAAGTAGATGAAATGGGGTTCTGCAAGCGCAGAACCTTTTATAGATAGAATAAAGAATACGGAGGACGTATGGATATTCAGAATTTGATTTTTATATGTATTTGATGTAGTGATGTTAGTTGCGTTTGCGAGAATGCTGATGATTTCAAATACCGTAAAGATAGAGACTAAGGTTGGTAATAAGATGAAATGGATGATTCCTGTCTTATTTCTTGCGATTGCGATTATTGGCTTTTATACGTTATGAGGGTATATTCCGTATCGTACAATTCATCGTTCCAATTATTTTTGGGAGTGATGTACTATTTTATGAAATCTGGATTATCAGATGAGGGCATTGTAATGATGGGCTCACTGATTAAATTCCATAAGGCAGGGCAGGTAATGCTTTCACGTTCAGATAATAGTATTTATTTTGTGAGAAATAAGATTCAAACTGCACTTTTCTTTGAGGAAGACCAGTTTGATGAAGTTAGAAACTTCTTGAAGGAACATAGTGTTAAGTCGGATTATTTAAAGAAAATATAGTTGCGTGTTTTTAAAATATGTTATTGTTTTAAATTGTATTTCATTACAGGGGAACATGGTTAGAAAAATCAAGCGACTAAGAAAGCCTGCGATTATACTATTAATCTTGGTGATTATTGCAATCATTGGGTGGTTAGTATACCGTGCTTTTGGGCCAGTGGTTCAAGAGGTATGGCAGATATTACAGTCTGGAAATCAGTCAGATCTAGCAGAATATATCCAAGGACAGGGTCATTATGGTGCCTATATTGCACTATTTATGATTAGTGTGCTCCAGGTGGTTAGTGTAATTTTGCCAGGTGTTATTATCCAGTTTGCGGGTGCCTTCCTATTTGGTTGGTGGAGAGCTTTCCTATTATGCTGGCTTGGTTTTACTGCTGGTAATATATTGGTGTTTGCAATACTACGTGGTGTGGGTAAGTCTATTCGCATTGCGATGAATAATAAAACACCAAAAAGAAAACTGGTTAATGAAGAAAATCAATGAGGGAAAACCAATCTTTGTTGTGGCGGTATCATGTATGTTACCGGGGATACCAAATGGTATCATCCCTTATGTAGCGGCGCATGCTAAAAATAAGTTTAAAAGATTTCTCTCTAGCGATATTGTGTTCTAGTTGGATACAGATTTTATTAAGCTGTACTTCTGGTCACTTTTTAGCAGAAGGAAACTATGTCGTATCTGCACTTGCAGTGGCGATTCAAGTAATTTCTGTTGTGGTTATCTTATTTAACAAAGATAAGATTTTTAGAGAAATTATAAGGAAAGTAGAAATGATATCTGTATATTTTTTATGGGGTGATAAAATGTATCGGATATGGATTGGGGTATTCGGCTTCCATTTAGGAAGCTTTTTATTATGTATGTGTCACAGCTATCTTCAAAAAAAGATTTACCGTACGTAGTCATTGCGATGCATGTCATCATGTACTGTATTGGTATGATTTAATACCTATACTAAGCTATGTATGGTTAAAAAGGACGCTGTCGTTATTGTGGTAAAAAGCTTTCAAAAAGAATATATCCTTTGCGGAGATTTTTAACAGGGTTTTTATCAATGTTTCCTTGTTTGGGACATTGATATTTTTCAAGTGGGATGTAATCATAAGGATTCTTTTTGTTCGCACTGTTTTTGGTATGTATGTTATATCGACTATCTCATCATGGAGATTCCTGATGAGATACATATCAGTATCATCATTCTATTTATCATACATGCATGTATGATAAAATAATATAAGTCTACATCCATGGATACGTATGTCAGTTATATTTGTTGGTGGGTGTATCATTTCCATTTTCTGTCAGAAGTTGTTCCATAAGGAATGCATTGGTGGTGGAGATTTAAAACTTGTATCTTGTATGAGTTTATTTCTTTCATTCCAAAAAGATATGGATGTTGTTATCTATTGCGTGTATATTTTGCAATTTTTGTGGATGGCTATTTGTAAGAAGAAGTGTATTGCGTTTGGACCATTTCTTTCGATATCTTTTTATTGGTTTTTTTGTGGTTATTTTGATAGCCTCGGTTGGGGATTGTGATAAACTTGTTCTATTGGAGGAAGTCGATGAAAAAAAGTATCTATTGATTTTCGTGATGTTAATATCGATGATTGGTTATGTAGTAGGACTATATGGCTTCTTTCATAATCTGAATTTTATATTTCAGAAGATTACAATATCTCCATGGATAATTATCCGGGGTTTATTTCCGCTTCTTTAGGGGTATCCTTGCAATCCTAACGTTTGCAATGGCAGAATATATGTATCGAAAAGCTTGTCGAAATGAGGTTTATTTCCGATTCAAAAGTCTCGTCATGGACAAAAATCTATTCTTTTTTGGAATTGTTGGTGTATTAATTGCACGTCTAATAGGGATGACATATGTTGTTGTAAGTCAATCGCAAAACAAATGCCAATAGAGAATTAACACAGATCTATTTAACCACCATTGCTTTAGGAATTGCGGTGGTTATCTTTACACAACAGCAGTACAAAAATGAAACACCAAAAGGAATTGAAACAATTTGAGAAGAAAGCAATCCTGAATGGTGAAAAGACGCTATACGATGATGGTTGTAGAAAGTGATCAAGATACAATCTGTACTGGTTTTGTCTATGGTGAGATGAAAGTAAATGATGAGATATGTCTTCACTGCAGTGATAAAGGGAGATGTCGACGCAACAATTGTGGAGATACTCTGTGATAATAAGCAAGTATCTTCCGCAAAAGAATCGTATAGTAACAATCAGACTGAATCATTCCTGCAAAAGATTTCTTACTGAAGTATAGTGTTATCAGCAGTGTTCAAGCTAGTACAGATCCAAGCATTATAGAAAATCCGGGTTTGAGTGGAATTTTACGTGACTATGCAAAGTTCTTTATGAATCAGGAGTATATTGGCACACTTGTATATGAAATCTGTATGAGCAAGTACTATCTCATAAAATATACAAATGAAAACATCGATGATGAACGATTCATGTCAGTTCGTCTAAATGTTGATCCCGATAAAGCGGTATTGGTATTGTTTACAGATTGGAATGCGCTATTGCGTTATAGTAACATATATGAAGAAGATGAAATCCAAATGGAAGTGCGTAACATCAAGAGTGTTTTCACTTAATACCAGCGAAATATGACTCTATTGTAATCAATCCATTTTGGGCCAAAGTCATTCATTATTACTAAAAGATTTTATGCGTCATATTCAAGAAGTTCTGGGTTATGACGAATTATTTAAAAAGTAGGAGGATCTTATGAGTGCAAGTAAATCAATGTATCAAAAGTTAGCGAAAATTAGCAGTTGTACGTGGTGTTAATGTACAGCCAAAATCAACCACTAGTAATTACCGCATCCGTTCGTGACTATGAGTTTGTACGCATGGTTGCGAAAAGAAAGCATATGCTGTAGGTGCTAGAGAAGTCATTATGAGTTGGACGGATACGGAATTAGCAAAACTAACTTATACATATCAAAGTGAAGAGACATTAACCGATATTCCAGATTGGAAATATGACATGGTAAAAGCGTGAACATGATTTGGGTGCGTGTTATTTACGCATTCATTCTGATATGCCGGTGCTTTAAAGGATGTAGACCAGTCTAAGGTTCGTGCATATCAGATGGCGTACAGTAAGAAGATGAAAGACTTACGTAAGTACACAATGAATAACGAAGGACAATGGTGTGTAATAGGCATCCCTTCTGTGGAATGGGCAAAGGTTGTATTCCCTCATCTTTCTGAGGAAGAAGCGTTTGAGAAGTTAGAAGACGCAATCTTTATGACAAGCCGTGTTACGGAAGATAGTGATCCACTTGAGAACTGGCGCATTCATGATGCACAACTTGTAGAACATGCACGCAAGTTAACAGAATTAAATTTCAAGCAGTTGCATTTTACAAGTGAACTAGGAACGGACTTAACAGTAGAACTTGTAGATAACCATATATGGATTGGTGGTGGGGATAAGACGCCAAAGGGAGTTTACTTCGACCCAAATATTCCAACCGAAGAATGTTTTACAATGCCTAAGAAAAACAGGTGTAAATGGTATCGTGTATGCATCAAAGCCTTTTAAGTTACAGTGGTAAAAGTGATTGATGGCTTCTGGTTCCGTTTTGAAAATGGTAAGGTTGTTGCCTTTGGCGCAAAACAAGAAGAGGAAACACTCAAGAGTTTATTGGACTTTGATGAGGGTTCTAGATATTTAGGGCGAGGTTGCCTTAGTTCCATATGATTCCCCAATCTCAAATTCAAATATCCTATTCTTCAATACTTTGTTTGATGAAAACGCTGCGTGTCATTTAGCGCTAGGTATGCCATATCCCGAAAACGTAAAAGGGTGGTGCGGATATGAGCGAGGAAGAACTCAAGGCTGCAGGCGCAAATGAATCATCTCAACATGAAGACTTTATGTTTGGTACAAAAGAAATGAATATTGATGGTATCCAACAAGACGGTACGGTTGTACCAGTATTTAGAAATGGAAATTTTTGTAATCTAAATAGAGAAGCCACCAATTACGGTGGTTTTCGTCTATAATAAATAAAGTAACTTTATATAAGGAGAGTTTATGGTAGATATCAATGAAAAAAATTATTAGATTTTTCTACACAAGAGTCCGACTTGTTTTCACGCAATCGATGAGATAAAGAAGGTATTAGTAAAACAAGGATATCGTGAATTATCAGAGGCAGATTCTTGGAATCTTGAGATAGATGGTAGATACTTTACGGTGAGAAACCAATCCAGTATCATTGCGTTCCGTATTCCTACAACAGACTATAAGGGATATATGATTGGGGCAGCACACAGCGATTCCCCAACTTTCAAAGTGAAAAGAAAATCCAGAGATTGTTGGTAACGGGGTAGTGAAGCTAAACGTTGAAAAATATGGCGGTATGTTATGTGCGCCATGGTTTGATCGTCCCATTATCTGTAGCGGGTAGAGTCATCGTAAAGGAGAATGGAAAACTTGTTACAAAGCTTGTACGTGTGGATAAAAGATTTATTAGTTATTCCTAATCTTGCGATTCATATGAATCGTGAAGCGAATCTAAATGCGACTTATAACGCACAGGTAGATATGTTGCCAGTATTTGGTACTGAAGATGCCAAGGGTAAGTTTATGGAAGTCGTGGCTGAATCAATCGGCGTGAAGGTGGAAGATATCCTCAGTCATGACCTATATCTCTATACACGTGAAAAGGGTACTGTTTGGGGCTATCAGAATGAATTTGTATCTGCAGGTCATCTAGATGATTTACAGTGTGCTTTTGGGTGCCTCTATGGCTTTTTAGGCGCAAACGATAGTGAAAGTGTTCCTGTTGTGGCAATCTTTGACAATGAAGAAGTTGGTTCAGGCACAAAACAAGGTGCAGATTCCACTTTCTTAGAAGATACATTGGAAAGAATTGCATTATCCTGTGGTAAGAATCCAGAAGAGGCTAAACGCGCAATCGCATCTAGCTTTATGGTATCTGCGGATAATGCACATGCGGTACATCCAAACCATGTGGAAAAAGGCAGACCCTATCAACAGACCACAGATGAATAAGGGTATTGTTATCAAGTACAATGCAAATCAAAAGTACACAACAGATGCGGTATCTGCGGCAGTATTTAAAGAAGTATGTGCAGCTGTGAATGTTCCTGTACAGACATTCACAAATCGCTCTGATATGGCAGGTGGTTCAACGTTGGGTAATATTTCAAATGCCCATGTATCGTTGAATACAGTAGATATTGGACTTGCACAACTTGCGATGCATTCGTCTTATGAAACAGCAGGCGCAAAAGATACAGAGTATCTTGTAGAGGCGATGTCACATTTCTTCTCCCTCACTTTAGAAGATGAAGGAGAAGGTGTATTCTCACTTCGTTAATTAGAATTACGATGAACAAGTCTTCGGTAGTGGGGGCTTGTTTTTGTTATGGATTGCATGAAAAAGTTATTTATACATACAATATTTAAATAAGAGGTGGATTTGATGGAAGATTTTTTTATTAGAAAAATGCAATACATTCCTGGATAATCGCAAGGCGTTACGCCGTAAATATTTCCTATATAGCCCTGAAGGGATTGCGGATATTGCATTTATCTACATGTTTAACGAAAGAGAAATTAATTTTGAAATGCTGGAACATTGTGAAGATGTCATCCAGAGTTCATTTCCATTTAGCTCATTTCAATACCGTTTTTAACGAAGGTATATGCGGCGATGATGGATGTGTCAATATAGAACCAGATATCGTAGTTAATCGTGTGATGAGTTTTGAAGAACTTTTTAACCGTACATTTAAGGATACGATAGGACTTGGAGTACTATGTTTTAGTGCTGCGGAAAGACCACAGGTAGAGTATCAAACCATCTACTATAGGGCACTTGCAATCTATAACCAAATGAAGGATTTACAACGATCCTTAACAAATGATTTGGACGTGGTGTATGCAGGAATTCTAGCGATGTCTTCAAATGTTAAGGAAGATGTTGTGGACGAGCTAGTTATTATGGATGATTTGCTTGTAAATGAATATAGACTACCTAGGGATTTTTCTAGAAGACTTTCTTATGCCCTCGCTTTCTGTGACGGTACTGCAACGCAGAAGGTTCAGAATGCGATGGAATTCATTGAATCTTGTACAAGTAAATGGAATCGTCGCATAGGGTATATTTACTATGTCCTTCATGCAGTAGTCGCAAATCTTTCTATTCCGCTTGATACAATTCAAAAAGATTATGATGACGTGATAGAGTATTTAAAAAGAGTAGACAGTATGGTTGGCTTTTCTAAACCGGAAAGATCCTTACATGCATGTATGATTTTATTAAGTTACTACGTTGGAAATAATACATCTATTTATACACTGACAAATGCAATCCTTTATACGATTGCATTAATGAAAAGCACTTGCCCAACGTAGTTCACGATAAACAAGCTCTATAGAGGGCTTGTTTTTTATGACTTTGATTGAGGGAAAGTCATATTCTGCTTATAATATTAGTTAAAAAGGGGTAAATGAAATGAATGAGCTATTATTAGAAAAATGTACAAAATTTGTAGATGATAAAAATGAACTAAGTCGTAATATCTTCTCGTTAGAGCAGGAAAATGTGGCAATCGCCTATATATATTCTCACTTTGAAAAAGATATCAACTATGAGGCTATCAAAATTTGCGAACGAGTTATTAGTAAGTCATTCTCATTTACATCGCCTTATCGTGTTTACATGCCAAAAAAATATATGCTGCGATGATTGCGGCGACTGATATCGAGCCAGATGAATTTATTTCTCATGCCAAGGCATTTGAGGAACAATTTAACCGCAGTTTTTTTCAGATAATAGTGGTCTTGGTTTATTATCATTTACTGCGGCGAGTTTACCAGGGCTTGATTATAAGAGCATTTATTATAAGGCTCTTTCTATTTATAATCAGATGAAAGATTTACATCGTTTTTGACGAATGATACCGATGTTGTATACGCAGGACTTCTAGCATTATCACCAAATCTGAAGGATGATGTGGTTGATGAGCTAGTTATCATGGATGACTTATTAATACATGAATATCACCTTGATAATGACTACGCTAGATTGTTATCATATATCCTTGCCTTGTGTGAAGGAACAGCGACCACAAAAAGTAAGACGAACAATGGAGTTTATTAAATCGTCTAGTAGTAGTTTTGATCGTGCAGTAAACTATTACTATTTTTGTATTGCATGCGATTTTTAGCGAATCTAGGCGTTTCACTTGATCGTATTCAGGAAGACTATAAAGAAGTTATGACGTTTTTAAAAATACCAAAAAGGGATATGGTATCTTCTCTGAAAAATGCCAAAGAGCTACATGCATGTATTCTGTTGTTAGAGTACTACGCACCAAATTCAATTACGAATTACACTTGGATTATTGCAATTCTATTTAGAATTGCACAGAATCAAACGTTACACGGCTAAGAAAAGAAGTGGTCAATATGAAAATTGCACATTTATCAGATCTTCATTTAGGGGAAAAGACTCAAGGAATATTCGCTAATCGAAGATCAAAAGTACATTTTGCGACAAATCATTGACATTCTAAAACAAGAAAAAGGTGACTACAGTATTACTGGCTGGTGATATCTATGATACTGGTAACCCTAGTTCAGAAGCAGTCGCTCTTTTAAGTATGTTTTTTTGTTGGAGTTAAAGAACTTAGATATCCATGTGATGATGATTGCTGGAAACCACGATAATGGTACAAGACTTTCGTATGGGGCTGAGATATTTGCGGACTCTGATATTCATATTACTGGAAAAATATACAGGTAAGCTTGCATGCACTACCATCGAAGATGAATATGGACCAATTCATTTCTTCAGTCTTCCATATATACGTCCAATCTACGTAAATCAATATTTGGATGAGACTGAGGCTGTAGAAGGATATACGGCAGCAGTAAAACATGCATTACAAAACAGTTGAGTTAAATCAACAGGAACGTAATGTAATCTTATCGCACCAATTTATTACAGGTACTGTAACCGATGAACAAGGTTCAGAGGTAAGCGTTGGTGGTACAGATAATGTGGATGGAAATGTGTTCCGTGATTTTGATTATGTTGCGTTAGGGCATATCCATCGTCCACAGACAATCTTGCGAGATACAATGCGATATTGTGGTACACCTCTGAAATATTCGATTGGTGAAGCAAATACAACAAAGTCAGTTACCATCATCGATATGAAAGAGAAGGAAATACAACCGTTTACACGGTTGATTTTAAAAACTCTCTACATGATGTGGTTGTCATCAAAGATACCTTTGCGAATATTCTGCAAAAAAGAATGTAAAGAATGATGACTACGTATACTTCCAACTGCAAGATGAGCGCATGGTATTTGATGCGATGAATACACTGCGTTTACGTTATCCGAATATTCTTGGAATTTCATATCCAAATTCAGCATATGAACAAAGTGAACAAGGTATTAGCTATACAAAACAAAAGAACCAAACACCACAAGAAATCTTTGGTGATTTCTTTGCGCAATATACAGGCCATGGGCTCGATGATACACAGAGAAGATATTAGATGAACTTGTGACAAAAAAATCTGGAAAGAGGGGGATGAAGAATGAGACCAATTAAGTTAGTGCTCTCTGCCTTTGGACCATATGCCTCCAAGATTGAGCTTGATCTTTCGAAAGTTGGGTGAAAATGGGGTTTATCTGATTACTGGGGATACTGGTGCAGGTAAGACAACCATTTTTGATGCGATTACATTCGCTTTATTTGGCAAGCCAAGTGGGGATATTCGCGATGTAAAAGACCTTACGCAGTGAATACGCAAAAGAAGAGATTGAAACCTACGTCGAATTAGATTTTGTCTATCATGACGAGGAATATCATATCTATCGACGCCCTGAATATACTTATACGCATGTCCAAAAAAATGGTGAAGTAAAACAGCGTAGTAAGGCAACAGACGCATATCTCATTTTGCCAAATGGGGAACGCATTGTAAAACCAACAGAAGTTACCAAACAGGTTGAACAATTACTCGGTATGAAGAGATCAATTCCGCCAGATTGCGATGATAGCGCAAGGAAGTTTCCTTGAAATTTTTAAATGCGGACACAAAAGAACGCGGGAAGTTATTTGAAAAAGTATTTATGACAAGTAAGTACTCTGTTTTGATGGACCGTTTAAATCAGATGGCAAAAGGAAAGTTACCTCGCACTGAATGACGCAAAATTACGTTTACAGCAGATTATCAGTGATGTGCGTGTGCCAGATATTTTACAAGAACAATATGCGCAAACTTTAGAAACATTTGCGATGGATGATATTCAGCCAGTATATGATTTATTGGATGAAATTATCGCTAGTTCTAAAAGAAAGTACAGAAAAACTACAGAAGCAAAAAGCACAAATTCAAAACCAGCTTCAGAAATCACGTAAAGAAGAAACAGAGAAAACAAAACAGCTACAAGATCTTCTATCACTTGAAAAGCTACTGAAAAGAAAAAGCCAGCAAAGGAAGAGAAGGCTAATCTTTACGCAGAAAGAGTAAAGAATGATGGTGAAAAGTATCATATTCAAATCGATGCGTTAAAGAAAGAGCAAGCACAAATTGAACATGAGTTACCTGAATATGAGAGCTTAACAAAGCTCAGTACAAAACTTGCGGAGATTAAAAACAAATTTCTATTATTTCAAAAGATTTAGAAACCAAAATAAACTTTAAGAAGCAGTTGGATGAAGATATCGCTTTAAAGCAGAAGGAAGCACACACATTAACCGATAGTGAATTATCTTTGAATAAAGTTATTTTAAAAAGAAGAAGAGATAGAAAGAAAATTTCTGCTTTTTCATCATGCAAGCATGATTCAAAGTAATTATCAAAATGCGGTCAATGCTTTGAAGGAGAAAACCCAGTTACTCCAAGAAAGTACAGATAGAAAAGTAATACTTCAAAAAGCAATATGATGATGCACAAATATCCTATTTTTGCAAATCAGGCAGGATTGCTAGCATTAAGACTGACGAAGGGTGAACCATGTCCTGTATGTGGATCTTTAGAACATCCTCGCCCTGCTAGCCATAGTAATAAGCTTGTTACGGAAGAAGAAATTAACCAATATAAAAAGAAAGTGGATCAAGCAGAAAAAGAATATCAGATAACTAGTAAAAGCATGTGCTGATGCTAGTTTAAAGATGAATGCTTTACAGAATGAGCTGGAACTAGTATTAAAGTCTGTTACAGAAGAAACAGTTTCATTTGAAGATGTACAACTGTTTATCGATGAACATACAGTACAGCTAAAGAAAGAGGAAAAAGAAATTTCAACTTGTATCAAGCAACTTCAACAGCAATCAAAACACTATCAAGAATTGCAGAAGATGATTCCACAACTACAGCAAAAATTTACTGCTATATCTGAAGAAGTGAGTCAAAATCAAATTGCACAAAACAAAGTTATCAGTGGAATATGAGCAGTTACAAAAACAAGTACAGGAAATTACTGCAAAGTTAAAGTATACTTCTGAAACAGAAGCGAAGAATCGTATATCAATGATTACAAAGCAAATCTTAGAATACCAACAACAAATCAATCGACTTGAGAGTGAAAGTAAACTAGCAATGGATGAGTTAGTTTATGTAAGTGCACAGATTGATATGTTAAAAGGGAAAAGGTATCATCATCCATTGATGAGATTCCAAATCAACAGAAACAACTTAAGATTCTTCAAACTGAAATTGAAAACCTGCAAGTACAACAAGAAGAGATACTGAAGTGTATTCATAATACAGAAATGTATGAGAGTGATGCGCAAGATACAAAAGAAGAAAATTGTGTCTGAAAGTGATGCATATCAAATAAAAGCTTTCTCGTTATAGTAGTTTGAAAAGAACTGGCTGATGTTGCGATGGGGAATGGTCGCTCTAGTAAAGAGAAGATTACATTACAAGAATATGTTCAGATTGCCTACCTCGATCGTATGATTCATAAGGCAAATGAGCGTTATTTATCGATGTCTAATCAACAATATCAACTTGTACGTAGTGCAGGTACGAAAGATAAGAGAAGTCATGAAGCATTAGATTTAGACGTAATCGACTTCAGCAATGGCTCAATCCGTCCGGTAAGTTCTTTATCTGGTGGAGAGTCCTTTATCGCATCACTTGCCTTGGCGTTAGGAATGTCGGATGAAATACAATCCCAAGCTGGTGGTATTCAAATTGATACGATGTTTATTGATGAAGGCTTTGGCACATTAGACCAAGATTCACTCAATAACGCAATACAGACACTAACAAACTTGTCTGGAGAAAAATCGACTAGTAGGTATTATTTCACACGTCAAAGAGTTAAAGGAACGTATCCATAAAAGGTATTATCGTAACTAAAAGATTTACATGGAAGTCATGGATCTATTGCGAAAGTAATCAAGGAGGAATAAGTATGTTAGAAATACGAGAATTAAATTGGCAAGATGCGGATGCTATATACGGTGTTAAAAAGATTTACCAGCAGATGAAAATGGCTTTATGAATCAATATCATGGAATTGATAAAAGAAACATTCATGCATGAAACAATGGCGGAGCTAATTAATATCGCAAACGGCATCAATTTAAAAACCTGGCCATGTGCCACAAACATATTATTTTCTGTGGGAAGAGAATCATATCGTTGGTGTATATAAGTTAAGACATTATCTAAATGAACATTTACGAAATGGATCAGGTCATATCGGCTATGGTATTTTACCGGCGTATCGAAATCAAAGGTTATGCAAAAGAAAGGATTAGCACTATTATTGGAAATCGCAAAAAGATGTGATTCGTGAGGATGAAATTTATATGGCTTCTCACAAAGATAATCCAGCATCTCTACATGTCCAACTCGCAAATGGGGCATATATCCACCATGATGATGAAGAAGAGGTATACACAAGGATACCAATCAAACCAATCCATGCATGTATATGGGATTTAGATGGGACGTTGCTAGATTCCTATGATGTAATTTTAGATAGTTTACAAGAAACAATGAGTGCATTACGGTCATACATATGACCGTGAATACCTTCATAAATATGTCATACTTCATTCTGTACATCAATTTATTCGTGAATTTGCAGAGAAAGAAGGATTGCAGTTTGAAATGGTGTATCAGTATTACACAACCTTACAGGATGCAGATAATGATAAAGTAAAGTTAATCAAGAACGCTAAACAAACATTACAGTTATTAAAACGTAAAGGGTGTTAGAAATTATGTATATACACATAAAGATCACACCGCAAAACAAGTTTTTGGAAGATTTAGGGATTGCAGAATATATATGTTATACCATTACCGGTGATGATTGCTTTATGAAAAACCAGATCCAGAAGGACTTCGTTATCTACTAGATAAATTTAAGTTGAATCCAGAGTATTGCACATATATTGGTGATCGGCGTTTAGATGAAGAAGCGGGAAAGAGAACTGGAATTAAATGTATCCTATTCTTGGATGAAGGTACTCCGGTAACTCCACTCTATGAAGATACACTTGTCGTAGATGATTTATTAAAGATTGTGGAACTATATGAATAAAGAAATCATAGATAATGCCTTATCGTATTATGGTGTCAATGATGATTGGTATCGTAACCAATGTTATGCATGCATGAAAATTATTAAAACTAACAATAGTTTAATGCGAAAGTTTGAAGAACTTCTAGATGTTTTTATATGTTGATAAAACGCAGAAGATCAATCGCCTTTGGTCAATTGAAAGCGCTGAAGAATTATTTCATCAGCCAGTCCATCCTTTTGTGACAAGTGTTGCGTTGCTATGTGGATGTCAACTACACCAAAAGAATATGGAAAAGCATCAGTTTGATGAGGTACAACAATCTATCCACAAGACGAGGATGAAGGAAGTACTTACAAAGGATATCGTTCAAAGAAAATTAAAATCGATACGTATATCACAGATGATTTGGGGAACTTACTTTATCAATGTGCGTCTTGTGGAAGCTGGACGATTACAGTATGAATATGTAGATATGCATACCATACGAATTCATATTCCATCCGATGAGAAACTTGAGGTTTTAAAGGTAATCGATTCAATCACATCTTCTAAAAAAATGTTATCAAGCGTTATTTTAAGATTGAAAAACCGCAATATGTTTGTGATTCTTGGCTCTTAAGTCCTGAGATTCATCAACTTGTTTCAAAAGATTCAAATATTTATCAATTCTATGAATTATTTGATGTTTCTAAAAGGGTATGACTGTATTAGGGATATCTTTGATTTTCGTATATCGAACAAAGGAATGTGATTATCGTGAATTAGCAGAAGAAACATCTCTACAACGTGTTATAAAAGAGTATTTATTAGATGGAAATTGTATTCATTTAGGTTGTGGAATTCTAAAGTAGCAACAAAATTTGAGTTTTGTATAATATTTATTGACCTTTGGTCAAATGGATATTATAATCAAATCATAAAGAGGCACTCGTATAGAAATTTTTGTACGGGTGTTCCTGTTTTAACAATTGTATTTCCTTGGAAATGAAAGGGTAATTATGATATTAGAAGTAAAGGGAATTAAGAAGACCTTTGACAAGACGGAAATTCTCCATGGAATCAGTTTTTACTGTACAAAGTGGTAAGGCAATGGGATTCCTTGGACGAAATGGTGCTGGTAAGACAACAACATTCCGCTGTTTGATGAATGTGTTCAAACAAACAGAAGGCGAATTCTTGTTAGATGGCAAAACCATTTGATGTGAATCAAAACCATATTGGTTATCTGCCAGAAGAACGTGGTATGTATGCAAAGGTATCTCTAAAAGATCAATTGGCGTACTTTGCAAAGTTAAAAGGGGCAGATAATAAAAAGGCTGCTGAAGAAGCAGAGTACTGGATTGATTACTTTGGATTAAAAAGAATATACAAATAAAAAAGTTAGAAACATTATCCAAAGGTAATCAACAAAAGATTCAGATTGCGCAAGCATTTATTAACGATCCAGCAATTATTATCCTTGATGAACCATTCTCGGGCTTAGATCCAGTCAATGCTCAAATCTTTAAGGATGCGATTAAAGAAGCTGTTGCGAAGGGTAAACTCGTTATCTTCTCCTCACACCAGATGGCATATGTTGAAGAGATGTGTGATGAGATTACATTAATTGACCATGGTAATATTATTATCACTGGTGACTTGGAAGAAATTAAGAAAAAAAGAGGGACAAGATAAGTTGGTACTTCGTGTAAATCCTGAGGATTCTACGGTTGTAGAGGATATTTTTACAAAAATAAATTTGGTTTAGAGTTTCAGTTTGTGGATGGGGAATATCTGATTACAAAGAATACCGACTATACTTCGAATGAAATTTTACAGGAATTATTAAATCACGTACATGAAGTCGTGTCCTTTGGACAATATCGTCCTAGTCTACAAGATATCTTTGTAAATAAGGTAGGAGGTGAGACAAATGCGTAACTTTAGAACTGTATTTGAATTTGAATTCTTCCAACAAATAAAGAAGAAGGCAGTTATCGTCTCAACGATAATACTCGCAATTGTCGCTTTCGGTGGTGGTGCTGCTCCAGCAATCATCAACTATTTTAACAAGCCAACTGAGTTTGATAGTTCTGAGGGTGCTTCCTATCTCAATGACAGCATTCACTGGTGGATACTTTGTATCGAATGAAGATATCGCAAAGACATTAAACATTGATGAATCCAGTCTTTATCCTTCGGAAGAAGCTTTAAAAAGAAGCGGTAAAGAGTGGTAAGGAATCAAAAGGGATATGCAATCTATGATTACGATCACTATAAGATATATTTCCACGATAAAGGCTTCTTAGGTGGAATGGGTGATCCTTTAAATGAAGTTTTAAAAGATCACATCATCACACAAAAGTTCAATGAGAAGGGTATTAGTACCGCTGAGTATCAGGCATTAACTAATGTGAAGATTAATACGGAAGAAGAGGTGTTAGGCCGTGATACATCAACACAGTACCTACTTGCGTTTGTATATATCATTACATTATATTCTGTAATCTTAATGTTTGGTTCTATTGTCGCTACAGCTGTCGCAAGAGAAAAAGACAGTAGAACAATGGAACTGCTCATTACAACAACTGATCCAAGAACCTTATTATTGGTAAAGTTCTAGCAGTAACATGCGCATCGGTAATTCAATGTGCATCATCTTTACTTCTGGGCTTGTTTCCTATTTTATCTTCAAGGGAATGTATCCGAAGATGGCTCTCTTGATTGCAAAAATCGATGTTTGATCTATCGATGTTAGGTATGTATATCTTCTATTTCGTTCTCGGTCTATTATTGTATATGTTTATCTTTGCGGCTTTAGGTTCTGTCGTATCAAGAATGGAAGATGTAAACAATGCGATAAGTCCAGTAATGTTCTTGTTTATTGCAAGTTATATGATTGCGATGTCTGCTTTACAGGGGGGAGAGTCGATTGTAGTAAAAATTGCCTCATGGATTCCATTCTTCTCTGTCATGGTAATGCCGATTAGAAATGCGATTACAACAGTTGCGGCGTATGAAGTCATTGGATCAACGGTACTGACAATTATATTTATTTACTTATTTGCAAGATTATCTATCCGTATTTATCGTTGGGGAACATTGAACTATGGCAATAAGCCAAACTTCTTTAAGGTTTGTAAAGGAGTATTGTTCTCGAAGCAATAATCTCAATATGCATGCATAGAATATATGTGTGTAAAAAACGATAAAAGGCTCGTGTGTTACGAGCCTTTTTGATGATTAAGCATCTGATCTCGAGAAAGCTATTCTTCATACCCATGCTTGCAGGTAAAGAGAACTTTATCTAATAGGTCATCTGTATGTTGTTTTGCCATATCTGCGATTTCTTGATTCGCTGTTTGGCAGAATGTAACAGGGTCTACATCTGATTGTAAATACAGAGTCATACTTGTTGATGAGTTTGATGGCCCTTTTGTTTGTACTGCATTTTGGTAACGCTCGATAGCAGAACTTGTAGCACTGAAATGTGCATCCGCAAGAGCACCGATAATACGATTAGCCCAATAGAAGTTATCTGTTGATACGGTTTTCTCTGTATTTGCTGTATAGATAGGTGTTTCATCGATATTTACGTAGAATGGTACAAACGCATTAAATGTATTTGAGCGATAGGCAATCCATTCGATAGAGCAAATTTCTTCTGGGCGCATATGGACGAATCTGTACGCAGGATAGGAAGTTGTTGCGGTTAATACCGATTGGTCTAAAGGAGCCACGAAGTGAGGAATCACCATGCTTTCCGTATGGATCATATGGTGTGCCTTGATAGTGATGAGATAGTACGTACTTCACATCTTCAACTGTAATCTTTCTGTTCTGGCACAAAAGCTCCAAGGAATGTTATCGGAATCAGGACGATAATCTGCCTTAGGACCATCCCAACGATAGGTTGTTGGGATTAAAAGTATCTACCAATAATCCAAGCGCGTGGTGTGTTGTATACATGGTCTGCATCTGAATGTGAACCGAAGGCATATCGTGGATTAAAACTGCTAGTATCTTGATTTGAGATTGAGATGATTCTTTCTCAATAAATTCTACTAAGTCACTAGAACATAGGTGTTCTTTTTGTTTGCCAAAAGGCATCCTTTAAATCAAAGCTATCGATACCTAACTGGTTAGGCATTACAACGTATTCATCATCTTTGACACGCTTTGCAATCCAATGATGTCCACCGATTGTTTCTAACCACCAAATTTCATCGATATCCTGGAAGGCAATACCATTCATTTCGTATGTACCATACTTTCTCTAAGATTTCTCCAAGACGAAGAACACCTTCACGAGCACTCTTGATATAAGGGAGTACAAGTGTAACAATATCTTCTTCCCCAATACCACCAACGACTTCTGGGATATAAATCTTCATCACCTTTTTGCCTTTGAGCAGGGAATGTATTTCTACTAATGATCTGCCGCAAGAACTCGTTTCATTTGAAGTAATTGTCTCAGTCGCTGTCATAGAAACATTTAATGCATTGACACCTAGCAGCTCCCCAAATACCTTTATCATTTAATGCATCTGGCATACAGGTATAGCGCATAGGATTCTTTGGTAGAGGGAATTTCTACATGAGATAAAACGGATTTATACATTTTCGGGTTGTTCACTAGGATGAACAACGATAAAACTTCTTGGCGAGTAAAATCACCAGCGCCCCGAATCTTCGTTACGTGCAACTAAAGTTGAACCATCATAACTAGCTTTTCTTACCGACGAGTAATGTTGTACATGGCATATTTATAATCTCCAATCTATTCTTGTGTTAATCATAGCACTTCAGTGTAGCTAGTTAATAAAAAAATTTACTTCTAATTTTATGGATGGATACTATATGATATCCATGCGAAAAAGTAAGAGGTAATATAAGATGTCAGTAGCAGTTTTAGCATATTTAGCAGTGATCAATGTCATACGTTTGGTCTATATGGTTTAGATAAATATCGTGCAATGAACAACATGTGGAGAATTCCTGAGAAAGACATTACTAGGAGCTGCCGCAGTTGGTGGTAGCCTATGGTGCATATTTAGGAATGCGTATCTTCCATCATAAAGACAAAAGCATTTAATAGTTTCCAGATTGGGTGTTCCTATTATGATGCTCGTTTGGATTTATTTTGTGACAAAAAGGATTTCCTGAAATACGTTAAGGGGAGGTAATGATGAAAGCGATTTTATTAGATATTGATGGTACACTAACAAATGATCAAAAGGAAATTACGCCTGAAACAAAAAGAGTTTTATTGAAGGCGCAAGAACAGGGTATTCGTTTGGTGATTGCGAGTGGTCGTCCTGCCAAGGGAATTGAAAAGTATGGCAAAGATGCTAGAGATGGATAAGCATCATGGTTTATTTCCTTTGTTTTCAATGGCGCAAAGGTAATCGATTGCCAAACAGGGGAAGTATTAGTGAATACAACGATGGAGCAGGAGTTAGTTACGAAGACACTGCAACATTTGAAACAATTTGATGTACATCCAATTATTGTAGAAGATGATTATATGGTTGTTGAAGATGTATATGATTGCATGATTACTGATAAAGGACGTACATTCAATGGATTTCAGTATGAAGCACGTATGAACAATTATTTACTCAAAGAGGTAAGTGATCTTGCAAGTTATGTAGACTTCCCGCTCAATAAGATTTTAGTGGTTGGACAACCTGGGTATTTACGTGAGAAATTGTAAGGCAATCTCTAGCTCCGTTTGAAGGCAAAGCTGTCTATGATGTTTAGTGCAAACTTCTTCTATGAGATGACTTCGCAAGGAATTGATAAAGGCGCAGCGTTGAAGAGTGCATTAGATAAACTTGGCATTGAAGCAAAAGACTGTATAGCATTTGGTGATGCGGGTAATGATATTACAATGTTGCAGTTTGCTGGAGTAGGTGTTGCGATGGCAAATGCACAAGATGAAGTAAAAAGCAATCGCTGATGAAATCACAGATGATAATAATCACGATGGTATCGCAAAAGCACTGTTAAAACATATCCCATCTTTTACAATAAATGAAGCTAGTATGCATGCATACTAGCTTTCATGTTTTTATAAATCTTTGCACTCGTGAATTCTACGCTTTACACCATTTAAAACAACATATCCTTTTTCTGGTGCCTCACGATGAATAACGTTTTTACCATTGATATCATCCGTGTGATTTGGCTCCATGATACTTGGGACATGGCGTGGTACTGTACGTACTGGTATATCTAGTGGTGACTTTGGTGGAATATAGTCATTGTTGAAAGTTTTTCTCTGTTGGTTATTTACCTGTTGCAACTTATTGGAAAGCCCAATTAAGAGAGCAGATGTGACAACCGTCAGAAGAATTAAAGGGAAAAAACTATCTGACATAATAGTTACTCTTTAATACTTTCTGTAATTCCTTTTGCAAGACCCAGCAAGACTTTGAATTTCTGAAGGGATGATGATCTTTGTTGCTTTACCATCTGCAGCAGCAGCGAAAGCTTCTAAACTCTTTAAGCGAATGACTGTTTCATCAGCACCTGCTTCTTTGATAGCACGGATACCATCAGCAGTAGCTTCTTGGATAGCGCGGATTGCTTCAGCACGACCTTCAGCTTCTTTAATTTCCTTTTTCACGAGCAGCTTCAGCAGCTAAGATTGTAGCTTGTTTTTTTCAGCTTCGGCATTTAACACAGCAGATTCTTTTCTTACCTTCTGCTTCAAGAATCATTGCTTGTTTTTTTGACCTTCAGCAGTTAAGATTGCAGCACGCTTTTTCACGTTCAGCCTTCATCTGCTTTCTCCATGGATTCACGAATCGCTGTTGGTGGTTGGATGTTCTTTAACTCAACACGAGTAACCTTTGATTCCCCATGGGTCTGTTGCTAAGTCAATTGTCTGTAACATTTGAGAGTTGATTGCTTCACGAGATGTTAATGTTTGGTCTAACTCCATATCACCAATGATATTACGTAATGTTGTAGCAGTTAGATTTTTCCATTGCCATGATTGGATTTTTCTACACCGTATGCATAATCATGTGGGTTCATAACCTTGAAGTACACAACGGAGTCAATCTGCATTGTTACGTTATCCTTTGTAATAACAGGCTGTGGTGCGAAGTCAGCTACCTGTTCCTTTAGAAGAACTCTACGACGAACATGATCTACAAATGGGACTTTGAAGTGAATACCTGCATCCCAAGTTGTACGATATCTACCGAAACGTTCGATAACATATGCGTTTTTCCTGTGGAACGATGTTTGCACATGATATTGCAAGTGCGATTGCCAAAATAAAGAAAAATAGCTGGAATAATAATGAGTTCCATTTTAATATCCCTCCTTATGGGTGACGGATAATCGTCTTTATCCATGACATAATCGTACTCGTAGTTTGACCACAAGTCAATATATTATCAAGACATTTTATAACTTTTATCTAAAAAGTATTAGAACGATCAAAATGGGATTTCTCTACTAGAGTTTTTAAAAATAAAGTGAATCAGTGATAAAATAGTAAGGGATGAAGGAGTTACATCATGAACGAAAATATCATTCAGGCGATTGCATCAGAGTTGAAGGTTCAACTCAGTCAGGTCGAAAAATACACTATCTTTATTAGCGGAAGGAAATACAGTTCCATTTATTGCCCGCTACCGTAAGGAAGCCACAAAGGGTTTAGATGAAGAACAGATTTTTCTATATCCAGAAACAATACGAATATCAACAGAAAATTAGCTGAGAGAAAAAGAGAATGTTCTAAAATTAATCGAAGAACAGGAGTAAGTTAACAGAGGAAATTAAACAATCTGTTATCGAATGTACAAAAGTTATCTCAGGTAGAAGATATCTACCGTCCCATATGCACAAAAAGAAGAAGACTCAGTGCCACAACAGCTATCAAGAATGGTTTACAACCACTTGCAGATTGGATGCTTGCTCTACCTACAGAAGGTTCCTTAGAAGCAGAGGCAGAAAAGTACTTATCAGAGGCAGTGACCTACTGTAGCGGATGCGATTCAGGGGCGAAAGGATATTATTGCTGAAGTTGTCAGTGATAATGCAAAAGCAGCGTTGGGCATTTAAAGGATACAATCATGCAAGCAGGTGTTCTTCAGACAAAGTTAAAGAAGGATGCAGTGGATGAAAATAAAGTTTATGAGATGTACTACGACCGTAGTGAAAAGATTTCTCAGACTCGCAGACCACCGTATCATGGCAATTGACCGTGCAGAAAAGGAAAAAGGTTATTACAGTTTCCTTTATCTTCGATGATGAACAATTAAAGAAGAATGCATTAAAGACACTACTTAAAGGGTCAAACAACAATTGTTGAAGATGATTTTATATGAAGCGGTTAGTAGATGGTTGTGATCGTCTATTGTTCCCATCTATCGAACGTGAAATTCGCTCTGAATTAAGTGAAAGAGCACAGAATAAGTCTATTGAAATCTTCTCAATGAACTTAGAGAAGTTACTCTTGCAAGCTCCATTAAAGGGAAGAATTGTCTTAGGCTTTGACCCTGGTTTCTTTAATGGTTGTAAGTTAGCAGTCATCGATGAAACTGGTAAGATGTTAACAGTAAGTAAGATTTTCCCATTCTCAAAGAAGGGTGAAGATATTGAAACTTCTAAGAAGAAGTTACTAGCACTGATTCAAAAGTATCATGTGCAGATTATCGCAATCGGTAATGGTACTGCATCTCGTGAAAGTGAGAAATTAGTTGCAGAACTAATCCATGAGTATAAGTTAGATGTTTCTTACGCAATCGTATCTGAAGCAGGTGCTTCTGTATGGTCAGCACAAGAGGCTGCACGTAAGGAATTCCCAGATATTGAAGTTGAAGAACGTTCTGCAGTATCTATTGGAAGACGTTTACTTGACCCACTTGCAGAGTTAATTAAGATTGATCCACAATCAATCGGTGTAGGTCAATACCAACATGACCTTCCACAGAAGGCATTAACAGAAAGACTCGATGAAGTTGTAATGAAGTCATGTAAACCGTACTGGTGCAGATTTAAATACAGCTTCCCTTAGAGTTACTCACACATATCTCTGGTTTAAATAGTGGTACAGCACAAGAAATCGTAAACTACCGTAATGAAAATGGACGCTTTACGAATCGTAAGCAATTGCTCAAGGTGAAGAAGTTAGGTCCAAAGGCATTTACACAGTGTGCAGGTTTCTTGCGTATCACAGATGGTGATGAGCCACTTGATCAAACATCAATTCACCCAGAAAGCTATGAAGCTGCTCGTAAACTCATGCAAGCATGTGGTATTACAAAACTTGGTGAAGCAGATATCTCTTTCCCTAAAGAAAAGACAGCAGAACTAGGTATTGATGAATATACACTCAAGGATATCGAGGAAGCGATTCGTCAACCACTACGTGACTATCGTGACCAGTTTGATGGCGCATTACTTAAGAGTGATGTACTGAATATCTCTGACTTACATGTAGGTGACCAATTATCTGGTACAGTTAGAAACGTTGTAGACTTTGGTGCCTTTGTGGATATTGGTTTGCATGAAGATGGCTTAGTTCACTTATCTCATATGTCGATGAAGAGAATCTCTCATCCATCTGAGTGTGTGGCAGTCAATGATATTGTTAAGGTTTGGGTATATCAAATCGATGAAGCTAGAAATCGTGTACAGTTATCCTTACTACCGCTTGATCAATTAGAACAGCGTGATGCGGCATATCGTCATCGTAAAGCTGCTGGTGGAAAGCATAACAACCAAAGACCTAAAAGCACAAATAAGCCAGTGAAAGAAAGAAGTATCCATGGATGATGCGCTAGCACGTCTCAAGGAAAGATTCGGTAAATAAGCAATGAAAAGATGGATGATAAACATCCATCTTTTCTTAATTCTAAAATAAAATGAAACAAGTTAGTTGACACTAACCACCAAAACAGTATATTCTTGTTATACTGTAGTTAGTATAAACTAACTTATGGAGGAATGATGTTTAGAAAACTATTAATGATTATAGCTGTCGCTATGATGACTGCGTGCGCAGGAAATGCTGGAAATATGACTTCTGGTCCAACTGAAAAAAATCAAAGAAGTTAAATGTTGTTGTAACAACCTCATTTTTTTAGAGGATATGGTAAATGTTTTAGCAGGTGATAAGGTAGATACACAACTCATTATCCCAGCTGGTGAAGATCCTCATACTTATGAGGCGAAGCCAGAAGATAATACCAAATTACAGAAGGCTGATTTAGTTTCTATATCATGGATTACATTTTGAAGGTAAGATGATCGAATTATTAGAAGCGATTAATGCAGTATCTGTATCCCAGAACTTTGATGAATCAAAGATTGGTCGTATGGAAGAAGATGGTGAAACAGTGATTGATCCACACTTCTGGTTTGATATTGATTTATAAAAGCAAGCAACAGAAAAGAAGCTGCAAAAGCTCTACAAGAGAAACTACCTGATTTAAAAAGATGAAATTGAAGAAAAACTTGCAAAGCATATCTAAAGAAGTTAGATGAGCTAGATGCGTATAACCGTGAACAGCTCAATATGATTCCAGCAGATAGAAGAATCTTGATTACACCGCATGATGCGTTTAACTATTTCTCACGTCGCTATGATATTACGGTAAAAGCACCACAAGGTGTAAGTACAGATGCGGAATTATCAAATAGTGATATGGCTGAAACAGCAGCGTATATTGTTGAACATCAGATAAAGGCTATCTTTGCGGAAACAACAACAGACCCTGCACGTATGGAAAAGTTGAAGGAATCATGTAAAGCGAAGGGGTTTGATGTAACAGTTGTTGCTGGTGAAGGGAAAAGGAACTATTTAGTGACTCTCTAGCACCTAAGGGACAAGCAGGGGATACATATATTGATATGTATCGACATAATGTTGATTTAATCGTATCAAACCTCAAATAAAGGAGGTATTTATGAGTTATATTCACGTCGAGGATTTAACAGTATCCTATGGAGAAAGTCCAGTACTCTGGGATGTTGATGTTGATATCGAAAGAAATGCAATTACCGCAATTGTTGGTCCCAAATGGCGCTGGTAAATCAACGTTACTAAAGTGTATTTTGGGATTTGTCAAAATCCATATCTGGAGTAATAAACAAATTCATGACAAAGATCTTGCGGATGTACGCAAGGAAATAGCGTACATTCCGCAGGTTTCTGCAGTCAATTGGAATTTCCTATCCGTGTAAAGGATGTTGTCCTAATGGGCCGATATGCAAGCCTAGGATGGCTAAAGTGGCCACGTAAAAAGGATAAAGAATTAGCACATCAAGCACTTTGTGAGATGGGAATGGAAGAGTTTGAAAACCGACAGATATCACAACTATCTGGAGGACAAAAACAACGTGTTTTTATCGCAAGAGCATTATGTCATGACGCGGATTTGATTGTATGGATGAACCACTAGCAGGTGTTGATCAAACCAGTGAACAAATCATCATGGATAAAAATAAAGGAATTACAAAAAGACAGGTAAGACGATTGTTTGTGTACACCATGACTTACATACACTAAAAAAAGTATTTTGATCATGTTGTATTTATAAATAAGTATGTTGTAGGCAAGCGGTAAAAACAGAAGATGTACTAACAGAAGAAAACATTAGAAAGACGTATCATGATGGCAAATCTAACACAGATACTATTCTCTTATGATTTCTTAGTTGTTGCGATAGGTACTGTTTTACTTGCGATTCCAAGTGCGATTGTAGGTTGTTTTAGTGTGTATAAAGGACAGAGTTTGATGGCAGATGCCGTAGGACATGCGTCCTATCCTGGAGTTGTGGTTGCGTTTATGTTATTTTAGTATCCGTAGTTCCGTCATATTGACATTAGGAGCTGCGGTAGTTTGGTATTCTTGCATATCTAACGATCCAATTGATACGAAAGCATAGTGTGATTGATTTTGATGCGGCATTAGCAATTGTTTTAACTGGATTTCTTTGGATTAGGTATGGTGTTAAAGAGTTATTTACAAAGGAAACCCTTTTATACATGCGTGCATCACAAGCAGGTTTAAAGAACTATATCTTTGGCTCTGCAGCATTTTATCGTAAAGAAGATATTATCATGATTGTGATATGTGCAATCATCGCAACAATATTATTGGTTTTATTTTATAAAGAGTTAGTGGCTAGTATTTTTGATCCACAATTTGCAAGTGCAATCGGTATTTCAATGCCGATTGTAAATGCAGTGTTATTACTGCTGATGGTGATGTTTATTGTTGTTGGATTAAAATCGATTGGTGCAGTTCTAATTTCATCATTTTTAACGATGCCGTGTATTTGTGCAAATCAACACTCTAGAAATCTGAAACAAGTATTATTCATCGCAGGTAGTATGGCTGGTATATCTGCCTTTATAGGTACTTTTTTATCTACTGCATATAGTGGTGTTGCGACAGGTCCGATGGTAATCATCTGTATGGGTATCGTAACAGTGTTATCCATGGTATTTGGTAAGTATGGTTTAGTTGCACAAAAAAAGACTTGGAAAGGATGCGAAATCATGTCAGAAGTGTTGTTAACGATGATGGTGACAGCGATTGGATGCGCAATCCTAGGACCAATTTTAGTGCTAAGAAAATTAGCGATGACTGCAGATGCCTTATCTCACTCCGTATTATTAGGTATTGTAGTAGCTTTCTTCTTTGTGCCTGATTTACGTTCGATATGGCTAGTTATCAGTGCATCAATCTTTGGTGTATTTACAGTATGGCTGGTTGAAGAATTATCTCGTCATCGTTTGGTTGAGAGGGATGATGCACTCGCAATTGTCTTTCCGATATTCTTTGCATTAGCTGTACTCTTAATTACAAAGTTCTTTCGGAATACCCATTTGGATGTAGAAGTAGTATTAATGGGCAATCCGCTCTTTACACCATTTATTCGACAATTTGGAATGCCGAAAGTCAATGTTTGAAATGCTCATAATCCTTGCGATGAATGGAATATTCTTATTATTCAATTATCAGAAGCTAAAGGTCGCAATTTTTGATCCTGAGTATGCACAATTAATAGGCATTCCTGTTACGTATCTGTATCGTGTTTTGATGATACTGGTATCGATTACCTGTGTTGTAGCATTTAACAGTGTTGGTGGTATCCTAGTTATTTCGTACTTTGTAGCACCCGCAGCTGCCGCATGCATGATTACAAAAGATTTAAAGATAACAATACTAGTATCCATTCTCTTTGCGATTATCAATTCTTGGCTGGGATATCATATCGCAATTTTGTGGAATGTATCGGTTTCTGGTATGTGCAGTTTGGTAGGAATGGTAACAGTACTATTGGGCATTGTTTTCCATCGTCATGGTATGTTAAGACAATGGGCAAAGTCCTTTGTAAATCATGAAAAGTTCTGTGAAGATTTATTACTAGTCCATCTCTATCGTCACCAAGGAAATACAATTGAACTTGGATATCAAACAATTCATAAACATTTAAATTGGTCATCTAAAATAACAGATGAACGTATCGAAAGATTAATCAAGCGGACATATGTTATGCGTGACGATGCATACATCAGCTATATTCCCTAACAGAAAAAGGGAATGACTTACGTCACAAAACAATTATTACAATCATAGAAATGGATATGGCAGAAATGTGATATCCATTTTTGTTTTATCTGTTTCAGGGTTATAATAAACATACAGAATTGAGGTGTTTAAAATGAAAATATTTGAACAATTCCCACAGTATGAAGATGGGTTTATAGTATTACGTCGTTTTGTACAGGAAGACGCAAAGTATCTTTCAGAAGTATATGAAGAAAGACTGACAAAACGTCAGGCAGAAAAGACAATTGAGAATTATGAAAAGTCATATCAAGATAAGGATGAAGTCATTCTTGGTATCTTTGGGAAGGAAGACGAACAATTAAAGGGTATTATTGAGATTTACGATATTCATGAATCGGAACTTTCGATTGGCTATATGATTGTCGAGAAATATCGCCATCAAACATATGCTAAAAATAGTGTGTATCTTCTGACAAAAAGATTGATTGAAGACTATGACATAACATGCATACATGCAAATTGTCATGTGGATAATATCTATTCGATACGTGTGTTAGAACACAATGGATATGAAAGACTTGGACAAGAAGAGGATGAGTATGTGTATGCATATAAACCAAAACAACTAGAACAGGATACATTTAACCAAAGATGAAAAGATGATTGTCCTTGCGGGTGGATGTTTTTGGGGTGTAGAGAAAGCATTCAAGGCTTTAGATGGTGTTTTGGAAACAACAGTAGGATACGCAAACGGCTTCACAGATAATCCAACATATGAAGAAGTTTGCCGTAATGAAACAGGCTATAAGGAGGCAGTAAAGGTTGTTTATCAACCAAATGTAGTTTCCTTATCCATCAATTATTCGTGCATTTTTCTTATGCATTGATCCACGTCAACGTAATCGTCAAGGCAATGATATTGGTTCACAATACCAAACAGGCATTTATTATGTAGATGAAAAAGATTTAGATGCTATTAAACCGGTATATACAAGTGAGCGTATGAAGTATGATCGTTTCTTTGTAGAACTAGAGCCATTAAAAACTTTTATACTGCGGAAGAATATCATCAGGATTATCTTGATAAGCATCCAAATGGGATATTGTCATATTACTGCTTTTGAGATGGAAGAAGTTAAAGAAAGTTAAATCAACAACCATGTCAAATTAACAGTAATTCTTCCATCTGAAAAAGAACTTACTTTAGAAGTGCCAAAAAAACACAACGATTGCTGGAATTACTTCAAGAAGTGAATACCGAACATCGTATCTACGCTGCACTCATCAATCATAAACATGTTCACTTTAGTGAACGTATTCATGACCAGGACGTTGTACAGTTACAAGATATTCGTGCATCGTATGGCAAATACTTGTTATCAAATCGTCATTGACACTTTCTATATTTGAAGGCAATCCATGATGTAATGGGCAAGAATGTGACAGTTACGATTGCTAACTCATTATCCAAGGGATTATTTACTGTGATTCATGCTGGGAATGTGACAGATGATCTTGCGAAAGAAATTGAAGAACGCATGCATGAACTTGTCAAAAGAAAATATAGAGATTACAGAAGAATATGTAGACCATGATACAGCTATCGAACTTCTAAAGGACGCAAAAGATAAGAAGAGTGTAGACCTATTAAATACTGCAAGTGATTTAAAGAATGTATATGTAATTACACTTGCGGATGAAAAGATGATGACTTTTGTACATGCATTACCATCTACAAGTTATATTCCATTCTTTGAAGTACGTCGCTATCGTAATGGATTGTTATTGCGTTTTCCACATCCAAACTATCCTGACGAGATTCCTCCATACGAGGAACAGAAAGTTACTGTATGATGCATTTCTCTGAGGAAACACAATGGGAGAAGTTATTAAAGGTAAGCTTTGCGTCTGATTTAAATCGTATGATTGAAAAGAAGGAATCTAAAGATCTCATCATGTTAAGTGAAGCTTTACATGAAAAGAAGATTGCGATGATTGCGGAACAAATTCAAAGCGCAAAGAAGAGAATTATTTTTGATTGCTGGTCCATCCTCATCAGGGCAAAGACCACATTTGCGAAACGTTTATGTATTCAATTGAAAAGTAATAGGCTTTAAATCCATTGTATCTTGGAACAGATGATTACTTTTGTCAATCGCGATGAGATGATTCCGGATGAGAATGGTAAATTAGATTTTTGAAGCACTTGAAGCAGTAGATCTACATCTGTTTTGAAACACAGATGAATGCATTACTGCATGGGAGAAAGTGGACTTACCAGAATTTGATTTTATTACTGGTAAAGAAAGGTATTTGGTAAGAGAATTACTTCCATTGATGCTTCACAGCCAATTGTAATTGAGGGTATTCATGGCCTCAAATCCACAACTGACAGAAGGAATTGATGATAGTGAAAAATTTAAAATCTATATCAGTCCTTTAACACAGATTAATCTTGATGCGCATCATCGTATTCCCAACGACAGATGCACGCATGTTAAGAAGAATGGTTCGAGATAACCGTACACGTGGACGTGATGGTGCGGTTACGATTTCATCATGGCCATCAGTACGTCATGGGGAAGAAAAGTATATCTTCCCATTCAATAAGGAAGCAGATATATTCTTTAATAGCCAATGCGTTTATGAACTAGCGGTATTAAAGAAATACGCAACACCACTATTAGTAAAAAGTACAGCCTGATCAGAGCAGAATACGCAGAAGCACAGAGGATGTTACAATTCCTCTCCTGCTTTGAGTCAATTGATGATGACAGTATCATTGCGAATAATTCTATTATTCGTGAATTCATTGAGTGGTTCCATTTCTAGTTTCCTAAAAAGGGTGATCGAGCCTTCTTTCCATTTGAGGTTATATTTGATAAAATATGAATTTATCAGAAGAAGGGGAAAAGAATATGTCGAAGGAGAAATTCCCGACGAAATTAAGCATGATATGGCATTTTTTAAGGGGTTCCAAAGGATATTTTGGTTTGTCTATCCTCTTTGCCTGTCTTGTTTCGTTATTAGAATTAATTAATCCAAGAATTATTGCGTTTACTGTAGACTCAGTAATCGATCATAAAGAAGTTGTATTACTAGAAGGAATTCAAAAATGTATTGATGCGATTGGTGGAATCGATTTTTTTGCGTCATAACCTTTGGGTAATCGCAATCATCGTCATGATTGTTGCGTTACTTGCGGTGTCATGTCGCTATTTCTTCCAATCCTTTTACAGCGATGGGCTCTGAGAAGTTGGTAAAAACAATGCGTGATGACTTATTTACACATATCATGCATTTACCATTTAAGTGGCATAGTGAAAATCATACTGGTGATATCATCCAAAGATGTACATCAGATGTAGATACAATCAAGGGATTTTTTTGTCTGAACAGTTAATCTATCTTGTTCGTATTGTCATCTTGATTGTGTTGGTGTTGTTCTTTATGTTCTCTATTAATGTAAAGCTTGCACTAGCTACATCCGCTTTTATTCCAATTATTGTGGGATATAGTTTGTTCTTCCACGCAAAAATTGGAAATGCATTTGAAGTAGCAGATGAAGAAGAAGGTAAATTATCTTCGATTGCCCAGGAAAACTTAACGGGTGTACGTGTAGTACGTGCATTTCGGACGTGAAGCATACGAACGTGAGCGTTTTCGAAAAAAACAAAATGAACACTATACAAACATGTGGACGCATTTGATGAGACTGTTATCTGCGTTCTGGATGTCATCTGATATGATTTCTAACTTACAGATGTTAGTGGTTATCTCATACGGTGCAATCATCACCGTAAATGGTGGAATGTCTGCAGGTAACTATATTGCCTTTATCGCATATAATTCATTACTATTATGGCCTGTACGTTCTTTAGGAAGAACAATTGCGAATATGTCAAAGGCTGGTATTTCCATCGACCGTTTACGTTACATTATGAATTCCGAAATGGAAGAGGATAAGCCAAATGCAGTAACACCAGATTTACTACAAGATATCGAGTTCAAGAATGTATCTTATCAGTATGAAAATGGTACGGCTGAAGTATTGGAGAATGTATCTTTTAAAATTAAGGCAGGTACAACATTTGGTATTCTAGGTGGTACAGGTTCAGGTAAGTCTACATTGATGTATCTGTTAGACCGTCTATATCAGTTACCAGACGATCATGGTCAAATCACAATTGGTGGTGTAGACATTAGAGATATGAAAGCGGATTGGGTGCGTGAGAATATCGGTATGGTATTACAAGAACCATATCTCTTCTCCCGTTCCTTATCAGAGAATATCAAGATTGCAAAGCAGTCTGCAGATATGAAGGAAATTCGTACTGCTGCAAAGATTGCATCATTAGATGAAGCAATCTCACATTTTAAAGAAGGATATAACACATACGTTGGAGAACGTGGAGTTACACTTTCTGGTGGGCAGAAGCAGCGTGCAGCGATTGCACAGATGTTAATTCGTAAACCACTGATTATGATCTTTGATGACTCTCTTTCTGCAGTTGATGCGGAAACAGACGCAAAGATTAGAGCTGGTCTTAAAGATAATATTGCCGAATCAACTGTCATTTTGATTTCGCACCGTATTACAACACTAATGGCAGCCGATCATATTATTGTTTTAGACAAGGGTAAGGTTGTAGAAGAAGGTACACATGAAGAACTGTTAGAGAAACAGGGAATTTATCGTCGTATCTATGATATGCAATCACAACAGAGTGAGTAGGGAGGTAATGTATGCAAGAAGAAAATAAAAAAATATATCACTTCCATACTTTGGCATTCCGAAGATTCTACCATTTTGCAAAGAAATATAAAATAGAGAATCATTGCGATGATTCTGATGGGATTATTTTTCAAGTTTAGTGGATTCATGTTATCCATTATTTAACCAGTATGCATTAAATCACTATGTTGGTGAGAAAACTTTAGATACGCTAGGACTATTTATCATGCTTTACATTGGGATATTGATAGTTCAAGTCACACTGAACTTTATTAGTGTATTCTGGGTTTCTAAGACAGAATTAGATTTAAATCGTGATCTTAGAAATACATCATTCAATCATTTACAGGAATTATCCTTTGCGTACTTCAACCAAAATAATGTAGGTTATATTCATGCAAGAGTCATGAGTGATAGTGGTAAGATTGGTGAACTCATGTCTTGGCGTATGATGGATGTTGTTTGGAATGGTTCTTATATCCTGTTCGTTATGATTAATATGGTAAGAATCAGTTGGAGACTTGCGTGCATGGTATTTGTGCTAGTCCCATTTGCAATATTCATTATCGCATTCTTCCAGAAGAGACTTGTAAAACTAAATCGCCACATACGTGAATTGAATTCCCAAATTACGAGTGACTTTAACGAAGGTATTACAGGGGCTAAATCCATCAAAACAATGGTAATCGAAAACATTATTGGAGATGGATTTAAAAAAAGGATACAGAACAGATGCGCCAAGTATCCGTACAAGCTGCACGATATCAAGCATTCTTCTATTCTACAGTTACGATGATGAGTTCTATCGCTCTAGCAATCGTTATGTGGCAGGGTGGTAACTTAACAGTCAATAATATGATGTTAATTGGTACGCTATCTGTATTTATGAGCTATGCGCTGGGCATTATGGATCCACTACATAGCGTCATTACGACAATATCTTCACTTGTATCAATTCAAGTAAATATTGAACGCTTTGATAGACTAGTAAATACTGAATCAGATGTTGCAGATTCTCCAGAAGTAATTGCGAAATATGGAGACACATTCAATCCAAAGAAGGAAAATTGGGAACCGCTCATTGGTGATGTTGAATTTAAAGATGTTGATTTCAAGTATCCAGATGGCGATGAGATGGTATTAGAAAACTTTAATCTCAAAGTACCGCATGGAACAAACGTTGCGATTGTTGGAGAAACAGGTGCTGGAAAATCAACACTTGTAAACCTTGTATGTCGTTTCTTGGAACCGACAAGCGGGCAAGTTCTCATTGATGGAAGAGATGCGAGAGAGCGTTCGCAACTATGGTTACATTCCAATATTGGATATGTTTTACAAACACCACACTTATTCTCTGGAACAGTCAGAGATAATCTTCGCTATGGTAAAGCCAGATGCGACAGATGAAGAAATCATGCGTGCATTTAGAGCTTGTATCTGCTACAGTTTGTAATTGAGAAAAATGGAGAAGGGTTTAGACAGTGATGTTGGTGAGGGTGGAGGAATGTTATCCACCGGTGAAAAAAACAACTCTTATCCTTTGCACGTGCAATCTTAGCGGACCCACGTATTTTAGTGTTAGATGAAGCGACAGCTTCAATTGATACTCTTACAGAAAAAGGCTATTCAAGATGCGATTGATACGGTGATTAAGGGTAGAACATCCTTTGTGATCGCTCACCGTCTATCAACAATAGTAAATGCGGATGTCATCTTAGTTGTTCGTGATGGCAAGATTATTGAACGTGGTACACATTCAGAACTCATGAAACAAAAGGGTTATTATTATGAACTCTACACACGTCAATATGAAGAGATGGTAGTAGATACTGTTTCATAAAGTATGATGAGAACCTAGTGATAGGTTCTCATTTTTGTGGTATATGCATTTTGTATTCAAACTGTAGATGAGTTAACATAATTCTATGATAAGAAAAAAATAATTAAAAATATTGATGGTATCCATTCTAACACTGATTACACTAGCTGGGATGTCATAAAGAATCTAGCGATAAGAACCTTATTGGGCAGTATTCATTGGTTGAAATTGAAAAGGATGGACAAGCAATTTTAGCTGATGAAATTAAGGTTGGAGATGTGACGGGTTTTATCATCTTCAATGAAGATGGCACAGGTACATTTATGATGTTAAACGATAGATTACCTTTCACCTGGAAAGATGGAAAGATTACAGGTGGTGATCAAACAATTAGTTATGAACTTGACGGCGATAAGTTAACACTCATAATATCGGCGACAGAAAAGATATATTTGCGGAGAGAAAAAAATAGGAGTAGGCATAAAATATTTGTATATTCAAAATTAAAAGACTTATTCAAGTATGCCAATTTCTTGAATGAGTCTTTTTATTAGTGATGCGCATAATATAACTGACCAAGTTTCCTATATAGTGGAAATTTGTAGATTTGATATTTCATACATACCTTGCGGTATTCTGAAACGTGATTTTGTTTGTAGATTTGCAAAATCCACTAACATATTATGATATGGATTATTTTGTAGTTGCTTTGCAAAAGATATTACAGAAGTAGTTAATCTCTAGGATATGATCATAATTACTTCGGCGCATATTTATAGGGATTTAGTAAACGTTGTAACTTATATTGAATACTATTTGCGTTAATTGCACCTACAGAGTTATTACCATGTTGACGATATAGAATTAATGATTTGTTAATATAAATCACTTTTCCAAATGTCATAGCAGTAATGCCATACCATGAATCATGCATTAATATTTGATCATAATTTTTTTGCTTGAATACATAACTGGTTCAACGCTTTGTTTGCTAGGATTGTACATCCAGTAATCTGATTTTTGGCAGATAAGATGTTGGAGTTGTGGATCTTTTCTGTAATTTCGAGTAAGAGAAGAATGATGGACTGATGAGGTTTAAATCATTATCAACAACCTTTAAATCACTATAGACCAGTATTGGTAAAGATGTATTTTCTTTTTTTCAGCATTACGCATTGCATGCATACATGTTTCTAACTTATTTGGTAACCATACATCATCTTGGTCACAGAAAGCAATATAGTCAGCAGTAGATTTTTTCGCTAGTGCGAAAAAGTTATCTTTGCCACAACCTACCGGCTTAGAATTTATAGAAAATTTCTACAGAATGTTTTGATGTTTTTTTGGAAAGAACATAAAATATCAGTTGTTTTTGTCTTTCGAACAATCATCGATGACTATAAGTTTCCAATCGGAATATGTCTGTTGTTCAAGAGAAGATAAAAGTTCTGGCAAGTACTTTTCGCCATTATATGTTGCAAGTAATATATCAATCATTTCTTCTCCTTTTCTAATCCTAGTTCAGATAATACTCTTTGATTAAAGTCATCACGTTCTTTATCGAAGAACCATCCATACTTATTAAAGTATTTACACGCACTGCTGATGTGAATGAGTAACATTTTTTTATATCGTGATACGATGAGGCCGCATGATTATGTATGATTGTGACATATGGATAAAAAAAATTGTTTTTGCAACTCTATGTATTCGTCGTATTAGATCGAAGTCTTCACAGTACATAAAGAAGCGGTCATCAAAGAAAAGTTGATATTGATCAAGTGTGCTAACGCGTAAAAACATAAAGCAACCCGATAAACATGGTGGATTAAAAATTTTGTTATATCCTGAGTCTTTTAAAGTATATCGATCGTTATGTGTATTATTGTGTCCAAAATGAGGAATAAAACGCCTGAAAATTAAATCCACAGGTGTTGGTAGTAGTTTACAAAGGTATTGTAGATCACCGTTTGGATAAATGACTTTTGGTAATACATAACTGACATCAGGATGTTCATCACAATAGTGCTTTAATTCTGCCAAAATAGCAGTATCAAATTCTATGTCTGGATTTAAAACAATATGATATTCAGACTTTAAATCGATTGCTTTATGGATTGCGATATTATGGGCAACACCAAAACCTATATTTTTCCCCATTGAAAATATAGGTTACATATTCCATATTTACAAAAATAATCTGTTGGCGTGGGACTATTATCAATAATAAATAGTAATCGTTCTTGGCTTGGATGATAACTTTCTAAAAACAGATTTTAATAGGACTTTATCTGTGTTGTATAAAACTATTGATGCGCTAATCATTGGATGTAATCCTCCGAATCATCCATTTCCTTAATTTCTTGTACGCGTTGTTGGCTAAATCCTTCTGTACTATCTTTACGTACGAGGATTTTTAATTGTTTCAAAAAAATAATCTGTAAATCTAAAAGCGGTGTGTAATTTGTGATATAAATCAAATCGAGCTTTAATTTATCTAATGCAGTTGTATTATATTTACCAAATACTTGTGCATAGCCTGTTAAACCACCTTTTACCTTTTCGCGGAAGGTGAATTCAGTAATCATTGCACTATATTTTTCAACGTGCTCTACACGCTCTGGTCGAGGCCCGACAATACTCATATCGCCGAATAAGATATTGACCAACTGAGGTAGTTCATCTATACGGAAAGCACGAATAATCTTTCCGACCTTAGTGATACGAGGATCGTTTTCACCCGCCGGAATAGAACGACCATCTTTTTCGGCATCTACAATCATGGAACGGAATTTCAAAATCCAGAAACGTTCACCACCTAAGGAGCTTCTTTCTTGTTTGAAGAATACTGGGCCGTTATCCTCTAATTTAATTGCGATTGCTGTTATGATAAATACAGGTGATAAGATAATCAAGGAAAGACCGGATAGGACAATATCAAACGCGCGTTTTAAAATGCGCTCGCTAAGTGATAGACCCTTATTTTTACAAACATAGATAGGGGTATCCACTACATTTTATTTCGGAAGATGATTTGATGATAATATCGGATATCTTAGGGAACTAAATGACATTGTCGATTATATCGAAAGCACATTTTTACTAAATGATTTTTCAACACGAGCAGGGACGTCATTTATTAAAAATTGAATCAGCGCTTTTTACAATCTCCTCGAGTTTATCTTCACCTACAGAAATAAATGAATTGAATCTACAACGTGATATTTAAATGGGATGCCTGAAATCTTTGCATGTAATTGATTTTGTTTTGCCGTATATTTCAATAATATCTAAAGGCTTAAATAAATAACGCATTAGATTGATTAAATAGTTATCTAAAACACATAGCACGAGTGATTGTACTAAGAATAGAAGGAAATATCTAAATGTAAATTCAAATAAGAACCGAAACTGACCTGTAATGGCCATAGAAATTAATACTTCAATAATATTAACTGTAAAAAGTGTTAATACTTGCCCAGCAATAATATTTGCTTTACGACCAGCATCTAATGAGAAAGTTTGAATCCAATTACCTATAATGGTATAAAAAGCGCATAGATAATAACAGCCATTCCTAGATTACCAAGACCTGTTAAATGCCCTGTTTGATTATTTTTCGATTACGAATTCAAGCCAGACTGAATAAAACATGAATGTTGATAGGAATATCATTATAAACATACATATTGTTATGTAAATATTTTTTTATAGAATTGATTTCTATTCATAAAAATCTCCTTGGTTAAAGTAACTATTAACCATGATACTTGTAGTGTACTAAATTGACGACTAAAAAGTAAAATTCACAAGTAATCTACTATATTTTAACAAATCTTTAGGTGATAATGAATTGATAATTATGATGAGAGATATTAAAGACGTTTAAATGAGTGAAAAAAAGAATCTAATAATTCAATCAAATTGATTCGAATAATTTAAAAAGTGAGATTTGTATCACTGTTGAATATGCTTTTTTATTCAATTTTTAGGATATAATAATTTGGTAATGTAAATTTGGTTAAAAAAATGTACATATTTTTGACTATGAATTTATGGTTAAAAGAATGATATTTACCATCTATTACATAAAAAAATAGATTCAGATAATAGTGAATATAAAACTAGAGGTTAATGGTATTTCATTCAATGATTTGACTGTTATAAAAAAATCTAGCGTATAGGGGAAGAAAGATAATATGGACAAAGAAAAATGCGATTGAAGTCAGAGAAATGTCGAAAAACATTTAAGGTTCAGTCAGATAGGGCCAACTCATTAAAAAGCCTTGTTAGTTGTAAAAAAAGAAAGAATCGTGTAGAACAACATGAGGTTTTTAAAAAAATATTAACCTAGATATAAAAAAAGGTGAAACTGTTGCATTGATTGGAACAAATGGATCTGGAAAATCAACCCTGTTAAAGTTGATGACAAAGATTATCTATCCAACAGAGGGAACGATTAAAACTCAGGGAAAGTTAACATCACTTCTTGAATTGGGCGCAGGTTTCCATCCAGATTTTTTTCCGGTAGAGAAAACATATATTTTAATGCATCGATTTTTGGACTAACAAAAAGAAATTGATAAACGTATTGACTCCATCATTGAATTCTCTGAATTAGAAGCATTTATTGATGAACCTATTCGTACCTACTCTTCCGGTATGTACATGCGTCTTGCGTTCTCGGTTGCAATTAATGTAGATGCGGAAATATTACTAATCGATGAAATTTTAGCTGTGGGAGATCAACACTTTCAGGACAAGTGTTATGCTAAACTGAGTGAACTAAGTGCCTCTGATAAGACGATTGTGATTGTTTCACATAGTTTGGATGTTGTTAAGAAGCTTTGTTCTCGTGCAATTTGGGTATATAAAGGTAGCATTCGTTTAGATGGTGCTCCTGCATATGTCATTAGTGAATATCTAAAACAATCAGCAATTGATAATAAAGAAAAGAAAAAGGGAAGCTATTAAACTAGGTACTGCTGAATCTAGAGGAGCAACCTTTATTGATAAGCCAATTGATTTTACTTATGTTAACGAGAACACAAAAGAGTTAAAAATTAGCGGATGGTCCATCAGCGATAATCCAAATAGCCATTTCGAAGTTTGTATTGGTAAAACATTGATAGCTACCAATCCTGAGTCTAGAAAAGATGTATTCGAAGTATATGCGCAGGATTATGCTGGCTTCATTGATGCGGATACAATTGGGTGGTATGCTACTGTAGATCCAAATGATTTTAGAGATCAAGTAGATGAAGCGGGAAATTTGTATATTACATCTAAAGTTATCTTGGAAGATGGAAAGGTAATCGCAGAGACGAAAGTAACGGTATTTGTCGAGGATTAAAGAAATGTTCAATGAAATTTATCAATACAGAGAGTTATTAAAAACAAATATCAAAAAAAGAAATTAGAGGAAAATACAAAGGATCATTTCTAGGTGTCTTATGGAGTTTTATTAACCCATTATTACAAGTAATGGTATACGCGATTGTATTTCCATATTTAATGCGTGGCACAGGGGATGATTATATAGTCTATCTAGCGACAGGTATTATTCCGTGGACATTCTTCCAGTCCACCGTGGTTGCATGTATGGCAAGTGTAAAAGTGAATGCTGGTATTATTAAAAAAGTATATTTTCCGCGTGAGATTCTGCCAATCTCAATTGTGATGAGTGGTCTAATCAACTTCTTTATATCATGCATTATTATACTCATCTTTTGTCTAGCCTACGGCTTGGGCGTGAGTTGGCATCTTGTTTTCGTCCCAGTGGTTGCCTTGTTACAAGCAATTTTAACATTGGGATTTGGATTTGCATTAGCAGCGCTTACTGCATATGCTCACGACTTAGAATATATCGTAAACTTCTTATTAACATTAGGTTTTTATGGAACGCCTGTTGTTTATAAGTTAGAGATGTTTGCATCTAACTCATTTTTGATTACTTTAGTACGTTATAATCCATTAACTCTTGTTTTTGAATGGTTATCGTTCGGTATTTTTTTATACCATCAAATACCAGCACTAAATGGATTACTTATTTTAGCTGTAATGGCGTTTGCTATATTATTTATTGGTTATTCTATCTTTGAAAAAGTTAGAAAAAGGTTTTTGCAGAACAGTATTAATTGAATCTGTGTAGAATCGATACAAAATCGATAAATGCACAGATTTTTTTATATGATAAGATTAAAGTGATTGAAAGTGAGTAAAGATGCGTATGAAGTATAGATTCGAAAGTATAAAATTTGAAAAATAATAAAGATCAAAGATAAATGGTTTTTGCAGTTGGTAGTCATCCTGAGGATAAGCTTATCTATAGTTATCTTGTGAATCAAAAACCGGCAGAACTAGAGTGCATACAACTTGTTCGCAATGATGTTTCGAATAAATATTTCCGCAAGACATATTCGAATACATATGGTTTTTCAGCTAGTTTTTAAGTATTATCCAAATGCAAAAATTCATCATTAATGCGGGAAACGAGAAAAAAATCATTTACAATCAATCACCTTTTTATAACATTTGTGTCTTTGGGTATTTTGATATGGAATTCAAAACCGGTTACTTTTTTAAAGAATTTTGTACGTAATCTTCGTAATCCCAAAATAGCGTATTCGCAATGGTACAAAAAAACCCAAGTGACGAAGAAGGAATTGTCTTTACAACGGGAAAAGAAATGGGCATCAGACGCTCCAAAGTTTTCTATCATTGTTCCGTTGTTTAAGACACCAGATAATTTCTTAAAGGAACTTGTATCCTCGATACAAACGCAGACCTATTCAAATTGGGAGTTGTGTTTTGCGGATGGCAGCCCAACAGATGAATTGAAGGGACTTGTTGAAGGATTCAAAGATGACCGTATCTGTTATCACTTCATAGGAGAAAACCTAGGGATATCTGGCAATACAAATAAAGCACTGGAAATGGCAACAGGAGATTGGATTGTACTGTGTGACCATGATGACTTACTGGTGCCTAATGCGCTATATGAATTTGCGGATAGAATTACAAAAGATCCGGAGATAGATTCTATCTATTCGGATGAAGATAAGATTGATGAAACAGGCAAGAAGTTGTTTGAGCCACATTTTAAGCCAGACTTCAATATCGATATGTTAAGATCCAATAACTATATTTGTCATCTGTATGGTGTAAGAAAAAGAATTAGTGGATCGTGTGGGCAAGTTCAATAGCCAATTTGATGGAGCACAGGACTATGACTTCATTTTAAGAATGAGCGAAAACTCTCGTAAAAAGTAGGACATGTAGCGAAGATTCTATATCATTGGAGGACGCATATCAATTCTACGGCTGCTAACCCAGAATCTAAGATGTATGCATTCAAGGCAGGAGCGGAGGCAATCAAGGCACATTATGCAAGAGTGTTACCAAACATCAAAATCAAAGATGTAGTCAATGGAGAAAGTTTGGGAATCTATCATACGATCTTTTGCCTTTGAAGAGTACCCACTGATTTCAGTTATCATTCCAAATAAAGACCATACGGAAGACCTAGATAAGGCAATCCGTTCTATGATTGAGAAAGGTACATGGCCAAATCTAGAGTTTATTGTCGTAGAGAATAATTCTACAGAAGAGAAGACATGGGTGTATTATGAAAAGATTCAGAAAGAATATCCACAAGTAAAGGTTGTAAAAATATAATGGTGAATTTAACTACTCCAAGATTAATAATTTTGGAGTACAGTATGCGACGGGTGGATATTATCTATTCATGAATAATGATGTAGAGCTGATAGAGCCAGATTCCTTAAAGGAACTAATGGGGTATGCACAAAGAGAGGATGTAGGTGCAGTTGGATGTCGCCTACTATATGAGGATGATACGATCCAACATGCGGGTGTTATTATTGGTATTGGTGTAGCAGACCATGCTTTTAAGCATCAGTTAAGTTATGGAACTTACTTTAATCGTGCGATGGTAACACAGGATCTTTCTGCAGTTACTGCAGCGGTGATGTTGGTAAGAAAAGAAGTATATAAAAAGGTATCGGGCTTTGGTGAAGATTTTGCGGTAGCTTTTTAATGACATAGACTTCTGCTTAAAAGATTAGACAAGCAGGCTATCTAGTGGTGTATGCGGCATATGGATGTTTTTCATCACTATGAGTCTAAATCTAGAGGATTAGATCAAACACCAGAACAACGAGCTAGATATATGGATGAGTTATCTAATTTCAACAAAAAGTGGAAACAACTTTTTGAAGATGGAGATCCATATTATAATTCAAATCTAACGATTACAAATACGAATTACGACCTAAAGAGATTGTGAATAGAACTTTATTATCATTTATGTGATAATTGTTATGCTTAATTATTGAGAGGTAAAAATGAGTATAAAAATTCCGTGTGGAAATTGCATATAGTGTTTATAAGGATATCGAAATTGTTGGTTGGGCAATTGGCAAAAGGCCAAATACTGAACTGTCATTTCAATTTTGCGAAGAAGATGGGACAGAGGTAAAATTACGTTTTACGTAGATATCATCGAGGCGATGTTGGTGAATTAAAAAAACAAATAGTACAGAAGAAAATCACTATGGATTCAAGCTGCGATTTCCTTTTTGAAAAAAAAGAAAAAAATATATTTTGAGTATCACTGACGGAAAATCCATCGTTACAAAGAAGATTGATTCAAAGTATATTCTTGCTAAACGTATCTTCAAAAAAATCTCATTGGTGACCGTTCTATTTTTGAGATTCTTCGTAAGAAAAATGAGAACATATCAAAAAGATAACTTATATGAATTGGTACAAAAAAAGCCCAAGCGACGAAGAAAGAATTGTCTTTACAACGGGAAAAGAAATGGGCATCAGACGCTCCAAAGTTTTTCTATCATTGTTCCGTTGTTTAAGACACCAGATAATTTCTTAAAAGGAACTTGTATCCTCGATACAAACGCAGACCTATTCAAATTGGGAGTTGTGTTTTGCGGATGGCAGCCCAACAGATGAATTGAAGGGACTTGTTGAAGGATTCAAAGATGAACGTATCTGTTATCACTTCATAGGAGAAAACCTAGGGATATCTGGCAATACAAATAAAGCACTGGAAATGGCAACAGGAGATTGGATTGTACTGTGTGACCATGATGACTTACTGGTGCCTAATGCGCTATATGAATTTGCGGATAGAATTACAAAAGATCCGGAGATAGATTCTATCTATTCGGATGAAGATAAGATTGATGAAACAGGCAAGAAGTTGTTTGAGCCACATTTTAAGCCAGACTTCAATATCGATATGTTAAGATCCAATAACTATATTTGTCATCTGTATGGTGTAAGAAAAGAATTAGTGGATCGTGTGGGCAAGTTCAATAGCCAATTTGATGGAGCACAGGACTATGACTTCATTTTAAGAATGAGCGAAAACTCTCGTAAAGTAGGACATGTAGCGAAGATTCTATATCATTGGAGGACGCATATCAATTCTACGGCTGCTAACCCAGAATCTAAGATGTATGCATTCAAGGCAGGAGCGGAGGCAATCAAGGCACATTATGCAAGAGTGTTACCAAACATCAAAATCAAAGATGTAGTCAATGGAGAAAGTTTGGGAATCTATCATACGATCTTTGCCTTTGAAGAGTACCCACTGATTTCAGTTATCATTCCAAATAAAGACCATACGGAAGACCTAGATAAGGCAATCCGTTCTATGATTGAGAAAGGTACATGGCCAAATCTAGAGTTTATTGTCGTAGAGAATAATTCTACAGAAGAGAAGACATGGGTGTATTATGAAAAGATTCAGAAAGAATATCCCACAAGTAAAGGTTGTAAAATATAATGGTGAATTTAACTACTCCAAGATTAATAATTTTGGAGTACAGTATGCGACGGGTGGATATTATCTATTCATGAATAATGATGTAGAGCTGATAGAGCCAGATTCCTTAAAGGAACTAATGGGGTATGCACAAAGAGAGGATGTAGGTGCAGTTGGATGTCGCCTACTATATGAGGATGATACGATCCAACATGCGGGTGTTATTATTGGCTTAGAAGGTATTGCTGGCCACGCCTTTTGTTGGTCAACAATCGCATGGTGGAACTTACTTCAATCGTGCGATGGTAACACAGGATCTTTCTGCAGTCACTGCAGCAGTGATGTTGGTAAGAAAAGAAGTATATGAAAAGGTATCGGGCTTTGGCGAAGATTTTGCGGTAGCTTTTTAATGACATAGACTTCTGCTTAAAAGATTAGACAAGCAGGCTATCTAGTGGTGTATGCGGCATATGGATGTTTTCATCACTATGAGTCTAAATCTAGAGGTGAGGATGATACATCGGCGAAAATGGAACGTTTCCAAAGTGAGATTGGATTATTTATTGAAAAGTGGGAAGGTCTATTAGAACAAGGAGATCCGTACTATAACCCAAATCTTTCTCTCCAAAGTGCCCTATATTCACCAAGAAATATTAAATATGAGAAAATTGGAGAACCATATTTTTAATCGTGAAGAAAGAGAAAGACTCAAAAAGCATTTATCAGAAAATGATGATATTGTTAAATCATAAATTGTAATAAAAGTATGGACAGATGTTTATGGGGAATCTGTCCATCTTATATAAATCAGGGATTGAATTCAAAGCAACAAATTTACATTTATTTATAGATTAAGTAAAATACAAGTGGAAATGTTATGAGTATGAGCGAAAACACAATATTATCTTTTATTAAAAAAAGCATGGAATAAATTTTACGGTGGAATATCATTGTCGTATTCCGAAAGAAATATTAAAAGAGTATATTAAAAAAATTTATTCATGAAAAAAATAATATTCAAAAAAATATGGTTATAAATATTTTTAATCCTGAAGAGAAAACATGAGTATCAGAAGTGGGTTTCTTATCTTCCAAAGGTGGATAGAGGCACACAGTTTTCAGATATCACATTTTTTAAGCTCAAATCAAAAAAATATGAGAAAATCAGTATCCATCGTTGGTACAGGAAGTTTTTAGATACAAGCAAAGTTAAATCTGAATTTGTTTGTATAATGAGATACTCCATGTAAAATTTATGATAAAAAGTTTATTAGCTGTACAATATTTTTAGAGATGTGGATATTGTATATTTTTGACTATGATTTTTTATAAATGAAGATGAGGAAGATGTTACCCACAGTTATTACCTGATTATTCCTATGACACATTAAGGGGATATAACTATATTGGAAATTGTTGGTTTGTTCGTACTTCAATAATAAAAACAGTTTGATGGACAACCATGGAATCCGTATATGTGGTTACTACAACTGAGCGATCAACGATTGCGTTGGAGACATGTTTCTTCGATTCTATATGGAGATAATACTACGGAACGTAATGAAGAGAAAACACTAAGCCAGTATTTATCCGTAGCGTACCCAAATAGTATAATTGAAAAAAATAAAGATGGCATTACAAATACAGTAAAATACGAGGTGCAAGGTAACCCATTGGTATCTATCATTATTCCAATGCGCGATAAAGTTGAAGACACAAAGAAATGTATTGATTCTATTTTTGAAAAGACAAGTTATCATCATTTTGAAATTATCATCGTGGACAATGGTAGTGTTGAAAGAGAAACAAAGGAATACTTATCTAAAATTGTAAAACTTCATGATAATATCTGTGTGATAAATCTAGATATTCCATTTAATTATTCAACTATTAATAACGTGGCTATTCGCCAGAAATCCATGGGCGAATTTATCGTTTTATTAAATAATGACACATCAATTATTACATACGACTGGTTAGAAAAAATGATTTCTTATGCACAACTTAAACACGTGGGTAGCGTTGGCGTAAAATTATTATATCCTGACTTTTCCATTCAGCATGCAGGTGTGATATCTGGAAAGGGTGGTGTAGCTGCACATCGCTATTATCGGGTTGCATACAATCAGCAAGATTACATGCATGCATTGTCAATACCCTTACGATGTAGCATGTTGTACAGCCGCGTGTTTAATGTTTAGAAGAGAATGTTTTGACGAATTGAATGGATTAGAGGAAAAATTATCTGTTAATTTCAATGATGTAGATTTTGGATTAAGGTTATTACAACATGGATACCAAAAATGTTTTTTTCTGCCAAATGTAGAGCTATTTCACTATGAATCAAAATCAAGAGGTATGGATACCTCGAAAGAAAAAGGTGAAGAGATACTTAAGAGAAGTTCAATTTATGAAAGATAGATGGACTGATTTTTATTCAACATGATCCTTTTTATAATAATCAGTTTGATAAAGCATATGATTATCGTCTGAAAAGCAGGAATAAAGAGTTCAGATTTACTTTAATACAAGTACTGCTAAAACATGGATGAAATTCTTTCCTGTGCAATTCTTTGGGTTTATACTGGAATAAATTTGCGAATCAATTGTAAATACAATAAGATATACATGATTTCTTATATTTTTGCTAAAGAAGTTGAGAAATCTAATTCTGAGGTAGAGAAATGATAAAAAAATAGGGAATTTGAATATAGATAAAAAGACATGGTATGTACTTCCATTCTATTACTAATATTTTTTTGGTTAGTAGTGTTATTGTGTGTTTCAAAGTTAATACAATGATACTAAGAGTTTGGTTAATTCTGATTACCACATATATATTAGGGTTTGCTGGTTGTATTTATCATTTTGGTATTAGTAATATATTTCGAGAAATTCACGACCATAAACTTAAATATATATTTCTTTTTGATTGTGACATTATTTCTGCTTCGGACATTAAAATTTGAACTTGCTGATGTAAAGAAGTTATCTACAACTGGGAAAGCAATTATCAGTATTAATCTTGTATTCTTCCCAGCAATTCTTATCGCAATTTCTCAGTTCTTAAGAAAAGACTACTCGTTGGAGAAGGCGTTTGTTATTTTTTTGGATCCATTTTGGGGATCGTGTTTATGCTAATACTTCCAACTGGCACAGTGCCAGACGAAGTGTATCATGCAAAAAGCAACATATACTGTTTCTAATATGTTGATGGGGATTCATTCTAACGAGGAATCAGAAATCCTTGTTCGCGAAAATGATGCGATATTCTTTAATAATGATGCATACCGTAAGGCATATCTCACAAGGGATGATTTTTGAATACTATATTCATTCTTATACAGGAAAGTGTAGGTAAAAACTAATCTTGTTGGAATACGTTTCTATGGAAAGAATGTTTACTCTCCTGCATATTTTATCCCGGCTATTGGATTAACTTTTGGAAGAATTATCGGTCTCAATACAGCATTCACCTTCCTTTTGGCTAGATTATTCAATCTGTTGTTCTATATTGGAATGGGATATTTCGCAATCAAGTTACTCCCTTTTGGCAAGAAAGCTGTAGTTGGTTTATTCTTGATGCCAATGGCAATTCATCAAGCAATGTCGCTATCCTATGATGTTTTTTTGTTAATATCACAGCACTCTTTATTATTGCTGCAACATTGCATCTTGCTTTTCAAGAAGAAGAGAGAAACGATTTATTGTCCTCGGTATTTTTTTATTACTATATTTGCGTTAATTCTATTCAACATTAAATCTCATGCATATTTCTTGGTTTCTTTCTTTCCACTATTAGTACTTGCATTAACGAAAAATCTCACTTTCTGTTCAACAAATATCCATATTGAAAAAAAGATTGTTTTTGTGGGAATCGTGGTATTTATTGTGGGATTCTTTGCTCTATATTTTACACATTTCTTTCAAAAACTTACCGTATAATCCTACTTATATTACTCTTAGTGGTTCAATTCCAAAAACAGAAAGTTATTCAGTTTCCTATTTTATAACACATCCAACATCATTATTTAGACTGTTCTTATCTACCTTCAGAGTGATGTGGAAGTGGTATATTGTAAAGCTTCATCGGAGGTTACTTTAGGCTGGTTAGATTTCATGGTTCCGAGTTGGACAACAAGTATCTATTTATTTTTTTACTGATAGTATTATCGTTGAAGCGTATTGAAGAAGAGAAAATTCTTCAAAGAAAATATAAAATTTCGTTTATGGGTATCTCCATCTTAACTGTGTTATTTATTATTTTTTTGGAATGGCAATCTCATGGACTGTATTGACGAGCCCAATTGTTGAAGGCGTTCAAGGAAGATACTTTATTCCAATCGCCCCATTAGTTTTGATCTGTATTCCAAGTAACTATATCATGGTGGATCAAAAATATGATAAATACATTATCAGTGTGATGGCTATCATTACGCTATATACAGTACAGTGTATTTTTTTATAGGTTTCTAAATTGATTTTTTTAAATATTTATTAAAATGCAGTGAAAGGTCTATGGGCTTTTTCTGCATTTTTTTCTTGTAATGATAGTAAAGATATTCCTAATACAAATTTGTAACATAATGATGATAATGACGTGTCTATATTAATCTTGCATAATGTTATATAATATTTTTGTATAGGTCGTAAGATACGGATAGTTTAGTACTTTAGATAGTTCTGATATGATGGTGAGGATATTATGAAAAAAACTGATTATTATACCTGCATATAATGAGGGTGAAAATATCGAAAAAGACAATACAGAATATTCAAAGAGAACGCTCCAGAGTTTGATTATGTTGTAATTAATGATTGTTCTACAGACAATACATTACAAATCTTACAGCAAAATAAATTAAATCATATCTCACTACCAATCAATTTAGGAATCGGTGGTGCTGTTCAAACTGGATACAAGTATGCTTTTTGAAAATGGATATGACATTGCGGTACAGGTTGATGGCGATGGTCAGCATGACGTATCCTACTTAGAAAAAAATGTGTATTGAGATGCAAAACCAGAATGCGGATATGGTAATTGGTTCCCGCTTTATCACAAAAGAAGGATTCCAATCTACATTTATGAGAAGAGTAGGGATAACATACTTTACAAAGTTAATCAAACTTCTGACAGGAATTACTATTACAGATCCAACATCTGGATTTAGACTTATTAATCGAAAAGTCATTGCATTATTTGCAAAGGACTATCCACGAGATTATCCTGAGCCGGAGTCAATTGTAGAATTATTGTGTAAGAAATATAAAAGTAATCGAAGTTCCTGTACAGATGAAAAGAACGTGCTGGTGGGCAGTCTTCCATCAGAATGTGGAATTCAGTATATTACATGATAAAAAGTGTCCTTTGCAATTTTTTTGTTGAAATGATTAGAAAATAATTGGAGGAAGAAAGATGAGCACACAATTAAGATTGGTATTATTCATTCTAAATATAATCGTTTTTAATCCAATTAATTATTCAAGTTAAAAAGAAAAAAATTACAACTTCAATATATTTTCACTTGGCTAGCATTGCTTTTTTTGTGTTGTTGATTGTACTAATTTTTCCCACAACTATTAGAATTATTTACAAGAACACTTGGAGTTCAACTACCTAGTAACATGGTATTCTTCTTAGGATTCTGTTTTTCACTTCTAATAATCTACAGTTTAACAAGATATATTTCACAACAGTCTGAGCAGATTAAGGAGTTGACACAGAAAGTCGCCTTAATAGATAAAGAAGTTAAAGGGAATTAAAGGAGAAGTAAAGTGAAGTTTGAACATACTTTTTGTAGTATTAGCATACAAAGAATCAAAGTTTTTTTGGAAGAATGCTTAAAAAAAGTGTCAAGAATCAGTCTATTCCTTCTAAGGTTGTGATTGCAACAGCTACACCAAATACATTTATTCAATCTTTAGCAGATAAGTATGATGTAGAAATAATTGTAAATGAGAATCATATTTCAATTGGATATGATTTTTGACTTTGCGGTATCTGTAGGAAAAACTGCGCTTGTTACGGTTGCACATCAAGATGATATCTATGACTATACTTATGCAGAAGAGATGGTAGAGGCATATCATAAACAGCCAAAATCAACAATTATTTTCTCGGATTACTATGAAATTAAACATGGGAATGAAAAAAATATCAGAATCGAAATCTAATGATTAAGCAGATTCTCTTATTCTTACTTCGATTCCATGGTTGGGCAAACCTAGGTTTAATTAAGAGAAGTGCGCTACGCTTTGGTGATGCGATTTGCTGTCCAGCAGTGACTTTTGTGAAAGAAAATGTACCAGATGAAATCTTTGCAAGTGATTTGAAGTGTAATGTAGATTGGCATGCATGGGAGAAACTTTCGCGAAGAAAAGGGTATTTTTATTATGTACATAAATATCTAATGGGACACCGTATTTATGGTGAGTCAACAACTTCTGAAATCATTGGCGAAAATCTTCGCACAAAAAGAAGATTATGAGATTCTCAAACGTTTTTGGCCAAATACAATTGCAAAAGATTATTGCAAAAGTATATGCATATAGTGAAAAAAAGTAATGAAGAATAAGATTATAGAGGTGAAAATATGAAATGTTCAGTGATAGTTGCTTGTTATAATCCGATTCTTTCAAAAAGTGATATTTACGCTCAAGACGATTTTTACAACAAGATACAAAGGATATTGAAATAATCTTGGTGGATGATGGTTCAAAAAGATAATCAATTTCAGGCAGTAGAGCAATATCTAGTCCAAAATGATTTTTAGAAATTACAAGTTTGTTGCGAATGAGATTAATCAAGGCACTGTCAAAAAAATATTATTTCTGGATTAAATGTTTGTGCCGGTAGGTATATTAAATTATTGAGCCCAGGTGATGGTTTTTATTCTTCAGATGTAGTTTCATTCTTCTGCGATTACATGGATCAAAATCAAGTTCTTGCTTGCTTCGGCCGTATGATGGGATACTCTAACAGTGAGGGAAATATCAAGTTCCAAGAATTTGAGCACCCGTATGACATTGTATCTTATATAAAAAAAGAATTGTACTGATGTTCTAAAAAAAGAACCTAGTTTTATTCTGTGACCATGTACCTGGAGCTACATTTTTTTATGGAAAGGGATTTTTTGTAAGAAATGCTTCCAACAGATTGATACTAATGTAAAGTTTGTGGAAGATATTTTACAAGTATATGCAATGTATGCAGGACATCCATTTGAGTTTGTAGATAAGTTTGTTGTGTATTATGAAAATGATACTGGTATTTCTACCAGCAAATTATCTCCTGTCAAAATAAGAATGAAGAAGGATGTAGAAGAGTTCTATGCAAATTCTATGAAGGCGTATCATTCGGATAAGTATATTGAAAAGAGAGTAAAGAATGCAGGAAAGTATTCTTATACAAACTATACAAAACAAATTATCTCTATCATATTGAATAATAGTGATTCATTGGCATTCCTATGTAGAGTATTATCTGGAAAACTCTGGAGAAAAAAACATAAGTGTGTTGACCAGGGTTTCTTGGCAGATTTATCATTTTTGGATTAAAATGATTATATGCTCTAAGATTAATAGATTATCCTAAGGAGATTATATGGAAATTAAGATATTCAATTTTGAACCACACGGAGATTCAAGAGGCCAGTTAATCGCCCTTGAGGAGAACAAAGACATACCTTTCGATATTAAAAGGGTTTACTACATGTATGATACGACTCATGGAGTTGCTAGAGGGCCATCATGCGCATAAACACTTAGAACAGATTCTGATTTGTGTGCATGGTCAATGCAAGATTAAAGCTTGACAATGGGCACGATATAGAGGTGGTTAATTTGAATCAACCAAACAAAAGGTCTTTATGTTGCAAATAATATTTGGCGTGAAATGTTTGATTTCTCAGATGGAGCAGTACTAATGGTATTGGCATCTGAATACTACAGTGAAGATGACTATATTCGTAATTATGATGAGTTTTTAAAGTTTATTGGAGGAGAATAAGGAATATGAAAGTACCATTTGTGTCATTCAAACCTTTAGAAAAAGAACTTGATACGGATTTAAAAGCAGCATTTGAGCGAGTTTATAATCGTTCTTGGTATATTGAGGGTGAAGAAGATGAGGCTTTTGAGGAAACCTTTGCAAAGTTTTGTAATCAAAAATATTGCGTAGGTGTTGGCAATGGATTGGATGCTTTAATGCTTGTACTTAGAGCATTAGAGATTGGTGAAGGTGATGAGGTCATTGTCCCTTCAAATACATATATAGCAACTGCACTAGCAGTAACATATGTGAATGCGAATGTTGTATTCGTTGAACCGGATATTCGTACATTTAATATTGATCCAAGTAAGATTGAGGAGAAGATTACAGAAAGAACAAAGGCAATCATTCCTGTTCACTTATATGGTCAGCCATGTGATATGGATCCAATTATGGAAATTGCCAAGAAGCACAATCTATATGTAATTGAAGATTGTGCACAGGCACATGGTGCAAGATATAAAGGGACAAGTTATTGGATCGTTTGGTGAGGCATCTGGCTTTTCTTTCTATCCAGGAAAGAATTTAGGCGCTTTAGGAGATGCGGGTGCGGTAGTTACAAACTCAAAAGAGATTGCAGATAAAGTACGAGCTTTAGGCAACTATGGTTCCGACTATAAGTATCATCATATATATAAAGGCTGTAATAGTCGTCTTGACGAAATTCAAGCTGCATTTCTTGCGGCAAAGTTACCTTCGCTAGAAAAAGTAAACGAAAATAGACGTACCATTGCAAATAAATATTTAGAAAAAAATTAATAATCCTGAAGTTGTATTACCATATATTCCTGAAGAAATGGAGCCTGTTTGGCATATCTTCGGTATCCGTTGCAAACGTAGAGAAGAACTTGAAAAGCATTTAAATGAAAATGGCATTTCAACAAATAAGCATTATCCAATCCCAATGCATTTACAGGAATGCTATAAGGATTTAGGATTCCATACAGGCGATTTTCCAATTGCGGAGGAAATTAGTTCGACACAATTGAGTATTCCAATTTACTACGGTATGACAGATGATGAAACTCAATATGTTATTGATACAATCAATTCTTTTTAAATAAATAATAAAAACAGGAGAGCAAGTATTGTTCTCCTTTTTTGGGAGGAATATGGAAAAAGAGAAAGGCAAAGTAATATTGAATTATTGAGAATATTAGTTATGTTAGGGTGTCGTTGTACTCCATATGAACTTATATGGATTAAAAATGGCGGCAGAATTCTCGGGTAAATTTATTTTTATGCATTTTACAGAAAGTTTATTCATTTGTGCTGTGAATGTTTTTGTGCTAATTACCGGATACTTTTCTTACAAAATCAATAAAATCAGTGTGAGGAAAAATTATCGAACTTATTGTTGAAGTAATCTTGGTGAAAGAGGCCTTGTATATCACATATTCTATTCTGCAGAGAACACCAATCTCATTATCTACTATCATTACTAACCTTATACCAAATAATTATTTCGTCATCCTATATTGTGTATTATTATGTATGGCGCCCTTTATAGCAAAGTTATTTGGCGTGTTATGCGAAAAAAACAGCTGAAGTATTTTTGTATGCAGTATACTGATTGTATTTTTCATTCTATACATTTATGACAGATGTATTAGAGGCTGTATCTCAGACTTCTTTTGCGGGCATTAATTCCATCGGATTGTATGGGGATCAACAAGGATATACGATAATTAATTTTTATGTTGCTATTTATTGTTGGAGCTTATCTACGTATAACTAATGTACAGTATAACCTGAAAAAAATAGTATTGTTTTATATATAGCCACGACCATGGTAATCTTCTTTAGCCGCGCTTGTGAGTGTTCGTTATTCTTTTGCACAAATTTTCTATAATTACAATAATCCACTTGTAATTTTTTTCAGGCAGTTGGATTTATTTATGATTTTTTTAAGAACCTCAGAATTGACTCTCATAAAATTATCAATGTATTGGCGAAGAGCAGTTTTATGACATACTTGATTCATCCAGCAATCTTGGTACTGATACCATTCGATAAAAATGATGACTTTACCAGCATATCTATATATAATGGTTAGTATTTTTGTTGCCTATCATAATTTATTTGGTGAGTTGGTTAGTAGATTTTATTTATCAATATGTGATGTCTTTTATCACAAGACCGCTTGATAAGGATTTAAATAATCTTACGATAAATATAGAGGATTTAGTATGAAGTTAAGAAACTTAGAAATTAAAGATGCGCCACTTATGTTAGAGTGGATGCATGACAAAAACGTAACGAGCAAATTACATCGCAACTTTGCTGCTATGAAACTTGAAGATTGTGAGAAGTTTATTCAGTCAAGGGTTTTAGATAAAGAGAATTTGCACCTCGCAATCGTAGACGATAACGATGAATACATGGGAACTGTCTCTTTAAAAGATATTCATCAAGAAGATGGGTATGCAGAATTTGCAATCACGATACGTCGTGCTGCAATGGGGAAAGGTTATTCTAGTTATGGCATGCACGAAATTATTCGGCAAGGATTGGAAGAACTTAAGTTAAATGCTGTATATTGGTGTGTTGCAAAAGACAATCTAAGAGCTGTAAAGTTTTATGATAAAAATGACTATCAGAGAGTAGCAGAAAAGGATATCCCAAAAGAATTACTTGAAAATTATTCACCAGATTTGTTAGACGGATTTTATTGGTATAAAGCAGTTTGAGAGAAAAAGAGGTATCAATTTGAGAAAATTATTGGAAAAGTATAGAAGTATCCCGATTGAGTTAAAGGCTTCTGTTGCATATACCATTTGTAACGTACTAGTAAACTCAGTTGCTATCATAACAATACCTTTATTTACGCGTCTATTGACGACGGAACAGTATGGGCAATTTAGTATTTATCAGTCATGGTTGTCAATCATGACAATTTTCTTGAGTTTAAATTTGCCATATGGTTCCTTTAATACAGCAATGGTAAAGTTTGAAAATGACCGGGATAGGTATATCTCTTCTGTAGAAGTTATTTGTATTACATTAAGCGCATTGTTTATGATGATATATTTGCCATTTAGTTCAATATGGAATCGATTATTTGAACTGCCAACATATTTGATGGTTTTAATGTGCTTTTGAAATTCTTGCGCAGGCCTCATTACAATTTTGGTATGGCAAAGAAAGATTTAAGTTTCAGTATAAAGCTGTAGTAATTGTTACACTGCTAATTGCTTTCCTAGCCCCTATCATTAGTTTAATTTTTTTGTAATGTATGCTCAGGAGAAAGGATTTGCAAGGATTGTTGGTGGATCTACTGTTACGATTACATTTGGATTAATATTCCTTCTTTACAATATGAGGAAGGGGAGTTTTGGTATCAACAAGAAATATATTAAATATGCTCTCAGCTTTAATATCGCGTTGATACCATATTATTTATCACAGACAATTTTCAACCAGAGTGATCGTTTAATGATTAAATATTTCCAAGGGGTAGATAAGGCTGGTATTTACAGTGTTGCATATTCTTTAGCAACAATTCTAGTGTTCGTTTTAAATGCAATTAATAACTCATATGTACCTTGGCTATATAAGAAGATTAAAATGAAGCAAGCTGAATCTAACAAGTATGTGTCATCTATGATTGCTATTATTATGGCATTCTTATTATTCTGTGTCGTAGGTGTGGCGCCTGAAATCATCTATATTATGGCGGGAACCAAGTATTTAGGAGCAATCTGGGTAGTGCCACCTGTAGCGATGAGTTTATTATTCCTGTTTTATGCACAGTTATTTATAAATATTGAATTTAATTATGAAGAGAAATGGTTGCTTGTAGGATCTACTGTTGTGGCGGCCATTATCAATATTGTACTAAATGGAATTTTTTTATTCCAGTGTTTGGGTATGTTGCTGCTGCATATACTACATTAGCAAGTTATATCATATTCACTTTTTTTCTAATTATTTTTGCATATAAAGTAGTATGTAAAAAGCAGAATTTAAAATGATAATTTATTTGACTATAAGAAGTTATTCTTGATTGCGGTTGTATTCTGTACGTTCTGTTTTTGCGGCAATGGGTTTATATACACATAGCGTGATACGATACGCACTAGGTATACTTGTTGTTATCCTATTGGGTGCAAGTAAAAAAATAGAATTCTCGATAAGTATAAGGAAATTCAGCAAATATTTGCTGGAAGTGATAATGAGTAGTGGAGGTAGGAATGAAAAGTATTAAAGATATTCTAATCAATACTGCATATAATAAACTAAGCTATAAAACATACGTACGGTTAAACTATCTTTTACGAAGTAAATATCGCAACACATTAAATACAAGAAACGAAAGATATGAAAATTTTATTTGTCATTGTCCTAAAAAACAGGGAGATGAGAAGATAACAGTAGTATTTTTTTGCCAATTCCCTAGTTTGTGGAATGGTTTAGATTCAATATACAGAGCCGCATTAGAAAATAAACTAGTAAATGCTGTATTGGTTGCAATACCAGAGAAAACTATTCATGAAGGATATGATGTAACTCAAGAAATATATGGAGAAAATGTATCCTACACATTCTTAAGACAAAAGGGTTTCGAAGTGATAGATGGATACAATGGGGGAGATTGGTTTGATTTAAAAGCAATCCATCCAGATTATGTATTTTTACCAAGACCATATGACATCCATATGCCAGAATTTTATAGAAGTTATACTATTTCTCTTTATGCGAAAGTTTGTTATATTCCTTATGGATATGATTTAAATATATGGGATCCAAAGATGTCTTATGAAGCAGACTTCTTATCGAGTGTACATGCAATATTTGCAGAGAATACCTTTTATGCAAATATGTTAAATGATACATTTCAAATGCTAAATTGGAATAAGAAAAAAATATTTGATATTGGATATCCAAGGTTTGACCTCTATTCTAAGTATGAAAAAAATCCATCTGATATTAAGGTGTTTATTTGGATGCCTCGATGGACGGTAGACTCAACTGTGGAAGCCTCAACGTTCTTCCAATACAAGGATAGTATAATCAACTACTTCTTAAAGAATAAAGACTTACAATTAATTTGTCGCCCTCATCCATTGATGTTGAGGAATTTTGAATCATCTGGATTAATGACACATCAAGAAGTATTAGATTTCTTAAAACTCTTCCAAGAGAATGAAAATTTTGATTACGATGAAGATGGAGATTACCTAAAATCATTCATGCGAGCAGATGCGTTCATCTCAGATTATTCATCATTACTGATTGAAGAAATGGCACTCAATAAGCCGGTTCTCTACACAGGAAGCATTAAGAATTTTGATACATATATGAAGAATAAACTAGATGCACTCTATGTTATTCGTGATGAAGAAAATTTATTAATGATGATGAATTGTTTGGTGAATGGAATTGATTCAAAACGGGAAGTACGCACTGAAAATAGTCAGTGATATTATGAATATTTCAGATAAGAGTATTGGTGGAAAGATTATTCATTCCCTTATCTGTGATTCTAGAGAATAAGATTTTTGTAGAGTATCTACTATTAGACATGTAGTCTGATAGTAGATGTTTTATTATATTATTATTGCTAAAATGATTTTTTGGTAATATCTGTCATTCTATGTTAACCTCTTACTACGGGTATATGCTATTGTTTGAATGAATTATGAGCAATGAGTTTGATATTCACAAAGCATGAATTAGTATATATTATATTTACTTAGAACGGAGGAATGCCGATGAACAAAAATGTGATTAAAAGACTTTCAATAGTACTATTAACATTTATACTAAGTTTAACCAATTTAATCACCTATGCTAATGCATATTCCGATAAGGCGAGTAGCGATGGGTGGCTTACCTATTACCCCTATGCAATGTGGCGGTTCTACATCATTTGAAGTAGATTGGATTAATGATACAGCAGGATTTGATCTTAGGGGCTGCTATGCGACTTTTGGCGAGGCAAAAACAGCAATGAATACTGTTGGCGATGATGCTGTAATTCGGCATCCAGGAAGTTATAGCATGACGCATATTGTCGCTATGAAATATGGTGTGGCATATACATATCCTGGAAGAGAGGGTAGCTTATTAATGAAAGTTAATGGCTATCAGAATAGTGCACAGACTTACACTTCTAAATATAGACAACTGGATTATTGGGAGACTTTATCCTTTGATGCAAATACAGGAAGGGGAAATATTTATGTTACTCTTGCTGGTTTTTGATGCTGTAGCGGAGTTATTCAACGTGGACTTGATTCCACAAAAGTTTATTGATAAGCATTTTCCGATTTGGTTAGGTGGATATGATGCTTCAGATGAACATGAAGCACCATATTATACACAGATTCAAAGAACTTATTACGCGGTTGAGCAACGCGGTAATTATAAAGATTTAGTGTTATACGCATTTTAGTGGTTGGGGCAAAAATGGTGGTGCCCCTATCAATATTGCAGCGATCAGTGTTTGTCCAGCGGCTGATTGGATGAATGTTGGTGATTATTATTATACATATGATGATATCAACTATTTTAGAGATCCATATTTCAGGGATAAGGCTGGTACATATGTAAACTATTATCAATTTGTTCCTATGCGATCAAAATCGTATATTCCTAGCGAAGCATATAATGGTTTCTTGGCAGCCAAGGGTTATACAAATAGTGTAATGTGGAATACGGGACAATATTTTATTGCAGGCCAACAAAATTATGGCGTAAATGCAATGCTTGTGTTTGCGCAGGCTTGTAATGAGAGCGCATATGGTACAAGTTACTTTGCAAGAAATCGTTATAATCTATTTGGCTGGAATGCGGTAGATAGTAATCCAAATGAAGCGTCTCGATATTCAGATTTACAGTATGCAATCGGTATGCAGATGGGTGTGCAGTTGCAATATGGCTATATGAGTTCTAAAAATAGATATACGTTTTATGGGGATCATTTAGGGAATAAGGGATCTGGTATTACTGTAAAGTATGCTTCTGCACCATACTATGGGTTGCAATTAGCTGCAGTTGCATATGAATTTGATAAATTTTCGAAGAACTATAACGGTGAGTTGACAGATTATAATACAACACAGATTGGTCTAGTGACGGAGTCAGGTGTAAATGTTCGCTCTGCACCAAATGGAAATGTTTTATACCAAACTGGATACGCTACAGGTTACCAGAAGACATATACCGTTGCGGTATTGGGCCAGAGCGGTGATTGGTATCAAATTCAATCATTAGATCGTGTTGTGAATGGTCATAATGGTGTAGATATGTCCGACCGAACGGCTAAAATTTATAACTGGGAACAAAGCGTAGGTTATATCTCAACACAATATGTTCAATTACTAAACACGAAGGTAACACCGATAATTCCACCATCTACTACTGGAGAGTGGAGAAAAGATGGTGTTGGGTGGTGGTATCGTTTCTACGATGGAACTTATCCTAAATCACAATGGCTACAAATCCCATCAAATGGTGAAAATGCTTGGTATCATTTTAATGAACTGGGATATATGGATACAGGATGGTTAAATGATGGTGGATATCGCTACCATTTAGGCACAGCCGATGATGGAAAGATGAAAGTCGGTTGGCAAACAGTTGAAAATGGATTGTATTATCTAAATAACTCGGGACAAATACAGACAGGATGGTTCCAAATTGGTGGTTTATGGTATTACGGTGATATATCTACTGGGCAAGTCCAGACTGGTTGGTTAACAGAAGGTGGCCATAAATATTACTTAACTCTAGGTGATGGGAAAATGCTTGTAGGGTGGAATCAGATTGATGATGAATGGTATTACTTTAATCTGTCGGGTCATCTTCAAACAGGCTGGATTCATGCAAATGGAGTATGGTATTACAGTGCACCTGATACAGGAATTATGCAGACAGGATTCGTAGATATTGATGGAAATAGGTATTATCTAAATCCACCAGGTGGAAATATGATTGCAGGTTGGAGCCAGATTAACGGAGATTGGTACATTTTTTAATACAAGTGGTCATCAATTATCTGGTTGGGTTTATACATATGGTTTGTGGTATTACATGGACCCTATGAATCAAAAATAAAATGGCAACAGGTTGGATAACAGATACTTCTGGTAATCAATATTTTATCAATGCTGATGGAACTTGGAGAGGATAAAAGACTCTGAAAAATAGTGAGGTCGAATCGTATTTGAGGATTCGACCTTATATTTTTGAATATCATATGATTTGTAGATATATATGCCCATAGTTATCGTATGATGAAAAATGATTTAATAAATGATTGGGATTGTGAATGGCATATACTTTCTAACAGATACACTACCAATGTATAGGATAAAATGGTATTATTGAAAGAGAAATTTTCAAGGAGAAAACTGTATGAAAGGTATTGTTTTTAGCTGGAGGGTCTGGAACTAGACTATATCCACTCACAAAAGTTACTTCTAAACAATTATTACCGGTATATGATAAGCCAATGATTTTCTATCCAATTAGTACTTTGATGCTTGCTGGTATTCGCGACATTCTAATTATTTCTACACCACATGATTTGCCTAACTTTGAACGTCTATTAGGTGACGGTTCAAGTATGGGAGTGCATTTTTCTTACAAAGTTCAGGAAAGACCTGATGGGCTTGCACAAGCATTTGTTTTAGGAAAAGAGTTTATCGGGGATGACTCTGTATGTTTAGTGCTAGGTGATAATATTTTCTATGGAAATCATTTTGGCAGAATGTTAAGAGAAGCTGTGCGTAATGCGGAAGATAATCATCGTGCAACTGTATTTGGAAAATATGTAAATGATCCAGAAAGATTTGGCATCGCTGAGTTTGATGATAATGGAAAGGTAATCTCTTTAGAAGAGAAACCAAGTCAACCAAAAATCAAACTATGCAGTTGTTGGGTTATATTTCTATGATAATCGTGTTGTGGAGTATGCTTCTACATTGAAACCTTCTGCACGTGGTGAATATGAAATTACAGACTTGAATCGTATCTTCCTAGAAAAAGGAGATTTAGATTTACAAGTGTTAGGAAGAGGCTTCTCATGGGTAGATACAGGGACAATTGAATCCATGGCAGATGCCGCTAACTATGTTCGTTCTATCGAGCATATTCAAGGTATACGCATTTCTGTTCCAGAGGAGATTGCTTTCTACAATGGCTGGATTAGCGAAGAAGAATTGCTGGCAACAGCTGAAGAATACGGAAAGAGTCCGTATGGTCAATATTTAAAGAATATTGCAAAGGGTAATATACAAGATACCATCACAAAAGTGACAAAGGAGAATAAGTAGAATGAATATTATTGTTACAGGTGGAGCAGGTTTTATTGGTAGTAATTTTATTTTCCACATGCTAAAGGAGCATCCAGATTATCGTATTATCTGTGTTGATGCATTAACATATGCAGGAAATCTATCTACTCTAGAACCGGTTATGGATAATCCGAATTTCCGATTTGTGAAATTGGATATTACAGATAGAGAAGGTGTATATAAGTTATTTGAAGAAGAACATCCAGATATGGTTGTTAACTTTGCGGCCGAATCACATGTAGACCGTTCGATTGAAGATCCGGAGATTTTTCTTACGAACAAATATTATCGGAACTGCTGTATTAATGGATGCGTGTCGCAAATACGGTATTCAAAGATATCATCAGGTATCTACAGATGAAGTATATGGTGACTTACCATTAGATCGTCCTGATCTTTTCTTCACAGAGACAACACCAATTCATACATCATCACCATATAGTTCTTCTAAGGCTTCTGCTGACTTATTGGTACTTGCATACCATAGAACCTATGGATTACCTGTAACAATAAGCCGTTGTTCAAATAACTACGGTCCATATCACTTCCCAGAGAAGTTAATTCCATTAATGATTATCAATGCATTACATGATAAGCCATTGCCTGTTTATGGTGAAGGCTTAAACGTGCGTGACTGGTTATATGTTGAAGACCATTGCCGTGCAATTGATTTAATCATTCACAAGGGCCGTGTAGGAGAAGTTTATAATGTCGGTGGGCATAACGAAATGAAGAATATCGATATTGTAAAGATTATCTGTAACGCCTTAGGGAAAACCTGAGTCATTGATTACACATGTTGTTGATCGTAAGGGACATGACATGCGTTATGCAATTGATCCAACTAAGATTCATAATGAATTAGGATGGTTACCTGAGACTAAGTTTGAAGATGGCATCAAGAAGACAATTGAATGGTATTTAGCTAATGAAGATTGGTGGAAGCCAATTATTAGTGGAGAGTATCAAAAGTATTATGATAAAATGTACGGGAACCGATAAGGTTCTCGTTTCGTATGTTTGAAAGGATTGAAAATATGAAAGTGTTAGTTACAGGAGTATCAGGACAACTTGGTCATGATGTTATGAATGAGTTAGCAAAGAGAGGGCATGAAGGAATTGGAAGTGGCATGGAAGAAGTATATGCCGGGATTCAAGATGGTACATCAGTTGAGACAATGCCTTATGTTCAACTAGACATAACAGATGAGAATGCTGTAAGTAAAATGATTCATGAAATCAAACCGGATGTGGTTATACATTGCGCAGCATGGACGGCAGTAGATATGGCTGAAGATGATAATTTGGTTGAAAAAGTACGTTTGGTAAATGCTAAGGGAACACAGTATATCGCATCTGCATGCAAAGATATTGATTGTAAAATGGTTTATATCTCAACAGATTATGTATTCAATGGACAAGGTGAAACACCATGGCAACCTGATTGCAAGGACTATGCACCATTGAACGTATACGGACAGACAAAGCTTGAGGGTGAACTGGCTGTTGCGAATACATTGGACAAATACTTTATTGTACGTATTGCGTGGGTATTTGGTAAAAATGGTAAGAATTTTTATTAAGACAATGTTGAAGGTTGGTAAAAACACACAATGAAGTACGTGTTGTAAATGATCAGATTGGGACACCAACATATACGTTAGATCTATCTAGATTATTAGTTGATATGTGTGAAACCGAAAAGTATGGATACTATCATGCTACAAATGAAGGTGGATATATTTCTTGGTATGATTTCACAAAAAGAAATATATCGTGTTGCTGGCTATACAACAAAGGTGATACCTGTAACAACTGCAGAATATGGTTTAGCTAAAAGCTGCACGTCCATTTAATTCCAGATTGGATAAATCTAAATTAATTGAGAATGGATTTCAACCTCTTCCAACTTGGCAAGATGCGGTTGAAAGATATGTGAAAGAACTGGATTTAAATAACTTATAAGAAAGAGGATATTTATGGGACAAATTCAAGTAGAAAAAAATGTAGGTGGAATCGAAGGACTTACTATTATTACGCCTGCTGTACATGGGGATGACCGTGGATACTTCATGGAAACATATAATGAAAAATGATATGAAGGAAGCTGGAATTGATATTACATTTGTGCAAGATAATCAATCCATGTCAAAAAGGTGTATTACGTGGTTTACATTATCAAAAGCATTTCCCACAGGCAAAGTTAGTGCGCGTAATTAAAGGTAGTGTATTTGATGTTGCTGTAGATCTACGTGCTGAGTCGAAGACATATGGGAAATGGTATGGAATAGAACTAACAGAAGAAAATAAAAAAAGCAGTTCTTGGTACCTGCAGGATTTGCGCATGGGTTTTTAGTTCTGAGTGATATTGCGGAATTCTGCTATAAAGTTACAGACTTTTATCATCCAAATGACGAGGGTGGAATTGCTTGGAATGATCCGGACTTAGGCGTTAAATGGCCACAGGTATATGGTGAGTATCCGGGAAGTGCAGATGCATCTGGATACTATCTAGAGGATGGTACTAAGTTATCTTTGAGTGAGAAGGATCAGGCACAGTTAGGATTAAAAGATACGTTCAAATTTTAATATGTTTTCAAAAAGGATTGCATTGGGAAATAAACGGCATTTTGAATTGTTGTTTACCATTGTGTCCTTTTTGTGATTTTAATCTATCGATACGGTATATATGTTTGAAAAATATGCTAAATATTTCTATGGATTTGTGCAGTGTATTGAATTTTTGGTGTAGATTATAATTTCTACATGGTACAATTATCCTATGTCACAAGAGGAAAAAGTATGGTAAGAAAACAAACAAATAAAGAAAAGAGAAGAATGACTAAAATATCATTATTGTTATTGTTGATAACGATAATTTGTGTTGTTATAGCTATTGCATGGAATATCATTAGTATCTCTTTCCGACAAAGTGGTGCTGGTGAAACAATTATTAAAGAAAAATATTTCTGATAAATATACAAATCAGTACTATACAATAGGGAATAACCCAACAGAAATTACCAAATCTTATTTTTCTTGAGCTAAAATAATGCAATTACTTCTGGCGATACCACTGAAATTGCAAAAAGATGTTGTGAAGTCGTTTATCTGTCAATATTATACATGGACAAATAAAGATGGGAACTATGATATTGGCGGTATGCAGTATATCTATAAGCCACGTCAGAAAGATTTTTGAAAGATATACTTTATACAATTTTTTTATAAAGATATGGATTTATATTTGACGCAACTTGGAAGAAATCGTTTAATTGAGGTTTCAGAAGTGATGATTAATAGTGCTTCTGGATCTGAGGAGTATACGGTAACACTTCCAACAGGAGAATCAATTACTCTTCCTAGTGTAAAAGTAGAAGCATCATGGATGTATAATACAGATACAGGAATGAATATCGATGCGATACAAAATCATGCAATTTTTCATGTGGTAAATCATGATGGAAGAATGGAAATTGCTTCAATTTCGGAGGCTGAATAATCATGAGTATAAAACCAAATGAATCAGCAAAGAGAATATATATTAAAGAAAAGGTCTCACCCTGTTTCTAGACAACAGCTAGTTATTAACTTGGCAATGTCAGTTATTACAGCATTATTTAATATTTTAGCAATACTAGTTGTATATCAAGTTTCTAAATATGCTTCTGTAAGTAAGCTTAAATTTATTGTGGGGAATATTATTGCATTAGCTTTATTACTTTTGTTAGATGGTTTAGTATATGTTTCAATCAGAAAACGAAAACCGCGTATTTTTTAATAGCTTGCTTACTTGTTTTTAACACTGTTAGTTCCTTCAACGGAATATGCTTGGTTTCTCCTACATCGCATTAATACGAGTGTTACGAAGATTACTGAACATAAAAAGTGAAGAGAGTGTATCTGCCTCATTTATTATCTATACTGAGTCTACCGGTTCACCGATAACACAGATTAGTGATTTGTCTGGGAAAAAAAGGTTGGTATCCTATCCGGAACACATATGGCAGAAGTTGCAAAAGAAGCGTTTAGAGAATGAGAGTGTGACAGCAACATTTGTTGAATATACAAATTCAATTGAGGAGTTTAGTGCGTTGATTAATGGTGAAATCGATTCTGCTGTATTACCTCCTACATACGCAACTACAATTGGTGAAGATGCAAACTTAAAGACATTTGTTGAGAAAACAAAATCTATTCTAAATTTCTCTGATACAGTTACAACAAATGCACAGGTTGCAAGCAATAAAGATATTACTAAAGATCCCTTTTACAGTACTTCTAACTGGTGAAAATGAAGGCTTAGCAGATACAATTATTCTAATGTCTGTAAATCCAATCAGTATGAAGATTACAATGACATCGATTGCACGTGACTCGTATGTCCCAATTACATGTAATGGCTATGGCAAAAGTAAGATTAATGCTGCGCATTATACGAGCGAAGGTTGCATGGTAGATACTGTTGAAAAATTTAACAGGAGTATCAATTGACTATACTGTTGAATTCAATTTTGCAAGTGTGATTCAAATTGTTGATGCAGTTGGTGGTGTTGATGTTGATATTACAGAATCATTCGATGCGCAATCATGGAATATTGTATCTGATGAACTTGAGGTTTATCACATTGAAGCGGGTGATAATCAACACTTAGATGGTAAATTGGCGCTAGGATATGCGCGAGAACGTCATGCATTTGTGGATGGAGATTTTTGCTCGGCAGAGACATCAGCAGGAAATTATCTCTCAAGTGATAGCCAAAATCATGGCATCTAAAGATCCGAATATGGCAGTATCAGTATTAGAGGCTGCTGGTGAGAATGTTAAGACAAATATGTCGGTTGAACAGTTATTAAATTTTGTGACTTATTTAATGGCAAAAAGCACAGAGATATTATGACTCTGATAATTTATCTGGTTTATTAAACATGCAACAATCGCGTATCTTTGGTTATGATTCATCGGTTTTGGAATGAAGGTCTCCAAATGGATTTATATACTTATGAACTATATAAAGGTTCTGTGATTGCGGAGGCAAATAACATTGAACGTAATACTAACCTAAATTCTCCCATATGAATTACCTAATTCTGTAAACTGGAATGCGATGCAGGACTATCCTGTTCCTCCTGTTTCAGCTGATTATGTATATAAATATAAGGATCAAAGCTAATTCGTATTTTTAAAGATTGCACCAGCTATTTTTCTGTTTGCTTTAGAGAAATAGAGGATAGCTGGTTTTTTTCAACTCGTATTATGATAGCAAAAGGAGGAACATAGTTCTATGTGCTTTGAAAAAAATAGAATATCTATAAAAAAAACAGTTATATTTTTTTCTTGATATTTATACTATTATTTTTGACGATTCAAGTTCCATTTTATAAAGGGCAAGAATATGGATATCAATATAAAAAAATGTTTATGAGAAATTACACAATTTTGAGCGGTTTGAAGGAAATAGTGATGTAATATTCCTTGGGGATAGTGTTGGTTGGGCAGCATTCTCTCCAGCAGAGTTGTGGCGGAATATTGGTGTTAGTTCGTATAATCTCTGTACGTCTGGGCAATGGTTGATGGATACAAAAAGCAATTGTGAATCATTTAAACAACAAGATGCCTAAAAATAATGGTGTTAGAAGGAAGCATGTTGTTTGAACATCCTAATAAATTTAAAAAAATATTTTTTTGCAAAAATATTTGCCATTATTCCATTATCATGATTTTTATCGTTTCTCATTTGGTACAAAATCCCATTTAGAAAAGACTTTAGGATTCGATAGTAGTGATGCAGTTCAGGCATATACTAATGGTGAATTATATATGTCACAAACTACAAAAAAATGACGAGATGAAGCAGGATTCTCTTAAATATCTTGATTATATTTTTGACAAAATGCAAAGAAAATAATACAGAAGTGGTGATAGTTACACTGCCAAATAGTAAAGGGTGGAATTCGAGTAGAAACGCATATTTAAATAATTTATGCAAAGATAGGAATATACCATTTATTGATTTTAATTTATTACTAAATGATGTGAATTTTGATTGGCAAACGGATACTCGTGATGCAGGAGAACATATGAATAATTCAGGATCAGAAAAAAATCATGAATTATTTAGCTAATTATTTTTCAGGAGAATTATCATTTAGCTGATTGCCGGAATAACGTAAATTATCAATTATGGAATGAAATGTTTGGGGAAAAGGTGAATAGTTATGCAATTTGGTTATCATTCTTTCATATTCATATGTTTTTTTCTTCCAATTTTAATGATTTTTTTATCAAGTATTACCGAGTAATCTTCGTAAATATGTAATTATTCTATTTAATTATTCTTTTCTATTTTTTTATGGTCAAAACCAGCAGTACTTTTTGCAGATTTGTTTGATGCTGATAACATACTTAATTGGCCTGAAAATGAATTATTTTTATAAAAGTGTGGGAAAAGATAAAGCAAATAAAGTAAAAAGTAAAACACTATATGTGGCTTGGGATTATACTCAATATTGGAATGCTTATAGTGATGAAATATACCAATTTCTTTTTTTGGAGATTGGAACTGATATTCTGAACGTACAATTCACACCTCTACGATTATTTGTCCCAGTAGGTATTAGTTATTATGCACTACAGCATATTTCTTATCTAATTGATATTTCTTCTCACAGTGTGGAAGCTGAAACTAATATATTTTGTTTTACTATGTATACAAGTTTCTTTGCTACGATATTGCAGGGACCAATTACACGCTATCGTGAGGTGAAGGATGAGTTGCATCATTTAGAGGCAATCAAATCCGAAAATGTAGTGCAAGGATATCGGCGTGTTTTATGGGGGCTATTTAAAAAGGTTGTAATTGCAGACAGAGTTGCCCCTGCGGCAAACTATTTATTCAATCTTCATACAAATCAAGGTGCAGTAGTCATTCTCGCAGCAATTTTGTGTACAATTCAGCTCTATATGGATTTTTCTGGTACAGTAGATATCTCGATTGGCGCTGCACAAATATTTGGCATTCATTTACCAGAAAATTTCCGTCAACCTTTCTTTGCAAAAAATGCAACAGATTTTTGGCATCGTTGGCATATTACACTTAGCCAGTACTTACGTGACTATGTATTCTATCCAATTTCCTTAAAGCAAGTCTATGATGAATCTTTCTAAGTGGTTAAAGAAGCATACAGACAAGTTATTAGCTAAAAGTAGTTGGCCCATTTATTGCACTATTTACAGTATGGCTTTGCAATGGCTTATGGCATGGGGCAAATATTATGTTTATACTCTATGGGATGTACTATTTTGTATTAATGGTTGTAGAGAATATTATGGACAAACCACTAAAGAAATTGATGAAGAAACTTAAAATAACTGAAACAAATAAGGGATTAATTGTATTTAGGTTTGTGAAACTGCTTGTAATTGTTTGTTATGGCGAAATGATGTGTCGTGTTTCGAATGTTGGTGAACTTGTAAGTATGACACAAAGTGTATTTGTTAATTTTGAACTATCAAATGTGATAGAGATAGTGCCAAATATGCCTATGTTTTTCGTCAGACTGGATTATTATGATAGTTGGTGTATTAGTTGTATTCTTTGTGAGCGTTTGTGCTGAAAAAGAAGATAGATTTAAAAGGAAAAATTTGAAACTCTATCTGTTTGGCAACGCTGGGGGATTCTATATACAATTATCTTTATCATAATTATATTTGGTGCGTATGGTCCGGGATATGATAAGATTGCAATGATATATGCTGGCTTTTTAGTAGAAGTTTCAAAAAAATAAAGTGTACATATCAAAAATTAAAAAAAGGCTAGTTCGGGAAAAATCATTTAAAGGAACTGCCTTTTTTTCTATTTTAGCTAGAGAATAATTAAGATTCTTAAGTTATAAATTTGTGTATTTACTGTTAGTATAAAATTGATTTTTTTATTTTATAAAGTTAGTAATCTAGACCCAAAAATCCTTTGTAGCGAAATATATTTTTTATTTATCGAATTGTATTTAATTGAAGCCAGGATAATTTGATTGATTACTTTTTTTGGTAATCAGATTTTTTGGGGGGTTAGATATTATATCGAAATTTTTTAGACTGTTGACCTAAAAAAAGCGAATATACTATACTAGTTATGTTCAAAAAAATACTAAATGGAGAATATTATGAACGATATCCAATCTAAAATCTTATGTAATCTCAAAGAAAATGAATTACTTTCCCAAAGACAACTTGCTAAGAATATCGGTGTTTCACTTGGTATTATTAATCGTGAATATAATGGATTAATCTCTTCTGGTCTTATTACAGAAGCGGGAAGATTAACAAAAGAAGCACTTAAGAATATAAAGAATAATCAGCCTAAACAGGCTATTATTTTAGCTGCAGGCTATGGACAACGCATGGTGCCTATCAATATGGATAAGCCCAAGGGCTTATTGACTGTACATGGCGAGACACTAATTGAACGTTTGATTCGTCAACTTCATGAGGTAGGTATTACAAAGATTTATATAGTTGTGGGGTATATGAAAGAAGCCTATGAATTTTTAATTGACAAATATGATGTTGAACTTGTCATCAATCGAGAATATGCGACTAAGAATAATCTCCATTCTCTTGTAAAAGTATCGAATCATTTAGATTGCAGTTACATAGTGCCATGTGATATCTGGTCTAGATTCAATCCATTTTCTAGGAATGAATGTAACTCATGGTATATGATGAGTGATTTATCAAATTCAACTTTAGAATTACGTGTAAATAAACAATTTCATATCATATTAAAAGATAAGAGAAACGAAGGGAATTGTAGTATTGGTATTTCCTATATCAATCATTCAGATGCCAAATGGTTAAAGGAACGTTTAGTTTCTATGGCGGAAAAAACACGCTATGATAACTCTTTCTGGGAAGATTGTTTATTCGAAGGAGAAGGATATAGAATTGGCGCAAAGTTAGTTCGTCATGAGGATGTACATGAAATCAATACTTATGAAGATTTACGTAATATCGATGAAGGGTCTGAAAATCTAAAGTCTGATACAATCGCTGTGATTGCGAATACATTGCATGTAAATAATTCGGAAATTAAGAATATTCAGATTCTAAAAGAAAGGGATGACAAATCGCTCGTTCTTATTTGAATGTCAAAATCAAAGATATATCATGCGTATTCCGGGTGAAGGGACAGATAAGCTAATTGATCGTAAAAAAAGAGGCTTCCGTTTATCGCGCATTAGACGGTAAGCAAATTTGTGATGATGTTATTTATATCAATGAAAAAAATGGATATAAGATTACAAAGTTTATGGAGAATTCGCGTGTATGTGATGTGAATAGCCAGAAAGATTTGCGTGCATGTATGAAAGTCCTTCGAGAATTCCATAATCAAAACATACAGGTTAAACATACATTTGACCTGTATGGACAGTTAGAGTATTACGAGAAGCTATGGAATGGAAAGAAATCTATTTATCAGGATTACGAAGTTACGAAGAAACATATTCTTTCTTTACGCAACTTTGTTGAGAGTCATGCTAAGAGAAAGACATTGACGCACATTGATGCTGTGCCAGACAACTTTATGATTCAAAAATTGGAAAATGGCAAACAAGATATTCGTTTGATTGACTGGGAATATGCAGGTATGCAAGATCCAGATTTGGATATTGCGATGTTTAGCATCTACTCACTATATGAGCGTGATCAGATTGATAATCTAATTTCTATTTATTATGAGAATAAAGTTGATCTAGTCACAAAAATATAAGATTTATGCCTATGTAGCGATTGCTGGTTTATTATGGAGTAATTGGTGTGAATATAAGCGTCTATTAGGAGTTGATTTTGGTGAGTATTCACTCAAGCAATATCGCTATGCAAAAGTATATTACCGCATAGTTCAAGATGAATTTCTAAGTCATCAAAAGGGAGAGAATCATGAGTAAAATTACAAGAGCGATTATTATGGCTGCTGGTAAGGGTACAAGAATGCATCCAATCACAGAAAAGATACCAAAGCCACTGATACGTGTTCATGGCAAAAAGAATGATTGATACAATCATTGATACTTTGCATGAAAATGGGATTTATGAGATTTATGTAGTTATTGGTTATTTGAAAGAGGCATTTCAAAATCTACCAAATGAGGTAAAAGGCGTAACACTTATCGAAAACCCATATTTTGATACGTGCAATAATATCTCCTCATTGTATGTCGCAAAAGACTATATCTCGAATGCGATTATCATTGATGGTGATCAAATTATAACTGACTCTACAATTCTTTTTACTGAATTTATAAATTCAGGATACAACTGTGTATGGCAGGAGAATGATTCTAAGGAATGGATGTTAACATTGGATGATCGTTTTAAGGTGTTATCTTGTAGTCGAAATGGTGGAAATCATGCATGGCAGTTGTATGGTATTTCCAGATGGACAACAGAGGATGGAATGAAGCTCAAAGAACTATTAGAACTTGAGTTTAAAGAAAAGAAGAATACCCAGATTTACTGGGATGATATCGCAATGTTTAAACATTTTGATAAATTTAATTTACATGGCTATCCAATGCATAAAGGTGGAGTAAAAAGAAATCGATAGTCTTGATGAATTGATTGAGGAAGATAATAGCTATCGTAGCTATAAAGGAGAATAACCATGAAAAAGAAAATTGACTGGTTTGTTACGCTAGTACCATTAGTATTTATCTTGTTTTTAGCAGTACTATTCTTTGTTTTTCCAAATGAATCGAATACAACAGTAAGTCAGATTCGTTTCTTTTTTGGAGATACATTTGGTAGTTATTACTTAATTATTGGTTTAGGAATCTTCTTACTTTCAATTTATATCGCAGCTTCAAAGTATGGGCAGATAAGATTAGGTGGCCAGGATGAAAAACCAAAGTATAGTTTCTTTAACTGGGGAGCTATGATGTTTACCGCAGGTCTTGCGGCAGATATTCTGTTTTATTCTTTCTCTGAATGGATCTTATATGCAAGTAACGCACATATTGAAAAACTTGGCATAGAAGAATGGGCTAATGTTTATCCGTTATTCCACTGGAGTTTTTATACCATGGAGTTTCTATCTTGTCTTAGCTGTTGCGTTTGGTTTCATGTTGCATGTACGTAAGGTAAATCGTCAGAAGTTCTCGGAAGCTTGTCGTCCATTGCTTGGTAAATATACTGATGGCTTTCTTGGTAAGTTAATTGATTTGTTTGCGGTATTTGCTTTACTTGCAGGTACAGCTACTACATTCACACTTGCGACACCGTTAATGACAAGTATTATTACAAAGCTATTTCATGTCACAATTAATGAAACAATTTTTAACAATTATTATTATTGTAATTACATGCATTATTTATACATATTCCTTACTGCATGGATTTAAGGGTGTTTCTTTTCCTTGCAAATTTATGTATCTACTTATTTGGTGCATTATTAGTAATCTTCCTGTTATTTGGAGGACAATTCCGTGATATTGTTGAATTGAGTTTACAGTCCTTTGGTAAGATGGTTCAAAATTTCTTTGAACTATCGACTTACACTGATCCACAACGTACAACAAACTTTCCACAAGATTGGACAATCTTCTATTGGGCATACTGGATGGTCTGGAGTGTTGCAACACCATTCTTCATTGGTAATATCTCCAGAGGTAGAACAATTAAAGAAACAATCCTTGGTGGATATATCTTCGGTGTAGGTTCAACATTAATTAGCTTTATGATCTTGGGAAACTTCTCCTTTGCACAACAATTGCAGGGTATTCAAAACTATATTGCGATGTATCAACAGGGTGCAAGTTTATATGAAATTATCCTAAAAATAATTGATACAATGCCATTCGCACCGTTTATCCTCGTATTAGTACTATTAACAATGATTGCATTCTATGCGACTTCATTTGACTCTATCGCATATACAGCTTCTTGTTATAGCTATCATGAACTTGAAGAGGGTGAACATCCACATAGGGCAATTCAATTCATGTGGTGTATTCTTTTGGTTGTATTACCAATTGCGCTTATCTTCTCGCAGAGCTCAATGAGCAATCTACAGTCTGTAAGTATCATTGCGGCGTTCCCATTGGCATTGATTATGATTGTTATCTGCATCAGTTTCATTAAGGATGCCAGAACTTATTTGAATAATTTGCAAGATACTAAATAACCGTGAAATAATGATTTGTTGAGTGCTTAGATGGTCGATATGGCCATCTTTTTAATTGAGATGGATATATAGTGGTCAGTTATTTATAGTTGATTATAAATGTAGATTTTATCAACTAAAAGAAAAAAATTATTGTATTTTTCGGAAACACGTATGATAGTTTTTGTGTTTTGTGGAGGATGATAAATTTATGGGGAAAAATTGTAATACGAAGACTGTTAATCATTTTCTGTATGTTCTTGTGTACTACAACATTTACATTTGCTGATGAATCAACGGAAAACAATGAAAATACAATTATTCAGACAGGATGGGTATCTATTGACGGCCATATGCAATGGTATGATGAAAAATGGTGTACCTGTAATTGGATGGAAGAATATAGATGGAAGTATTTACTACTTCGATGTGAATGCGTACATGGTTACGGGCATTAATAATGTTGATAATAAATATTATTTGTTTAATGACCATGGTATTTTAATTTCTCAGAGTGGATGGGTATTTGAAAATGGTTCATATTACTGGGTCCTGGATGATAACTCCATATATACTTCTGGATGGAAAAAAATATCAATGGAGAGACGTATTTTTTTAATGATCGAGGAGTAATGGTAACTGGCAAGTATAGTATTAATGGAAATTGGTATTTCTTTGAGGGAGAATAATAGCGGGAAACTTGTGAAGAGCGGATGGTATCAATCATATGATGGATTGTGGCATTATGTTGCGGACGAAAGTATTTTAGCCAACTCTTGCTGGAAATTACTGTTTGGTCAATATTATTACTTTGACCAAGACAGTAATATGTATACAGGTTGGCTATTGGAAAATGGGAAATATTATTACTTGGCAAATAATGGCCCGATGGTTACAGGATGGTCACTGATTAATGGAAGTTGGTATTACATGAATTCGTATGGAGAAAGGATGATAGGATGGCAGTATATTAATGGACACTGGTATTATTTAAATGAAGATGGTGTCATGCAGACGGGATGGTTAATGGAAGGTAATAATAATTATTATCTTTCTGACAGCGGGGCAATGATAACTGGTTGGTTGTACCTGAATGGGCATTGGTACTACATGAATCCATCTGGGCAAAGGATGATAGGATGGCAGTATGTTAATGGGCGCTGGTATTATTTAAATGAAGATGGTGTCATGCAGACGGGATGGATAACAGAAAACAACAACAATTATTATCTCTCCGACAGCGGAGCAATGATAACCGGTTGGCTGTACCTGAATGGGTATTGGTATTACATGAATCCGTCAGGGCAAATGTCGAGTGGATGGCAATATATAGGTTATTATTGGTATTATTTTGGCGATGATGGCAATGGTATAATGAAAACAGGATGGCAAACAATCAATGGGAGTAGTTATTATCTAAAACCAAATGGTGCAATGGCTACTGGATTTACCTGGGTTGATGGCAAGTACATCTATTTTAATGGTTCTGGTATTATGACAGATTTTCCTGCTAGTTATTATTTAGGAGTGCCAAATTACAACCAATTTCAGGAAGGATTTCCATCAGGGTGTGAAGCAGTTTCATTATTTCAGGCAATGCAGTATAAAGGATACCTAGGTATGATATCTTTATCTACTTTTGTAGATTCCCTTCCTATATCATCGGACCCGTTCTCTGGATTTGCAGGAAACCCAAGAAGTGCCTATGGACAATATAGTGCAATTTTTCCACCGGCTCTTGCAAATTGGGGGAATATTTATGCGAGAGGAAAAGTATTTGATATATCTGGAAGCTCATTAGACGATTTACTTGGTGAGATTAGCCAAGGTAATCCAGTTGTAGCATATGTAACAACATATTATACAGAACCAATCTGGATGAATTATCCTTTTGGACCAAATTTATATAACAATCATGCAGTTACTTTAAATGGATATGATTATTACAATCATATAGTACATGTATCTGACCCAATTAGTGGTTCAAAATGGTTAGATATGTTCAGTTTTGCAAATATATATAATTCTAGGAAGTATGCTGTTGTTGTACGCTAGAATAACTATGAATATCATTCACAAACTAAAAAGAATACGGAAAATGTCTGTTCTTAATTATCTTCGTTACTAGAAACTATATATAGAAAATATGAGAAGCTTTATAGGATTTAATTTCTTTGAATTTAGATGCAGAAAAAAAGCATTAATTAACAATTTAAAAAAAGTCTCTGTTGGGATTTGCCAGGCCTACGGAGACTTTTTTTACATGCTTACAAGTTATATTAGATTACCTTTTTTTGATATGATTTTGAAGGATTTGATCTGTCACTTCATAAATAGTTTCTGAACCTAGTTTGGTTTTTGATTGACGACCATATACCTTTTTCGGCAGTGACCTGGTGTTCCTTCCAGTCACCACCATCATTTGAGTTGTTTAATAGGAGTGGTTGGAAGTTATCCATTGCATGTGCAAAACGTGCTTCTGGAGTTTCATTAGCTTCAAACTCATCAAATAGTGCGATGAGCTCAGTTTTTTTGGTCGTCTGGTAGAATTGAATATATTCTTTCTTTGGCAAGGTCTTCTCTTGCCTTTTGTGTCTTTAGACCTTCTGTATCGTATGCGTAGGTATCACCTGCATCAATTTCAACAATATCATGGATAAGACACATCATCATTGTTTTAGCGACATCAATCTTTTCATTTGCATGTTCCTTTAAAAGATAGGTCATAATAGCCATGTGCCATGCATGTTCTGCGTCATTCTCATTTCGTCCATGATTGGTTAAATGAGTTTGACGGAAGATATTCTTTTTCTTTATCGATTTCTAAGATAAAAATTCATTTGTTTTTTTGTAAACGTTCATTCATAATTGCTTTACTCCTGACGATTCATTGAAATCGACTGTCTTTAAAATTGCTTTTTCCATGACATATGCAGCGATGGTGCCTACGACATTGATGTCTGCTGGTATGGTGCTAGAACTCATTGCATAGATGGAATCTCCATCAAATGTAGTGTGTACTGGTTTGATAACACGTGCATATCCATCGTGTGCCATGCCTGCAACTTTTTGTAAGTGCAGTTTTATCTAGTCTTGCATTGGTGATGATAGCACCAATAGTCGTGTTTTGATGAAATAGGTCACGACCTAAAATTGCCGTGTATAGTGCTTCTTCTGCATCGATAAAACTTCCATCTTTCAGATTGCGAATACCAGAGAGAGTATTACCACTTGTTGGATCGTAGATATTACCGACAGCATTGACTGCAACGATAGCGCCCACTTTTAAATCTCCTAGTTGTACAGCGTAAGTTGCTAGAGCAGAAGGGGATGCTTGTTTTAGGACCATATATCTTTCCGATAGTAGCACCAGTTCCAGCGCCATGCTTTTCCTTCTTCGAAGATTCCTTGATATGCATTTTTCGCAGGCTTGATAGCCAAGGTTTGCGTCAGGGTATTTTTGTGTTGGTTTTCCGTTTAAATCAAACAAACAAGAAGCACACACAATTGGTACAACACCTGCAGCAGTAGGAAATCCAATGTTGCGTTCTGCTAAGAATTTCATGACACCACTAGCTGTATCAAGACCAAATGCACTACCACCAGATAGTACAATTGCATGTACTCCATCATTGGCAGCGAGTGGATTGAGTAATCCGCTTTCTCTAGCTGCAGGAGCCCCTCCACGGATATCGATTCCAGTCGGATAACCTTTATCACTTAAGATAACCGTACATCCAGTATTAGACTCTGGATATTCAGCACTACCTAATTTGAATTCTGTGAATGCATGGATGGATATTTCTTGTAATAAACTGTTTTTCATATAAGTACCTTCATAGAAATAGTATAGAAAAAAATATTGAGAAATGGAATATTTTTATGAACGATATTCCATATAAATGAATACTTTCATTTTCCTTTTGATAAATGTTAGGGAAAAAGAACTTTTTGTATCTATTATGAACATGTTAATATAAAAAAACAGTATAAAACAGGAGGCCGTATAATGGTAATTGAAGATTTAAAATTACACGCGAAGAATATTCGCAAGAATATTTTAAGACAAGTGTATGGAGCGCAATCTGGACACCCAGGAGGATCATTAGGCGCAACAGATATTCTTACAGTGCTTTATTTTGATGTAATGGATATCAATAAGGAAAATGCTGGTGGAATCGATCGTGATCGTTTCGTATTATCGAAGGGACATGTATCACCACTCTTATATGCTTTATTAGCTGAAAAAGGGTATTTTAGCAGAAGAAGAATTAAAAGACTTTCCGTGCTATTGACTCTAAACTGCAGGGCCATCCAAACATGAACTACGTGACAGGAGTCGATATGTCCACTGGTTCATTAGGTCAAGGTTTTGCGGTGGCAGATGGAATGGCATTGGCAAATAAATTAGCTGGCAATGATCATCGTATCTACTGCTTAATCGGTGATGGTGAAACAGAAGAGGGTGAAATCTGGGAAGCTGCAATGGCTGCTGCTCATTATAAGAATGATAATCTTTGTGCAATCATTGACGTAAATGGATTGCAGATTGACGGTAATACTGCTGATGTTATTGGACCTGAACCATTAGATCAGAAGTTTGCAGCATTTGGATTCCATGTAATTTGTGTTGATGGACATAATATGGAAGAATTACAAGCTGCATTTGCTGAAGCAAAGACAGTAAAGGGCAAAGCCAACAGCGATCATTGCTCATACTGTTAAGGGTAAGGGTGTTTCCTTTATGGAAAACAATGCTGGATGGCATGGAAAGGCTCCTAACCAAGAGCAATTTGAAGCAGCAATGGCAGAATTGGAGGCAGAGTAGTCATGGGTAAGGCAACAAGAGAAGCGTACGGTGAAGCGTTAGCTGAATTAGTCGCTGAAAATAAAAAGATTGTAGTGTTAGATGCAGACTTATCAGGAAGTACTAAGACAGCAAATGCGAAAAAGGTAGCACCTGAAAGATTCTTCAATATGGGTATTGCAGAATCCGATATGATTGGTCATGCGGCTGGTTTTGCGACAAGTGGATTTATTCCATTTGCATCTTCCTTCTCAATGTTCTGCACAGGTAGAGCTTGGGAACAGATTCGTAATAGTGTTGCATATCCTCACCTAAACGTGAAGGTATGTGGTACACATGCAGGTATTACTGTAGGTGAAGATGGTGTTTCTCACCAAGCAATCGAAGATATCGCATTAATGCGTGTTGTGCCAGGTATGGAAGTATATGTACCATGTGATGCTGCACAAACAAAGGCAGTTATTAGACATGTTGCTTCTACAAAGACACCATGTTATGTAAGACTTGGTCGTTCTTCTGTTGAGGATGTATATACAGAAGATACAGTATTTGATTTTAGTAAGGTCCATGTAGTTCGTGAAGGTAAGGATGCTGTTATCTTTGCTTGTGGCTTGATGGTTCAATCTGCTCTAAAGGCAGCTGAGAAGTTAAGCGCAGAAGGTAAGGAAGTAGCTGTAGTAGATGTATGTGCTATCAAGCCATGCAATGAAGAACAAATTGCTGATTTACTAGCGAAGTATGATGTAGTATTTACTGCTGAAGAACATAACGTAATCGGTGGATTGGGTGGACTCATCTGTGAAATTGCAGCAGATAAGTGCCCTAAGAAGATTCATCGTATTGGTATCCAAGATACTTATGCTGAATCTGGAGATGCTAATAAGTTAATGGCTAAGTACAAACTAGATGGTGAAGGCGTTTACGAACAAGTAAAGGCTGCTTTATAAAAGTTATTACGAAAAGATTTACTACAATAGTGTAGTGAATCTTTTTTTAATACATGATACAAAAATTTCATAAAAATGTACTTGTTTTTTTATATTCCTTTTTGTAAACTATTTCTGTGATAAATATGTCACGCTTGACCGCTTATTATAAGCTGAGGCTACACGGACGGCCGGGTCAAATGCCGAAGACCTGTTGAAGAAGCAGGGACTGCATCGAGGATGCAGCAGGGCAGAAAGACTGCCTGATTAATCGGGATTTCCCGCATATTGAGCAATCAACTCTGTGCCTGTAGTAGTCTTTTTTAGAGATAAGTGTGTGACGAATAGAATACATACAGGTGGTATTGGTTGATACTGCCTTTTTTTGTTGGGGACCGGGAAGGGGAAAAAAATGAAAAAAAGTTTTTATTTGATTTTTACTAGCATTGCTTATGACAGCATGCACAACAAAAAGCTGTATCTGAAAAAGAAACAGCCGCAAACAATACTGGTAATTACAGTGATGAAATGAAGATTGAGGACAATGAAGATCTAGATCCAGAAACTGGTTCAGATTCCGTTGAACGTGCAGGAGATCATAAAGGAAGTCCTTATTTTTACATCTTTAGATTATTACAATATGACAAGTAATGGCTCACTTTCAATTTTGCCGAAGTTTAAAACAATTCAACAATCTAGTGAGTGGAGTTGCGGTGTGGCTTCTGCCTTAATGGTTATGGATTTCTATGGAAAAAGAGGAAATCTAGGTGAAGAAGACATTGCGAAGCTACGTTCGAATGGTTTGACACCTGGACCTACATCTGTAAAACAAGCAGTAGAAATGTTTGAAGGTGTTGGTGGATTCAATATTGAATCTAACTATGATCATATTGGTGAAGATCACATGAAGTTTTCCCTCTGTCACGCTTTTAAGGAAGAAATCCAAGCAGGAAATGCTGTAATGGTTTGTTGGATTGAGTGGGGCGGACACTGGCAAGTAGTAATTGGCTATGATGATATGGGAACAGAGACAACACAGGATGACGTTATGATTATGGCAGATCCTTATGATACAACTGACCATAATCAAGATGGCTACTTTGTGTATGGTGCAGAACGTTTCTATTACAACTGGTCTATGTATGATTTCTTCGCAGAAGAAGGTAATAAAGACTATGAGCGTAATGCATTATTTGTATTAGCAAAACCTGAGAAATAAAAATTTAGCAGATTTCATACACACACGTGAAATCTGCTTTTAGTTTATTAATTTCAATTTCTTCTCAGTAAATAAAAAATACCGCATTTCTACGGTATTTTTTGATAAGTGGAGCTAAGGAGGATCGAACTCCTGACCCCCTGCTTGCAAAGCAGGTGCTCTCCCAGCTGAGCTATAACCCCATGTATATCAATTCGATGAGTTTTCCGAAAATGGTGGGCCTGAATGGACTTGAACCAGCGACCTCACCCTTATCAGGGGTGCGCTCTAGCCACCTGAGCTACAGGCCCAACTTCATCGAGATGCTTTTAATATAATATCAACCACAACAGATGGTGTCAACACATTTTTTTGTAATTTTTTTGGAAAATAATTTGGAAACCTGGGGAACTACGAGTATAGATAAATTTTTTTGCTAGTTTTTAAATGATTTTCTGTTAGTGCAATTGCGATGGATAGTGGTCTATGGTAAAGTATGCAAGGATATGCGGAGGTTTTGCATGGAAGGTTTTATTCTCTGGTGGGCAGGAACTGTTGGGAAGTTCTTATCACCTAAATTATCAATCTTTTTAGTTAGCTTACTGCCACTGATTGAAGAACGTGGTGGTTTATTACTTGCCAAGATGCTAGGGATACCTATGTGGGAAGCAGTATTCTGGTGTGTCATTGGTAATATTTTGCCAATTCCATTTATCTTATTTGGAATTAAAAAAGTTAATCCATTGGCTATCCACATCACTTATCAAAGATTGCGGAGTGGTTAGAACAGAAAGCAATCAAGAATAAACCAAAAATTGATAAGTACGGTTTCTGGGGATTGGCACTTTTTGTAGGAATCCCATTACCTGGTACAGGTGCTTGGACTGGATGCTTGATTGCGGCTTTGTTTGAAATGGACTTAAAAAAAGCAACTCTATCAATATTGATTGGAGTTGCAATGGCTGCAGTAATCATGACACTAGTATCCTATGGATTATTAGGTGCAGTATTTGGATAAGGTCTCAATATGAGACTTTTTTCTATACTAAATTATTCAGGAAGATTCTCAAGTAGATCAACAATACCTTGAAAATCTTTGATTGTCGCAGATAAGAATGGAAGATCAGTGGGCTTCAAGAGAATCACTGGAAATCGCAATGACTTTTGCATTAGCTTTTTGCGGCGAGAACGCCGTTGATAGAATCTTCAAAGACGATAACATGATCAGATACGTGAAGATGCTTCATAGCTTCTATATACATGTCGTATTTACTGTTGTATGTACCATCATCGTAGACGATTGTACTTGGATCAATCCATTGGTCTAAGTGGAATTGAGATACATAGAAATCTATATTTTCTTTGATTGATGCAGAAGCAATTGTAAAGGGAATGTTGTTTTGTTTAAGGTAGTTAAAAAATTCAATGACACCCGGAGCTAGAACTGCGCTAGGATCGTTTTTGACATATTGGCGATAGAGAGCTTCCTTTTCGACTGATAAACGTGCACATTCTTCTGTAGAAAGTGTATGATTCGTCATACGTTGAATTAGATCAACATTTGCCAAACCCCAATACTTTTGCACAAGTGTTTCCTTTGTCATATGTTCGCCAATGACCCTCATAGCGATTGTATCCCAAGCTTGAATATGTAAATCAGTATCAAAGAATAATGTGCCGTTAAAATCAAAAATAATTCCGTTATAGCGCATGTTATCTCCTTTTTTTGATTATTATACATTTTTATTGATGCGTATGACATCTGATTGTGTTTTTAATATATGAAAAAAAGAGGGAGAAAGTTATGCAATACAGTGCTCTAATCGTTGCGGCAGGTAGTGGGACAAGAATGAAGCTTGGATATAATAAGGTTTATGCTAAACTGTCAGACGGAACAACTATTTTGGATAAGACGCTTTCTGTATTTCTAAATGATAGTGATTGCATACAAATTGTTTTGGTAACAGACTGTGCAGAGCATTTTGAAAAAGAACAAGGAAGAAAGGATGGTAGAATCGTATTTGCGTGTGGTGGTGCAACGCGTCAAGATAGTGTTTATAATGGCTTGCGTGCAGTACTAGCAGATATTGTTTTCGTGCATGATGGAGCTAGGCCTTTCTTAGATCAAGAGTCACTAGAGAAACTTAAAAAGACGATGGAAACAGAGAAGGCTGCTTTACTTTGTGTTCCATGCAAGGATACTGTAAAGCATGTGAAAGATGGATATGTTGTAGAGACATATGAACGTAGTACATTACAGTGTGCACAGACGCCACAGGCATTTGAGACAGATTTATTACTTACATGCATGCATAAAGCAAAAGAAGACCACTTTATTGGAACAGATGATACTTCTTTGGTAGAGAAGTATTCTGATGTAAGAGTGGCTGTAGTTGAGGGAAGTATTCTAACTACAAAATTACTACTCCAGAAGATATTAGATAAGAAATTGGATAAAATTTTTATCCAATTTTTTTATATTTGTCTAAATTCTAAAAGAATTTTTAATCTAGCCATTGTCTAACATTTTGATGTTTTATAAAATATAAGTGAAATTAATCACATGTTTATACATGCATAATCGAATGAAGTGAGAACATAAAAAGGGGAGGAAAGTATGTTATTTCACATTAGTGGAGATACGGCCATATATCAATGGGTCGCAATGCTAGGAGTACTTGCAAGTTTGATTTTGTTAAATGAGTTTTTCTCGTAGAACAAAAGTTTGGCGGTATCTTGATGTTTTTTTGTTTTACCATTAATTTTGACAGTTTATTTTTATCGCGATTTATGTATCAGCTAGAATGGGCGCAGAGTGGGCATTACATAACCAGACATATCTATATATGAATGGTTGGTTCCATTATGCAAAAACTCTATGCGTCACTTACTGGTTGTATTGGATTTATGATGATCAAATACAAATGGGGTATTGGAAAACAACGTTGGTTCCGTGCATTCCCATTTGCGATTGTCGCAATTAATATCTTGATTGCTGTAGCGAGTGATTTTTGAGTCCGCAATCAACGGATGGTACAAATGGTGGTTGTCTTCTGAAGGCGTATGGTTATACGGTGGATGGCATAATGTATTTAATGGTTTAGCGGGTTTAATTAATATCTTCTGCATGACAGGTTGGTGGGCTGTATATTCTTCTAAGGATGAGAAAGATATGATTTGGCCAGATATGATCTGGGTATATATCTTAATCTATGATGTGTGGAATTTTTGCATATACATACAACTGCTTACCAACACATACATGGTTCTGTGGTGTAGCATTGCTATTATCACCAACAATTCCTGCATTACTATGGAATAAGGGTGGATGGATTCAAAAATAGAGCAAATACTTTATGTATTTGGTGTATGTTTGCACAGGTATTTCCACTGTTTCAGGAGACATTGGCAGATGGTACAAAGGCATTCCCGTGGGTTACATTACCAGTGTTATATGCCGATGGAACACTAAATGGTATTGTGGCAGGAGGAAGTGCAAATGCAAATCCTACAATGATGACGATTGTGAGTGGACTAGCACTTATAGTAAAACCTAATCGCAATTATCTATATTATCCGTAAATGTATGATGACAAAGAAGAATCCATATAAGGGAGAAGTATTTACAGAATTTAAGTATTATAAAGATGCAGCTGCTCGTGCAGTAATTGACTAATTGATAATTGAAAGGGATAGAATCATAAAAAGGCAAGTCTTTGGGGGTGATGCTTCAAAAGTTTGTCTTTTTTTAAGTTATAAGATTTATATACAAGATAATGTAAAATTAGATTCAATTATTTTATAATGATAACTATATGCATTTTTATTACTAAAATGTAAAAATTTCATAACTAAAATTTAAAAAAATATAGTATTTGATTATTTTTGAATTCTGACTTAAAAATTGTAATAGGCAATAAATGCTGCTTTTTATTATTAACACTACCTTTGAACACGAAGAATTGCTAGTCTAGACTATTTAAAACAAAAGTGAAACCACATTGCCAAGTAGCGTTGATCGTGGGAATTCATAATTTCTAGCAAAATACTTCGCACAAAGTAAAACGCTGCTGGAACTATTTTAGAGGGAGAAATCTATGCATAGTATTCGTCATTTTGTAAAGGGAATACAGAGGTTTTTTACGATTCTATTGTCACTTGTAATCGTAATTGCCGGTTTTATTCCTGGAAAAGCAGTCGTTCAGGCTGAGGATACAACCGGTTTTTAAATTTAATAAAAGTAATTGTAAAGGACTCATCTACTGGAGCACAGGTGGCCGATTTATTGGCAGGTGATGTTCCTGAACTAAAGACAGGGGTTATTTACTCATTGGATGTAGAATATTCTGTTCCATCATCCTTGCAGTTTTCAAATACCTATTTTCATCTAAATCTTGGAAATGGAGCGTATATTACTACACTTCCAGGTTCAACATTTACGGAAGGTCCAATTACTGCAACGGGTTTTGAACAGTTGGTTAAGACACCTACAGGGACAGGTACTTCCCCATATGGATATCCAGCTGCTGGTTCAGCTCAATCAAGAAATGGCGAATTAATTTTTAAGACAAAGACATCACTAACAAATGTGGCTTCTGCAGGAGAAATTAGTTTCAGTATTGATAGTGCATATCTAAACCAAGATCCAAAATCAAATTCTTGCGAATTTATTTCAGGTAAGTCTAAGTACAGATTCTACTCCATCCATAGATGCGCGTTCTTTTAATGCGAAGTCTACAGAAGAGTTTAGATATAATTTCTGGACAGACCAGTCAACAGAGACTATCAGTAAGGGTGACACAACGACAACACTGCTCGCTTCTATTACAGGTGGAAGTTCCTTAACAGAAGCAGGCAGTAAGACAACAGTTGAAATTGAATATCCTAGTGATATTGAATTTATATCTCTTGAAGAGACACAGTTATATCACTCAAATGGTACGGTTGTTTCTACGACAGAGAGTGGTGGAATTAAGACCACAAAACTAGAGTGGAATGAACCAGGTTCTTATTCTGGAACACCAAAGTTTGTGCCTCATGTAAAGGTTCCGGCAAATAGTACACGTGCAAATGGTTCTTCGTTTACAATTACTCTAAAGAACTTTAAGAAGACAATTTGGGATGATACTCCAAACGTAGATCGTACTTCTAGCAATGTATCTACAATGATAGTGAAGTTAATTGATGGTTCTGATCCAGAACAGGTATCTTCTCATGGCTTAATTGATACAGCAGTAAACTGGGCATATAAAAAGTATGATACATACAATGTTCGTTTAGGTTCCTTATTAATTAAGAATGAATTATCTACACCAACAAAACCAAAGACACTTGAAATGACAATTGATGAAACAGATACAGCTATCATTCGTGGTGTTACAATTCCATATCATGCAGATATGGTATATGGAAACATCTATTGGACATCTGCTAGTGGTGCTAGCGGTATAGCTAATCCAAGCATTTTACAGAAGTCAAATGTATCTGCATTAATCACAAATACAGCACTAGGACTTGATATTAATGATTCTATCAAAACAATCAAGGTTGACATTGGTCAAATTCCTGGACAGTATGATGGCATTCGTCCACAAAGTGATTTATTAGATACATGGAATCCAAATAACAAGTTTATTGCGGATGGTGAATTCTACGGTTGGTCCTATATTCCAAATGGCGTATATGGAAGCTGGAAGGTAGGTACTAACGATAATGTTAAGACAATTGTAAAACTATACAATACAGGCACTACACCAACTGCTGGAGATACATATACCCTAATTGGTAAGCCAAAGGTACCTGAAGTAAAGAATGGTGTTGGTTCAATCAATGAGACACAAATTCTTGGTGGAAATTCTTTTACAGTATCTGGACGTATTGATGACGCAAACTGGGATTGGAACCCACTACAGGAACCTGAGATTTACATGATTATGCCAGAAGGCTTTTACATATTCAAACTTACAGGTAACAAACGGAACATTGAGTGCCCCAACATATGTAGGTGAGTTTGAAAAAAAGATGGTGAGAAAGATCGAGGTTTGGAAGTATTCCATTGATATTGGCCAAGAAACAAGAGGTCAATATCAGCCAAACTTCACAAGTAAGAATATGACAATCAAGTTTGATGTTCATGCGGATAAGACGGTAAAGGTTGCGACATATCATATCAATGACTTCCTTGGAATTACGACAAAGGACTTTTGATGCGATTGGTGCAGTCATCAAACCTGAAAAAGTGGGATAGAAGTAACTGGAATACTGACAAATACACTACGGTATTTGGTACAGCTGTAAACTCTGGTAAGACAATGGTTTCCTTGTCTGAAAGACCAGGTGTCAAAGTGAATCAGGCAGCTGAAGTGAATGCACATTCTACTTTGATTGATAAAGATACAGGTGCAGAAATCGTCTATGATAATACTTCTGCGACAACGAAGAAAGATACAACAGTCGTATTAGAAAAAGGCGATACGACAACAATGCGTATCAAACTAAGAAATAATAGTGGAACAAATATTAACTACGCAAATGTATTTATTCCTCTACTAAATGAGAATCTAGATTTTGGACCTGCATTCATGCCAGAAGGTGCAAATCAGTTACCATTAAAACTGGATAAAGTGGAGTCGACCCCAAACTTTGAAGTGAAGTATATTAAGTTAAAGCCAGGCAAGACATATGCGCTTAATCACGCCCCTCAACCAGGAGATTATGATATTGTTACAGATCCAGCAGATGCCAATATGCTTATGTTGGTTACTAAGACAACAGTAAGTAATGGTGATGGTGGAAGAATTGAGGTGACATATAAGGCTGAGAATAACTTAACAATGTCGCATAACGATAAGATAGACGTGATTACTCCAGTATTGGATTATGATATCAATGGTAACCGTGCAACATTAACGCTAGAGCCTGCTGCGATGACATATCATACTTCTTCAATCAAGGTTGTAAAGGACTGGAAGAACTATGATGGTACTGCGCTTACTGCTCCAGTGAGTGAAGTAGAAGTAGAGCTATATCGTGATGGAACAGTTTTAGAAAAGAAGAAACTTACTGCAGCGAATAACTGGGAAGTTTCCTTTGATAATATTGATCTAGTAAATCCATCAACTGGTACAAACTATCAATACACAGTTAAAGAAGTAGGTGTAGATAGTTCTAGCAAGATCAAGATTAATAATGCTTGGTATATTGCAACTGTAACGGGAGATGTAGACCAAGGATTTACAGTTACGAATAAAAAGTCTTTAGAAGTAACGCCACTTGTCCCTGCAACAATGACAAAGACGTTTACAAAAAGAATGGTCTAATTTAACACAAACTGAGATTGATACACTTTCTACTACAATTGCTCTATATAAAAATGGCAATAAAGTACAAGAAGTGATCGTGGATAAGAACAATCACTTTACGGCAACATTCTCCAATTTACCAGTGACAGATACAATTACTTCTGCTGCAAATATTTATACTGCAAAAGGAGCTTGATGGTGATGGTAATGTTGTGGAAGAAGGAAGTACAATCACAATTGGCGGTAGAGACTTTACAGTTCATTACGATGGTACAAAAGATTGTAAATACATATGTACCAAAACCAGTATTGGTTGATCACCAGTTAAGAAGATAGTAGAAGGTAATCCAACAAATCCATCCACATTCCACTTTGAGATGAGAGCTGTTAATCCAGCTGATCCAATGCCAACTGGAAGTGTAAATGGAGTAAAAACAAGCTGAAGTCATCGGTAGTGGTGAAGTAGAATTTGGCATCTTCGAAATTTCACAGGCAGGTACATACCAATATGTAATTCGTGAAATTAATGATGGCATCGCAAATTACGAATATGATACAACTCGTTATACAATTACATTTTGAAGTAAGAGATGTGGCTGGACAACTTGTAGCAGATAGACGTGTTGAAAAGGCAGATGGCACAGTTGTAAATGAAGCTGTATTCACAAATGTATATAAGGCAGCTATTTCAACACCTAAGACAGGTGATAACTCTCAATTACCAATCTATATTGGAGCAGTGATTATTGCTCTTGCAGGATTTGGCTTTGCAGTAGTAAAGAGATTTAAGTTGAACAAACAATAAAGTAATACTTTGGGTTGATAGTTCATACTATCAACCTTTTTTATGAAATTGATGATTATTTTTCATATACATTTTTAGAGGTGAACAAATGAAATGTCCACGTTGTGGTAATACACAAAAATCATATTTTTATAAAAGGAGTCATGGATATTATTGTCGGAAATGTATAGGCTTTGGAAGGTTGCTATTAGAAGAAATAAATATTAAACTTGAGGATATTCACGATGATTGTAGTGAATATACCATGCAATATCTAACAAAACTGCAAGAAGCAGTGTCCAAAGAGTGTCAACAATACATTCGTACAAAAGATGTATTGTTGGAGTGTGTTTAGTGGTGCTGGGAAAACGGAAATGGTGCTTGCTAGTATAGCAGATGCGTTAAATGAAAAAAACGCAAAGTATGTTTTGCGATTGCAAGACGACAGGTCGTACTAGAACTGGCTGAAAGATTAAACATATATTTTTAAAAAGGCGAAGATTGTAGCAGTGTGTGGTGGACATACAGATGAAATTGATGGTAATTTAATTGTATGTACGACGCATCAGTTATATCGTTACCAAGGTCAATTCTCATTGTTGATTTTAGATGAACCAGATGCCTTTTCCATATCGTGGAGATGAAGTATTACATGGTATTGCAAAAACATGCTTGCATAGGAAATATCATATATTTAACTGCTACACCAGATGCGTATCTTTTTAAGTAGAGTAAAAGAAGGAATGATGCATCATATCATATTGAATAAGCGTCCACATGGACATGATTTGCCAGTCCCAAGACTATTGATTTATCCATCGGTACTATTATTTTTTTATACTGATACGATGGATAAACAAACATGCATGCAATCCTAGAATTATCTTTGTGCCAACTATTAAAACTGCCAAGATACTAGGGTTTTATTCTTAATATCTTTATGCAATGTTATGTCTGTACAAGTGAAAGTGAAGATAGGGATGAAATCATATATCATTTCAAACAAAACCCGTTAGGTGTGATGATAGCGACAACAGTTCTAGAAAGAGGCGTAACTATTCCTAAGGCAGATATCTGTGTATGGCACGCGAATCATTCTGTCTTTGATGAAGCTGGGTTAATTCAAATGGCAGGTAGAGCAGGAAGAAGCTTTACATCACCAGAGGGTGATGTACTGTTTTTATGTAGCGAAAAGACAGAACTAGTGCAACTTTGTAAGAATAAGATTGAGCAGGCGAATCAAATATGCGCTGTTTAATGTGTGGAATAGAAAAAGGAGATGGGAGATTTCATCGATATACTGGAGAATGATGATCCATTGTGCCATGCCTGCAGAAATCATCTAAGTAAGGTTAAGTTTCACATGAAGTTTCACGGACATAAACTGTATGCTAGTTATATCTACGATGATGCCTTTGCAAAAATTATTAGTTCAATATAAGGAATGTTTTGATGAAGCATTGAAAACAGTATTTCTGTATCCATTTCGGTGGTGGTTGTTATTACGATTTTTTTGGTTATACAATTTGTTATTTACCAAGTTCTAAAGAAAAAAATCGCAAAAACGTGGGTTCCATCATCTTGAAAAGATGTTTTCCACTTTGCCTTTGCGACAGTTAGATCTCTTTGAAAAAGTTTATGATTTTTGACCAGAAAAAAATCGCAGTGTGGAAGAGCGCATGAAGATGTCGGATAACATTGTACTAAAGAAAAACTGTGTTGTGCCAAAAGAAGATTTTTGTTGGTTGATGATACGATTACAACAGGTGCTTCTTTATTAGGAGCGTTACGTTGTTTAAAGGGTTATGACTGTAAGATTACAATCTATGTGGTTAGTGTAAATCAACTTTGGCTAAAAAAAGCGTAAAAATATTCGGGAAATAAAAGAGATTTCTAAAGGGATTGGCTAGGCTTGTCTCATTGCCTTTTACAGGCCGAAAAATATATAATAAAATAGTTATTTAGTATAAAAAAATATGGAGGCACTATGGCAAATTTTTTTAACTCGATTATTCAACGAAGACGCCCGTAAGTTAAAACAGATTCAAAAGAAGATCGAAACCAGTTTTTAGAACTGGAAGAAGAATATAAAGCAAAGAGCGATGATGAACTCAAGGCAATGACACCATACCTAGAGAAAAACTTGCTGCTGGTGCTACTCTAGATGATATTTTTTGTAGAGGCATTTGCAACAGCACGTGAAGCTTTGTCGAAGAGTCATTGGAGAATTCCCATATCCTGTACAGCTCATGGGTGCTGCTGTTATGCAAGGTGGCGATATTGCTGAAATGAAGACAGGTGAAGGTAAGACTTTGACATCTGTTATGGCGGTATATTTAAATGCCCTAGATGGGAAAGGTGTTCACGTTGTAACTGTAAACGAATATCTATCAGAACGTGACTCCGCATGGATGGGAGAGATTCACCGTTTCTTAGGCTTGACAGTTGGTTTGAATCTTCGCCAATTAACAAAGGCACAAAAGCGTGCAGCGTATGCTTGTGATATTACATATACAACAAACTCAGAACTTGGATTTGACTATCTACGTGACAACATGGTTACTCGTGTTGAAGATCGTGTGCTTCGTGGCTTGAATGTTGCGATGGTCGATGAAGTTGACTCCATTTTAATTGATGAATCTCGTACTCCATTAATTATTTCTGGTGGTAAGAAAGATACTGCCAATCTATATCTACAAGCTGATCGCTTTGTAAAGCGTTTGGTGAAAGATGAAGACTATGAATTAGACGTCAAGTCACGTACAGTTCAGTTAACAGAAAAAGGTACAGCGAAAGCAGAGGCTACTTTCCGTATTGAAAACTTGTTTAATCTAGCGCATACACAGTTATTGCATCACATCAACCAAGCGCTAAAGGCTAACTATGTGATGTTAAGAGATATTGAGTATGTCGTTGATGAAGAAAATGATGAAATTGTAATTGTTGACCCTAATACAGGTCGTTTGATGAAGGGTAGACAATGGTCTGATGGTTTACATCAGGCTGTAGAAAGCCAAGGAAGGTATTTCCATCAAACAAGAAACAACAACACTTGCGACAATTACATACCAGAACTTCTTCCGTCTTTATAACAAACTTTGTGGTATGACTGGTACAGCGAAGACAGAGGAAGAAGAATTCCTAGAGATTTACAATATGTACGTTTATGAGATTCCTACAAACCGTCCAGTTGCACGTATTGACTATCCAGATGCTGTATATGGTACTAAGAAGGCAAAGTTCAATGCGCTTGTGGATGAGGTTGTAGAACGTCATGCGACAGGTCAACCAGTACTTGTAGGTACAATTGCGGTTGAAACTTCTGAATTAATTTCTAAGTACTTAAAGGAACGTCATATTCCACACGAAGTATTGAATGCTAAGAATAATGCACGTGAAGCAGACATTATCGCCAAGGCGGGTCAAAGAGGTGCAGTTACAATTGCGACTAATATGGCTGGTCGTGGTACCGATATTAAGCTTGGCGAAGGCGTTCGTGAGTTAGGTGGTCTATGTGTATTAGGTTCTGAAAGACATGAATCAAGACGTATCGATAATCAGTTGCGTGGACGTTCTGGTCGTCAAGGTGATCCAGGTATGTCACGTTTCTATGTATCTGTACAGGATGATCTAATGGTACGTTTCGGTGCAGAACACATGGAAGCACTATTTGCAAAACTTGGTGATACAGTTATTGAATCTAAGACTGTTACACGTTCTATCTCTGGTGCACAACGCCGTGTAGAAGGTGTAAACTACGATGCTCGTAAACAGTTATTACAATATGATGATGTCATGCGTCAACAGCGCGAAACAATGTACGAGACAAGAAATTATATTCTTGAAAATGACGATGTTCACGCAGTCATTTATGATATGTTTAAGCGTGTTATCTCTGATATTGTGGCAGCACACTTCAATAGTGAAGCTAGAGATCAAGACTTAAATGAATTGATTGCGGCTTTAGATGGTATTGGGTTCAAGGGTATTGTTCGCGTAGAAGATATCGAAGGACGAGCAGAAAACGATGTCGTTGATATCTGCTTAGAACAGGCTTGGTCTGATTATGAACAGAAGATTGAAAAAGGTGAAAAGATAAAGTACTGCCAATCGAGAAGGAAGTTTCCTTGCGTATGATTGACCGTGCATGGTCTAATCATATCGATACAATGTCGAAGTTACGTGATGGTATTGGTTTACGTTCTTACGCACAAAGCAATCCTTTACAGGCATATGTTACGGAAGGATTTAACCTATTTGAAGATATGATGCGTACAATTTCTCGTGAAATTGTGGCGTTCTGCATGAACATTCGTGTAGTGGATGGTCCTGAACAGGAGGCATAATCATGGAATTGTATGAGATGAGACAGAGTGTTTCTCAGTGCCAAGCAAAATTGGAGTCGCTTGGCCACTCTCTTTGACTTAGAAGGGAAAGAGAAACGCTTAGCAGAAAATAATGCCTTAATGGCAGAAGCTGACTTCTGGAATGATCAGAAGAAGGCACAGAAAATTATTCGTGAGAGTAATCAGTTAAAAGCTCTAATCGAAACCCACCATTCTTTAACGAATGCGTTTGCGGAATTAAGTGAAGGTATCAGTGAACTATCATCTTCTTTTGATGAAGATATGAATGAGCTAATTAGTGAAGAATATACTGAGACAATGAAGAAGTTTGAAGAGTTTGAAATTCAGGTTCTATTGTCTAGTCCGTATGATGATCATAATGCTATTTTAGAAATTCACCCAGGTGCTGGTGGTACAGAAGCGATGGACTGGGCCTCAATGCTATATCGTATGTATATGCGTTGGGCTGAAAGGAAAGGCTTTAAGATTGAACTAATGGATTATCAAGAAGGTGAAGAAGCGGGTATGAAATCCTGTTCTGTCCTGATTCAAGGTCCTATGGCTTACGGTTATCTGAAAGCAGAAAGTGGTGTTCATCGTTTGGTGCGTATTTCACCATTTGACTCTAACGCAAGAAGACATACTTCTTTTGCGTCAGTAGAAATTATGCCTGAGTTTGAAGATGATCTTGAAATTGAAATTGATGATAAAGATTTGGAAGTTATCACAATGAGAGCTTCCGGTGCAGGTGGACAGCACATCAATAAGACAGACTCTGCAGTACGTATGACACATATTCCAAGTGGAATTACAGTATTCTGCCAATCCCAGCGTTCACAGATTCAAAACCGTGAAGCGTGCTTGAATATGTTAAAGTCAAAAGCTACTACAGCTCAAGATTCGTGAGAATGAAGAGCGTGCAGCTGCAGTCAGAGGCGAAGTAAAGGCAAATGAATGGGGGTTCTCAAATTCGTTCCTATGTCTTTGCACCTTATACAATGGTCAAAGATTTACGTACTGGTCATGAAGCAGGTAATGTACAAGCTGTTATGGATGGCGAAATTGATGGTTTCATTGATAGTTACTTACGTAGTATGATTAAGGCAGATGAATAAAGTACTGCGCTATCAAATCACAGATAAACAAAACGGTCTTACAATAAAGGCCGTTTTATCGTCTCTGGGTTTTAGTCGTCATGAGATTTCTCGCTTTTAAGTTTTCAGCATATCAGATGTATTTAAATCAGAAACCAGTTATTGTCAATCAAGTTGTACATACTGATGATTTGTTGGTGATTGAGGAGTTGAATGTAGAAAAGTTTGAGTTACATTCCATTAGTGTAGAACCGGAAATCTTATATGAAGATGAAGATGTGGTTGTTGTAAATAAACCATCTGGTATGCCATCTCATCCAAGCCATCATCATTTAGAGGATGATATGGGAACACTACTACGAAATTATTACCAAGATGAACATTTTGTGATTCGTCCAATAGGACGACTAGATAAAGATGTATCAGGTATTATGATATATGCTAAAAATCAGTTGGCTGCAGCTAGATTAACAGCACAGAGAAAAGATGGAATACTTCAAAAAGAATATTACGCTATCGTAGAAGGACAACTCGATAGTTATGGAATACTTTCATTTTCCTTGAAGAAGGAAACAGGAAAGATGGCACAGGCATTTAATCAGGGTGGAAGAGATTGTGTAACTGAATATGAAGTGATCAAACGATATTCTACAGAATGCTTGATTAAGGTTTGTTTGAAAACAGGGTCGAACACATCAAATACGCGCAGGATTTGCCGGAATAGGACATCCACTTTTGGGTGATACACTATATGGTGGTAATACAGATAGGATTAACAGACCAGCCCTACATTGTGCAAGAGTAAAGTTTTTACAACCCTTTAGTAAAGAGAAGCTAGAGCTAGAAATAGCGTTAGCTGAAGATATGAAAAAGAAAGTAGTTAGACTACTTTCCCTTGTTTGAAATATTGAATCATTTCAGATGTAAGTGAAGCATTATCGAGTGTATTAATTTCTTCATCACGATCTGCCCAACGAGCTACACGCAACTCATTTTCGTCCATCTGAATTGATTGATCACCATGCGCTTTACACCAGAAGCCAAATAGTAATGAAGATGAAAAGGACCATGGTTGTGATTTATAGTATTGAATATCAGTTACATCTAGCCCAGTTTCTTCTTTTACCTCACGCTTTACAGTTTCTTCGATTGTTTCACCAATTTCATAGTAACCTGCAACGAGCGCATAGCTTTGGTAATGACCATGTGCATACTTTGTGACAAGAATCTGGCCCTTATCATTGGTAATACCTACAATAACAGCAGGTGAAATCTTAGGATATACAATATTTGAGCAATGTGGACAACGCATCGCTCTTTCTTTTTTGTCGAAATCCATCGGATGACCACATTTACCACAATACTTATTATCCTGAATCCAACGATAAAGATGCCAAGCTGTGATAGCCGCAAAACCTAACATTTGATCTTCAAAGGTACGCATTTTGCGGAAAGAAACTTTAATATGATTCAGACTTGTTAAGTCTGCAAGGAAGAATTTGATATTATCGATTGAAAATAGATAATAACAAACACTTTCCTTGGAAATATCGTGATAGTGGTAGAACTGATGTTCATCTTTCATTAAGACTTGGTCTTCTTCAAATGAAAAAGATAATATCATCGTTTGAAGGCTTAACACCAGGATCAAACGTATTATTATAGATGTGTGGGTAAATATCTTGAATCATCTGGTAACCTCCTGGAAATAAGAAATGGTCCTTATCGGACCAACAATAATATTATAGAACAAAAAAATTTTTAATTGTAAGACTATTAAATTTAAAAAGTGGATGCTATAGTAAAGGTGCAAAGAGAAGTACCCTAAAAAGAAAGGATAAGGAGGTACAAGCTCATGAAGGAAGTGTTACTCAATTACAGTTTACGCTCCAACATTTAACAAAATGATCGTTAAATGAAATGTTTCTCAAGAAAAGTTGAGGACAGACCAATGGACAATTTAAAATTAAAATAGAATGTAAAAAAATAATTTGTGAATAACAAATAGTTCTGAAATTCGTATTTCAGTAGCGAAGTATCGCAAAAAAAAGATAATGTAGCAAATCTATAGCATCAAGAAAAGGTCTCGCAAAAAAATAAACCGTTAGAATGAAACAGCAGGGTTTAATCGAGACCTTTTCTATTTGTGATAATTTAATAGGAAACGTACTACATAGATTGAAGTAATACATGGTAAGATTGCTGGTAATGGTATATCGAAGAAGATTGGAGTAATAAAGCCAAATAGAAATGACTGCCAAGACATGATATGCAATGATTGCAATCTGCTTAAATTGAATCTGTTGATTTAGTTTTGCGGACGTTTGAATTGCGAATACTAAATCACTTAAACGTTTACGCGTCAATATAATGTCGTTATCATCAGAATCTAGATTCTGAGGAATACCGAATTGAACATTAATGTCAGCTGTAGATGAAGTACATGAACTTTCTGCACTTGCGTACATACTGATAGAGTCATGCGAGCATGATTTTTATCAGATTTTTCTTTTTCGTTTATATCTACATTTGCATGAATGTTCTTAATGCCACAAGAATCTTGAATATGTTGAATCTCTTCTGTATTACCATGGGTAAAAAGATGAACATCTATGAGTTCTTTTTAGAGAACTGATAGCCTGTAAACTATTTGGCACGATAGGCTTTTGCATTGCGATTAAGCCGATGACTTGTTCTTCACCAATTAAGATGAACACAGTCTTTCCTTGATGCATGAGTTCATTAATCTTCTGATTTGTAGAATCATTTATTAAATCAGTATTTGAGAAATCATGGATATTACATAACTTATATGTACTTTGAATCAAATCACTTTGATGTGTCTTTTTGGAAATTTGTTAGAACACTTAGATTTGAAGATGAAATCTTTTGCGATTTTAAGTAGCGATTAATCGCTCTTGAATAACTGTCATGTCGTTTATTGGATAGTGTATATGCAATATAGCGCATGATATTTAAATCTGTATCATCGACAGGAATAAAATCAGTTACTTCTGGTTTTGAACCAATCAATACATCATCTTGTTCAAGGAATAATGTTTCTGCTTTGCCTGCTGTCTCTAATGCGTCCACATTACGGAATAGTACATGGTTCTTAGCAGCGTGGATTGCCTTTTCTAATACTTCTTTTTCTGAGGCAATTGTTAGTGCGTTCATTGCAACAGATGCTAGTACTGCAATAGAAATACTGATTGCTATAGAGAATGACTTACCAACTAAGATCCATCCAAAGAATAAAATGATAGCTGTAATAATAGAATATAAGAATAAGTATTTTGAGAAGTTCTTAAATGGTGAATCAAAGGATTTATCGTTCGCTGTTTCTTTGGCAAGTTTTGCAAACTGTAATAGTGTTGTCTTTTCGCCAATCTTCTCTACCTTAATCTGTAGAGAACCTTGTAAACAACGTGTACCTGCATAAACATAAGAACCTTCGGACTTTGTGATGTTTGATTGTACACCTGTCAGTGTAGATTCATCGACAGATGCGTATCCTTCTACGACGATACCGTCGCAAGGAATATTTTTCATTAGGTCTAATAATCAAAATCTGATTCTTTTTGAGCTGGCTTGTTTCTTCAATGACTTCACCTGTCTTATTGAATACGGCTGTATTTTTCTGGAATATATTGTTTTATATTCAACGAAGTAGAAGAACATTGTTGCATGTACTTTAGATATTTTTGTTTTTATAGATGTTTGTACCAAGTATTGCAATCATTGAAATGATAAATGGATATGCATTTGCAGTATTTTTGAGTTGTTAGATAAATACCGTATAAAAAAATGTAATCAAAACGGCAATACTACCAATCGTAGCAGAAGATGGATTTCCCTTTTTGAATTTCCTCTTTTGCATGCATGAATATGAAACGACCAACATATAGGGAATATAGAGAGATATTAGTCCAATCCAAGGCGTTATATGCATGATCCATAGAATTGCTAGTAGAATCACTTCAACCACAAAAATAAACAAGATACGGTAATTGGGTTTGATTGAAACTTTATTATCCAGTGGTATCAGCATATCCGAAGTTGGAATCTCACGTGTATATGCTTGGTATCCGCATGCTTTGATTTTTGCAATAATGATATCTGCTGTAATAATCGATGGATCAAACTCGACAGTCACATTGCGGTCGCTTAAAGCAACCGTTACTGCAACGATTCCTTGCGTATTCATTAAGTGTTGATAGATGGTATCAGCACTTGCATTCAAATACAGATTTGCGACTGAAAATGTTTGTCTGATTGTTTCCATGGATATCCTCTGTTATATTTTACAAAATTATCAACAGAATAGGAATGTAAATTCTGTGATAGATAAAAGAAAACACATGGATTCCATGTGTTTGTGAATAAAAATTATCTTCCACGAATGCTAAAGATTACTACAATAGCACTTACAACCATCTGTATGATTGAACCAGGGACAACACCGAAGATATCATATATCGCTACTAAAAGACGTGGTACACTGAAACTGCCGTTTAGATTTCCGGATAGATAGTTGATTAAGATAAAGGCTGCATATAGAAACCAAATTGTACCAAAGACGATACCAAGCCAATCCTTTTTCTTTTCCATAAATGTTCCTCCTTTAAGAATTATATCATTCTTATACAAAAAAATAGTGATGTTTTGTCTCTATTTACAACTTAATTGTAAATTATAATTTTGTAATTATAACTGTATTAGTATATTTAGGTTAGTTTATTCTAACAAAAAAAGTATAGAATTGAAGCGGATTTGTTTTTGTTTGAAAAAAATATTGAGTATAATTATAACGAGGTGATTAAATTATGATACAGGATAGAATCAAACAATTAAGAGCTTTGATGGCTGAACGTAAGATTGATGTGTATTACATTCCAAATGAGGATGACCATCTTTCTGATGAATATACAGCTGATTATTTTAAGTGTAAATCATATATGTCTGGTTTCAGTGGTGAATCAGGATGCACAATTATCACAAAAGGATTTTGCAGGTCTTTGGACAGACGGAAGATTCTTTACACAGGCAGAAAAATGAACTTCAGGGAACTGGTGTTACATTAATGAGACTGCGTCAAGAAGGTGTACCAAATCCAATTGATTTTTTTAATTGCGAATACACCAAAGAATGGTGTGTTAGGTTTTGATGGAGCAGTTGTTTCTGCTAGAAATTATTTACATCTAACCCAAGCGTTAAAGGAAAAGAATGCGAAGTTATATACAACAGAAGATCTTGTTGGAATGGTTTGGGGTAAAGATAGACCGGCTATGCCAACGGAAGAATTATATGTACTTCCTAAGAGTATACGGGTGAAGAAGCATCTCTAAGAATTGCACGTGTAAGAGAAGCAATGAAGGCAAGCAAATGCGATGCAATCTTATTTACTGCTTTAGAAGATCCATGTTGGTTATTAAATATTCGTGGTAATGATATTGCATGTACTCCAGTGAGTTATGCATTCGCTGCAATTACAAATAAGAAACTCTACTATTATGTAGATTCTAAGAAGATTAATGCGAAGGTTGCAAAGTACTTCAAGGAAAATAAGGTAACAGTGCGTCCATACAATGCATTAATGAAGGACTTGAAGCAATTAGAAGGTAAGAAGATTTGGGCAGATATGGGACATCTTAATTCCAATCTGTATAAAGCAATAGCAGGTAATGAAATCTACGATGCGATTTCACCAGTTGCTTACTTCCGTGCAATCAAGAATAAGACAGAGATTAAGAACATTCGTAATGCACACGTAAAGGATGCAGTAGCGATGGTGAAGTTTATTTCTTGGGTAAAGAGTAATGTTGCAAAAGGCAAGATGACAGAAGTGACAGCACAAGATCATTTATATGCATTACGTGCAGAGCAGAAAGATTACATCGAACCATCATTTGAAACAATCTGTGCATATCAAGAGAATGCCGCAATGATGCATTACACTGCAACAAAAGAAAAACATGCAGCAGTGAAACCAAAAGGCTTCTTACTTGTTGACTCTGGTGGAACATACAAGGATGGAACAACAGATATTACAAGAACAATCGCTGTTGGTGAATTAACAGCAGAAGAAAAGAAGTTATATACAAAGGTCTTAAAGGGACATCTTGATTTATTGCATGCAAAGTTCTTATATGGAACAACAGGTAATAACTTAGATATTCTTGCAAGAAACCCATTATGGAATGATTGCATTGATTATCAATGTGGTACAGGTCATGGTGTAGGGTCACGTATTAGCTGTACATGAAGGTCCACACGGAATTCGTTGGGGCATGCCTGCAAATGGTAAAAGCAGTTAGTTCTGCAAGAAGGAATGGTAGTTACAGATGAACCAGGTGTATATATGCCTCATAAGTTAGGTATTCGTATTGAAAATGAGATGATTGTTCAAAAAGGAAGAAAAAGAATTTCTATGGACAGTTCTTATCCTTTGAAGATATTACTTACGTACCATATGACCGTGATGCGATTGATACAAAAGTATCTCAGTGATGAAGAGATTGATTGGATTAATGCATACCACAAGATGATTTGGGAAAAGATTGGCCCACTTCTTAGTGGTAAAGAAAAGAGCTTCTTAAAGAAAGCTACTAGAAAGATTACACGTGCATGAAATTCATATCTTGGAATGTAAACGGCTTAAGAGCTGCAATGAAGAAGGGATTTGCAGATTTCTTCAATGAACAGGATGCAGATTTCTTTTGCCTTACAGGAAACGAAAGATGCAACCAGATCAGCTAGAAGATTCTATGAAATTTGATGGTTATCATATGTACATGAATAGTGCAGAAAGAAAAAGGATATTCTGGAACACTCATCTATACGAAAACATGAACCACTCAGTGTCACTTATGAAATTGAAGGAGATGTAACCAAGGAGGGTAGAGTGATTACCCTTGAATACCCAGATTTCTATTTTGTATGTGCATATGTACCAAACTCCAAAGATGGCTTATTACGCCTACCATATCGAATTGAATGGGAAGAGATGTTACGCAAGCATCTAATGGAAATTGGATAAGAAAAACCAGTTATCTATACTGGTGACTTAAACGTAGCACATGAAGAAATTGACTTGAAGAATCCAGCGACTAACCATAAGAATCCTGGTTTCTCAGATGAAGAACGTGCAGCGATGACAAAAATTACTAGGCTCAGGCTTCTGTGATACATTTAGAGAACTCTATCCAGATACACAGAAGTTCTCTTGGTGGAGTTATCGTATGAAAGCGCGTGAAAGAAACGTTGGTTGGCGGATTGACTATTTCTTAGTAAGTCAACGTCTACTAGCAAATGTACAAGATGCATTAATATTTGATCAGACAGAGGGCTCTGATCATTGCCCAGTTGGATTAAATATCAATCTGTAATAAAATAGTACATATTAGAATTACGGAGGTGAGATCATGGATGTAAAAATCTATGGTATATGAATATAAGGAAGAACTATTAAGTAGACTAGGAAAACTTATATCAATTAATAGTGTGGAAGGAACTCCAGAACCAGATGCACCGTTTGGTAAAGGGCCCTAAGGTCGCTTTTAGAAACAGCATTAGAAATGATGAAAGCAGATGGTTTTTGATACAGTGAATTTGGATAACTATATTGGTTATGCAGAAATTGGCTCAGGGGAAAAAGCTGATTGGTATTATCGGACATTTAGACGTTGTACCTGCTGATGTAAAAAGATGGATGGGATAGTGATCCATTTGAAATGGTAGAAAAAAAGATGGCGTACTATATGGTCGTGGTGTAAGTGATGATAAGGGTGCGATGGTTGCCAGCATGATTGCATTAAAGGTAATCAAAGACATGAATGTTCCACTCACAAAGAGAATCCGCTTAATCTTTGGTACAAATGAAGAAACTGGATCGAAGTGCCTAAAGCACTATGTTGAAAAAAAGAAGGTTCTGTAGACTATGGATTTACACCAGATGGAGACTTCCCTGGTGTGCATGGTGAAAAAGGAATGATTGCCATGCGTTACCTATCTAAGAATACTTCTATTAAGGATATTCAAGGTGGTACTGCTAAGAATATTGTATGTCGTAACTGCTATGTAGTTATCGATAAAAATAGCTTTTCTCGTAAGACACTGGAAGACTACTTTAATAACGAAAATCTAGAATTCAGTATCGAAAACATTGATGAAAATGATGTTAAAATTTCTGTACAGGGAATCGCTGCACATGCAAGTTTACCAGAACTTGGTAAGAATGCATTATCCTACTTTAATGGATGGCTTAAAAGCAGGCTGGTTTCCAAGATGGATTCGTTGATTTCTATTGCAAGCATTTTGGTCTTGCGACAGATGGAAGTGGCTTTGGTGCAAACTGTTCTGATGAATATGGATCGTTAACACAAAACAATGGTGTTATCTCAATGCAGAACGGTGTTATTGAGGGTTCTATCGATATCCGTTTCCCAGTTACATTAACTTCTCGTAAGGTACTAAAGTTAATGGAAGGCCATCTTGAGGATGAAAATGGTGTGATTGAAGTACTCAGTGCACATGAACCACTTTTTCTTCCCAATTGATTCTCCACTTGTTAGTGCATTATGCTCTGCATACCGTGAGGTAACAGGCGATAAGGAAGCACAGCCAATCACATTAGGTGGTGGAACATACGCGAAGGGAATTGATAATACAATTGCATTTGGATGCGCATTCCAAGGTAAGGATTATCATATCCATGACGCAAATGAATATGTAGAGATTAATGAATTACTCTTACAAGCAGAAATTTATGTAGCTGCAATTCTGAAACTCTTAGAAATCTAAATTAATAGACAGAAACTGTAAAAGCTTCTGTCTTTTTTTGTTTATCTAGCAACTTTGAATCATACAGCGTGATATAATAGTCACATGACAAAAAGTAGCGATTTTTATATGATTTTGATAAAACACTGTGTGGAAAAGACATGCAGGAATATAGCTTAATACCATCTTTAGGCTATGATAACCCAAAAGATTTCTGGAAAGAAGTAACTGAACTAGCTTCACAACATCATATGGATGCGATTAGTGCATATCTTTATATGTTGCAGAAGAAATTTGAGGAGATGGGTCAACCACTTACAAAAACAACAATTTGAAGGCGTAGGAAAGGGCATTGTTTTTATATAACGGGGTTGATACTTGGTTTAAAACGTATTAACAAGTATGGTAAGAAATTAGGGACTTGAAGTAGAACATTACATTATCTCTAGTGGTATGAAAGAAATCATTGAGAATGTAACAGTTGCGGATGAGTTTAAACATATCTATGCATGTAGTTATTTCTACGATGAAAAATGGATTTGCAAGATGGCCAGCACAAATCGTAAACTACACGACAAAAGACACAATATATCTTCCGTATTAATAAACAGGTATTAGATGAGAATGATTCTGAAGACTTAAATACATATATTGATCCAAAGTTACGTCCAATTCCACTTACAAAGATGGTTTATGTGGCAGATGGTTTAACAGATGTACCTTGCATGCGTCTTATAAAAGAATATGGTGGTCGTTCTGTAGCGGTCTATAACGAGAAGTCTGCAAAAGCAAAGAAGATTGCGGAAAAACTCATCAGAGAAGAGCGTGCAAACTACATGGTAAAAGCAGATTATAGTGAACGTTCAGAAATGGAAACATTGATGAAGATGATACTGAATCACATGAGTGCAGATAGTGCCCTAGAAGCTTTGGAAGGTAAAATCAAGTAAAGAAGGATATATCTATGACAAATGCTGAGAGATTTTTAAACGCGTATGCGCAATGCGAGAAGAAATTGGCTGAATTAGCAGAACAACCAAAAGTACATTCCGTTTTCACAACTTGTAGCTCGCTGCGCTAATCGAAGTAGAGTTGTCGCACTAACCAACAATCTCTACGTGAATATAATGAATTACGTAATGCAATCGTTCATATCCGTGGTAGTGAAAAAGAGATTATCGCTGAACCATGCGATAGTGTTACAGAAGATATTGAACGAATCGCAAAGTTATTAACGGAACCACATGACATTCTAAAGTATGCAAGCATGCCAGTAAAAAAACAATACATATCGATACAAGTATTCGTGATGCGTTTCATCTTATGCAAGAGATGGACACATCTAAAGTACCTGTATATAAAGGACAGAATTTTTGTGGGAATGATTACCTTAGATGAAATTGCGAAAGTTGCGATGCAAGGGAAAACAGATGATACAGTCGTATCTGATGTATTATCTTCTACGAAGAACTCTAGGGTTGTGTTTACCTCTAAGAGTAATAATGTAGATGTAGTATTGCGTTATTTTGATAAGGCTAGAGAAGAAGGTATTACTTTACTGGCAATCCTAATCACTGAATCTGGAAAGCCTAGTGAAAAACCTATCGGTATTATTACAACTTCAGACTTACCAAATATCTTAAAAATTTATGCATAAAAATAATAGGGTGTAGACCCTATTATTTTAGTTTGAATTGTAGAGCTGCTTTTCCATTTTCGTACTGTAAGTGTAAGATAGCGCCATTGATCATTGTGATGCGTGGGACAGTATGTCCAATATCCGCATCATAAATAACTGGTATATCTTGTAATGCATGTTTGATTGCGTCTTTATAACTTAAGCCAGTACTATTGGATTCAAAACAAGTTCTTCCGATGATGATGGCTTTGGTTGTTTCAAACCATCCCATATACTTCATCTGTAGAAGGGTTCGATAGAGTGTTTCGCTATTCATTGCGAAGTTATCTAAGTACCAAATAATACCATCATTGCGATAACGTTCGATAAAATCTAATGTACCATCATGTGGTGTGCCAATTAAATCTTTTAGTACATCGATACATCCACCAATACATCTTCCTTCTACATCAATTGTATTTAATGTAGATTTCCAAACATTTTCTTTATCATAGACGATATCATCGCAAAAGAATGGTGGTTGTTCCATACGTCTTGGGTAATTCGTTTGTACGACTAAATCACCTTTTAATATTGCTAGATTTCCTTGTAGATAATCAGGCGTAGGTGTTGCGTAATAATCGCCAGCATTTTCTCCATAGAGTGTTGCGATATCATACTTCGTAGTAATTGGGTAAACAAGGCCTGTTGGATCAGAAGCACCCATAATCCACTTTATGTTCTCTTGAATAACAGATGGATTTAAGTGAGGTAGGATATCAAACAAGAAATCTCCTCCCGTTGCAGCCATAATCATATCTACATCTTTATCAAGTAGTAGCTCTTCGACTTCCTTTGCACGAATGGTTGAAGAATTGCTTGGTTCACTTTCACTTCGAACAGACGCAGTTTCTTTTTGTCTGATAGCCATACGCATGCAGGTTATCAATGGAACGTTGAAATTTCTGCACAAACTTGCCAACGCCTGAACTTGGAGCGCAAATACCAATTGTGCTACCTTGCTTTTATAAATTTAGGATATTTCATATCTTGTCTCCTTAAATCGTATTATACATAAAATAACCATCGGTGGGGAGCCGATGGTTAAGTAAAACTTATTATTATTTTTTTATAAATTGGGGAAATTTATGAATTTAAGAAATAATTTAATTACTACTGCATTTTTTTAGTTACTCTTTAGTAACTTTATTCTTAGTTCTCCTTTCTGTTTACAGTTATTACTATAAAGTCTATATGTTAAAAAGAATAAGAACACTATGTGAACATTATCTGAACAAATGATGGGTTGAATCACATATTTCACTTGATTTATTAAATGATATAATATCTCTATGAATATACTAAATAAAGTTTGTAAAAACTAGCATAGCTTTTTATTCTTGGTGTGTCATTGATAGGTTGTGCACCTAAGAAAGAATCTGCTACTACACATACAGTCAATGATGGTAACTATACAGGTATTGGTACTGGCTATAATGGATATGTGACAGTATCTGCTTCTTTTCGGAATGGTGTTTTAACAAATGTCATTATTACAGATCAACAAGAGACAAAAAGCAGTATCTGATGCGGCTTTGACTAAGATCCCGGAATATGTCATCAGTGAGCAATCTTTAAATGTAGATGTTTCTACAGGTGCAACCCAGACCTCAAAAAGCAGTCATTGAAGCAATTGGTAATGCAATTACTGCTGCAAATGGTAATGTCGATGAGTGGCAAAAAGGATTGTACAGGTAAGAATAAAGAAAAAGACGATTCAAGAAGATACAGATGTAACTGTCGTAGGTGGTGGTGCAGCAGGTATCGCAACTGTACTACGACTACAGGAAATGGGTTATAAGACAAGCCTGATTGAAAAGGATAGTGAGATTGGTGGCTCCTTACGCTATTATGCAAATAGTGGTCAAATCGTAGCAGGCTCTACAAAAACTAAACCTATTTGATATTGATCCATCTGAACCGCTCGCGGAAGATATCGCAGCCTATAGTAATCAGACAAACAACGCAGCTCTAACACAGATATTAGAAGATAATATCGGTGAGACGGTCGATTGGCAATCTAAGATTTTGGGTATTACCTTTGATAAGAAGACTGGATATATTCCTACAGATGGTTTAGCCCTCAATTCTGTTATGTTATATGATGAATCGAGTGGTGAAATTGATGAATTACTTCAAAAAGAAGTGAAAGTCTCTGGAGCTAGTGTTCATACGAATGCAGGTATCATTGGGCTACGTTATGATGAAGAAGGTAAAGTCATCGGTGTAAGAGCTAAAAAATCGAATGGTGATATTATTGAAACAACTTCAAAGTATGTTGTTTTAGCGACTGGTACAGCTGCGGGTAATTTAAATATGATTCCAGATCGTGATCATAACTCAAATTATTTAGGTCTTACTACAAATACAGGTGATGCATTAGCTTTAGCGAAAGATACAGAACATCCGTATCAAATAGAAGATGGTTCAGTAATTTATAACTATTTAGGATATAGTGTACGTGATATTACATTGGATACCTATCTTGCGACAAAATCGATTCTCTCCAAAGGAGTTGCATTAGTCAACAATACGGGAGAACGTTTCATCGATGAAACAGAACCATATAATCAAATCTCAGACGCAATCCATAATCAGAACAATGCGACTTCCTATCTTGTGATGAATGAGGAAGTATATCAAGAATGGAAGAAGAAGCTACTATCCACTGCGACAATCACAAAATCAGAAGAAAAGTATTTAGAGTCCATGTACGGTATTGTGCCATTTAGTGGAGAAACACTAAGCGAAGCTGCAGTTTCTGCTGATTTAGATGCGCAGAAATTATTAGAAACGATTAGCTTTCATAACCTTGAAATAGATGCTTCAAGCACTAATACAATGGGTAAAATAGATCCAGAAAAAACAACATGCATTATTCCACTCAATAAATATCGCTATGAGACAACAGGTGGCTTAAAGGTGGACAATCACTTGAATCTATTAGATGGTAATGGACTAGCGCAGCCAAATGTCTTTGCGGTAGGAAGTGTTGCAGGGAATGTATTTGGTGAAAAGATGCCAGGTGGAGCAGGTCTTGCATGGGCATTTGTGTCTGGGAAATATGTCGCAGATGAAATTGTAAATGCATTACAGGAATAATTACAAAGGAGTATGTATGTAAATTAAATCCATACGTACTTTTTTTGGTGGATTAGTTGTATCATTAATACAGTTTTACAATCCAAAAAAATAAATCTGTTATAGTATGGTACGCAAGAGGGATTAAGTTATGACAAATATGAATGAGAAGAAGTTAAATCTGAAACAAAATATAGACTTTATACGTATTCTGATATATGCGGCAATCGTTGGACTTGTTGCAGGTACTATCGGCACCTTATTTACTGTGAGTGTAAACAGCGTTATTAATCTAAGAATACAATACCCATGGCTCATCTATTTACTACCACTCGGTGGTGTAATAATCGTGCTACTATATCAACTAGCAAAATATAAAGATGCAGGAACAGACTTAGTCATCAATTCGATTCACTCTGAACCCCATTTACCAGTACGTGTTGGGCCACTCATCTTTGTTTCTTCTGTTATTACACACTTATTTGGTGGTTCTGCCGGACGTGAGGGTGCAGCGCTACAGATTGGTGGTAGTGTTGGTAGCTTTGTATCAAAGGCACTTCGTTTAAAAGAAGATGATAAAAAAACATTAATCATGGCAGGTATGTCTGGTTGTTTCTCGGCTTTATTTGGAACACCACTAACAGCGGCTATTTTCCCACTCGAAGTTGTACATGTAGGATATATGCAATATGCGGCATTACTTCCATGTGCTATCGCATCACTGATTGGACATAGCGTCGCTATTGCATTGAATCTTGTAGAGCCTATGCATCATATAGGAACAGTTCCTAACTTAGATGCAATGACAGCGATTGCAGTCATTGTTCTATCACTATTAGCTGGTTTAGTTAGCCGCTTATTTGTATATAGTTTACATAAGACACACCATATATTTGCGATGATTGAAAATGCATATGTACGTGCAATTGTAGGTGCTGTAATTATTATCGTGTTAACACTGCTAGTAGGTAATCAAGATTATAATGGTGTTGGTGCACATATGATTGAACGTGCATTAGAAGGGAATGTTCCTCTCTATGCATTCTTACTCAAGATACTCTTTACATCAGTCACGCTTTCATCTGGATACAAGGGTGGTGAAATCATTCCATCCTTAATTATTGGTGCTATGCTTGGTAGTACATTTGGTACAATCTTTGGACTACCTGCTGGTTTATGGGCTGAAGTAGGTATGGTTGCGGTATTCTGTGGAGTTACAAACTGTCCAATCACATCATTGCTGATTGGGTTTGAATTATTTAACTTCCAAGCTAGTTCATTCTTATTGATTGCGGTTGCAATCAGTTATATTGTTTCTGGCTATTCAGGACTATATAAAGCGCAGACAATTATCTTCTCTAAGATGAATAGTACGCGTATTGAACGAAATACAAACTAAAAGCATTTCACTATAAAATTAAACAAAAAATAGTAAAATAGGTACATAGAGGTAAAAAATATGAAGAAAATTACTTATTTCCATCTACCTTCATGCCCATACTGCAAGAATGCAAATAAGGCAATTGAAGAACTTAGAGCAGAGAATCCAGAATATAAGAATATCGAAATTGATATGATTGATGAAAATGAACATCCAGAAATCATTGCGAATTACGATTATCACGCAGTTCCATGTATGTGGATTGGTGATCAGAAAATCTATGAAGCACATTTATTCGAAAAGTATGCAGAATGCAAGGAACAAGTGCGTAAAAGTATTTGAAGCTGCTAAATAGTTTTTTTGATAAGGAATCCAGTAAAGATTCCTTTTTTTAAGTAGGAGGTAGAATGTTATTACTCGATAAAACATTACTAAAGATGGCAAAAGGTCTTTGGATATGGATAATTTCACTAGTAGTGATACGCGTATGCTCGCTTGTGATGATAACAAACTTTGCAAGTAATATTTCCTATTTCTTGGGAAATATGATGAGTCCGACATTTACGCATGATGAAATACGAAAATGTAGTTATTCAGATTATCATCGTATCGATACTGATTTTTGTTTTTTTCAATTAATCCAGGGAGAATTAGAATATCGTGCGCAAGCAGCAGCACGTTCGTCTATACGTCAGAAGTTATTTAAAAAAACGATGTCACTCGATGCCGGATATATTGAGAAGATTGGTCCTAATTCCGCAATCACATCAGCTGTCGATGGTGTAGAACAGATGCAAGTATACTTTAGCGTGTATTTACCAAGTTTAATCTTTAGTGTGATTGCGCCAGTATACTTGTTTACAAAGATATATCCGAGTTCATTCTTCATTGCATGCATATTACTCGTAGTATCTTTTTGTGCTATTGCCATTACATAATGTGTTTCGTTATCGGATTGAGAAACTTAGAAAGTCATATTGGAAATCACTGGAAGATATGACAGGGTTATTACCTCGATAGTATTCGAGGTCTTTCAACGTTAAAGTTATTTGACCAATCGGATAAACATGCGGAAGTATTAGGAGAAAAAAAGCTGACTATCTGAATCGTCAGATTAATGAATTCATGAAGGTGAATTTCACATCATTCCTAGTAACTGAAGGAATCATCTACATTACATTATTTCTCTGTGTATTCATAGCTATAAATGGATTCGTAAATAAAACAATGGATCTAAGTGGTGTACTGATGATTTTTATTGTTAGGGTATAGTTATTTTTGGCTCAATTCGTCAACTAATGTCCGCAACTCATGATGCATTAACTGCTGTTTCTGCCGCAACCCGTGCAGAAGAAATCCTTGCGGTAGAATCTGAGAAAAATAAGACAAAATAAAAAAACAAGATAGCTATCAAGAAGGTATCTTGTTAAAGGATGTTTCTTTTTCATATGAAGGTAGAAAAGAAGTATTACAGAATATAAACATCAAGATTGAAAAATCAAAGACTACAGCTTTAGTAGGATTATCTGGTTGTGGTAAGAGTACAATTGCGTCGATGTTAATGAAGTTTATCTATCCGTCAAGTGGAGCTATATATCTGAATGGAAAAGATTATGCATGCATGAATCGTGAAGAAATCGCAAAAATATATCGTAATGGTTCCACAAACAGTCAGTTTGTTTAATGATACAATTCGTAATAATCTATTAGTCGCAAATCCATTCGCAAGTGATGAACAACTTTGGCAGGTGCTACATGAGGTTAGCCTAGATAACCATATTCAAAAAATGTCTGATGGTTTAGACACAATGGTAAGTGAGTTTGGATCAAATTTATCTGGTGGTCAAAAACAAATGATGGGTATCGCTAGGGCACTATTAACAGATGCGGAGTATATCATCTTTGATGAGGCGACTTCTGCAGTTGATCCTGAAAGCGAAAAAGATAATATGGGACTGCATTGATAAATTATCGAAGAAGCGTACGCTCATTATTATTTCACATCGTCTATCTGCGATACGAAATGCTGATCAAATTATTGTTTTACGTGCAGGTGTTGTGGAAGAAATAGGTAATCATGATGAACTCATGAAGAATCATGGGCTTTACCGAGATCTTGTAGAAGAACAAAACAAACTGGAAGTGCAAGCATGAAGAAAATATGCATATTCAATTCCAGTTCTAGTATCAAGATTAATCAAGAAAGCTAAACCAATCGCCAAAATATCTTACAATATCTACACTAGCAAGTATTATTGGTAATCTATCCCATATGGGTGTAATGGGATTTGGTGCACTTTGGATTATGAGGGCTGCAGACATAATGAAAACTGGTAATATATGGTTTTATGCATGCATGATGTTATTGTGTGGTATTTTGATTGCAGTCTGTCGATATTTAGAAGGCGTATTCTCGCATCTTGGTGCGTATGGTATTTTTGGCAAAGATGCGTGTTGATTTATTTAAATCTATTAATCGCTTAGCACCTGCATATCTAATTGATCAAAAAGATAGGTGATGTGATTAACATTGCGGTAGGTGATATTGAAACTCTAGAATACTTCTTTGCCCATACAATAGGGCTGATGTTTACGGTAATACTCTTGCCAGTCACAACTATTCTCATTGCATTACAATTTAATCCTTTGTATGCGTATGTACTCATTCCTGTATATCTTATGATCAGTGTGATGATTCCACTTATTGGATTATATTTAGGAAGAGAAATTGGCAAAAGAGTATCGTAAAAGATTTAGGTAAGCTAAAGGCGGTGATTCTTGAAAACATATATGCGATTAAGGATATTCAAATTTATAATGCTCAAGATATAAAAACGAAAAAGGTGATGGAGTATAACAATCAGGTTAACAAGGATATGCATGTGATGACCATGCATAAACAAGCATTATCTTCTGCACCAAATTTCTTTTGTCTATTTGGGTAGAGTAATGATTTTTGATTGTGGCTGCGTATTTACTTTTCGAATGGAATTGGCAATCCAGTCGGTACGATTTTAATTTCATTTATTGCGACTGCATCATTCTCTTCTACATTCTCACTTACATTTGTCGTTTCTCATTTACTGGAAGCTTTTTGCGGCGGCAGAGAGAATCTTCTTAATCGAAGACGCAAATCCAATGACAATTGATCCAAGTGAATCCGTGAAGATTGATTACGTCGAACGTATTGATTTTTGAAGATGTCTCATTTACATATCCAAAGACAAATCGCTTGATTTTTAAAGCAGTTTCATTTATCTATACAGAACCACGAACATATCGGTATTATCGGGGAAAGTGGTTCTGGTAAATCAACACTTTTAAGATTGTTGTTGAGATATTATCCGATTCAAACTGGGGATATTCGTATAAATGGTATCTCTTTAGACCAATTCTCCTTTGAAGAATTACATCGTCATATTGCAGTATTAGAGCAGGATACCTATCTATTTAACGACACGATTGCTGGAAATATCGCTATCGCAAAAACCAGACGCTAAATTAGATGAAATTCGTCTAGCAGCGAAAAGAGCTGGGATTGATGACTTTATTATTAGTTTAGCAGAAGGATATGATACACAAATGGGGCAGATGAGCTTGCGTGTTTCAGGCGGAGAAAGACAGCGTATTGGTTTAGCACGTATCATGTTAAAACAACCTGATGTAATTATCTTAGATGAGCCTACGAGTGCTCTAGATGTATTGCATGAGAAAGAACTGCTTTATACATTGGAAAAGGAATTTAAAGATAAGATGATTCTGACGATTTCACATCGCTTATCTACACTGACATATTGTGATCGCATCATTGAAGTGAAAGATGGAATAGGAAATGAAAAAGGTTGATTGTTCATGCAATCAACCTTTTATAAAGTTCTGTAGATGTAGAATGATTCTTCCGAATATATTCTTTTTCCCGTGGAAGTGTGATACTGATTGTTTTTTTGTGTAGATGACTTTTATTATCAGCCGTAAAATGTAATTGTGGCTTGAATATTTTGGTCGTATAGCTCTGCTGAGAATTTCTTTTGGTAAATCAATTTCATATGTACATTCTACATTTGCAGGTAAATCGAGTGTAATATCTTTATCCATCTTTACGTCGATATTTGCAGTATGCATGAATGATTTATATTCAATTGTTGAAACAACATCATTGGTTTTAAGAATTGTTTTCTTCTGCCAAGAAGATAAATTCTTTAAGCTGGTCTGTGCATCGCTTAAGTTGGAGTATTGTTCAACGCTAGTGCTTGCTCCAGCTGTTACCGCAATGATATTCATATCATTGACAGTTGCCCAATAGGCGATACATCTGCCGGCTTGTAATGTATAACCAGTCTTACCACCAGATAGATTTGTTAAATCGTATCCATATGTATCCGCATATGCCCAAATCGTACTAGCAAGTGGGATGCCAAATGGATAATAGGTTGTGGCTTGGGTTGTGTATTCCTTTGTGGAGAAGATCTCTTTAAAGGTTGGATTTTGTAATGCATAACGTAATAACTTTGACATATCCTCAACCGTAGAGTATTGGCCATCACGGTCAAGACCATGTGCACTCTTGAAGACAGTGTGATTCATTCCCAATTCTGCAGCTTTATTGTTCATCATCTGATAGAACTTTTCAAAGCTACCACCAATCTGTAATGCAAGTGCGTTTGCGGCATCTGCAGCAGATGGAACAGCAGCAGCGTAACATAGGTCTAGTAAAGTGGCCACATCACCACTGATATATCCTGCAACACTTGCTTGTTCTTCATATAACCCTGCAATCATTTCGTCTGTAATCGTGATATTTTCATTGAGTGAGGAACTGTTTTCGATTGCTAGAAGTACAGTCATCATCTTGGTAAGAGATGCGATACTAATTTGTTCATCTTGTTTCTTTGCGTCTAGAACCTGTCCTGTATCTGCATCTAGAAAGATATAGTTTGTACTATAAAGGTTTTTACCTAAATCAAAATCATCTTCTCTAGCGCTAACTGGTAATAGTATTGTTAAGGTAATCAATAGTGCACATGTTAATGCGAATAATCTTGTCATTAATTTCTTCATGAGTCTATTATATCTTAGACTTTGGAAAGTTTCCATTAAGTTTTTTTAAGTATGATATAACCTTATATAGAATAGAAGAGGGCTATTATGGAAAAAAATTGCTAGTTTTACAGTCAATCATCTAATTTTAGAACCTGGTATATATGTGTCTCGTCAAGATCGATTTTTAATCATGTGACAATTACGACGTTTGATTTAAGAATGACAACACCAAATAAAGAACTGGTGATGAATACTGCAGAAATGCACACGATAGAGCACTTGGGTGCTACGTATTTACGAAATAATCCTGTTTGGAAAGATCGTATTGTCTATTTTGGCCCAATGGGTTGTCGTACAGGTTTCTATTTACTGTGTGAAGGGGATTTAACTTCAAAGGAAATTGTTCCACTTGTAAAAGGGCTATTTGAATTTGTACGTGATTTTGAGGGAGCTATCCCTGGTGCAGAAGCACGTGATTGTGGTAACTATTTAGACCAGAATTTACCGATGGCAAAGTATCTTGCCAATCGTTATTTAGAGAATACAGTAAAGGAGATTGACGAGGCACACCTCGTGTACGCAGAATGATGAGAGTAGGTATTATTGGTGCGATGGATGTGGAAGTGACATCTATCAAAGAACGCATGACAATCGATAAGATTGAAGAAGTCGGAGATAACACATATTGTTTGGGAAAAATTGGTGATACAGAAGTTGTTGTCGCAAGATGTGGCATTGGTAAAGTAAATGCCGCAATTTGTGCTACAACCATGTGTGTAAAGTATGATGTTACACATATTATAAATACGGGAATTGCAGGATCTTTGGATAATCAAATTAATATTGGAGATATCGTTGTTTCTACCGATGCGGTATATCATGATTTTCGTGTAGAACCATTTGGTTATCCTGCAGGGATGGTACCTGGTAGAAAGACAATCTCTTTTACTGCAGATGAAACTCTACGTAAGTTGGTTGTTGATAGTATTCAAAAGGTCGCTCCAGAAATTCAAGTCTTTGAAGGACGTGTTGCCAGTGGTGATATTTTTGTAGGACAAAAAGAAAAGAAAGATTGGATTATTTCAAACTTTGGTGCGAAGTGCTGTGAGATGGAAGGTTGTGCAATTGCGCATGTTGCGACGGACTATCACATTCCATTTGTAATTGTACGTGCAATCTCTGATAAAAGCAGATGAAGAAAGTACAGTATCTTATGAGGATTTTTGAAGCACAGGCAGCTGAGCATTGTGCAAATCTAGTCTTCCAAGTATTACAGAGTTTATAAGCGAGAATTCTCGCTTTTTTTAAAGTTTGATGAATAGATGTGTGTATAATACAAGTATGTATAACCAGCAGTCTTATATAAAATATCTATCAATTGGATTATTTCTTTTTGGTATTTGCATACTTAGTGATATGCATTACAAATATGATATACCATAAGTCTTTTTCGTCGATATCGTAAACGTATTCTGTCATCACTGCTTTTATTAGTATTATCGGCGGTGATGATATGGGAAGCATTCTTTTCTGCGATTCCAGTGAATCGTGATGCGTCATTTTCAGTGTCGGATATTCCTGCATATATATCATCACCATACGTTGAAGTGAATCATAATATTCCATTCTTTAGAGAAGAAGAATTAAAGAGCGATGAATACGAATCGTATAGTGAATTGGATTATCTTGGCCGTTGTGGACCAGCGATGGCGATGATAGGCATTGATATGATGCCAACGCAGAAGCGTGGGTCGATATCCATGGTAAAACCAACTGGTTGGCATTTAGCCAAGTATGATTTTCATCGATGGAAAATATTTGTATAATCGTTGCCACTTGATTGCGTATGAATTAAGTGGTGAAAATGCAAATGAGAAGAATTTGATAACAGGTACTCGTTATATGAATGTGGAAGGAATGCAGCCGTTTGAGGATAAGACAGCATGGTATATCTTACGTACAGGAAACCATGTGTTGTATCGATGTACACCTGTCTTTGAAGGGGATAATCTAGTGGTAACAGGTGTGTTAATTGAAGCGCGTTCTATAGAGGATGGTGGAGAAGGTATCTGCTTCAATGTGTTCTGTTATAACGTACAACCAAATATAAAAAAATCGATTATCATACAGGTGATCGTCAATTGATTATGCAGAATTAATTTATGTAAAAAGAATAAATGGATACCAAAAAAATAGTGAGAATTATGTATAATACATTTGACTAAAGGAGAAAATGAACATGAAATTAGTTAAGAGCATTTTAGCAGCAGCTACAATCCTTTCATTAGCAGGTTGCGGATCAGAAGGCTATTTACAAGGCCGGTACATATGAAGCAACAGCTGAAGGACGTAATGAGCGACGTTACAGTTGCAGTTACAGTTTCTGATTCAAAGATTGAAAAGGTAGAAGTTAAAGACCACAAAAGAAACAGCTGGTATCGCTGATGGCGCTTTTAGAAGAAGTTCCAGCAGCTATCGTTAAAGCAGAACAAGGCTGAAGTAGACACAGTTTCTGGTGCTACAATTACTTCTAACGCAATCATTACAGCAACTAAGGAAGCTTTAAAGAAGGCAGCTAAGTAATTAAAAAGAGGGCAATATGCCTTCTTTTTTTGTAAAAAAATAAACAATTTCTCATCAAAAACGTGAAAAACATGCATAAATAAACACTTTTTTAAGATTCAAAGGTTGAAAATACATAAAAATCAATTACAATAAAAATTATCAAAATAAAAGGAGGCCATAAGCATGGCAACAGTAAAAAGTCGTTACAAAGAAGACATTAGCAGATGATTTAGCTAGAAAATACGGTTTAACAAAAGAAGGCTGCTGGCGAAGCAGTTAATTACGTATTTGATGAAATCGCTACAACAATCAAAAAGGGTGGCGAAGTTTCATTAAATGGCTTTGGTAAGTTCACAGTAGTTAAGAAGAAGGCTCGCACTGGTTTTAAACCCAGCTACAGGCGAAAAAGATTAAGATCGAGGCTACTAAGGCTCCAAAGTTCAAAGCTAGTAAGACTTTAAAGGACTTAGTTAAGTAATTTAATGAGCAGGATAACCGCTCTTTTTAATACTAAAAGCTAAAAAGAAAAACCTGTGTATTTGATTACACAGGTTTTATAGTTTAAGCGATGTAAGCACGCTTGATAATAACTGGAGTTGTTGGCTTATCACGGAAGTCTGTTGGAGTATTTGCAATCTCATCAACTACTTCCAAAACCTTCTACAACATGTCCAAATGCAGCGTAGTTTCCATCTAAGTGTGGAGCATCTGCATGCATGATGAAGAACTGGGAACTTGCGGAGTTTGGATCCATTGAACGAGCCATGGAAATAACACCACGAGTATGCTTGATAGGATTGTTAAATCCGTTTGAAGCGAACTCACCAACAATGTTTTCCTTGGAACCACCAGTACCATTACCAACAGGGTCACCACCTTGGATCGTAAATCCTGGGATAATACGGTGGAATGATAATCCATCGTAGAAACCTTCACTTACAAGTTTGTTGAAGTTAGCAACTGTCTTTGGGGCAGCTGCTTCATCAAGTTCTAATTTGATGACTTTGCCATTATTCATTTCGATTACAATCATGGTAACCTCCTATTTTTAAGTGCCAGATATCGCGGTTATAGTCTAAGATTGTACGATCGCTGAGAAGAATCCACTCTTAGCAATATTTACTAATGACTTCTTCTTCCATGCGAGACGATCTTCGTAGTCAGCTAATACACGATCTTTTACTCTGCAGTATTCTTCAAGGTCAAGTAATGTCATGAACCAGTCTTTGTTGATTAAGTTATCACGTAAGTCAGATAACATCTGCTTGTCGCCTAACTTAATGAGTTCTGGACTTGTGATGAAGTCTACACATGCATGAATGAGTTGGCTGTTGTTGTAGTAATCAGCTGCGTGGTAACCACTTGTTTCATAGAGCTTGATTACATCATCAGATGAACGTCCGAATGTATAGATGTTATCTTTACCTACTAATTCACCGATTTCAACGTTAGCACCGTCATTTGTACCTAATGTGATAGCACCATTCAACATGAACTTCATGTTACCTGTACCGGAAGCTTCCTTAGAAGCTAGAGAAATTTGTTCTGAGATATCACATGCAGGAATAACTGTTTCTGCCTTTGTTACGTTATAGTTTTGTAACATAACAACCTTGAGGTATGGACTAACTTCTGGATCGTTCTTAATTAAGTCTTGTAAGCAAATAATCAAGTGAATGATATTCTTTGCCATGATGTATGCAGGTGCTGCTTTTGCACCAAAGATTACGGTAATAGGACGAGCTGGCTTTTGACCTGCCTTGATCTGTAGGTACTTATAGATTACCCACAATGCATTCATCTGTTGACGCTTGTACTCATGAAGACGTTTCACTTGGATATCGAAGATAGAACTTGGATTGATTTCAATTCCTTCTTCCTTCTTAATCATATCCGCAAGACGTACTTTATTTGTGTACTTGATATCATCTAACTTCTGTAGTACTGCTGTATCGTTAATATACTTAATAAGTCTTCTAACTTACTAGCATCCTTACGCCATGCATCACCGATTAATGTATCGATGTAATTTGCAAGATCTGGGTTGCAATGCATGATCCATCTACGGAATGTGATACCGTTTGTCTTGTTGTTAAACTTAGAGTGGTAAATGTTATAGAATGGCTTTAATTCTTGGTGTTTTAGAATTTCTGTATGAAGTGCTGCTACACACCATTGATAGAATTACTAAAATGCATGTCCATTCTTGCCATATGTACACGGTGACTATCATCGATGATTGTTAATTCCTTATCACCCTTGAAGGCGATATTTACGGCATAATCTAATCCACCGATAATTGGAACAAGTTGTGGTACAACTTCTTGTAGATAATCTAGAGGCCACTTTTCTAACGCTTCCGCAAGTATTGTGTGGTTTGTATATGCACATGTATTAGCGACAATATCTGCTGCTCTACGGAATGTGATACCTTCATTCATCAATAAACGAATTAATTCAGGAATTACCATAGAAGGATGAGTATCATTAATCTGAATAGAAACGTGCTTATCTAAATCATTGAGTCTGTGTCCCTTTTCTTTTTCTTCCTTGATAATTAATTGAGCAGCGTTACTTACCATGAAGTACTGTTGGTAAATACGTAATAACTGACCGTCTTTATCACTATCATCTGGATAGAGGAATAGTGTTAAGTTCTTATCGATATTCTTCTTATCGAACTTTGTACCATCGTGAACGATAGATTCATCAACAGTATCTAAGTCAAATAAGTGTAATGTATTCTTGTTTGTCTTATATCCGATGATATCTAAGTCATACATATGTGAGTAGTATGTCTTTCCAGCAAGTTCAACTGGGAAGGATACATCTGTATCACGTAATACTGTAGAACCATATAACCATTCATCTGGAATTTCGTGTTGCTTTCTGTCCTTGAATTCCTGACGGAATAAACCAAGGTGATAATTTAGACCAACACCATCACCCTGTAAGTTTAAAGTAGCGATGGAATCTAAGAAGCAGGCAGCTAAACGACCTAGACCGCCGTTACCAAGTGAAGGTTCCTTTTCAAAACTTTCAACTGTGCGGATGGATTTGCCATTCTTAGATAATAACTTTGCTAATTCATCGTATAGACCTAAGTTAATTAAATTCTTACCTAACTGTTTACCAATGAGGAATTCTGCACTGATGTAGTACAACTTCTTTTCACCTGTAATCTTTTTAACTCGATCTTGTTCTTCCTTTACGATAGCAACAATCGCATCATAAAGTTCTCTGTCAGTGGCATTTTTAATCTGCTTTTTCAAGCTTGACTCAAGTTTTTTCTCTAATGTCATGAGTATCTCCTTTATCAAAATAATTAAGATCATAGACAACTATATCATAAATGAGAAAAAAGTGAATTCCATTCACTTGACATGGAAAAAAATATTACGTCATGGGTTAATATTTAAATTGAAAGCGGAGTTAAATGAATAGTAATATGAGAAAAGCAGGAATTTTAATGCCAGTCGCATCTCTGCCTGGCCGCCACGGATGTGGTACTTTTGGAAAAGAAGCATATGATTTTGTGAAGATGATGCACCAGTCGGGTCTGGGCATCTGGCAGTTGTTGCCATTAAACCCTTTAGGATATGGAAATTCACCTTATCAGCCGTATTCATCTTATGCGGTTGATGAGCTGTATATATCATTAGATGTATTAGCGCAACAAGGTTTATTAGAGAAGGTGCCTTCCTATCATCGTAACGATGATGCAATTCAGTATGAGAAAGTTCGCCAGTATCATGATAAGTATTTGCGCCTTGCCTATCAGAAGTTTGAAAAGGATGAGGCATACGAATCCTTTATCAAGAAGCCTTGGGTAAAAGAGTATGCAATCTTTAAGACTTTTAAAGTTGCGAACAATTTACGACCTTGGAATGAATGGGAGAAGGAACAGAAAGATTATCCTATCAATCAGAAATTAGATTTATCAAAGTATGACGATGAAATTGCATACCAGATGTTCTTGCAGTTTGTGTTGTACCAACAATGGCATGCACTGAAAAAGTATGCAAATAGTTTAGGTATTCAGATGGTGGGTGATATCCCATTCTATGTAGGTTTGGATTCTGCAGATGTTTGGGCACACCGTGAAAACTTCTTATTAGATCAAGATGGAAGACCAACGTTTATCGCTGGTGTTCCACCAGATTACTTTTCAGCGACAGGACAAAGATGGGGCAATCCTATTTATGACTGGGACTTTATGAAGAAGGATAAGTTCACATTCTGGATTGAGCGTATGTCATACATGGGAGAGATGTTTGACGTTGTAAGAGTTGATCACTTCCGTGCCTTTGATACATATTGGAAGATTCCAGCAGATTGTCCAACCGCGATTGAAGGTGAGTGGATTGAAGCACCTGGATATGAGTTGTTTGATACATTATTCAAACAATATCCAAACCTTACTATCGTTGCGGAAGATTTAGGAGATTTACGTCCAGAAGTATTGGAATTAAGAGATCACTGCAAGTTTAGAGGTATGCGTATTGTTCAATTCACATTTGACCCTGAGGGCATGGAAGAAGATAAAAAGCATCTATTGGTATATACTGGGACTCATGACAACGATACGACATATTCATGGTACTGCCAGCAACCTGCTTCTTTAAGAAGAAAGATGCGTCAATACCTATGGAAACACGGATATCGCAAGCATAGCTTTGTCGATGACGTGATTGACTATTCGTTGGATAGTAATGCGGACATGGTAATTATTCCGATGTCAGACTGGATCCATGCTGGAAGCCAAGCACGCTTAAACATGCCTGGTAGCGTAGGTGCTCCAAACTGGATGTGGCGAATGAAAGATTTACGCGCATTTGCGAAACGTATCAAACAAATCAAGGCAGACTTAGTGCGAGCTGATCGTATTAATCACGACTAAGAAGGTTAACAAAAATGGATATTATCTTAAATATTATTAAATCTGTAATTTTTGGAATTGTACAAGGTGTAACAGAGTTTCTACCTATCAGTTCAACAGGTCATTTAATTTTATTACAGACGTTTATGCCTTTGAATGTCTTTGCGGATCCTGAAAAAAATAAAGCCTTCTGGGATGTGTACAAGGTTGTGATTCAGTTCGGTAGTATTTTGTCTGTACTGTTGTTGTATTGGAAGCGTTTATGCCCATTTGGCAAAAACGTATCAGAGCCTAAGAAAAAGAATATCTACCACACATGGCTAATGGTTGTCGTGGCATCCATTCCATTAGTAGCAGGAATGTTACTGAATGATTGGATTGACAATGTGATGAGTGCACCATATATCATCGGTATTACTTTGATTCTCTACGGTATCCTGTTTATCTGGATGGAGAATAGAGAAAAGAAGTTTACGATTGAACATGTTAGTCAAATTACACCTAAGAAAGCCTTCGGTGTTGGTATGTTCCAGATTTTGGCTTTGGTTCCAGGAACAAGTCGTTCTGGAAGTACAATCTTTGGTGCAACTTTATTAGGATTTAATCGTGCAACAGCTGCAGAGTTCTCATTCTTTATGGCAATTCCAGCAATGTTTGGCGCCAGCCTTTTAAAGATTATCAAAGCAGACTTCTCATTCGGCTTTTGGCCACTTATGATTTTACTCATTGGTACAGTGGTTTCGTTTATCGTTTCTATTATTGCGATTCGTACCTTAATGAATTACATTCGTAAGAATGACTTCAAGGTATTTGGCATATATCGTATTATTCTCGGAATTATCGTCTTGATTCTCTGCATTACACGCTTTATAGCTTAGAACGGCGGTATTATGAAAGAAATTATTACTCTTGGCGGTCTATTTTTAGAAGGATTATTATCATTCTTCTCACCATGTATTCTTCCACTTGTTCCGTTATACATTGGCTACCTTACAAATGGTTCCATGATGACAGACGAGAATGGACAGGTACGTTATGATAGAATGAAAAACACTCATTCTAACAATTGGCTTTGTCTTAGGAATCTCGACAGTGTTCGTGATTGCAGGACTTGGATCTAGTGCATTAGCAGCAGTATTCAAGCAATACACATTGCAGTTTCAAATTGCAGGTGGTGTATTACTAGTTATCCTTGGTCTAGCAAATCTACACATTATCAATATTCCTTTCTTGAATCAGACACACCAAAAGACAATGCGTGTAGAAGGTGGAATGACTTTCTTCAAAGCATTTGCGTTGGGCTTTGTGTTTAGTTTTGCATGGTCTCCATGCGTAGGCCCATTATTGGCACAAGCAATCTTGCTAGCATCTACTGCTACAAACGGACTTGGTTGGCTATATATTGCGGCTTATGCATTAGGATTCATCGTTATCTTCTTACTCATTGGATTCTTTACAGAAGAAATATTGAATCTAATCAAACGTAATAAGAATGTTGTGAAGTATACAGGTATCGCAAGTGGAGTTCTTGTCTTGGCAATGGGATGCTTTATGTTATTCCGTGGTTTCAGCACAATGAATGCTCTCCAAAATAGTGGTTCCTCAGCACCAGCTGAAACAACAACAGTTGATGATTCCAAATCAAAGGAAGATACTTCTACAAAAGAAGACACTTCAAACAAGGAAGATACATCTTCGAAAGAGAATTCAGATGCCTCTTCCCAAACTGCAATTGAAAAGTATAACTTCGCGTTAGTGGATGGTGAAGGTAATGTTCATAATCTCAGCGATTACAAGGGAAAGACAATTGTCATGAACTTCTTTGGCACATGGTGTCATTACTGTAACGAAGAATTTGGAAGTTTACAGAAGATTAATGATGAGATGAAGGACGATGTTCAAGTACTTATGATTGCGGCTCCTGGCCTGAATGGTGAGGGTACTATCTCTGACGTTGAGGAGTACATGAAGAAGAAGGGATATAACTTTACAATTCTTTATGACACAACTTTAGAGATGACAAGAACTTATAAGGTAAGTGGTTATCCAACAACGTATGTTGTTCGTCCATCCGGTGAATTCTTAGGATATGTACCAGGCTATGTATCTGAAGAACAATTGCGTAACTTTATTAAGTCAGCACAGGAATAGTAAAAAGTATCCACATTCGTGTAAACGAATACAAGGTGATTCATACGTGTTTTTGAATCACCTTTTTATAATTTGTATCTAGATACGACACTAATTATTAAGTAACTATTAAGAATGACTTTTTGTGATGTGAAACAAGTATTATTTTATTTATGTTCGGCTATGATAAATGTGATATATGTAAACATTTTTTCTTCATGCAAAAAATGCTGTACATACCTAGTATGTAGATGATTACAAATGGAAGAATTTGTAAGAATCAAAAAAAGATTTACACAACAGTTTCAATCAATCAGATACGTAAGGAGATGGCAATGAAAGCAAAAAATCTAATCCGCACGCTAAGTGCCCTAGTGCTTGCGATAGGAATGTTGTTTCATACAACAGGAATTCGTGTTAATGCAGCACCGGGATTTACTGTAACAAATACCGCAACGATACAGACATCCCAAGCAAACGACTACTCATCACAGATCCAATTTAATATCCACGCTGAAGTAACAGGTCAAGTTCATGCGGGTGATACCATACGCTATGATTTTGAAAACATCAATATTAACCCATTAAATGGGCTTGATGTTACTACAACAGATGCGACGGGTACGAAAAAAGTAATTGGTAAATTGAGCGTACATTATGAAGATCACTATGTTGATACATTTAGTGATGTCATCAATCCAACTTATGACAATGAGTATACTGAGAATACATACTTAACTGTTACTTTCAATGGTGAATATGATGAAGTCAACTTTGATATTGGTGGAAACGTTCGCTCTAATCACTTTATTAAGAATCAAGCTTACAACCGTGTAGCGAAGATTCTCTATGATGGAACAGAACTAGCGAGTAATTCATACAATGTTCCAGGACGTACATTCCAAAATAAAGTTCCAACATTCTTGGTGTTAGATGGCACAATCAACTTAGAGACAAACTCCTCAGATGAAATTCGTGCTGCAACTCTAACACCAAGTGGTTATTCCTCAGGCAGTAACAACCCTGATAGTGCACCACTAAAGCCAGGTGATGTTCTGACTTATGAACTAACAGATGGAAAAGTTGAATTCGATACAACACGTATTGCGGTAGGTACTGAGGTAAATCCCCAAAACTTCCGCTTTATGACAGCTGATACAGCAGCCACACGTGCAAATGGAAATGGTGTAGTATTCTTCCCTAAGAGGAGAGTAAAGACAAAGATTCTTTCAATTGAACCAACGAAGGTTGTTGTCCAAATCATTAGTATGGATGACGAAAATATTGCGGCACAATATCGTTTAGGACCAGATTTACCGCTAATCGTAAAGGATACTTCAACCGTTACAAATAACACCCTTCCTGTAGCGCTCAAATCACAAATTAATAATGAAGCACCTAAGACTTCACAACATAATCTTACGGTAAATGGTGGAACATTAAGTTCAAAATGCAAGACGTGCACCTAGAGGTAACGTCGTAGCTAAGTATTTAGATCAAGCAGGTAATGAGCTGGCACCACAGGAAACAGTTGTTACAAATGGACTTGAAAATGCGGCATATACTGCAACTGAAAAGACAATCGCTGGATATGAACTTGTAGAAACACCAGCTAATGTAACAGGTAAAGTCATTGGTAATACAACGATTGAAGTGATCTTTGTATATCGTCAGTTAAAGACATTTGAAGTAAAGAAAGTTTGGGCAGATCCAATTCATATGCTAGATGAAGTAACATTACATGTTTTAGCGAATGGAATTGAAACAGGTAGTCAATTGTATTAAACGCAATAAATAACTGGAAAGAGACAGTTACAATGCCAGTTACAGATCTGCAAGGAAATGCGATTCATTACAGTGTAACGGAAGATACTTACACAAATTACACCGCAAGTGTGGAAGGTAATCTTACAGATGGCTTTTACAGTTACAAATACTTATGTACCAACACCTACACCGGTGCCTGTACAGCCTACACCAGCACCAAGCAAACCTACACCAAAGACATCTGATGCGACAAATGTAATGATGTATGGTGCTGTTGGAATCGGAGCGTTCTGTATCGCTGCCCTTATCTTTATTCGCAAGTTTAAACAATCAAAATAAACTAGTTTAAAAACCTTCGAAAGAAGGTTTTTTCTCTTGACACTTTGTAAACGCTAACATATTATTTTGATGTATCCTGTAAACGTTTCCGTAAACGGTTACGAGTATAAAGGGGTTTGAATGACGACAATAAAAGATATTGCACGTATATCGGGGTATAGCATTGGTACAGTTTCCAGAGTTATAAATAACCATCCAGATGTTAGTGCAATAGCAAAGAAAAAAATTGAAAAGGTAATCAAGGACGAAAAGTTTGAGCCAAACTCAAATGCGAAACTTTTAAAGCAATCTGCGGCATCCGCAATTACGATTTTGATCAAGGGGTTGCACAATGCCTTCTTTAGTATCATTGTCGAAAAGATGCAAAGTTATCTGCAGGAAAGTGGGGAAGATGTCTCCGTTGTCTACTTGGATGAACTTGAAAACGAAGTTGAAGTGGCAATACGTATATGCAGTGAGAAGAAACCAAAGGGCTTTATCTTCTTGGGTGGAAATCAAAAGTATTTCCGTGAATCATTTACGAGTGTTAAAGTGCCATGTGTATTATGTTCAGAAAGCGCAGCAGGGATGAAGTTTAGTAATCTCTCCAGTTTCACGACAGACGATAGAGAAGCTGCACGTGCAGCAGCGGAATACTTAATCCGATCAGGGACACAGAAGGATTGGCATTGTATGCGGATCTGCTGTCTCTGAGGATGGATCAATTGGTTCCACACGTGTAGAAAGTGCAATTGCGGCGTTTAAAGAAAACAAGATACCATTTGATAAACGCAAGCAATTCGTGCCAGGCAAGTTCTCACTTGAGGATGGATATAATGGAACAATCAAGTTATTGGACCGCTATCCGGAAGTTACCGCAATCTACGCAGTTAGTGACGTTGTGGCAATTGGTGCACTACGAGCAATTAACGACCGTAGGTTAAATGTTCCAAAAGATATATCGATTATTGGTAACGATGGAATCGACTTTGCAAGGTATACAACACCACGTTTAGCTACCGTCCAACAAGATGCGGTACAACTTGCAAAACGCAGCGTAGATGACTTGTTATTAAGATTAAATTATAATAAACCTGTAATACATGAAATTATTCCATTCCATGTATTGGCGGGAGAAAGTGTTAGTATCAAAAAACCAGTGGAGGAAAAGTAAGATGTCAACAGTAAGTCTAAAGCATGTCCAAAAAATTTACCCAAATAGTGTTGAGGTAAAAAAGAAAAAGAAGGGCGAAGTAAAGAAAACGAACCTAAAGATTACAGATGAAGGTGTGGTTGCGGTTGATGATTTCAACTTGGAAATCGGCGATGAAGAATTCGTTGTATTAGTAGGGTCCTTCTGGTTGTGGTAAATCTACAACATTACGAATGGTTGCAGGATTAGAAGACATTACACGTGGAGAATTGTTTATTGATGGAAAGTTAATGAACAACGTTTCTCCTAAGGATCGTGATATTGCGATGGTTTTCCAGAACTATGCGCTATATCCACATATGAGTGTTCGTCAGAATCTTGAATTCCCACTCAAGATGCACAAAGTTCCAGCTGATGAAATCAAGGTAAAGGTTGAAGAAGCAGCAGAAATTCTTGACTTAACACCATATCTTGACCGTAAGCCCTAAAGGCTTTATCCGGTGGACAAAGACAGCGTGTTGCGATTGGACGTGCAATTGTGCGTGATCCAAAGTTATTGTTGATGGATGAACCACTCTCTAACTTAGATGCGAAATTAAGAAACCAGATGCGTGCTGAAATCATCAAGCTAAGACAGAAGATTAAGGCAACATTTATCTATGTAACACACGACCAGACAGAAGCAATGACACTAGGTGATCGTATCGTTATTATGAAGGATGGTGTTATCCAACAGGTAGGAACACCACAGCAGTTATTCGATCATCCAATCAATGAGTTCGTAGCAGGCTTTATCGGTATGCCACAGATGAACTTCTACAGTGGTGAACTTTTAAAGAATGAAGCTGGTAAGTACTGTGTGAAGTTAGAAAATGCTGTGATGGAAGTTTCTGAAGAGAAGCAAGCCATCTTAGCTGAAAAGAATGTACAACCACAGCCAATTACAGTAGGTGTTCGTCCAGAACATATCTCACTTGGTGGTGAAAGTGGAAAGTCAATCGAAGGTACAGTTGATGTAAGCGAAATGATGGGATCTGCAATCCACATACACGTAAATGCATGTGGTAAGGATAGCATTATCATCGTTCCAACATTAGACCTCGGTGGTAAGACATTTAAGATCGGCGATAAGATCAACTTTACATTCGGTGGTAATGTAATGCACATCTTTGGTAGAGAGTCTCACCAGAACTTAGAGTATTAATTTCAAAATTTCATAAAAAAGATATTGAAATTTGAAAGCGCTTTGCATAAAATAAAACTATAGGATTGTAAACGTTTCAGTAACGTTTACAAATATATAAACTTTTTCGGGAGGATAACATGAAAAGTACAAAGTTAGCATCACTTGGTTTAGCTGCTTTTAATGGGTATCTCTGCATTAGCAGGATGCGGCGGCAAGAAGGAATCAAACACAACAGCTTCAGATTCTAAGGAAGTTACACTTACAGTGTGGACACCATCTGAAGATCGATCAGAAGAACAGGGCAACTGGCTCAAGAAGCAATTAGATGCTTTCCAGGAAGCTCACCCAGAATGGAAGTTAACATTCAACACAGGCGTATGTCCTGAAGGTGATGCGAAGACATTAGTAGCAGCTGACCCATCAGCAGCAGCTGACGTTTACATGTTCGCAAACGACCGGATCCCAGATTTATTAAAGGCTAACGCTATCGCTGAATTAGGTGGATCGCAGTAGAAGCAATCAAGAAGAACAACAGTGACATTACTGTTGATACAGTAACTTATGAAAACTCTGTATATGGTGTTCCATTTACAGCAAACACATGGTTCATGTACTATGACAAGCGCGTCTTCTCTGAAGATGATGTTAAGAACTTAGATACAATGCTTACAAAGGGTAAGGTTGGTTTCCAATCTCTAACTCTTGGTATATTCAAGCATTCTACGCAGCTAACGGATGCACATTATTCGGTGAAAATGGAGCAGATGCTAAAGCTGGTATCGATTTCGGTGGTGAAAAGGGTACAGCAGTTACAAATTACTTAGTTGACTTAGTTCAGAATCCTAACTTCAAGGATGCGGCTGGTCTAACACCAAGCACATTAGCTGATGGTACAATCAATGCATTATTCTCAGGTACTTGGGATTACAAGGCAGTTGTTGAAGCTTTAGGTGAAGAAAACGTTGGTATCGTAGCTCCTCCTAAGTACACATTAAATGGTAAGGAAGTTCAGTTAAAGGCATTCGCAGGTTCTAAGGCTATTGGTGTTAACCCAACAAGTAAGAATCCAGAAGTTGCAGTTGCATTAGCTTCATTCTTAGGTAGTGCAAAAGGCTCAACAAGCTCACTACGACTTACGTAATATCATTCCTACAGATACATCATTGAAAGTTTCTGATGCATTGGCTAAGGCACAGATGGATACAATGGACTTTGCTTCAATTGTACAGCCACTACAGTCAGGCATGGCTCAATATTGGACACCAGCAGAATCAATGGGTAAGGAGATCGTTGCCGGTACAGTAACACACGAAAATGCTGCTGAAAAGACAGAGAGCATGAACAAGGCAATGAACACTGCTTCCGTTCAATAATATTGCATTACTGATTAAAAAGAATGTGGTTGAGATACTTATTTTAACCGCATTCTTCTTCGTTTATAGAATTGAGGTAATCGTATGGAAAATAAAAAGATTCAGGACAAAGTCACAGCGTTAAAAGCGATAACAGCAGGTGATTTACAAACGAAGCTATCCATCCCATTCATGGGACTTGGTATATTTTTGAAAGGGCAGAAAATTAAAGGTTGCCTCATATTCCTTCTAGAAGTAGCGTTCTTCTTATATATGGCTACTTCTGGTATTCATGCTTTAACATTGCTACCGTCACTTGGTGATGAAGCACAGGGTAAAGTGTGGAATGAAGCAAAACAAATTTTTGAATATTCTGCTGGAGATAACTCACAACTTATTCTCTTATTTGGAGTTGTTGCATTATTCGTCATCGCTGGATTTATCCTATTATGGGTATTACAGATTAAGCATGCATACAAACTACAACTAAAGAAAGAAAATAATGAACACATCAATACCTTTAAGGAAGATCTGAAGTCTCTATTAGATGGAAACTTACATCTCACATTGATGACATTACCATGTGTTGGTATTTTAGTATTCAATATCGTGCCATTAGTTTATATGATCAGTATGGCATTTACATCCTATTCCAAAGAAGATGAACACTTACAGTTGTTCGATTGGAATGGACTAACACAGTTTAAGCGTGTATTAAACTTCAGTGGTAACATAGGTAGACAGTTCTGGCATGTACTTGCTTGGACAGTTGTTTGGGCTCTTGTTGCGACATTCTTAAACTACATTACAGGTATGATCCTGCGATGATCATTAACCGTAAGGAAACAAAGGCAAAAGGATTCTGGCGTTTCTGCTTTGTATTGTCTATTGCTGTACCACAGTTTATTTCCTTGATGATTATGAATATCATGTTACAACCATCAGGTGCAATCAACGTGTTACTACAGAATAATGGATTAATCAGTGGACCACTACCATTCTTAACAGATGCGATGTGGGCTAGAATCACAATTATCGTAATCAACTTATGGATTGGTATTCCATATACAATGTTACAGGTAACAGGTATCTTACAGAACATTCCAGGCGAGCTCTATGAAGCAGCTCGTATGGATGGTGCAGGACCAGTGAAGATTTTCTTCAAGATTACACTTCCTTACATGTTATTTGTTACTACACCATATTTGATTACATCATTTGTTGGTAATATCAATAACTTTAACGTTATCTACCTCTTATCAGGTGGTGGACCAACATATGTTGGAGATACTGCAGGTCAAACAGACTTGCTCGTAACATGGTTGTACAAGTTAACAATCGATCAACAGTACTATAACTTAGGTGCAGTTATCGGTATCTTGACATTCATTATCTTAACAACAGTCACATCGATCGCATATCGTGATCAGAAGTCTTATCAGAATGAGGAGGCGTTCATGTAATGAGTACGAATACACTAAAACGTAATAAAAAAAGAGCGTATCCAGCCGTGTTGGTAACTTCTTCGTTCATGTATTTCTAGCAATGTTAGCAGCGATATGGGTATTACCAATTTTCTGGATCATCTTAACTAGCTTTAGAGCTGAACAGGGATCCTATGTAAGTACATTTCTTCCCTAAAGGGATATACACTTGCAAACTACATTAAGTTATTTACAGACCGTAACGTCTTAAACTTCCCACGTATGTTTGCAAATACACTTATCATTGCGGTATTCACATGTATTATTTCAACATTCTTCGTATTATCTGTTTCATATAGCTTATCTCGTATGCGTTTCAAGCTACGTAAGCCATATATGAACTTAGCGATGATTCTTGGTTTATTCCCAGGATTTATGGCTATGATTGCGGAATACTATATCTTAAAAAGCACTTGGTTTAACAGAAGGTTCTGCAGTACGTTTAGCACTTATCATCGTATATTCTGCTGGTACTGGTTTAGGCTTCCAAATTGCCAAGGGTTACTTTGATACAATTCCACGTTCTGTCGATGAAGCAGCGATTATGGATGGTGCTACACAATGGCAAGTGTTCACAAGAATTACAATGCCATTATCAAAACCAATCATTATCTATACAGTTATGACTTCATTCATCGCTCCATGGGTAGACTTTATCTTTGCGAAAGTTATTGTTCGTGCTAACGCAGATCAATTTACAGTCGCAATCGGTTTATGGAATATGTTGCAGAAGGAATATATTAACCAATGGTACACAAGCTTTGCGGCTGGTGCGGTTATTATCTCTTCCAATCGCAATCTTATTCGTATACATGCAGAAATTCTACGTTGAAGGAATGTCTGGCGCTGTTAAAGGATAACAAAACAAAAACGGTAGAACCTTTTGGTCCTGCCGTTTACTTTGTAAAAAAACGTAGTATGATAGATATGAATCAGGAGGAACCACATGAAAACATATATCTTTGACTTGTATGGAACACTCATTGATATTCATACGGAATTACATAATCATAAGGTGTGAAAGCACTATCAGACATGTATGCATGTTATGGTGCAATCTACACTCCAGAACAGTTTGAACAAGCATATTTAAAAATTTAATGAAGAAGAGTGGGATCGTGTAGAAGCGCTTCATCCTGATACATATATTGATATTCAATTTAAAAAAATGTATTCAAACGTTTATATGATGAAGCTCCTATGCACAAAGAAGTATTACGAGTCCAAGATATGGAGACTTGGTTACTCTTTTGTGGAAACAGAGTTTAGACGTTTGACAAGAGTACGTTGTAAACCATACCTCAATACCATCAAGACATTACAAACATTAAAGCAACAAGGGCATCAAATTATCTTACTATCCAATGCACAGCGCTCTTTTGCGCTGGCGGAGATGGGTATCTGTGATTTAATTCCATACTTTGATTATATGTATATCTCTGCGGATTACGGAATCCGTAAGCCAGAGAAAGCATTTATGCAAAAAGTACTCGATGACCATAAACTAAATGTTTGTGATTGCGTTATGATTGGGAATGAAGTTGGTAGTGATATGCAAGTTGCGGCATTGTGTGGGGTAACTGGTATATTATTAAATACGGCACACCGCAAAGAAAAAGTAATTCAAAAAGAATTAGAAACGTTACAACAAGAATATCCAAACTTCCAGTACAAAAATTGTTACTCAGGGATATTTTAGAAATTTTTAGGAGAATAAGTTATGCCAACATGGTTAAAAAGATGCAGTGTTTTTATGAAATCTATCCACAATCATTCTATGATACAAATGGAGATGGTATCGGTGATTTAGAAGGTATCATCCAGAAGTTAGATTACATCAAAAGAACTTGGCTGTAATGCATTATGGATTAATCCAATGTATGACTCACCATTTATGGATGCTGGATATGACGTTAGGGATTATAAGAAGGTCGCAGCTCGTTATGGTACGAATGAAGATGCATACCGCTTATTTGAAGAAGCACATAAGCGTGGCATCAAAGTATTGCTAGATTTAGTGCCTGGTCATACGTCTGATGAACATGCATGGTTTAACGCAAGTAAGCAACCAGAAGAAAACGAATACTCTAGTCGTTATGTATGGACAAATGGTGCCTTTGTTGGGGTTAAAAGATCATCCATATATGGCAGGTATGTCCGATCGAAATGGTGCCTATATGTTAAACTTCTTTGCGTCTCAACCAGCGCTCAACTATGGTTGGCTGATCGTACAGAGAATTGGATGTCTGCAGTCGATAGTCCAGAAGCTATCGCTACCAAAAGAAGCGATGAAGGATGTGATGCGCTTCTGGCTGGATCGTGGTGCAGATGGCTTCCGTGTTGATATGGCAGATTCACTTGTGAAGAATGATGATAACAAGAAATCAGCTACTGCGAAAATCTGGAGAGATGTTCGTGATATGCTGGATCAAGAGTATCCAGAAGCAGCACTTGTCAGTGAATGGTCCAATCCACAACAAGCGATCAATGGTGGTGGCTTCCACATGGATTTCTACTAGATCATTGGCACAATGGATATAACACATTATTACGTGATTATGAAACAGGTGGGGAAGATAACAGCTTCTTCTTAAAGAGTGGTAAGGGCGATATCTGTCGTTTCTTAAATGACTACATGCCTAAATACAAGGCAACAAAGCAGAATGGTTATATCTCCATGTTTACATGCAACCATGATACACCACGTCCTGCCAATACATTAACACCAGAAGAGTTAAAGATTGCATATGCATTTATCTTAACAATGCCAGGAGTACCATTTATCTACTATGGTGATGAAATTGGTATGCGCTATATGAAGGATATATGTTCCAAAGAAGGTGGCTTCCAACGTACAGGATCACGCACACCAATGCAGTGGGATAATAGCGTAAACAAGGGCTTTTTCAACAGCAGGAGCACATCAACTCTATCTAGCCGTGGATTCATCAGCAGATGCACCAAACGTTGCGATCAACTCAATGATGAAAATTCCCTCTACGCTACGACAAAATCTCTTGTGGCATTACGTCACAAGTACGCAGACTTACAGGCTGACGCAGACTTCAATGTGATTTATGCAGAGAAGGAGAAGATGCCATTTGTATACAAGCGCGGAAAGTTGATGCTCGCAATTAATCCAAGTGGATTAGAAGAGACAATCTCTCTTGATGAGCTACAAGGTTATAAGCCAATCTATACGATTGGAAAAGCATCTATTGAAGAGACAACTCTTACAATCGAATCTAGTTCGTTTGTAGTATTACAAAAAATGTAATATTTTACAGACTTTTCATGGAAGAAAACAAAATTTACAAAAAAATCTCAAAAAGTTGTTGACATTTATTAAATTCTAAATAAACTATAACCATAGGCGATGATAAGAAGAGTAGCTGAAAGATAGTATCACAGAGAGTCCTCGAGCGCTGAGAAGAGGATATACGAAGGTTTAGTGAAGATGGTCTTGGAGTTGTACTTCGAAATGTAGGGGGGTACCGGGATGTCCCGTTATAGACATAGAGTATGTTGGTACTCGATGAGGTATGTATTGTGAAGTACATATAAACTAAGGTGGTAACACGAGATTATATATCCCGTCCTTACATGTAAGTGTAAGTGCGGGATTTTTGTTTATATAGATAGGAGGCAGCGATGATTGAGTTATATAACATAGTTAAAACATTCAAAGCGAACAAGGAAAACATCCATGCGGTAAACAACGTTTCACTCACCATCAATGATGGTGAAATCTACGGCGTCATCGGATATTCCGGTGCTGGTAAAAGTACGTTAATTCGTTTGATTAATCAACTCGAAGTACAGACAGCTGGTGATGTTATCATCAATGGTGTCAACTTCAAAGAACTTAGTCCTAAAGAACTACGTTTACAACGTCAACAAATCGGTATGATTTTCCAACACTTCAACCTCCTATGGAGTAGAACAGTCGCTGAAAACATTGAACTTCCTCTAGAGTTCGCGCATGTTCCTAAAGCAGAAAGAAAACAAAGAGCAGCTGAGCTAATTGAAATGGTAGGCTTAACAGGAAGAGAAGATGCATACCCAAGTGAACTCTCAGGTGGTCAAAAACAAAGAGTTGGTATTGCAAGAGCACTCGCCAATTCGCCAAGAATTCTACTATGTGATGAGGCAACCTCTGCACTAGACCCTGATACAACAGAGCAGATTCTTGAACTATTAAGAGAAATCAATAGTCGTTTAGGAATCACCATCGTGATGATTACACACCAGATGGAAGTTGTTCAAAAGATATGTACACGAATGGCAGTGATGAGTGATGGAAATATTGTGGAAGAAGGAACAGTGAAACAGTTGTTCGAACATCCAAAACACGCAGTCACAAGAAGATTTGTGCAGAATATTGAAGCTAACCAAACAATCGAAGAATTGGCGGAAAGCTTAAAAGAGAAATATCCAAGTGGTAAGTTACTACGTTTATCCTTTACAGGAAATAACGCAGAGCAGCCAACGATTATTAACGCTGCTAGACTTGTACCATTTGAGATATCGATTGTTGAGTCAAATATCTCACAATCCTCTGTTGGTCCAATGGGTGTAACATACATTCATATTAGTGGTGGAGTTGATAGTGACTACAACAAGTTTGTGACATACTTAACTGACAACAATGTCATAGTGGAGGTGCTCTAATGATAGGTGGCGTACTCAATTTAGATCAGCTATTCAAAGCTATCAATGAAACACTCTATATGACAGCCGTATCACTTGTACTTGCGACAGTCCTAGGATTACTGATTGGTATTCTACTGTACTGTACACAAACAGGTGGATTATTCCAAAATAAGATTATCAATCGAGTGATTGATGTAATTATCAACGTATTACGTGCAATTCCATTTATCATCTTATTGATTATCTTAATCCCATTTACAAAGTTGATTGTAGGTTCTATGTTAGAGCTACAGCAGCCTTACCTTCACTGGTATTTGCGGCAGCGCCGTTCTATGCACGAATGTGCATCATCGCATTCCAAGATGTAAACAAAGGTACCATTGAAGCAAGTAAAGCAATGGGCGCCAGCAATTGGCAAATTATTTTTGAAAGTATTACTTCCTGAAGCATTACCATCCTTAATCTCAGGAATCACAGTAACAGGAATTTCCTTAATCTCCTATACAGCAATGGCAGGTGCCATCGGTGCTGGAGGACTTGGAAACCTCGCATACTTATATGGTTTTGCAAGAAGAAACGATTTAATACTTTATACTTCAACCATCATCATTATCGTCATTGTATTCGCAATACAGTGGATGGGTGATGCAATCGTAAAACGAATCGACAAACGATAAATATATAAAAAGAAAAGGGAGAAAAACTCATGAACAAGATTACAAAGATTATTGCAGCAGCAACATTCGCATTAGGCTTAACAGCTTGCGGAACATCCAAAAAGAAAGTGCATCAACAACTTCTTCAGACAGCACAAAGTTAACAGTTATCGCAACTGCTAACCCACACGCAGTGATTCTAGAAGAAGCAAAGTCCATCTTAAAAGACAAGTACAACATCGACCTAGAAGTAACAGTTACAGATGACTACTTCATTCCAAATGAAGCAGTATCTAATGGAGAAGCAGACGCAAACTTCTTCCAGCACGTTCCATTCTTTGATAAAGAAAAGAAAGAAAAGAATTACAAGATTTCTAATGTAGGTGGAGTTCATATCGAACCATTTGGAATCTACTCTAAGAAAATCAAGAACGTTTCTGACATCAAGGATGGTTCAACAGTTGTTATTTCTAACTCTGTAGCAGATAATGGTCGTATCTTAGCAATTCTTGCACAGGAAAACTTAGTGAAGTTACCAGAAAACGCAGATGTATTAAATTTAACAATTGCAGATATTGATAACGACACAAACAATCCTAAGCACTTAAAGTTCCAGGAAGTAAAACCAGAATTACTCGCAACAGCTTATGAAAATGGTGAAGGTGATTTAGTAGCTATCAATGGTAACTTCGCAATCAACGCTGGTTTAAAAGCCAGGATCTGATGCATTAATCCTTGAAAAAGGCTGACGCAAAGAACCCATATGTAAACATCATCGCTTGCCAAGAAGGCCATGAAAAGGATGAAAAGATCCAAGCTTTTAGTGAAGGTATTACAGTCTGAAGAAATCCGTGAATTCATCAAGAAGAACTGGTCTGATGGTTCCGTTATCCCAGCTGAATAAGTAAAAACATTACCATGTGAATATTTCGCATGGTTTTTTGTTTGTGATTTTCAAATAATTGTAAAAACACAGCGCAACAAATACAATTATCATGTATGATATTTGTAATGTAATAAGAGAGTAGGAGATTAGAATGGCAGATAAAATTATCGTCTTAGATTTTGGAAGTCAATACAACCAGTTAATTGCACGACGTATTCGTGAATTTGGAGTTTATAGTGAACTTCATCCAGGAGATATGACACTTGCAGAAATCGTTGCAATGCAAGACGTAAAGGGAATTATTTTCTCTGGTGGACCAAACAGTGTTTATGAAAAGGATGCACCTAAGTGTGATCCAGCCATCTTCACATCAGGCTTACCTATTTTAGGTATCTGCTATGGTATGCAGATGACACACTTCATGAATGGTGGTAACGTTACACCATCTGATAAGAAGGAATATGGTCGTACAGAGATTACAGTAGATACAGCATCTCCATTATTTGCAGGTTTACCTGAAAAGCAAATTGTATGGATGAGTCATGGTGACCAAGTATCCACACTCGCAGAAGGATTCCATTCCGTAGCAAGCAGTGATACATGTCCATATGCGGCTAGTGCAAACGATGAAAAGAAGATTTATACATTACAATTCCATCCAGAAGTACGTAACTCTGAGTATGGACTAGATATGTTAAGAAACTTTGTATTCAACATTGCCAAGGCTGAAAACAACTGGACAATGAAAGATTTTGTAAACCAACAGATTGAAGAAATTAGAGCACAAGTTGGCGATGATAAGGTATTACTAGCATTATCCGGTGGTGTAGACTCATCTGTAGTAGCTGCTTTATTAGATAAGGCGATTGGCAAGAACCTATACTGCATGTTTATTGACCACGGTCTATTACGTAAGGGTGAAGCAGAAGGTGTTATGGAAACATTCACACGTAACATGTCACTCAATCTCATTAAGATTGACGCAAGAGAGCGTTTCTTGAATAAACTTGCTGGTGTATCAGACCCTGAAGAAAAGCGTAAGATTATCGGTGGTGAATTCATCTATACATTCCGTGATGAAGTAGCCAAACTCTTACAAGGAACAGATATTAAGTGGTTAGCACAAGGAACACTTTATACAGATATTATTGAATCAGGCACAAAGACAGCACAGACAATTAAGTCACACCACAATGTAGGTGGCCTGCCTGAAGATATGAACTTCAAGCTCATTGAACCATTAAGTAAGTTGTTCAAGGACGAAGTACGTGCATTAGGTACAGAGCTCGGCCTACCAGAAGAAATGGTATGGCGTCAACCATTCCCGGGACCAGGACTTGGTATCCGTGTACTTGGAGAAATCACAGAAGAGAAGTTAGAAATCGTTCGTGATTCAGACTTAATCCTACGTGAAGAAATCCGCAATGCAGGACTAGAAAGAGATATCTGGCAGTACTTTACATGCTTACCAAATATCCGCTCTGTAGGTGTTATGGGAGACCAACGTACATACGACTACACAGTCGTTATCCGTGCAGTTACATCTATCGATGGTATGACAGCAGACTGGGCAAGAATCCCATATGAAGTACTCGATAAAGATCTCTACACGTATCGTAAACGAAGTAAAACATGTTAACCGTGTAGCCATGGATATCACATCCAAGCCACCGGGAACAATTGAGTGGGAATAAAAAAACTCCACATACCCTATAAATACAAGAGTATGCGGAGTTTTTTATATGCAACTTGGGTGGAAAAAAATTTGAAAAAGAGCAATATTTTAATTGCTATTTAGGAAACTATCTAGTGCTTGGATTTTTCTCCTCAATTTCTTTCTGTCGATCACTTATACCACTTTTGACTTAAAGGCTTATTTTCTGCGATAAGTTTTTTTCTCCTTTAACTTTCTTTCTTTTTATCATCAATTGATTCAATTAGTTTGAAGGTTAGTGTTATATCTGATCTATCAATAGTCTCACTTGTAAAGCCAAAAATATTTTTGGCTCAGATTTTTAGTTGATACAAGTGTTCCGAACAACGTACCATAACATAGACTGATTCACCTATATACAAACTTTTTAGATTTTTTTCTCCTATCGATACTATAATCTCATAGATACCAGCACCTATTGCATTAATAAAATCATCATGAAAAAAATTAATATTTATTTCCATACATTTCTTCCTTATCTCTAAATATAATTATATCAGATTATGTTCACTGAATACGGTGTTAAAATGTTGAACCATTATGACAAGCAAATAACTTAAGTTGTTTTTACCTATACTTGGGTTTTTATTTATTTTATATTTTAGAAAATTTATAGAGTTAATAGAGAAAGAATATAACTGTTATTTAACCAAAAACTTTGAGTTGTCATCCATTCTCCATTTGGAAGTTCATTGGCATCCTTCTGAATGTCTCCGGTCTCAAATCCATTATTCAATTTGTATGCTGCTTTTTGCTGCGTGAGGGCGGATATGAAGAATTCTATTATCTGATTTACTTGGTAAATCATTCATAACTCTATTTTCTTTTTATCTTAAAAGTGTATGCCATTTTGAATCTTGTCATGTATACATTGCCATCCAATCTGTGCGTCACCATATAAGTCGGATGAAGGCATATTCCATAACTGAGCTCCTTGTAATACATAGTTTGTACCATTTGACATATACACTACAAACAAAAACTTTGTTTCTTCAAAATATTCACAAAACTCCGACTCGTCAAAAACTTCTGTTACTAGTTTCTTAAATGAAAAAGGTGGTAAAGAAATACTTTCTTTTTATAGTTCCATTTTGTTCAATTCGAATAGATTTCACAACAATATTTGCTTTGATAAACTCTTCAGCATGGTTTCCCTTAATTCCAAGCATCTTATAAGCTAAATCGCTCCATTGCGCTTTATTTTTGTTATATGGTCTACCATATAATTCGCAGAGTTCTTTATCTGTTTTTTTCCTGCATGCATGTTAATTATATCGAGTATTAGTTCTTCAAATGATTTATGTTGATTCAATTCATTTGATTTTTAATATAGATTCAGCAGATTCAGTTTTTCTTTAGAATATAATGGTTTAAAAACATAGTCCATATATTGACGCTTAAAACAGAAGTTTCGCTTCTTTGCAGGAATCTTATCACCATAGTATTGTGGTACTGTACTCTTTTCAGCTGTCGCACCTTTTGTGCATGCTCCTAAATATAATGTGTCACTCTCACTGATTTCGTGAGCTTTTCCATCTTTAATTTTACTGATGATTTTTAAGTAGTCTTGAATGATAATTGCAAGGTCTTCTTGTGGAGGTGTAAAAAGATTTACATATTTGATTGGATAGTCAAATCTGTCTTTGGATTTATCTCGTAAGTAATGAATTAAAAAGTATCTTTGCAATTTTATTCCATACATGGCTAAGATAGAAATTATCTTCCACTGGATCCTTGTATGAAATATTTGTGATTGATAATCTTTCGCCGGCAGTGTATTCTCCATTTTTCTTTTGGTCAATACATGTTTGCTTTAATTCAAGACCAATCTTTGAAAAGTCTGCTTGTTGATGACCATTTGGCAGATATCCAAAATAATATCTCTCTAGGATATTCCCCAATTGTCCCTTTGCTCCCTTACTTGGTAGGGTATCATTATAGCTATTATCATAGTCTGAGATTTCGTTGGAAGCCTGCAAAGGATTTATATATATTTTTTGTGAAGATTTTTTTATATTCATCAAGCACTTGTTGGAAGGTCATTCCTTCTAATTTTTTTGCGTATTCAAATATACTATCAATGTTCGTGTCATCATAATCAAATAACATATAATTATCACCTCAACCTATAAAAAGTTAATCATCTCTCTTGATCAAAATGCTGAATTTTGTTAAAGTTATTATAGCATTTGTGTCATTTAAAAAGGAGAAGTTGTATGAAGAAGACTGTTATTGAATTATTTGCTGGTGTTGGTGGCTTTCGAGTTGGTTTAAATGACATTCATGGTTTTTGATAATAACGGAAAAAGCTATTGAAAATAGAGATTGGAAATTTGTTTGGGCAAATCAATGGGAACCAGCAACGACAGTACAACATGCTTATGATTGTTATGTGACACGATTTGGAAATGAATGTAGTAATGAAGATATTTCAAAAGTAGATTCGAAAGATATTCCTGATCACACTCTACTTTGCGGTGGATTTCCTTGTCAGGATTATTCTGTCGCGCGTAGCTTATCTAAAGAAAAAGGGTATTGAAGGAAAGAAGGGTGTTTTTATTCTGGGATATTGCACGTATCTTGAAAGATAAAGGAAACTCCATTCTTCCTGCTAGAGAATGTTGATAGATTATTAAAATCTCCTTCAAAACAAAGAGGAAGAGATTTTTGGAATTATGCTAAGAACACTATCTGATTTAGGGTTATAACGTAGAATGGCGTATTATTAATGCGGCCGATTATGGTGCAGCACAAAGAAGACGACGTATTTTTTTATTTTTTTGGTTGGAAAAAGTCTACAAAAATATAATGAAAATATAGATTACATTGGTCCTAAATATTTAATTACTCAAGAAGGGTATTTTGCTAAAAGCATTTTCAATTGATCGAGAGGATTCAAAGTATAAATACATTGACTTATCGTTATATGAAGATACGGTTGATATGACAAAGAATTTTAAAGCTGAATTTGAGAATTCTGGTATCATGATTAGCGGTAAAGTATGGACTAGAAAAGTTACTCCAATTTATGAAGATCCAATTACAATTGCTCAAATTCGAGAGAAGCGCAAAGGGTTAGATAAGTATATTCTGACAGGGGAGAAACTAGAAAAAGTTTGAATACCTTCGTGGTGGTAAGAAAATCTTACGAACACGTCCAGATGGTACAGAGTATTATTATTCAGAGGGTTCAATGTCTGAATATGATAGTTTAGATTTACCTGGAAGAACAATGTTAACAAGTGAAGGTTCTGTAAATCGATCCACACATATTATTCCAGATAAAGAAACAGGAAAGCTTAGATTATTAACGCCTATTGAAGCAGAGAGGCTGCAAAGTTTCCCTGATGATTGGACGAATACAGGAATGCCTGAGAATAGACGCTATTTCATGATGGGAAATGCGTTAGTTACAAAAAGTAATTAACCGCTTAGAGCCTGTATTAAGAGAAATTATTGAAAATCAATAAAGTAAA